>DSLFR04102__coassemble_389_pt1 | contig 122127 bp, 105 predicted proteins | sample DSLFR04102__metabat2_low_PE_033 | metagenome-assembled genome bin DSLFR04102
CCGTCTTGCCCACGCCCGTGGGGCCGAGGAAGAGGAAGGAGCCGATGGGCCGGTTCGGGTCCTGTATGCCGGCGCGCGAACGGAGGATGGCTTCGGAGACTTTCTCCACGGCCTCGTCCTGCCCGACCACGCGCTGATGGAGGATGCTGGGCAGACGGAGCAGCTTCTCGCGCTCGCCTTCGACCAGCTTGGAAACGGGGATGCCCGTCCAGCGGGAAACGATGCGGGCGATCTCCTCGTCCGTCACCTTGTCGCGCAGCAGCTTGTTCTTGCCCTGCGCGGCCTCGGCCTTTTTCTCCTCGGCTTCCAGTTCCTTCTGCAGCTGCGGCAGGCGGCCGTACTGCAACTCGGCGGCCTTGTTAAGGTCGTACTCGCGCTGCGCAAGTTCGATGTCGGCGTTGCACTGCTCGATCTCCTCGCGCAGTTTCTGCACTTTGCCGATGTCCTGCTTTTCCAGTTCCCACTTGGCCTTCATGGCCTTGAACTTGTCGCGCATGTCGGCGAGTTCTTCCTGCACCTTGGCGAGCTTCTCTTTGGAGCGCGCCTCGGTGTCGTTGGAGAGCGCCGCCTCCTCAATCTCCTTTTCGATGATCTGCCGGGCGATGTCGTCCATCTCCTGCGGCATGGAGTCGATCTCGGTGCGGATCATGGCGCAAGCCTCGTCCACCAGGTCGATGGCCTTGTCGGGCAAAAAGCGGTCGGAAATGTAGCGGTCGGAGAGTTTGGCGGCGGCGATGAGCGCCTGATCGGTGATCTTCACGCCGTGGAATACCTCGTAGCGCTCCTTGAGACCGCGGAGGATGGCCACGGTGTCCTCCACCGTCGGCTCGTTGACCATCACCGGCTGGAACCTGCGCTCCAGCGCCGGGTCCTTTTCCACGTATTTGCGGTACTCGTCCAGCGTCGTCGCGCCCACGCAGTGCAATTCGCCGCGCGCCAGCATCGGCTTTAAGAGGTTGCCCGCGTCCATGGAGCCCTCGGTCTTGCCCGCGCCGACGATGTTGTGCAATTCGTCGATGAAGAGTATGATCCTGCCCTCGCTCTTGCGCACTTCCTCCAGCACGGCCTTGAGCCGCTCCTCAAATTCGCCGCGGTACTTGGCGCCGGCGATGAGGCTGCCCATGTCCAGTGAGAAAAGCGTCCTGTCCTTCAAAGAAGTGGGCACGTCGCCGCGCACGATGCGCTGCGCCAGCCCTTCGGCGATGGCGGTCTTGCCCACGCCCGGCTCGCCGATGAGGACCGGGTTGTTCTTCGACTTGCGCGAGAGTATGCGGATGACGTTGCGGATTTCGGCGTCGCGGCCGATCACCGGGTCGAGTTTCTGCTTGCGCGCCAGGTCGGTAAGATCCGTGCCAAACTTCTTCAGCGCGTCGTAGGTGTCCTCCGGCTGGTCGCTGGTGACGCGGGCGTTGCCGCGCACGGCCTGCAACTGCTTGAGAAATGCGTCGCGCGTCAGCCCCACTTCGGAAAACAGGCGCTTCAAAACGCCGTTGGGCTTCTCCATCAGCGCCAATACGATGTGTTCGACCGACACATACTCGTCCTTCATGTGTTCGGCCTGCTTTTCGGCCTCGTTGAGCGCTGCGTCCACGCTCTGGGAAATGTACACCTTCTCCGGGTCGCGGCCGGGGCCGGACACCTTGGGGATGCGCTCGATCTCGCGCTCGCAGGCGGAAAGCACGCGCTGCGGCTCGATGTTCAGCGCTGTGAACAATTGCGGGATCAGCCCTTCCTGCTGCGCGGTCAGCGCGTAGAGCAGATGCTGCTGGTCGATCTGCATATTCTGATGCTCGATGGCCACCTGCTGCGCATCGCGGATGGCCTCCAGCGATCTCTTGGTGAATTTTTCCATGTTCATAGAGTCCTTGCCTCCCCTCGAAGGCCATGTTTGACCTTCTTTGACTATTATAAAGAACACCGGGGCGACTGTCAAGTGCCCCGGTGAAAGTTTACAAATTGTTCAAAAGTTTACAGCGGTCTTCGTTTATTCTGCGAACGTCACGTCGATGTCGCCGTTGTTGGTCACCGCGCGCAGGAAGATGCCCTCGCCATCCAGCAGGGTAGGCAGGCTGTTGTCATAGTCCGTCTCGCTCTGAATGTGATAGTCGCGCATCTGCCCCGGCAATTCGCCGCGGATGTCGCCATTGTCGGTCTGCAGGGAGAGGCTCTCCGCCGCCTCGACCCCGGAAAAGAGGATATCGTCGTTTTCCGTGCTCGCCGTTAGCGCGCCCGTGGCGACGTCCTCCATGCGGATGGCGTCGTTGCGCGCCGACGCGAAAACGACCTCCGCGCGAACGTCGCGCAGCGTCACCGCGCCGTTGGCGGTCATGGCGCTCAACCCTCGCACCTGCGCGCCCTCGACCGCGATGTTGCCATTGTCCGTCTCCACGGTAATGTCTCCGAGCTGTACGTCCCCCATAGCGTCGGATGTTTCAAGGCTCTCGCCCTCCCCAGCGCGGACATTTTCCACGTACACATCCCCGTTGTCGCTGCGCAGGCTGGCGATAGAATACGTCAGCCCTTCCGCGTCGCCCGTCATACGGATGTCGCCGCTGTCCGTCTCCACATCCAGCAGCGTTCCCGAGGGCGCTTCGACGGTCAGCGTGCCCTCCTGCCAGAAGCCGAAGTACATGCCCAGGGTTCCGCCTCGCAGGTCGCGCTTTTCCACGCGCAAAACGCCGTCCTCCTCGGTGATGTCGTAGCAGAACGCCTCGTTTTCCGCGCAGGTCACGCGCGCCCGTCCGTCCGCCGAGGGAACGATCTCCACATTCGCGCCCTGCTCGGCCACGAAGACCTTTGTCACGTCCCCTTCCGACTCAAACGTCCTCTCCACCAGCGCCCCGCCCGTATTGAGGTTGCCAAAATCAAAGCCCGCCATCGCGAATCCCGCCAGCGCCAGCACCACGCCCGCGATCAAAAGGGCCACCGCGACTTTTACCGTCTTCTTCATCCGTCCTTCCTCCTTCCCACGATCAGCCGCTTGCACCCGCGCCCGAAGGCCTTCGTCAGTTTCCACAGCCCCTTGCCGGCTGCTTTCACCGGGTCGATGAGCAAGAGCCCCAGCGCGAAACTCACCAGCCCCGCGCCGCAGATGCACAGCCCCGGAGCCGCGCCCTGCAAAAACATCAGCGCCACGCCGCCCAGCGCGCCGGCCGCGCCCGCGATGAGCAGCGATGCCACCGCCGCGTAGATCGCGATCATCGCCGCCCACAGCGCCGCGTACACGCTCAGCCCCACAGCGAAGAACGTCACCAGCAGCGGCGAAGCGCAGATCAGCAGCACCACGCGCCCGGCGTTGCTTTCGTGCCGCACGCGCTCGCGCACCACCGCCCCCAGCGGCCGGTCGGCCAGCAAGCCGCGCGCCACGTCCTCCACATTGCCCAGCGCCGCTACCGCGTCTTCCTCGGCCATGCCGTCCTCCACGCGGTCATCGATGCTCTCGGCGCAAAATTCCAGCGCCCGCGCCCTTTCATCGGCGCTCATCCCTTCAAGATGCCCTTCCAGCGCCCGCAAAAACGCTTCTTTTTTCATGCCTCTCTCTCCGCTCCTTCCATGATGAAGGCATATACGTCCAGCACTTGCCGCCATTCCCCGCGCAGTTCTTCAAGATGCGCGCGGCCTTCATCAGTGATGCCGTAGTACTTGCGCAGCCGTCCGCTGTGCTCCCGGCTGTACACGCGCAAATATCCGCCCGCCTCCAATCGCCGCAAAATGGGGTAGAGCGTTGATTCGGACACCTCCACGTGCGCTCCTACGTCCTTGACCATCTGATACCCATAGGAATCTCCGCGCGCAAGCACCGCCAGCGCGCAGGCTTCCAACATGCCGCGCTTCAGCTGTGGGTCCACGCCATCACCTCCCTTCGCGCAATATTATACAACGCATAGTATAGCGCGTCAAGCAGTATATGGCGTTCCGGAACAGATTTAACATTCTATAAGACGATTGTAGTATTGACAAACTTATACTACAATGGTAGTATATAGGCAAGAAAATACGAAAGGGGGAAGGGGCATGTCCACGTTTCTCGCCATGAGCGTATCCGGCGGCGCGCTGATCCTCGTCATCGCCGTTTTGCGGGCCCTGTTTGCCCAGCGCCTGCCCCGGCGGCTGCTGTGCGCGCTGTGGGCAGTAGCGCTTTTGCGCCTGCTGTTGCCCGTCTTTCCCCCGTCGCCGTTGAGCCTGTTCCCAGCCGTGGAGAGCGGGGGAGGGGAGGCGCTCTCCGCCGCCGTCGCGCCCACCGCCGCGCCGCAGACAGTTGTCTCTACCGTCGCGCCCGACGCGCAGGTTGCCGCGTCCGAGGCCGTCCCCGCCGCGACGCGGGCCGCGGCCATGCCGCAAACGGCCCCGCAGGCCGTCGCCCCGGCGAATGCCGAACGCTCCGCGCCGCCCGTCTGGCCCATCGTCCACGGCTCGGTGGCAGCGCTGCTGCTCATCCTCCTTGCCGTCCTCTACGCGCGCGGCCTGCGCCGATTCCGCGCCTCCGCGCCCTGCGAGGATGAATACCCCCGCCAGTGGCTCGCCCGCCACCCGTTGCGCCGCCCGCTGCGCCTGCGCCTCTGCGCCGCCATCGACGCGCCGCTGACCTATGGCCTCTTGCGCCCCGTCATCCTCCTGCCCGCGGACTTCGACCTCTCCGACCGGGAGGCACTCGATTGCGTGCTCCGCCACGAATTGGCTCACGTGCGCCGCTTCGACGCGCTCTTCAAGGCGGCGCTGGCCGTCACCGCATGCCTGCACTGGTTCAACCCGCTTATCTGGGTGATGCTGGCGCTCGCCAACCGCGATCTCGAGCTTGCCTGCGACGAGCAGGCCCTGCGCGCCGCCGCCCGCGAGCGCCGCCGCGCCTACGCCCGCGCCCTTTTGCGGCTGGAGGAGATGCGCGCGCGTCCCCTGCCGTTGGGCAGCGCCTTTGGCAAGAGCGGCGTGGAGGAGCGCATCGCCGCCATCGTCAAGCGCCGCCCCGTCTCCCGCGCGGCGCTGGCGCTCACGCTGCTGCTCGCCGCCCTGACGCTGGCCGCCTTCACCGCGCCCGCCGCCCCGGCAAGCGCGCCCGAGGCCACCCCGACGCCGGCAGCGGACAGCACCGAAGTCGGCGTTTCCGCCACGCCCGCGCCCTTGACCACCCCCGAACAGCCCGTCCTCCCCAAGACCATCTCCCTTTCGCCCCTGCCCGAGGAAGCCTTCGCCGCCTACGCGCCCTACGACCTCAAATACGAAGACGGCGTCCTTCGCCTCGGCTGGTCGGCTGTGCGCTGCTTCACGGACACGGGCCTCTCCGGCTACGCCCCCGGCACCTATTTGCAAAACTTCCACGGCAACACGGACGTCTTCGCCGTCCGCGACGAATACGGCACGCTGACCGGCCTGAACTGGTCGTTCCCCGGGCTGGACATCTACGACGCCTGCACGCAGGTCATCGCCCGCGCCTACGAAGCCGAGGGCCTGCCCACGCCCACGCCAGCCCCGGAACTTACCCCGGGACCCGCGCCCACCGCCGTCTCCAACGCGCTCCTGCCGGAAGAACTCGCCGCCTACGCGCCCTACGGCCTCACCGCCAACGAGGACGGCACGCTCACCTACCTCGGCTCGTCCGTGCGCTTCCTCATCGACGAGGCGGCGGGCTTGGAACTGCGCTGGGACACGGGCGGGGTGGGCGCCTACGCCGTGCGCGACGCAAGCGGCAGCCTCACCGGCCTGCGCGCCGCCAACTGGGACGAGTTCGCGCAGGAAACCGGCACATACGACGAAGCCGCCCCTGCTACCTATCAGACGCCCCCGGACAGGGTCGCCGGCAACTGGGGCGTAGACCGCGCCACCCTCGCCGCCTACGAGCCGTTCGGCGTGACCTGGGTGGAGGATATGCCTGTCTACCTCGGCGTGCCCATCCGCTACATTTTCGATGAAGCCATGCAGTACGCGCCCCTGACCGTCTCGCGCCTCAACGGCCAGACCGACGTCTACGCCCTGCGCGACGCAAGCGGCGGCCTCACCGGCCTGCGCGCCGCCACGGCGGAGGAGTTTGCGCAAAACAGCGCCGCCAACTACCTCGCGGGCGCGTCCGACGCCTACCGCGCCACGCCCGCCGCCTGGCCGCGCGCGGAGGTCGCGCTTCTTGCCGCTGGCATCGACGCCTATGCCCCCTACGGCCTGCGCGTGGAAAACGGCCTGCCCTTCTTCCGCGATGTGTCCGTGCGCTTTTTCGTGGACGCGGGCGCGGGTCTTAATCTGATGTGCTACTACTGGGGCGAAGTGGACGTGCTCGTCGAGCGCGACGCCAACGGCGCCATCACCGCCCTGCGTCCCTCCACCCGCGCGGAGTTTGAACAAAAGACGCAGGACAGCTGGGAAGAACTGCGCGCTGACTACGCCGCGCCCGAGGACGCCAACGCGGCCTACAACTGGAACGGACGCGATGAGCTTTCCACCGCGACCGGCGCGGTCCCCGTCACCCTCTACGAGCCCTACGGCCTTGGCATGTACGATGGGCGGCTCTACTACGGCGCGGAGGGCGTGCGCTCCTTCCTTGACGAGGCGCTGGGCGTGGAAGCGTATTCCCATCTCCCCACCGCCACGCTCGACCTGCGCGCCGTGCGCGACGAAAGCGGCGAACTCACCGGCCTGCGCGTCGCCACGGCGGAGGAGACCGCCGCCATCGCAGGACACTTGTACGAAGACGAAGCGCCCCCGCAGCAGGGCGGCCCGCTCGGTTCTGTCGAGGCGGCGGAAGACTGGTACTGATCAAACGGCAAAGGAGAGCTTGCGATGAAATTTCACGATACGGAATTGAAGATCATGGAAGTCCTCTGGCGCGAGGGCGACGTCCCCGCCCGCCACATCGCCGAGGTGGTGGGTTCGCAGACGGGCTGGAACGTCAACACCACCTACACGATGCTCAAGCGCATGATCGCCAAGGGGGCCATCGAGCGGCGCGACCCGCGCTTTCTCTGCCACGCGCTGGTGACGCGCGAGCAGGCGCAGGCCGCCGAGGCCGACGACCTCATCGACCGCCTCTTCGACGGCTCCGCGGACAAGCTCTTCGCCTCGCTGCTGGGCCGCAAGCGCCTCAGCCCCGAACAGCTTCAGCGCCTGCGCGCGATGATCGAAGAAGACGAGTGACCCGCGCGGTGGAGGGGGCCGGAAACGGCGAAGGGGACGGCGCGTCAACGGACTTTTCGCGCACGCACCGCCGGGATGAACGTTTTTCGCACATGAACCACGCCGCACGAACAGGAATGGGGGGAGGATATGCTTTCCACGCTTCTGGAAATGAGCCTCGCGGGAGGCTGTCTCATACTGGTCGTCATCGTATTGCGAGCGCTGCTGCTGCACCGCCTGCCCAAGGCGCTGTTTTTCTGGCTGTGGATGCTCGCGCTTCTGCGCCTGCTGCTGCCGGTCTTCCCCGCCTCGCCCCTGAGCGTGTTCGCGCGAGCGCCCGTTGCCGCGCCCGTCGTGCAGCAGGCGGCAGCCAGTGCGGTGGGGGAGGGCGCGCAGGCCATGAGGACGGAAGCCGCGGTCGCGCCCGCCGCGCCGCAAGCGCCGCCCGCTGCTGCCGCGCAGACGGCCCCTCTCGCGCGCGCAGCCTCCGCCGCCGCGCCCGAAGCGGCCCTGATGCCAACGCTCACGCGCGTCTGGCTGGCCGTCGCCCTGCTGCTGTTGCTGCTTCTGGGCCTTGCCTACGCGCGCGGCCTGCGCATCTTTCGCCGCGCCCGGCCCCTGCAAAGCCCATTCATCCGCGCCTGGCTGAAAGAGAACGCCCTGCGCCGCCCGCTGGAGGTGCGCCTGTGTCCGCGCATCGACTCCCCGATGACCTACGGCCTGCTGCGCCCGGTCATCCTCCTGCCCGAGAGCGTCGGAAAGGCCGATACGCAGACGCTTTTGTGCGCGCTGGAGCATGAACTTTCCCACATCCGCCATTTCGACGCCGTCTGGAAGCTGCTCATCGCCGTGGCTGTCTGCCTGCACTGGTTCAACCCCCTCGTGTGGGCCATGGCGATCCTCGCCAACCGCGATATCGAACTCTGTTGCGACGCGCGCGTGCTGCGCCGCGGCGGGAAGGAAGAACGCCGCGCTTATGCCTCCGCGCTTCTGCGCATGGAGGAAGCGCGCGCGCGAATTCTGCCACTCACCAACGCCTTCAGCCGCAACGCGCTGGAAGAAAGGATCGGTGCCATCATGAACGCCAAAAAGATATCCATTACCGCCCTGCTTTTGACCCTGCTGATTGTCGCCGTCGCCCTGACGGCCTTCGCCGCCGCGCCGGAGAGCGGGACGGCTCCGCTTTCCACAGAAGCCGCTTACAGCGAAATGACCCCCGAAGAACTCGCCGCCGCCGTGGACGCGGCGGTGGACGCCAACGCCCAGTACCGCGGCGTTTCCACAAGCGACCTTCCCGCCTATGCCCCCTACGGGCTGGGCGCGCTCGACGGTGGCCTTTTCTACCGCGGCGTGCGGGTGCGCGCCTTTGATGACCGCGCCGCGGGCATCCTCGCCCTGGATACGCAGGGCAATGTGGACGTCTGCGCCGTGCGCGATGAAAACGGCGCGCTCACCGGCCTGCGCGCCGCCACGCGGGAGGAATTTGACCAGAACACCATGGAAGAGCCGCGCATCCGCGCCCATTGGTTCGGCATGGAGGCTTCCGCCGCCGAGACGTACATCGCCCCGCCCGAGGTCTGGCCCCTGCCGGAAACGGAGGCGCTGCGCGCGGACATCGCCGCTTACGCACCCTACGGCCTGTACGACGAAAGCGGCATGGTCGCCTTCATGGGCGTTGCGGTACGCTCCTTTGTGGACGAGGCGGCGGGCTACGACGTGCTGTGCGATCCCAACGGCAAAGTGGACGTCTCCGCCGTGCGCGACGAAACGGGCGCGCTCACCGGCCTGCGCGCCACTGGCGACGGGGAATACGCCGCCATATCGTCCCAGCAATGGTATTCCGAAGACGAGCCCGCCGGCGCGCTCGTGATGCAGCCCATGTACACGCAGGAGATGAAGAACAACGGCCTCTGGATCGACGACCCGGACACCGCCGGCGGCCTCAACATCGCCGAAAACGGCTACGCGAATTTCGGCATCACCACCCATCAGGATCTGCTCCTCTACGACGGCGAATACGTGCGCTACCTCGAAGACGCGGGCGCGAACGTGCACTACGAAAATGACGGCGGCACCATCGACCTCTACGCCGTGCGCGACGAAAGCGGCGCTCTGACCGGCTTCCGCGAGGCCACCCAGGAAGAATACGACGCCAATACGAAGCAGTACATGGCCTGGTAAACGCACAGATGGCCCTGCGCCCACAAACGCGGGGCCTTTGCGCAGACATGGGCAAAAGACAAGCCCCTCCACGCGGATGGGGACATGCTCTTCACACTTCCGGGATGCGCCCGCATCCCTGTCCCCTGACACTTAGCCATCCCTTCCATTCCATCTCCATCAATGTCCATAAAAGCATATACGCCCGCAATGTGCCCGCCGCGCGCGCGACACTGCGCGCAAGCGCGCCCTTCGCCGAACCAGTCGAGGAGAAAGGAGAACGCCATGTCCTACATCGCCGCTCAGACCCGTCAGGCCGTCCATCGTCTCGCGCAGCGTTACCGCCGCCATGAGCGCAGGCGAAAAGAACGGGAGGAGTTCCAACGCCTTTGCGCCGCGCACGGCATCCGCCCATCGTGGCGGGACTTCCTGGAGGCGAAGACGCAGACGGACTGTAACGCCCGTGAGTATTTCCTCTTTCGCTTCTACGAGCGCCCCGCCGCCCTCCGCGAAACGTTTATGACCGCCGCTCAGCGCGACGCCTTCATCGCCCGCATTGGCGACGATTTTTCCTGCAACTTATCCGTGCCCGGCAACAAGATACTCTTCAACACGCTTTTTGAACCGTACCTCTGCCGGGAGTGGCTCAATCCCACCGCCGTGTCGCCGGAAGAATTTGCCGCTTTCGTCCAAAGGCATGGCCGCGTGATGGTCAAGCCTGCCTGCAACGGGCGGGGCGAGGGCATTTACGTCTATTCCTACGAGGACGATGCGGCGGCGAAGGAATGCCATAAAGCGCTTGCAGGCGAAAGCATGCTCGCCGAGCAGATGCCCGCGCAACATCCGCAGCTCGACCGCCTCAACCCCAACTGCCTCAACACCGTGCGCCTCACCACCTATACCGACCGCAATGAGGCGCATATTCTCATGGCCACGCTGCGTTCCGCCACGGATGCGAGCGTGGTCGATAACTTCCACGCCGGCGGCATCGCCATGGCCGTCGATCTGGAAACAGGCCGCGTCGTTTCCGACGGCGTTGACGAGGAGGGCCGCCGCTTTTCCACCCATCCCCACACGCACGTGCCGCTGCGCGGTTTTCAACTGCCCAACTGGGCCGAAGCGCTGTCCGTCGTCCGCCGCGCCTCGCGCGAAATGTACAATCTTCCCCGCAGCCGCTTTCTTGGCTGGGATATCGCCTTTCTCCAGGGCGACCGGATCGCCGTCATCGAATGCAACTGGCAGCAGGGCATGCAGACGCAGGCCCCACACGATCATGGCTTCCGCCTCGCGCTGAAAGCGCTTGAAAAGCGGCGTTGAGCTGCGCTCGCCTTTCCCGGTTGGCTCTTTGCCGCGGGCGAAACGCCGCCGCGCTTCGCCCATCTGGAAACCTTCTTCCCTGCCGGGCACATTTTTTTCACAGTAAAGTACATATACTCGCATTGATTCGTTCATAGATTTGTAATAAAATAAGACGGAAAATGATCTATAGCATCCCAAGGCAGGTCCCGGCATGCGATCCGGGGCGATGGAAAAAGGGGGGTCCTTGCCTTGCCCAAACTCAGCGGCAATATCCGCCACTCCATCCATCTGGTGGCGAACAGGTACCGTAAACACCATAAGGATAAGCTCGCAAAGCAAGAATTCCTTGCGCAGCGCGCCGCGCTGGGCAGCGAGGCGGCCAACGCGAACTGGCAGGACTATCTTAACGCCAGGGAGCAGACCGGCTGCTCGGTACTGGAATACTTCATCTTCAGATTCTATAAAAAGAGCCGCGCCGAGCGCGATACGTATCAGACCGTCGCCCGCCGCGACCGCTTCATCCATCAGATCCACGACGATGAATCCTGCAACGCCACCGTGCCGGGCAACAAGGTGCTTTTCAACATGCTGTTTGAAAAGTACCTCTGCCGCGAATGGCTCAACCCCACCGCCGCCACGCCGGAAGAATTCGTCGCCTTTATGAAAAAGCACGGCAAGGTGATGCTCAAGCCCGCCTGCGACGGCGCGGGCCACGGCATCCGCATCTGCGAATACACCACCGACGAGGACGCTCTCGCCCTGCATTCGTCCCTGGTGGGCGAGGCGATGCTGGTGGAGGAAGTGCTCGAGCAGCACCCGCAGCTGAATATTCTTAACCCCAACTGCATCAACACCGTGCGCGTGGCGACCTATACCGACCGCGACGACGTGCACATCGTTCTGGCCACAATCCGCTCCGCCCGCGACGATTCCGTGGTCGATAATTACCACGCCGGCGGCATCTGCATGGCGGTGGATCTGGAGACGGGCAAAATCTGCTCCAACGGCACCGACGAGCAGATGCGCGACTATCCCACCCATCCCCTCACGGGCACGAAACTGGACGGCTTTCAGCTCCCCGACTGGGACAAGGCGCTGGACGTCATCCGCCGCGCCTCGCGGGAGATGTACGCGCTGCCCGGCTGCCGCTACCTGGGCTGGGACATCGCCTTCATGAAAAACGGCGAAGTCTCCATCATCGAGTGCAACTGGCGGCAGGGGCCGCAGGCCCAGCAGCCGCACGCCAAAGGCATGTATCACGAACTGGAGGCGCTGGGCAAGAAGCTCTGAGCCATGCTGCGCGCGGCGGCCGCAAAGCCCGCAAAAAGATCGCCCGGACGCAAAACGCGTCGGGCGATCCCTGTTTCCCGCCTGCCCGCGAAAAGGCCCTGCCCTTGCCGTCATGAAGGCAAAGGCAGGGCCTTTTTCGCGCCGCTTACGTTCGCAGCGCCACATCGCGCGCGGCCTCGGCAATGCGCTTGGCATTGTCAAAGCGGCGGTATTTCTGCTGCGAGGCGCGGATGCGCGCAAGCTCCTTGCCGTCTTCGGCGAGCAGCCGCTTCACCGCCGCGGGCAGCCGTTTGACGCCTTCGGAGACGATGCCCAGCCCGTAATTTTCCACCAATTCCGGGTTTCCCTGTTCCTGCCCCGGCAGCGCGCCGGTGATGATCAGAGGCACGTTCATCACCACCGCCTCGAAAAACGAATTGGGGCTGCCGCGGGCGATCATGATGTCGCTCTCCAGCATCAGGTTTTCAATCTCGGTGACAAAGCCGAGGATGCGCACGCGCTCGCCATACTTGCGCTTGAGCAGCGCTTCCAGCCGCTTTTTCAGCTGCTTGTTGCGCCCGCAGACGATGGTCAGCGTCACGTCCGTCTTCGTCATCAGGGCGAGCGCGTAAGAACCGAGCATGCCGCTGCCCTCGCCGCCGGACATCAAAAGGCAGCGCGCCGGGCGGGAGGGATCATAGGCCGGTTTTTCCACCTTCTGCGCCAGATCGGTAAAGCGCCGGCGCGAGGGAAAGCCCACCTTGAGGATGCGCTCGCGCGGCACACCGTAGGCAAGCGTGCGCTCCACGGCCTCGTCGGTCGCGCAGATGGTCAGCGCCGAGCGCGCGTCGCACCAGGAGGGATGCACCGTCACCGGATCGGCCTGCACAGACACAAACGGTATGTCCAGCCCGTGCTCTTCGCACACGGTCAGAAGCGAGGAATTGAACATGGGATGCGTGGTCACCACCGCGTCCGGCCGCTCCCGCGCCACCATCTCGATAAAGCGCTTCTCCGCCCAGGTGGACATCAGCGAGCAATAGGTGGAATTGAACTTCGTGCCGAAATCCCAGGTCATCTTCCAGAGAAACTTGGCATGCCGCGTGACCACGCCATAGCTGTCGCCCAGCGCGGTCACGGATTTGCCCACCAGATCCTCAAAGCCGTCCACCAGCTTGACCTCCACTTCGGGCATGTCCACGAACCAGTCCATCAGGGCGTCGGAGATGGACTTGTGCCCGCAACCCGTGTGCGAGGTGGTGATCAGCAGTATCTTTCTTTTTTCGCTCATGGACGCACCCTCACAGGCTCCGCGCCCGCGGGTATGTCGCCCACGCCGCGCAGCACGTAATGCGGCTGATAGGGATAGGTGGCCATGCTTTCCAGACTCGTCACGCCCGAGAGCACCAGCACCGTGTCCATGCCGGATTCGATGCCGGCCACCACGTCCGTATCCATGCGGTCGCCGATGATCACCGTGTCTTCCGGCGCGGCGTTCAGGCGGCTCTGCGCGTGGCGCATCATCAAGGGATTCGGCTTGCCGATGAAGTACGCCTGCCGTCCGCAGGCCATTTCGATGGGCGAGATCAGCGCGCGGCAGGCCGGGGCGATGCCGTTTTCCACCGGACCGGTGATGTCCGGATTCGTTCCCAGAAGCTTGGCACCGTTGCGCACCAGATGCACGGCCTTCTGGATCTTTTCAAAGCTGTATCCGCTGGTTTCGCCCACCACCACGTAGTCGGGATTGACGTCGTTCATGGAAAAGCCGGCGTCGTAGAGCGCGCCCACCAACCCCGCCTCGCCGATGACATAGGCCGAGCCGCCGGGGCACTGATTCTTTAGATAGCTGGCTGTGGCCAGAGCGCTGGTATAGAAGTGCTCCTCGCCCACGTCCAGCCCCAAACGATGCAGCTTTTGCTTCAGTTCCTTGGGGCTGCGCTCCGAGGAATTGGTCAAAAAGAGATATTCCTTGCCGTTTTTTTCCAGCCAGTCCACAAATTCCCGCACGCCGGGCAACAGCAGGTTGCCGTGATAGATCACGCCGTCCATATCGCTGATAAACGCTTTTTTACGCTTGAGATCTTCCAATTCTCCCCACTCCTTTGCCCGCGCGCTTCCCTGCGCGCATACCTGCCCCTATTATACATGATAGAATGCATTTTGAAAAGTCTAACTTTGCTTTCTGTGGGGATTTCTGCTATAATATCCCCATGGAAAGGATCACAGGTTTCTCGCCCGTGGCGGGGGCGGATTGCCGCCTTGTCATTCTCGGCACCGCGCCGAGCGCAGAATCGCTGCGGGCCGGGTATTACTACGCCCACCCGCGCAATGCCTTCTGGCGCGTGCTCGCCGATACATTTGACGCGCCCGTTCCGCAAACGGTGGGGGAGAAGGAGAACCTGCTTTTGAAGAATCGCCTCGCCCTCTGGGACGTGCTCTGCGCCTGCGCGCGCCGCGGCTCTCTGGACAGCGCCATTCGCGATCCGCAGGTCAACGACTTTGCCGCCTTCTTCGCCGCCCATCCGGGGATCACGCGCGTGCTTTTCAACGGCGCGGCGGCGGAAAAACTCTTCTTTCGCTTCTGCGGGGAAACGCTCCAGGGCCGCGCGGCCGCGCGCCTGCCCTCCACCAGCCCTGCCTATACGCTCCCATACGCGCAAAAACTGGAGATATGGAGAAAGGAACTTCTGCGATGACGAACATACTGCCCAACGCGATCCTGCGCAAAAAGCGCTTTGGCGGCGAGCTCAACGAGGCCGAGATCCGCGCCTTTGTGCGCGGCGTGACCGACGGGAGCTGGGCCGACTATCAGACCTCCGCCCTGCTGATGGCCATCTGCATCCACGGTATGAGCGACCGCGAGACGCTGGCGCTGACGCTGGCCATGGCCAAATCCGGCGATACGCTGGACCTAAAGGACATCCCAGGCGTCAAGGCCGACAAACACTCCACCGGCGGCGTGGGCGACACCACCAGCCTCATCCTCGTGCCCCTCACGGCCGCCTGCGGCCTCAAGGTGGCGAAGATGTCCGGCCGCGGGTTGGGCTTCACCGGCGGCACGCTGGACAAACTCGAGGCCATCCCTGGCATGCGCGTTGACCTGGAGGTGGACGAGTTCAAGGCCATCGTCCGCTCCGTCGGCTGCGCCATCGCCGGCCAGACCGCCGAACTGGCCCCGGCGGACAAGGTGCTCTACGCCCTGCGCGACGTCACCGAAACGGTGGACTGCCTGCCGCTGGTCGTCTCCTCCATCCTCTCGAAAAAACTGGCCGCCGGCTGCGACGTGGTGGTGCTCGATGTCAAGACCGGCTCCGGCGCCATCATGGACACGCCGGAAAAGTCCCGCAAACTGGCCGAGGACATGGTGCGCATCGGCAACCTCAGCGGCCGCCGCTTCTCGGCGCTGATCACCGATATGGATCAGCCCCTGGGCATGTACATCGGCAACGCCCTCGAAGTAGAGGAGGCCATCGATGTGCTCGCCGGCCGCACGACCGGTCCCTTGCGCGACGTGGCCCTCACCCTTGGCGCGCACATGCTGAAAAACGCCGAACTCGCCCCCACGGTGGAGGCGGGCAAGGCCATGCTCGCGGAGAAGATCGAAAACGGCGCGGGCCTTGCCAAGTTTGCCGAGATGATCAGGGCGCAGGGCGGCGACCCGCGCGTCTGCGAGGACACCGGTCTGCTCCCCAAGGCCAGCCGTAAGATCGCCATGCCCGCCCCGGACGACGGCTACATCGCTGCCATCCGCACATCGGAGGTCGGCAATGCCGCCCGCCTCCTCGGCGCGGGGAGGCTGCGCAAGGAGGACGCCATCGACCCCGCAGTGGGCATCGTCATGCAGCGCCGCGTGGGCGAATACGTTCGCCGCGGCGACGCGCTGCTCACCATCCACGCCAACGCCCATTCGGACGTGGCCGGCGCGCTCAACATACTCGGCAAGGCGTTCAAGTTCTCGCCCGACGCCGTGACGCCCCCGGAGCTGATCCATGCGGTGGTGGAATAGCGCTCTGCGCGGCCTGAAGCGCGTCGCGCTGTGCAGGGAGGGCGGCGCGCACGCTGTCTGGAAGCTGCTCTTTGCCTACGCCGCCTACCTGCTCTGGGCGTGGCTCATCGCCTATGCCCTCTCGCGGGGCTTTGGCGCGCTCTTTCATGCGTGGAACCTCTCCGCCGCCACCGCCGCGCGCACGCCGTCGTGGGCCCAGTGGCTCTTTGCCAACTACGGCCGCTTTATCTCGCTCATCTCTAGCGTCGGCGCGATCGCCCTCGCCCACGGCCTTCTGCGCCTGCTCGCGGACGGAAAAATGGCAAAACTGCGCCCGCGCGCTCTGACCGTGGGCGCGCTCTGGGGCTTTATCCCCGTGTTCGCTGGTGCGGCGCTCTTCCTCCTTACGGACTCCATGCGCCTTTACGAGCGGACGTTCTCGCTGACCCCGGACCTTCTCTGGGTGCTGGCCGTCTACTTCGCCGCGGCGCTGGCTGAGGAGCGCTTCGCCCGCGGCCTCACCATGCGCGTGGCCGCGCTCCACTCCCGCCCCCTCTGGGGCTATGTCGCCTCGGCCGTCATGCTGCTGGCCATCACCGGCAGCTACGCCCTGCCGCCGCTGGGCATCGTCAACATGCTGCTCACCGCCGTTCTCTGCGCCCATTTGAGCGTCACGGGCCGCGCTGGCGCTTCCGTGGGGCTGCGCTGCGCCTGGAGTTGGGCGTCCAACGCCCTTGTCGCCTTCCCCGGCGGCAACGCCGCCTCCCGGCCCGTCCTGCAGCTCTATGAAGTCTCGGAGCACTGGCTCACCGGCGGCGCAAGCGGCCTCATCTGCGGCGCGTGGATGACGCTCGTCCTCCTCGCCCTGAGCCTCTGGCTCTTCCGCCGGCCCCTGCGCACACTCCTGCGCCGCAAGGAAGCGAAATAACGCCGTAATGCCCCGCGCCCCCGCGCGGGGCGTTCTGCGCGCCTGCGCAAACGTATAACGCAAAATTATAGTTTAGTATCCGCGATAAGTATTTGACATGCGTCTTCGCCGGTGGTACGATGCGGTTGTTCGCGGGAAGCCCCGTTCTTTCGCAGGGCGCGCCCGCGCCGCGAACCGCTTTGGAAGGAGGATACTATGCGCTACACGAAACTTGGCAACGCCGATTTGACTGTTTCCCGCGTCTGTCTGGGCTGCATGGGCTTTGGCGACCCCGCGCGCGGCCAGCACACCTGGACGCTGGACGAGGAGCATTCCCGCGCCATCATCCGTCAGGCGCTGGAGGCGGGGATCAACTTCTTCGATACCGCCATCGCCTACCAGAGCGGCACCAGCGAACAGTACCTTGGCCGCGCCCTGCGCGACTTCGCCCGCCGCGACGGCGTGGTGGTGGCCACCAAGTTCCTGCCCCGCACCAACGAGGAAATCTCCGCCGGCGTCAGCGGTCAGGAGCACATCCGCCGCATGCTGGACAGGAGCCTGCAAAACCTCGGCATGGATCACGTCGATCTCTACATCTACCACATGTGGGACTACCGGACGCCGCTTTTCGACATCATGGACGGCCTCAACGAAGCCGTCAAAGCCGGCAAGGCGCGCTATATCGGCATCTCCAACTGCTACGCCTACCAGCTTGCTAAGGCCAACGCGCTGGCAGAGAAGGAGGGCTTTGCCAAGTTCGTCTGCGTGCAGGGCCACTACAACCTCATCTTCCGCGAGGAGGAACGGGAAATGGCCAGGCTCTGCCATGCGGACAACATCGCCATGACCCCATACAGCGCCCTGGCCGGGGGCCGCCTCTCCAGGCACCCGGGCGAGACCTCCAAGCGCCTTGAAGAAGACGGCTATGCCCGCCTCAAGTACGATCAGACCCGTCAGCAGGACGAAGCGATCATTCGCCGCGTCGCGGAACTTGCCGACGCGCACGGTACGACGATGACGGCGGTCGCCCTCGCATGGCTCATGGCCAGAGTGACCGCTCCGGTGGTGGGCGCGACCAAACCACATCATATCGCGGGCATGGCCGCCGCCGTCGAACTGCAGCTCACGCCCGAGGAATGCGCCTATCTCGAAGCGCCCTACGTCCCGCACGCACTCGTCGGCGTCATGGCGCAAAACACCGCCGCCGACGCGCAAAACGCCCACGTCTGGAGCGTGGGCGAACAGACCATATAGGAGGGAACGGCCATGAACAGAGCCGAAACAGCCCCAAAATACAACGAACAGTGGTTCCAAGGCGCGCCCTTTGGCGACCCCGCCGCCGATCCGGAATACGAACAACTCGCCCGCCGCTTCCTTTGCGGCGACGTGCTGCCGCGCGACGGCCTCACGCAGGCGCAAAAGGCCCTCGTCATCCTCGCCGGACTCACCGCGGGCAACCTCTTTCCCGCCCTGCGCCGCTACACCCGCGCGGCATTGAGCGCCGGCGCGACCCCCGTGGAGATCAAGGAAGCCATTTACCAGTGCGCCCCTTACGTGGGCCTCGAACGCGCGCGCTGCGCTTTGGAGGAAGTCAACGCCGCCTTCAAGGAGGCGGGCGTCTCCCTACCCACGCCGCCGCAGGGCAGCGTCACCGAGGAAGACCGCTTCGAAAAGGGCCTCGACGTGCAGCGCCACATCTTCGGCCGAGAACACATCGACGCCATGCGCGCCGCCGCCCCTGCCGAGACAAAGCACATGCAGGACTTCCTCTCCGCCCACTGTTTCGGCGATTTCTACACCCGCGGCGCGCTCGATTTGAAAATGCGCGAACTCATCACCTTCAGCGCCATCTGCGCCCTGGGCGGCTGCGAGCCGCAGGCCAAGGCCCACGCCGCCGCCAACATAAGCGTCGGCAACAGCCGCGAAACGCTCATCGAGACCGCCACGCTGCTTCTGCCCTTCATGGGCTTTCCCCGCACGCTCAACGCCCTCGCCGGCATCGACGCGGCGACAAAACCTTAACGACAATACAAGCCCCGGCAGACAGCGCTGTGCGGTCTGCGGGGGCGGCCTGTTTTCACGATTGGTATGGAAAGGAAGTGTCACAAATGGGCGTATGGGGGATGGGACTTGCGCAGAGCGACGAATTTTGCGAAGTATACGAACGATTTATGGAAGCATACGACGAGGGCGAGGCCGTTCCGGAGATCGAAAAGGCCATTCTCGACAGCTGCCATGCCGAGTTTGACGACGCGGACGGCGTTATGCACAACGTCTATTTCGCGCTGGCGAAAGCCGAGTGGATGTGCTGCGCGCCCTCCGAGCGCATCTTGCGCCGCGTTCAGGAGATCATCGAAAGCGGCGCGGATCTGGAATTCTATCGGGAACTGGGAGCGTCGCCGTCCGACGTCTCCCTGCGCGCCAAAAAGCTGGAGCAATTCTGGCAAACGCTGCAAATGCCGAGGAAGTCCGCGCGCAAGCGCCGTCCCGACCCTTCCATGCGGGAAAAGCCCTTTCCCGAGCTTGCGCCGGGCGATTGCTTCGCCTACAAATACGGCGAAGGAAGGCGCGTGCTCATCATACTCGACCGCTTCCAGTTCGACCAGTGGTGCAAGGAGCAGGTCTTTTGCTGCGTGCTGCGCAGGACGTTTGCAGTCTCCGAACTTTCGTCCATCGACTATTTGAACGAAGAAGTGGGCTGCGCGGGATGCTACCTCGGCGTCGATTTTCCCGGCGCATCGACGCTGCGAAGGCTGGGCTCGATCCCCGTTCCGCCCCATGCCAGGAATCAAATTCTCGGCCCGAACACTTTCGCGGTCAACCATAAGGCCGATTTCAAGAAGGACTATTCGCAGAGGGAATCCGTTCTTCTGCGCGAGCTGCTTTCCCATCGCGCAACGGCGCGTCTGTTTCCCTGAAAAACCGCCTGAGCGCCGCCTCCACGCCCTCCCTGTCCACCAGATAGCTGAACCCATGGTCTGCCCCGGGCACGGTGACGAGAGCCTTTGGCGCGGCGCAGCGCGCGTAGTTTTCCCGCGACATATCGCAGGGCACGAAGCCGTCCGCCTCGCCGTGGATAAACAGCACCGGCACGCGGCATTGTTCCAGTGCCCGCGCCGCGCTCGCCGCCTCCGGGTCGAAGCGTCCGAAGACGCGCGCGCCCAGCCGCACGAGAAAGTAGATAGGCGCGATGGGCAGATGGCACTGGCGGATGACCTTTTTGAGTATGTCGCGCGGCGATGTATAGCCGCAGTCGGCGATGATGCCGCGCACGCTCGCGGGCAGATCAAATTCGCTGGCCATCAGCACCGTGGCCGCGCCCATGGAGATGCCGTCCAGATACATCGCCGGGGGATGGTAGCGCTCCTCCGCCCAGCGCGCCCAGGCAAGGCAGTCCCTCCGCTCATGGACGCCGAAGGAGATGGTCTTGCCGCCGCTCTTTCCGTGCGCGCGCTGATCGACGAGGATGAGTCCAAACCCCTGCGCGCGGTAGAATTCCAAAACACAGCCAAAGTCCCGCGCAGCCGAGGAACGCCAGCCGTGCAAAAGCAGCAAAAGCGGCTTGCCCGCTTCCGCGCCGCACACGCGCGCGTGCAGGCGCAGGCCGTCGAAGGAAGAAATCTCCGCTTCCTCAAAGGCCAGGCCGCGATAGTAGCCCTGCCCCGCGCGCATCGCCGGCGCAAAGCGCCCGTAGCGCTTTTCGTCGAAGACCGTCAGTGTCTTTTCGTTCTCATGGCGGCGAAAGGCCAGCGCGTAGCATACCCACACCAGCGCCCAGAACAGCAAAACGAGCCCCGCGGCGATGATGGGCGCCAGCAAGCCCCCGCTCACGCCCCGCCCTCCGCGCCGAGAAAGCGCTTCATCGCCGGCAGCGCCGCCAAAGCGTCCTGCCGCCCCAGTTCGTAGAGGCTCTTGAGACGCTCCGGATCGCGCTCCAGCCGCCCGATCTCCGGCTTGCGGCTGGGACGGACGACAAAGGCGCGTCCCTCCGCCGCGGCCCGCTGGATATAGCGTTCCTCTTCGTCGCACAACTCCACGCGCCGTGCCAGCGTCGCAAGAAAGCGCGGGTACTTGCGATAGCGGAAGTTGAGCAGGGGGATGTTGTCGCTTCTGCGCTGGAAGCCCTCCTCCTTGGTCAGCACCACCACGTTGCGCGCATAGCCCATGCGCTCAAACGCGGCCAAAGGCACGCTGTCGGCGATGCCCCCGTCCAGATAGGGCCTGTCCTCCAAGGTGACGATGCGCGACACATAGGGCATGGAGGCCGAGGCGCGCAGCCAGTCCATCTGTTTGAAGAGGTCAGTCACGCGCGGATACTCGCCCTCGCCCGTCTCCAGATTGGTCACGCCCACGTAAAAGGCGGTGGGGGAGGCCATGAACGCCTCGTTGTCGAAGGGGTCGAGCCTTTCGGGAATGTCGTGGTAGCAGAGCTTTTCGCCCACGGCGTTTCCCGTGGTGAGCAGCGAATACACGCTCATAAATCCCCGGTCGCGGCAATAGCGGGTGAAATAGCGTATGCTGCGCCCCCGCTGCCCGGAGACGAACGAACAGCCGTGTACCGCCCCCGCCGAAACGCCGATCACGCCGTCGAACGCCGTACGCAGCCCCGCCTCGTCCATGGCGTCCAGCACGCCCGCCGTATAGATGCCGCGCATGCCGCCGCCCTCGAGCACCAGTCCCGTTCTCATATTGTCCTCCTTCAGTGTGCCCGCATGACAAAGTCGCGCGGGCTTGCGGCGCGCATGGTGGCCAGCACGCCGTCCAGATGGTCGCATTCGTGCTGCAAAAGTTCCGACAGATCGCCCTCCAGCGCCCATTCCCGCTCGGTCCAGTCAAGGCCGCGGTAGCGCACCACGCAGCGGCGATGGCGCTTCAGGCGCACCAGGAGATGGGGGACGGACATGCAGTCGTCCAGCACCTCCATCATCTCCCCGTCGGGGAAAGAAAGCGCGGGGTTTAGAAACGCCACCGGCGCATCTTCGAGGCACATGCACACCACGCGCTTCATCGCCCCGATCTGCGGCGCGGCGATGGCCCGCCCCGCGCCCATTTTTCGCGGTAGGCGAGTATGGTGTCGCGCATGTCGTCGATGAGCGCCGGCATCGCCGCAAGTTCTTCCCGGCGTACCGGTTCGCAGACCTGATATAGCCACGCATCTCCCAATAAGAGAATTTCGCGTTCCATCGCGTCCTCCATAGATACAACCCAGCGCCCCTGCAAGCAGAGGCGCTGGCGAAAGATATATCCGCGCGGCGGTCGCCCGCCGGAAGGGGGGAGATTACTCCTCCTCTTCCTCCTCGCGCTTGGTGTTTTCGATGATCTTCTTGGCGTCGGCAGCCGGCACTTCCTCGTAGCGCTCAAACTGCATCGTGAACGAGCCGCGCGCCTGCGTCATCGAGCGCAGGTCAGTGGCGTACTTGAACATCTCGCCCAGCGGCACCTCAGCGGACACGCACTGCATGCCGTTGACCTGGTCCATGCCCATGATGCGGCCGCGGCGCTTGTTCATATCGCCGATGATGTCGCCCATGTACTCGTCCGGCACATAGACCTTCACCGAGTAGATCGGCTCAAGCAGCACGGGGGAAGCGTCCACCAGCTTCTTGAAGGCGATGCGCGCGGCGGTCTTGAAGGCCATTTCCGAGGAGTCCACGGCGTGGTAGGAACCGTCGTGCAGCTTGGCGGTCAGGCCCACCACCGGGTAACCGGCCAGCACGCCGTGCTTGATGTTGTCGCGCAGGCCCTTTTCGACCGCGGGGATGAAGTTGCGCGGCACCACGCCGCCCACGACCGCGTCCTCGAAGTGGAACTCGGTGTCGGTCGGGTCGTCGTTGGGACGGAACTCGATCCACACGTCGCCGAACTGGCCGTGTCCGCCGGACTGCTTCTTGTGGCGGCCCTGCACGTCGATCTTCTTGCGGATGGACTCGCGGTAGGGGATCTTCGGGAACTGCAGCACGCACTCCGCGCCGAACTTGCTGGCCAGCTTCTTGGCGATGACTTCCAGGTGCAGCTCGCCCAGGCCGGAAAGCACGCTCTCGGTCGTCTCCACATTCTTTTCCACGCGGATGGTGGGATCTTCCTCCATCAGGCGGCTGAGGCCGGAGAAGATCTTGTCTTCCTCGCCCGCCTTCTTGGCGTACACGGCCATGGAGATGCAGGGCGCCGGGAACTCGAGCTCGTCGAATTTTACAGGCTTGTTCGGGTCGCACAGCGTGTTGCCGGTGGCGACGCTGCCCAGCTTGGAGATGGCGCAGATGTCGCCCGCGCACACCTTCTGCGCCGGGTTCTGCTTGCCGCCGCGCAGGAAGTAGATGTTGCCGGCCTTTTCGGCCTTTTCCGCGTTGGCGTTGTAAAGCGGCGTGCCGGAAGTGAGCGTGCCGGAAGTGACCTTCAGAAGCGACAGCTTGCCCACGAACGGGTCGGCCAGCGTCTTGAACACGCGGGCGGAGAAGGGCTGATCGTCGGCGCAGACGCGCTCCTCAGCGTCGCCGCTCTTGGGGTTGACGCCCTCGAGCGTGGAGCCCGCCGGGGAGGGCATGAGGTCGATGAGGTTATCCAGCAGCTTGGCAAGGCCCACGCGCGTCAGCGAAGAGCAGCACACCACCGGCACCACCGTGCCGTCCTTGATGCCCTGGCGCAGGCCGTGCATGATCTCTTCCTGGGAAAGCTCGCCTTCCTCGAAGTACTTCTCCATCAGTTCGTCCTCGGCGCCGGCCGCGGCTTCCATGATGGCTTCGCGGGCGCTCTCGACGTCGCCGGCCATATTGGCGGGAATGTCGATCTCCTTGAGGGTCTTGCCCTCGCCGGTGTAGGCCTTGTTTTCCAGAACGCAGACAACGCCGGTGAACTTGCCGCCCTCCACGATCGGCACCTCGATGGGCGCAATGTGGCTGCCGTATTTGTCGGTGATGGTAGAAAGCGCGCGGCTGAAGTTGGCGTTCTCGCGGTCCATCTGGTTGATGACGATCATGCGCGAAGTGTGGGTCTTGTCGCACAGATCCCACGCCTTTTCCGCGCCCACGTTCAGGCCGGAAACCGCGCCCACGGTGATGATCGCGCCCTCGGCCACGGCCATGGGGCCGACCATTTCGCCGGCGAAATCGAAGTAGCCGGGCACGTCGATCAGGTTGACCTTGACGTCCTTCCACTCGAGGGGAGCGACGGCGGCGCTGATGGAGATCTGGCGGCTCTGCTCCTCCTTGTCGCTGTCGGTCACCGTGTTGCCGTCCTCGACGCGGCCCTGACGGTCGATGGTGCCGCTGGTGTACAGCAGGGCCTCAACCAGCGTGGTCTTGCCCTCGCTGCCGTGTCCGACGACGGCGATATTGCGGATGTTCTTGGCCTGATAGTCCTTCATGTACGAATTCCCCCTGTTAGGTTATAGATACTCGTGCGCGACATGCGCACAGAGGCGCAGGTTTTCTGCACGGACGCCTGACGCGCCATTATATATGTATTTTAACAGAAAACCCCCGATTTGAAAAGACCTTTTTCAGAAGGAATTTCAGCTTTTGCGGGGAATATTGCATAAAACAACGATTTTAGAAGGATTGCACAATGCGATTGCGAAGCTTTTTGGCGGCGATGACGGCCCTTTTGCTGCTCGCCGTTCCCGCGTCGGCGCTCACGCGCGAGGAGGTGCGCGCCAGCTATCAGGCGATCAGCGACTGGACGGAGGGCGGCCTCTTTGCCGAAGAGCCCTCGGTGTCCGCCCCTTACGCCGCCGGGGAGGTGCGCGTAGAAGCCCTGGAGGACGCGCTTGACTACCTCAACTTCCTGCGCGATATCGCCGGCCTTGCCCCCGTGGAACTTGATCCGGCGCTGAACAGCATCGCCCAGCAGGGCGCGGTGCTCACCGCCGCCAACGGTTTTGTCAGTCACGATCCACCCGCCCCCGCGGACATGGACGCCGCCTTCTACGATGCCGCCCGCTACGCCGCCTCCAGCTGCAACATCGCCCGCCTCAACTGGACGAGCGAGGACGTGCTCCGGCAGGGTGTTCTCTACTTCGCTCGCGACGATGGCGAGGCAAATCTCTCCGTTCTCGGCCACCGCCGCTGGCTCTTAAACCCCAACATGGCCTATACGGGCTTCGGTCTGGCCATGGACGATGTGGGCATGAGCTATATCACCATGTACGCCCACGACCTGCAGGCCGACCCCGGCGACTGGCAGTACATCGCCTGGCCCTCGGCGGGCGCGTTCCCGGCGGAACTGATGAGCGAGGATCTCGCCTGGTCGATCATCCTCAATCCCGCTCTCTACGATACCGACGGCGCATGGGTGCGCCTGACGGATCTGGGCAGCGGCGAGGTCTACGAATTTCCCGGCAACGGCGGCTACTTTGCCGTCGATGAAGGCGCGTATGGCGCGGGTCCCTGCCTGATCTTCCGCCCGAAACGGACGAAGGACTACGAGCAGAACCAGTTCTGGCGCGTCGAGGCCGGCACGTCCTCCGGAGCGGCCATCGCCTTCGAGGTGGAAATGATCTCCCTTTACCCCGTGGAAGCGGCTTCGGTGGAGATGACGCCCCGCGAGGCAATGCTGCGCCCCGGCGAGACGCTGCAACTCTCCGCCGCCGTCGTCCCCGAGTGGGCGGACGACCTCTCCATCGCCTGGTCGAGCGGCGACAAAAGCGTCGCCACCGTGGAAAACGGCCTCGTCACCGCCGTGGGTGCGGGCGAGTGCGAGATATTCGCCACCGCCGTCAACGGAAAGCAGGATGTCTGCCGCCTGACGGTGGCGGAATAAGCGAAGGAGGTTTTTATGCGAGAAGAACACATCATCCCCGCCTGCACGGGTAAATGTATCTGCGCGCTTTCCGGCCAGACGGTCACCGTCGTGGACGTGGAGGGCGGTCAGGTGGCCGACTTCTTTGCGGAGTTCGCCGGGGATGCGCGTGAGTTCCTCTCCCCGGGCGTGACCATTGACTGCAACGACTCTCTGCGCCTGCGCGTCGGCGACGCCATCTATACGAACCTCTACCGCCCCATGTTCCGCGTCGTCGCGGACGATGTGGGCGAGCACGATCTGCTCCACCCCTGCTGCCGCCCGGAAATGTACGATTTTTTCTACCACAACGGCGCGGGGCATCCCAACTGTCTGGACAATATTAACGGGAGCATGGGGGAGAAGTGCCCCATCATCTGCCCCGTCAACCTCTTCATGCGCACACGCATTTTTCCGGATGGCACCATCTCTGTCGAATGCCCGTCCTCCCGCCCCGGCGACAGGATCGTTCTGCGCGCGGAGATGGACGTGCGCATCGGCGTCGCCGCCTGCAGCGTCTCCGAGAGTCAATGCAACGGCGGAAAGTGCAGCGCCATACAGGTTATCGTCGAAGATTGAGCGCTTTACGCAGCGCAGAGAAGGGAGGTCATGCGCATGGATCCTGTCATGTGGATCGTGATCGGCGCGGCGATGGTCATCATCGGCATCATCATGTACATCATGTCCAAACGCAGGCCGTAGCGCGCTTTTATAGCGCAAAACGACAGACGCGCGCGTCTTTGTGTGCGTCCGTCGTTTTTTATGCGCTTTTCACATACGCTCGCGCAGTTCCCGTTCCGCGATCTGCCGGTAGACCCGCAGCGCGGTGGGAAAGGGGAGCGCTTTGAGCTCTTCCGCGTCCACGGCGCGCATGCCCTCCGGCAGCGCGTCCATCTCGGCACGCACGCCGCGCATGTTCCAGACAATGTGCGTAAATACATGCCGCGCGCACGGCAGCGTTCCCGTGGCTCGCGCCCCGGGCAGCGCGTCCTCCAGCGTTCCCTGAGTAAAATTGGGAAATTCCCAAAGCCCCGCCAGCAAACCCTTGGACGGCCGCCTGCGCACCAGCACGCGCCCGTGAAGATACGCCAGCGCCACGGTCACGTCCACCTCCCGCTTGACGATGGGCGGCGGCAGGCGGGGATAGCCCTCCGCATTCCCTTCGGCGCGCGCGGCGCAGAACGCTTTTACGGGGCATTTTTCGCATTTCGGCGCGCGCGGCGTGCAGATGCCGCTGCCCAGATCCATCAGCGCCTGGTTGTAGTCCCCCGGACGCTCGCGGTCGATGAGCGCCTCCGCCGGCTTTCGCAGCCGCTGCGGCGTGTCCAGCGTTTCCTCAAAGGCCAGCAGCCGCGAAAGCACACGCGCCTGGTTGCCGTCCAGCGCCGGCGCGGCCGCGCCAAAGGCGATGGAGGCCACCGCCGCCGCCGTATACGCACCCACGCCCGGCAGCGTTTGCAATTCCTTCGCGCTTTGTGGAAAGCCGCCCCGCCGGACGACCTCCATCGCCGCGCGGCGCAGGTTGCGGGCGCGCGAATAGTAGCCCATGCCCTCCCATGCTTTCAACACGGCCTCCTCGTCCGCCGCCGCCAGCGCCTCAACGGTGGGAAAACGGGCGAGGAATTCCTCGTAGCGGGGCGCGACCGCCTCGGCGCGCGTCTGCTGGAGCATGATCTCCGAGAGCCATACGCGGTAAGGTTCGCGCGTGCCCCGCCAGGGCAGTTCCCGCTTTTCGCGGTCGTACCAGCTAAGCAGGGCGCGACGAAAGGCCATCGCCTCCATGTATTTTCCTCCTTTGCAAGGTGGTATGGTCACCAAGGCGTGCCTTGCTTTCCATAAAGTGCCTACTTGACAAAAATGCCGCCGCGCGATACCATGGCGGCGGTGAAGAGAAAAGAGCGACGCCCCGCCCGCGCAGGCGCGGACGGGGCGCAAGCCCATCAAAGCGTCAGTTCGCCGACAGCGTCGCGTTGACGTTGCCCTGCGACATGGTCTGTTGCACGTCTCTCCACACGGCCTGCAAGCGGCTGTACTCGGTATCGTCCATGCCCTCGGGGCGATCCTCCAGCCATTCGCCCACGGCCAGCACGCGGTACTCGTAGCCATCGCCGTCCTCGGCCTCATAGCGCCACACATAGGTGGGAATGTAGGTCGGATTGGTGATCTCGAATTCGCCCGCGGAAGTCTCCTCGATGGTGAACTCAAAGACGATGCCGTTGCACGTGTACTGATCGCGCTGATCAGAGAGGAAGTTGCCCGTGGCGCACAGGCAGAGCATGCGGTGGCTGGTGCCGTCCTCAAGTTGCACATCGAACCAGCGCGGCGGGATGACGGTGTGCGGATGGAAGCCGATGAGCACGTCCACGCCGGCCTGCGCCAGCGCCGTGGCGGCGTTGAACTCGCTCTCGCCCAATTCGCGCACGCCCACCTGGCCCCAGCTGATATAGGCGACCACGACGTCCGCGCCGGCCTCTTTGGCCTTCTTTACGTCCTCGGAAGGACTGGTGTTGCGCGTGGTGGCCACGCCGTAAGTCATGGCCTCGGCCTTGGACTGCTCCTCCATGCCGCCCATGGAAGTCGTGTAGTTGAGGAAGCCGACGTTGATGCCGTTGACGTCGACGATCTTCGGCGTCTCGAATTCTTCCTCGGAGGCAAAGGCGCCAATGTAGTCCATCTCGGCGGTCTTGCAGTTGGCAATGGTCTGCTGCATGCCCTCAAAGAGCATGTCCAGCGTCTGGCCGTTGGCCAGCGTCAGCATATCCACGCCCGCGGCCTTCATCGCCAGCATGATCTGCGGGGGCGTATTGAAGGGATCGTTGCCGGAATAGGCGCTGTCGGGCCGGTTGTCCATCGGGCCCTCCACGTCGCCCACCGTCCAGTCGGCGTTGCCGACCACATCGCCGATATACTCGAACATGGGGGAGAAGTCATAGCTGGTCTCCGTGCGCGCGGCGTTGAGCACGTTCTGCTGCACCACGATCTCGCCCAGAGAGCGGATGGTGGCAGAGCGCAGCGCCGGCGTGGGAGAAGGCGAGGGCGACGGCGTGGGCGTCGCGCTGGCCGCAGGCGTTTCTTCGGACTCGGCAGTCGGCGTCGGCGTCAGCGTGATCACCTGACGCGTCGGTTCCGGCGCGCTCTGGTCGGGACCGCCGCTGATGGAGCGCGCGATGATCAGCGTGCCCACCACGATCAGCGCCACCAGCAGCAGGCCGATGATGGTCAGCCCCAAGGGGCGGATGACATAGTTGCCGATATGCAGTCCGTTTTTCTTCTTTTTAGCCATGAGATCGTCCCTCCGAAAATTCCGGCCCCGGGAATTAAGTAAGTGAATGCTAGTATATTATAGCACAAGCCTGGAGGACTGGGCAATGGGCGATTCGACATTCTTTGCGACGATTTCATGGGAATTTCCTCCATGAAAAGCCAAAATGTACGCAAAAATGACGAGCGCGGGGCGAATTCGGGGATAATGTACAATTTTAGGGCGGTTTTTTTCGGTTTATTCGATTGACGAACGGGCATTTATGGTGTATGCTAATAGAGGATAATGTTACAGAAGTATGACAATGTAAATCGTGCTTATCCACAAGACGAGGTGCTAGGGTATGGCGACATACAAACTTGGAAAACTGAAGTTCAACCTCTCCAAGGCGGGGCTGGCTTTCCGCTGGGGCGATGGTGAGATCCGCCGTTTTCCGTTTGGTCTGAAATCGACGCAGGGCGAAGACGTGGCCGAGGGCCTCGACCAGTTCGGCGACGCCTATGAAGACGGCGCGCAGGGTCAGGAGTACGACGACTACGCCGCCGGCGATGCGGGAGACTATGGTTACGACGACGGCGACTATGCCGGCGGCGATTCTTCCTATACTTATGAGGATGGCGATTACGCCGACGAGGGCAGCTACGACGACGGTGGCTACGCCGATGACGGCAGCTACGACGACGGTGGCTACGCCGATGACGGCAGCTACGACGACGGTGGCTACGCCGATGACGGCAGCTACGATGATGGCGGCTATGCCGACAACGGCGGCAACTATGACGACGGCGAGTATACCGACGACGGTTATGCCGATGATGTCTATGCCGACAGCGGCTATGCCGACGGCGATTATGCCGAAGGCGACGACGGCTATTACGATGAGGACGGGAATTATATAGAAGGCGGGAGCGGCGAGCCCCAGTCCTTCATGCAGTATATCGACGAAAACGACTGGGTCACCTACGTGCTCCTCGTGCTCTTCCCACCGCTGGGCATCTATCTGCTCTGGCGTCGCGGCCGCTTCGACAAGCTTTTGCGCATCGGCATCAGCATCGCCTCGGCGCTGTGGTTCGCGGTGCTCATCTATCTGATCGTCTCCCTTGCCTCCCCGCAGGCGGAGAATACCATCACGCCCGGCGGCCCGACCATCAGCCCGATTACGCCTACGCCCACAGTTTCCGTGATGCCTTCTTCATCCATTGCGCCCACGGGCAGCGCGCTTCCCGGCGCCAGCCCCACGGCCGGTATCGACGGCATTGTCGACGAACCTACTGCCACGCCCATCGCGGGCGGCAGTTCGGGCGACGCGACCGGAGAGTTCGTCTGGGCGGGCAACACCGGCCTCTACTACCACAGCAACCGCAACTGTCCGCAGTTGGGCAGCGATACGCCGCAGTATGTCAGCCTGGAGATCGCTGAGCGCCGCGGCCTCGAGCCCTGCCCCACCTGCTACAATCAGCAGACCTATTACATGACCGACGGCGGTACGTATTACCACACGAATCCCACCTGCGATGGCGGCACGGGCGTAGCGATGAGGAACGCCTACCAGACCACCAAGGAGCGCGCCGAGGCGGCCGGCAAACGCGCCTGCCCGGTCTGCGCCGGCGGCACGCAGGTCACCCCGACGCCCAACGTCGCCAGCATGCTCAACGCTACGGCGGTGCAGAACTACGCCCGCACGCTCACGACCGACAGGAGCGGCGTCATGGTCTACGCCACGCGGGACGGCACGTACTTCCACACCGATCCTACCTGCCGCGGCATGGAGAACGCCTCGCGCATCAGTCTGCTCGCCGCCCTGCAAAACGGCAAGCGGGCCTGCCCCGATTGCTGCGCGGTGGCCGGCAATGTCGTCTATTGCACGGAGAACGGCGAGTGGTTCCACGTCGACAGCGACTGTCAGGGCATGCGCAACGCCCGTCAGACCTATGTGGCGCTGGCGCTGGTTATGGGCAAAACGCCCTGCCCCGAGTGCCTGAGCGGCGTGACCATCAACCTTGATTCGCCCAGTTCTTCGGGTGGTTCCTCCTCTGGCGGCAGTTCCTCTTCCAGCGGCGGGGTGTACGTCTATGCCACCGAGGGAGGCCAGTATTACCACTCCGATTCCACCTGCGGCGGCATGCGCAACGCCGAGCGCGTGCCCCTCAGCGCCATGCTGGCCATCGGCCGTCCGGCCTGTCCGGATTGCTGCCCGACCGCCAACAACACCGTCTATGCCACCCGCGGCGGCACCTATTACCACTCCTACGCCACCTGTTCCGGCATGACCGGAGCCACGCCCGGCACGGTCGCACAGGCGCTGGCGGCGGGCTTCCAGAAGTGTCCCTACTGTTGGAGCAGCGGCGGCTCCGGAAGCGGTTCCGGACAGAGCACGGGCGGCAACAGTACGGAGAGCATCTCCGGCGTCACCGTTTACTGCACGGACAATGGCACCTGGTACCACAACGACCAGTACTGCCAGGGCATGCGCAGCGCCTATGCCGTGTCGCTCGAGGAGGCCGTTGCCCGCGGCAAGACCGCCTGTCCGGTCTGCTGCTCCATCGCCGACCGCGTGGTCTACGCCGTCAATGGCGGGCAGTATTACCACTACAACAGCTCCTGCCGCGTCGAGGATCTCTCGCGCGCCACGTCCGGCACGCTGGCCCGCGCGCTGATGGCCGGCTTTGGCGCCTGCCCCTCCTGTGTGCGCGGCGATTCCAGTTCCGGCGGCGGCGCGGAGAGCGATTCCGTGACCGACACTTACGAACCCGGCACTTCCGGCATCCGCGTCTATGCCACGCAGTCCGGCGAATACTACCACCTGACGCGCGAGTGCGCCGGCTCTGAGGCCAGCTATATCACCCTCGAAACTGCGCTCAACTATGGCAAGACCTCCTGCCCCGTCTGCGCCAGATCGACGACGGATCGCACCGTCTGGTCCACGCGCGGCGACCGCTACTTCCACATCTACCGCGAGCACGCCGGCGAAAACGCCACGCCCGGCACGCTGGCCGTGGCCTACGCCGTGGGCAAGGAATTCTGCCCGGCCTGCAAGGCCCGCTATGAGAACGGCGGAACGCAGCTGCCCACCTCTTCCGGCACCTTCACCAACGGCACCTCCGGCCTCTACGTCTACGCGGCGCTGACCGGCGAGCATTTCCATATCAGCTCGAGCTGTCCGAATATGGAGTCCGGCGCCAGCCGCGTGACCCTCGAGGCAGCGCTCAACTACGGCAAGAGCCCCTGCGACCGCTGCGCCAGCATTGCAAAGCGCACGGTCTATGCCACGGCCTCCAGCCGCTACTACCATTACAGCCAGTCCTGCGCCGGCTCTGAGTCGACGCCGGGCTACCTGGCCATCGCCCGCGCCGTCGGCAAGTTGCCGTGCCCGATCTGCGTGCAGGGCAACTCGTCCGGCGGAAATACGGGCGGCGGCACGACCACGGGCGGCAATACCGGTGGCAATACGGGCGGCAATACCGGCGGCAACCTTTCCACCGCCACGCAGGTCTATATCGACCTTCAGGGCGATTCGAGCAGCACCATCTTCCACAGCCATTCCACCTGCTCGCGCGCGGGCATGCGCAATGGCTCCATGGTGGTCATCGAGTTCGCCCGCGATCAGGGCTTCAGCCCCTGCCCCTACTGTTGGAACTGATTGTTCGTCAGGCGCTGGGAACGCTCGTTCCCGGCGTCTTTTTTTGCCGCTGCGGCGTTGGCAAAGCAACATACAGATCGCCCGCACTGTGCTATACTTTTCCATAGAGAAACACAATGGAGGAAAGACCATGCTTCGCAAGATCATTCGCATTGATGAAGAAAAGTGCAACGGCTGCGGCGCCTGCGCCCGCGCCTGCCACGAGGGGGCCATCGCCATGGTGAACGGCAAGGCGCGCCTCATGCGCGAGGACTACTGCGACGGCCTGGGCGACTGTCTGCCCGCCTGCCCCACAGGCGCGATCTCCTTTGAGACGCGCGAGGCCGCGGCATATGACGAAGCCGCCGTCAAAGCCGCCAAGGCCGCCGCGCCGCACGCCTGCCCCGGCTCCCGCCCCGCGGCGTTTAAGCCCGCGGCGCAGCCGGCCGGCGCGCTCGACGTTCCCAGCCAGCTTTCCCAGTGGCCGGTGCAGATCAAGCTTGCGCCCGTCAGCGCCCCGTGGTTCGCGGACGCGGATCTGCTCATCGCCGCCGACTGCACCGCCTTCGCCTATGGCAACTTCCACGCCGACTTCATCCGCGGTCGCGTCACGCTGGTTGGCTGCCCCAAACTCGACGCCGTCGATTACGCGGAAAAGCTTGCGCAGATCTTTGCCGCCAACGCCATCCGCTCCATACGCGTCGCGCGCATGGAGGTTCCCTGCTGCGGCGGTCTGGAAAGCGCTGTGCGCCGCGCGCTGGAGATGTGCGGCAAAAACATACCGCTCGCCGTTTCCGTGATTTCCACAGACGGCAGGCTCCTCGCAGATGGGCGATAACCGCGCGCGGGGCGAAGGGCTGCCGCGTCTTGACAGTCCGTTCTCGCGGAGGTATAATAGGGCCGGGGAGATTTCCTCGGCCCGTTTGATGGGCTTTTTTTCGGCCCGTAAGTTAGCTATAACTAACTACATGATGCATTGGAGGCGAGTGCGTTGGAAAAACCGCGCTACAAAAACTGGATACCGTTCAAGCTGGTCGCCGCGGTACTTCTTGGGGCCCTGGCGCTGCTCCTCATCGCGCGCCTACTGGTGGAAAAGAACGCCTTTGCCGGCCTTTTGCTCATGCTGCTCGCCTTTGCGGCGCTGTTTTTCGGCCTTTACATACTGCGCGCGCGCACGGCGCTGGATGATGATGGCGGCGGCGTGCAGGGCAGAGTGCTGGACGGCGTTTTGCGCCATCTGGCCAGGACCGGCTGGAACGGCCGCGGCAAGGCGCTGGACATCGGCTGCGGCAGCGGGGCGCTGACCGTGAAACTGGCCAAGGCGTATCCCTGCGCCCACGTCGTCGGCGTCGACCTCTGGGGCAGGGGGTGGGAGTACAGTCAAAAGCTCTGCGAGGACAACGCCCGCATCGAAGGCGTTGGCGCCCGCGCCTCCTTTCGCCGTGGGGACGCGGCGAAGCTGCCCTTCGTGGACGGCGTTTTCGACGTTGCGGTGAGCAATTTTGTCTTTCACGAGGTGCGCGCGCAGCCGGACAAGCGGGCGCTCATCCTCGAGGCGCTGCGCGTGCTGCGCCCGGGCGGGGCGTTCGCTTTTCAGGATACGTTCTTCAACCGCCATGTGTACGGCGACGCGCAGGAATTCGTCGCCGCCCTGCGTCCGCACGTAACGGAGATACACTTCGCCGATATGCGCCGGCCCGATTACGCACCCGGCTTTCTCAACACCCGCTTGGTGCTGGGCAACATGGGCCTGATCTGGGGAAGAAAATAGGAGAAGGTTCGCTTTTAAACAAGGGGCGTTCCCAATACGCGATTTGAAAGGATGGTATGCCATGGTCAAGATCACCGCGCAAGTCGAAGGCATGCACTGCGGCATGTGTGAAGCCCACGTCAACGGCGTCGTGCGCCGCGCTTTCCCCGTCAGAAAAGTATCGTCTTCTCACGCAAGGGGAGAAACGGTCATCATCGCCGAACAGTGTATTGATGACGAACGACTGCGCAAGGCGATCGGCGATGCAGGTTACAAGGTAACATCAATCATCCGCGAGGCCTGCGAAGAGAGGGGAAGTATTTTTTCATTCCTGCACAGGAAAGCAAAGGAGAGATAAGCGGCATTTTGAACGAACCGGACGGCCCCAGCAGCATTTTCTGCAGATCGCGCCAGTGAGACACCTGTCTCGCTGGCGCTTTTGCCTTACAAATGGTCGAGTTAATAGTATATTTCGCCGAATTTTTCTAAAAATTGCAAAATATGCTTGCGCGCGCAAAATGTAAAAGTTATAATAAGAAATGGATAGTAAAGCTATTCACTTCTCATAGATGATCCGATTTTTTGACCATTCTCTGACGCACCCGTATTCCAGTCGACTTCGAACACGATTAGACGACCGATATCCACTCTCTGTTGATGATTCCCGACATCCCGCAGCACGCCCAACGCAGAAGGAGGTATGCGCAATGGCGCTTTCCACCCAGGAACGGCAGAAACTTCAAGACATCGCCCGCGAGCTGCGCCTGACGGTCATCGACGTTATGGCCTGGTCCGGCGGCGCGCACGTGGGCGGTTCTCTGAGCATCATCGACATACTCACCATCCTTTACTTCAAATATCTCGACGTCAACCCCGCCGACCCGCAATGGGACGAGCGCGACCGCTTCGTGCTCTCCAAGGGCCACGCGGCGGCGGGCCTCATCCCCGTGCTGGCCAAGCGCGGCTTCTTCCCGGAGGAGACGCTCAAGACCTTCAACCACTTCGGCTCGCCCTTTGCCATGCATCCGGATTCCAACAAGGTCATCGGCTGCGACGCCTCGGCGGGCAGCCTCGGCCACGGCCTTTCCATGGCGGTGGGCATGGCCCTGGGCGCGCGCCAGCGCAAAATGCCGTGGAAAACCGTCTGCCTGATGGGCGACGGCGAATGCTGCGAGGGCAGCGTCTGGGAGGCGGCCATGTCCGCGCCGCACTTCAAACTGGGCAACCTCATCGGCATCGTCGACCGCAACCGCTTCATGATCGACGGCGAGACGGAGGACGTCATGCCGCTGGAACCGTTCGCGGACAAGTGGCGCGCCTTTGGCTGGGACGTCGTCGAAGTGGACGGCCACGATTTCGACCAACTCGACGAGGCGCTTTCCAAGGCATGGGCGGCCACGGACGTGCCCGTGCTCATCCTCGCCCACACCATCAAGGGCAAGGGCGTGGACTTCATGGAAAACAACGTCGTCTACCACTACGCGTCCGCCGATTCGGAGTTGTGCGCCCGCGCCAAGGCTTCGATCCTGAAGGAGGGATAATATGGCAGTCGTGACCGGAACCAACTGGAACGCCTACGATGCGGCGACCATGACCTCCCGCGAGATCTACGGCCGCACGCTGGCCGAACTGGGCAAGCACAACGAAAAGATCGTCGGCCTCACCGCCGACCTTGCCAAGACCACGGCCATCGTCCATTTCGCCAAGGCCTTCCCGGACCGCTTTTACAACGTGGGCATCGCCGAGCAGAACATGTTCGGCATCGCCGCGGGCCTGGCCAAGGCGGGTCTGATTCCCTTTGCCTCCACCATGGCCATCTTCGCCTGTATGCGCGCCGGCGAGCAGATCCGCACGGACATCGCCTACCAGAACCTGCCGGTAAAGATCATCGCCACCCACGCCGGCATCTCCTTCGGCCACGCCGGCACCACCCACCACTGCACCGAGGACTTCGCCATCATGCGCGCCATCCCCAACATGACGGTCATCTGCCCGGCAGATGGCATCGAGACATCCAAGGCGGTGCAGGCCTGCGTGGACACGCCCGGCCCGGTCTACATCCGCATCGGCCGCGGCTTCGAGCCGCCCTGCTATGAGAGCGACAACTACACCTACGAGATCGGCAAGGCCATCACCATGCGCGAGGGCACGGATCTGACCATCATCTGCTGCGGCATCGCCGTGTTGCAGGCGATGAACGCCGCCCGCGTGCTTGCCGAGACGGACGGCCTCTCCGTGCGCGTGATCAACATGCACACCATCAAGCCCATCGACCGCGAGGCTATCCTGAAGGCCGTCACCGATACGCGGCGCATACTCACCATCGAGGAGCACAACGTCATCGGCGGTCTGGGCGACGCGGTGGGCAATGTCATCGCCGAGTCCGGCAAGGGCTGCGTGTTCAAAAAGCACGGCCTGCAGGACACCTTCGCCGCCATCGGCTACGCCGAGGACCTCTACGCCCACTACGGCCTCGACGCCAACGGCGTGGTGGACAAGGTGCGCGAGATGATGGGCATGGAATTTGAACCCGACGAGGACTGGAACGACGAATAGGAGGTGAGCGCATGTCCGCATCCGCGCAGGAGCGCATGGCGGCAAGGCTGTTTCTGGAAGCGGTCTTTCCCACCATGCAGGTGCTTCTGGACGACGACCCCAAGCTGCACAAGTCGTTTGAAAACTTCCACGCCACAGTGCAGTTCGGCGCGCGCGACGATGGCGACCTGCTCTGCTGCCACCTCGTGTTCGACGGCCCGCATGTGGACGTCATCCAGGGTCCGGCGGAAAAGCCGGATCTGACGCTGACGTTTTCCTCCATCGAAAAGATGAACGCCCTGTTGCGCGGCGGCCTCGCCCTGCCCGGCATCCGGGGCAACCTCTTGCTGCTTCCCAAGATACTCTCCCTCCTGATGGGCCTTATGATCATGTCGCCCAAGAACGTGCCCAAGACGCCGGAAAAGCAGGCGCTGAAAGTCAAGTGCAGCCTCTACATGATCACCCGGGCGCTTTCCAAGTACAACAAACTGGGCGACCCTGACATGCAGGAATTCTGCCGCCGCCAGCCGGACCGCATCTACCAGTTCACCGTCGCCGACCACGGCGACCCCAACGCCATCGCCTGCTACCTGCGCGTCAAGGCCGGCAACTCCAAGTCCGGCCACGGCGTCTACGAGCGCCGCACGCCGTTCGTCCACTTCTGCTTCAAGAGTGTCGAAGGGGCGATGAAGGTGCTGCAAAAGCAGGTGGAATTCGTCAAAGCCGTGGAACTGGGCTATGTGGAGACCATCGGCAGCCCCGAATACGCCTGCTATCTCAACGACTACATGGCCATTTTGCAGGGAATGTTGACGTAAACAGACTGGACAGGAACGCGCAAATACGCTAATATGGGAGGAGGAACCGACAACCGCACCGAAGGAGGAAACGGAGCGTGAAAACCGTTTACTTTGACAAGGACATACCGCGCATACTGCTGACCAAAGCCGCCGCCAGGGTCTGTAAACCCCTGCTCTACACCGGCCTCAACGCCGTCAAATACAAGACGCTGCCCGATCCGGCGCTGCCTGCGGGCGACTGGGTGCGCGTGCGCAACGTGGCCTGCGGCCTCTGCGGCACCGACGTGAGCTTTTTCAAGGCCACCACCGGCACCAACTCCGCTCTCGAACCCATCCCCGGCTCCAAGCGCACCTTTCTCGGCCATGAAAACGTCGGCGTCGTCACCGAGGTCGGCAAGGATGTGACCGACTTCAAGGTGGGCGACCGCGTCACCATCCGCGCCTACATGGCCGGCTGCGACACCAAGGGCATCCACGAGCGCTGCCATTACTGCGAGGAGGGCGACTACAACTTCTGCCTCAACTACGGCGCGCCCTCGCCCTACGGCGAAGTGACCACCGGCGCGGGCTGGAGCGACAGCTTCATCTACCCCGCCCGCGGCCTTGCCCATATCTACGATGAATTGACCGACGAACAGGCCGTGATGGTCGAGCCCACCTGCGTCTCCATCCACTCGGTGCTCTGCGCGCCCCCGCAAAAGGGCGAAAAGGTGCTGGTGATGGGCTGCGGCGCCATCGGTCTGGGCGTGGTGCAGGCCATCAAGATCGTCCAGCCGGACTGCGAAGTCTGGGTGTTGGAGCGCGTCCCCTCGCGGCAGGAGTTCGCCAAAAAGCTGGGCGCGGACCACGTGCTCTCCGGCGAAATTTACGAAGCTACGTCCAAGGCCACCGGCGGCAGCCCCGTCTACACCGGCATGGGCGGCAACCGCTACTTCTTCGGCGGCTTCGACCGCGTCTACGACTGCGTGGGCGGCGACTGGTCCAACCACACCGCCGTGCGCCTCCTGCGCGCCCGCGGCACGCTGGTGAAGATCGGCCACCACATGCGCGCCGTCACCTTCGATGAAACGCCGGTCTGGTGGCAGGAACTGACCCTCGTGGGCGTGGACGCCCACGGCATGGAGACATGGCAGGGCCGCCGCCTCTACACCTTCGATCTGGCGCAGGAATGGATACGCGACGGCATTTACAAGGTCGAAGGCTTCGTCACCCACCATTTCAAACTCGACCAGTACAAGGACGCTTTCCGCCTCGCCCTGCAAAACTCGCCCGAGGTCATCAAGATCGTCCTCGATTGCCAATGATGAAGCGAGGCGAACTTCTCCGCATCGGCGAACTGGCGAAGGAAGCGGGCGTGAGCCTGACCACCGTCAAGTTTTACGCCAAGGAGGGCCTGATCCGCCCGGCGCGCAAGACCGGGCGGAACATGGCCTATTACGACCGCGCCTGTGTCAACACCATTGGCACGATCCGCAGATTGCAGCGCGAGCGCTATTATCCGCTTTCCGTCATCAAGCGGCTGATGGAGTCCGCGCCCGTGGAACAGGTGGATCTCGACTTGCTCGACGCCATCCACAAATCCGACGCGCCTCACCCGGGCGAGCGCGTGCCGCTTGCGGAGGCCGCGCGTCGCAGCGGACTGACGGCGAAGCAGATCGCCCTGCTGACCGACAGCGGCGCCCTCGTCCCCGTGCGCGAGGGCCGCAAAAAGCTTTTCACCGCCGACGATCTCGGCGTGATGGCGCTGGCAAAGCGCCGCCTGGACGCGGGCATCCCCGTCGAGCAGACCGTGCGCTCCTTTTCCATTTATGAAAAGGCCCTGCGCGAGGCCGTGTCCGCCGAGGTGGACGACTTTGCCGCCGGGGCGCTGATGTCCAAGAACGTCACCGCCGGGGCCGGCGCGCGCATGATCCGCGTTTCCGATGAGACGCTGGACAGCTTCATTGCCCTGCGCCGCAAGGCGCTCAACCGCGAATACGGCTCGCGCCGCCTGGAGGACATGAGCCGCTTCGAGCAGGCCCTTTCCCGCGCGCTGCTGGCCATGGAAAAGGCGCTGCACGCGACCGGCGAAAAGGAGACGATGGACGGCCTGATCATCGCGCACGCCGGCGCGCCTACGCCCGACGCGGCGCTTGCCGAGGCCGCCGCCCACTTCTGGGGCTTTGCCAACGCCGGCGGCGACGTCGCCCGCGCCCTTTCCGAGGCCGTGCGCGCCCGGGACTACTTCGCATCCCTCGAACCATCCGGCGCGTGCGCGGACGCCGTCGCCTGCCTAAAAGCCGCGTGGCTCTTGCTGGCCCCGCCGGTGCTCAACTGTGCCGCGGCGGGCCGCGCCGCGCTCGCCGCCCTTCCGAAAGCGCCCGCCGAAGCCCTGCGCGCCTGCGCCGCCGAAGCGGGGGAATGACCGACCGACCCGGGAGGTGCTTGCATGGATTTTTCCGCACTGGTCGCCCGCCAGCGCGCCTACTTTGAAAGCGGGGCCACGCGCGGCGTGGATTTTCGCCTGTCGGCGCTGAAGGCGCTGCGCGAAGCGCTGGTCAAAAACGAGGCGCTCATCTTTGAAGCCCTCAAGGCCGACCTCAACAAAGCGCCCATGGAGAGTTACATGTGCGAAAACGGCCTCGTGCTGGAGGAGATACGCTTTCACTTAAAGCACCTGCGCCGCTGGATGAAGGAGCGCCGCGTGCCCACGCCGCTGGCGCAGTTCCACGCCCGCAGTTTCGTCTCCCCGGAGCCGTATGGCGTGGCGCTCATCCTCTCGCCGTGGAACTATCCCATCCAACTCTGCTTATCGCCCTTGGTGGGGGCCATTTCCGCGGGCAACTGCGCCGTGGTCAAGCCCTCGGCCTACGCGCCCGCCACCTCCGCCGCCATCGCCAAAGTGCTGGGGGAGGCGTTCCCGCCGGAATACATCGCCGTGGTCGAAGGCGGCCGCGCCCAGAACAGCGCCCTGCTGGAGGAAAAGTTCGATTATATTTTCTTCACCGGCTCCGTCGCCGTCGGCAAGGTGGTGATGGAGGCCGCCGCCAAACACCTCACCCCCGTGACGCTGGAACTGGGCGGAAAAAGCCCGGTCATCGTCGACGCAACGGCGAATATCCAACTCGCCGCCCGCCGCGTCGCCTTTGGCAAGGTACTGAACGCCGGTCAGACCTGCGTGGAGCCGGACTATCTCCTCATCCACAAGTCCGTCCAGCAGCCCTTTGTCGAGGCGTTCCGTGCCGCCCTCAGGGAGTTTTTCCCCACCGGCGACTATGCGAACATGCCCACCATCATCTCCGAAAAGCACTACCGCCGCCTCCTCGGCCTGCTGGAGAATCAGACCATCGCCCTCGGCGGCGGCCACGACGATGCGCGCTGCTTCATCGAGCCGACGCTGCTTGCCGATGTCTCCCCGGATTCCCCCATCATGCAGGAGGAGATTTTCGGCCCCATCCTGCCGATGCTGCCGTATGAATCCCTGGATGAGGTCATCTCCTTCGTGCGCGCCCGCCCCCGCCCGCTGGCCTTCTACATCTTCACGGCCAGCAGGGAGACGGAACGGCGGTTGCTGGACAGTTGTTCTTTCGGCGGCGGCTGCATTAACGATACCATCATCCACCTCGCCACCTCGCACATGCCCTTCGGCGGCGTGGGCGATTCCGGCATGGGCGGCTACCACGGCAAAAAGAGCTTCGATACCTTTACCCACGAGCGCAGCATCGTGAAAAAGTCCACCTGGCTGGACCTGCCCATGCGCTACCACCCCTACGGCGAGGGCAAGTTGAAACTCATCCGTAAGTTCATGAAGTAAGTTCCAATTCCTTCCCCCGCGCCGCGCCCCGTGCGCGGCAATTTTTTTCGCTTTTACAGCACTTGGGGCTTGACAGAACTGTATCTACTGTATATACTGTATATGAACAGAAGTTACGGAGGCATGCCATGGAACTGTTCATCGACAACAAGAGTGGAGCGCCCATCTACGAGCAGATTTGCGAGCAGGTGCGCGCGCAGATCGTCTCCGGCGCCCTGAAGGAGGACGAGCCCTTGCCGTCCATCCGCGCGCTGGCCAAGGATCTGCGCATCAGCGTCATCACCACCAAGCGCGCCTACGACGAGCTTTTGCAGGCCGGCTATGTCTACGCCGTGGCCGGCAAGGGCTACTTCGTGGCCCCGCGCAACGTGGAACTGCTGCGCGAAGAGAACCTGCGCCGCATCGAGGCGCATTTGACCGAGGTCGCCAAGCTGGCGGCCAGCTGTGACTTGACGCGGGAGGACGTTATCAACATCTACGACGTCCTCTCCGGGGAGGAAACCGTATGAACGCTGTGGAACTCACAGACCTTACCAAACACTATGGGGATTTCACCCTCGACCGCGTATCCCTGACGCTGCCCGAGGGCTGCGTGATGGGGTTGGTGGGGGAGAACGGCGCGGGCAAAACCACCGTGATCAAACTCCTGCTGGGCATGCTCAAACGGGACGGCGGCGCGGTGCGCGTGCTTGGCCGCGACATGGATACAGACGGCCGCGCCGTCAAGGAAGAACTGGGCGTGGTGCTGGACGAGACCGGTTTTCCCGAGTGCGTCACCGCGCGGCAGGCGGGCAGGATCATGGCCGCCGCCTATCGGAACTGGGATGCGCGCGCCTACGATGAGAACCTGCAAAAGCTCTCCCTGCCGGAGGATAAGCCCTTCAAGGACTTTTCCCGCGGCATGAAGATGAAGCTCTCTCTGGCGGTGGCGCTTTCCCACAACGCTCGTCTGCTCGTCCTCGACGAGGCCCTCAACGGCATCGACCCCGTGGCGCGCGATGAGATTCTCGACATCTTCATGGACTACACACGCGACGAGGGCCACTCCATCCTCCTTTCCTCGCACATCGTCAGCGATCTGGAGAAGGTCTGCGATTACATCGCCTTCCTCCACCGGGGCAAACTGATGCTCTGCGACGAAAAGGACGCGCTGCTGGAGAAATACGGCCTCATCCACGTCAGCCGCGAACAGCTCGCGGAATTGGACGGCGCCGCCGTCAAGGGCAGCAAGTCCTCGCCCTACGGTGTGGAGGCCGTGGTGGAAAGAAGCCGCGTACCCGCCGGGATGAAAATTTCGCCCGTGGGGCTGGAAGAACTGTTCGTCTACATGGCAAGGGGGGACCGCTGATGCGCGCGCTGTTTTTGAAGGACTGGTATATGGCCAAGAGCTATTGCCGCTCGTACCTGTTTATCGTCGCGGTGTTCGCGGCAGTGTCGTTCATTTCTTCGGAAAGCCTGTTTTTCATGGCCTATCCGACGATAATGTTCGGCATCCTGCCGGTGACGCTCATTTCCTACGACGAGCGCTTCCACTGGCCGGCCTACGCCGGCACGTTGCCCCTCCGCCGGCGCGACGAGGTGCGGGAAAAGTACCTGCTGTCGCTGCTGCTGATCGCCGTCATGGGAATCCTTATGACCGCATTGCAGGCGATCGCGGTTTTGCGCAACGGTTCGGCGCTCGCGGAAGGGTTTGTGATGATGGTTGTGGGCATGTTCGTCTTCAGCCTGATCGGGCCATGCGTGCTGCTGCCGCTGACATACCGCTTCGGCTCGGAAAAGGCGCGCGTGAATTTCTATATCCTCATCGTGCTCGTGGCCGTGCTCATCGGTACGTTCAGCGGTATGTCGACCGAAGCGCACTTCCCGTTCAAGACGGTCTATCTGGTCCTGCTCGCGGCGGTGATCGCGTGCATGCCCCTTTCCTACGTCATTTCCTGTCGCGCATACGAAAAGAGGGAATGGTGATGAAGAACACGCACATCTGCCCCAAGTGCGGCTCGCAGAATATCGCGCGCGTGCCGGACAATCCCAACCGCTACGCCAGCGGCAACAACATCTACACCACCACCGTGACGCTGCTGGGGAAGATACCCGTCATCCGCTACGTCTGCTGCGACTGCGGCTACGTGGAAAACTGGGTCGAGGGCGCGGCGGAGCGGGCGAAGATACAGGATGTATTCGGATAGGAGAAAACATATGTTTCGCAACATGTTGAAAACGACTTTGTGCCTCGCGTTGGCGCTGCTGCTCGCCGCCCTGCCCGCCGCGGCGGAGACGAACGTGGAAGAGCGGCTTTCCGATCTGGAAACGCTGCGCGCAGGTCTTGAACAAGGGCATTACGACCCCTTTGCACTGGTGACGCCCGCGGAATGGGAGGCGCGCGTGGAGGCGGCGGCGGAAACGCTGCGCGATGAAGATACCGACGACATCACCGCCTGCTACGCGCTCATCGAACTCGTCGCCTCGCTGGGTGACGCGCACACGCAGGCGTGGTTCACTGGCGGCAACGCGCAGGGAATGCTCCGCGCGCTGCCCTTGCAGACCGGCCTCTTTTCCGGCAGGGTCTACCTCCTCGCCACCACCGAACCTTACGCGGACTACCTCGGCATGGAGATCACCGCCATCGCGGGCGTGCCCATGGCCGAAGTCTTTGCCCGCCTTACCCCGCTCATCAGCTACGACAACGAAGTGCGCCTGCAAACGCAACTCGCCGCCAACATCGCCGACGCCGAGGGCCTGCGCTACGTGGGCATATTGGACGACGCCTCGCGGGCGGAGGCGACCTTCACGGACGCGCAGGGCGCGCAGCACACCGCCACCGTCGAAGCGCTGGTGGGCGAGGAGATGTACACGGCGCAGTTTTCCTTCCTCGAACGCGAAGCCATCCCCGCCGCCGAACAGCCCGCCGGCCTCTACGAATACCGAAACTACGGCGACACGCTCTGGATCGGCTACTATTCCTGCGCCGAAGACCCGGAATACCCGATGGCGGACTTCGTGGAGGATGTGGCGGCGGAACTGGAAGCGGGAAACTATGCCAAGGTTTGCGTAGACCTGCGCTACAACGGCGGCGGCAATTCCGCCATCCTGGAGCCGCTTATCGACCGCCTTGCCGGCCTGCGGGATAAAACCGGTCTCGCCGTCTACGCGCTCATCGGCGAAAACACCTTCTCCTCGGCGGTGATGAACGCCGCGCAACTCAAAACGCGCGCCGGAGCCACCCTCGTCGGCACGCCGACCGGCGGCAGCGCCAACCACTATGGCGAGATACAGTCGTTCACGCTGGAACACCTGCCGCTGACGGTCTACTACTCCACAAAGTACTTCGAAATGCTCCCCGGCGGCCCCAACGGCTCCCTGATGCCGGACATCGAAGTGGAGCGCACGCTGACCGACTATATTTCTGGCACAGACGCGGCGCTGCAAGCCGTGCTGGAAGCGTAAAGCAAAAAACGAGTATCCCCGCCACGAAAGTTGTGGCGGGGATAAATCTACCCGAAAACCTACCCCTTCACCGCGCCGGCGATGACGCCGCGGATGATGTACTTCTGGCAGGCGAGGTAGAAGATGACGATGGGAACGATGGAGAGCACCAGCACGGCCATCATCGCGCCCATGTCCACGGAGCCATAGCCGCCCTTCAGATACTGCACGGCGATGGGAATAGTCTTATAGGTGGAGCCGAGCAGCAGGTAGGGGAGCAGATAGTCGTTCCAGATCCACATGGCGTTCAAAATCGCCACGGTGATGGCCGTGGGCTTGAGCACGGGGAAGACCACGGAAAAGAACGTGCGCACCGGGCCGCAGCCGTCAATGCAGGCGGCCTCCTCGATCTCGCGCGGCACGTAGCGGGCAAAGCCGGTGAACATGAACGTGGAAAGCCCCGCCCCGAAGCCGACGTAGACGAAGATGATGCCCACGGGGTTGTCCAGATGCAGCATGTTGGCCAGTTTCGACATGGTGAACATCACCATCTGGAAGGGCACCACCATGGAAAACACCAGCAAAAGGTAGATGACGCGCGTCACTTTGTTCTCCACGCGGGCGAGGAACCAACCCGTCATCGCCGTCAAAAGCACGATGAAGAACACGGAGAACACGGTGATGAACAGCGAATAGCCAAAGGCCTGGAAAAATCCCGTCAGGCGGACGCCCTCGGTGTAGTTCGCAAGGCCCACGAACGTGCCCGCCTCGCTGCTGGGGAAGTCGAACGGGGCGGTGCTGATAAACAGCTTGCCCTTGAATGAGTTCATCAAAACGATGAGGATCGGCGCGAGGAAGGCAAGACAAATGACCGCCATGAGGATGGTCAGAAGCCACGAATTGCGGTTGCGCCTCCTGGCGAGGGAAGGAGCGCTCATTGGTTGACCTCCTTCCTGCGCGTCAGCCACAATTGCACAAAGGCGATGCCGGCCACGAGGACGAAGAACACGACCGCCTTGGCCTGACCGACGCCCTCAAATCCGACGCGGCCATAGAAGGTGTTGAAGATGTCCAGCGCCAGCATGGTCGTCTTTTTCGACGGCGCGCCGGCGGTGAGCGCCAGATTCTGGTCAAAGAGCTTGAAGGAATTGGTCAGCGTCAGGAATGTGCAGATGGTGATGGAGGGCATGCACATCGGCAGCGTCACGTTGGTCAGCCGCTGCCAGCCGTTGGCGCCGTCCACCGCCGCCGCGTCGTACAGTTCCGTGGGGATGGACTGTATGCCCGCGATGTAGATGATCATCATGTAGCCGATCATCTGCCAGTTCATGAGGATGACCAGCCCCCAGAAGCCAAAACTGGCGTTGTAGGTGAGCGTCATCTCATAGTGGTAGAGCATGCCGTTGAAGATCATCTGCCAGATCCAGCCCAGCACGATGCCGCCAATGAGGTTGGGCATGAACAGCACCGTGCGGAACAGGTTGGTGCCGCGGATGCCGCGCGTAAGCAGCGAGGCCATGGCAAAGCCCAGCACGTTGATGGTGACCACGCTGACCACCGCGAATTTCACCGTAAACCACAGCGCGTTGACAAACTCCTTGTTGGCGGTGAAGGCGGTGATGTAGTTTTTCAGCCCCACCCAATGGGAGTTGGTCACGGTCGTGAATTCCGTAAACGACAGGTAGATGCCCATCAAAAACGGAATGAGAAAGACGATGACGAACGCGATGAGGGTGGGCAGGACAAACAGCGGGAAAAACTTCCGAAGCGTCCTTTGCATACGATCCCCCTCTTTGTAAACTGGCTCGCCTTTCAGCGAACCGGCGGCGTGAGAAACCCGCCGTCCGCCGCGCCGCAGAGAAAATTTGCGCGCGGCGGCCCCGTCCAGGCGGAGCAGGCATTTGGCAATGGAAAGCGTCAACGGCGGAGCGCCGCGCAGATGCGCAAGCGCTCCGCCGTTGCGCAAGTCTGTTTACGCGTTCAGCGCGCGCTCAGAGGCCCACGAGTCGATGACCACCTGTACCACGCCGTCCCAATCCATGGAACCCTGCAGGTACTCCAGCAGCGCGTCGCCCACGTAGTTCTTGAACTGCTCCGACGGGAAGCAGGCGAACGTCCACGGCACGCTGGTCACGCCGTCCATCTCCATCCAGCGCAGCACCTCGCGGGAGAGCGGGTCTTCCGGCATCTCGTCGTCCTCGAAGGTGTTGAAGGGAGAGAGGAACATCAGGTCGTTCTTCACATAGGCCTTGCCAGTCTCAGAACTGAACAGCCAGACCAGGAAGTCGATGGAAGCCTGCTGCTTTTCTTCGGAAACCTGCGAGTTGACGCACAGGTAGTTCTCCGTGCCGATGCACAGGCCCTGCGCCTCTTCGCCCTCGACGCCGGTGTAGAGAGGCAGGAACTTGATGTCGTCGTTGGCGACCACGTTGCCCTCCACGCCGAGGATCTGGCTGGCGCCCCAGTTGCCGTTCTGCACCATGGCGCACTGGCCCAGCGCGAACTCGGCCATGGAATCGTTGGTGGTCTTGTTGCTCAGAAGGCCCTTGGCGGTGACGCTGTTGTCGGTGTAGAGGTCAAAGAGGTTCTTGAAGTTCTCGTTGTAGGAGAAGGTGATCTCCGCCGCGTCCAAGCCGGTGAGGATGGTGTTCTCGCCGCCCGCGTCTTTGAATTCCTGATAGATGGGCATGTTGAGCAGGTGGGTCTGCCAGCGCCACTGTTCGCCCGCGGCCATGGAGGTGGAGGCGAATACGCCCTGGATGCCCAGTTCGTCCTTGAGGGCGGTCATGTCCTCGACGACGGCCTTGAGAGCCTCAAAACTCTTGATCTCGTCCATGGAGGTATATTCGGTGGACTTGTTCTCCGAGGCGAAGTAGACGTCCATGATGGCGTCGTTGTAGATGATGCCATAGCCCTCGACCACGTAGGGAATGCCGTACACGGCGTCGCCCTCGGTCACAGCCAGCGTCTTATCGGAAAGCATGTTGTAAAACTCGGTGTCGGCAAGGTCGAGGCAGTAGTCCTTCCAGCTCTGCAGGCCCACGGGGCCGTTGATCTGGAAGATGGTGGGCGCGTCGGCCTTGGCGATCTCCGAGCGCAGCGTCTGCTCGTAAGTGCCGGCGGCGGCGGTGACGACGTTGACGTGCACGCCCGTTTCCGCCTCGTAGGTGGCGGCGATCTCCTCGTAGACCTCGGCGATCTCCGGCTTGAAGTTGAGGAAGTAGATCTCGGTGGTCTCCTCCGCGAAGGCGCCCATGCAGCCCAGCGCGAGGATCAGGGTCAGAGCGAGTGCCATGAGTTTCTTCATAATGACAGCTCCTTTTCTTCAATTGCCCACGGGCCGTCCCCGCGGGCGGCGCGCCTCCGCAGACGCGCCTTCAGGGAAAATTATACGATAATTCGATGTACTTGTCAAGCGAAAACGGCGACTATTTGCACAGAAACATATAGGGAATGTTAATCCTCACAAGGAAGCCCGCCGCTCACAGAGAGAGCAGGCGGGGAACAATTTTGCCTTCCTGCACAGTCACTTCCGCCCAGTTCCCCTCGCGCAACGCGCCGGGGTTCAAAAGCAGCGCGCCGCCCACATAGCCGCAGAAGGCGCGGTGCGTGTGGCCGAAGAACGCCGCCTGACAGGCAAGTTCCTCAGCGCGGTAACTCAGCCGCGTCAGCGAGGACTTGACCCCGTAGCGGTCGCCGTGCGCGAGCAATATCCGCGCCCCGCACAGTTCCTCCGCGCGCTCCGCCGGGGCGGGGCAGAGGGGCGAGTCGCAGTTGCCGCGCACGCACAGGGGCGTCGTCCCCGCAAGTTCGGCAAAGCGCCTGGCGTCGGCATGGACGTCGCCCAGATGGATAACGCCGTCGAAGCCGCCCTGCGCGTACACCTCCGCCGCCCTGGCAAGCCAGCCCCCGGCGCGGTGGCTGTCGGAGAGCACCATGTATCTAAGCATTCTCAGCCTCCAGCAGCTTCAGGAGTTTTTCCACGGCGCGGGCGCGGTGGGAGATGGCGTTCTTCGCCTCCGGCGCGGCCTCGGCCAGCGTCATCTGCAAGTCGTCGGAGAAAAACAACGGGTCGTAGCCAAAGCCGCCCTCGCCGCGGTATTCGCGCAAAATTTCCCCCTCGCAGGTGCCATAGGTCACCAAAGGCTCGTGCCCGGGGCGGCAGAGGGCCACGGCGGCGGCGTAGCGCGCCGTGCGCGGCTCGGGCACGGCCTCAAGTTCCTTGAGCAGCAGCTGATTGTTGGCCTCGTCGTCGCCATGCACGCCGCAGTAGCGCGCCGAATAGACGCCGGGACGGCCGCCCAGCGCGTCCACCATCAGGCCGGAATCGTCCGCCAGCGCCGCGCAGCCGGTGGCGCGCATCAGCGCCTCGGCCTTGAGCAAGGCGTTTTCCTCAAACGTCTCGCCCGTCTCCTCCACGTCCATCTCCGCGCCCATCTCGCGCATGGAGCGCACGTCGAAGCGGCCGCCGAGCATGGCGCGCAACTCCTTGACCTTGCCAAAGTTGCCCGTGGCCAGTACCAGCACCGGCTTTCTGCCAATGACGCCAGCGGCCTCGCCCAACGCCTCGATCTGCCTGTCCATCAGCTGCGCCACGCCCGCCTGCGCAAGGTCAAGCAGCGCATTGAGTTCCTCGCGGCGATAGGGCCGGCCTTCGCCAGTGCCCTGTACCTCGGCATAGGCCATCTCGCCATGCTGCCGGGTCATCACCACATTGACGTCGGCCTCGGCGTGGCTGTCCAGCGCGTAGTCGAGGTCGAGCGTGGGCACGCCCTTCACGATGCCCACGGACACCGCCGCCACCTGCCGCGCGACGGGAGAATCGGCGATTTTCCCCTCGTTCAGCAGCTTTTGCACCGCCAGACACAGCGCCACGAAGCCGCCCGTCACCGCCGCCGTGCGCGTGCCGCCGTCGGCCTGCAGCACGTCGCAGTCGATGTAAATGGTGCGCTCGCCCAGCCGCGTCAGGTCGCAGGCGGCGCGCAGCGAACGGCCGATCAGCCGCCCGATCTCCACGCCGCGCCCGTCCTTTTTCACGCCGTCGCGCGCCTTGCGCTGGGGCGTGGAACCGGGCAGCATGGCGTATTCGGCGGTCAGCCAGCCGCGCCCCGTGTCCCGCAAAAACGGCGGCACGCCCTCCTGTACGGAGGCCGTGCACAAAACGCGCGTTTTGCCGGCGCAGACCAGCGCGCTTCCCGCCGCCATCTCGGTAAAGCCGGGAAATATTTTCAATTCTCGCAGTTCACTCGACGCTCTTTCGTTCATTTCCATAGCCTCCGTCTATTCAAATTCAAAGATGAGAGAGGATTGCGTCTGTATGGCGCTGTCGACGATTTCCTCGGCCACATTGGCGCAGGCGGGCAGGGCCAGCGTGTCCGCGCCGGGATCGTAGGGTTCGCCGTCCACGTAGATCTCCACGCCCTCGATGCCTTCAAATTGCGTGCAGGTGAGCACCAGCGCCTTCAACGCCAGCCGTCCGCCGTCGCTGTTCTCGGCAAGTTCGATGAACTCGCCGGTGAAGTTGATCTTCGCCACGCCGTCCTCGACGCTTACATCGATCACGCCGCAGCCGGCGGGCAGAACGCTTTCCAGCGGGCTTGCCGCGCTCGGCCCCTTGCACAACTCCACCACCGCCGTATTGATGTCCGGCTCGGAGTAGACCATGCGCGTCACCGGCACCAGCACGTTGCCGGCGTCGCCGGGGAAGTAGAGCGTCACCGGCTCGGCGTCCTCCAGGGCGATGTCCGCCGAGGCCATTTCGAGGTTCAGATCCTCGCGGGTGAACTGCCCGGAAACGCTCGTGCCGTGCGGCAGCGCCTCCAGCCGTTGCCCGCCGACGAGGAATTCCACCTTCTCCACGGTGGGAAATTCCGTCAGCGCCTGCACGATGGCGGTGATCATGTTGCTCTCCGCCGCCGCGTCGGGCATCTCCAGCGCTTCCTTGCCCAGGTCGATGCGGGCCAGGCCGCCGGCGATGTCCAGATCCATGGACAGGTTTTCCGGCAGCACTGTGCGCAGCCCCAGCCGCGCCGCCTGCATGTCGTTGGCGGTGGACTTGACCATCAGCGAAAGCGTGGCCTTGGCGATGCCGTCCTCAGCGGGCACCTTGCACTGCACCGGCACCAGATAGCCGTAGTTGTCCTGATAATAGACCACGGTATTGACCGTGCCCGCGTCGGCGCTCTGTTGCGCATCCTCCGTTTCGGCGCTCGTCTCCGGGGCGACCGTTTCCTCCGGGGCGAACGTCCCCTCCGGCAGCGGCGTTTCTTCCGCCGCAGGCGTTTCCGAGGGCGCCGGCGTGGGCGTCTCGGCGCTCAGCGATGTCTGGCTTGAAGGCCGCTCCCACATCGTCCACGTACAGGCCAGCGCAATGGCCGCCACCAGCAGCCCCAGCGCCAGCACGTACATCTTTCGCTCTTTTCCAGTGAATCTCATCAAGCACCCTCCTCACGCAAGTCCTTTTCGTTGCATTGTATTCCCGCGCGGAAGGGGCTATTCCTCGCCATTTTATCACAAAGCCGCGTCTTGCGCAATCCCATGATTTCCGATATAATAGCAGAGATCGGAGGATGCTTTTATGCCAATGGATGGATTGACGCTCTCGCTGGTAACGCGGGAGCTGCATGAAGCGCTGGTGGGCGGGCGCGTGGACAGAATAACGCAGCCCGAGCGCGATGAATTGAATATACTGGTGCGCAACCATGGCCGCAATCAGCTGCTTTTGCTCTCTGCCAGCGCCGGTTGCGCCCGCGCCCACATCACGCGGGAGAAGAAGGTCAGCCCGCTGGAACCGCCGATGCTGTGTATGCTTTTGCGCAAGCACATTTCCGGCGGCCGCGTGCGCGACGTGCGGCAGATCAATGGCGACCGCATACTGGAAATCGAATTCGAGCATTTGGACGAGTTGGGCGACAGCGCCCGCAAGACGCTCGTCTGCGAGTTCATGGGGCGGCACTCCAACCTCATTCTCGTGGACGGGGAGGGCCGCATCCTCGAATGCGCGCGGCGGGTGACGGAAAGCATGTCCTCCGTGCGCGAGGTGTTGCCCGGCCTGCGCTATGAGCGCCCGCCCGAGCACGGCAAGACGCCCTTCGACGCGCCCGGGGAAGCGATCGTCCGCGCCCTGCAAGGGGCGTCCGGCCCCCTCCACAAGGCCATCGCTGGCGCCATCAGCGGCCTTTCCGTGCAGACGGCGCGCGAACTGGCCTTCCGCGCCGCGGGCAACGAGGACGCGCACACGCAGGAACTGGACATGGAGGCCGTCGCCCCCGCCGTGGCCCGCGCCCTTGCCGCAGCGCAAAGCGAGATCGCCCCGGCGCTGCTCTTTGCCGAAACCGGCGAGCCGGTGGACGTGGTGGCCTTTCCGTATTTGAGCCGCGCCGCCCTGCGCAGCGAGCGCTTTGCAACCATCTCCGAGGCCATGGACGCCTTCTACCGCGCCCGCGACCGCGCCGAACGCATCAAGCAGAAATCCGCGGCGCTGCACCGCGTGCTGAAAAACAACATCGAGCGCTGCGAGCGCAAACTGGCCCTGCAAAAGGAGGCGCTGCTGGGCAGCGAGCGCATGGAGGAATACCGCGTCAAGGGCGAACTGCTCACCGCCAGCCTGCACCTGGCCAAAAAGGGCATGAAGAGCGTGACCATCCCCAATTACTACGAGGAAGGCACGCCCGATCTCGAAGTGCAACTCGATGAAAAACTCTCCCCGGGCCAGAATGCCCAGCGCTACTTCAAACTCTACCAGAAAGCGCGCTCGGCCAAACGCCTGGCCGCCGAGCAGGTGGAAAAGACCACGGAGGAACTCAATTACCTCGAAGGGCAGATGCTCAACCTCTCCGCCTGCGAGGAGGAGAGCGAACTGGCCGAACTGCGCGAGGAGTTGGAAAAGTACGGCTATGTGCGCAAGAACCACAACCGCCGGCAGATGAAGAAACTGGAACCGTCCAGGCCGATGCGCTTTGATTCGCCCACGGGCGTCCCCATCCTCGTGGGCAAGAACAACCTGCAAAACGACAAACTCACCTCCACCGCCGAGCCCAACGAATGGTGGCTGCACGCCAAGGACATGCCCGGCTCGCACGTCATCGTCGCCAGCGCCGACCCGGACGAGGAAACGCTGCGCATGGCCGCCCGCCTCGCCGCGCGCTATTCCAAGGGCGCGAGCGCCGGCAAGGTGCCCGTGGACATGACCCGCCGCCGCTATGTAAAAAAGCCCGCCGGCGCCAAGCCGGGCTTCGTCATCTACACAAACCAGAAGACCGTGCTCGCCGAGCCGTGGGAGGGGTAGGGGAGCGTTAAACGAAAGATAAACAGCAGGGGAGGAAGGACAATGGCGATCATCACCCAGGAACAGATCATGGACGTCATGTCGAAATGCTATCAGGCGGCCTTGGATGGACTGCCCGGCTCGAAGAGTTGCGAAGAACTGGCGCAGGAATACATGGACAGATACAAGGCATCGACCATCGCCGCGAGGGAACTCATCAAACAGCAACTGCTGAAATGCTCCGCGTCCGGGTTTATCACGGGCTTTGGCGGGCTGCTGACGCTGCCGGTCACCGTCCCCGCAAACGTCGCCAGCGTCCTGTATGTGCAAATGCGCATGATCGCGGCGCTGGCCGCCATTGGCGGATACGATGTACACAGCGACGAAGTGCAAACGCTCGTGTACCTCTGCCTCGTGGGTTCGTCGCTGACAGACGTGGTCAAATCCACCGGCATCAAGATCGCCAACAAGGTTACGACCAACATGCTCAAAAAGCTCCCGGGCGCGGTGCTCACCAAGATCAATCAAAAGGTCGGCTTTCGCCTGCTGACCAAGTTCGGCACCAAGGGCGCGGTCAATCTCGTCAAGGTCGTCCCCGTTGCCGGCGCGCTGGTGGGCGCGAGCATCGACTATGGCAGCACGAAGCTGATCGCCGACAAGGCGTACAATGCGTTCCTGCTGGGAAAGATCGAGTAGATACCGAGCCGTGGGAGGATTAGCCATGGAAATTCGCCATACCGCCGAAGCCGACCTTGCCCGCGTGATGGACATCTATGCCCGCGCCCGCGCGTTCATGGCCGCGCACGGCAACCCCCATCAGTGGGGGCCGACCAACTGGCCGCCCGAGGCGCTCATCCGTTCCGATATCGAGCGGGGAAAGGGCTACGTCTGCGTCCACGAGGGCCGCGTAGTCGGCGCGTTCTTCTTCGACATGGGCAGGGACATTGAGCCCACCTACCGCCATATCGAGGATGGAACGTGGCTGGACGACAGCCCCTACGGCGTCGTCCACCGCATCGCCGCGGACGGCTCCGTGAAGGGCGTGGGCGCTTTCTGTATCGACTGGGCCTTTCAGCAGTGCGGCCATCTGCGCATCGATACCCACGGGGACAATATCATCATGCAGAAACTGCTTGCCAAACTGGGTTTCACGCGCCGCGGCACCATCTACGTGGAGGAGGACGATTTTCCGCGCCTGGCGTATGAGAAAGTATAGAACGGCAGGATTGAAAAACAGCGCCCTCCGCTTTCACGGATGGGCGCTGTTTTCCAAAGATGCGTTTTCCGGTGGGGACAGCTGTCCCTCCGCCGCCTGCGTCTCTTCCGACGGCGCGGTGATGAGAGCGAGCGCCTCCCGTATCTCCGGCGCGCAGACGCAGCCCTCGGCATGGACGGCCTCCTGCCCGGCCACCGTATCGACGCGCAGGCCGACGGTGAGGGCGACGTCGCCAAAATCATAGACGAGCACGCAGTCCGCAAAACCCTCGGGGAGGGCGTACCATTTTTCCCCGCGCAGCGGGTTCGCCGCCGCCAGATACGCCGCGCCCCGCTGGGCGCTGACGTGCGCGCAGAGCGTTTGCAGGGCCTGCGGCGCGAAGTAGGAACGCGCCGCGTCGGAAAGCGGCAGCGCCTCGCCTTCGTTCATGTAGGAAAGCGCCGCCTCAAATTCCGGGTAGGAATAAACGCGCGTGTAGAGCGGTTGGCCGTCCATGGCTTCCGCCCACGCCGCGATCTGCGAGGTTATCTCCTCGGAGGCGGTGAGGGCGGCGACAAACGTCTCATCGGCCATCAGGCCGCGCATCGTTTCCAGCAGTTCCCCGCCCGCGTCTTCCAAAAACGCGCCGTCCGGGCGTTCGCCTGTCATTTCGGCCAGCGCCGGCGCTGTCAGAAGCAAAAGCGCCAGCAGCAGCGCCGTCAGCCTTTGCGTCGTCTTTCGCATTTTCCACATCCCCCTCTTTTTTGTTGAGCGTAAAGAAGAATTCCGAACCTTCGCCGACCTTGGTGTTGACGCCGATTTCGCCGCCCATCAACTCCACCACCAGCTTGGCCACCGCCAGCCCCAGCCCTGTGCCGGAGGTGCGCATGCGGCTCTTGTCGGCCTTGTAGAAGCGCTCCCAGATGAAGGGCAGATCCTTGGGTTCGATGCCCACGCCGGTGTCGACGACGCCCACGCGCACGCGCTCCGGTTCTTCCCGCGCGTAGACGGTCACGCGGCCGCCCGAGGGCGTAAAGCTGAGGGCGTTGTCGATGAAGATGATCAGCACCTGCAGGATGCGATCCTCGTTGCCCATGCAGCGCAGGCGCGCGCCGCCGGTATCGCAGATCAATTCCACTTTGGCCTCGTCGGCCATGGGCTTCATGCGGCGCACGGCGGCGTCGATGATACCGGGCAGTTCCAATTCTTCCATCTCCAGCGTCACGCGGCCATCCTGCAGGCGCGACATATCCAGCATCTCGCGCACCAGCTTTTCCAGCCGCAGCGTCTCCTGATAGATGACGCGATAGCAGTCGGCCTTTTCCTCCTCGGTGTCGATATAGCCGTCCATCAGCGGCTCGACCATGCCGCGAATGCCGGTCAGCGGCGTGCGCAGTTCGTGGGAAATGTTGGCCACGTAGTCGCGCCGCAGCTGTTCGAGGCGCTCGGCCTCGCTGACGTCCTGAATGAGGCAGACCGCGCCGATGTTTTCCCCGCGCTCGCCGAACAGAGGCGAGGCCGTGGCGGCAATCTTGCGCTGCGAGGGGTTGTCCCAGCGGGCCCGGCAGCGCGCGCCCGTTCGCATGCATTCCTCCAGCAATTTGTGCAGCGCCGCAAGCGCCTGCGTGCCCTCAAGCGGGGCAAGTTCCTCGTCGCTGAGTTCCATCAGTTCGAGGAAAGCCTGATTTTTGTGGGTGACTTCAAAGTTCGCGTCCACAGCGATGATGCCCTCGCCAATGGAGCCGACGATCAATTCCAGCTTGTCGCGTTCCTCGCGCAGGCGTTCGATGATGTTGGAAAGGCGCGCCGAGAGCGTGTTGAGCGTATTGCCGAGTTCGCCCAGTTCGTCCTGCGTGCCCAGGGCGATGCGCGCCCCGTATTCGCCCTCAGAGATGCGCCGCGCTACCTGCGTCAGCCGCCGGATGGGATTGGTGAGCACCTGCGTCATCTTCATGGCCATGACCACGGCCAGGAGCACCGTTACCGCCGCGGCCATGATCAGCAGCATCTGCAACGCCGTGGTCAATTTGTGCAGCTGCGCCACCGGCTGGGCGAGGATCACGCCGCCCACCACCTTGCCAGCCGTGTTGCGCACGGGCGAACCGGCGAAGAGGATGACCCCGGAGGCGAAGTCGAAGCGGCGGATGTCGGCCACCGTTTCGCCCTCGAACATGCGGGCGACGAACTGGCGGTCGATGGAACTGATGATCTCCAGTCGCGCGAATTCCGGCCCGCCGGGCGCGGGCTCGCCGCTGGTGCCGATGTGCGTGGCCAGATAGTCACGGTCCACATAGAGCACCATGGAGTTGGTCAAACGCTGATATTGTTCAATGGTCTTTTCATCGGGGATGGACAATTCCGTGCCGTCGGTCACGTCGCAGGAGGCGATGTACTCCGCCTGCTGCACCAGTTCCTCCATGGCCTGATCCTGCACATAGCGAAAGGAGAGCGCATAGGCCACCACGCAGGCGAAAACAATGGCGAAAAGCGCCAGCAGCGCATGGCTGACCAGCGTCTTTGCCCCGATCGTCCACGAGCGGTAGCGAAGCCTCTCCTTCATGCTAAGACCTTCCCCTGATTCCAACGGTTATTCGCCGATCTCGAAGCGGTAGCCCACGCCCCAGACGGTCTTGATGTCCCAGCCGTTGCCTTCCTTGCAGAGTTTGGCGCGGATGCGCTTGATGTGGCTGTCCACGGCGCGCGTGTCGCCGAGGAAATCGTAGCCCCAGATGCTCTGCAACAGGTGTTCGCGGGAAAAGACCATGCCGGGGTTGTTGGCCAGCGTCCAGAGAATTTCGATCTCCTTGGGCGTGCAGGGCATGAGTTTGCCGTCGAGTTTGACGGTAAAGGCGCTCATGTCGATGTCGAGATTTTCCACCACCAGGTGCGAGGCCTTGCCCGAGTCCTTGAGTTCGTGCATGCGGCGCAGCACGGCCTTGACGCGCGCCAGCACCTCGCGGGGGCTGAAGGGCTTGGTGATGTAATCGTCCGCGCCCAGTTCCAGGCCGAGCAGCTTGTCGAATTCCTCGCCCTTGGCGGTGAGCATGATGATGGGCAGGTTCGTCTCCTTGCGGATCTCGCGGCAGACCATGAGCCCGTCCATCTTCGGCATCATGATGTCTAGAAGCACGATGTCCGGCCGCGATTTGCGCACGTGGTCGATGGCCTCCTGCCCGTCGTAGGCGGAGATCATCTGATAGCCTTCGCGGCGAAAATAGGTATTGAGCGACTGGTGGACGTTGATATCGTCGTCCGCCACCAGGATTCTGTATCCAGCCCGATATTCTTCCATTCGAGCGTCCTCCTTATGATAATGCGGCCATGATAACATACATATTTGGCGGTTTTGTGTCAAAACGCTGTATTGATGCGCCCGACAATGCTATTATACCATAGCAATGCCGGCGGCGCAATTTTTCCCATCATATTCTTTGCCCGCGGACGCAAAATACGCTCGACGGATGTTCAGCGGGACGTGAAGACGATGGAAAAGACATTGCAGTCTCTGAGTGGTCTGCCGGTCGTTTGCGCGGGGAAGCGCGTGGGCCGCGTCGCGCAGGCGGCGCTGTCTGACGACCTTCGGCGCATGGACGGCCTTTGGGTAGACGCGGGACTGGGCGGCGCACGCTTCGTGCCCTCGGAGGCGATCGAAGTGCTGGGTGCGGTCTCGGTAACGGTGGACGCGCCGGGAAAGCGGGAAAAGCTCAAAAAGCGTCCCCTCTTTCGCCGCGCGGTCACCACCGACGGCACGCGTCTGGGCGCCGTGGTGGGGGCGAAGGTGGATACGGCCACCTTTCTGGTGACGAGCCTCATCGTTTCCACTGGCTATTGGGACGATCTGATCCGCGGCCGGCTGGACGTCCGCCGTTTTGCGGCCACGCAGGACGGAGAAGTGGTCGCCGATCTGCAAACGAGGGAGGAGGAGAACGATGCGGAGCGGAACGGTCAAGGGAATGGTCGCTGGAGCCCTGTTGGGCGGCGCGGCGGCGACGCTGTTCGGCGTGATGAACTGGAGGACTGAGCGCAAGTGGTGCCTGCAGGCGCAGCGCGTGGGCGACAAGATGGCCCGCAAGGCCGGCGAGATGTTCGGCAAGTGAGGAATGGACGCGCACAGAGGATACAATGGAAGGCCGTGCTCGCCATCGCGGCGGGCGCGGCGCTTGCCGTGCTCTTCTGGCCGGTTCTCAGGGCGGTGGCCGCGCTGGTGGCGGGCGCGGCGGCGCTGGCCTTTTTGCTCGCGCCCCTTTGCCGGCGGCTGGAAGGCGCGCTCGGGGCGGGCCTGGCTGCCTCCGCCTGCCTGTTGGGGCTGCTGATCCTGCTGGCGGCGCTTTTGTGGCTGCTGGCCCCGGCGCTCATCCGTCAGGCGGCGGATCTGATCTCCGCCCTGCCCGCGGCGCTTCAGGCGCTGCGCGCGCTCGGGGAAAAACTGAGCGCGTGGCTGCGCGAGGTGGGGCTGGAAAACGCGCGGATGCCGCAACTGGACATGGGCGGCCTTGGCGACGGCGTTTTGCGCTTTGCCGCGAGCACGGTGTCCTTTGCCGGCGGCGTGGCGAACGCCGTTTCGCAGATCTCCATGGCGGCGGTGCTCAGCGCGTTTTTGCTCATCGACCGCAAGAACCTGCTTTTGCGCCTGGAATTGTGCGTGCCTTTGCGTCTGCGCGCCACGGCGGTGCGCATGGGCGCGGCGGCGGGGCGGGAAGTGCGCCTCTATCTGCGGGCGCAGGCCATGGTTTCCCTGGCGGTGGGCGCCCTGAGCGCGCTGGGGCTGTGGCTGGCCGGCGTGCGCTCGGCGCTGGCGCTGGGTCTGCTGGTGGGCCTGTTCAACCTCATTCCTTACTTTGGCCCGGTGCTTGGCGCGGTGCCGGCGCTGGCGGCGGCGCTGACTTCCGGCTGGCAGACGGCGGCCTTCGCCGCGGTCGTGCTCGTCGTCGTGCAACAACTCGACGGCCTGCTCATTTCCCCGCGGGTGATGGGCGCGCTCACCGGCCTTGGCCCCGCCGCCGTGTTGGTGGGCGTATTTGCCGGCGGCTGCGCGCTGGGCGTGCCCGGAATGCTGCTGGCGCTGCCTGCGATGATGGTTTTTCGAACATGCGTTAGAGTTTTTGTGCAGCGGGACGAAAACATTTGATATTTCCCGGAAGTTGTGTTATAATAAGCGCATCTGCGGCCATGGGTCGCAAAGAGGGAATTGCCTAAGGGGAAAGGCGGTGCACTATGAACAACAAGATGGGCGAAACGCGGCATTTCAGCCTCGCTTCCGAAGTCCCTGAGTCCGCGGCGGAGATCATCCACGTGGTCTATCAGGCGCTCAAGGCCAAGGGGCACGATCCGATCATGCAGCTGGTGGGCTATATCATCTCCGGCGACCCCACCTACATAACCAGCTACAACAACGCCCGTTCCTTGATCCGGAGGCTGGAGCGCGACGAGATCCTCGAGGAGTTCGTGCGCTTCTACATCACGGAGCACGAGCGCTGACGCGGCATGGAATCCGTTCGCCTGGGGGCTTCGGGCCTGACGGTTTCGAGGCTGTGCTTCGGCACGCTCACCATGTCGCCGCTGCAAATGGATATGCCGGCCGAACAGGGCGCGGAGCTGCTTCTCTATGCCTATGCGCGCGGCGTTCGCTTTCTGGATACGGCCGATCTCTACGGCACCTATCCCCATATCCGGCGCGCCCTGGTGGATGCGCCGGATTATGTCGTCAGCACCAAGGCCTACTGCTACGATAAAAAGACCGCTTCCGAGGCTTTGGAGCGCGCCTTTCGCGGACTGGATCGCGAGTATGTGGATCTGTTCATGCTGCACGAGCAGGAATCCCTTTATACGCTGCGCGGGCATCAGGAGGCGCTCGATTACCTCTGCGAGCAGAAGGCGCTCGGCCGCGTCGGCGCGGTGGGCATGAGCACCCACCACGTGGCGGCGGTCAAGGCGGCCTGGCGCTTTCCGGAGATACAGGTCATCCACCCGCTGATCAATCTGGGCGGCGTGGGCATCCAGGGCGGCACGCGCTGCGATATGGAAGGCGCGGTCGCCAGCGCCCACAGCCAGGGCGCGGGCATCTTCGCCATGAAGGCGTTGGGCGGCGGCCACCTCATCGGTTCGTCGCGGGAGGCGCTTTCCTATATACTTTCCAAGCCGTGGATCGACGCGGTGGCGGTGGGCATGCAGTCGTTTGCCGAAATCGATGCCAACGTGCGCGCCTTTGAGGGCGATTTCAGCCTGCTGGAGCCCCTTTCCAGGCGCGAGCGGCATTTGATGGTGCACGACTGGTGCGAGGGCTGCGGGCGCTGCGAGGCGCGGTGCGGCCAGCACGCCATCCGCGTGGTGGACGGACGCGCGCGCGTGGATCGGGAAAAGTGCGTGCTTTGCGGCTATTGCGCGGGCGTCTGCCCGCAGGTGTGTATAAAGGTGGTATGAGCGCATGCGGGTATTATGTCTGGACGTGGGGGAAAAGCGCGTCGGCGTTGCCGTGTCCGATCCGCTGTCCATCACCGCGCAGGGCGTGGAGACCATCCACACGCGCGGGGCGGAAAACGACGCCATGCGCGTGCGCGAATTGTGCGGCCAGTATCTGACCGACCGCGTGCTCGTCGGCCTTCCGCGCACGCTCAGCGGCGAGGAGGGCTTTCAGGCCCAGCGCGTGCGCGAGTTCGCCCGCAGGCTTGAGCTTTTCGGCCTCAACGTGCGCTTCTGGGACGAGCGCCTGACCACGCGCTCGGCCATGCGGGCGCTCATCGAGGGCCGTATGCGCCGCGAAAAGCGCAAGGACGTCGTGGACATGCTGGCCGCGACGCTGATTTTGCAGTCGTTTCTCGACGCGGGCGGCTGGCCGGAGGAAGAATCCGAGACTTTGAGAAAGAAGGTCTATACCATGAGCGATGGCAAGGAATTCAATATGGAGCAGAGCGACGTCGTCGAGCTCATCGACGAGGACGGCAAGGAAGTCAGTTTCGAGCATCTGATGACCCTCGAGCACAAGGGCAACACCTACGTCTGCCTCGCGCCCGTGGAGCCGGACGATGACATCGCCGAGGACGAACTGGTCATACTGCGCATCGATACTGACGAGGACGGCAACGATGCCTACGTGACCATCGACGACGATGAAGAGTTGGACGATGTGTTTGAAAAGTACCTCGAAATCGCCGAGGCGGACGAGGAATAGGCGCGCATGGAGACGAATGAGAAACGCGAGTTGTCGCTTGCGGAGATCCAGGCGCGGGAATACGAGTTGCTTAAACAGTTCGACGCCTATTGCAAGCGCCATGGGCTGACGTACTGCCTCTGCGGGGGTTCGCTTTTGGGCGCGGTGCGCCACAAGGGCTTCATCCCCTGGGACGACGACATCGACCTGATGATGCCCCGCGCGGATTACGAGCGATTGCGCGATCTGGCCCGCAAGGAGCCGGTGAGCGACTGCCTTTTCGTGCACTATCCCGGCGACAGGGGTTATCCTTACGGCTTTATGAAGGCGGTGGACGCGCGCACCGTCGTTTATGAGCGCAACATCACGCGCGATGAGCAGCGCGCGGGCCTGGTTCTGGACATTTTCCCCTTGGACAGGATGTATACCGCCCGGTGGAAGAACCGCCTGCTTCTTGCGCGCATCAAGTTCTGGATTCAGGTGGGCAAGGTCGGCGCGGGGATGATCCGCACGGAGCGCGATTCCCTGAAAAAGCGCCTGCGCAATCTGGTGATGCTGCTTTTGCGGCCCGTGGCCGCCTGCGTGCCTTATGAAAAGGCGATGGCCAAGGTGGATCGCATCGCCGCGGGACGGCAAACATTGACGCCGTACATACTCGGCAATCTCGGCTGGCCCAACCAGTGGAAGGACATGTTCCCCAAAGAGGTGTTCGAGCGCTACGTCGACCTCGACTTTTGCGAGGGCAAGTTTCCCTGCCCCGCAGGCTACGACGCCTATCTGACGCAATTATACGGAAATTACATGCGCGTCCCCAAGGAAGGCGAGCGGGCGGCGCACAGCTTCCGCGCCTATTGGAGGGATGAAGCATGAACGCGGCCCTGATCCTCTGCGGCGGCGTGGGCAACCGCTTTGGCGGCGGCCTGCCCAAGCAGTACCTGCCCGTGGCGGGACACATGTGCGTGGAATACGTCATCCGCGCCTGCTGCGAGGCAAAGAGCGTGGACAAGGTGGTGGTCTGCGCCGCTCCGCCCTACGAATACCTCCTGCCGCTGCGGGAGCGCTATGATTTCGACCTCACGCCCTCGGGCGCGGAGCGCAACGGCACCATTCATCTGGGGCTTGAATACATTCGCGCGCGCTACGCCTGCGAAAAACTGGCCGTCATCGATTCGGCGCGGCCGCTGACCACTGCCGCGCTCATCGATGCGCTGATGGAAAAGCTGGACGAATACGACGCGGCCATACAGTGCCGCCATTTGAGCGACGCGCTGGGCCACTATGGCGAGCAGGACGTGGATCGCAGCCAGTACTATGCCATCCAGACGCCTGAGTGCTTCCGCTTCGAGGTGTTCTATCGCCACTTCCGCGAGGAATTCCCCGCCACCTGCCTGCTCAACCATCTGCCGCTCTCCGCGAGCCGGTTTTTGTACTTCGACTTTATCAACAACCTGAAGATGACCTATCCCGAGGACATTGATTTTCTCACCTATGTGCTGGAAAAGAGGCGTCGGGAAGAAGCGTGACCGGCGACGCTTTTGCGGGAGGCATAAAAACAAAGGGATGACGCGAACGCATCGCGTCATCCCCTTTATCGCGCGGCCCTCAGAATAGCAGGCTTTCCAACTGCGCGGCGTCGTCGGCGCGCGTCTCGGGCAATTCGGGCATCTCCGCCGCCTTGCGGAATCCCCAGGAAACCCAGATGAAGGGCAGACCGGCGTTTTTCGCCGTCTGCTCGTCCACGCCGCTGTCGCCGACGTAGACGGCGCTCTCCGCGTCCGCGCCCAGCGCCTTCAAAAGCGTCTCCACGCCGATGGGGGAGGGCTTTTTCGGCACCGTCGCGCTCTCGCCCACGGCTTTGTCGAACAGGCCGGGGAAGTGGTCGTTCATCAAAAGCTGTACGGCGGCGTCGTATTTGTTGGAATTGACGCCCACCTTCACGCCCGCGGCCCGCAGCTTGCCAAGCAGCGCGGCAATGCCCGCGTAGGGATGCGTCTCAACGTTGATGTGCGTGTTGTAGTATTCGCGAAAGTCTTCGAGAATGGCGGCGGCTTCCTCCGCGCTCGTCCCCGCGGGCACGGCGCGCTCGATGAGTTTGGCCACGCCGTTGCCCACAAACAGGCGCACCTCCTCCTGCGTGCGCGGCGCGTAACCGCGCTTTTCCAGAGCCGCGTTGACCGCGTTTTTGAGGTCGTCCAGCGTATTGAGCAGCGTGCCGTCCAGGTCAAAGATGACGCAGCGATATTTCATGGCGATATCCTCCATTGCGCTTTCCACAGCGAGTATAGCGCATGCGCGCAAATTCTGCGCGCGGTTTTGGGTTAGCTTTCCGTTATCGCTCTCCTGTTGCAATGCGCGCGCGCATGTGGTAAAATATTGTAATGGGGTGGTATATATATGCAGAGCTACGACGCGCTCAGCGCCGTATATGACCTGTTCGCCGATGATTTTGATCACCCGAAATGGGCAGAGTATTACCGGGCGCTTTTGCGCCGCGCCGGCGTGGAGGCAAACAGCCTCGTGGACGCGGGCTGCGGCACGGGCCTGATGACCGTGGAACTGGCGCGCTCGGGCGCGCGCGTGGTGGGCGTGGACGTCTCCGAAGGCATGCTGCGCGCGGCGGCGGAACGCCTGCGGCGCGAGGGCGTGCGGGCCATGCTCGCCCATGAGGACATGTGCCGCCTGAGCGTGCCCCGCCCCGTGGACGCGGTGATCTGTGCCTGCGACGGCGTCAATTATCTGCTTTCCGCCGAAAGGGCGCGCGCCTTTTTCCGCGCCGCGCGCGCGGCCATCCGCCCCGGCGGAGCGCTGGCGTTTGACATCTCCTCCCGATACAAGCTGGAGCATGTGCTCGGCAACGGCTTTTTCGGCGAGGAGCGCGACGAGGCGGCCTACCTCTGGCAGAATCGCCTCGACGAAAAGCGCCACATATTGCGCATGGACATCACCTTCTTCGTGCGCGAGGCGGACGGCCGCTATCGCCGCTTTGAGGAAGAACACGAGCAGCGCGCCCACAGCGCCGCGGAATTGACCGCGTGGCTGGAGGCGGAGGGCTTCCAAAATGTGGAAGTCTTCGGCGACCAGACCTTTGATCCGCCCGGCGCGGAGGAAGAGCGCTTACATTTTCTTGCGAGGAGACCGTAAATGGACGTTTTGCAAATGGACGGCATGTACAATATATCTTTGATGGGCGGTCAGGCCCGGGCGATCCTCATCGAGGGTACGCAGATGGTGGAGCGCGCCCGCCAGATCCACGGCCTGTCGCGCACGGCCACGGCGGCGCTGGGGCGCACGCTGATGGCAACCTCGATGATGGGGAGCATGCTCAAGGGCGAGAATGAGAGCCTCACCGTCACCATCAAGGGCGGAGGTCCCATCGGCACCATCATGGCCGTGGGCAAGGCGGACGCCTCCGTCAAGGGCTATGTGGCCTTCCCGGATGTGGAACTGCCGCGCGCCGCCAATGGCAAACTGCCCGTGGGCGCGGCCGTGGGCAAGGATGGCCGCCTCACCGTGGTCAAGGATCTCGGCCTGCGCGAGCCGTATGTGGGCATGGTCAACCTCGTCTCCGGCGAGATCGCCGAGGACTTCGCCATGTATTTCACCGCCTCGGAGCAGGTGCCCTCGCTGGTGTCGCTGGGCGTGCTGGTGGGCGAGCGCGTGGAGGCCGCGGGCGGGCTGATCATCCAGATGCTCCCCGGGGCCAGCGAGGCCGCCATACAGTCCATCGAGGCAAGCGCCGGCATGTTCATGGACATCTCCGGCACCATGCGCGAGTATCATCTCAAGGGCGCGGTGCAGCAACTCCTTTTGCATCTCGAGCCGGAGATACTTACCCATCGCCTGCCGGCCTACCGCTGCGATTGTTCGCGCGAGCGCGTGGAGCGGGCGCTGATCTCCCTGGGCCGCGAGGAATTGGAAGACATGATCCGCGAGCAGCACGGGGCGCAGGTGGATTGCCACTTCTGCAACAAGCGCTATGAGCTTTCGGAGGAGCAGTTGCGCGATCTGCTCAAAAGAGCCACAGATCGGAGGAGCGAATGAGTTTTGACCCCAAGGTCGTGCCCTTTGACCGGAGCGCGGCATATTTGCACCATCGGGCGATGAAGAATCGCCGCGACAACAACGTCGTGGACGCGCTGGAACTTTTGCGCCGCGCCGTGGAGCATTCGCCCGATAACGACGAATACAAGCTGGATCTGGCGGGGCTCCTGAGCGAGATGGGCTGCCTTTCGCAGTCCAACCGCCTGCTTTTGGACATGCTCTCCGGCGAAAAGGCGCCCAGCGAGTGCTATTACGGGCTGGCGCTCAACCTGCTCTCCGCCAGCGACGTTTCCGGGGCGCGGCAGGCGCTTTTGCGCTATCGCGGCGCTGATCCGCGCGGCGAATACGCGCCCGACGCGCGCCGGCTGCGCGACGAGCTGCAATTTTATGAGATGTTTTCCCAGCCCGTGGGCCGCAAGAGCCGGCGAGCCGCGAAATTGACCGACCTCGGCTGCGCGCGCATGCGCGAGGAGGAGTTTGAGCGCGCTGCGCGCCTGTTCGAGCGCAGCCTGCAGCTGGAACCCGAGCGCGACGAGGTGCGCGCGCTTTACGCCACGGCGCTGGAGTTGTGCGGCCGCCATCGCCCCGCCGTTCACGAGATGCGCGCCGCCTCCGAGGGCGGAAACGCCTCCGTGCGCACGCTGTGCATGGCCGCGCAGTTTTATCACATGGCGCGCATGCCGCGCAAGAGCCGCCAGATGGCCATGCGCGCCGTGCGCCAGCATCCTGGCGGCGTGGAGTTGCGCATGCTCATCCACATGCTGGGCGAATTGGGCCTGGACGCCGAGGCGGGGGAGTGCGCCCGTCTGGCCATGCAGGAAACGCCCTACGACCGCCAGCTTTTGCACGTGCGTGCCGTGGCCATGCTGCGCACGGGCGCGCCGCTTGCGCAGGCGGCGAAATTCTGGGAGCGCATCGTCCGCATCGATCCGGAGGACAGCGTTGCCGCCTATTATCTGCAAGCCGCCTCGGAGGGAACGCTGGACAGGGAAGCGGCGGAATACGTCTATCAGGTGCCCCGGCAGGAGGCCGTGGCGCGCCTCAACTATGTGGCGGACGTGCTTTCCGGGGCCTGCGCCGATCTGGAAACGCCATGGCGGGAGGACGCGAAGTTCCGCCGCCTGCTCAAGTGGTGCCTCACGGTGGAGAATCCGCAGTTCCGCCGCGCGGCGGTGACGGCGCTGGCGGCGCTCAACGAACCCGAGGCCGAGGCCACGCTGCGCGAGGTGTTCACCCGCCCGGAGATCTCCTACGATATGAAACTCAACGCGCTCGTGCTTCTGCGCCTGCGCGGGGCGGACATGCGCCGGGCGCTGCCGCCGAGCATCGACGAGCGCGACGGCATTCTGCCGGACGCGGATGAACTCCTGCCGCGCCTGCCCATTGGGCTCCGGCAGGCCTGCCGCTACGCCTGCGAAGTGCTGGAGGACGACTACGGCCTCAGCGTCATGCCGGCGCTGGCGCTGACCATGCTGCGCGCGCACAGCCGCCGCCATCTGGTGTTCTGCGCCCGCTGGCGCATCCCCGCTTACGCGGCGGCGCTGACGTACTGCTATCTGTCCATGCGCGGGGAGAAGCCTTCTTTCCGCATCCTCTGTCATCAGTTTGGCAGCGATTTTCGCAGAACCGTATTTTACGCCGCCCGCATTGCGAGCGCGCTGGAGGAAAAGGGCGATGAACAGACCGATCGACCTTGAACACCTGTTCCACCACTACGCGGCCGACAAGCTGCGCGTGGCCGGCGAACTGGACGAGGACGCCGCCGAGGCGCTGGCGGAAAAGCTTTACGAGGAATGGGCGGACGCGCCCTGCCCCGCGTTAAACGGCAGTTCGCCGCGCGCCTGGTTCGCGCGCATGAACGACGGGACGGAGCTTGTGAAGACGCTCGCCGCCTACGCGCGCGATGGTATGGAACCGCCCGCCCTGCTGCTCGACCGCTTTTACGACGTGGGCGCGGCCTGCGCCGCCCCTTTGGAGGCGCTCGCGCGCGACGATGCGGAGAAGCCGGAGGTCCGCGCGCAGGCGCTTGGGCTTTTGCCCGCTCTGGACGAGGCGCGGGCCGTGCGCGTCTGTGAAGACGCGGTGCGCGCCGCCGCGCGGAGCGACGCCTTCAGCGAGCTGGCGGCGGAGCTGCTTGGCGAGCGCGTTGACGCGGCGATGCGCGAGCGCCTGCTCGCCGGTTACGACGCCGCGCCGGAATTTGCCCAGATGCTGATTCTGGAAGTTTTGTGCAACGCTCCGGGCGACGCGCGCGTCTATGCGCATATGGTGGAAATGCTGAAAAACCGGCCGGAACAGCGCGCCGCCGCCGCCCGCCTGCTGGGCCGCTATGGCGACGCGCGCGCCGTGGAACCGCTCAAGACGCTCCTCTCCATGAGCGACATCACCTATTTCGAGTACATGGAACTGCGCAACGCTGTGGAGGCGCTTGGCGGCGAGATCGAACAGGAGCGCGAGTTCTACGGCGATCCCGATTACGAATACCTGCGCAATTTGGAGTGACGAAGAGGAGGGGCAAGGTGTACTGCACGAAATGCGGAAAGAAAAACGCCGACGACCGCCTGTTTTGCGGCTTTTGTGGCAGCCCGCTGGATACAAACGAGCCTTCCGAGGCCAAAGAAGACGTCGAGCGCCGGCTCTATGGCCGCCCCACGGCGGCGCAGTCCGCGCCCGCGCCGGCCGTGGAACTGCCGGCTGCGGAACCAGCCCAGGCGCCCGCTCCGGAGGAGCCGGCGCCCATGTCCCGCCGCGCCCGCCACGCCAAGATGATTGAGGAAGCGGCGAAGGCGGAGGAGGAATGGCCGGATCTGGATATCGAACCGCCCATCCCGCCGCGCCCGCAGTTCAAGGATGCGTCTGCGGCGGATGAAGAAGAGACAAAAGCGCCGTTCGAGGAGGAGAGCGACGAAGAGGATCCTCTTGCCCGTCCGCTGCTGAACAAGCCGGTGGAGTTGCGCGGCAAGCGTCCGCCGCAGCTTTCCCGCGCCTCCGCGCCGGTCAAGCCCCGCGCGGCCACGGGCGCGCGGCGCGTCAACACCGTGGTGCCGCCGCGCGCGCCCGATCCGGACGACCTCTTTTTGGAGGATGAGGCCGACGCCGAGGACGACATCGCCGACTTCGTGCAGGAATATCTGGATGATTACCGCTATGAGGATCGGCCGCGGGGTAATTTCTTCGTGCGCCACATCCGCGGCTTCGTCTGTCTGATCCTGTTGGTCATCTTTGCGCTGGGGGTCGGCTCCTGGCTGATGTTTGGCAGCGGCCAGCGCACGCTGGGACAGCTCTACATCAGCAGAAATCCCGACACCTATGTCGAACTCGGACAGGAGGCCGACGCGGCGGACAACTACGAGGAAGCCGGCGCGTACTACCTCAAGGCGCTTGAGCTTGACCCCACGGACCGCACCACCGCCATCAACGCCGCCAACGCCTATATCCGCGCCGGCAATTCCGGACGCGCGGCGACGGCGCTGGAATACCTCATCGCCATCGACCCCAGCGACCCCGCGCCTTACAATACGCTCAAGCAGCTCTATCCGGACGCGGCCTCGCGCCCGCAGCGCGTCACCCAGCTTTTGCAGCAGGGCGCGCAAAACACGGGCGACGCCAGTCTGGCTCAATAGCGCTTCGTGCAGGATGCCCCCGTTTCCCCGCCGGGAAGCGGGGGTTTTTGCGCCAAAACGCCAGAATACGCCGTTTTTTTGCAATATTACGATTTTTTGCTGCATTTTTGCGCAGTTCGCCAAAATTTTCCCGACCCCCTTGACAAACCCCTTTCGTCGTGGTATCCTGTGACAAACGCGACGACCGGAAACAAGTACGGCAGGGCGCGGCCTTCAGAGAACCGCCGGGTGGTGCGAGGCGGCAGGCAGTCCGGCGCGGAATACATTCCGAGAGCGGCGCACTGAACGGGGCTTCCCCAAGTAGGCTGCGACGGGTTCGCCCGTGAGCGCGATAGGGTATGTTCGTACCCGACGAGGGTGCTTTCGTGAGGGAGCGCCGAATTGAGGTGGTACCGCGGGTAAACGCCCGTCCTCAGCAATTCACTTTGCGGAGGGCGGGCTTTTGCGTGCCCCCGCGCATGGGAGGGGATCGCATGGCGATCAAACTGGCGCTGTTGGTGGTATTCTTTGGCATCATGCTGGCGGTGGGCATTCACTGCCGCCGCCACGCCACGGACGTGAACGGCTTCGTGCTCGGCGGGCGTTCGGTGGGCGCGTGGCTGACGGCCTTTGCCTACGGCACGTCCTACTTCTCGGCGGTCATCTTCGTCGGCTATGCGGGCCAATTCGGCTGGCGCTTCGGCGTGGCTTCCACGTGGATCGGCCTGGGCAACGCCTTTTTGGGCTCGCTGCTGGCCTGGGTGGTGCTCGGCCGTCGTACAAGGCTGATGAGCCAGCACCTGGACAGCGCCACCATGCCGGAGTTCTTCGGCAAGCGCTTCGGCTCCAGGGGGCTGAAGATCGGCGCGTCCATCATCGTCTTTATCTTCCTCATCCCCTACACGGCCTCGCTCTACAACGGCCTTTCCCGGCTGTTCGGCATGGCCTTCAACATCGACTACACGCTCTGTATCATCCTCATGGCGGCGCTGACCTGCGTCTACGTGGTGGCGGGCGGCTACATGGCCACGGCCATCAACGATTTTATTCAGGGCCTGATCATGCTGGGCGGCATCGTCGTGGTGGTGCTGGCGGTGCTCAATGAAAACGGCGGCTTCATGGCGGCCATGGACGCGCTCGCCCGCGTGGAGGACACCTCCGTGACCACCACGCCCGGCGCGTTCACCTCCTTCTTCGGCCCCAAGCCGCTGGAGCTTCTCGGCGTGGTCATCCTCACCTCGCTGGGCACCTGGGGGCTTCCGCAGATGGTGCAGAAATTCTACGCCATCCGCTCGGAAAAGGCCATCCACAAGGGCGCGGTCATCTCCACGCTGTTTGCCGTGGTCGTGGCGGGCGGCTGCTACTTCCTCGGCGGCTTTGGCCGGCTCTACGGGGATCGCGTGAACGTCGCCGCCGACGGCTACGACGCCATCATCCCCGCGATGCTGGAAAACCTCTCGCCGCTTCTGATCGGCATCGTCGTCATCCTCGTGCTTTCGGCCTCCATGTCCACGCTCTCCAGTCTGGTCATGGCCTCCAGCTCGACGCTGACGCTCGACCTTCTCAAGGACAATGTCGTCAAGGACATGGATGAGAAAAAGCAGGTGCTGACCATGCGCGGCCTCATCGTGGTGTTCATCGCCATCTCCGTGGTCATCGCCATCGTGCAGCACAAGAGCAATATCACCTTTATCGCCCAGTTGATGGGCGTCTCCTGGGGCGCGCTGGCGGGCGCGTTCCTCGCCCCCTTCCTCTACGGGCTTTACTGGAAGCGCACTACCCGCGCGGCGGTGTGGGTCAGCTTTCTCTTCGGCGCGGGCGTGATGACGCTCAACCTCTTCTGCCCGTCCATCTTCCCATCCATTCTCCAGTCGCCCATCAACTGCGGCGCGTTCGCCATGCTCGCGGGCCTGGTGCTGGTGCCGCTGGTGAGCCTCGTTACCCCGAGGCCGGAGCGGGAACTGACCGAGAGCGCCTTCGCCTGCTATGAGGCCAAGGTGGTCGTGCCCGTGAAGCGCTCGCTGGGAGACTGACGCTTGAGACGCAAAACGCCGCCCTCCGCATATCGCAGAGGGCGGCGTCGCCCTGTTCAAATGTCCTTTTCCACGACCCTGCCGCTTTGCAGCGAGGCGGGCACGTCGATGGCGCGCTGGTTCTTCGAGCCGCGAAAGCGCAGGGAAAGCGTGCGCTCGGCAAGCACGAAGGGGCCGTCGATGAGCACGTCCACCTCTTCAAGCAGCGCGCGCATCGCCGGATCGTCCAGCGTCTCTTCATAGAGATACCCCGTGTACGCCCAGACGTTCAATCCGCTCTCGTGCGCGGCGCGGGCGAGAGCGGCGCAGGCGGCGGGCTGACAGAAGGGGTCGCCGCCGGTGAGCGTGATGCCGTCCAGCAGCGGATCGGCGCGGAAACGGGTGATGATTTCGTCCGTGTCCATATCCTGCCCGCCGGCAAAGTCGTGCGTCTGCGGGTTGTGGCAGCCGGGGCAGGCGTGCGGGCAGCCCTGCGTGAAAATGGCGAAGCGAAAGCCCGGGCCGTCGACGATGGATTCGTTGACCAGCCCCGCGACGCGAATGTTCATGCTTCCGCCTCCTTTGCCGCGCTCCTGCCGGCCAAAGCGCCGGTGGAAAAGGCGATTTGCAGGTTGAAGCCGCCGGTGGTGCCGTCCACATCGAGCATCTCCCCGGCAAAATACAGCCCCGGCAGGCGCTTGGATTCCATCGTCGAGGCGTTCACATCGCGCACATTCACGCCGCCGCGGGTGACGATGGCCTCGGAAAAGCCGCGCAGCTTCAGCGGCGTGAGCGGCAGCGCCTTGAAAAATCCCCGCAGCGCCGCGCGCTGCTCGTGCGTCAGGGCGTTGGCGGGCAGGGCGGGGGAGATGCCCGCCAGTTCCAAAAGCGTCAGCGCCAGATTGTGCGGCGCGAGGCCGTCCATCACGGTGATGAGCTGCTTGCGGGAGAGCTCGCGCAAATCGCGCACCATGCGCGCGTCCAGCGTGCCGTCGTCCAGCGCCGGCTTTAGGTCGATGGCCAGCCGCACGCGGGAAAGATCCTCCGGCAGCAGGCTGGAAAGCGTCAAAACCAGCGGCCCGGAAATGCCGAAATGCGTAAAGAGCAACTCGCCCTGCTCGGCAAAGATGCGCTTTTCCTTCTTCGCGCCCTTTTCGTAGGCAAAGAGCTTGACGTTGCGCAGGGAAAGCCCGGAAAGCGCGTAAGGCCACGTCTCCACCGTCTCGATGGGAACGAGGGCGGGCAGGACGGCGGTGAGCGCGTGCCCCGTCTCCTCCGCCATGCGGTGTCCGTCGCCGGTGGAGCCGGTGGAGGGGTAGCTGAAGCCGCCGGTGGCGAGGATCACCGCGTCTGCCTTGAGCGCCTCGCCGTTTTCCAAAAGCACGCCCACGGCGCGTCCGCCCTCTGTCAACAGACGGGAAACGCGCGCGTTCAAACGCACCGTCACGCCAAGGCGCGCAAGTTCGCGCGCGAGCGTGCCAGTCACGTCGCTGGCCTTGTCCGAAGTGGGGAAGACGCGCTCGCCGCGCTCTGTCTTCAGCGTCAGCCCGAGGCTCTCCATCAGCTCCATGGTGCCAAAGTTGTCCAGCGTCGCCAGCGCCGCGTACAGAAAGCGCGGGTTGCGCAGTATGTGGCGCATGAACTCATCCTGCTCGCAGGCGTTGGTGAGGTTGCAGCGACCTTTGCCGGTGATGTAGATCTTTTTGCCCAGCTTTTCGTTGCGCTCCAGCAGCGTGACCTTCGCGCCGCCGCGCGCGGCAAACAGCGCGGCCATCAGTCCAGCCGCGCCGCCGCCAACGATCAAAATATGTTTTTGCATGTCATTCTCCGCTCTTGGCAAGATAGACGTCGTAATTGGCCCAGATCTTTTCCAGCTCCGCGAAGTGCTCGGAGACCTCCTGCCGCCGCCGCTGGCTGAGGGCGACGATGAGGGCGTTGATGAGCGAGAGCGGCGCGGCGAAGGAATCGACGAACGAGGCCATGTCGCTCTTGGCCATCAGGCAGACGTCCGCCGTGGAGTGCAAAGGCGAGAGCGGGCCGTCGGTAATGGCGATGAGCGACGCGCCGCGCGAGTGCGCGAATTCCATGGCCTCGATGGTGCGCGATGTGTATCGGGGGAAGGAGATGCCGATGAGCAGATCGTCTTCGCCGATGCGGGAGAGCTGCTCAAACACGTCGCTGATGCCCGAGGTGACCACGGTGACGTTGGTGAAGATATACTTTAAGTAATGTACGAAAAATTCGGCGATCGGCGCGGAGGCGCGCAGGCCCAGCACGTAGATGGCCCGCGCCTGTATGATGCGGTCGATGGCCTTTTCAAAGGCGTTGAGGTCGAGCTCATCCAGTGTGGAGCGTATGTTCATGATGTCCGCCTTCAGCACCTTGTTGAGCACCTGCGCGTGATCCATGTCCGAGGTCATCTCAAAGCGCTGCGAGGCGGTAAGGCGGTGGCGGATCAATTCCTGCAGCGCCTTTTGCAGCTGCGGATAGCCGGAGTAGCCCAGCGCTGCGGCAAAGCGCACTACCGTGGACTCCGAGACGCCCACGTATTCGCCCAGCTTGGAGGCGGTCATGAACACGACTTTATCGTAATGCGAGACGATGCACTCGGCAATGCGCCGGTGGCTTTTTGACAGCTTCTTACCGCTGTGGTTGAGCCGCTGGATCAATTCCTGCGCGTTTTCCAAGATAAAGACACGCTCCTTCCGCGCTTTCGCAGTCCATATAAAGAAAGTATACCCCTTTTTTGCTGAATTTGCAAGAGGAAAATGCAAATTTGTCAGATCGATTCGTGAAAACGCCCCGTTTTTTGCAAAAAATGTATTATCTTACGCAGCTGATTCATTTTTTTCACTGACAGCGCATGCGTTGACAGCAAAACCGGGCGCGTGCTATAATAATGGTCCGATTGTTGAAAAAGGGGAAGGTTCAAGTATGTCGTTTGCGGAACTGCTGCTCGTCGCCATCGGACTTTCGATGGACGCTTTTGCCGTCGCCGTCTGCCGGGGGCTGGAAATGCGCAGGATCGACTACCGGCAGGCGCTTTTGATCGCCGTGTTCTTCGGCGGATTTCAGGCGTTGATGCCGGTGGCGGGCTATCTGCTGGGCGCGGGCTTTGAGCATTACATCAGTTCGTTCGACCACTGGATCGCCTTCCTCCTGCTGGCCTTTATCGGCGGCAAGATGATCTGGGAAGCCGTGCGGGGCGGGGAAGAGGAGCACGCGGAAGCGCTGAGCCTGAAGCTGCTTGTGATGATGGCCGTGGCCACCAGCATCGACGCGCTGGCCGTGGGCATCACCTTCGCCTTTTTGCAAATGGACATACTGCCCTCGGCGGCGGTCATCGGCCTGACGACGTTCGTCATTTCCTTTGGCGGCGTGTGCGCGGGCAACCGCTTCGGCGCGCGGTACAAAAGGAAAGCGGAGATCGTCGGCGGCGTGGTGCTGGTGCTCATCGGCGTAAAGATACTTTTGGAGCATTTGGGCGTCATCGCCTTTTAAAAGCAAAGAAGAAAGGGAACCGACGTTTGCCGGTTCCCTTTCTATTATAAATGCTTGCGCTATTGCAGATCTTCCAGCGTCGGCGGGTCGCAGCGGCTGCATGGGGGCTTATCCATCTCGATGGCCTCGTAGAGCGTGCGTTCGGGCGCGCCGCTCATGCCAACGCAGGTGCTCTCGGCATGGTAGGCCCGCGAGCCGTCGTAGAAGTAAACAGTCACCTCTTTGGCCTCTTCGAGCAGGGCCTCCTCGCTCTGCGGCGCGGCTTCCTGCGTGCTGATGGCGTTGGCTCCACAGGCGGCACAGGGCACGCAGTCCGCCGCCGCGGCATCTTCCGCGCTCATCAGGCGCGCTTCCCCAGCAAAGGCCGAGCATGCGTCGCTGATGTGATAGACGGAATCCTCGTCCACCCAAACGGCGTTCTCCGCCTCGAGCAGATCGGCGTCGGGAGCGTCGCACTCGGGACAGGCCTCAAAGCCCTCCTCGATCGAGGAAGCGAGCGTGTGCTCCTCCGCGCCGCGCATGCCGGAGCAGGTGGCAGTGGTGTGGTAGTAGCGGCCGTTTTCCGTGTGGTAAACGGTAAATTCTCCCGCGTCTTTGGCGGTGACGGGGCCGCTCACGGGCGCTTCAGCCTCCGGCGTCGGGGTAGGCATGGCCATGGCGGGCTGCGGCGTCTGGCGCGGTTCAGCATCCGTAGCCTGCGAGGCCTGCGAGGCCTGCGGATCGGGCGTCGTGTCGCTTTGCGCGGCTTCGGTCGCGTCCGGGCCTTCGCTCACGCCGGGGGCGTTTGCCGTGCGCGGCGTGGGCGTGGGGTAGGGCGTTTGTTGCGGTTCGGAAGACGACGCCACGGTGGAAGCGGCGTCAGACGGCCCAACGGACGGAGCGACCGTGGGTTCAACCGACGGTTCGACCGACGGCGCCGTGCCGGCATCCCGCAGGCCGGCGCGCGTCAGGGCCAGGCCGGCGACGGCCAGCTGCGCGGCGTTGATCTCCTCTTCATCGGGCAGTTCCACGGGCACGGTGGGCGTGGGTGCGCTCAGGGGTTCCGGCGAAGCGGAAGCCTCAATACCCTCGCCGGGCGTTTGCGCGTCGTCTGCGGGCAGGATGCCGTCGAGCAGGCCGCGCACATTCCTACCGAGCTCCACGCCGCCCTCAATGCCGTCAGCGGCCTTGTTGAGCGCGTAATTGCCAATCGAGCAGGCCACGGAGCGCATGTTGCCGAAGGCGTCGCCCGCGCGCTCGGAGAACGTTTCCCAGGCGATGCTCAGATCGGCGCCCGCAGTCTCCAAAAAGTCGTTGGCGTCGTCCTGGAAGCGTTGGAATTCCGCGTTGCCGGTCGGCACGGTCAAAAGCGCGAGGATCAGGCCGCAGAACACCGCCAGCGTGGCGACGCTCCACAACAGTTTTCCACCCACTCCGCAGCGCAGGCGGCGGTTCCAGATCAGGAACAGGCCCACCGGCCAGAGAAGGATGGAAACGATCAGCGTCAGAACGATATAGCCATAGCGCGTGCGCCGCCGCCTGGGCCGCCTCTCCTGCGGGGGACGGTTGTAGCTGGGGCGCTTTTCCGAGCGCATCATGTAATTCCGGCCGCCCCGCCGGGCAAAGAGCTGGAGGTCGAGTTTCCGCATAGATGTCACCTGCCATCGCTGTCGTCGGGCTTTTGTGCGCATGGTTCAATACCTTTATTATAGCAGAAGCGGCGCAAATACTCAAACGACGATATTGTGACGGAAAGATGATGCGCGCAGGGCGCTTGCAGGGAGAAAAACGGGGAAATGGGGCGAAAAATTAACGCAATCGAAAGCAGGAAAAAGGATTTCCATGGAGAAACCTTGAATTTGGACTCGATTGAATTTATGGATGTATGTCCAATAAAGTTCTGGAGGGAAAAAGCATGAGTGTGGAACGCAATTTGCCCATCGTTCGTGAGCGCAAGCTGGCGATCCTGAAGGGCGACCCGGAGCTTTGCGACAAGCAGAAAAAGGCCGGAAAGCTCCTGGCAAGGGAGCGCGTGGCGCAGCTTTTTGACCCGTCGAGCTTTGTCGAGCTCGATGTGCTCAATGCCGACGCGGGCGTCGTCACCGGCTACGGCCTGATCGGCGAAAAGCCCGTCTACGTCTACGCGCAGGACTTCACCGTCAAAGGCGGTTCGGTCGGCGCGCAGCACGCCAGGAAAATCCTCAAGGTCATGGACCTTGCCGAGAAGACCGGCGCGCCGCTGGTCGCCATCCTCGACACCGCCGGCGCCCGCCTCGACGAGGGCCTGGACGCCATGAACGCCTACGCCATGATCGCCGGCCGCGTCAGCGCCCTTTCCGGCGTGGTGCCGCAGGTGACGCTGGTGCTCGGCCACTGCGGCGGCACCGCCTCCGCCATCGCCGGCATGAGCGACATCGTGGTGATGAGCAAGAACGGCAGCCTCTTTGTCAACGGCCCGCGCGTCGTTTCCGCCGTGGCCGGCAAAGAACTTTCGCTGGACGATATTGGCGGCACTTCGGCCTCCGTGCGTTCGGGCATGGCCCAGCTCGCCGTCGAAACCGATGAAGAAGCCATCGCGCTGGCGCGCAAAGTGGTGGCCATGCTGCCCGCCAACAATATGGACGAGGCCATGGATCTGCCCCGCGACGACATGAACCGCGAACTTGCGCAGTTCAACGCCATTGAAAAGGTAGACGACGTGCGCGACGTGTTGCGCGCCGTTGCCGATTTGGGTGACATCGTCGAACTGGGCGAGGAATTCGCGCCCTCGATGGTCACGGCGCTTGGCAAAATCGGCGGCGCGACCGTCGGCTTCATCGCCAATCAGCCCGCCAAGGACGAAGGTCGCCTGACGGTCTACGGCTGCAAGAAGGCCGCCCGTTTCGCCGCTTTCTGCGACTGCTTCTCCATCCCGGTGATCACCGTGGTCGATTCCATGGGCATGAAGATCTCCACCGCCCCGCAGGGCGAGCTCTCCCGCGCCGGCGCGCAGCTGCTCTTCGCCCTCAGCGAGGCCACCACGCCGCGCATCGCGCTGGTCATCGGTCAGGCCATTGGCATGAGCTACGCCGCCCTGGCCTCCCGCGCCGTTTCGGATATGGTCTACGCCTGGCCGGGCAGCGTCTTCTCCCCGGTGAGCGCCCCCATCGCCGCGCAGCTGCTTTACGCGGATGAGATGAAGGCCGCCGAGGATCCCTACGCCAAGCGCGCCGAACTCGAGCAGCGCTATATGGACGATGTGGCCGACGCCGTCAACGCCGCCAAAGCGGGCTATGTCGACGACGTGATCGAGCCCTCCGCCACCCGCCAGATGCTCTGCGCCGCCGTGGAGATGCTCTCCGCCAAGCGCGCTGAGCGGCCCGCCAAGAAACACGGCAACATGCCGCTGTAATAGAGGAGGGGCATTATGAACATCTGGGGTGAATCCCTTTCCGTGATGGGCATCGGCCTGGTTATGGTCTTTCTGGGTCTGATCATCCTCATCGCCTTCGTTTACCTGCTGGCCGCCATCTTCAGCGACCATAAGAAGGCGGCGGAGGCCGCCGAAGCCCCCGCGAGCGCGCCGGCTCCCGCTCCCGCGAGCGCGCCGGCTCCCGCTCCCGCGTCCGCGCCGGCTCCCGCTCCGGCAGCGTTTGCGGGCATTGACCCGCAGGTGGTGGCCGTCATCGCCGCCGCCGTCGCCGCCATGGACGCCAATGGCAAGCCGCTCGTCATCCGCTCGATCCGCCGCGCTCCCGGCTGGAAGCGCGCCGCGCGCGCCGAGCAGGTCTACCGCTTCTGATCAAATTTCCAAGACCATGATCTTTAGAAGATTTTAGGAGGAACAAGTTATGCGCAAGTTCTCTATCACCGTAAACGGTCAGGCCTATCAGGTCGAAGTCGAGGAAATCGGCGGCGCGCCCGTGTTCGCGCCCGCTCCTGCCTATGCGCCCGCGCCCGTGGCCGCTCCGGCCCCCGCTCCGGCGCCGGCCCCTGCCGCTGCCCCCGCTCCGGCGCCGGCCCCCGCTGCCGCCGCGCCCGCTCCGGCGCCCGCTGCTGCGCCCGCTGCTGCGCCCGCGCCCGCTGCCGCTGGCGGCGAGCCGGTCAAGGCTCCGATGCCCGGCAACATCCTCGATGTGCGCGTCAGCGCCGGTCAGGCCGTGAAGAAGGGCGACGTGCTGCTCATCCTCGAGGCCATGAAGATGGAAAACGAGATCCTCGCCGCCCGCGATGGCGTGGTCGCCTCCGTGGCGGTCACCAAGGGCGCGACGGTCAACTCCGGCGACGTGATGCTGACCCTGAACTGACGCATGCGTGGCGCGCCGGACGGCCCGTCGGCCTCCCCGGCGCGCCCCCATATGCCGTTTTCCAAAGTTCATTCAGCGACCTGGAGGTTGAAACATGTTTAAGAAAGTCAAGCGCACGCGCGCATTTGTGTGCCTGCTGCTGATGTTCGCCGTGCTGCTCGCCTGGGGCTTCGCGGAGAACGCCGCGCAGGCTCCGGCGGTTGACGGCGCTGCCGAGGCGGCCGTGGAGGAGGCGTTGGACGCGCCCGCCGAGGACACCCTCGAGCGCGACCTCGCCGCTGCCAACGGCGAAACGGACTTTGCGGGTGGCACCGTCCGCGTCATCGAAACGCAGGAAGAAGAGGAAACGGCGCAGATCGACTTCGTCAGCGGCATGCAGGCCATCTGGGAGTCTACCGGCCTTGCCAATGGCGACTGGCAGCAGTACGCGATGATCCTCATCGCCTTCGTGCTCCTCTACCTTGCCATCGTCAGGGGTTTTGAGCCGCTGCTGCTACTGCCCATTTCTTTCGGTATGCTGCTGGCCAACCTGCCCCTGGGCGGCCTCATGGACGACCCGACCTTCAAGTACTTCGCCACGCTGCAGGAGGCGCAGCAGTACGCCGCGCCCTACGGCAAGGAAGTGACGATGGTTTCGAAGATGTTCTGGGACGTCGGTGGCCAAGTGTTCACCAGTGAATCTGCGGCGCTGGCGGCCGGCTTTGACGCCGCGCTGCCCACCTGTTCGCGCTACTTCCGCGATCTGTATCAGGTGGCGGACGCCAACGGCGGATTGTTCTACTACCTCTATCAGGGCGTCAAGCTGGGCATCTACCCGCCGCTCATCTTCATGGGCGTGGGCGCGATGACGGACTTTGCTCCCCTGATCGCCAACCCGAAGTCCCTGCTTCTGGGCGCGGCGGCGCAGTTTGGCATCTTCATCGCCTACATCCTCGCCCGCCTGTTCGGCTTCACCGCCTCGGAGGCCAGTTCCATTGGTATCATCGGCGGCGCGGACGGCCCCACGGCCATCTTCGTCACCACCAAGCTGGCCCCGCACCTTCTGGGCGCCATCGCCGTGGCCGCGTACAGCTACATGGCGCTGGTTCCGGTCATCCAGCCGCCCATCATGCGCGCTTTGACCACCAAGAAGGAGCGTTCCATCGTCATGCAGCAGCTGCGCCCGGTCAGCAAGCGCGAACTGGTGATCTTCCCCATCGCCGTGACGGTCATCGTCTCGCTGCTTCTGCCCTCGGCCGCCCCGCTGATCGGTATGCTGATGTTCGGCAACCTCCTGCGCGTCTCCGGCGTCACCGAGCGCCTGTCCAAGACCGCGCAGAACGAACTGATGAACATCGTCACCATCTTCCTGGGCATCACCGTCGGCGCGACCACGAAGGGTTCCACGTTCCTGACTTGGGACACCATCAAGATCCTGCTGCTGGGCGTTATCGCCTTCATGGGCGGCACCGCCGGCGGCGTGCTGTTGGGCAAAGTGATGTGCAAACTGACCGGCGGCAAGATCAACCCGCTCATCGGTTCCGCGGGCGTCTCCGCCGTGCCGATGGCGGCTCGCGTCTCCCAGAAGGAAGCGCAGCGCGAGAATCCCGGCAACTTCCTGCTGATGCACGCCATGGGCCCGAATGTGGCCGGCGTCATCGGTTCCGCGGTGGCGGCGGGCGTGTTCATCGCCCTGTTCGGCTGATACCGCGCGCCCCTGTTGGGCTAAAGACTTTGTAAGGAGGAAACGACCATGGCGAAGGTTTTGATCACCGATACTATCCTTCGCGACGCGCACCAGTCTCAGGCCGCCACCCGCATGCGCACTGAGGACATGCTGCCCGCCTGCGAGATCCTTGACAAGATCGGCTACTATTCCCTCGAATGCTGGGGCGGCGCGACCTTCGACGCCTGCCTGCGCTTTCTGAACGAAGACCCGTGGGAGCGCCTGCGCAAGCTGCGCAAGGCCCTGCCCAACACCAAGCTGCAGATGCTCTTCCGCGGCCAGAACATCCTTGGCTACAAGCACTACGCCGACGACGTGGTGGAGGAGTTCGTGCGCCTGTCGATCAAGAACGGCATCGACATCATCCGCATCTTCGACGCCCTCAACGACGTGCGCAACCTCGAAACGGCCATCAAGGCCACCAAGAAGTACGGCGGCATCTGCGAAGTGGCGATGAGTTATACTGTCAGCCCCGTGCATACGGAGGACTACTTTGTAAAACTCGCGCAGCAGATCGAGGAACTTGGCGCGGACACCATCTGCATCAAGGACATGGCCAACCTGCTTCTGCCCTACAAGGCGTACAGTCTGGTCAAGCGCCTCAAGGAGAGCGTCAAGATTCCCATCCACCTGCACACCCACAACACCTCCGGCACCGGCGACATGACGCTGCTCAAGGCCATTGAGGCCGGCGTGGACATCGTCGATACCGCCCTCTCCCCGCTGGGCAACGGCACTTCCCAGCCGGCCACCGAGCCGCTGGTCGCCACCCTGCAGGGCACGGAGTACGATACCGGCCTGGATCTTGGCCTCATGTCCCAGGCGGCGGTGCACTTCCGCAAGGTCGCCGATAAACTGAAGGCCGAAGGCGTGCTCGATCCCAAGGTGCTGTCCGTGGACATCAATACGCTCCTGTACCAGGTGCCGGGCGGCATGCTCTCCAACCTCATCAACCAGCTCAAGCAGGCCAACGCCTCCGACAAGTTCTATGACGTCCTGGCGGAGATCCCGCGCGTGCGCGAGGACTTCGGCTATCCGCCGCTGGTCACCCCGACCAGCCAGATCGTCGGCACGCAGGCCGTGATGAACGTGCTCTCCGGCGAGCGCTACAAACTCAACCCCAAGGAGTCCCAGGGCCTGATGCGCGGCGAGTACGGCCGCCTGCCCGCTCCGGTGAACGAGGAAGTGCGCCGCAAGGTCATTGGCGACGCCAAGGTCATCACCCATCGCCCCGCCGACGACATCGCGCCGGAACTGGAGAAGTACCGCAAGGAGATCGGCCAGTACATCACCCAGGAAGAGGACGTGCTCACCTACGCCCTGTTCCCGCAGGTGGCCACCAAGTTCTTCGAGCACCGGCAGGCCCAGCAGCTCAAGCTGGACAACTCCCTGCTGGACAAGGAGAACCACGTGATGCCCGTCTAAGGCAAAACGGCATTCTTTCAAGCCCCGCGCCCACCGGCGCGGGGCTTTTCCTGCGCGCGCGTTTCATATCCAGTTAACGTCCATGCTGTATAATAGTGGCAGACTGATTGGGAGGGACACCATGGCAAAGACCTATTCCGCCACCGACATACAGGTGCTCGAGGGCCTCGACGCGGTGCGCATGCGCCCGGGCATGTACATCGGCTCCACCGGCGCGCGTGGGCTGCACCACCTCATCTGGGAGATCGTCGATAACGCCATCGACGAGGCTTCCAACGGCTTCGCCACCGAGATCACCGTGACGCTGAAAAAGGACGGCTCCTGCGAGGTGACGGACAATGGCCGCGGCATCCCCGTGGACATCCATCCGCAATTGGGCGTCTCCGGCGTGGAGGTCGTCTATACGCAGTTGCACGCTGGCGGCAAGTTCAACAACAAGAACTATGCCTATTCCGGCGGCCTGCACGGCGTGGGCGCGTCCGTGGTCAACGCCCTCTCCGAGTGGGTGACGGTGGATGTGTACCGCGATTACAGCCACTACCACATCCGCTTCGAGTCCTATGAGGACAGAAAGACCGGCAAGATCGTCTCCGGCCACGTAGTCGCGCCGCTGGAAAAGGTGGGCAACACCCGCAAGCGCGGCACGCAGGTCTGCTTCAAGCCCGACCCGCGCGTGTTCGAGGACACACACTTCAACGGCGACACCGTGCGCCGCCGCGTGCGCGAACTGGCCTACCTCAATCAGGGCGTGCGCTTCGTCTTTACCGACGAGCGGGAAAAGGACGAGACGCGCCGCCGCCGCGAGTACTGCTATGAAGGCGGCCTTGCCGACTTCGTGCAGTACCTCAATACGGACAAGCAGACCATCACCGACCCCATCACCTTCGAGGGGCGGCGCGAAGGCACGCTTCTGCGCGTGGCCATCCAGTATACGGATTCCTACACGGAAAACATCTATTCCTTTGTCAACAATGTGCCCACCGGTGAGGGCGGCACGCACGAGACGGGCTTCAAGGCCGCCGTCACCAAGGCGTTCAACGACTACGCCCGCCGCGTGGGCCTGCTCAAGGAGAAGGACAACAACCTCTCCGGCGAGGACTTCCGCGAGGGCATGACCGCCGTGGTCTACGCCGGCGTGCAGAAGCCGCAGTTCGAGGGCCAGACCAAGGGCCGGCTGGGCAATACGGAGATACGCCCCGTCGTCGAGGCCATTTGCCTTGAACAACTCTCGCTGTATCTGGACGACCTCAAAAATCAGGAAGTCGCCACCCGCATCGTCGAAAAGGCGGTCAAGGCCGCCAAGGTGCGCGAGGCGGCGCGCAAGGCGCGCGACGTGGCGCGGCAGAAAAACCAACTCGAGGCCGCGCCGCTGGTGGGCAAGCTTGCCAGTTGTACCGGCCGCAACTGGAAGGAGAACGAACTGTTCATCGTCGAGGGCGACTCCGCCGGCGGCAGCGCCAAGCAGGGCCGCGACCGGCGCTTCCAGGCCATTCTGCCCCTGCGCGGCAAGCCCCTCAACGCCGAGAAAAAGCGCATCGACCAGGTGCTGGCCAACGAGGAGTTCCGCTCCATCATCACCGCGCTGGGCACGGGCATCGGCGAGGAGTTTGACCTTACGCACCTCAAGTACAACCGCGTCATCATCCTCTCGGACGCCGATCAGGATGGCGCGCACATCCGCGCCATCCTTTTGACCTTCTTCTTCCGCTACATGCGCGAACTGGTCACCGACGGCCATGTCTACATCGGCATGCCGCCGCTCTACTGCGCGAAGAAGGGCGCGGAGCACATCTACTGCTTCGACGAAAAGGAACTGGCGAGGGCCACGAAGAAGCTTGGCCGCGGTTACAGCGTGCAGCGCTACAAGGGCCTGGGCGAAATGAACCCGGAACAGCTCTGGGAGACGACCATGAACCCCAACGGCCGCAAGATGGTGCAGGTCACCATCGAAGACCTCGCCGAGGCCGAGCGCCGCGTCACCGTGCTGATGGGCGACAAGGTGGAGCCGCGCCGCGAGTACATTCAGGAATACGCCAATTTCAACCACGTGGACGATTTTGAACCCGTTCGGGAAGGGGAGTAAGGCATGGCGGGAAGGAAAAAGGACGATAAGATCATCTTTTCCGAGCAGATCGTGCAAAAGTCCATGGAAGAGGTCATGCACGATTCGATGATGCCCTACTCGGAATACGTCATCCTCGAGCGCGCCCTGCCGCGCGTGGAGGACGGCCTCAAGCCTGTGCAGCGCCGCATACTCTACACCATGCACGAACTGGGCAACACCTTCGACAAGCCGCACCGCAAGTGCGCCCGCATCGTCGGCGATTGCCTCGGTAAATTCCACCCCCACGGCGATATCAGCGTCTACGACGCGCTGGCGCGCATGGCGCAGCCCTTTGCGATGCGCGCGCCGCTGGTGGACGGTCACGGCAACTTCGGCTCCATCGACGGCGACAGTCCCGCGGCGATGCGCTACACCGAGGCGCGCATGACCGAGCTTGCCCAGGTACTTTTGCAGGACATCGACAAGGACACCGTGGGCTTCCACCTTAACTTTGACGATACGCAAAAGGAGCCGGATGTGCTGCCCGGCCGATTCCCCAATCTGTTGGTCAACGGCGCCAACGGCATCGCCGTGGGCCTTGCCACCAACATCCCCCCGCACAATCTGGGCGAAGCCATCGCCGCCACCGTGGCGCAGATTGAGAATCCGGACATCGCCACCGAGGAACTGATGCGCTATATCCCCGCGCCGGACTTTCCCACCGGCGGCGTGCTGGCCAGGGACGGCGAGCTGTTCGAGGCCTACCAGACCGGCCGCGGCAAGCTCAAGTTGCGCGCCAAAGTGGAGATCGAGCCGGCGGCCAACGGCAAGACGCTTCTGGTCATCCGCGAGATCCCCTATCAGGTCAACAAGTCGGCGATGCTGGAAAAGATACTGCGCCTCAGCGAGGAAAAGAAATCCCTGCTCTCCGGCATCAACGACATCCGCGACGAGTCCGACCGGCAGGGCATGCGCGCGGTCATCGAATTAAAGCGCGATGTCGATCCCCAGAAGGTGCTCAACGTCCTCTACAAGTATTCCGATTTGCAGGTGACGGTGGGCGTCAACATGGTGGCCATCGCCGACGGCAAGCCCGTGCAGCTCGGCCTCAAGGCGCTCATCGGCCACTACATCCGCCACCAGAAGGACGTCGTCACCCGCCGCACCTGCCACGAATTGGAACAGGCCGAGGCGCGCGCTCACATACTCGAAGGGCTGATCGTCGCCGTGGATAACCTCGACGAGGTCATCCGCCTCATCCGCGGTAGCAAGACCCCCCGCGAGGCGCGCGATAAACTGATGCAGCGCTTCAGCCTCACGGAGATACAGGCGCAGGCCATCCTCGATATGCGCCTGCAGCGCCTGACGAATCTGGAGATCCTCACGCTGCGCAAGGAGTACGCGGAGATCGAGAAGCGCATCGCCTATCTCAAAGGCATACTCGCCAGCGAGAAAAAGCTGATGAACGTCATCAAAAAGGAACTGGAGGAGATCGGCGAAAAGTACGCCGACGCGCGCCGCACCAAACTGGTGGATTCCTTTGATGAGATCGTCATCGAGGAAGAAGCCCCGGTGGCGGACGAGGTCACCGTGGTCGTCACCCGCGCGGGTTTTGTGCGCCGCTTCGCCCGCCGCGCCGCGGAAAGGGCGCTGGAGGGCGCGGAGCCGCCGCGCGCGCAGCTGGACGTGATGACCGATGAAAAACTGCTCTTTTTTACCGACGAGGGCAACTGCTACGCCGTGGGCGTTTCCCAGATCCCCGAATGCCGCCCCCGCGACCGCGGCCTGCCGCTGGGCGGCCTGCTGGCGGGTCTGGCGGCGGACGAGCGCTTCACCTTCGTCTACGCCCCCGGCAAGGAATGGGCTGGCGAGATGACGCTGCTCACCGAGGGCGGCCTCATCAAGCGCATGGCCGTTTCCGACCTCAACGTGCGCAAGGCGCGCTACGCGGCGCTGACGCTGCGCGAGGGCGACAAGCTGGCCGCCGTGCTGCCGCCGACCGCCTGCAAGGACGTTCTCGTCGTCACCCGGCAGGGCATGGCCATCTGCTTCAGCCTGGCCGAGGTCAGCGTGCTGGGCCGCGCGGCGGCGGGCGTCAAGGCCATCCAGCTCGCCTCCGCAGACCGCGCCGTCGCCTGCATCGCCCACGATGGCGAGGGCGAAGCCCTGCTCGTCACCGACCGCGGCTACATGAAGCGCTGCCTGCTTTTGGACTTCGACCGGCAGGCGCGCGGCGGCAAGGGCCTCAAGGCCATCACCTTCTTAAAGAACGGCATGAACGGCGAAGCCATCGTCGCCGCCCTGCCCGTGCGCGAGGCGCGCGCCTTCACCGTTTTCCAGAAGAGCGGCGCGCAGGCGGCCTTCAACACCGAGGAGATCGCCATCGAAACCCGCGCTGGCAAGGGCCAGCCCTACGTGCTCGCCGTCATGGGCGATTGCGTGGAGGACGTGCTCATGGGCTGAAAGCCCCTTATACTTCCCCCGCGCCAAACCCGCCCCAACGTGCGGCGCGCAGAAGCGTCGCGCCCCGCCAGAGGCGGCGGAACGCGCAAAGCAGTTCTTTCAATTTCATCTCTCTCACCCTCCAACAACATATGCCGGATGGCGCGATGTCGCCATCCGGCATTTTTATCACTGCCGCGCCTGTTGTATTGACACTTTATGATTAAGTTTTATTATTACCTGTCCGAAAGGCTCGATACCAGCGATGAAAATATAAGGGAGCGTTTGAAAAAATCAATTGCAGAGCTTCAACTGAAGAAGATTACGAGCTTGGAAAAGATGCACAAGGTGTAAAAATGGTGGTCAGAGACTTTGTTAAACATGGGAATCGAGTATTTACCGTCAATCGCAACGAGCCAGCTTTCATTTGTCATGCTTGTGGGAAAGAGCAGAAATCGTTCAGGCTGTATGCATCTCCTGCGCCGCGCTCTTCCGTCAGCGATCATTCCCGCCGAGCCGTCCGACCGCCCCTCGGACGGCTTTTCCCTGCCCTGCGCCAAGGTTTTACCATCCCCGCCGCGAATTTTGCTTGACTCCGTCGCCCAAACTTGCTATAATCATATTTGCCGGTGACGGAGAGGAGTAGCGCGCAGGCTCCCAAGAGAGGGCGGTCCACAGGCTGCAAGGCCGCCTGGATGGCCGAGGCGCGAAGGTCGCTCCCGAGGCGGGCGGGCGAAGGGAAGTAGTCCGCCGGGGCGCGCCCCGTATAGCGCAAAGAGGCCCCGCGAGGGGCAAATAAAGGTGGTACCGCGGTCTGTCCCCGCCCTTTGGCCGGGACAGGCTTTTTATATCGCACGGAGGGAAGACCATGCAGGAATTCAAGATGGACAAGGTATTTTCGCCGCAGGATGTGGAAACGCGCATCTACGAAAAGTGGGAGTCGTCCGGGGCCTTCAAGCCGGTCATCAACCCGGAAAAGCAGCCCTTCACCATCGTCATGCCGCCGCCGAACATCACCGGCCAGCTCCACGTGGGCCACGCGCTGGATGAGATGCCGCAGGATGTGCTCATCCGCTACCACCGCATGAAGGGCGACCCGACCCTCTGGGTGCCGGGCACGGACCATGCCTCCATCGCCACCGAGATCAAGGTGGTCGAGGCCCTCAAGGCCGAGGGCATCTCCAAGGAGGACATCGGCCGCGAAAAGTTCCTCGAGCGCGCCTGGGCGTGGAAGAAGGAATACGGCGGCCGCATCGTCCGCCAGCTGCGCAAACTGGGCGTCTCCTGCGACTGGTCGCGCGAGCGCTTCACCATGGACGAGGGCCTCAGCCGCGCCGTGCGCGAGACATTCGTGCGCCTCTACGAAAAGGGCCTCATCTACCGCGGCGCGCGCATCATCAACTGGTGCCCCACCTGTAAGACCGCCCTTTCCGACGCGGAAGTGGAGTATGTGGAGCAGGATTCCCACCTCTGGCACATCCGCTATCCCGGCGCGCATGGCGACATCGTCGTCGCTACCACCCGCCCGGAGACGATGCTGGGCGATACTGGCGTGTGCGTCAATCCCGCCGACGAGCGTTACAAGGATATGGTAGGCAAGACCGTCACCCTGCCGCTCATGGACCGCGAGATCCCCATCGTCGCCGACGACTACGCTGACCTCGAGTTCGGCACCGGAGCGGTGAAGATGACCCCGGCGCACGACCCCAACGACTTCGAGGTCGCCCAGCGCCACGACCTGCCCATCATCCGCGTGCTGAACGACGATGGCACCATGAACGAAAACGCCGGCAAGTTCGCGGGCATGACGCGCGAAGCCTGCCGCGAAGCCGTGGTGGAGGAACTGAAAAAGCTCGGCCTGCTGGTCAAGGTCGAGCCGCTCAGGCACAATGTGGGCACCTGCTACCGCTGCCACGACAACGTCGAGCCGCTCGTCTCCACCCAGTGGTTCGTGAAGATGAAGCCCTTGGCCGAGCCTGCCATCGAGGTGGCGAAGAACAAGGAACTGATCTTCGTCCCCGAGCGCTTTGAAAAGACCTACCTCAACTGGATGGAGAACATCCGCGATTGGTGCATCTCCCGCCAGCTCTGGTGGGGCCACCGCATTCCCGCCTTCTACTGCGAACAGTGCGGCGAGATCACCGTCTCCCGCGAGGACATCACTGCCTGCCCCAAGTGCGGCGGCCACGTCCATCAGGACGAGGACGTGCTCGACACATGGTTCTCCTCGGCACTGTGGCCGTTCTCGACCCTCGGCTGGCCGGAGGAGACGGAAGACCTCAAGTACTTCTACCCCAACAGCGTGCTGTCCTGCGGCTACGACATCATCTTCTTCTGGCTGGCGCGCATGGTCTTCTCCGGCATCGAGCAGATGGGCAAGTGCCCCTTCCACGTGGCGCTGATGCACGGCCTCGTGCGCGACGCGCAGGGCAGGAAGATGAGCAAATCCCTCGGCAACGGCATCGACCCCATCGCCGTCATCGACAAGTATGGCGCGGACGCGCTGCGCTTCTCGCTGGAGATGGGCGTCTCCCCGGGCGCGGACGTGCGCATGTCGGAGGAGAAGATTGAGTCCTTCCGCAACTTCGTCAACAAGATCTGGAACGCCTCGCGCTTCGTTTTGATGAACCTCGAGGGCTTCACGCCCGAGGGCGTGCCCAACGCGGACGAACTGGAACTGTGCGACAAGTGGATACTCACCAAGTTCCAGGAGACCGCGCGCGAGATCACGGACGATCTGGAAAAGTTCGAGCTCGGCCTCGCCGCTACCAAGCTCTACGACTTTATGTGGAGTAACTTCTGCGATTGGTACATCGAACTTGCCAAGCAGGGCCTCAACAGCGGCGACGAGCAGCGCAAAAAGGCCACGCAGGAAGTGCTTTACTACGTGCTGCTGGGCACGCTGAAACTTCTGCACCCCTACATCCCCTTCGTCACCGAGGAAGTGTACAGCTACCTGCCGGGCGTGGAGGGCATGCTCATCACCGCCCGCTGGCCCGAGGTGCGCCCCGAGTACGATTTCCCCGCCGAGGCCGCGCGCATGGAGGGCGTGATGGAGGTCATCCGCACCGTGCGCAACCTGCGCGCCGAGATGAACGTCGCCCCCGGCCGCCGCGCCACGCTGCTGCTCAAGCCCCACGAGGGCTGGAAGGACGCGCTCGCCGCCGCGGAGGGCTACTTCCGCCGTCTGGCCTTTGCCAGCGCCGTGGAGATTCTCCCCGCCGACGCGCCCAACCCGGAAAAGTCGGCCAGCGCCGTCACCGGCCCCTGCGAACTGTTCATGCCGCTGGGCGAACTGGTGGATGTGGAAAAGGAGATCGCCCGCCTGCAAAAGGACAAGAAGAACGTCGAAGGCGAGATCGCCCGCGCGCAGGGCAAATTGAACAATCAGGGCTTCGTCTCCAAGGCTCCCGCCCACCTCATCGAGCAGGAGAAGCAGAAATTGGAGACCAACAAGGGCCTGCTTGTAAAACTCGACGCCCGCATCACCGAAATGGAGGCGCTGCGCTAACGAGAGCCGCAACTGCCCCGCATTCCTGCGAAACAGGGAATGCGGGGCGCTTTTTGCCCGTTTGGGGATTTGAGTTTGTTTAAGAATAGGGGATTTTTTCTAAGCTGAAGTTAAATATTGACACACGTACATTCAAATATTATAATAAAAACTTGAGAAATACAACTGTGAATATGGGTAGTATTGTTTCGGGCAAAATGATTTATAATGGGAGTTATGAATATGAAGCAGAGATGGGATTTGAATCATTGGGCAAGGGAAACTTTATGGGAGAAATAACGCCGCTAGCAGAAGAGTATTTGCATGTATATTTTGTTGTTCCGGAAGACGTATGGCAAAATATATCTGGGACAATTCAATTTGAAGTCAACATAGATGGCGTTCTATTGCAAGGAGCACTTGATGATTTGTTATGAGAAAATTTGATTCTGACCATAAAGTAAAAAAGCCGTGAACTATCATTCGCGGCTTTTTTGGAAAGTAAACATGCACTACACGAAGCTGTGTCAGCTTTTGCCGATCATGATTGCTACTAAAGAAGGGCCTTCTTCATAGAAAAAGCCCTGCCTTCTTCAGGCAGGGCATTGGAGCGGTAGACGAGACTCGGACTCGCGACCTCCACCTTGGCAAGGTGGCGCTCTACCAACTGAGCTACTACCGCATGTGCGTTGGAGCGGGTGATGGGAATCGAACCCACGTAGCCAGCTTGGAAGGCTGGAACTCTACCATTGAGTTACACCCGCGCATGAGGGATAATGGAGCGGTAGACGAGACTCGGACTCGCGACCTCCACCTTGGCAAGGTGGCGCTCTACCAACTGAGCTACTACCGCAAAACGATGGGCGACCGACGCCGGCGGGGAAAACAGGCGCTGATGAAAACTGGTGCGGGCGAAGAGACTCGAACTCATACGCCTGTGGCACCAGATCCTAAATCTGGCGCGTCTGCCATTCCGCCACGCCCGCACGCTGCATACGACCCGCATGGCGCTTCGGCTCCCGACTCCCAAATCAGGACGCTTATTTATTATACTCTATGCGCCGTCGCTTGTCAAGGCGGAAACGGCAATTTTTTTCTGCGTCGCTATCGCGGTTGTTCACCGGCCGCGCGGAAACAGAAAGCAGGCGATGGCGGAGGGATCCGCGCCGTTCGTCCATCCCCTTGAAGGGAAAAAGGGCGAATCTCTGCCGCGGGAACGTCGAGGAATTTCGCGGGCGGGGGATTGACATCGTTTTCCAACCGTGCTAGAGTATAGACAGGGCGGCGCGGGCGCGCCGCTTCGCAAATGATGTCTTTGACAGGGGGTATATTTATGCAATACGGTCACATCGACCACGTTTCCAAGCCCATATCCCATATCGTCTTCGGCACCGCCACGCCGAAGATGTTCGCGGCCTTCCGTTCGGTTTATGGCGAGGCTCCGGATTTTGACGCCCGCTTGCAGGCGGCTTTCCAGCTTCTGGACGATATGTACGCCGAGGGCGTGAACTGCTTTGACTGCTCCGACCACTACGGCGAGGAACCGCTGGGCGAGTGGCTGGAGGCGCGAGGTTTGCACGACAAGGTGGTCATCCTCACCAAGGGCGCGCATCACAACCGCTGGCGCAAGCGCGTGACGGACTTTGACATCCTCCACGACGCCCACAACTCGCTGGCGAAGCTCAAGACCAACCATCTGGACATCTATATGCTCCACCGCGACGACCCCACGGTGCCTGTTGGCCCCATCGTCGAAGTGCTCAACCGTCTCTACGACGAGGGCAAGATCGGCGCTTTCGGCGGCTCGAACTGGACGGTTGAGCGCACGGAGGAGGCCAATGACTACGCCCTCAAGCACGGCCTGCAGCCCTTCACCGTGGCCAGCCCCAACTTCGGCCTCGCCGATCAGTTGGGCGATCCCTGGGGCGGCGGATGCGTGACCATCTCCGGCCCGGAGAACAAGCCCGACCGCGAGTGGTACGCCAGAAACCATATCCCCGTGTTCGCCTATTCAACGATGGCGCGCGGCTTCTTCTCCGGCCGGCTCGAAAGCGCGCATCCGGAAAAGGCTAGCGAGGTGCTGGACGAGGCGGGCATGAAGGGCTACTGCTATCCGCAGAACTTCGAACGCCTGCGCCGCTGCGAAATTCTGGCTAAGGAAAAGGGCATGAGCGTGGCGCAGATCGCCATGGCGTGGATCTTCAACCAGAAAGATCTCGACGTCTACGCCCTCACCAGCCCCGTGACGCGCGAGATGATGCGTACCAACGTCGATGCCTCGGAGATCCGTCTTACTGAGGACGAGTGCAAGTGGCTTGATCTGGAGATCGAGCGCTGAGATCATTTTTCCGGCCCGAGGGACGTTTGCGCGCCCTCGGGCCGGGTTTTACGCCAGGGAGGAGAACCATGGAAAAACGCATCGGCTTTATCGGTTTTGGCAATATCGCGCAGGCCGTCGCCCGCGGATTGACGGCCACAGGCGCCTGCGCCGCGGAACGCCTTTGCGCCTGCGCGGCGCATTTCGACCGCCTGCAAAAAAACGCCGCCGCGCTGGGCGTGCGGGCATTCGAGCGCGCGGAGGACGTCGTTTCCTGGAGCGATTTTATCGTTCTCGCCGTCAAGCCCTATATGGTGGAGGGGGTGCTCGCGCCGCTGCGCGAACCGCTTGCGGACAAAGTCCTGATTTCCGTAGCCTCGGGCTACGATTTCGCGGCCTATGAAAAGCTCATCTCGCCCGAGACCCGCCACATTAGCGCCATACCCAATACGCCCATCGCCGTGGGCGAGGGCATCATGATCTGCGAGGATCGCCATTCCCTGCGCGCGGAAGAAATGGCGGACTTTGAGGCCGTCTTTGGCCGCGTCGCCATGCTCGAGAGCGTGCCCGCGCGGCTGTTCTCCATCGCCGGCACGCTCAGCGGCTGCACGCCCGCCTATACCGCCATGTATCTGGAAGCCCTTGCCGACGCGGGCGTCAAGCACGGCATGCCCCGCGCCACGGCCTATCGCGTCGCCGCCAAGATGCTCTGCGGCACGGGCAAACTCTATCTGGAAACCGGAACGCACCCGGGCGCGATGAAGGACGCGGTCTGTTCTCCCGGCGGCACCACGATCCGCGGCGTCGCCGCGCTGGAGCGGGGCGGTTTCCGCGCCGCCGTCCTCGACGCCATCGACGCGGCGGAAGGGGAAGCGTAGCCAGAGATATGAGCAGAGGCGCCTTTCAGCGTTCCTGTTTTGCTAAGATCATTCCCGTTTCCGTCGCCACCGCGTCCACGGCCGCGTCGTGCTTCGCGTGCGGCACGCCGTCAAGCAGCGCCCGCCTGCGGCAAAGACAGATGGACGGCTTTGCTGCGTTTTCCAAAAAACGGTCGTAGTAACCGCCGCCGTAGCCGAGGCGATGGCCGTTTCTGTCCGCGGCAAGGCAGGGAACGAGTATGAGGTCGATCTCTTCCGGCGGCACGAGGGGCGCGTCCTCCGCCGGTTCCAGCAGCCCGTAGGCGGCGGGTACGAGCGCGTCCAGCGCAGCGATCTCGCGCGCCTCCATGCGCCCTTTGCCCAAACAGCGCGGCGCGCAGACGCGCTTGCCCTCCTTGAGCGCCGCCTCGATGAGCGCGCGCGTGTCCACCTCGCAGCCGACGCTGACATAGGCAAACACCGTCCCCGCCGCCAGCCAGACTGCGCTTTTTCGCACATGGTGGGCGATGGCGGCGTCGGCGCTTTGCCGGTAAGCGTTCTCCCAGCCCTCGCGCGCGGCCTTCATGCGCCGCCGCAGGGCGTTTTTTTCCTCCATGGGGCGCGCCTCCTCTCCAGAAAAGCGTTTGCGCCGGAACGGTCTCCCGTCCCGGCGCAAAGCGCAAGCGTTCAGCCTCAGCCCTGTTTCTTGGCCTCGGCCTTCTCCAGAAAGCGCGCGCTCTTGACCGCCACGCGCTTGTGGGTGGCGCGGCCGATGAGCCCGGCCTCGTCGAAGGCCTCAATGGTGAAATCATAGCCCCTGCCCTCGTGGGCGGTGAGCGTGGCTTCCGCCCAGACGCGCATGCCCACAGGCGTGGCCGAGAGGTGCTCGACGCTGATCTGCGCGCCGACGGTGGAAATGCCCTCCTCCAAGGTTTCAGCGATGGCGTTGCAGGCGGCCTGCTCCATCAGCGCCACCAGCGCCGGCGTGGCGAACACGGGAAGCTGGCCGCTGGCCATGGAAGCGGCGGTGTTTTTGTCGTTGACGACCCATTCTGCGGTACCGACTTGCATTCTTCTATCCTTTCCCGGCGCGGGGAAGCGTCCGCCGCCCCGCGACGCATGCAGTTTACCTGCGAATTTCCGCGCCGAAGTTCGTCTCCAGCGCCTTGAGGATCTTGTCCATGCTGGCCTGTATCTCCGCGTCGGTCAGCGTGCGGTCGCCGGCGCGGAAAGTGAGCGCGTAGGCGACGCTCTTTTTGCCCTCGCCAAGCTTTTCGCCGCGGTAGACGTCGAACAGGCGCGCCTCTTCCAGCGTCTTGCCGCCGGCCTTTTCAATGCAGTCGAGCATATCGCCGGCACGCGCCGCTTCCTTGACGACGATGGCGATGTCGCGGGAGACGGCGGGGAAGCGCGGCAACTCCTTGACGCCGTAGATGGGCTTGGCCATCGCCATCAGCGCCGTGAGATCGACTTCCAGCACGTACATGCGGCCGTCGATGTCGAAGCGCGCGGCCACGTCGGGGTGAATCTCGCCCAGCGCGGCAAAGCGCTCGTTGTCGTGCGCCAGCACGGCGCGGCGGCCGGGATGGTAGTAGACCTCGCCGCCCTCCTCGGCCTTGCAGTCGACGCCAAACGCCGCCGCCAGCCAGGTGCCGATCTCCTTGACGGTGTAGAAGTCCACGTCCGGGCCGTACATGCCCACGCAGAGCATGGGGTGTTCCTCGGGCAGTTCGCCCTTCGCGCGCGGCTCGAAGACGGTGGAAAGTTCGAACAGTTTCGCCTCGGCCACGCCGCGGTGCAGGTTGCCCTCGAGCGTGTTGAGCATGGAGGGCACCAGCGTGGTGCGCATCACCGAGGTATCCTCGCCCAGCGGATTGCGCAGCTGCACGGGGTTAAGCCGCCAGTCCGTCGAGGGGATGCCCAGATGCTCCAGCCAGCGCGGGCTGATGAAGGAGTAGTTGAGGATTTCATAAAGCCCCATGCCCACCAGCTCGCGGCGTGCGCGGGAGATGAACTTCTGCTTGTCGGAGCGGAAACCGGCCATCGTCTCCGCGCGCATCAGCGTAGAGGGGATGTGCTCGTAGCCGACCATGCGCAGCACTTCCTCGGCGATGTCGGCCTCAGTCTCGATGTCCTGCCGCCAGGCGGGGGGCTCGCAGGTGAGTATGTCCCCGGCCAGCACAGTCTCGATGTTGAGGTCGTTTAAGATGTCTTCCATGCGCTCGCCGGGCACGGACACGCCGTTGAGACCGCAAATGCGCTTGACGCTGGCTTCCACCACGCGCGGCTCGATGGGATGCGGGTAGTTGTCATACGCGCCGGGCACGACCTTGCCGCAGCCGAGCATGTTCACCAGCATGCAGGCGCGCTCCAGCGCCTCCATGGAACCGGCGGCGCAGACGCCCTTTTCAAAGCGGCCGCTGGCCTCGGTGCGCATGCCCAGCTTGCGGGCGGTGACGCGGTTGTTGGCACGGTCGAAGGCCGCGGACTCGAACAGCACGCGCGCCGTGCCTTCGACGATCTCCGATTCCTCGCCGCCCATGATGCCGGCAAGGCCGGTGGCGTTTTCGTGGTCGGCGATGACCAGCATCGTATCGTCCAGCACGTGCTCCTTGCCGTCCAGCGTGGTCAGCTTTTCGCCCTGCCGCGCGCGGCGCACGACGATGGTCTGGTCGCGCACCTTGGAAAGGTCGAAGGCGTGCATGGGCTGGCCCGTTTCCAGCATGACGAAGTTGGTGATGTCGACGATGTTGTTGATGGGCCGCACGCCCGCGCCGTAGAGGTATTCGCGCATCCACTTCGGCGAGGGGCCGATCTTTACTTCATCAATGACGCGGGCGCAGTAGCGGGGGCAGTTCTCGGTATCTTCGACGATGACGGTGGCGTAGTCCTCGAACGCGCCCTTGCCGTCCTCCTCGACGGCGATCTCCGGCATCACGCAGTGCTCGCCGAGCACTGCGGCGCTCTCGCGGGCGATGCCCCAGACGCTCAGGCAGTCCGGGCGGTTGGCCAGGATCTCATAGTCCACCACGTCGTCGCCAAGGCCGAACACTTCCTTCACATCTGTGCCGGGCGCGTACTCCTCCTGAAAGACGAGTATGCCCTTGTCGCCGATGTGCGGATACAGCCCTTCCGGCACGTCCAGTTCCGGGCCGGAGCAGATCATGCCCTGGCTCTCCACGCCGCGCAGCTTGCCGCGCTTGATCTTGCCGCCCGGCAGGCGCGCGCCTTCCAGCGCCACCGGCACCAGCTGGCCCGCGGCCACGTTCGGCGCGCCGCAGACAATCTGCAGGGGCGCCTCGCCGCCCACATCCACCGTGCATACGTGCAGATGGTCGCTGTTGGGGTGGTCTTCGCAGGTAAGCACGCGGCCCACCACCACGCCGTCAAACTGTTCGCCAGTTCTGTCCACGCCTTCCACGGCGGTGCCGGTCATGATCATGCGGGAGGCGTATTCCTGCGGCGCCATGTTGACGTCCACATATTCCCGCAGCCATTTCATGGGAATTTTCATCGCTTCGCCCTCCTTAGCGGAACTGCGCCAGGAAGCGCAGGTCGTTTTCGTACATCAGCCGCAGGTTGGGGATGTTGTACTTGAGCAGCGCGATGCGCTCAAGGCCCATCCCGAAGGCGAAGCCGGTGTATCGCTTCGAGTCGATGCCGCACATGTCAAGCACCCTGGGGTTGACCATACCCGCGCCCAGCACCTCTATCCAGCCCGTGCCCTTGCACATGCGGCAGCCCTTGCCGTGGCAGCTGGCGCAGGTGAGATCGACCTCCGCGGACGGCTCCGTGAAGGGAAAGAACGAGGGGCGGAAGCGCGTGGTCACGCCCTCGCCGAACAGGCGCGCGGCAAAGGCGTCCAGCGTGCCCTTGAGGTCGCCCATGGTCACGCCCTCGTCGATGACCAGGCCTTCCATCTGGTGGAACACCGGCGAATGGGTGGCGTCGGCCTCGTCGGCGCGGTAGACGCGGCCGGGGCAGACGATGCGGATGGGCGGCTTGCGCGTGGTCATGATGCGCGCCTGCACGGGCGAGGTGTGCGTGCGCAAAACGATGTTGTCGTCGATATAGAAGGTGTCCTGCGCGTCGCGGGCGGGATGGTTCTTGGGCAGGTTGAGCAGTTCAAAGTTGTAGTGGTCGTACTCGACCTCAGGGCCTTCGACCACCTCATAGCCCATGCCCACGAAAATCTCCACCAGCTCGTCCTGCACGGTGTACAGGGGGTTGGGCGCGCCGGCGGAACGGGGGCGCACCGGCATGGTCACGTCGATGGCCTCGCGCTTCAGGCGCTCTTCCTTTTCCTTTTCGCGCAGCACGGCCGCGCGCGCTTCCAGCGCCTCCTCGATGGCGGCGCGCGTCTCGTTGACCATCTGGCCCATCTTCGGCCGCTCCTCGGCGGGCAGCTTGCCCATGCAGCGCAGTATGCCGGTCAGTTCGCCCTTTTTGCCGAGCACGCTGACGCGCAACTGCTCCAATGCGGCGGTGTCCTGCGCCTCCGCCAGCTGCGCAAGCGCCTTCTCCCGGATCGTTTGAAGCTGCTGTTCCAAAATAAACACTCCTTTTCTCCGCGACGCGCGGGGTACAAAAAAGCCCCGCCCCGGCAAGGGGCGAAGCCATGCTCCGCGGTACCACCCAATTTTGCGGCAAATTGCCGCCTTTGCATCCCGCTAACGGGGGATGAGGCCGTTTCGCCTACTGCCAGTTCAGCAAAAAGGCTCGGAAGTGAACTTCGCCGCGCGTTCCGCCGCCGCGCTCGCAGCAAATGCGCGGCTCTCTGAGGGGACGCGGCGCGGCTACTCTCTCCGTCATCGCCGTATCTACGCCCACCATTATAGCACGCCGCGCCCGCCCCCGCAAGCGCTTTTACCGAAACTTCATGGCGCTCAGTGAACGAACAGTTCCGCGCGCCTGCGGTAGTAGATGTGGTTGCACGCAGCCAACAGCGCGTTGACGACGCAGCCCATTTTCACCACCCCGGCAATGCCGGCGTCAAGTTCCACGGCGTGCATTTGCTGCGCGGCGAGTATAAAGCCGTCCAGCACGGCCATGGAGACGCAGACCGCCACGGCCATTTTCGGCCCCTTGCGGGAAAAACGCGCCAGCGCCACCCGCGTGGCCAACTGCAACGCGGCGATGGCGAGCAGACAGACGCCCGCAAACAGCGTCACGGCAAAGGCGGGCGGTCCCTCCGCATGGATGAGCGCGTCCGCACCTTCAAAGCAGTCCAAGAGGTTGCCAAAGCCGCGGATGAGGAAGATCAGCGCTCCGAGCAACAACCAGAAGTGGATGAGGAATTTGTGCCATTTCATCGGCAGGGCGGCGGAGGCGGAGCGGCCATGCGCGTCATCCGTCTCGCGGCATTCGATGTGCGCGCAAAGCGCCTGCGCCCGCGCCATGGCGCAGGCATAGCGCTCATCCATCCCGCAGTCGCGCCGCGCTTCCTCCGTGGCAAAGGCAAGGTCAACGCTGGCGTCGTACTCGCCGCGCAGAAATTCGCTGGAGACGTCGTTCAGCCCCGCAAGCTGCCCACAGAGCGCCTGAAAAGCGGAGAGCAACTCCGCGATTTCCGCCTGCGTTGCGGCGGGAGAAAACTTGATGCAGATCGTGCGGTGGAACATTGTCGCCTCCTTGCCCCGTCAGTTGACGAACAACTCCGCGCGCCTGCGGTAGTAGGCGCGGTTGCACACCGCCAGCAGAAGCTGGGCGAACATGGCGATAAACACGTTGCCCGGCATGACTTCGCCGGCGATGAGCCACAAGGCCGCGAGCGCCACGAGGCAATAGGCGAGCGGCGCAACATTGGCCCACAGCAAAAGCCGCGGCCCGTTCCGCCGGAAATGCGCCAGTTCCCAGCAGGCAAAGAGTTGCAAAAAGGCGATGCCGAACATGCACAGGGAGGTAAAGGCGTTCATCAGCGCCAGCGCGTCGGCGGTGGGGGAGAGGCCGAGCGCCGTGTTGTTGCGGGATAACATCCGCAGCCCTTCCACCATGAGGACCAGCGCCTCTGCCCAGAGCGCAAAATAGACGAGGAATTTGTGCCATCTCAGGGGTATGCCCGCATCCGGCGCAGGTTCGCCATCGGAACTGTCGCGGCTTTCCAGGGATGCGGAAAGCTCCTTCGCCCACGACAGGGCTGCCTGATAAAACTCGTCCAGCGCGCAGTCCTTGCGCGCCTGCCATGTGGCAAAGGCGAGATCCACGCAGGCGTCAAAGCCCTCCTGCGGCGCGATGACGGAGGCGCTTTTCAGCCCTCTCACCTGCGAAGGCAGCGCCGCGAACGCCGCCAGAAGCCCGTCGGCGTCCGCCTGCGCTGTGTCTGGTTTGTACGTTAAGCAGATCGTGCGGTGAAACATCGCCGCCTCCTTTGCCGCGTCAGTTGACAAACATCGACGCGCGCTTGCGGTAGTAGACCTGATTGGCCCAGGTCATCAGCACGCCCTCGATGAGGATCAGCCACATGTCCGGCGTCATGACGTAGGAAAGCCCCACGCCGCTGACCAGCCACACCGCCACCACCTGCAGCACGCTCAGAATGACCGTGGAGGCATACAGCCACACCACCATCTGCGGCGCTTTGCGGGAAAGGCGCGCCAGGGCGTTGCGGGTGATGAATTGAAACACGGAGATGCCGATCAGGCAGAGGCTGCTGAAAATATCCAACCCCAAAAGCGCCGGATAAGCGTCGTAGACGGCGGCATATTCGCCGCCCAAACAACTAAAGAGCGTCGATATGCCGGAGATGCCGTTGAGGATCGCCCCCGCCCACAGCGCGAAGTAGATGAGGAACTTGTGCCACTTCATCGGCAGGGCCGCGCCATAGGCGTCGTAGGCCACGCCCTGATCGTCGACCGATTCGCGGCTTTCCAGCTGCTCAGAAAGCTCGCGCGCCCGCGCAAGGGCGTCGCGGCAGGCGTCGCTGAAATCGCAGGCGCGCCGCGCCTGTTCCGTGGCAAAGCAAAGGTCTATGCTCGCGTCGTAAAGCGTCTCCGCCAGATTTACGGAAACGCTGATCAGCCCCTCCATCTGTCGGGGCAGGTTTTGAAAGGCGCGCAGAAGTTCCGTGGCCTCCGCCTGCGTCACGCCCTGCTTGTATTTGATATAGATCGTGCGGTGAAACATTGTCTGCTCCTTTCCCATCTGCGCGGGGCGCGGTCTGCGCCCCTTGCCCATATCCTATCACAAAATGTAAATCGCCGCAACACTTTTTAACATTTCCCGCTTGTCAGGGCGGCGAAAAAAAGGTATACTATGGTTAATTCCACAGCCTAAGGAGGGATTCAAGTGTCCGATCAGGTCAGGCAGATCGCCCAGAGGGTAAAAGAACTGCGTGAGATCTCGGACCTCACGGTTGCGGAGGTCGCCTCGAAGGTCGAGCTTTCCCCCGAGGAATACGAAGCCTACGAGAGCGGCCGCGTCGATATGTCGATCAGCCTGCTCATCAAGTTGAGCGAGCTGTACGGCGTGGACACCACCACGCTGTTGACCGGGCAGGCCCCGCGCCTGAGCGTGTGCGCCCTGACCCGCCGCAACATGGGCACGACGGTCAAGCGTGCCAAACACTATATCTACAAGAATCTCGCCTATAATTTCAACCACCGCAAGATCGAGCCGCTGCTGGTCACCGTCGAGCCCGGCACCAACGCCGATATGGAATCCAACAGCCACGAGGGCCACGAATTCGACTATGTGCTCCAGGGCGCGCTGCGCCTCAAGGTCGGGGATCAGGACATGATCCTCAACGAGGGCGATTCCGCCTATTACGACTCGATCCACCCCCACGCCATGCAGGCGCATGGAGACAGGACTTGCGTGTTTCTTGCGATGGTGATCCCGTAGGCAGAATACGGAGGAAACTATGGATCTGCTCTCGCGCTTCACGCGCCGCGATTATAAGGACGGCGAGGATTTCCTTGCCAATTACAGCTATACCGCCCCGGAAAACTTCAATTTCGCCCGCGACGTCATCGACGAATACGCCCGCCGCGCCCCCGATCAGGTGGCGATGATCTGGACGAATGACGCTGGCGAGGAGCGCATCTTCACCTTCGCCGAGCTTGCCCGCCTCTCCGTCAAGGCGGCCAACGCCCTGCGCGCGCTGGGTGTGCAGCAGGGCGAGCCGGTGCTTTTGATGCTCAAGCGCCGCTATGAATACTGGCTGTGCGCGCTGGGGCTGATGCGCATCGGCGCCATCCAGATCCCCGCCACGCACCAGTTGCAGGAAAAGGACATCACCTACCGCGTAAACGCCGCCGACGCCCGCACGCTCATCTGCGTGGGCGAGGAGGAACTGCTTACGCACGTGCGCGCCTCGAAGGAAAAGTGCCCGCATCTGCGCGTCACCGCCGCGCTGGGCGGCGCGCACGAGGGCTTTGAGGACTTTGACCGCCTGCTTGCCGAAGCGCCGGACACCATGGACGGCTGCTACGACCCCGCGCCGGAGGACGTGATGCTCATCTACTTCACCTCCGGCACCACCGGAATGCCCAAGATGCTGGCGCACGATTTCCGCTACGGCCTCGGCCACCTCATCACCGGCGCCTTCTGGCACAACCTCACCGACAAGAGCATCCACATCACCACCGCCGATTCCGGCTGGGCCAAGTGCGGCTGGGGCAAGTTCTACGGCCAGTGGATCGCCGGCGCGGTCAACTTCATCTACGATTTCGACCGCTTCAACGCCCAGAAGATGCTCGCCATGCTGGCCAGGTACCATGTCACCAGCTTCTGCGCGCCGCCGACCATCTACCGCTTTCTCATCAAGGAGGATTTCAGCGGCCACGATCTTTCCGCCCTTCAGTGGGCCACCTGCGCCGGCGAGCCGCTCAACCCGGAGGTCTATAACCAGTTTTACCGCCTTACCGGCGTAAAGATCCACGAGGCCTTCGGCCAGAGCGAGACGACGCCGCTGCTCGTCACCCACAAGTGGATGGAACCCGTGCCCGGCTCCACGGGCGTGCCCAGTCCGCACTACCACATCCGCGTGGTGGACGCCACCGGGCGCGACGTGGAGCGCGGCGAGGAGGGCGAACTGTGTATCGACGTCTCCGAGGGCCGTCCCTGCGGCCTGTTCATGGGCTACTACAAGGACCCGGAACAGACGCGCTATGCCTTCCGCAACGGCATGTACCACACCGGCGACATGGTCTGGGCGGATGAGGAGGGCTACTACCACTTCATCGGCCGCGCCGATGACGTCATCAAGTCCTCCGGCTACCGCATCGGCCCCTTCGAGGTCGAAAGCGCCCTCATCAGCCACCCCGCGGTTATCGAGTGCGCCATCACCGGCGTGCCGGACCCCGTGCGCGGGCAGGTGGTCAAGGCTACCGTGGTGCTCGTCAAGGGCTACGAGCCGAGTGAGGAACTGAAAAAGGAGCTGCAAAACCACGTCAAGCACGTCACCGCGCCCTACAAGTACCCGCGCATCGTGGAATTTGTTGATGAACTGCCCAAGACGGTTTCCGGCAAGATACAGCGCGCCCGCCTGCGCAAGCAGGACGCGGAGAAGGCCGGGCAATGACAAAAGCGATATACGAACAGACGCGCGCGCCAGAAGTTTCCGGCGCGCGCGAAGCATAAACAGAAATCTGGGGGAAGGGAAATGCGCTTTAAAGCACTTGTACGCAAATTCTATCAACGCTATCTGCTCGACGCCATGAGCGCCATGGCGCTGGGCCTGTTCGCCTCGCTTATCATCGGCCTGATCCTCACGCAGCTTTCAATGGTCCCGGCGCTCAAGTTCCTCGCCGACTATGGAGAGATCGTCTCCGCCTCCTCGCCGGTGGTGGGCGCGGCCATCGGCGTGGCCATCGCCTATGGCCTCAAGGTCGCGCCGCTGGCCATGTTCTCCTCCGCCGCCACGGGCGCGCTCGGTTATCAACTCGGCGGCCCGGTGGGGGCCTACTTCGCCGCCGTGGTCGGCGCAGAACTGGGCAACCTCGTCTCCGGCAAGACCAAGGTGGACATCATCGTCGTGCCCATCGTCTCCATCGTTTCTGGCTGCTTTATCGCCACCTGGTCGGCTCCGGGCATCAACAACGCCGTCGCCGCCCTACAAAGGTTTCTGGAAATGGCCACCACGCTGCAGCCCATCCCCATGGGCATCATCGTCTCCGTGGTCTTCGGTCTGGCGCTGACCGCGCCCATCTCCTCGGCGGCGCTGGCGGCCATGGTCTTCACCGTGGCCGAGGGCGAGGTCATGGGCGAGGGCCTGCTTCTGGCGGCGGGCGCGGCCACGGCCGGCTGCTGCGCGCAGATGGTGGGCTTCGCCGTGGCCAGCTATCGGGAAAACCGCGTCGCCGGCCTCATCGCCCAGGGCATCGGCACCTCCATGCTGCAAGTGGGCAACATACTCGCGCATCCGGCCATCCTCCTGCCGCCCACCATCGCCTCGGCCATCACCGGCCCTTTGGCGACCACGCTCTTTCAAATGAAGAACACCTCCGCCTCGGCGGGCATGGGCACCTCCGGCCTCGTCGGCCAGTTCGGCACCTGGGCGGCGATGGCGGGGGAGAGCGGCGTGCTGTTTAAGATACTGCTTCTGCACATCGTCCTGCCCGCCGCCCTCACGCTGCTCATCTCCGAGTTCATGCGCAAAAAGGGCTGGATCAAGTTCGGGGATATGAAGCTGGACCTGTAAGGAAAGGAGAAGAAAAATGCGCAAACGCTGCTTGCTGCTGGCCCTCGCGCTCGCCTGCGTCCTGCCGCTGAGCGCCTGCGCCGAGTCGCTTTCGGCCTTGGAGGCCCTCGTCCCGGGTGCGACCGGCGACGCCTTCGAGCCGTACCAGTCCACCTCCCCGAACGGCGCGTGGATACTGGACGTGCGCAAGGTAGAGGACGAAGACAGCGGCATGGCTTTCGCCGCCATCCGCGTGCTTTCCGCCGAAACGGGCGAAAAGTTCTACGACTGCCCCGACCGCTGGCGTCTCTGGGATTTGCACGGCATCGACTGGCTGTGCGACGGAACCATCCTCGTCGATTCCTCCGACACGGGCATGGCCCGCTACAGCGCCGACACAGAGGGCGCATGGCAACCCATGGACGCGCAAGCGGGCCTCGTCTCCCTCGCGCCCGCCTATGACGACGGCTACGCGCGCCTCTACGAACAGGATGGCTGGCGCACCGTGGAGGTGCGCGGGGAGCACAGACATGCCTACATCTCCCTCGACGCGGAAGGAAAGACGCGGCTGGACATGCTGCACAGCAACCTGACGCTCGCGGAACTGGAAGAAACGCTCGCCGAAAACGCCGCGCAGGCCCTCCAGACCAGCGCCTTTGCAGACGCCCGCACGGAAGAGGACGGCGCGCTGCGCTATCTCACCGATGACCTGTACAGCGCCGTCATCCGCGACGGGGCCATCGCCTCCGCGGAGCCGCTGCCGCTGTAAACATCCGCAAAAAGGGCCGAATAAAGTTCGGAGATTTGAAGCTGGATCTGTAAGGCGGGCTGGCTCAATCCGGATAGAGCAGATAATGGTCGCCATATTCTCCATGCCAATAGGCGAGTTGGCCGGGAATGCAGGAGATGAGGTCGGCAGAATCGACGCTCTCCCAAGTCAGCATCTGCCGGAGCGGGGCAAATGTGCCGTCCACGGCCTTGAAGCGGCTGAGGATATAGCAATCCTCCGGCGCGCCACGCTCTTTGAGCAGGGAATATGCGTCCTGGGGGCTGTCAACGATGATGCGGTGAAAAAGCGACGGCTCCAAATACTGCTCAATATGCCCGAGAAAGTGGTCGCGCTTTTGCGGATGCGACAGCTCAAACAGCGCTCGTTCGCGCTTGCGCTTGATGACCATACCTTCCACGATCATGCGTTCGATGGCAGCGTTCATACCCATTCCCTCCTATGAAGGACGGCGAAAGCACCCCCGCTTTCGCCGTCCTTTTCACGCCTTTTGCGCCGCCACCAGCAGCATCATTGGCCTTCGCAGTTCGTCGCGCATGCCCTCCATGTCCAGCATATGCCCTGGCGGCTGCGGCTCGACCACGCGGCGCAGTTGGAAGCCGCGCGTCAAAAGGCCGTCCAGTATGGTGGTCAGCGTGTGATGGTACTTGGTGACGCGCTCGCCGAGGAACACCGCCTCGCGCGCCCCCTCAAAAAAGTAGTTGTCCACGGGAAAGTGGAGAATATCGCCCTTTTCGTCGCGGTACCAGTCCTGACTGCCGTAGGCGGTGAAGATGGGATGCTCGATGGAAAAGACGAAGTCCCCGCCCGGCGCGAGCCAGCGGTAAACCTTTTCCGCCATCCCGCCGAAGTCCGCCACGTAGTGCAGCGCCAGCGAACTGAGCGCGACGTCAAAGGCGGCGTCGGGGAAGTCCACGTCCTCCATGGCGGCGCGAATGTAGCGCACATCGCCGCTCCCCGTCTTTTCCCGCGCCACGGCGAGCATCTTTTCGGAGATGTCCACGCCCGTCACCGCCGCCGCGCCGCGCTCCAGCGCGTAAATGCAGTGCCAGCCGTAGCCGCAGCCGAGGTCGAGCACGCGCCGGCCGGCAAAGTCGGGCAGCAGCGTTCGCAGCGTCTCCCATTCGCCCGCCGCCTCCAGACCATACTGCGAGCGCGGCATCTGGCTGTACTTGGCAAAAAACGCCGGGTCGTCGTAGCGGTCTTCTCTCATGGCCCTTTACGCCTCCTCCCAGCCGCTGCTCTTTTCTACGGCGCGGTGCCACTGGCGCAGCAGATGGCGGCGGGTGGCCTCGTCCATGTTGGGCGCGAATTCGCGCTCGCTCTCGCCCAGACCGCGCAGCTGTTCGTCGCTCCAAAGTCCCACGGCGCGCCCGGCCAGCATCGCCGCGCCCAGCGCCGTGGATTCGATGACCGCCGGGCGCTGCACGCGCGTGCCGAGTATGTCGGCCTGAAACTGCATGAGAAAGTCGTTGGCGCTCGCCCCGCCGTCCACGTGCAACACGTTCAGGCGCGTGGAGCTGTCGCGGCTCATGGCCTCAAGCACGTCCGCGGACTGGTAGGCGATGGCCTCCAGCGCCGCGCGGACGATGTGCGCCCTGCCCGTGCCGCGCGTAAGGCCGACGATGGTGCCGCGGCTGTACATGTCCCAGTGCGGCGCGCCCAGTCCGGTGAAGGCAGGCACGAAGTAGACGTTGCCGTTGTCGGCGATGGAGGAAGCCAGCGCCTCGGATTCCGCGGCCGTGGCGATCAGGCCCATCTCGTCGCGCAACCACTTGACCACCGCCCCGGCCACGAACACGCTGCCCTCCAATGCGTAGCGCGCCTGCCCGTCGAGTTGCCAGGCAATGGTGGTGATCAGATCGCTGACGGACTTGACCGGGTGCAGCCCCGTGTTCATCAGCAAAAAACAGCCGGTGCCGTAGGTGTTTTTCGACATGCCCGGGGCAAAGCAGCCGTGGCCAAACAGCGCCGCCTGCTGGTCGCCCACCAGCGCTGCCACGGGGATCTCCCGCCCGAGCACGCGCTTGTCGAGCATGCCGACCACGCCGGAGGTGTCCACCACTTTGGGCAGCACCTGCGCGGGGATATCCATGGCCCGCAGGAGCGCGTCGTCCCAGCGGTGTTCATAGATGTTGTAGAGCATGGTGCGGGCGGCGTTGGTGGCGTCAGTGACGTGTGGATGCCCGGCGCAGAGGCGGTTGGCAAGAAAGCTGTCCACCGTCCCAAAGCACAGTTCGCCCCGTTCAGCGCGGACGCGTGCGTTCGGCACCGTGTCCAGCAGCCACTGCAATTTGGTGCCGGAGAAGTAGGCGTCGGGGATCAGCCCCGTGCGGTCGCGCACAACGTTGCCAAGACCGTCGCGCTTGAGTCGCTCGATGAGCGGCGCGGTGCGGCGGCATTGCCAGACGATGGCGTTGTAGAGCGGCTTCTGCGTCTCGCGTTCCCACAAAAGCGTGGTCTCGCGCTGGCTGGTGATGCCAACGGCCTCGATCTCGCTTACGCGCACGCCGCTTTTCTCCACCGCCGCGCGCGCGGCTTCGACCTGACTTTTAAGGATGTCCTCTGGCCGGTGCTCGACCCAGCCTGGTTTGGGATAGAGCTGGGGGAATTCGATGCCGTGCGAGGCCACCGGCGCGCCCTTTTCGTCAAAGAGCACCGCGCGGGAACTGGTCGTCCCCTGATCGAGCGCCAGTATATACTTCATGCGCCGTTCCCTCCTTTGATGCGCACGCCAAAGATGCGCTTTCCTCGCGTGCCGACCACGAGCATGTCCTCGAACACGGCCGGCGAACCCTCGATATTGCCTTCCAGATCGCAGATGCTGATGATATTGCCGGTGCGTCCGTCGTAGATGCGCAGCGCGCCCGAGGAGCTGCCCACCAGCACGTAGCCCTTGCCGTTCTCGTCGTAAACGCATACCGGCGACGACCAGCCGCCCGAACCCATGGGCACGCGCCAAATGACCTCTCCGCTCTGTTTGTCCACGGCAAAGAGCGTCGCGCCGTCGTTTGGCGTGCGCGTCATGTGGGCGAACACCAGATCGCCAAGGTCGCCCTTGCCCAGTGACGGGGTGGCAAAGGAGCCGCCCTCGTTGCTCTCCGAAGTGTAGACAGGCACCGGCAGCCGCCAGAACATCTCGCCCGTGAGGGCGTTGATCTTGCGCAGATAGGCGTTATTGTCATAAGAGGCGCTGTGCTCAAGCTCCGTGGCGGTATACAGCGCCACCGTGCCGTCGGCCTCCTCTTCAAGGACGATGGTAGCGTCCGTATCGTCGCCCACATCGCCCGCCCAGACGCAGGTGAGCGTATTGAGATCCACGCACTGCAAAAGACCGGAGTTGTCGATGAAATAACCGTAGTGATTGTAGACGGCGATGGAATTCTCCATGCCCGGCTGATCGGAGATGGCTGAGCGGAACACATAGCGATCCACCTGGGGGGCGATGGAGATCGTGCCAGCGGCGGGATCATAGTCCGTGTTCAGCTTCACCAGATAGAGAATGGCGTTTTCGCCCACCTGCAGCATGGTGTCCGTTTCGCCGTCCACGAGCGGCGCGGCGTCAAAGGCGTACCACGAGCGCTGGGCGAAGGGATCGTCGCCGTCGAGGAAGAAGAGTAGGCTTTGGTCGATGAGGCTGAAGATGCGCGTGCCGATGTCCACCGAATGGCCGTTCACTTCCGGGATGCCCTGTCCGACATAGAGCAGGGGATAGCCGCGCGGATCAACGGTGACGCTGCCCTTGATGGGCGCGCCGATGTTGATGGCCGGTCGCGTCGCCTGCCCGTCGTAAAGGTCGAGGAAATAGATGCGTCCGTCCAGCGTGGCGTAGATGACCTCCGTCAGCGGCCCGCCCTGCTTTTCTTCGCGCACATTCATGATGCGCACCGTCTCTTCCGGCCAGCGCACGATGGCGCATTGGCCCGTCCAGCCCACGCCGCCCCAGTCGTCGATCTGGCTGATGGCGACGCTCCAGACGATTTCCAGTTCCTCCGGATTGTTGGGAATGTTTCCGTAAGCGGCGCTGTCGCGGTAGTTGTTGCCGCGGAAGGTGGTCACGCCCTCGATGGAGGCGTATTCGTCAGAAAGCCCCATGTGAATGGAGGGCGTGCGCGCGTAGCTGTCCACGCGCTGGCCGTTTTCCAGAACGATGCTTTCCAGCCCCAGCCGTTCCAGCGTATCAGGCGCGGCCTGTGCCGGGTAGTGCCCCGGGCCGGCCGTCGGCGCGGGCGTCGGGGTAGGCGTGGCGGCAAGGCCGGCGTCCGCGTCGACGGCCTCAAAGGGCGCGTTCGAGGCGGCGGGGGAGGATGTGGGCGTGACGGCGGTTTCCCGGCCGCCGCCGGCCACGAGGGCGTGGATCAAAAACGCCAGGAGCGCCACAAGCGCCGCCGCGACGCCCAAAAACACCACGATGCCGATGGAGACTTTTTTGCGCGGCTGCTGCTTTTTGCGCGGCCGCTTTTTCGCGTTCGCCATGTTTCCCCTCTCCGTCCTTCGGGCGCCGCCGCCCGCGAAAGCGCGCTAAGAAAAAGGCGGGTCGCCAAAGCTGTGTGCAATGATGACCCGCCTGGTGGAAAAAACCTCAGGCTGCCGGCGCGACTGGCGCCAGACCGGACTGCGTATCGCCCGTATTCGTCTGCGAGGCGTCCGCCTCGTTCAGCGCGCCATCGTCGGGCAGGATCGCGTCCGTCTGGGCGTCGCTTTCCGGTTCGGTGGCGCTGGCAGCGTCGCCATCGTTCGCCGCGCCGTCCTCCGGCAGGGCGTCGTCGGGCGCTTCGCTGTCCTCAACGGTCACGAACAGCAGATTGCTCAGCGAGGGAGACCAGCCCTCCACGGTATTGCGCACGCCGCTGATGTCTATCGCGCCCGTATAGTGCAGCAAGTTCATGCCCACAAGGACGATGATGAGAACGAGCAGGATCCAGAATACGGTCTTGAAGAAACCGAGCAGATAGTGGCCGAAGGAACGGCGATCCTCGTCGTAATCGTCGTAGTCGTCCTCGTCGTCGTAGTCGTCGTCATAATCGTCGTCGTAGTCGTCGTAATCGTCGCGGTGGGAATGGCGGCGATGATGGCCGCGGCGGGAACGGGCGGGCTCGTCGTAATCGTCGTCCTCATCCTCGTCCTCGTCGTAATCGTCCTCGTCATCCTCGTCGTAGTCGTCTTCTTCGTCGTCGTAATCGTCGCGGCGGGAGCGGCGGGAACGACGGGACGAGCGCTTCTTCTTCGGCTCCTCGTCGTAATCGTCCTCGTCTTCTTCGTCTGCGTCGTCGTAAGTGTCCTCTTCGTCCTCGTCGTAGTCGTCCTCTTCCTCCTCGGCGAGTCGGCGGGCCTTTTCGGCGCGGCGCTGCGCGCGGCGGGAGATGGGCGGCTCAATCGCTTCTTCCTCAGGCTCCTCTTCCTCCTCCTCTTCGCTGAAGAGGGAAACGGGCGGTTCGATGTTTCTGGACGCCACAGAGACGCGCTCGCGGGAAATGGGCATGAACTCGCGCGTCGGTTCGTCTACGCCCTCTTCTTCCGGCGTTTCCTCGCCGCTGTGGTCAACCGCGGTGGCGGCCGCATGCTCAGCTTCCTGACGCTTTTGCATCTCGCGGCGCTCACGGCGCGAAAGCGTGCGTTCGCCCAGCCCCTCGGCCATCAGCTGCGTCATTTCAGTATCGACGGTTTCCGTTTTGCGGGGTTCTTCCATGCTGATCTCTCCTCCCGCCTGCAGGCGCTGTACATAGGCGATGAAAGCGTCTTCATCGTCATCTTCCTCGAAGTCGTTCGCAGCGTCTTCGCTCTGCTCCTCTTCCTCTTCGTCCTCCTCGTCATCGTCGTCGGCGCGATCGATGAACAGGTGCAAAAAGCGCGTCAGGCCGCTTTCGGAGGCGTCTTCCTCCTCATCGTCCTCTTCGGTATCTTCATCGTCTTCTTCGTCGAGCATGTCGCCTTCTTCCGCGTCTTCGTCGCCGAAGTGCGCTTCCGCCGTGGCTACCTCGGGAACGTCGAACATCTCGTCCACATCGGCGGGCGCGTCCTCCGCTGCGGAAGCGCTTGCGTCTTCCGCAGCATCAGGCGAGGCCTGCGGCGCGGGCGCATCGCCTTCCTCGTCGGTTGGCTCGAGGTCTTCTTCGTCCTCGTCGTCGTAGTCCTCATAGTCCTCGTTCTCGTCCGCGCGCTTGCGATGCAGGCGGCTGCCGATGGCGTCGCGCGAGCGGGAGAGGAAGGAAAGGATGGAACCGAAGGGATTGGGATCGACCGCTTCTTCTTCGCCGTCGTCCTCGACGTCCTCATCGTATTCCTCGTCGTAATCGTAATCATCGGGCGCGGGCGCGTCCGCGGGCTCCGCCGCTTCTTCCGCCGCGCTTGCGGGAATATCCTGCGCGACCGCGTCAACCACGGCCGCGAAGTCCACTTCCTGCGCGGGCGCTTCCGCCGCGGCGGCGTTTACCGCCTGCGCGGTGGCCGTGGCCTGAACTTCCGCTTCCTGCGCGGGAGCCTGGACGTTCGCTGCTTCAGCTGCCGGCTGCGCCTGTGCGGGCGCGGCGCCGGCCTGGGGGGCGACGCTATCAGAAGGCCGCCCCGGCTTTTTTTGCGGATGCCGGCTGCGGAAACGCTCGTGCCGTTCAACGAGCAGATCGTAGTCCAGCTCGGGGCGATTTTCCCTGTTTCTTGCCATAGAAATGACCGCCTCTCCTTTCGCCCCGCGGCGCGAGGCTGCTGTCTGCGCGCTTTCACGCCGGAAAGCCGCAGGGATACACAGATACTATTATATCACATTCTGTCAATATGGCAAGAGCGCGGGCGGAGAATGGCGTCAAATACCAGAAAACTTCACCTTTTCATGCCCAAAAACTGCGCTTTTGCCCCTGTCATGTCCGCAAAAGCGCACGCATAGGCTCAACCGGGAGGTGCAGTGTATGTTGCGCAACGATTACCGCCGGGCGCTGATCATGTTCCGGCCGCTCGAACAGGGCTATTCCGGCCATGCGCGCCTGGAGCGGCGCACGCTGATGGGAACGCTTTGCCTGACGGCCTCCGCTCCGGGAGCGGCCGCTCTCCGCGCGGCGCTGGTGGGCCGGCGGGGGAACGACTATTTTGCCGCTCCGTTGGGGACGATGCGCCGCGACAGCCGCGGCCAGTATTCCCTCATCGCCTCGTTCGACCCGAGGAACATCGAGGGAAGGGAGCTGGAGGATTACCAGCTGTTGGTGGTCGTCGATGCGGGCGACCCCTGCCGCCTGGTGCTCTCCGGCAATGTCTGCGGTTCGGTGCAGATGGACTGGGAACGCGTGCGCCGCGAGGCATGCGCTCTGTTCACGCCGGGAGCGAACGCCCGGGAAGCGACAGGCGCGCCGGATGCGGCCAACGGGGAAGGGGAAGCCGTCCCTTGGGAGGATGCGCCCGCCGCGGAAGCGACGGAAGCTGAGGCGGCCCAAAGCGCCTCTGCATGGGAAAATGCGCCCGCCGCGGAAGTTCCTGCGCAGGAGGCTGCCACGCCAGATTGGTCAAGCGCGCCCGCCGTCGAACCCGCGCCGGATGCGGCGCCGTCGCCGGATGACCATTTTGCCGACGCGCCGGCCGTGGAAGCGGCGCTGGACGCTTCACAGCCATGGCCAAAGGACTTCGAGCCGGTGCGCGCGCTCTTCGAAGGAAGCGAGATAATGGAAGATCCGCCGCTGGCGGGCTATGTCTTCGTGCGCGAGGACATGCCCGAGGGCTCGAGTTTCGACTATGTGGCCGTAGGCGTGCGCGCTGAAAACGGCGTGCCGGTGCGGTTGGCTTACGCCTTTCCCGGAACCTACGCGTCCACGCCGCCCGAAGGGCTGGAAGGCTGCGCCTGGTTCGGCGGCGCTCAGGGCTGGTGGGTGCGCTTTGAGCCGGCTTAAGGCGGGCGGCCGGGAGAAGGAATTTGCCCCGGCGGCGGCGAAAAGATAAAGATGTAAAGAAACAAAGGAGGGGCGAAAATGGGCTTTAACGAGAGCGTCCACGCATACATCGCCGCGCGCTATTATACGCGCATGCAGGAGGCCTTTGCTTCGCGCGCCGAGCCGGCGTTCATCCATGCCGTGCAGTACTACGCCGGCCAGCGCGGACGAAGAATGGCGCAGCGGGCCATCCGCGATGGAAAGCCTCTGACGCACGCGACGTTTTTGCAATACGGCGAATTGAAGATGACCGACGAGGTCGAGCCGACGCAGCGCCAACTCGTCAGCCGCGCGCCGGATTACGAGCTGCATATCAGCGCCTGCCCGTGGCACGCGCAGTTCAAGCGCATGGGCTGCTTGGAGGCGGGCGACGTTTACTGCCGCCACGTGGACGAAGCGCTGTGCCGCGGCTTTTCGCCGGACATACGCTTTCAGGCGCTCGCCAACCTGAACAGCGCCGACCACTGCGTCCATCGCGTGGCCGGGGCCAATCCGCAGGGACTCGCCGACGAGCCGCCCATGGAGCAGTATAAGAAGGACTTCAGCTACCATTGCGGCCACCTCTACTGGTCTTTCAGCGAAGTGGTGAGCGCGATCTTCGGCGCGGCGGGCGAGGCGGTGGCGGCCGGCGTGCTTGGCGACATCGCCAGAACCTACGGCGCGTCGATGGCCGACGAACTGGCCGCATGGCGGCACACGGATTTCAACATCTGCTGACGCGGCGCGCCGCTTAAAACGAAAACAAGGCCGGAGGGCAGCCCTCCGGCTCAAATCATTGATAACCCTGCGTATACGCAAAACGCAGAGGTAAGATGGGAATAGGGAGGCTGAAAGAGGCTGGTGGTCTCTTTCTATCGCGCTTTTCTAACACTTTACCCCTGCGCTTGTATTTAAACGCAAGGGTTTGTCAGTGGTCTGAGGGCGCAAACGCGCCCTCAAAGCCATTCCTTCCCCCCCAATTTTCCCACAATTCTCAAGTCCATGCCCAGCAAGCCCGGAAAAACCATGCAAACAGCACAAAAAAGTGCAAGGTTTTCAGAAAACCTTGCACTATATTTTGGTCGAGGTGACAGGATTTGAACCTGCGACCTTTTGGTCCCGAATTCTGATCTCGCAAGGCTTTTGAATCCTTGTTTGTCCATTTGATTCCTTCTTCGACAGGATTTGTTCGGATGGAAAAGTGCTGTCAACTGGGGGCTTTGCGTGGCAGACGATCAGCCTCAAGTTGCCAGAGATAATGGGCAACTGATTTCTTATCAAATGTGCGCATATTTTTGCCCGCCTCACTTCGTTTAGCCTAATTATATGGAAAATTCGGTGGATAACCAATCCGGACGCTAACCTTGTTTTACAGCTTCTGTATTTGGTATGGTTTTCCTTCCTTGTTATAGGTCAAATTGAACACCAGATCGCTCAGCCATTTCTTGAATTCGGGATTGTCCGTGAACTGCTTGAAGAGTTCCATATTGTCTGCCATGATGGAGAAAATGATCTTCTGCAGCACGCGGTCGCTCTCCGTGCGCGCCTCTTGCTTGTCGCTGTTGCGCATGGCGTTCTGGTACTGTTCGTCGCGGCTGACCATGCCGGGAATCTCCAGAATTTGACGGCGAACATTGTCTGCGTCATTCCAGTTGATGTTGCCGAACATATCGTTGAAATTGGAGAGAATCGCGCTGAGCAGGTCCATTTCGGGTTCCTGTTTTCCTTTCGCGGTGCTGGTGGGAACCGGTTCCACCTCAGCATCCTCGTCCGGGAGAATCAAGGAAATGGTTTCCCGCTTTTCAATGCGGTAGCTATCCAGATCGATGGCTTCCAGAATCCCCTGAGAGAAGTCATCCTCCTGCGGGGAGGGTAGTTTGGGAATCAGCATGTTCAGGAAGATCGACAGCTTTTCCCACTCCGGGTTTCCGTAAGGCAGGATAGCGCTCAGGAACCCGTAGGTGCGCACGAAACCCTTTGCGGCGCTCTTGAACTTGATCTGCCTGTCCGTGTCCAGCTGCTTGTACAGGGCCGCGCACGCATCCAGCACCGGGTCCAGCTGGTCGCGGTCCGCGCCGTCCAAATACCGGTCTACTAGATGTTCCACCTGTTCGTTCGTGTATACCTGGTCCGTCTCCATTTCGGCAATCAGGTCGTACAGCTTGTTCGGATCGGTTTCGCCGGACAGCAGCGTGGTCTTGTAGTACCGGGAGAAGGATTCGATGATATCGTTCGGATCGTTGAAAAAGTCCAGCACGAAGGTATCGTACTTCTTTGGGCACGCCCGGTTCAGACGGCTGAGCGTCTGCACCGCCTTGATGTCGTAGAGCATCTTGTCTACATACATGGTGTGCAGCAGCGGCTCGTCATAGCCGGTCTGGAACATGTCCGCCACGATGAGAAAACGATACGGGTCCTTCTTGAAGGTCTTGGGGATGGCCGCATCTGCAAAGCCATTCAGGCCAGAGGAGGTTACGGGCGGCTGATCTTTGTCCAGCTGTTTCTCGCCCGAGAAGGCGATGATCGCCTTGTAGGGGCTGCGTCGGTTGGCCAGACACTTGTTCACTGCATGGTAATAGTCGATGCACCGCTCGATGATGCTGGTGATAATCATGGCTCGGGCCTGACCGCCGATCTTCCCCTTGGCAATGACCTGCTCATGAAAGTGGCTGACCATCATGTCCGCCTTTTCGGCAATGGTGAACGCCTGACTTTCCACAAAGGCGCGGAGTTTTTTCTGCGCCTTCTTCTTGTCGAACATCGGGTCGTCTTCTACCGTCTTTATGAGCCGGTAATAGCTGTCGATGGGCGTGTAGTATTTGAGCACGTCCAGAATAAAGCCTTCCTCAATGGCCTGCTTCATAGTGTACACGTGGAATGGCCGGTGCTGCACCTCGCCCTTCTCGTTGAAAACCGGATTGCCGTATGCATCGACAACCAGGGTGCCGAAGGTTTCCAGCGTCTTGTTCTTCGGTGTGGCGGTGAAGGCGAAATAGCTGGCATTGGTCAGCAGCTTTTTGCCTTCGCACATGGCGTTGATTTTGTCCTCGTTGTCCATATCCGGGTCGGCCATAATCGCGGAAAGCGTCATGTTCATTTTGCCCGCAGTCTTGCCGTTCTGGCTGGAATGCGCCTCGTCGATGATGATGGCAAAATGCCGGTCCTTGTGATCCTCGCTGATCTCCGGCAGCACATACGGGAATTTCTCGATGGTGGTGATGATGATGCGGCGTCCATCCTCAATGGCCTTGCGCAGGTCGCCGGAGCTCTCCGCCCAGGCAACCAGTTTGCCCACCTGTGCAAACTGGCGAATGGTGTCACGAATCTGCTTGTCCAGAATCACGCGGTCGGTGACCACAATGATGGAATCCACCAGCAGATTCCCCTGCGCGTCCTCCAGTCCCGTGAGCTGATGCGCCAGCCATGCAATGGAATTGGACTTGCCGCTGCCCGCGCTGTGCTGGATCAGATACCGCTTGCCGACGCCATGGGCCTTGACGTCCGCCAGCAGGCTTTCTACCGCCATCAGCTGATGATAGCGCGGAAAGATCTGCTTGTACTTTGTTTTGCCGGTTTCCTCGTCCTTTTCCTCGATCAGGGCGGCATAGTTTTCGATAATGCGGGAAAGCATCTCCTTGGTGAGAATCCGCTTCCACAGGTAATCCGTCATCAGGCCGTCCGGGTTGGGCGGATTGCCTGCGCCGTCCTTGTATCCCTTGTTGAAGGGCAGAAACCAGCTTTCTTTTCCCTGCAAGCGTGTGCAGAACTTCACCTGCGCATCGTCCACCGCAAAGTGAACCATGCAGCGCGTGAACTGGAACAAGAGCTCCTTGGGGCTGCGGTCATGCTGATACTGATAGACCGCGTCATCCACGTTCTGTTTGGTGAGCTGGTTTTTCAGCTCGAAGGTGATCACCGGCAGACCGTTGATGAAAATGCACAGGTCCAGCGACAGCTTGGTTGCGTCGGGGGAGAAGTGCAGCTGGCGCGTGACGCTGAATATGTTCTTGGCATGCAGCTGCGCGGCGGCGGGGTTGTTCACGCTGGGCGTCATGTAGAACAGCACAAGGCTGGCCGGGTAGACCTTTACGCCCCTGCGCAGCACATCGATGATGCCGCGCTTGGTGATCTCATCGCGCACACGGGAGAAAAATTGCGCACGCTTGAGCGGCTGGGTTTCCAGCTGCAGCTTTTCCACGGCGTCCGGCTGCGTGTCCTTCAAAAAGCGGAGGAGGCGCACGGTGTCCAGCGCGTATTCCATGTTGTAGTCATGGCTGTGCCCCTGCTCGTAATGATTCTGCTCGACAAGCCACTTCACAATCAGACTTTCGAGGCCGGATTCTTTGGTATTGGTGAAAGGCAAGGTCACTCCTCCTTTGTAGGTCGACTATTCAACCGATCCGAATCATCAATGTACATTTCCCGAATATCAGAAATGCCCGCAACTTTTGCGGCAGAACGTACCAATCTGCGCTGGTATTCAGGCATGCGCAAGCCAGTAATGACTGTGCATGGTCTCATTTTAACACAGGTTCTACCGGGTGCAATTTGAGGACGAATCATGCGCCATTCCCGGTCATATTCATGGCATTTCTTTTTGATCAACGATATTCTCTCTGCTTCCCAAGCCGTGTCTTTCAAGATGAACTGCTGCGCAAGTGGAGCTAATGTGCTCCAATGTGTGTCTCGAATCACCCGACAATCAAAGGCAAATTTACTTGCGTCATAGCGTTCATCTGAATAGAATACAGGGTAGAACTGTGGTGGATGCTGACCGGAAGGACAATTGCGGCAGATTTCTTCTTTTCCGCACAAAAAAGTTGTCTCGCACGACAGCTCATATATCTGCACGAATCCTCTGTGGTTATCCGCGTATTTCAACCACAGCGTTTCATTGAATGGATCTTCGCAAAAACATATTGAGAACAGCTGCTTCTGAATATCATTTCTGATCACATTTAACTGTCCTCGGAGCTCTGAAAAGTCAGGAACAGTATGGGTCAGCGATTGAACAAGCGATTCTGAAGAAACATTCAGTAACGGTGCTACTGCTTCCAACCCTTTCATGACCGTTTCATTCTTACCTACCAGCATCTGTTTTAGTGTTTCAACAAACCGTTTCAGGTTAGTCAGATCAATATAAAAGTATGTATCAAACGGGTCATCGTAGTAGTCGGCAGAAGAATAGTATAGTTTATTTTCCTGCAACTGCAAAAGTGAATTTTCACTCACAGGGCGAAAACGGCATAGCAAGCGGGGCGGTGTCGCCGCCTGACGCAAGGCTTCCATGCTTTGCGGATTATCCAGTTTTGCGTTTAGCAGGGCATTCCAAAATGCTTTCCTACCGTTTGCATCCATGCAATTCACTCCTCTGTATCGTAGTCTGAATCAGAAGATTCTTCTGTCGCGTTTTCAGACGCTTCGTCATAGTGCTCGTAATCCGGCACTTCAATGCCCCGCACATCGATTTGCCCCGTGACCACGTCGGAGATCAGGCGGGTGCGGAGGTCAACTAACTTTTCAATATGGCGTTCAAAGCATGCAATTCCTTTCTTTGTTGCATCCGTTAATTTGTCCAATTCATCGGCTATTGCAACTTGTTCCGAAATATCTGGCAGGCAAATCAACAAATCGCCTACTTTATCCCAGCTTCGGAAATCGCTGGTGTTTTGGCGTACGCCATTAGATATTGCTTTGAATACTTTTGTATATGCCATCATTTTCAAATAGTAAGCAACAAATCTCTTCTCTTCTCGGCAGGTGCAGACATGAACAACAGGGGTACACATGCCATCAAAGTTGGAGATGGCAATGGCACCATGCCATGTGTCCATGCCATGGATTAGTAAATCACCGGTTTTGACCCCTTGGTATATGTCGTCTGATGCAGCTACCAACCCGAGCTTGCCATCACCTCGTTTTGTTACTTCACCACTATTGGAGCAGATGAGTAATTCGGCATTCGGTGGTACTTTGCGTCTGTGCTTTTTTAGAATATATTTCAATTTTGTTACATGCCAGGTGCTAGGATATTCCGTGAGCCAATAGATTTCACTTCGGCACATATCATGTGAACCGATACCGTGCGTAGTTAATTTGGCGACGGCAGATTTGAGATTATCTTTCATTAATTCTACCTGCTTCCGCTTCGCCGCGATCAGCCGGTTGATTTTCGACACCTGCCAGTCGAGGTAGCGCACAATCTGGTCTTGTTCGTCGCGGGGTGGGACGGGAAGAAGAATGTTTTTCATCTCGCTATATCGCGTCGTCCATAAATCTGCCACAATACCGCGCCCATTTCGATAAAATTCTTCGGAGAATGGTTGACTGCGTAACAAATAATGGGCATAACGACCATTCAACTCTTGACGAGGCTGCAATACAATATTGATGAGCGATACAGACCCATCAAATGAGGAAATGCCACAGGAACCTTTTCTGTCAGAACGGCTATTTATGACAAAATCACCAACGCAAACCTTTTTGCGATTGTCACCGTCATCTGTTTTGGCGACAGTCTCCAATTGAGGCATGATACCATTTTTTGTGACCGAAATAGGCGCAAAGTCCTTATCGGAAACCTTCTCCTTGCGTTGCGAAAACAAAGCATTGATCTTCAAAATATTCCATGGTTCTGGTACGGATGTGAACCATGCTGTTCCACTTGGTTTATACGCTTCATACCGCTTCATCCCTGAATCCCCCCGAGTATCTCTGCCAACATGCCGTCCGTCTCTTGCTCCAGCGCACGCAGGTCCGCCACGATCTCCTCCATGGAGCGCAGCTGCACGGGCTTGTAGAAGTACTTGGTAAAGCTCAGCTCATAGCCGATCTTCGTAGCCTTGGGGTCGATGTACGCGCCGGGGGCGTAGGGGCGGACTTCGTTTTCCATGAAGCCCTCGATGCCGCCCTCATAGCCAAAGGGAACGATTTCGGTATCGCTCTTTTCCTTGTCCGGCTGGATGCGGCCCTTCTTGTCCAGTACCGGGTTGCCCTGCGCGTCGAGCAGCGGCTGCTGCACGGACACTTTCCAATAGCCAAATTCGCTGTTGGGGAAAATGCGGCTGACCTCGCTCTCCTCAAAATCCATGAAGATGCGCACGATCTCCCGGCGCTGCTCCGGGGAAAGCTCGCAGTTCTTTTCGCCCATGTTCTTGCGCAGGGGCGTCTTGATGCCGGTGGCGTCGATAAGCTGAATCTTGCCCTGGCGGCGCGCCTCCTTGCGGTTACTCAGCACCCAGATATAGGTGCCGATGCCTGTGTTGTAAAACATCTTCTCCGGCAGGGCGATGATCGCCTCCACCAGGTCATTTTCGATCATATAGCGGCGGGCGTTGCTCTCGCCGCTGCCCGCGTCGCCGGTGAACAGGCTGGAACCGTTGTGTACCTCCACAATGCGGCTGCCCAGCGGGGTATCCTGCTTCATCTTGCTGATGTTGTTGAGCAGGAAGAGCAGCTGTCCGTCTGAAGAACGCGGGATCATGGACAGCGGCGTGCCGTCTTGCGTGGCGGCGTTGAAGCGGGTGTCAAGGATTTCCTTTTTCTTGCCGGTGGCCATCTTGTCTGCGTCGGTTTTCCAGCTCTTTCCATACGGCGGATTGGCCAGCATGAAGTCAAAGGTGCGGGCGGCGTGTTGGTCGCTGGAAAGCGTGGAACCGAAAGCGATGTGCATGGCTTCTTCGCCGTCGCCCTTGAGCATCATGTCCGCCTTGGCGATGGCGTAGGTCTCGGGGTTGATCTCCTGGCCGAACAGATGGATGGACACCTTCTTGCCGGACTGCGCGGCGATGGCGTTCAGGCGATCCTGTGCCACTGTGAGCATTCCACCCGTTCCACAAGCTCCGTCATAGCACGAGTACGTGGCATCTTTGATCTGGTCGGCGATAGGCGCAAACACCAAATCTGCCATCAGCTCCACGACGTCGCGGGGTGTCCAGTGCTCGCCGGCTTCCTCGTTGTTGGCCTCGTTGAAGCGGCGAACCAGCTCTTCAAAGAGGGTGCCCATGGCATGGTTGTCCAGACCGGGCAGATCGCCGCACGGTCTGGGGCTGAGGTTGACATCCCGGCTGACAAACTTCTGAATGACCGCGCCGAGAATATCGGACTCGACCATGGTTGCGATCTGGTTGCGGAACTTGAACTTGTCCAGAATTTCCTGGACATTGGGGGAGAAGCCGTCGAGATACGCTTCAAAGTCCGCCTTGAGCTTCTGGCCAGCCGAGCGGCCGGTTAGGTCGCGCAGGCAGAAGGGCGACGCATTACAGAAGGCCTGCCCGGCGGCATTGCAAAGCGCGCCCCACTGGTTTGTGATACCCGCGCCGTCCAACACTTTCTTCATGTCCAAAACCTGCTGCTTGGTATTCTCCAGCACGGCATCCAGACGGCGGATAACCGTCATGGGCAAAATCACATCGCGGTATTTTCCGCGCACATACACATCCCGCAGGCAATCATCGGCGATGCCCCAGATGAAATTCGCGATGGTATTGAGCAGATGGGCATCCATAGTATGTCCTCCTCAGTCTGTAATTGTACCTTCCTTGATGTGATACTCAATATGATGCTTCTCGCAATATTGAATCACTTCTGCAGCTTTGTCATTATAAAACTTTCTGTGCTCGGTATAAGCACTTGTTTCTTTGCTGTAATTGGTGCGCCCAAAGATAATCTTGTTCACGAAGTTTACTGCATTCAGTAAGTCATCCAGCGACTGCTCTATCAGGTTGGGCGTTGGATATGGTTCGATGCTAACCCACGTCCGGCATCCTGCATCATGCAGACTCCGCAATGCTTCCAGTCTCTCGCGGTAAGGTGCCGCACCGGGCTCCATCTTCTTCCGATACTCTTCGTCCAACGAGATTAGCGTGATGCCATATTCATTCTCCGATGACAGATGTGCCAAGCTCGCAGGAAGTATCCCCTTGGTTAGAACTGTGCATCTAATACCAGCAGCATTGAGTTTCCTGATAGATGCCAGCGCCATCGTCTCGATTTCTGGATACCCGTACATAAACGGGTCAGTTGAAAAGCACAGCTGCACAGATTTGATCCTTGATTTCAGACGAGGAATCTCCTTGTTGAGCAATTCTAGTGTATTGGAAACCAAGTGCGGACGGCACCATTCCTCATAGGACTTTATCTGTCCAAAGCGTTTCTTCATCATGAAAGCATAGCATGGAAATTTGCAGCCGTGAGAGCAGCCTTGGACAAAGTTCATCGTATAGTCACCATATTCTACACCGGTTTGATACAGCATAGTCTTACGTTGTATATATCCCGCAACGTCATTCATAATTAAACTTTCCTTCTGCGAATGATATCCGCGTTTCTTTTTTCCCAGTAACAGGGTCTTTCGCGACTTTTATTTCTGCTCCAAAATCCGACTTTAAGTAATCCCTTATCTGGGAACGATACCCATCTGCCGGAAAAACGGGATGCGACTTGAGAGAGCCATAGACTGCTTCAAGCGGTACATCACGCTGCCCTTTAAAACAGTAATGGATATACTTGGCTATGTCAAGGACAGTGAAACAAGATTCGTCTGTTTGAGTCGTGAGCGTACCAGGGCCATCAAAATCGAGCATCAACTGGTTCTCACGACCATGATTGTTCTTGTTGGACGAATGATCACCAAAGGTCTGCCATGCAGTTTTCTTATACAGTTCGAAGCCAACAGGGTTGCTTGTACAATGAATCAAACTGTACATTTGAGAATTCTGCGTGTTATAGAATGGATATGCTGCTACGTAGTATCTGCGCTTTCCCTTCAGTGCGTTAATAATCTGAAGAATCCTCTTTTCATAGGCAGTCTTATCACTTCCGAAAGGAACCAGTTTCTCAAAATCCGAAACC
>DSLFR04102__coassemble_393_pt1 | contig 102716 bp, 97 predicted proteins | sample DSLFR04102__metabat2_low_PE_033 | metagenome-assembled genome bin DSLFR04102
CCACCGTCGCGGAACTCGTGCGCCTCAACAACATCGCCAACCCCAATCTCATCTATCCGGGTCAGGTGCTGATCATCCGCGAGAACGGCGGCTCCACGCCTCCCTCCGGCACGACGACCTACACCGTGCAGCGCAATGACACGCTTTCGGAGATCGCCGCGCGCTTTGGCACCACCGTCAACGCGCTGACGCTGGCCAACGGCATCGCCGATCCCGACCTCATCTACCCCGGTCAGGTGCTTGTCATTCCCACGGGCGGGTGCGTGGACAACTACATCGTCCAGCGCGGCGACACGCTCTCCGGCATCGCCCAGCGCTTCGGCACCACCGTGGCGCGGCTGGCCAGCCTCAACAACATCCGCAATACCGACCGCATTTACGTGGGACAGGTGCTTTCACTGGGCATCTGCTGATGGAAAACGGCGGGGGCGCGTTCCCCCGCCGTTGTTTTTCTTGTGCGCAGGGCCGTTTTGGGGTATAATATCGGCAAACACAGGAAAGGGGGCGGGCGCGTGAAGGGACTGGCCCGGCGGGCGCTGCCGCCCATTCTGGCGTTCTGCGTGCTCATCTGCGTTTACGCCGCCGTGCATGGGGCGCTGGGCACGCAGCCGTTTGCCCATTCCAATTACGATTCTTATACACTGCAGGCGCTGGCGTGGCGCGAGGGGCGCGTCTCGCTGGGGCAGGACTATCCGCATCTGGAACTGGCCGTCTACGAGGGCGACTGGTACGTGAGCTTTCCCCCGGTGCCGACGCTTGTGCAGCTGCCCCTGACCTTCCTCTTTGGCCGCGAGACGCCGGACGGCCTGCTGGTGAAACTCTACGTATCCGCCGCCTTCTTCGTGCTCTACGATTACTTCCGCCGCACGCGCAGGTTGCGCCCGTGGGCGGCGAGCCTCTGGGCGCTGTTTCTGGTTTTTGCCTCGGACATGGTGTCCGTTTCGCTGGACGGCGGCGTGTGGTATCAGGCGCAGACGCTGAATTTCCTCTTATTGGTGAGCGCCTTCGCCGCCATGGCGCGCAAACGGCCCACGCTTTCCTGCCTTTTCTACGCGCTGGCGGTGGGCTGTCGGCCGTTTACGGTGCTGTTCGGCCCGGTGCTTCTGATGATGTATCTGAAACAGAAAAAGCGCCCGCGGCTGTGGCCGGGGCTGGCGGTGGGGCTGTGCGTGGCCGCCTGCTACGCCGCCTACAACTACGCGCGCTTTGGGAATGTGTTCGAGTTTGGCCACAACTACCTGCCCGAATTCACCCGCGTGGAGACGGGGCAGTTCTCGCTTGCCTACGTGGCCGGCAATGTGAAAACGTTCCTCCTCGGCCTGCCGTTCTCCGTGCAGAACGGCGCGTGGGCGCTGAACAAATTCGGCTTTTCCATGTTCCTCTGCAACCCCGCGCTGTGGATGGCGGCGGCGTGGCTCGTGAAGGCCGCCGCGCGCCGCCGTTGCAAGCCGCAGATGCTGCTTTCGTGGCTTTTGATGCTTCTGCACCTGTTCTGCCTGCTTCTCCACAAGAGCTTCGGCGGCTTCCAGTTCGGGGCGCGCTACACGCTGGAGCTGATCCCCTACGCCGTGGCCATGCTCCACTTCTCCCCCCGCCGCGCGCCGCGCGCGTGGGAGGTGGCGGTGTTTTCGCTGGCGCTGATCTTCAACGCCGTGGGCGCGTATCTGCTCAACTGCTGAGGGCGTTTTCCCGCTCGCGCGCGTACTTGCGCCGCGTGGCCATGCCGCCGCGCAGGTGCCGCTCGCGGCGGTTTTTCTCCAATACGGCGCTGACCTCGGCAAAGAGGCCGGGGTCTATGTCCCTGAGGCGGCAGCGCATGTCCTTGTGGATGGTGGTCTTGCTCACGCCGAAGCGCTCGGCGCACTGGCGCACGGTGGCGCCGGTGGCCAGTATGTGCCGGGCGGCCCCGGTCACGCGCAGATAGATCTCCCGCTTCACCCGCATCCCCTCCACGGCATGCTATGCGCTGCGGAAGGGGGCGTATGCGGGCGCAAAAAACGCGCCGGGAACTCGTCCGGCGCGCTCTGTGCCTGCCCTTACGCTTCGAGGAAATAGGAAATGGCCATCAAAACGTACAAAACGCCAAAGGCGTAGGGCATGAACATCTCGCGGAAGGGGTGCATGTGCTTGAAGTTGTCGGTGAGCATGAGCATCTCGCTTGCGTAAGCGCCCGCGCCGAACACGTAGGCCACGCCGCGCAGTATGTACTTGACGTGATGCTCAAACAGGTGCGGCACCATGGCCAGCAAAAACAGCACCGCCGCCACCGCCACGCAGATGTTGCGGATGAGGAGCAGATGTTCCTCGCCCTTGTCGGGCTTTTTCGCCAGACGGTAGCGCTTGATGGGCGTCAGTTTGAAGCTGGGGGCGGGGATGTGGGCAAAGTGCTCGCGCGATGGGTGATGGTGCGCGTGGGCGCTGTGGGGCAGGGCGACGTGTATGCGTGTGCGCTTCGTGCTCATACTTGCGACTTCCTTTCGTATTTGCCGTACCGATTATAAGGCGGGCGGCGGGGCTTGTCAACGCTTTGTCCGTTACGGTTTTGAAGCGGATGCGTTCTTATGGTAAAAGATTGGGAAACCGCTTTACAACCGGGGGCGGGGTATGCTAAAATGATATTTGTGGCAGAATGAACGGGCCACATGGGGCTTTTCCAAAGCCCGGGAACCGCAGGCTCGGTTTGCCGACGACTCCGACGGCATACGGGGCGCGCGGGAATACAAAACAGGAGGAAACAACAATGGTCATCAACAAGAAAGAGATCATGGAGACCTATGCCCGCCACGAGGGCGACACCGGCTCCCCCGAGGTGCAGATCGCGCTGCTCACCGCCCGCATCAACCACCTCAACGAGCACCTCAAGGTGCACAAGAAGGACCACCACAGCCGTCGCGGCCTGCTTCTGATGGTCGGCCAGCGCCGCGGCCTGCTGGACTACCTCAAGAGCACGGACATCGAAGCCTACCGCGCCCTCATCGCCAAGCTGGGCCTGCGCAAGTAACGGGCGGCGGAAGCAATTTTCACGGCATCACCCGCGCCGTCGCCTGTTTCCGGGCGGCGGCGCGGTTTGCAAAGGCACTCATCCCCTGTAATTCGCACATGGACGCTAGGGTGCGAGTTTATCTCGCAGGCGTGCGTCCATGTGCGGATGCACCGACGAAAACAAGGAGGATATCCGCATGTTCAAATCCTACTCCATGGAGCTGGGCGGCCGCACGCTCACGCTCGAGTTCGGCAAGTACGCCGAACAGGCCTCCGGCTCGTGCTTCGTACGCTATGGCGACACCTGCGTGCTGACCACCTGCACCGTGGCCAAGACCCCGCGCCCGGGCATCGACTTCTTCCCCCTGAGCGTGGACTTTGAAGAAAAACTCTACTCCGTGGGCCACATCCCCGGCAGCTGGAACCGCCGCGAGGGCCGTCCCGCCGAGAAGGCTATCCTCACCTCCCGCCTCATCGACCGCCCGCTGCGCCCGCTCTTCCCCAAGGGCATGCGCCACGACGTGTCCGTGGTGGCCACCGTCATGTCCGTGGACACCAACAACATCCCCGACATCCCGGCGATGATCGGCGCTTCGGCCTCTCTGGCCACCAGCGAGATCCCGTGGGCCGGCCCCATCGGCGCGGTGAACATCGGCTATGTGGACGGCGAGTACATCGTCAACCCCAACGATGAACAGCGCGAAGAATCGCTGCTCAACCTCACCGTGGCCGGCACCTCCGAGGCCGTTCTGATGGTCGAGGCCGGCGCGAAGGAAGTCTCCGAGGAAGTCATGCTCGGCGGCATACTCTTCGCCCACGAGGAGATCAAGAAAATTGTCGAACTGATCAACACCATCGTTGCCGAGATCGGCAAGGAAAAAAAGGAATTCCCGCTCGTTCTGCCCGGCGAGGACGTCAAGGCCGCCGTGCGCGAATACGCCATGGACAAGGTCAAGTGGATGTTCGAGACCTTCGACCGCTCCGAGCGCAACGCCCGCGAAGAGCAGGTCAAGGCCGAGGTCGCCGAGCATTTTGCCGAACAGTTCGAGGGCCGCGAAGTCGAGGTCGGCGACGCGCTCTACGGTCTGCAGAAGGAAGTCATGCGCCGCCACATCATCGACGAGGGCGTGCGTCCCGACGGCCGCAAACTCACCGAAGTGCGCCCCATCTGGTGCGAAGTGGGCGTCCTGCCGCGTCCGCACGGCAGCGCCGTGTTCACCCGCGGCCAGACGCAGGTGATGACCGTGGCCACACTCGCGCCCGTGTCTGAAAAGCAGATCATCGACGGCATCGGCACCGAGGATTCCAAGCGCTATATGCACCACTACAACTTCCCCGGCTATTCCACCGGCGAAGCCAAGCCCATCCGCAGCCCGGGCCGCCGCGAGATCGGCCACGGCGCTCTGGCCGAGCGCGCGCTTCTGCCGATGATCCCGCCGGTGGAGGAGTTCCCCTACTGCCTGCGGCTGGTCAGCGAGGTCATGTCCTCCAACGGCTCCACTTCGCAGGCGAGCGTCTGCGGCTCGACCCTGGCTTTGATGGACGCGGGCGTGCCGATCAAGCGCCCCGTGGCCGGCGTGGCCATGGGCCTTATCAAGGACGTGGAAAACACCGGCAAGGTGGCCGTGCTCACCGACATCCAGGGCCTTGAGGACTTCCTCGGCGACATGGACTTCAAGGTGGCCGGCACCGCGCAGGGCATCACCGCCATCCAGATGGACATCAAGATCAAGGGCATCGACGAAGCCATCCTCCGTCAGGCCCTGGCGCAGGCCCACGACGGCCGCATGCACATACTCGACAAGATGCTCGACGCGCTGCCCGCGCCGCGCCCGCACCTCTCCAGGTACGCGCCGAAGATCATCCACTTCTTCATTAACCCCGAGAAGATCGGTGAGGTCGTCGGCCCGCGCGGCAAGATGATCAACAAGATCATCGAGGAAACCGGCGTGAAGATCGACATCGAGGACGACGGCAGCGTCTTCATCGCCACCACGGACGACGCGGCGGCGCAGAAAGCCAAGTCCATCATCGAGGGCATCGTGCGCGAACTGAAGGTGGGCGATGTGTTCACCGGCAAGGTGGCCCGCATCATGTCCTTCGGCGCCTTCGTAGAATACGCCCCCGGCAAAGACGGCATGATCCACATCTCCAAGCTGGCCAACGGCCGCGTGGACAAGGTGGAAGACGTGGTGAAGATCGGCGACGAACTGGAGTGCAAGGTGGCGGAGATCGACTCGCAGGGCCGCATCAACCTCATCCGCAACGACATACAGTACGACGACGAATCCATGCCCGTGCGCCGTCCCCCGCGCCGCGACGGCGAGCGCGGCGGGCGCGACCGCGGCGGCCGTCCCCCGAGGCGGTAAGCTATAAATTCATGGCGGCCCCCGCGCGCCGGAGCGTTCCGGCCCGGGGGCCGCTTGCGCATGGACTTCCCCGCGCAGGGGAATGATGAATACATCCGTTGTTTCCGGGAGGGAGCTTCCATTGTTCGATCAGATCACGCTTTCCAACGGCCTGCGCCTCATCGGCGAAAGGCTCGACCATGTGCGCTCCGTGTCCGTGGGCCTGTGGCTGGGCGCGGGCTCGCAGTATGAGATCCCCCCGGAGGCCGGCGTCAGCCACTTCCTCGAGCACATGGCCTTCAAGGGCACGCAAAAGCGCACCGCCCGCCAGATCGCCGAGGAAATGGACGCCGTGGGCGGGCAACTCAACGCCTTTACCTCCAAGGAGTGCACCTGCTTTTACGCCAAGGTGGTGGATGAAGACCTGCCTCTGGCCATCGACGTGCTTGCCGACCTCGTCACCGCGCCGAAGTTCGACCCTGTGGAACTGGAAAAGGAGAAGGGCGTGGTGGTGGAGGAAATCGCCATGGCCGAGGATGCGCCGGAGGACGTGGTGCACGAACTGATCATGCTCGCCCACTTTGGCGATCAGCCCGTGGCGCGGCCCATCCTCGGCAGCGAGGAGCGCGTTTCCGCCTTCACCCGCGACGACCTCTACGCCTACTGGCACCACATGTACGCCCCCAGGGACGCGGTGCTGGCCATCGCCGGGCGCTACGACTGGAAACAGGTGGTGGCGCTGGCGGAAAAGCACCTGCTTTCCTGGAACGCGGGCGAGCGCTATGCGCGCGACACGCAGACCCACGCCGTGCGCCCCGCGCGCCTTTCGCGGGAGAAGGACGTGGAGCAGATGAACCTCTGCCTCGGCTTTCCCGGCATCGCCATCGGGGAAAAGCGCAGCTATGCATTCTCCGTGGTCAACAGCGTGCTGGGCGGCAGCATGTCCTCGCGGCTGTTTCAGAAGATCCGCGAGGAAAGCGGCCTGGCCTACTCCATTTACAGCTACCCCAATTCCTACACGGATTGCGGGCTGACCACCATCTACGCCGCCGCGCGGCCGGATTCGCTCAAGCAGGTGGTGGATATGACGCTCAGGGAGGTGCGCGCGCTGGCGGAAAATGGCATGACCCGCGCCGAATTTGAGATGGCGCGCCAGCAGCTCAAGGCCGGCTACATCCTCGGGCAGGAGTCCACCTCCGCGCGCATGAACGCCGCCGGGCGCAGGCTGCTGCTTTTGAACCGCACGCGCAGCGAGGAAGAGGTCATCCGCGCCATCGACAGCCTGACCTTCGAGGGCGCGAACGAACTGGCGAAGGAACTTCTCTCCGCCGAGCCGTCCGTGGCATTGGTGGGCAAGGGCGCGGAGAAGGCGCTGGACGATCTCAACATCTGAAAACGCAAAAAGCGCCCGGAGGCAGCACCAGCCTCCGGGCGCTTTTGTCGGTCATTCGACAGGGGAAAGCTCGATGGGGACGCCCTGTCCTCCGCCCTCGGAGAGGACAAGGCGCACGGCGATGCGCTTGGGCAGCGCGCCCGTGCCGTTGAAGAGGTACGTCACGCCGTCGGTCTGGGGATCCATGCCCAGACAGCGCATCGGCACGTTCGTCTCGTCGCACGCTTCGAGCCGCGCGTCCGCCCCCAGCGCCGAGGACGCGCCGTCCACCGTCAGCGTTATCCGGCCATAGGCGCGGGAGAACTGCGCCTCGATCTTCAGGGGCGTTCCCGCCCATTCGCCTTCGCCCGCATAGCGCCGCGTTCCTCCCGGCGTGCGGCGCACGCAGGCGGTCATCTCCCCCGCCTCGCGCCGCGTGCCGGGCAGGGAATAGCAGGTATCACCGTCGAAATACAGGTAGCTTGCGCTCTCGATCAGCCGGATGCTTATGTTCAATGTCTCGCGCTTCTGCGCCGCCTCCGGCAGGGGAAATTCGTATTCGCGCAGGCTGAGAAGCGCGCCGTCCTCCCCCTGCAGCGTCCGTTCGCCCGAAGGCGGCAGGTCGATGCCGTCGTCTGTCAGCGTGTGGTCGCTTGGGTGCACCGCGTACTGGACGATGCCGAAGGGCTCGCCATCCTCCTGCGCCTGATGGAAGCGCTCCACGATCGCCCGATCCGCCTCGCGCCCCACAGCGATATGCACGGGGCCTTCCAGCGCCTCCGCCTGCGCAAATTCCGCCTGCGTCGGCACAAACTCCTCCACGCGCGCGTCGTTTTTCAGACGATAGGCCACGATCAGCGATTGCCCGTCGTAGTAGGCATTTTCAATGGCTGCTTCGCTCGCGCCCAGAGCCTCGCTCTCCACGCTCTGCGCGTCCACGGCGGGTAGCGCCGCCTCGTCCGCGAGCTGGGAGAGCCTTTCGTCGTTTTTGCCAAACACGTCAAACAGGTTCAGGCCCACGGCCAGCGCCGCGCCCGCCAGCAGCAGCGCCGCGATGAGTGCCGCGGCCAAACTTGCGGTCAGTTTTTTCTTCATCGCCGGTTCCTCCTCTGCGATTCTTTCCCGGATGCGCGCCCGGCGCGCTGCGGAGGGTCCAAGCGCCGCGAGGCGCCTGTCCAGCGCGTCCCGGACGATTTGCGCGTCATTTTTTTTCATGCCACGCCTCCAATTCCCCGCGCAGGCGCCTGCGCGCTTTGTTCAGGCGGTTGTAAACGGTCGATCGGGACACGCCCAGCGCCCGCGCCGCTTCGCCGGCGGAAAGCCCCTGGTACCAGCAGAGCAATACCGCCTCGCGCATCTGCGGTCTGAGGGAGAGTACGGCGCGCGCAAGCTCGTGGTCGCGCGACGCAAAGGGCGCGGGCGCTTCGGGCAGACTATCCAGCGACACGGCGCGGTTTACGCGGCGGAACCACGCGCTGCGGCGCACGTCCTTGCAGGTGTTGATGGCGATGCGCAGCAGCCATGTCTTTTCCGAGGCCTCGCCCCGAAAGCGGTCGAGGTTCTTCCACGCCTTCAGAAAGGTCTCCTGCACCGCGTCTTCGGCCAGAGACAGGTCGCCCAGATAGGCAAAGCAGGTGCGCAAAAGGCTCTGCTCCCAGCGGGCCATGGCTCCCTCCAGCCAGCGGTCGCGTTCGCTTCGCTCCATTGCGCTCCCCCCTTTCAACGATTAGACGCGCGGCGGGGCGATTTTGTCCAAAATATATTTCGCCAAATTGGAATCGCATTAAAGATGCACACGCTCGCTTTACAAACGCTCCGCTTTCCCGTATAATAGGTTTGTGAGAGTTTCCACGGGAGGCGCGCCGCGCTTTTCCCGCACAGGAGGGGCCATGGGTTTCTGGGAAAACGTCAAGCGATTCAATGAGCGCTGGAACGACCTGCCTCGCCGCGGAGCCATCGTGCTGATGGTGCTGCTGGCGCTTTTGGCGTTTGCCGGTCTGTTTTCCTACATCGCACCCTCGGTGATCGCCATGGTGCTGGCGTGGGTCATCCATCCGGTGGCCAAGCGGCTGGAAAATGTCTTTTGTAAGATCAAACTGCCGGCGAAACTGGCCAGCCTCATCGCCGTCATCGTCATGTACGGCATCGTTTCCTTCATCCTCTTCTGGATTGGCGCGCGGGTGGTGGAGGAATTGCGCTCGCTGATCGCCGCCCTTCCCGGCTGGGTCAGTCAGGCCAGCGATTTTATCCAGAAATGGTCGGCGGAGGGCGGCTTCCAGACCTTCGGCGTGGAGATGTTCGGCTGGCAGGTGTTCGACGTGCCGCCGGAGATCACGGATTTCATCAACGCCGTGGTCAACGAGGGACTGGAATTTGTCAAAAACTTCTCCTTGAGCATGGTGGGCACGGTGAGCAACTGGACCATCTCCACGGTGATGAACCTGCCGCAGATCATACTCTTCATCGTTTTGACCATCATGGGCACGTTCTACATGGTGGCCGACCGCAAGCGCATCTTCGCCTTTTTTGAGCGCTGGATACCGCAGCGCGCCACCGGCAAATTGAAACTGCTCAAAGATACGGTGTTTCGCGGCATCGCCGGGCAGATCAAGTCCGCGCTGATCATGATGGCGCTGATCGCCGTGGAGTTGTCCGTGGGCTTCGTGATCCTGCGCGTGCCCTATTCCGTGCTGCTGGCGCTGCTCATCGGCATCATGGACGCGCTGCCCATCATCGGCGCGGGACTGTTTCTGATCCCCATGTCCGCTTTCGGCTTTATCACCGGCGACATCGGCCTGGGGCTGGGCGTGGCGGTTTTGTATATACTCACCATCGTCACCCGGCAGATCGTCGAGCCGCGCGTGGTCAGCGTGCAACTGGGACTCTACCCGCTGGTGACGATGGCGGCCATGTACGCGGGACTGCGCGTGATGGGCTTTCTCGGCATGCTGGTCGGCCCGGTGCTGGTGCTCATCCTCAAGGCGGCGCTCAGCCAGCCCGCCGACCCCTCCGTCAAGGAGGCGCCGCGCGCCCACCGCTATATCCGCAAGCAGAAGCGCCCGCCCGCGGCCGGCATTTAGGCCCGAAGAGAAGCTTTCGCGCCGTTCCCCTCCGGGGCGGCGCTTTGTCCGCCCCAACGGGGCGAGTTTGCTCCGCCCTCGCGGAGAGATGGGAGCGATACCCCTTGACAGAAGCACTCATGCGCTGTTTGCGCGCCATTGCCAGAGACGAACAAATCCTGCAAAATGAACCCCTTGCCGCCCACACCACCATGCGCGTGGGCGGCCCGGCGGACGTCTTCTTTTTGCCGGACAGCGCCGCGCAGGTCAGGCGGGCGCTGGAAATTGCCCGCGAACTGGGCCTGCCCGCGCTGCTGATGGGCAATGGCTCCAACCTCATCGCCCGCGATGGCGGCGTGCGGGGGCTGGTCGTCTGTCTGGGCGAGCGCTTTGCCCGCGTGGAGATCGACGGCAAGGAATTGCGCGCGCAGGCCGGGGCTTCGCTCGCGCGCGTTGCCTCCATGGCGCAGGAGGCGGGGCTTGCCGGGCTGGAATTTGCCGCCGGCATCCCCGGCACGCTCGGCGGCGGCGTGGCCATGAACGCCGGAGCCTACGGCGGGCAACTCTCGGATGTGCTCGTCGAGGCGTGCGTGCTGCGGGATGGCGAGGAAGTCACCCTCAGCCGCGAGGCGATGGAGATGGGCTACCGCACGACGCTGCCGCTCAGGCGCGGCCTGCCCGTGCTTTCGGCGCGCTTTCGCCTCACGCGGGACGACCCCGCGGCCATCCTTATGCGCATGAAGGAATTGAACGCCCGGCGGCGGGACAAGCAGCCGCTTTCCTTCCCCAGCGCCGGCTCGACGTTCAAGCGGCCCGAGGGCCACTTTGCCGGGGCGCTGATCGAGGCGGCGGGGCTGAAGGGGCTGACGGTCGGCGGCGCGCAGGTGAGCGAAAAGCACGCCGGCTTCATCATCAACCGCGGCGGGGCCACGGCGGACGACGTGCTTTCCCTCATCGCGGAAGTGCAAGAGCGCGTATACGCGCACGCGGGCGTGCGTTTGGAGACGGAAGTGCGCGTCGTCGGCGAGGAGGCGCGCTGAAGAACATCGTGGAGGTAGAAAAATGTCCTTTGCGTCCGACGCGCGCGGGGAACTTTCGCGGGAAAAGGTCGAACAGCCCTGCTGCGCTCGCGCCGAAATGGCCGCCGCGCTGCTCTTTGGCGGCGGCGTGGCCTATATCGGCCGGGAAAAGTACCGTTTGCGCATCGTGTCGCCCGACGCCTTTGTCGCGCGGCACTATTTCGTATTGCTGAAGACGTTCTTCGGCGTCACCGCGGAGCTGAGCACGCTAAAGACCGACCAGCTCCGCCAGACGCGCTATCAGGTGGCCCCGCCGGACGGCGACAGCGCCGCCATACTCGCCGCCTGCGGCCTGCTCGATCCGGAGGCGCTTTTTGGCGTGCGCGCCGTACCCGCGGAGGAGGCGCTGCCCTACGCCTGCTGCCGCAAGGCCTTTTTGCGCGGCGCGTTCCTGCTTTCGGGCGCTGTGAGCGACCCGGAGCGCAGCTACCATCTGGAATTTGCCGCGCCGAGCGAGGAACTTGCCGATTTTGTTATTATGTTGCTGAATTATTTTGAAATTTCCGCAAAAAAGACGTGCAGAAAAGCAAAGTTTGTGGTATACTTGAAAGGTGGAGAGCAAATTGCCGACGCGCTGACGCTCATAGGCGCCAAAAACGCGATGATGACGCTGGAAAACGTGCGGGTAAAGAAAGATGTGCGCAACCGCATCAACCGCCAGCTCAACTGTGACGAACGCAACTTGGCAAGGCAGATCGAAAACGCGCAGGCGCAGCTTGCGGATATAGAACTCATCCGGCGAAAGATCGGCCTGGACCGCCTGCCCGCATCCTTGCGGGAGATGGCGCGCGTGCGTGCGGAGCACGCGGAAGACCCATTGGCCGCGCTAGGGGAGTTCTGCGACCCGCCGATCGGCAAATCGGGGGTCAATTCGCGCCTGCGGCGGCTGAAGCAGATCGCCGCCAGCCTCCGCGATGGAGAAGATGACATCTGACAGGGAAACGGAGGTTTTGCCAATGGACACGGTTCGGCTCGAAACGCGCTACGGCATGGCGGACGGTCTGACGCCTGTGCTCGCGGCCCGCATTGCCGAGTGCGCCTCGAGATATGTTTCACATGTGTCCATCGAAAGCGAAGGGCGGGCGATCCGCATCGAATCGCTGATCAGCGTGCTTTCGATGGAGTTGCGCCGTGGCCTGCCGCTGACCGTCATCGCCGAGGGCGAGGACGCGAACGAAGCGGCCGAGGGCCTGTGCGCGCTGCTGGCCGGCGCCGGCGCCGGCAGTGCCGGCTGACAGCGCCTTTGGCGCGAGGTAGACGCACACCCACCCCACGAGCAGGGGGGTGGGTGTGCTGCGTTTCGTTCCGGTTGGGGCGGTGGCGGGAGTAGACGGCGGCAGGCTCAGGAGCAGGAGCCTGCCGCCTGCGGCGTTTTGGAAAATGGGGCCGCGGGAAAACGGAGGCCGATTCCCCCAAAAGGGATTCTCAAGGGATGGATCCCTTGAGCGGGTGCGGGCAGAGCCCGCCGTTCCCCCTGCGGGATGGCAGGCAAAACAGGGCGTGCGGAAGGGGCGGAACGCTGGCTTTTGCGGGTACGAAAAATTGTAAAACGCCGCGGCCCTTTCCCCGTCCCCCGGCGCGCCTGCCAACCGTTCCTGATGGGCAAAGCGCCCCAACTCCCTGCTCTCTCCCGCGACGCCTCCAAAATCAGGCGCGCCACTCTGAAGCGCTTTTGCCCCAACGGGGCAAACAGCGTCAATCCCGCACACTGGCAGCGCCCCTTGCCCCTGCGGGGGCAAGGCAGCGTCGCTAAACGCACCACTTTGCAGGCGGCAGGCTCCTGCTCCCGAGCCTGCCGTCGTCTGCTCCCGCTGCCACCCCAACTGAAACGTACCGCAGCGCGCCCGCCCCCTGCTCGTGGGGTGGGTGTGCGTCTACCTCGCGCCAACGGCACTGGCCGCCGGCACTGCCGGCCCGGCCTACATGACCTGCAGGATCATGCACTTCAGGTACTTTGTCTCCGGAGCGGCGGGCAGGATGGGATGATCGTAGGCCTGCGTGCGGTATTCCACCATGCGCACGTGCCGCTTCGCGTCCCGCGCCGCCTGATTGACCATGTCCTGAAACATCTCCGTGGAAACGTGCTGCGAACACGAACACGTCACCAGAAACCCGCCCGGCTTTGTCAGCTTCAACCCGCGCAGGTTGATCTCCTTGTATCCCCGCAGCGCGCTCTGCACCGCCTGCCGCGATTTGGTGAACGCCGGCGGATCGAGAATGACCAGATCGTACTTTTCCCCCGCGTCCGTCAACTCGCGCAAAAGATCGAAGCAGTTGTGCGCCTCAAAGCGCACGTTCAGGCCGTTGCGCGCGGCGTTCTCCCGCGCCACTTCCAGCGCTTCTTCGGAAATATCCACGCCCAACACGTCCGCCGCGCCGTATTTGGCGGCGTTGAGGGCAAAGGAACCGTTGTGGCAGAAGCAGTCCAACACGCGCGCCCCGGGGCACAGCGGCGCGATGGCGGCGCGATTCTGCTTCTGATCGAGGAAAAAGCCCGTCTTCTGGCCGTGCATGACGTCCACCAGATAGAGGATGCCGTTTTCCCGCATCTCTACGCGCTCGGGCACCTCGCCCAATAGAAGCCCCGTCTGCATCTCCAGCCCCTCGTGGCGGCGCACAGGCACATCGTTGCGCTCATAGACGCCCTTCGCCCCGGTGATCTCGCACAGAAGGCGTGCGAGCATCTCCTTGCGCATGTCCATGCCCAGAGAGAGCGTCTGCATGGAAAGCACGTCCGAGAACTTGTCCACGATCAGGCCGGGCAGGAAGTCCGACTCCGAATAGACCACGCGGCAGCTGTCCACGTCGCAGAGGCGCTTTCTGTATTCCCACGCCAGTTCAAGGCGGCGGCGGAAAAAGGCCTCGTCCACCGCTTCGTCCTGCGTGGTGAGCATGCGCAGCGTGATCTGCGAGCGGGGATTGTAGAGCGCGCGGCCGAGAAACGTGCCCTTGCAGCTGTATACGTCGATGACGTCGCCGCCCGCGCATTCCCCCTCGGTTGTTTCGATCTCCGACGCGTAGAGCCACGGATGCCCGCCGCGCACGCGCGTTTCGCGGGTCTTGCGAAGGATCGCCTTTGCCATAGTCTGCCTCCCGTATTCGAACTTTTTCCATGATACCACATTTTTCGCCGCTTGTCGAATCGTTCGCGCGTTGACGGGCGAAAGCGCGGTATGCTATAATCTTTGCGGAGAAGTAAGCGAACCGCCGTGTAGTCGCAATACACGGCGGTCCATCTCTGACTCAGGTCGAGGGGGGGCGCAAGCACCACGTCTGCGCTCTTCCTGCCGCAAGTATAACACAGTTGATGCGCGCCGTCAAGCGCGGGAGGCAGGCATGGAAGCAAAGCGGCTCAACAAGTTCATCGCCGACAGCGGCTACTGCTCGCGACGCGAGGCCGACCGGCTGATCGCCGAGGGGCGCGTGCGCGTGGACGGGCGCATGGGCGCGCTCGGCGACCAGGTGCAGCCCGGCATGCGCGTGGAGGTGGACGGCAAGCCCCTTTCCGGACGCGGCAAGCGCGTGTATTTGATGCTCAACAAGCCGGTGGGCATCGTCTGCACCGCCGACCCGCGCGAGAAGTACAACGTCGTTTCCTATCTCAACTACCCCATCCGCGTCTTTCCCGTGGGCCGGCTTGACCGCGAGAGCGAGGGCCTGCTTTTGCTCACCAGCGACGGCGAGATCGTCAACCGCCTGCTGCGCGCCGAGGGCGGACACGAGCGCGAATACGAGGTGGAGGTAGACCGTCCCGTGACGCGCGAGTTCGTGGAGAAGATGCAATCGGGCGTGCCGATTCTGGACACGGTGACGCTGCCCTGCCGCGTGCGCAGGACGGGCGAACGCTCCTTCAACATCGTATTGGTACAGGGGCTGAACCGGCAGATCCGCCGCATGTGCGAGGCACTGGGCTACCGCGTGACGCGCCTGCGCCGCGTGCGCATCATGCACATCCGCCTGGGCGACCTGCGCCCCGGCCAGTGGCGGGAACTGACGAAGGGCGAGATGGACGGTCTGGAAAAGGCGGGAATCTATCGCAAAACGTTCTCATAATTCCAACGCTTTGACACACTTTTTCCACAGACGGCCGGTATAATGCAGACAACGCCGAAAGGCGTCACCCTTCCCCCCTCTTAGAAGCCCCCGGGAATGCCGACCCGGGGGCTTCACCCTTTTGGAAAGCAACGCTGTCCGCGCGTTGGAAAGCCCGCAGGCCGGGAATAGAAAAATTGCCGCTGATCTTCCCGATCAGGGCAATTTTTGCGGTTGCGGGCTTTGTCGGCGCTCTGAAGCGCCCCGCGCGGGGCGCTTTCGTTTATATATCAGCGGTGGCAGCCGTGGTGGCCGGCAAAGCGCGCCATTTGCGGCGCGGGACAGCGGTCGCAGACGCCGTCGCCGTCTTCGTCCACGTAGTTGTGCCCGCAAAATTCGCCGTTTTCGCTTGTCCAGTGCGTGCCGCAGCGGTCGCAGACGTTGTCGCCGTCTTCGTCGGCGTAGAAATGGCAGGCGTCGCCATCGTGGAGACAGGCGCCATCCTTGTGGCAGTAGCCGTCCTCCGTCCGGTAGCAGCGCCCCGCGGTGGCGCGATAGCCGTGGCCGCCGTGGTGATGCCCGGAGGCCAGCGCCGCGCCGGCGGAAACGGCCAGCAGCGCGGCCAACATGGCGATCAAGACCCTTTTCATCCCTGACCCTCCTGACTTTCCGTCTGCGCTTCGCCCGTCTCCGCGTAATAGGTGGAGGGCGCGGGCGGATTGCAGTTGGGGCAGGGCGTCAGCGAGAGGTCGAGCGCCTGCCGCACGGTGAGGCGGCGGCCGTTTTCCTGCCCTTCGCAGGTGGGGCCGGTATGGTAGTTCTCCGCGTTGTTGAAAACGCTGTAAACGATGGTATTGTAGATCTGCTCGTCGGTGAGTTGCGGCTGTTGCGTCTCCTGCGTCTGACCGGACGCCTCGGCCTCCTGCTGGGCGAGCAGCTCCTCGATGTTTTCAAGCGCGGTGGTGGTATCATCCTCCGGGGCGCGGGTGGCGGCCACGGGCGCGACCGGCTGGGGCAGCGCTGTGGGCGCGTTCTCGGGCTGGAAAAGCGGCAGGCACATCGCGCACAGCGCCGCGCAGGCGAGAACGGACGTAAAAATGCGGCCGCGCAACGCGAACGAGCGCGTGCGCCAGATCCACAAAAGCCCGACCGGCGGCAAAAGCAGGCACAGCGCCACTTTCAGCGCCGTGCGTTTCTTGCCCGTTGCGGCCGGCCGCTTGAGGTTGGGCGAATAGGCGTTGCTTGTGGAGCCGCGATAACGGCCGCCGTCGCTAGTCTGCACGTAGTCTCCTCCGTTTTTCTATGCGTTTGCGCGGATGCGCTCGAGGGCGCGCGCGAGCTGATCCGGACAACTGGTGCCGGCGCGGCACTGGATGCCTTTGAGGAGGCGGATGACGTCGTCGACGCGCATGCCTTCCACAAGACGGGACACGCCCTGTGTGTTGCCCGTGCAACCGCCGATAAAGCGCACATGGCGCACGATATCGCCGTCCGTTTCGATCTCAATCTGCCTGGAGCAGGTGCCATGGGTATTGTATCTGTACATCAAATCGGTTCCTTCCGACGGATCAAGTATGTACAATTATACGCCGGCAGGGAAAAGATGTCAAGCGGGCGCGTTTTTTCGCCTTCAGCGACTTGAAAAGCGGCGGCATTCGATGTATGATATATAGGGGAAATCAACGCAGGAGGTTTGACATCATGAGCATTCGCAAAGTTCCCTTTGGCACTCTGGAGAGCGGCGAAGCAGCCGACCTCTACATACTCACCAACGCATCCGGCGCTTCTGTGGAGATCACCAACTTCGGCGGCATCATCCGCGCCATCAACGTGCCCGACCGCGACGGCAAGATCGGCAACGTTGTGCTCGGCTACAAGGACGTCTCCGGCTATCAGCCCCTGTGCGGCTATCTGGGCGCGCTGATCGGCCGCGTGGGCAACCGCATTGCCGACGGCAAGTGCGTTCTGGACGGCAAGGAACTGACGCTGGCCAAAAACGAGGGCGGCGTGACCCATCTGCACGGCGGCAACGTCGGCTTCGACCGCAAGTTCTGGGACGTGACCCCCATCGAGGGCATCTGCGAGGACAGCCTCATCCTCAAATACACCTCGCCCGACGGCGAGGAGGGCTATCCCGGTACTTTGAAGGTGATGGTCACCTACACCTTCACCGACGATAACGAGCTGGTCATCCACTACGAGGCCGTTTCCGACAAGGACACGCTTTGCAACCTCACCAACCACACCTACTTCAACCTCGCGGGCGAGGGCAGCGGCACCATCGAAGATCACGTGATCGAGATTGACGCCGACACCTTCACCGTCGTTTCCGACAAAAAGTGCATTCCCACCGGCGAGATGCGCCCCGTGGGCGGCACGCCCTTCGATCTGCGCGAGCCGAAGCGCATGGGCGACGGCATGGCCCTGACCGACAAGGACGAACAGCTCACCTACGGCAACGGCTACGACCACAACTTCAACCTGAACGGCGAAGGCCTGCGCTTTGCCGTGGAGGTGACCGAGCCCACCACCGGCCGCGTGATGCAGGTCTATACCGACATGCCCGCCGTGCAGTTCTACGCCGGCAACGGTCTGGAGAGCGTCAACCCCGGCTCCTGCGGCCGCAACTACCACAAGCACGAGGGCTTCTGCCTGGAGACGCAGTACGCGCCCGATTCCATCAACCATCCCGAGTTCCCGGACAGCGTGCTGCGCGCCGGCGAGAAATACGACTTCGTGACCATCTACACCTTCGACGCGGAATAACCGCTTTTCCCGGCGCGGGGCGACGCTGCCGCTCCGCGCCCATCTGACCATAAAGGAGTTTTGCCCCCATGCAAGTCCGCACACGCTTCGCGCCCAGCCCGACCGGCTATCTGCACCTGGGCGGCCTGCGCACGGCGCTTTATACCTATCTGTTTGCCCGCCGCAACGGCGGCAAGTTCATCCTGCGCATTGAGGACACCGACCAGGAGCGCGAGGTTCCCGGCGCGGTGGAGAAGATCTACGCCTCGCTGGCCGCCGCCGGCCTTTCCTACGACGAAGGCCCGGATGTGGGCGGCGAGTACGGCCCCTACATTCAGACGCAGCGGCGCGACCTCTACCTGCCCTACGCGCAGGAACTGGTCAGGCGCGGCGGCGCTTACTACTGCTTCTGCACCAAGGAGCGGCTGGACGAGGCGCGCGCGCAGGCGGAGAAGGAGGGCAAGACCTTCAAATACGACAAGCACTGTCTGCACCTCTCCCCGGAGGAAGTCAAGCGCCGCATCGAGGCGGGCGAGCCCTACGTCATCCGCCAGAACGTGCCCACCGAGGGCAAGGCCGGCTTTGACGACCTGCTCTACGGCCACGTGGAGGTAGACTGCTCGACGCTGGACGACAACGTGCTCATCAAGGCTGACGGCCTGCCCACCTACAACTTCGCCAACGTGGTGGATGACCACCTGATGGCCATCACCCACGTCATGCGCGGCACGGAATACCTCTCCAGCGCGCCGAAGTACAATTTGCTCTACGAGGCCTTTGGCTGGACGCCGCCGACGTATATCCACCTGCCCGTGGTCATGCGCGACGCCACCCGCAAGCTCTCCAAGCGCTACGGCGACCCCTCGTTTGAGGACCTGCTGGACATGGGCTATCTGCGCGACGCCATCATCAACTTCATCGCCCTGCTCGGTTGGAGCCCGCGCAGCGAGCGCGAGTTCTTCACGCTCAAGGAGTTGGAGGAGTGCTTTGACGTCGAGGGGCTCAACAAGTCGCCCTCCATCTTCGACATGGACAAACTGACGTGGTTCAACGCCGAATACATGCGCAAGCTGTCCTTCGAGGAGTTTTACGAACTGGCCAGGCCGTGGATGGCGAAGGTGCTCGACCCCGCGCGCTTCGACCTTAAGCGCCTTGCCGAGCTTTTGCAGGCGCGCACGGAGGTTCTCAACCGCATCCCCGGCATGATCGGCTTCCTCGCCGAGATGCCGGAGTTTGACAACGACCTCTACACCCACAAGAAGATGAAGACCAACCCCGAGATCGCCAAGCAGGCGCTCGAGGCGGTCAAACCGGTGCTGGAGGGCGTCAAGGACTGGACGGAGCAGGGCCTGCACGACGCGGTGATGGCCTTTATCCCCGAAACGGGGCTGAAAAACGGCCAGGTGCTCTGGCCGCTGCGCATCGCCATTTCCGGGCTGGCCTCCACGCCGGGCGGGGCGTTTGAGATCGCCTACCTGCTGGGCCGCGAGGAGACGCTACGGCGGCTCGACAGCTCGCTTAAGAAGCTGTGATGAAGACCGTCTGGCCGGATTACGACCGCTCCATACTCTCCACGCTCAGCGCCCTGACGGGCTATTTCGGCGTGCCGCTTCCCTATCCGCCGCTTTCTGAACTCGCGCTCTTTCTGGCCACGAAGCCGCGGCACGTGATGCTGCTTTTGCTCGACGGCATGGGTGGCTATCCGCTCAAAACGGTGCTGCCGGAAGCGTCCTACCTGCGCGCGCACGAAGTCGCCACCGTCACCAGCATCTTCCCGCCCACCACGGCGGCGGCGACCACGGCCTACTACTGCGGCCAATCGGCGCTGGAAAGCGGCTGGCTGGGCTGGCACCTCTACATGAAGGAGTTCGCCAGCGACGTGATCGCCTTCAAGCGCACGGACTACTACACCGGCCACACGCTCGGCGGCCCGTTTCCGGCGGGGGAACTCATCCCCTACGAGACGGTGTTCGAGCGCATGAAGGGCGTCTGCGGCACGCACACGCTCTACGCTTTCGATTCCTATTCGGAGCACGGGGCGGACTTCCGCCACCGCGTGTCTTCCTTCGCGGACGTTTTGCAAACGCTGAAAATGATCTCGCGCGGCGATGAGCCGTCGTTCACCATCGCCTACTGGAACCAGCCGGACGCGAAAATGCACCGCTATGGCATTACCGCGCCGGAGACTGCCGCCGAGTTCCGCGCGCTGGACAGGCAGCTTGGCGCCCTGCACGGGCAGTTGCGCGACACGCTGCTCGTCATCACCGCCGACCACGGCATGATCGACACCACCGGGGCCGTGGACATCGCCAAAACACCCGCGCTTCTGGAGCCGCTGGTGCTGCCGCCCTCCATCGAGCCGCGCGCGGCGGCGTTCCATGTGAAAAACCACCGCCGCGCCGCCTTTGAGGCGGCCTTTCAGGAGATTTGCGGCGCGGATTTCCGCCTCTTTTCCCGCGAGGAGGCGCTTGCAAGCGGCCTGCTCGGGCGGGGAACGCCGCACCCCAAGCTGGACGACTTCCTCGGCGACTATCTGGGCGTTGCCACCGGGCGGCGCTATTTCGCCTTTTCCCTGCCCGGGGAGAAACCCGGGGACAGACTGATCGGACAACACGCCGGCCTCACGGAGGAGGAAATGCTCGTCTCCGTGCTGGCGGACAGGATGTGAACATGAGAGACCAGGGTTTTTACGTACAGATGCACCTGCACACCGCCGAATCCAGCCGCTGCGCCCGCGTGGGCGGGGCGGATATGGCGCGCGCCTGCAAGGAGGCGGGATACGACCTCATCGTCGTCACCGACCACTTCTTCAATGCCAACACCTGCGTGCCCTACGATATGCCCTGGGACGAGCAGGTCAAGGGCCTCTTTGCCGGCTACCGCGCCGCCAAGGCCATGGGCGACCAGATCGGCCTTCACGTACTGCCCGGCTGGGAGACCTACACCGACGGCCCCGAGTATCTGACCTACGGCCTGGGCGAGGAGTTTCTTCTCCACAACCGCGATATCGCCATCCTGCCGAAAAAGCAGTATCTGAAACGCGTGCGCTCGGCGGGCGGCTATATCACCCACGCCCATCCCTTCCGCGAGGCCAGCTACATCCCCTATTTCGAGCCCGACCCCTTCGGTCTGGACGCGGTGGAGGTGTTCAACGGCCGCCACATGGACCCGTCCTTCGATGAAAAGGCCCGCGCCTTTGCCCAGCGCTACCATCTGCCCGGCACCGCCGGCGCGGACGCCCACAACGTGATGCACATCTACGACGGGGCGATGCGCTTTTTCTACCCCGTGCTCACATTTGATGAGATCTTCGCCGCCATCAAAAAGGGCGATTGCGAGATCGTGCCGCACCTGAGCGAGCGGGCGCTGTCGTTTTAAGGGAAAGGAACTGCGCAGGGCGCGGCCCCATTTCGGGGCAGCGCCCTGTTTGTGCGTTCAAAGGCAGCGCATGCAAGCTTTTTCTTGAATTCCCTTATATATTATGACAATTCTTCTATATTTTATTTTTAGGCTTCCAATGCGGAGGCCTTTGTGCTATAATCAAGAAAAACACTTATAGGTAAGATTATTATCGAATGCTTTGCAAAAATAAAACGGGCGTGTCGCCCGTCTATCAAACCTCATCCTCGTCTGAAAGTCCCTTCACGATGTCGTGGATGACATTCGTGGCCATATCGACGATTTTCGCGGGTTGTCCCTTGAGCAATGTATGGATAACGTCCACCTTCTGTTGCGTCAAAGCGTTGACCACAGGGATCGCTTCCTTCTCTCGGTCAACACAGCCGGCGATCATATCCTCGATGGGCACTTGGAGGATAAGGCATATTTGCGCAAGCCGCTCGAGATTGACGAGTTTAAAACCTCGTTCGATCTGGCCGACATAACCGAGCGACACATCCATCTTTTCCGCAAGCATCTCCTGCGTCATATGACGGGCCTTGCGGGCAATCTTGATGTGTTTGCCGATCAAGCGATAGTTGATGAGTTGCTCGTCCATGAAGCGGCTACCTCCAAATTGGTCACTCCTATTTTAGGATGACCAAACGAGGCGCCACAAGACATTGACGTCTAAGAATATTATCTATCGGTGTTCTTTTTGCCATCAAAGAGTTTTAGCCGCAACGGCAAAACCATTGACAAACAAGGAGGAATGTCCCATGCCCAACGACCGCATCGACCGCTCCACGCAGCAGAAAACGCACGACGCGCAGCGCAGGCAGGCGTTGTACAACATCGCCGGCCAGGCCTCGCACGCGATCAACGACATCTTCAACGAGCAACTGCGCCGCCTCTACGGCGCGCAATGGAAAGAAGAGGCGTCCTCCCGGGCGATCGACCGTTGTCAACTCAACCTCATGGCCGCCGCCCTGCTCGCCGCCAGAGCGCTGTACGCCCTCCGTCCGGAGGACAGGGATATACCGGAACGGCTGCTGAAAAACGCCTCCGCATTCGATGCCCTGCGGAAAACGACCGACTGCGAATGACAAGGAGGAGACGCCCATGAAGCTCGACTACACGCTGCTGGGCGCGCGCCTGCGCGAAGCGCGAAAGGCGCGCGGCTGGACGCTGAAAGAAGCGGCGGAAAAAGCGGATTGCTCCGCGGAGTTCCTCAGCGCCCTTGAGCGCGGACTGCGCAAGCCGATGCTGGATGTGTTCTTCCGCCTCTGCATACTTCTGGATCTGTCCGCGGACGAGGCGCTGGCCGCTGCCCGCGGCAAATAGCGCCCGCGTGCGCAAAAATACGCCGCCGCGCGGAACGCATATCTTCCGCGCGGCGGCGCGATCTTTCGCGCCCTATTCCTCGATTACTTCCAGCGTCTCCCCCGTCTCGCGGTCGTAGAGCACCGTGCCAGGGCACATGTTGCTTCCCTCGAAGCCCACGACATCATAGGCGGCCAGCACGCCTTCGCTGGTGACCTGTAGATCGGTGAGCCAGAAGACGTCGTTGCCCGTATACGCCTGCCAGAGCACTTCGCCCGCGCTGGAGATGGCCACCGGCTCGGGGCCGTAGTAACCGCCGACGTAGATGGTGCCGTCCGCGTCCACGGCGTGGGTGATGCTGCCGCCGAGGTTCACCGCGTCCGTGGGCACGCGCCAGGCCGCTTCGCCGCTGGCGGCGTCGTAGGCGGTAAGGCCGTCGCCCATGGCGTAGAGGTACACCAGCGGGCGCTTCTCCACGCCGCCGGGGAAGCCGTCCACCAGCGTCAGTTCCGTGCGCTGCTCCGTGGCCAGTTCCTGCCGCCAGATCAGCGCGCCGTCCTCGGCATAGGCGGTGGCGCGCACGGCCTCGCCCTTTGCCGTCTCGCTCGCCTCGATGACGATGCGCAGGCCCGCGAGCTGATCGTCCGCGAGAACGCGCGTATAGCTTCCGCCCACGCGGCTGTCGCTGAGGTAATCGCCAAGTATATAGCCGGCCTGCCCCGCGTAGGCGCAGGCGACAAAGCCGTTTCCCGCGAGGGCGCAGTCCGTCACTTCCGCGCCCAGCGGCACCTTAGCAAGGCGTTCTGCCGACGTATCCGGCGCGGCGCGCAGCGACACCCATTCCTCACAGTTGACCACGTACATGCTCGCGCCGGAGGCGGCGCTTTGCTCGACCGCGATGTACTCGGCGAGTATATACCCCGCCTGCCCCGCGTAGGCGCAGGCGACAAAGCCGTTTCCCGCGAGGGCGCAGTCCGTCACTTCCGCGCCCAGCGGCACCTTAGCAAGGCGTTCTGCCGACGTATCCGGCGCGGCGCGCAGCGACACCCATTCTTCGCAGTTGACCACGCGCCCACGCGCGCCCGCACCCAGCGCCGGAAGCGCCGGCAGCAGGAGCAGCAGGCACAGCAAAATGGCAAGGATCCGTTTCATCGTCATTCCTCCCTCAAAACAGTTCATACTCCGCTTCCCGCGCCGCCCACTTTTCCAAAAACGCCTCGCCCTCGGGATCCTGGGCGATCAGGCGCACGGCATCGCGCACGGCGCGCACGAACTCCGGGTCGAGGCCGCGCGTGCCAAAGCGCGCAAGCGGACACATGGCGCGGGCGCGCACGTCCATCTTCACGCCCCAGCCATGCTCCTTCTTTACCGGCGTGAGCGGGAAGATGCGGCAGGCCAGCGGGCGCTCCTCGCGCGCACAGCGCCCGTCGCAGGTATAAATGGGGGCGAAATCCCCGCCCGCGCCGGGCAAAAGCGCCTCTTCGCCGGGAAAGAGATACATGCCGCCCTGGCCGTCCTCGTCCGGCTGGCAGCAGGCCGCGCCGCACAGTTTCCCGCAATCGATCCGCAGGGGCGTCCTGTCGCCGATGAGGGCGCGCGCCCGCAGCACCGTGTCTTTATCCATGCTTTTCCCCCGTATTCCACTTTTTTTGCAATGATACCATGCGTAAATTGTAAAGTCAAGCATTCAGCCCTTGCTTTTTGGCCGCCGGCGTTGTATAATGGGCGTGTCCAAATACAAGGAGGTGTATTTCCCATGGCATATGTTATCAGCGACGATTGCATCGCGTGCGGCGCGTGCGCGGAGGAGTGCCCGGTTTCGGCCATCTCTGAGGGCGACGGCAAGTACGTCATCGATGCGGACACCTGCATTTCCTGCGGCGCCTGCGCGGGCACCTGCCCTGTCTCCGCCCCCCACGAGGCGTAAGACACTGCCATCCGGCAAAGATCCGTCTCCTTCCCTTGGGAGGCGGTTTTTTTGTGCCTGCGGTTTGTGACGAAAATCCAGCAATTCCTGTATATCTTTCCCCGAGGGCAGGATTGCGCGGGACGCGCGCGAAATAAATTAGGTGGATAAATTTGCCCTTTTGCAGGCTTTGGAGGCTGTTTATGACGGATACGCGGGCGCGCGCGCGATCTCTGCGGCGGCGGTTTTCGGCCGTTTTTTTGGCGGCGGCGCTGCTTTTGTGCGCCTGTTTTGCGCCGCTGAACGCGGCCGCCGCCTCGGACGGCATGATCCGCGTGCGCCTGACGCGGCTCGGCTCGCGCTCCAGCCTCTCCTTCACGCCCACCTGCGCCTATTATGTAGACGGCAACACCGCCCGCCCCATCCCCGCGGGCGCGCAGGCCACGGTAGAGGCCGTCGGCGGAGAATTGTATCTCACGGTGAACGGCGCGCTGACGTCGCTGGGGAGTTCCTGCACGCTCGCGCGCAGTCAGCGCGGCGCCTGCGGCATACGCTTTACGTCGCCCGCCTATTCCAGCCTCTACTGCGGCGATCTGATGCTCTCCGTTTCCGGCGGCAGCATTGTTCCCATACTGCGCATCTATGTCGAGGATTACCTTTACGGCGTGGTCGGCTATGAGATGTCCAACTCCTGGCCGCTGGAGGCGCTCAAGGCGCAGGCCGTGGCGGCGCGCAACTACGCGCTGCGCTGCATGTCCACGCGCTCCTCGCGCGCCTACCACGTGGTGGACACCTCCACGGATCAGGTGTTCCGCGGCTACGAGGGCGGCTACGCGCGCGTCATCCAGGCCGTGGACGAAACGCGCAACATGGCGCTCTACGCCGGTTCCACCATCGCCTCCTGCTATTACAGCGCCAGCAACGGCGGCCAGACCGAGGCCACGCGCAACGTCTGGGGCGGGAACCTCTCTTACAGCATGGTCAAGGACGACCCCTACGACCTTGCCAACCCCTCGGCCACGGCAAAGCGCGCGACCATTCGCCGCGACGCTACGGGGCTGGACGCACGCCTTGCGCAGGCGCTTCTGGACGGCGCGGCGGGCGCTTCCCTCGTTTCCATCCTCGATATCGAGCCGCACACGCCCAAGTACGCCTCGCCCAGCCGCCTGTACACAAAATTGCGCTTCACCATCGAGGTGACGGGCGGGCGGCAGTATGCCGTGGACGTGGACACCTACGGCGCGCTGGAGACGTGGTACGGCCTGAGCATCAATTCCTCGAGCAACGAGACGGTCTATGTCGAAAAAGGCGCGGACGATTTCACCATCACCTTCCGCCGCTGGGGCCACGGCGTTGGCATGAGCCAGCGCGGCGCGCAGACCATGGCGCAGCGGGGCATGAGCTTCCGCGATATACTTGCCTTCTATTATCCCGGCACGCAGCTGCGCACGCTCTCGCTTTCCGACACCACCGGCAGCGGCCTGCACAACGGCGGCGCGGCGGAAACGCCGCTGGGACAGCTGGTGTGCATCGGCGGCGCGAATGTGTACGCCGAGGCCTCGACCGCCGCGGCCAGTGTGGGCAGCGTGCCCGCCGGAGCGCTGGTGGACGTCTACGAGGCCGGGCCGGAATGGTCGCGCATCGCCTACGGCGCTGTGCGGGGCTGGGCGCAGTCGGCGCTCTTCGCCCTGCCCGGAGACGCTTCCCCCACGCCGTCGCCCTCCGCCACGCCCGCGCCCACGGACGCGGCCGGCAAAAAGGCCGTGGTGACCATGGCCTATGAGGACGGGCGGCTGTATCTGCGCTCCGGCCCCTCCACGGACACCGCGCCCGTGACCACGGTGCGCCACGGCGACACGGTCACCGCCTATGAAACGGCGGGCGAGTGGACGCGCGTGGAGACGGCCACGGGCCGACAGGGCTATCTGAAGAGCAAGTACCTCGTCTTTCTCGCCGAGCCGACGCTCCTGCCCATAACGCCCACGCCGACGGCGACGCCCACCGCTTCGCCGTCTCCCGATCCGTCGGCATGGGCCACGCCTTCTCCTTCTCCTACGTCCATTCCCACGGCCTCGGCCACGCCTTCTCCTTCTCCTACGCCCGCTCCCATGCCTTCCCCGACGCCCACGCCGCAGCCCACCGTGCCGCCGCTGGAACCCCGGCCCTACGGTTCGTTCGCCCGCGTGACGCTCTCCAACGCTTCTTCGCGGCTCAACCTGCGTGCGTCGGCCTCTACCGCCTCCGCCATCGTCGACAAGCTGCGCGACGGCGACTATGTGGAGATACTCGCCGACAAGGGCGGCTGGGCGCGCGTGGAAACGGTTCAGGGGAAGGTCGGCTATGTGCAGACGCACTATCTGCGCCGGCTGGATGGCATCGTCGTGCTGCCCACGACGACCGCGACGCCCGCGCCGACCGCCACCGCAACGCCCACGGCCACGCCGGGCACGCCTTCGCCGGGCGCTTCCTACGCCCGCGTGAGCCTGTCCTCGGCCTCCTCGCGCCTCAACCTGCGTTCCTCGCCTTCGACATCTTCCGCCATTGTCGCCACGCTCGACCACGGCAAGATCGTTCGCGTGCTCGCCGCCAGCGGCAGCTGGATGCGCGTCGAAACCGCCTCCGGGCAGACCGGCTATGTGCAATCCCGCTACCTCGCCCCCATCGACGGGGCGGTAGCGACCCCCGCGCCGACCGCAACGGCCGCGCCCACGGCCACGCCCGCGCCGGATGCAGGCGTTCCGCAGGACGGCGACTACGCCCGCGTGCGCCTGTCCTCGGCTTCTTCGCGGCTCAACCTGCGTTCCTCGCCTTCGACGTCTTCCGCCATCATCGCCAAGCTCGGCCATGGCGAGACCGTTCGCGTGCTCGCCGCCAGCGGCAGCTGGGTGCGCGTCGAGACTGCTTCCGGGCAGACAGGCTACGTGCAGTCCCGCTACCTTGAACCCGCCGACGGGGCGGTAACGACCCCCGCGCCGACCGCTACGGCCGCGCCCACGGCCACGCCCGCACCGGATGTGGACGTTCCGCAGGACGGCGGCTACGCCCGCGTGCGCCTGTCCTCGGTCTCCTCGCGGCTCAACCTGCGCGCGTCCGCCTCCACATCGTCCGCCATCGTCGCCAAACTCGGCCACGGCGAGACCGTTCGCGTGCTCGCCGCCAGCGGCAGCTGGGTGCGCGTCGAGACTGCTTCCGGGCAGACAGGCTACGTGCAGTCCCGCTACCTTGAACCCGCCGACGGGGCGGTAACGACCCCCGCGCCGACCGCAACGGCCGCGCCCACGGCCACACCGGCCCCGGACACGGGGGAAATGACCGAGATGGACGGCGAGGTGTACGCGGACATCTACGTCAGCGCCTCGGGCGGCTCGCTGCACGTGCGGCAGGGCCCGTCCACGCAGACGCCCAGCGTCACCACCGTGTCCCACGGATCGTGGGTGCAGGTGCTGGCCGTGGGCGGTGAATGGGCGCGCGTGCGCACGCGGCTGGGCAACGAAGGCTATCTGAAGGTGAAATACCTCGTGCCGCGCGGCGACAGCGCCGCGCCCACGCAGAGCGATATGATCGCCTGCGACCTGCGGGCGACGGCGGCGCAGTCCACGCCGGCGCGCACACGCCCCGCGGCGGACGCGGCGGTCGTAGCCACCATCCCCGCGGGCACACCCCTGTATGTAAAGGCCTATGACAACGACTGGGCGCATGTCTTCAGCGTCAGCGGCGCGAGCAGCGGCTATGTGCTGAAGGCGCATTTGAGGTTGGTATGATGAAACGAACGATCTGTATGCTTGCGGCGCTCTCCCTGGCGCTGTGCTCCTTCCCGGCGGCGGCGCAGTCCGTGGACGCCACGGCGCGGCTGACCGAGCTGGGCTATCTGCGCGAGGAGACGGGCGACATGCGCGCCGCCGTGCGCAATTTTCAGATCGCCAACGATCTGGAGGTCACCGGCGGTCTGGACGCGGCCACCCTGCAGGCGCTTGCGCGCGACGACGCGATCTCCAAGCGGGATTATCTGCTCTCCATCCCCGAGCGCTACCCCGCCGAGCCGCTCAAAAGCGGCAGCACCGGCGAGGACGTGCGCGCCATGCAGCGCGCCCTGCGCGATCTGGGCTATTATCAGGGGCAGGCCGACGGCGTATTCGGCGAGGGCACCCGCGCGGCGGTGACGGCCTTCCAGACTGCCAACGGCCTGGCGGCCAGCGGCGAGGCCGACCGCGCCATGCTGCTGCTTTTGCACGAGGGACAGACGCTGACCTGGCAGGACTTTCTCGCCGGCAAGCTCTGCCAGCGGGGCGATTCCGGCGCCGGCGTGCGCTCTTTGCAGCGGCGGCTCAAGCAGATGGGCTATTTTGACGGCGAATGCACGGACGCTTTCGGCGATTCCACCCAGCGCGCCGTGGAGCGTTTTCAGGAGCAGAACGGCCTGGAAGTCACCGGCGCGGCGGACGAGGCGACCTGCCGCCTGCTCTATTCCGGATCGGGCGTGTCGCTCACGGATGACGGCGTGCTGCGTCAGGGCGACGCGGGCGAGTCTGTGGCGGAACTCCAGCAGCTTTTGCACGCCCTGGGCTATCTGCCGGCGGAGAACGACGGCGCTTTCGGCGCGGACACGTATGTGGCGGTCGTGCTCTATCAGATCGCCAGCGGCCTCACGCCCACCGGAGAGGCCGACGCGGCGCTGGTGGAGTCCCTGCGCGCCCCGGAGGCCACGCCGCTTTCGCAGGCGGAAGAGGCGCTGCGCGCCAGCGTCGCCGCCATGGACGCCGCGACGCTTTCCTGGGCCGGCGCCGTGGCCGCGGAACTGCCCGGGCAGGCCTTTGACGGCGGCGCGAACGCCAATTATCCCGGCTTTTCCTTTGTGCAATACGTCTACGCGCGCGCCGGCGCGGGGCTGACCGGGCCCGGGCGCATACTCGAAGAGGCCGTCCATTCCCCCTACGACGCCACCGGCGCGACGGGCGGCGAGATCATCATTTTGCAAAATCCGGACGGCAGCCTGCTCTACGCCGTCAGCCTTGGCGGCGCGCGCGTGGCCTATGCCGACGCGGCCACGGGCTTCGTCGTTTCCGGAGATCTTTCGTCGATGAACCAGGTGAACGCCTATGTGTGGAAGCCTTTCCCCCTCTGATCTGCTTTTGCCCGGCGAGCGGCTGGACGACCTGCAATGCGGCGGCTACCGCCTCATCCAGCGGCCGGACGCCTTTCGCTTTGGCACGGATTCCGTGCTGCTGGCGGACTTCGCCGCCCCCAGGCCGCGCACGCGCGCCGTGGATCTGGGCTGCGGCACGGGCGCGGTGGCCACGCTGATGGCCGCGCACGAGCCGACGCTCAACGTGGACGCGGTGGAGTTGCAGCCGGACGTGGCCGACATGGCCCGCCGCAGCGTGCTTATGAACCGTCTGGAAGACCGCGTGCGCGTTTTTGCCGGCGACATGCGCGCGGCGCATGCCTTTCTCGGCCACGGCCAGTACGCGCTGGCGGTGTGCAATCCCCCCTACGGCCGCGCGGGCGCGACGCTGCCCAGCCAAAACGAGGGCGTGCGGCTGGCGCGGCACGAGGGCGACCTCACCGCGGAGGGCGTCGCCGAAAGCGCGGCGCGACTGCTCAAAAACGGCGGGCGGCTGTGCGTCATCTTCCCCGCGCCGCGCGCGCTGGAAATGCTGCGCGCCATGGAGGATTGCGGCATCGCCCCCAAGCGGCTGCGCACCGTGCACGGCATGCCGGAGCGCGCGCCGAAGTTTCTGCTCATCGACGGCGTGCGCGGAGGCGGCAGGGGGCTGCACTGGCTGCCGCCGCTGGTGCTGCGCAACGCCGACGGCTCCTTCAGCGACGAATGGAAGCGCATTTACCGCGCGCGGTGAGCGCCGTTTGTGAAACATTCGTGACCTTATAGAAAGAATTAACATCCATCTGTTATACTTTCGACAGATTTGATCGCCGTTTTCGGCGCGGCCGGAGCGTTGCGATAGATGGGAGACATGTCCGTGAAAAACCTGCTGGGCAATTCCAACAGCCTGCGCATACGCCGCTGCGTGCTCATTCTGTTGGACCTGGCGCTGCTTTACATAGCCATCGAGCTGGCGGTGGTGCTGCGCTATGACGGCGCCATCAGCCCCGCCATGCGCGTGAAGCTCGACCAGCGCATCCCTCTGTTGATGGTGCTCTACACCGGGGCGCTGATCGTGGGCGGCGTATATCACATGATGTGGCGCTACGCCGGGGGCCGCGAGCTGTTCCGGCTGATGTTTTTGTGCGCCGCAGCCACGGCTGTGGTGCTGATCTGCAACCGCGTGTTCGCCTGGAAGATGCCGCGTTCGCTGTTCTCTCTGATCGGCATCTTCGATTTTCTGCTGGTGGGCGCGTCGCGCTTTGGCTGGAAGATACTGCGCGAGGCGTACTATGCCCGCCGCAGCGACCCGGAGCACAACCGCGTATTGATCGTCGGCGCGGGCGAGGGCGGCGCTTACGCGGCGCGCGCCTGCCAGGAGGGGCGGCACCTCTCCGGCGCGCCCATCGCCTTTGTGGACGACGACCCGGAAAAGCGCGGCCTGCGCGTTTGCGGCATCCCCGTGCTCGGCGAGGTGGAGGACATTCCCGACCTGGTCGAGAAAAAGGGCATCTCCGAGATCATCATCGCCATTCCCCGCATCAAGGGCGACCGCCTCAACAAGATCGTTTCCGTATGCAAGTCCACCAAGTGCCGCGTGCGCATACTCGCCGACCCCGGCGCGGTCAAGGAGCGGCCCGTGGACGGGCGGCAGGCCTTCCGCGAGGTCAACACCTCGGACTTCCTCTCCCGCGACGAAGTGACGCTGGACATGGACTCCATCCGCGGCTACCTGACCGGCAAGGTGGTGCTGGTCACCGGCGGCGGCGGCTCCATCGGCTCGGAGATCTGCCGGCAAGTGATGCGCTTTGGCCCCAAACTGCTCGTCATCTTCGACATCTACGAAAACTGCGCCTATGAGCTGGAATGCGAGCTCAAGCAGAACTATGGGCCGGACTGCCCGATCCTCGTGCGCATCGGCACCATCTGCGACAAGGGCGAACTGGACGCGCTGTTTGCGGAGTTTAACCCCACCATCGTCTTCCACGCCGCCGCGCACAAGCACGTGCCGCTGATGGAGGAAAGCTGCGCCGAGGCGGTGAAAAACAACGTCTTTGGTACGCTCAATCTGCTCACCTCCGCCGCCGAACACGGCGTCCAGCGGCTGGTGCAACTCTCCACGGACAAGGCCGTCAACCCCACCAACGTCATGGGCGCCACCAAGCGCGTCACCGAAATGCTCATCCAAAGCTTCGCCCGCAACACGAAGATGCAGTGCGTGGCCGTGCGCTTTGGCAATGTGCTGGGTTCCCACGGCAGCGTCATCCCCCTGTTTGAATCGCAGATCAAGAACGGCGGCCCCTTGACGCTCACCCACCCGGACATCACCCGCTATTTTATGACCATCCCCGAGGCGGCGCAGCTGGTTTTGCAGGCCGGGGCGCTGGCAAAGAGCGGCGCCATCTACGTATTGGACATGGGCGAGCCGGTGCGCATCAAGGACCTTGCCGAAAAACTCATCCGCTTCTACGGCTACACCCCGGGCGTGGACATGCAGATCAAGATCACCGGCCTGCGCCCCGGCGAAAAGCTCTATGAGGAACTGCTCATGGACAAGGAGCGCGACGGCATGACCTCCACCGCCCACCACAAGATCTTCGTCGCCCCGCCCATCGTCATCGACGATGAAGTCTTCTCCGCCCAGCTCGACGCCCTGCGCGAAGCGGCCCTGCGCGGCGGCAACAACGAAGTGGTGGAGCGGCTCCACGAGATCGTCGAGACGTATACGCCGGACGAGAGTGCCCGGCAGGCGGGGTAAGGCCGCAAGGCCCACTGACCACCCCCAAAAAACAGCGCCGCCCTCCCCCGCCTTTGTGCGGATGGGAGGGCGGCGCTTTCGCGCGGCGCTATGCGCGCGTCTTGCGCGGCAGGGAGAGGATGGTGTAGGCCGTCACCGCCGTCAGCACGATCAGCGCGCCAATGATGCTCAAAACGCCGGGAAATTCCCCGAGGAAGAGGAAGCACCACGTGGGGTTGAGGATGGGCTCTATGTTGGAGACGATGGCCGCCGTCACCGGCGGCACGCCGCGCTTCATGCCGATGCTGAAAAACAGGTAGCCCAGCGTCAGCGCCGCGCCCATGCCCAGCGCGGCGAGAAAGGGCGTTACTTCGGCGGACGCGCCCGGGTCGAAGGGCAGGTAGAGCGCCAGAACGGCGGTGGCGAGGTTGCCCTGATAGGAATAACTCAGCGCGTCGCAGTCCGGCCTGCGCGCCGCGAGGTAGACGATGGCGAAGGTGAACGCCGCGCCCAGCGCCAGTACGTTTCCCAGCATGCCCTCGGGGGTCAGCCCTTCGAGGAAGCACAGCACCACGCCGGCGAGGATCACCGCCACGCCGGCCACGTCCAGCTTTGAGGGGCGCTTTTTGCGCACCACGGCCTCGAAGAGGATCACCACCACCGGCATGGCGTATTGCAGCACGATGGCGTTGGCGGCGGAGGTGTACTTGTTGGCGAGTATAAACAGCACCGAGGTAGCCATGACGCCGAACGCGCCCAGCCAGTTGCCAAAGGTGTTGGCGGGGCGAAAATCCCGACGTGCCAGACCGAGGAAAACGGCGGCGACGAGGGCGCGCGCGCCGGCGATGGTCAGCGCATTCCAAGGGATGAGGCGGGTGAGCAGGCCGCTGAAGCTCCAGCAAACGCAGGCGAGCAGTATGCAGCCGGTGGACAGGCGTTTCATCTGCAAACAAGACCCTTTCGGACAAAGATAGCCCTCCCGTCGCCGCGCAGCGGGAGGGTCTTAACGCTCAGTACGCCTCGCTGAGGAGGCGGATGCCGTTTTTGCGCAGCACTTCCTCGGCGCGCGCGCAGTCCTTGACGTAGAAGATGACGCTGGCGTCCACAGACTTGGAGATGTAGGCGTAGAGGTATTCCAGCGAGATGCCTTCCTTCTGCAACAGCTGCACCACGGCGTTGAGGCCGCCGGGCACGTCGTCCACGCGCACGCAGAGCACTTCGGTAATGGAAACGGTAAAGTGATGCGCGCGCAGCACTTCCTCGGCCTTCACCGGGTCGCTGACGATGAGGCGGAGGATGCCGAATTCCACTGTATCGGCCAGCGTGATGGCGCGCACGTCGATGCCATTGTCGGAAAGCGCCTGCGTCACCTCGCAGAGCGTGCCGGTGCGGTTTTCCAGAAACACGGAGAGTTGGCGAACAGCCATGGTCAGACCCCCTTCTGCGCCTGCCCGAGGGCGAAGGCGCGGCGGTTGAGTTCGAGGAATTTGGCGGGCACCTGCTTGGCAAGCGCGGCCTGCCACACGTCCTCAGGAAGATCCATGCGCGAGGCGAGCACGCCCATCAAAACCATGTTGACGGCCTTGGCGTTGCCCGCTTCCAGCGCCAGCTGCATGGCGTCCAGAGCCACAACATTGGCGCGCGCCTTGAGTTTTTCGACGATGTTCTCGGGATACGCCGCCGCGCCGGTGATGACCGGCATGGGCATGGTCTCCCGCGTGTTGGTGATGATGACGCCGTCCTTTTTCAGATACGGCAGGTAGCGCGCCGCCTCCAGGGGCTCAAAGGCGAGCATGTAGTCCGCCTCGCCCAGATCGACGATGGGCGAATGCACTTCGTCGCCATAGCGCACGTAGGTGACGACGCTGCCGCCGCGCTGGGACATGCCGTGTACTTCGCTGACCTTGACGTCATAGTCCATGGACACCAGCGCCTGCCCGAGCACCTTGGAGGCCAGCAGCGTGCCCTGCCCGCCGACGCCGACGATCATAACGGAAATCGTGTTCATGCCTTGCCCTCCTCAATGGCCTTGAAGCCGCAGGTCTGCATGCACAGGCCGCAGCCCACGCACTGGGCCTCGTCCACCCAGACCTTGCCCTCGGCAAAGCGCAGCGCCGGGCAACCCAATTTCATGCAGGCGCGGCAGCCGCGGCATTTGTCCGCGTCGATGCGCACCGGCAAACCGTGCTTGACGTACTTGAGCAGCGCGCAGGGGCGGCGGGAGACGATCACCGAAGGCGCGTCCTTGGCCAGTTCCTCGCGCAGCACGCGGGTCATCTCCGCCATGTCGTTGGGGTCGACCACGCGGATGTTCTCCGCCGGCACGCCCGCGCCCTCGCAGAGCTTTTCGATGTGTATCTTCGGCGCGGGCACGTTCTTGAGCGTCATGCCCGTGGTGGGGTTCTGCTGGTGGCCGGTCATGCCGGTGATGGCGTTGTCCAGCACGATCATCGTGGTGACGCCGAGGTTGTAGACGGTGTTGACCACGCCGGTGATGCCGGAGTGGATGAACGTGGAATCGCCCAGCACGGCCACGGCGTTCTTCGCCTGCTCCGGCCGCATGGTGGCGTAGCCGTGGAGCATGTTGAACGAAGCGCCCATGCAGAGTGTGGTGTCCAGCGCGTTGAGCGGCGGCGTCGCGCCCAGCGTGTAGCAGCCGATGTCGCCAAACACGGTCAGTTTGAGGCGCGAAAGCACGGTAAACAGGCCGCGGTGCGGGCAGCCGGCGCACATCACCGGCGGACGGCCGGGCAGGTTCTCGCCCAGCGTCTTGGTCGGCGGCAGCGAAGCGCCCATGGCCTTGCGCACGCGGTACTGGGAAAGTTCGCCCAAGAGGCCGGTGCGATCCTTGCCGCCGGCGATGGCGATGCCGGCCGCGCGCATGGCCGTTTCGATGAAGGGATCGAGTTCCTCGATGACGTAGAGGCGGTCCACCTTGGCGGCGAAGGCGCGGATGCGCTCAATGGGCAGCGGGTAGACCATGCCGATCTTGAAGACGCTGGCGTTGGGGAAGGCCTCGCGCACGTACTGGTAGGCCGCGCCGGAGGTGACGAAGCCGATCTCCGGGTCGCGCATCTCTTCGCGGTTGAAATCGCAAGTCTCGGTGTACTTGCGCAGATCCTCGATGTGCTTTTCCACCACCACGTGGCGCTTGACGGCCACGGCGGGCATGGAGACGTACTTCTGCGCGTCCTTGACGTAGGGGCGCAGCGGCGGCTCCACGCGCTCCGAGGTCTCAACAAGGCTCTGCGAATGGGCGATGCGCGTCACGGTGCGCAGCATCACCGGCGTATCGTAGGTTTCGGAAAGTTCAAAGGCGCGCTTGGTGAACGCCAGACACTCGGCGGAGTCCGCCGGCTCGAGCATCGGCAGCTTGGCGGCCTCGGCGTAGTGGCGGGAATCCTGTTCGTTCTGGGAGGAGTGGATGGCGGGATCGTCCGCCACGCAGACCACCAGACCGGCGTTGACGCCCACATAGGCGGCGGTGAACAGCGGGTCGGCGGCCACGTTGAGGCCCACGTGCTTCATGGCGGTGAAGCTGCGCGCGCCGGCCAGCGACGCGCCCACGGCGCTTTCCAGCGCCACCTTCTCGTTGGAGGCCCACTCGGCGTAGACCTCGTCGTACCCGGCGGCGAACTCGGTGATCTCGGTCGAGGGCGTGCCGGGGTAGGAGGAAACGTAGCGGCAACCGGCCTCGTACAGCCCGCGCGCCACCGCCGCGTTCCCGATCATCAGTTCTTTCATAAGCGACCTCTCCTAACTTTGGTCTGCCGCGGGGGACGGCAGGGAAACTAATGCATATCGCGCAGATCGACGATGCGCTTGGCCTTGCCGCCGGCAAAGCGCTCGATGGTCTTGGGGCCGACGAGCTTGACCTTGGCGTCGATGCCCAGCACCACGCGCAACTTGGCGCGGATGGTGGCGGTGAGTTCTTCCAGCGCGGCGAAGCTGTTCAAAAGCGAACCGTCCACCAGTTCCACCTGCACTTCCAGCGTATCGTGGTAGCCCTCGCGGCGGATGTAGAGCATGTAGTGGGGGCTGATCTGCGGGATCTGCATGATGACGGACTCGATCTGGCTGGGGAAGACGTTGACGCCGCGGATCTTCAGCATGTCGTCCGAGCGGCCCATGACCTTCTCCATGCGCGCGTGCGTGCGGCCGCACTTGCACGGCTCGGTGGTGATCTTCGTCAGATCGCGCGTGCGGTAGCGCAAAAGCGGCATGGCCTCCTTGGTCAGCGTGGTGACGATCAGTTCGCCCTCCTCGCCCTCGTTTTTCGCTTCCAGCGTCTCCGGATCGACGATCTCGGGCAGGAAGTGATCCTCGGCAAAGTGCAGCCCGCAGCGGTACTCGCACTCGCCGCTCACGCCCGGGCCGATCAGTTCGGACATGCCGTAGTTGTCCGTGGCGAAGAGGCCGAGGCGCTGTTCGATCTTGGCGCGCAGTTCGGTGGTGCAGCCCTCGGAGCCGAACAGGCCGATGCGCAATTTGAAATCGCCGGGCTTGTAGCCCAGTTCCGCCGCCAGTTCGCCCAGATACATGGCGTAGGTGGGCGTGGCGATGAGTGTGGTGACGCCGAAATCCTTCATCAGCATCAGCTGCTTTTCCGAATTGCCGGAGGAGGCGGGCACGACTGCCGCGCCCACGCGCTCCAGGCCGTAGTGCAGCCCCAAAGCGCCGGTAAAGAGGCCGTAGCCAAAGCTGATCTGGGCGATGTCCTTTTCGGTGACGCCGGCGGCGCAGATGATGCGCGCCATCACGCCCGCCCACATGTCCAGATCGTTTTTCGTATAGCCGACCACGGTGGGCTTGCCGGTGGTGCCGGAGGAGGCGTGTATGCGCACCACCTTGTCCGTGGGCACGGCAAAGAGGCCGAAGGGGTAATTGTCGCGCAGGTCGGCCTTGGTGGTCGGCGGGATGAGGCGGATGTCCGCGAGGGTGCGGATATGCTCGGGCTTTAAGCCGATGGAATCAAAGCGTTGATGGTAGAAGGGTACGTTTTCGTAGCAGTAGCGCACGATGTGCTTGAGCCGCTCGAGTTTGAGCGCCTCCAGCTCGGAGCGCGGCATCGTTTCCACGCGCGGATCGAATATCACAAGGCATCGCTCCCATAATTGGTATAGGCTTATTATAGGATAGCACGTTTTGCGCCGCGATGCAAGAAAAAAGCGCGGCGCGCGGCGGATTTTGGCGCGCGCGGGGGCGAAAAAGGGCGGCGCGCGGGGCGAAGCGGCAAATGATGACAAAAAAACGGCTTCTTGCCGACACGCTTGCTTTTCACAACGTTTACAGGTAAAATAGTATTTGTGATAGTATGGAGGCGAATTGTCGGAAGGGGGCGGGACGATGCTGCGGTACGCTCTCAAGCGCGTTTTTCTCGCCCTTTTGACGGTGTTCCTCGTCGCCGCCATCACCTTCTTCGCCATGCACTGCATCCCCGGCGGCCCCTTCGACACGGAAAAGGCCACCGATCCCGCCACCAGGGCGGCGCTTTTGAGCCGCTTTCACCTGGACAAGAGCGTTCCCGAACAGTTCTGGCTCTATCTGAGCGGCGCGGTGCGCGGGGATTTCGGCATCTCCCTGAAGACGGGGCGCGAGGTATCGCAAATGGTGTTTGGCGCTTTCGGCGTCTCCGCGCGGCTGGGCGCTCTTTCGCTGCTGGCGGCGCTGCCCCTGGGCATGGGGCTGGGCTGTCTGGCGGCGGTGAAGCGCGGCCGGGCGGGCGACCACGCCATGCTGGCGCTGACCACGCTTTTGATGGCGACGCCGGGGTTCGTGGTGGCGACGCTGCTTTTGCTGGTGTTCTGTTTGCGCCTTGGATGGTTCGACGTCTGGTCGGCAAATGGCGGCGGCAGCGTTTTGCCCGTCGTCGCCCTGGCGCTCTACCCCATGGCCTACATCGCGCGGCTGACGCGCGCCTCGATGCTGGAGGCGCTTTCGCGCGACTATGTGCGCGCCGAGCGCGCCCGCGGACTGCGCGAGAGCGCCGTGATCTTCCGGCACGCGCTGAAGAACGCCGCGCCGCCCGTCGCCGCCTGCGTGGGGCCGATGGCGGCCTATGCGCTCACCGGCTCCATGGTGGTGGAAACTGTGTTCACCATCGGCGGCCTGGGGAGCCGCTTTGTGGAGAGCATCGGCAACCGCGACTATCCCGTGATCATGGCCGCGACCATATTGCTCGCGGCGCTCATCGCCCTGTTTTCGCTTTTGAGCGACCTCGCCTGCCGCGCGCTCGACCCGCGCGTGGAACTTTCCTAGGAGGGCGCGATGAAGGGAAAACTTGCGAAAAAGCGCTTTTTGAGCATGCAGCCGGACTTTGGGTATCTGAACGCCGGGGCGTCGCGCCGGTGGACAGGCAATCTTCGCACGCGCCTGGGCGCGGCGATCCTGCTGCTTATTCTGCTGGCGATCTTCCTCGTCCCCGCCTTCGTGCCTTACGGCTACGCGCAGATCATCACCGTGGACGGCCAGCGCGACCGCGGCGCGAAGAACCTCGCGCCCTTTGCGTATTCCGAGATGGAACAGGAAGCCATCGCGCGCGGGGAAACCGTCTTTCCCCACATCTTTGGCACGGATGAACTGTGCCGCGACTACTTCGTGCGGGTGATGTACGGCGCGCGCGTCTCGCTGCTCACGGGCGTCTTTGCCACGCTGGTGGTGCTGGTCATCGGCGCGGTCTACGGCGCCATCGCCGGCTACGCGGGCGGACGGGCCGATCTTCTGATGATGCGCGTGGTGGATCTGATCTACGCCCTGCCGGACACGCTGATGGTGATCCTCTTTTCCGTGGTGCTGGACGGCGCGCTGATGGACGCGCTCGCCGGCACAGCGCTGGCGAAACTGGGCAGCAACCTTTTGTCCCTGTTCATCGTCTTCGGGGCGCTGTACTGGGTGGGCATGGCGCGGCTGGTGCGCGCGCGGGTGCTGTCCCTGAAAAAGGACGAATACGTGCTGGCGGCGCGGGCGCTGGGCGCGAGCCCCCTGCGCATACTGCGCAGGCATATACTGCCCGGCTGCGCGCCGGTGATCCTGACGGCGGCGGCGGCGCAGATCCCCTCGGCCATCTTCACGGAGAGTTTCCTGAGTTTTATCGGCCTGGGCGTGCAGGCGCCGATGCCCAGCCTTGGCTCGCTGGCCAACGCCGCACGCGGGGCTCTGGGCAGCTATCCCCACAAACTGGTATTTCCGGCGGTCGCGCTGTGCCTGATCGTGTTGGCCTTCAACCTCATCAGCGACGGCCTGCGCGACGCGTTCGACCCCCGCTCCGGGAGGTGATGGGCGTGATCGAACCGCTTTTGCGGGTGCGCGATTTGCGCGTGGTCTTTCCCACCGCCGCGGGAGAGGTGCGGGCGCTGGACGGCGTTTCGTTCGACCTTTTGCGCGGGCGCGCGCTGGGCGTGGTCGGCGAATCCGGCTGCGGCAAGAGCACGCTGGCCTGCGCCATCCCCCGCCTGCTCAGCGCGCCGGGAACGATCGCCGGCGGCGGCATCGAGTTGGGCGGCGAAGACGTGCTCGCCGCTTCGCCCGCGGCGCTCAGGCGTCTGCGCGGCGGGCGCGTGGGCATGGTGTTCCAGGACGCGGCGGCGGCGCTGGATCCGGCTTTCACCGTGGGCAGTCAGCTTCGGGAAACGCTGCGTTTGTACGGATTCTCCCGCGCGCAGGCCCGGACGCGCGCCGCGGAGCTGCTCGCGCTGGCGGGCGTGGACGCGCCTGAGCGCCGGCTCAGGCAGTATCCCCACGAACTCTCCGGCGGGCAAAAGCAGCGGGTGATGATCGCCCTGGCGCTGTGCGGCGAACCGGAACTGCTGATCGCCGACGAGCCGACCTCGGCGCTGGACGTGAGCGTACAGGCGCAGATATTGCGCCTGCTCGCCGATCTGCGAAGTCGACTCAACATGGCCGTGCTGCTCATCACGCACGATCTGGGCGTGGCGGCGCAGCTTTGCGACGACATACTCGTGCTCTACGCCGGGCGCGTCTGCGAGCGCGGGGATGTGGAGGCCGTTTTCCGCAGCCCGCGCCACGAATACACGCGCGCGCTGCTTGCCTGCGCGCCCTCTCTGGAGGGCGAAAAGACGCGCGCGCGGCCGATCCCCGGCGCGCCGCCCGACCTGATCCGGCCGCTGGCGGGCTGTGCCTTCGTGCCGCGCTGCCCCCGCGCCGCGGACGCCTGCCGCGCCCGAAGGCCGGAGGAGGTTTGCGTCGGCCCAGGGCATTTCGCGGCCTGCCATTGCGCAAAGGACGGTGAGGGCGCGTGAGCGGACATCTTCTCGAGGCCCGCGGCCTCGTCAAGCGCTACGACGTGCGCGTGGGGCTGAAAAAGCGCGCTCTGCTGGCCGTGGACGGCGTTTCCCTGCACGTGGACGCGGGCGAGACGCTGGGGCTGGTGGGCGAATCCGGCTGCGGCAAATCTACGCTGGGCCGCGCGCTTCTGCGCCTTGAGGTTCCCACCGCCGGCGAGGTGTATTTCGACGGCCGGCGCGTAGACGGCGGCAGCATCCGCTCCCTGCGGCGCGAGATGCAGATGGTGTTTCAGGACCCGGGCGCTTCCCTCGACCCGCGCCTGCGCATTGGCGAGAGCGTCGCCGAGGGGCTGGAAATCCACCGTCTGGGCAAAACGCGCGCCGAGCGGCGCGAGCGCGTGGCGGCGCTGCTGGAGCGCGTGGGGCTGGAGCCTTTGTGGATGGATCGCTATCCCCACGAGTTTTCCGGCGGACAGCGCCAGCGCGCCGGCATCGCCCGTGCCTTGGCCGTGGAACCGCGCCTGCTGATCTGCGACGAGGCGGTGAGCGCGCTGGACGTATCGGCGCAGGCGCAGACGCTGGGGCTGCTCGCCGGGTTGCAGCGGGAACTGGGGCTTTCCTATCTGTTCATCGCCCACGACCTGGCGGCGGTGCGGCAGCTCAGCCACCGCGTGGCCGTGATGTATCTGGGCCGCATCGTCGAGGTCGGCCCGGCGGAGGACGTGCTCTCGCGCCCTTTGCACCCCTACACGCGCATGCTCATCGAGGCCGCGCCCATCCCCGACCCGGAAAAGGCGAAGGCGCGCGCGCTGCGCGATGTGCGCGGCGAGCCGCCCAGCCCCCTGGACGCGCCGCCGGGCTGTGCCTACGCGCCCCGCTGCCCGCTGAGAACGGACGTCTGCGGGCGCGAACGCCCCGAACTGCGCGGCGAGCACGGACACCGCGCCGCCTGCCACCACTGCTGAAAATCCCCGGACGCGCGCGTCCGGATGCGATAAGGAACACACAAGGGAGGCAACTCTTATGAAAAAACTGTTCACCATACTGCTGGCCCTGCTGCTCGCCGTATGCCCGGCGCTTGCCGAGGGCAGCGCCGAAGCCGACTGGTCGGCCTACGACGCGCTGGTCGACTCCATCAAGGCGGAGAACGACCCCGCCGCGCGCGAGGCCCTGATGCACGAGGCCGAGGCCATGCTCATGGATACCGGCGCGGTGGTGCCCATCACCTATTACACCGATCCCTATATGATGAAAACGGGCGTCGAGGGCGTCTACGGCACCATCGAAGGCTTCAAATACTTTATGTACGCCACCTATGACGAGGCGGACACGCTGCGCATCAACCTGGCCAGCGAGCCCGACCGCCTTGACCCGGCGCTGCTCTATACCGTGGACGGCGCCTGCCTGGCCGTGAACAGCTTTGCCGGCCTCTACACGCACGCCGCCGACGGCACGCTCCAGCCGGAACTGGCCACCGGCTACACGGTTTCTGACGACGGCCTGACCTACACATTCACGCTGCGCGAGGGGCTGACCTGGTCCGACGGCGAGCCCCTGACGGCGGAGGACTTCGTCTACTCCTGGCAGCGCGCCGCCGACCCGGCCAACGGCGCGGTGTACAGCTATCTGTACAGCGTCATCGCCGGCTACGGCACGGATGCGGGGCTCGCCGTTTCCGCTTCCGAAGACGGGTTGAGCTTCACGGTCGAACTCGCCGCTCCCTGCCCCTACATGCTGGATCTGGCCGCCTTCCCGGCCTTCTATCCCGTGCCGCAGCACTGTGTGGAGGCCGCTGAAGGGTATCTGAACGAGGACGGCAGCCTGCTCGATCCCGGCGCCTGGGCCACGGAAGCGGGCTTTGTCACCTCCGGCGCCTACACACTGGAGAGTTGGACGCACGACGAATCCATGGTCTATGTGAAAAACCCCAACTACTGGAACGCGCAGAGCGTTACCATGGAGCGGCTGGAGTTCATGCTCTCCGCCGACGACGCCACCATCTACGCCGCCTACCGTGCCGGCGATCTCGACTTTATCGATACCGTGCCCGCCGACGAGATGCCCGCGCTGCTTGAAAGCGGCGATCCCGAGTTCTACGTGGCCGACAACCTGGGCACGTACTTCCTCTGCTTCAACGTCAACAGCCCAATGTTCGAGGGCATGACCGACGCACAGGCCGCCAACGTGCGCAAGGCCATCAGCATGCTCATCGACCGCACGTGGATCTCCGAGACGGTGCGCCTCACCGAGCCGCCGGCCAACACATTCGTGCCCGCGGCCATGGCCGACGGAAACGGCGGCACTTTCCGCCAGAACGACGATGCCTACACCTACCCGGACGCCGAGGACGTGGGCTACATGTCTCTGACGAGCGACGTGGAGGGCGCCATCGCCCTCCTGGAGGAGGCGGGCTACACGTTCGAGGGCGGCGTGCTCTCGGCGGAAACGCCCCTGTCGTTTGAGTACCTGGTCAATCCCGGCACGCAGCACGAGGGCGTGGCCCAGCTGATCCAGGAGGATCTGGCCGTGGTCGGCATCGAAATGACCATCCGCTCCGTGGAGTGGAACGTGCTGCCCGGCGAGATGATGGCCGGCAACTTCGACGTCGGCCGCCTGGGCATGAACGCCGACTTCAACGACCCCATCTGCTTCCTGGAGATGTTCACCACCGCCTCCGGCAACAACTTCTGCCAGTTGGGCCGCTGAGGCGCACGCAAAGCGCCCCGTCCTTTAAAGGACGGGGCGCCAGTCTGTCAAAGAGCGCGGGAGGGCCGATGCCCTCCCGCGCTCTGATCGTCTCCGGGGCAGCCCTCGCTGCTTTGCCGTCAAACGGCTATTTGAACACCAGTTCCTTGCGGAGCTTGCGGAAGCGGATGCGCACATAGGCGCAGGCCAGATCCGGGCAGACACAGACGAGGACGGCGTAGACTTTGCGGTGCACGGGCATCCAGCGGCTGTTCTTCGTGCGCAGAACGTCGGGCAACTGCTCGCGCAGTTCGCGGATGTGCCGCTTCCAGGAGGGGTGGCGGCGGTAATGCGGGCATTCAAAAATAGTGTTGATGCAGCGCAGGCGCACGAAGTGCGTGTGCGACTTGGCCGCCTCCAGCGATTCAGGATAGGATTTGCGGGCGACGCGCACGATCTCCTCGTGGGCGGCGACGCGGTCGTCCACCATGGTATCGCCGCGCGTGTGCATGATGCTGCCGGGCCGCACGCGGTAATAGTAAAGGTACTCGCCGAGTATGATCACCCGTTCCGCCCGCGCGGTCAGCGAGGGGCTGATGAACGTATCCTCACACTTCATGCCCACGGGAAAACGCAGGCCCTTGAACAGCTCGGCGCGGATCAGCTTGTCGCTGACGACCTCGACCAGACCGCCGCTGCGCCCGCACAGCGCCGCAAACACCGCTTTGTTTCCGATGATGCGCCGGGGCGGAAACTTCGGGGGCACGACGCGCACCTTGTCGTCATAGACCGCCATTTCCTGAAAGACGACGAAATCGGCGCGCTCTTCCTGCGCCGTCTTCGCCAGCAGCTCGCAGGCGTCGGCGCGCAGAAAGTCGTCGCTGTCGAGGAACAGATAGTAGTTGCCCGTGGCCCTTTCGATGCCATCGTTGCGCGCGGCCGAAACACCGCCGTTGGACTTGTGGAAGACGCGCACGTTTTCGTGGCGCGCGGCAAACTCGTCGCAAAGCGCGCCGCTTGCATCGGTGGAACCATCGTCCACGAGGACGATCTCCAGGCGATCGAAGATCGTCTGCTCTTCCAGAGACTGCAGGCAGCGTTGCAGGTAACCGTCGACGTTGTAAACGGGAATAATGACGCTGATGTTGACGTCCATTTTCTGTACTCCTTGCTTCCGCCGCGGCGCGGCGGGGTTTACTAGTGTTCGCTGGTCTGGGCGATGCGCTCCTTGCGGTAGTAGTTGCGCACATATGCGCCCACAAGATCCGGGCAGAGGAACGCGCCCAGCGCGTAGGCGCGGCGCATGAAGCGCACCTGCGGGCTGCGCGAGAACAAAAGCGCGCCCAGCCGCTTCCTGAGCAGGCGACGCTGGTTTTTCCAGCAGGGATGCGCGCGGAAGTCCTTGCGTTCAAAGAGCACGTCCCACGAGCGCAGTTGGATGATGTTGTAGCGCCCCCAGGCGTAGTCCATATACTGGGGATACTTTTCCCTGGTGATCTCCAGGAGCGGATGGACGGACTCCACCCATTGATCGAGGCTCTTGCTGACCACGTGAGAGATGCTCGTCTGCCGCATGCGGTAGTAGTACAGAACGTCCGGCAGCATCAGCAGGCGATTCGTGCGCGCCATCAGCGCCGGGATCAGGTAGGCGTCCTCATAGAGGCGATCAAGCGGATAGCGAAGGCCCTCGTAAAGCTCGCGGCGGCAGATCTTGTCCCAGCAGAAAAACTTGAAGCGCTTGTCGAATTGCGCGGCAAAAACTTTTTCGTTGCCGTCAAAGAGCGTCTCCTCGCCGCCGACCACCTTCATCACCGCCTCGTCGCCCCAGACGCTGGCGTAGCCGAAGCAGACCACGTCCGCCCCCGTGCGCACGGCGGCTCCGTAGGCGCGGGCAAAGCACTCCGGCTCGACAAAATCGTCGCTGTCGACAAAGCCGATGAACGCGCCCGTGGCCGCGTCCAGCCCGGCGTTGCGCGCCGAGGATACGCCGCCGTTTTCCTTGTGGAGGACGCGGGCGTTTGCGTGCTGCGCGGCAAACTCGTCGCAGATGCGGCCGCTTGCGTCGGTGGAACCGTCGTCGACCAGTATGACCTCCGTCTGGTCAAAGATCGTCTGCGCCTGGATGGATGCGAGGCAGCGCGGCAGATACTGTTCGACGTTGTAGACCGGTACGATCAGGCTGATGTGCGCGTCCATGGCAACGCCTCCTCTATCGTTTTATCGCGCGCCGCTTGTACCACAGCTTCGCTAGCCCTGGGCTGACGCACAAAAGCAGCGCGTGCGCCTTGATCCTCGGGGTCAGCACTTCGCGCTCGGGGTTTTTCAGAAGCGACACGATCTCTCTTCGGTGCGCCCGAAGCAGTTCGCGGTAATAACTCGTATCGATCAGTTCAGGCACGACGAGCATGCCCAGCAGTATGTGCCTCCGCGCGTTCATTTTGTCCGCCTGCGCCAGAGGCAAAAGTTCCGGATACGCCTGTACGCTCAGGCGCTCCATCTCCTCATAGACGGCAAAGCGCTGCTTTTCCGGGTAGATCTTCTCCGGTTTCGTCCCTTTCGGCGGCTTGCGGGCGAAGTACAGCACCGGAGCGGGGACGACCGCGCGGCGCAGTTTCAACAGCACGCGGAACAAAAACAGCGAATCCTCGCCGATGCAGACGCCCTCGGGAAAGCGCTCCTTACCGATGACGTCCGCGCGGTACACCTTGGGAACGCCCGTGCCGACGCCGTACCTGTGCAAAAAGAGCGCCCTGTACACATCCGCCCCCTCGAGTTGAAGCGCAGCGGGCGGCGCAGGCGCGCGCGCCTCCTCGTCGTCATACACATACGCCGTGCGAAAAAACACGCCTTCGGCTCCCCCGCGCAAAAAGTCCCGCGCTATCTCCATCGCGTCGCGGCGAATGAAGTCGTCGCTGTCGACAAAGCCGATAAACGCGCCCGTGGCCACGTCCAGCCCGGCGTTGCGCGCCGAGGACACGCCGCCGTTTTCCTTGTGGAGGACGCGGGCGTTCGCGTGCCGCGCGGCAAACTCGTCGCAGATGCGGCCGCTTGCGTCGGTGGAACCGTCGTTTACGAGTATGACTTCCATTTGGCCGAAGATCGTCTGCTCCTGTATGGAACGCAAGCAACGCGGCAGATACTTTTCCGCGTTATAGACAGGCACGATGACCGATATCTCCGCCATGCGCTCTCCCTCCCTCGTTAGCAGTATAACAGAAGATGGGCGGATTGTAAATGAATTTACACAAATCCGCGCCGAAATGGCCGAAGATGACGAATCGCTATCGTTTTCCCTTGACAGAGTCGGCTAAATTCTTTATAATTATGTCACCAGCATGGCAACATGCGAAAAAAACAGGAGGAGAAACATCTATGAAGAAAGTACTTGTCCTGGTTCTTGCTTTGGCGCTGTTGTGCTCCAGCGCGCTGGCCGCCGAGATCGGCTTTTTGCCGCCGGCCATGACCAGCCCCTTCTATGCCAGCTGCATCGAGGGCGCGACTCCCGTTGCCGAGGCCAACGGCTATGACCTGCTCGTCATGTCCCCGCCGACCGAGGACGACTATGCCACCCAGATGTCCATGATGGAGGACATGATCACCCGCGGCGTGGCCGGCATCGCGGTTTGCGGCATCAACCTCGACGCGCTGATCCCCGGCATCCAGAAGGCCAATGAGGCCGGCATCCCGGTGGTCATGTTCAACACCATCACCGAGCTCGAGGGCGCGGATGTGTACGCCTACTCCGGCTACAACCAGTACGGCGGCGGCGCCAAGATCGCCGACTGGGTCAACGAGCAGACCGGCGGCGAAGCCAAGGTCGCCATCATCGAGGGCCTGCCCTCTGACTTCACCACCCAGCGCATGGGCGGCTTTGTGGATCGCGCCGCCGAGGCCTATCCGGGCATCGAAGTGGTCGCCACCCAGCCGGGCGACTGGGTCCGTGAGACCGGCATGAACGCCGCCATGGACATGCTCCAGGCGCATCCCGAGATCAACGTCATCTACGGCCTGTCTGACGAGATGGCGCTGGGCGCTGTGCAGGCCTGCAAGCAGATCGGTCGCGACGATATCATCGTGGTCGGCCTCGACGGCAACCCCAACGCTCTTGAGAGCGTGAAGGCCGGTGAGCTGGACGCCACCCTGGACTGCGGCCCGGTCGCCATCGGCGCCAACGCCGTGCTCGCCATCATCGACGCCATCAACGGCGTGGAGCGCGAGGAGAAGGTCATCGAGGCGGAGACCACCGTCGTGGACATCACGCTGGTCGATGAGTTCCTGCCCGCGGAATAAGCGGCAATGCGATCCCGCCTGAGGGCGGGCGTTCGGAAAAGCCCGGCGCAAAGGCCTATGCCGCGCGGGCTTTTCCCCGGTTGTGCGGCGGCGCGGCATGTGTCGCCGCACAACGCATACAAAGCGCGGGGCTTTCCCGCGCCTGAAGGGAGGAAACGCCGTGGCCGAATTTTTGGAAATGCGCAACATCGTCAAGCGGTTTCCCGGCGTGCTGGCGCTTGACCATGTGAGCCTGTCCGTGCGCAAGGGCGAAGTGCACGCCCTGTTGGGCGAGAACGGCGCGGGCAAATCGACGCTGATGAAGGTGCTCTCCGGCGCTTACAGCAAGGACGAGGGCGAGATACTCATCGACGGACAGGAAGTGGACATCCGCTCTTCCGCCGACGCGCAGAAACTGGGCATCTCCATCATCTATCAGGAATTGAACCTCACCGAGCAGCTGACCGTGGCGGAAAACATCTTCATGGGCCGACCGATCATGAAAAACGCCCTCAAGGTGGACTGGAGCGCCATGTTCCGCGAGGCGCAGAAGCTGCTGGACGACCTTGGCGTGGAGATCAACGCCCATTCCCTCATCCGCGATCTGGGCGTGGCCCACAAGCAGATGGTGGAAGTGGCCAAGGCCCTGTCCCTCAACGCGCGCATACTCGTCATGGACGAGCCGACCGCGCCGCTGACCAACCGCGAGATCGACACGCTGTTTGGCATCATCCGCATGCTCAAGGAACGCGGCGTGGCCATCATATACATCTCCCACCGCCTTGAAGAAGTCAAGGAGGTCTGCGACCGCGCCACCATCATGCGCGACGGCCAGAACATCACCGCCGTGAATGTGGCGGATGTAAGCATCGACGAGATCATCCGCTACATGGTGGGCCGCGAGCTGAAGGAGAAATTCCCCAAGATCCATGTGCCCCTGGGCGATGAACTTCTGCGCGTGGAGCATTTGAACGCCGGCAAGCAGGTGAAGGACATTTCCCTTTCCGTGCGCGCGGGCGAGATCCTCGGCATCGCCGGACTGGTGGGAGCGGGCCGCACGGAGACGGCGCGGGCCATCTTCGGCATGGACAAGAAGGATTCCGGCGAGATCTACCTGGCCGGCAAGCGCGTGGACATCCGCCGCCCGCTGGACGCCATCCGGGCCGGCTTCGGCTTTGCCACCGAGGACCGCAAGGACGAGGGCCTGGTGCTGACGATGAACGTGGGCCACAACATCACGCTGGCCACACTCTCGGACTTTGCACACCTGGGCAAGCTCAACCTGAAACAGGAGCGCGACACGGTGCTGGATTACATCAAGCGCCTGAACATCAAAACGCCCTCGCATTTGCAGCTGGCGCGCAACCTTTCCGGCGGCAACCAGCAGAAGGTGGTGCTGGCCAAGTGGCTGCTTAGCCGCTCGAAGGTCATCATCTTCGACGAGCCGACGCGCGGCATCGACGTGGGCGCGAAGATCGAGGTCTACAACATCATCAACGAGCTCATTCGTCAGGGGGCGGCGGTGGTGATGATCTCCTCGGAGCTGCCGGAGATTCTCGGCATGAGCGACCGCGTGGCCGTCATGCACCAGGGAACCATCACCGGCACCTTTGACAATGACGGCACGCTCACCCAGGAAAAGATACTCTACTACGCCACCGGTGGCGATTTGCATACGGCATAAGGGGGCCCTCGAGATGAAAAAGAACATGAAGATACTGTTGATCGTCTGCCTCGTGCTGGGCGTGGCGCTGATGGCCCTGTGGGGCTATGTGCAGGGCAATGCCGGCGCCATCGCCGACATCAACGCGCGCGTGGACGTATACAAGCAGGCGCAGGCGCAGGTGGAAATGGCGCGCGTGCTGGGGCAGGAGCCCGACCCAACGCTGCTGGAAGAAGTGGAAGAGGTCGAGCTGAGCGGCTCGGAAAACCTGCTGCTTTCCCTCAACGGCTATAAGAGCGCCTTCCTCGTGGTGGGCATCGACCTGCTGCTCATCGGCGTGCTCGGCTTTGCCTATCCCGCCATCAAGAAGAGCCGCGGCGGCAAGAAGAAAGTTTCCTCGGCCAACAACATTGTCGGCATACTCATCGCTCTGGTGGTGCTCTGCCTCGATCTGCAACTGGCGCAGCCGGTGTTCCTCACCAGCAGCAACCTGCTCAACGTTTTGCAGCAGATTTCGACGAACTTCGTCATCGCCATCGGCATGACGTTCGTCATCATCTCCGGCGGCATCGACCTTTCCGTCGGCTCGAACATCGCCGTCACCGGTCTTCTCATGGCCATCATGATGAAGAACTGGGGCGTGGGCGTGCTGCCGACGCTGATCGTCTCCCTGATCTTCGCCGGCCTCATCGGCCTGATCAACGGCGCGCTGATCGCCTTCCTCAACCTGCCGCCGTTCATCGCCACGTTGGGCATGATGTCCATCGCCCGCGGCGCGGCCTACACCATCACCGGCGGCGCGCCCATCTACACCATGCCCTCGGGCTTTACCGCCATTTCCTCGCGCGTGGCGAACATACCGCTCTACACCATTCTCATCATGGCGGCGGTATTCCTGCTGGGCTGGTACTGCCTGCGCTACACGCGCGTGGGCCGCTTTACCTACGCCATCGGCGGCAATGAGAATTGCGCCAAGCTCTCCGGCATCAACCTGAGCAAGATCAAGTGCTTCGTCTACGTCATCAGCGGCCTGTGCTGCGGCGTGGCGGCGATTTTGCTCACTTCGCGCCTCGACTCCGCCGTGCCCACCAACGCCGACGGCCAGGAGATGGACGCCATCGCCGCGGTCGTCATCGGCGGCACCTCCATGAAGGGCGGCGAGGGCAGCATGGTCGGCACACTCATCGGCATCTTCATCATCGGCGTCATCGCCAACGGCCTGAACCTGCTGGGCGTGGCCCAAGGCCCGCAGCGCATGGTCAAGGGCCTGATCATCGTCGTTGCCGTCATCATCGACGTGCTGCGCCGCCGCGCCGCCGAGTCTGCCCGTTAAGGCTGGCTCCAAGCGCGAAACGCCTCCCGCCCACAAAATGGGCAGGGGGCGTTTTTCGTGGGGAAAGATGGGAAACGCCGCGCGCGAGGGGCGAGTTTGCGTGTGGGTGTGCCTTGCGCGCAGGAATAAAGAAGCGAATGGGCAGGGGCGTTTTGCGCGCGCGGAAAGATACGCTTTGCGCCTGACCGCCTTGCGCGCGGGAAAGAGAAACGCCTCCCGCCCCGGCTGGGGAAGGAGGCGTTTTTGCGCGCGGCGGTCACCACCACACGGGGTCGTCGCTGAACGTGGGCACTTCGTCCGCGCCCGCGCCGCCGGTAACGCGGCAGGTGAGCGCGTCGCCGTCGAGCGTGAGGTGGATGGTGACGCTGCCCGCGCCGGTGTAGCGGAAGGAGAAGTCCGTGCCGGCGTTGTAGTCCACGAGGATGGCGTCGGCGGAGGAGGAGACGTAGTTCTGGCTATAGCGGCTTCCGTAGGTGGACTTTTCCACGATGGCGATGTCCGCCATGTCCTTCACCGCCAGCCACACGGCGCTGGCCGCCTGCGCCACGCCGCCGCCCACCACCTCCACGCCGCGGCCGTTGACGGCGCGCTGATAGCCGCGCTCCGCCGTGCGCGCGCCGACAAGGGCATTGAAGGAGAAGGTGTCGCCGCTTCCGAGCACCGTGCCGTCGATGGCCTGCGCCGCCAGCGATATGTTGCCGAAAAGCGCCTGCGCGCCCTCCGCGCGGATGTTCGCCTCGCCCAGCACCGCGCCGGTGGAGACGCCGCCGAAGTTCAGCGTGCAGATCAGTTCGCCCCCGGAGATGTACATGGCGATGGTCATGTCGCCGTGGAAGTTGGTAAAGGCAAAGTCCGTGCCTGCCGATTCGTCCACGAGGATGGCGTCGTCGCCGCTTTCCACATAATCCTGATTGTAGCGGCTGCCGTAGGTCTTTTTTGCATCGTAGGAAATGCCGTCCACCTGCTGAAGGGCCAGATAGAGCGTGCTGGCCGCCTGCGCCACGCCGCCGCCCACCACCTTCGCGCCGCGGCCGTTGAGGGCGGACTGGTAGCCGCGCTCCGCCGTGCGCGCGCCCACGGTGTCGTTGAAGGAAAAACTGCCGCCGTAGGGCACGAAGGCGCCGTTGATGGCCTCCGCCGCCAGACGGATGTTGGAGATGCGCGCGGCGGAATCGCCCAGCGGCGTGGCGGCGGCGACATAGACGCCCTCCGTCCGCGCCGGCACGGGCAGGACCGCCAGGAGCAGCGAAAGCGTGAGGAAAATGGTGAGACAGCGCTTCATATACACGCCTCCCTTCGTGGTTTTTTTCTTGGACGCGCGCGGCGTCAGGCCGCTTCGAGCACGCTGTCGCCACTGTGGTGTTTTTCCAGCGTGGAGAGCAGATATTCGCCGTCCTCGCCCTCAAAGTCGTATTCCCAGTCCGTGCCGTCCAGCCGCAGGCGGCCGTTGCCGAAGCTCTGGATGAGCAGCCGCGCCGCGACGCCGTCCGCGTCGTAAAATTCCAGCGAGTAGGCGGGCGTGTAGCCCTTGTGGACGTCGATCGCCGCGCGGAACGGCTTGCCCGCGATCAGCGCCGCCAGCGCCTGACAGTCCTCCTCCGGCAGTTCCACGGCGGCCTCGCGGATATTCTCGGCCTCGTCCACATAGCGGTAGCGGTACACGCAGCGTTCCGCCCCGTCCAGCGAAACGAAGTGCGGCCAGAACATCTTCATCAGCAGGACGAGGAAGAGCAGCGCCGCCAGCGTCAAAACGGCGAGAACACCTGCCGCGACCCGCCGCGCAATTCCATCCGCGCGGCGCGGCGGCATATCCCTTCCCGCGCCCGCGAACGCCATTTTGCCCAGATGGATACAGAGAAACAGCGCCCCGACGGCCATCCCGGTCAGTATGAGCATCAGCCCCCAGGCAATGATCTGTTCCATGGCGCCTCCCCCCTTCGCGAACGTCCATTTCTTGGACGCGCGCGGCGGCGGCGCGGTTCCCGCGGGGCGGGAAAAAGCCGCCCGGCGCGGGGCGACTCAGAGCGCTGATAAAGCCCACAAACGCAAAAATCGCTCTGAATATATTGAAAATCAGAGGCGATTTTTGCTTCCAGCGTCAGCCAACTTGCCGCCTGCGGTCACTTACGCCCATGTAAGCTCCCTTGTCGGCAAGTTGGCTTCCTTGGCTTGCGGGCTTTTTCAACACTCTGAGCCGCCCCGCATGAGGACGGCTCTGCGCTATTCCTGTTCCTGCGCCGGGGCGGGCGGCTCCGGGGCGTGCTGGGAGAGGTAGATTTCCTCGTAGGCGTGTTCCTGCTTCACGGCCACGCGGCCCAGCTTGACCATTTCCAACAGCGCCATGAACATGGTGATCAGCTCGGCGCGGGTCATGTCCTCGTCAAACAGCTCGGAGAAGGCGAACGTGCCGCGACTCAGGCGGCGCTGTATGCGCGCCATGCAGCCGGAAACGGTGAAGCTGTCGCGCCGTATCTCGCGGCTGGCCATGCGCTCGCCGGCCTCCTGCGCCCGGGCGCGCTCCAACACGCGCAGAAAGGCGCGCTGCAGCTTTTCCAGCGTCAGGCCGGTGATCTCCGTCACTGGTGGGGGCAGCGGGTATTCCTCCGGCAATTTGGTGATGAGGGCGCGCGCCTGCTTTTCCAGTTCCTGCATGCGCCCGGAAATTTCCTTGAACTGGCGGTATTCCTCCAACTGGCGGATGAGGGCTTCCTCGGGCGAAAGCTCGTTTTCGTCCTCCGGCTTGGGCGGCTTGGGCAGCATGGCGCGGGATTTGATCTCCAGAAGCGTGGCTGCCATCTGCAAAAACTCGCTGGCCGAGTCCATGTCCAGTTCGTCCACCAGCTTCATCGATTCCAGATACTGCTCGGTGATCTCGGAGACGAAGATGTCGTGTATGTCCACCTTGGCGTGGGTGATGAGCGTCAAAAGCAGGTCCAGCGGCCCGTCGAACTGCTTGAGGGAGACGATGTACATGTCCTCCCCCTCCTAGAGCGCGCCCAGCGCGCGCAGCACGGTCTCCGCGCCCGAGCCGAGGATGGCGAAAGCCCCGTTGGTGACGAAGCCCAGCGCCTCGCTCAGCAGTCCGGAGAGCACCAGTACCAGCATCACCACATAGCCGATCTGCGCCGCGCGCGCCGAGGAATAGAGGCTGCGGCGCAGCACCAGATCGTTGAGCACGTGGTAGCCATCCAGCGGCGGGATGGGGATGAGATTGAAGATGGCCAGCACGATGTTGATCTGCACAAAGTAGGAGAGCATCTCAAACAGGTAGTAGGGCACGTTGCCCCACAGCATCTTCACAAACTCGCCGGCGTAGGGCGCGTAGGTGAGCAGTTCGTGGATGTACCAGTAGGAATAATAGCCGTCGCCGCGGTCGATGAACACGCTGCGCATGCCATCGGCGGTGGTGATGAAGGCGCGCTCGTCCGTGCCGAAGAGGTTCATCGCCGCCTCGCTCACCTGCGGGAGGCTGGCGAGGGCAAAGCCCATCACGCCGTAGAGCACGATGGAGCCGGCAAGGAAGAGTATGAGGTTCATGGTGATGCCCGCCAGAGAAACCTTTAAGTCGCACTTGCGGTAGTCGCCCTTGAAGTTGCGCGGGTTGATGGGCACCGGCTTGGCCCAGCCGAAACCGACGAGATAGAGCATGAGAAAGCCCAGTATGTCGATGTGCTTGAGAGGGTTGAGCGTCAACCGCCCCAGATTGCGCGCCGTGGGGTCGCCACAGCGGTCTGCCACGTAGGCGTGCGCCGCCTCGTGCATGGACATGGCCAGCATGCGGCCCGGCAGCGCCAGAAGGATGACCATCAGCGTCGCGCGCGGGTCGCTGAGAAATGCGCGAATATAATATCCCACTTGTTTTCCCCCTGCAGATATTCGCCTTTATTATACATGAGGCGGCGCGTTTTCGCAAGGGCAGGAATTCGCCCGCCCCGCGTCGAATACACTTTCCATGAATGTATACGATTTTGACAACACCATTTTGCGCGGGGACTCCACGGCCCGCTTCTTCGCCTGGTGCCTTCTGCGCGCGCCGCGCATGTGGCTGGACGCGCCGGGGCAGATTGTAAACGCCGCCCTCTTCCTTTTGAAAAAGCGGGAAAAGCAGGCGTTCAAGGAGCGCATGCTCTCCTTTCTCACCCGCGTGGACGTGGACAGGCAACTTGAGCGCTTCTGGGAAAAGAACCTTTCCCGCGTCAAGCCGTTTTACCGGGAACGGCATCGCTCGGACGACGTGGTCATTTCCGCCTCGCCGGAATTTCTCATCCGCCCGGCCTGCGCGGCGCTGGGGATAGAGCGCGTGCTCGGCTCGCCGGTGGATAAGCATACCGGGCGCTTTTCCGGGCCCAACTGCCACGGCGTAGAGAAGGTAAAGCGGTTCCGCGCCGCCTTCCCCGGGGGCGAAATCGACGAGTTTTTCTCCGATTCGTACTCCGACCAGCCGCTTGCCGACCTTGCAAAGCGCGCCTTTCTTGTGCGCGGGAACGCGCTCTTGCCCTGGGATGCGAAAAAACCGCGATAGATGTGTAAAATTTGGCTGTTTGCGCCGCTTTCCCTTGCAATCGGGGCAAAATTGGTTTATAATGTACTGGTCTGTCCCGGATGGGGCTTTATTGTCGTGCGGCCCTTAAAGGGCGGCGCGAGGCGCGAATCTTAAAACGGGAGGTGTCCAAGGGATGGCATCTGATAAGCGAGTCAAGGTTACGCTGGCCTGCTCGGAGTGCAAGCAGCGCAATTACAATACCATGAAGAACAAGAAGAACGACCCCGACCGCCTGGAGATGAACAAGTACTGCCGCTTCTGCAAGAAGCACACCAGCCACAAGGAAACCCGCTAAGGGAAGAAGGAGTTGTCCAGTATGGCAAACACCGAAAAGAAGAATATCTTCCAGCGCATCGGTGGCTTCTTCGTGAGGCTCGTCAAGGGCATCGGCCGCAAGTTCAAGGAAATGTTCTTTGAACTGAAAAAGGTCACCTGGCCCACGAAGAAGGACATGATCAACTACTCCATCGTGGTGCTGGTGTTCATCGTCATCATGGGCGTCATCATCGGCGTGATTGACCTGGGCGCCGGCAAGCTCGTCGAGCTGCTGGTCAGCTAAGGGGGCCGTCATGGCTGAGAATTCGGAGATCAAGTGGTATGTCGTACATACCTATTCCGGCTATGAGAACAAGGTCAAGGTCAACCTGGAAAAGGCCGTGGAAAACAACGGCATGCAGGATCTGATCACCGAAGTGACCATCCCCACCGAAGAGGTCGTGGAGATCAAGAACAACAAGCGCAAGGTGGTGCAGCGCAAATTGCTGCCCGGCTATGTGCTGGTAAAGATGCTCATGACCAACGAAACCTGGTACATCGTGCGCAACACGCGCGGCGTGACGGGCTTCGTCGGCGCGGGCAACAAGCCCACGCCCCTTTCGGAAACGGACTTTGCTTCGCTGTTTGAAGCGCACACGCAGACGCGGGTGGATATACAGCCCGGCGACACGGTGCGCATCCTGAGCGGCCTGTTCGAGAACTTCTCCGGCCGCGTAGTCTCGATCAACGAGCAGACGCAGACCGTCAACGTCATGGTGCTGATGTTCAAGCAGGAGACGCCGGTCGAGCTCGGCTTTGACGAGGTCGTGCGCGAGGAGTGAGGCGCCTTTGCCCCGGGCGGCACGCCCGCGGCGCGCAATGCTGATTCCCCGGCTCCGGCCGGGTTTTCAGGGAGTGGGAGGTGCGCTTGAACGCGCTCCGCTTCACCACATACAAATAAGGAGGATTCCCCAATGGCAAAGAAAGTTACCGCGCTGATCAAGCTGCAGGTACCTGCCGGCAAGGCCACGCCCGCGCCGCCGATCGGCCCGGCGCTGGGCCAGCACGGCGTGAACATCCCCGGCTTCTGCAAGGATTTCAACGACCGTACCGCCAAGCAGGTCGGCCTGATCATCCCGGTGGTCATCACCGTGTATCAGGATCGCTCGTTCACCTTCATCACCAAGACGCCGCCGGCTGCGGTGCTCATCAAGAAGGCCTGCGGTCTGGAGCACGCCTCCGGCCGCCCGAACCGCGACAAGGTCGCCAACATCACCAAGGCGCAGGTCCGCGAGATCGCGGAACTGAAGATGCCCGACCTCAACGCCGCCTCCGTCGAGGCCGCGATGAGCATGGTCGCCGGCACCGCCCGTTCCATGGGCGTCGTGGTGGTCGACTAACGCCGCAAGGGCGACACAAACGTGGGAGGGCCGTTGGCCCGCTTGACCACAAGGAGGATATAATCTATGAAAAAGGGCAAGAAGTATTCCGACAGCCTCAAGCTGATCGATCGCACCAAGCTGTATGACCCCGAAGAGGCCGTGGCTCTGGTCAAGCAGACTGCCAAGGCCAAGTTTGACGAAACCGTGGAGATCTCCGTGCGCCTGGGCGTCGACCCGCGCCATGCCGACCAGCAGGTCCGCGGCGCCGTGGTGCTGCCCAACGGCACCGGCAAGACCGTGCGCGTGCTCGTGTTCGCCAAGGGCGACAAGGCCAACGAGGCCCTGGCCGCCGGCGCGGACTTCGTCGGCGCGGAGGACATGGTCGCCAAGATCCAGGGCGGCTGGTTTGACTTTGACGTCTGCGTGGCCACCCCGGACATGATGGGCATGGTCGGCCGTCTGGGCCGCGTGCTCGGCCCCAAGGGCCTGATGCCGAACCCGAAGAGCGGCACCGTCTCCATGGACGTGACCCGCGCCATCAACGACATCAAGGCCGGTAAAGTCGAGTACCGCGTGGACAAGACCGCCATCATCCACTGCCCCGTGGGCAAGGCTTCCTTTGACGAAGTGAAGCTGCAGGAGAACCTGCGCACGCTGATGGAGGCCATCATCAAGGCCAAGCCGGCAGCGGCGAAGGGCACCTACATCCGCTCCGCCGTGCTGTCCACCACCATGGGCCCCGGCATCAAGCTCAACGCCCTCAAGTTCTAGTCGACGGTGTCGACGGCCAGTGCCGTTGGCCCGAAGGCGACGCATCCCCGCCCCGTCACGAATGGGGCGGGGATGCTGCGTTTTGGTTCGGTTGGGGCGGGGATGGGAGTAGACGGCGGCAGGCTCAGGAGCAGGAGCCTGCCGCCTGTGACGTTGGGGGACGGAGGCCGCAGGAAAACGAGGCCGGTTCCCCAAAAAGGGATTCTCAAGGGATGAATCCCTTGAGCGGGTGCGGGCAGAGCCCGCCGGTCTCCCCGCGGGACGGCATGAGAAACAGGGCGTGCGGAAGGGGCGGAACGCTGGATTTTGTCAGCGCAAAAGGGCTGTAGCCAGTGTTGCGCCCATTCCCGCGTTGGATGTTCGCCGCGACTCCATCCCCCGGCGCGCCTGCCAGCCGTTCCTGATGGGCAAAGCGCCCCGACTTTCTGCTCTCTCCCGTGACAAACCAAAACCAGGCGCGCCAACTCTGAAGCGCTTTTGCCCCAATGGGGCAAACAGCGTCGCTCCCGCATACTTGCAGCGCCCCTTGCCCCTGCGGGGCAAGGCAGCGTCGCCCAACGCACGCCTTCGCAGGCGGCAGGCTCCTGCTCCCGAGCCTGCCGCCGTCTGCTCCTGCTGCCGCTCCAACCGAAACGAAACGCAGCGCCCATGCCCCCTGCTCGTGGGGCATGGGCGCGTCTGCACGGAGCCGAAGGCGCTGGAAGCCGGCACTGCCGACCGCACTCTTCCTCCCGCAAGGCTGCGTCGCTCACCGCATCACTTCGCAGACGGCGGCAGGTCCCTGCTCGTGGGCCTGCCGCCGTCTACTCCCGCTGTCACCCCAGCCGAAACGAAACGCAGCGCCCATGCCCCCTGCTCGTGGGGCATGGGCGCGTCTGCACGGAGCCGAAGGCGTTGGAAGCCGGCACTGCCGGCTGGGCCTCCGGGCGCGCGTCGCCCCCCTGCTCCTGCGGAGCAAGGAATCGCCGCGCCAGCGTTGAAAACGCCGGCCTACCGCTTGTTCTTTCCTCTTTGTGCTGTTTTGCCCATTTTTTCAGTGCAAGGACATGCAATAGAACCGCAGCTGCGTTTCCGTTCCCGCTTTTGCACGGAAGGAATCATCGGGCAACAAGGGGAAATGACGCTGCCTTGCCCTACGGGTAAGGGGCGCTGCCGGTGTGCATATTCGACGCTGTTTGCCCCTGCAGGGCAAAAGCGCTTCAGAGTTGGCGCGCCTGATTTTGGAGACATCGCGGAGAGAGTAGAAAGTTGGGGCGCTTTGCCCATCAGGTACGGCAGGCAGGCGCGCCGGGGGATGGAGTCGCGGCGAACATCCAACGCGGGAATGGGCGCAACACTGGCTACAGCCCTTTTGCGCCCGCAAAAGCCAGCGTTCCGCCCTTCCGCACGCCCCATTTCCCCTGGCATCCCGCGGGGAGAACGGCGGGCTCTGCCCGCACCCGCCCAAGGGATCAATCCCTTGGGAATCCCTTTTTGGGGAATCGGCCCGCCCCCTCCAGTCCCCGTCCCCCAAAACGCCGCAGGCGGCAGGCCCTGCGCGTGAGCCTGCCGCCGTCTACTCCCTTTATCCCCCAACCGGAACGAAACGCAGCACACCCACCCCCTGCTCGTGGGGTGGGTGTGCGTCTACCTCGCGCCGAAGGCACTGGTCGCCGGCACTGCCGGCCCGGCCTAGGGTTTGGGGATGGAGATGCCGTCCGTGTTGAAGATCAGTTTGAGCGTATCCGTGCCGATCTGGGGATCGCCCGCGGCGGGATCGACGAGCGCAAGCGGCGTGCTATCCGGCGCGTATTGCTCGTTGACATACGTCTGGAACGCAAGCACCGCGTTGAGCGTCACATCGTCCAGTTGCCCGCGCGCCGCGGCGCCGTCGCCGTCCAGCGTCAGCCAATTCCAGCCGGCGAGTATATCCTGCATCTGCCCGATCACCGCCGGGTCAGAGGCGCGCGTCAGCGGCGAATCCCACGGATTCTGCGCGGCCGGCGCTTCCTCTGCCGGAGTCTCCTCGACGGGCGGCTGTTCCACTGCGGGCTCTTCCACCGGCGGTTCTTCGACTACGGGTTCTTCCACTACGGGTTCCTCCACCGGCTCGGGCTCTCTGGCCACGCGAATGCTCGCGCTCTGGCCGTCGGCGGCGGTACCGTTGACGGGGATGACCGTTACCGTGATCTGGTAAACGCTCCCTTCCGCCAGATTATCCCTGCGCAGCGTGTAGGCAGTCTCCGAGGTGTCCTGATCGACATAGTTCGCGTTGCCGTCGCTGATGGTCACGTGATACCCGGCCACATCGCCGCTGGCAGACCAGCGAACCTGTGCGTCGCTGTTGATATACTGCACGTCGCCATCCGTATAACTCACCGGCTCGACGCTGATGGCCGGCGCTTCCACCGTGCCGACCTGCGGCGCGGCTTTGGCAAAGCGCAGCGTCGTGGACTGGCCGTCCTCCGCCGTGCCGTTGACCGGGATGGCGGTGACCGTCACTTCATAGGTCATGCCGTCGGCGAGGTTGTTGAGCAGAATGTTGGTGCTCGTGTAGTCCACCTGGCCGTTGGCAAAGTCGGTGTTGCCGTCGGTGATGTGCAGATGATAGCCCGCCACATCGCCCTCCGCGCTCCACGAGATCGTGAAGTCGGTATCGACGTAGTACACGCCGTCCTGCTCCGCGCTCGGCTCGATGCTGATGGCCGGCGCTTCCACCGTGCCGATCTGCGGCGCGGCCTTGGCAAAGCGCAGCGTCGTGGTCTGGCCGTCCTCCACCGTGCCGTTGACCGGTATGGCGGTGACCGTCACTTCATAGGTCACGCCGTCGGCGAGGTTGTTGAGCGGAATGTTGGTGCTCGTGTAGTCCACCTGACCGTTGGCAAAATTCGTATTGCCATCTGTGATACGCAGGAAGTACCCCGCCACATCGCCATTGGCGCTCCACGAGATCGTGAAGTCGGTATCGACGTAGTACACGCCGTCCTGCTCCGCGCTCGGCTCGATGCTGATGGCCGGCGCTTCCACCGTGCCGATCTGCGGCGCGGCCTTGGCAAAGCGCAGCGTCGTGGTCTGGCCGTCCTCCACCGTGCCGTTGACCGGTATGGCGGTGACCGTCACTTCATAGGTCACGCCGTCGGCGAGGTTGTTGAGCGGAATGTTGGTGCTCGTGTAGTCCACCTGACCGTTGGCAAAATTCGTATTGCCATCTGTGATACGCAGGAAGTACCCCGCCACATCGCCATTGGCGCTCCACGAGATCGTGAAGTCGGTATCGACGTAGTACACGCCGTCCTGCTCCGCGCTCGGCTCGATGCTGATGGCCGGCGCTTCCACCGTGCCGATCTGCGGCGCGGCCTTGGCAAAGCGCAGCGTCGTGGTCTGGCCGTCCTCCACCGTGCCGTTGACCGGTATGGCGGTGACCGTCACTTCATAGGTCACGCCGTCGGCGAGGTTGTTGAGCGGAATGTTGGTGCTCGTGTAGTCCACCTGACCGTTGGCAAAATTCGTATTGCCATCTGTGATACGCAGGAAGTACCCCGCCACATCGCCATTGGCGCTCCACGAAATCGTGAAGTCGGTATCGACGTAGTACACGCCGTCCTGCTCCGCGCTCGGGTCGATGCTGATGGCCGGCGCTTCCACTGTGCCGATAGGCGGCTCGGTGGGCGCCTGTGTGGGGGCCTCCGTGGGCGCTTCGGTGGGGGCTTCCGTCGGGGCCTCCGTCGGAGCCTCCGTGGGCGCTTCGGTAGGCGCTTCCGTCGGGGCCTCCGTCGGCACGGGCGTCGGCGTTGGGGTCGGCTGCGCGGCCTCGAGGGCGAAGCGCACGTCCGTGGACTTGCCGTCTTCCACTGTGCCGTTGACCGGCACGGCGGTCACGCGCAGCGTATAGACCTCGCCTTCGCGCATGGCGCGCGTGCCCAGCGTGGTGGTGGTGGCGGTGAACTCCTGCGAGGCCAGCACCTGGCCCATGCCGTCGAACACCTGCACCAGGTAGTGGTCCACGTCACCGCCGGCGCTCCAGCCGACGGTCAGCGTGCCGGCGCTAACGTAGTGGATCATATCGACGCTGACGCTCTCCACCGGCGTGATGGACACCGTGGGGATGCCGACCTCGCCGGGCGCCGGCGTGGGCGTGGGCGTAGGAACGGCGGTGGGCGTCGGCGTGGGCGTGCCCTTGAGGGCGAACTGCAGATGCGTCCAGCGGGCATTATCCACGGTGCCGTTGACGGGGATCGCGCCCACGGAGATGGTGTAAAGCGCGCCTTCCTTCAGCGAGGCAAGCGAGAGGTTGCCGCTGGTGTTGGTCACCTGCTGAGAGACGATGGTATTGCCGGTGCTGTCGGCCACGCGCACGTAGTAGGCGGCCACGTCGCCATCGGCGCTCCAGGTGAAACTCACGCGGCCGGCCGCGCGGTCGAGGTAGTAGACGCCGCCGGAAATGGAGTCGATGGGCGAAATGCCGATCTGCGGCGCGCCGACGTCGCCCGGAGCGGGCGTGGGCGTGGCGGTGGGCACGGGCGTGGGCGTGGGCTCCACGTAGACGGGCGCACGGTCGGAGAAGAGCAGCTGCTGCGTCTCCACCGTGGCCACGCCGGTGACGTCCAGGCCGGCCGTATACTGGAACAGCTCCACAGCCGCCTTGGTGATGGAACCGAAGTTGCCGGTGATGTTGGCGTCGTAGTAGTTCAAATCGCGCAGGCGGCGTTGCAGGTTGGCCACGCGGCTGTTGGAATCGCCGCGCTGCAAAGTGATGTAGCCGCTGTATTCCGGAACGCCGGCGGAGAAGAGCCGGTCCTGCAGCGACGCGGTAGCCGTGCCCGTCTGCCGCAGGCCCAATTCGGCCTGCAGGCGCTTGACGGCGGCGACGGTAGCGTTGTTATAGGTGCTGCCGGGCGTGCCCTCCAGGTAGTACAGCGCCTTGAGCCGCTCGTTCAGTTCGCGCACGCGGTAGCCGGTGTCGCCCTTTTCCAGGTAGATATAGCTGGCGCAGTGGCGCGCGTTCGAGGCGTAGAGCCTCTGCAGCGTCTCGCGGGTGGCGTCCCCGCCGCCGGAGAGACCGTTTTCCTCCTGGAACAGCGCCACGGCTTCCTCCGTGCGCTCGCCGTAGATGCCGTCCGCGCTGTCGGCCAGGTAGCCGAGCGCGCGCAGGCGATCCTGCAAAATGGTCACGCGCAGGCCGGTGTTGCCGCGGCTGAGCGCTTTATAGGGATCGTAAGCGGAGAGGTTGCCGCTGAAGAGCACTTCCTGCAACTGCGGAGAGGCCACGCCGTTGACGGCAAAGCCGCGGTCGGCGAGGTCGGTCTGCAAAAGGCGCACGGCATACTGCGTATTGGGGCCGAAGATGCCGTCGGCGTCGTCGTTGAGGTAGCCCAGATCAATGAGGCGCTGTTGCAGGGCGCGCACGGCCTCGCCGCGGCTGCCGCGCGAGAGCGTGCCGTACTCCTCCTGCGGCTTGAGCACATCCGCGCTGGTCTGTTCGCCTTCGACCGTCCAGGAAGCCGCCAGGCGGATGATGGAGCGCGCTTCCTCTTCCCCGTCGGGGGCTTCCTCGCCGAAATTGAAGGTGGGCACTTCGCTGCCCGTCCAGCCGTCGGCTTCGAGATCTTCGGGCGCAAAGACGGCGTAGAGGTTGACAAGGCCGCTCATGGCCTCGAGGCGCAGGCTGTCCAGCGCATAGCCGTCCTCGGTAAGTTCGGCAAGGTCACAGCCGTTGAAGGCGCTCAATTCGCCCGTCTCCAGATCGACGCGATAGACCTCGCCCGTGCTTTCATCCAGCGCGAAGAGGCTTTCCGCGCTGGCGGCGAGCTGCGTCACGCCCGCGCTCAACGAGGCGAGCATGCGCCACGACATCTGCGCGGGGTCGAACTCCTTGAGGCGGCTCTGGCCGGCGGTCGAGGTAATGTAATAGAGTTTACCGCCCAGAGCGGCAAAGTCCTGAACGCCGAAATCGACGAATTCCACATCGCCGGTCTCCAGCGACTGCATGCTCAAAAGGCTTTCGGCGCTGAGGCGCAAAAAGGCCTCGTCCGTATAGGCCGCGGCGGCGGGCACATCGCCGGTGTATTCGGCGAAGGCTCCGGCGCGATGGTTGTACAAAAGCGCGCCCTGCCCGGCCTCCAGCGCGGCGACCACGCCCTCGGGCAGCAGATAGAGCGCGGCGATATTGCCGCTGGCCGTGGCCACCTGCGTGGCGGTAGCCTGCGCGCCGGCGCTGTCGTCGATCTCCAGGCGCATCAGCGCCGTGGGATCGACGGCGGAGATGTAATAGACCGTGTCGCCCGTGACCGCGCAGGCGCGCAGCACGTTGTCGGCCAGCGCCGTCTCGCTCAAGTCGTCAAGGTCCAGGCGCATCAGCGTGCCGCCGAGATCTTCGATCTCCTCGCCCGCCAGATAGAGGACTTCCTCTTCGTCCACATGGACGATCTGCGCGGCGTATTGCAGCGTCATCGAGCCCTCGTAGCCGGTCAGGTACAATCCGCCCTCGCCGTCCACATAGGCGCCGATGCCGTCCGCAGCTCCGGTCAGGGCCGCTTGCTCGCCCGCGTAGAGCGCGCCCGCAGCCACGGCGGAAGACGTCTGTTCCGTCAGGCCCCAGGAAGTGGCCATGGCCGGAACACACAGCATCAGGCACAGCGCCAATGCCAGGGCGCGCGCAAGAGCTTTCCGTTTCATACAATTCCCCTCCGTTTCGGAATGAGTTTGCCTTTTAGACGCTTGCCCGCTGGCGGCGGTTCCGTTTTTTGCCGCTTTTCCCCTGCCAGGTTTTGCCAAAATCATTTCACCTCGCGTTCGCTTGCTTTTTCGAACAGATGTGCTATAATGGTATCAGAACATATGTTCGATAAGGGGGCGTTTCCATGCGGACGATCCTGCACAGCGACTTAAACAACTTTTATGCCAGCGTGGAGTGTTTGAAGAACCCGGCGCTGTGGAGCGTGCCCATGGCCGTGTGCGGCGATCCGCAGGCGCGCCACGGCATCATACTTTCCAAAAACGAACTGGCCAAGGCCGCGGGGGTAAAGACGGCGGAGGCCATCTGGCAGGCGAAGGAGAAGTGTCCGGAACTGGTGCTGGTGGGCACGGATTTTCCCGCCTATTTGCGCTACGCGGAAAAGATGCGGCGCATCTACGCCGATTTTTCCGATCGCGTGGAGCCTTTTGGGCTGGACGAGGCCTGGCTGGACGTGAGCGACGTGGGCGCGGAGGGCAAGGTGATCGCCGACGAGATCCGCGCGCGGGCGAAAAAGGAGTTGGGGCTGACGGTGTCGGTGGGCGTATCGTTTGGCAAGGTCTTCGCCAAGCTGGCCAGCGATTTGAAAAAGCCGGACGCCACCACCTGCGTGACGGTGGAAAACTTCCGCAAGGTCGTCTGGCCGCGGCCAGCGCGCGCGCTGCTCTATGTGGGACCGGCCACGGAGCGGCGGCTGCGCGAGCGCAATATACGCACCATCGGCGACATCGCCGCGCGCCGTCCGGAGGCGTTGCGCGCCATGCTGGGCAAGCACGGCGAGACGCTTTGGACGTATGCCAACGGCCTGGAATGCGAGGCGGTATCGCCTCTGGGGGCGGAGGCGATGATCAAGTCCATTGGCAACAGTGTCACGCCCGCGCGCGACCTGGTGAGCGACGCTGACGCGCGCGAACTCTTTGCCGTGCTCAGCCAGTGCGTGGGGGAACGGCTCCTGCGCCGCGGACTGATGGGACGCGTGGTGACCATTTCCATACGCGACTGCGATCTGAAGACCGTCACCGTACAGAAGACGCTCCCCGCCCCCACCGCGCTTTCCGGCGAGATCGCGCGGGCGGCCATGGCCCTGTTCCGCGAGCGCTGGGGATGGCAGAAAAGCGTGCGCAGCCTCGGCGTATGCGTGAGCGCTCTCTGTCCGCAGAGCGCTCCTGAGCAGACGAGCATCTTTGGCGACGGCGGCCGCGGCCGTGCGCTGGCCCTCGAGCGCGCGCTGCTCGATCTGCGCCGCCGCTATGGCCGCGACTGCGTGCGCCGCGCCATGCTGCTGGAGAGCGACTTCGGCCATCTGCGCCCCAACGAAGACCTTCCGGTCGGCGGCGCCAGCTTCCAGCGCCGTTGGCGCGAGGTAGACGGCGTTGGGGGTACGGCCCCTGTTCCCTTCTAGCCCCCCCGCACCCCAAAACGCCGCAGGCGGCAGGCTCCTGCTCCTGAGCCTGCCGCCGTCTACTCTCACTCCCACCCCAACCGGAACGAAACGCAGCACACCCGCCCCCTGCTCATGGGGCGGGTGTGCGTCTACCTCGAGCCAACGGCACTGGCCGACGGCACTGCCGTCAGTCGGTGGGGCGGTGGTGGAAGCGGCCGGCGAAGACGTCGGTCTTGATGATGTTGATGAAGGCGTGCTCGTCCACGCGGCGCACCTCGCCGAGCACGCGGCGCATCTCGGAGGAGGAAACCACGGAATAGACCATGTTGCGCTCTTTCTGCTCGTAAAGGCCAATGCCGCGGAAGAGCGTGGCCCCGTGGTGGGTGCTGATGCGGATGCACTCGTAGACGTCGGCCGGCTTTTCGGTGATGATGAACAGCGTGTGCTTCTGGTAATTCTTGTAGAACACGTGCAGCGCCTGCGTGACCGTGAACTGATAGATGATGGAATACATGGCCTTGTCCCAGCCGAACAGGTATCCCGCCACGGCCAGCATAATGGCGTTGAAGATAAAGATGGTGCCAAAGGCGTCGCGGTCGTGCTTCTGGGCCATGTACATGGCGATGAAGTCCGTGCCGCCGGTGGTGGCGTCGGCGCGCAGGCAGAGGCTGCTGCCAAAGGCGTAGAGTATGCCGCCGAACACGCAGTTGAGCAGGGGATCCTGCGTCAATCCCATGTCGGGCAACAGGTCCGTCAAAACAGAGGACAGGATGATGGTAATGATCGAGAGTATGGTGAACTTGCGCCCGAGAAAGCGCAGGCCAATGTATACCGGGATGGAATTGAAGATGACGTTGAACACCGTAAAGGGCACTTGCAGGCCCAGATAGGTGGAAAAGATGGTCTGCATCAGCATGGACAGGCCGTTCATGCCGCCGGGATACATCTCCGCCGGGCGCACGAACATCTTCAGATTGACGGCGATGATCGCCGAGGCGACGACGACCAGCAACAGCCTGCGCAGATCGCGCTTCCAGTCGAACTTCATTCCGCGTCCTCCTCCATGTCCACATAGGTCGCCTCGTGGCCCAGGGCCGGCAGAAGGCGTTCAAAAAAGTCCGCGCCCGAAACGGCGAGCGTCGCCGTGTTCACGCAGGGATGGAACAAAAGCCGCTCCTCGCCCCGCAGCGCGCGGTCGATGGCCAGGCGCACCTTTCTCTCCTGATCGAACAAAAGGCCCATGGGGCTGATCGCCCCCGGCAGCGTGCGCAGCATCTCCATCAGTTCCTCCGCCGTGGCAAAACTCAGGCGCGAGACGCCAAGCTGCCGCGAGACGCGCGCTGTGCGGAAGGGCGCGTCCGCGCGGGCAATGAGCAGATGGTGCGTGGCATGGTTGCGCGGCGTGAGGAAGAGGTTTTTCGGCATGACCCCGCCCAACGCTTCCTCGGCAGCCTTACAGTCCTCCATGGTATGCACCGGCGCGTGCTCCAGCAGTTCATAGGGAACGCCCAGCGCCCCCAGCGCCGAAAGCACGTCCTCTTTAACGGATGCCATGCAGCCTCAAGTCCTTTCCTTCCAGCTTGATGGTCAGCGCGCTGGCGTGATCGAACAGACGCGAGCAGACGCGCTCGCCGTAGCGCTCCTGTATCTGCGCCGGGGTGAGGTTGGTGGTCGCCATCGTCGAAAGCCCCGCCTCCATGCGCTCGTTGATGAGCAAAAACAGGTATTCCACGGTGATGTTGCGCATCATCGGCTCGGTGCCGAGGTCGTCCACCAGCAGAAACGGCGTTTCCAGCAGGGCGGCAAAGCCGTCGGCGTCCTCCGCGTCGCCCACGTGGCGGCGGCGCATGGCGTCGAACATGCGGTAGGCGGTCGTGCGCGTGGCGGCAAAACCCCGGCTGTTCACGCGCTCATAGACGCAGTTGAGCAAAAAGCTCTTGCCCAGCCCGCCCGCGCCGGAGAGCACGATGTTGCGCCAACGCGCCTGCGGATAGCGGTCGGCAAATTCCTCCAAAAGTCCCTTCGCCTCCAACAGCCGCGCCCGCTGGCCGTTCTCCTCGGGCACGAAGGCGGCGTTGAAGGCCTCGAACGTCTGCGCGCCCTGTCCGCCCTGCTCCCCCATCGCCAGACGGCGCTCGAAGCAGGCGCAAAAGCGCGCCGGCGCGTCGCCCACATAGCCGGTATCGCGGCAGACGGGGCAGCGGTAGTGCTCCTCCAGATAGTCCTCGGGCAACCCCAGCGCCCGCAGGCGGCGGCGCGTTTCGGCATTGAGGAACGCGCCCTTCTGGCGCATGTCCCCGGCGATGGCGCGGCGCTTGTCCGCGTCCGGCTCGTTCATGGCCGCGCGCAAAGACTGCGCCGCCAGCGACACGCTGCGCGCGCGCAGGGCTTCCAGTTCCGGATCGCGCGCGAAGGCCTCGCGCTCGCGTTCGCGCTGCTCTCGCTCGTTCTGGTAGCGCCGACGCGCGTATTCATCCAACAGCGCCCGCACGCGCTCCGCTCTGGTCATTCGCTGTTCCCCCTGTATTGCGTAAGATCGGTAAACAATTCGTCGCCGTCGCCCTCCATCGCGCGCTGTTCATAGCGCAGGGCGGGATTGTCAAAGCCCTTCTTCCCCGCCGCGCGCTCCCGCCGCGCGCGAGCCTGGTCGGGCGTTGCGACGCCCTCCTTTTCCCACGCGGCGAGCAGTTTGTCGATGGCCGCCACCGCCGCGCCCTTGCCGCGCGACTGCTCCGCCGCCAAATGCAGCATCTCCGGGGAAAAGCGCGCCTTCCAGCCCTCGAACAGGGCGATGTCGGCAAGCCCCGGCGTCCTGTCCGAACCGGCCAGGCGCAAAAGCCCGATCATCTCCGCTTGCAGGGCGCGCTGCCTTTGCAGGTACGCCTCGGCGGCGTCGGCGCGGAAAAGCCCCTTCTCCGCCCACTGCGCAAGCAGGCGCTCGAGATCCTCAAAGCGATGGCGGTTCTGGGCGTTGAGGGCGACAGCCGCCGCCGTCACCGTGCCCGCCTCAAAGCCGGCCTCGAGGAAGCGCGCGTAGCGCCTGAGCGTCTCCGGCGTGGGCTGGGCGGACGCGCCCAGTTCGCGCAAAACGTCGCGCAGGGCGGCGAAATTGGCGTCCGTTTGCAGATAGCGCCCCTCGAGCACGCGGTCGAGATAGGCGAACGAGGGATTCTGCGCGTTGGTCATGGCCGCGCAGCCCTCGAGGATGGCCTCCGTCTCAAAGCCCCAGCCGCGCCACTTGCGCGCCAGCGCCAGTTCGTCCTCCGTTGGCCGCCGGCGCAGGCTAAAACGCTTGAGCACCGCCTCGGCCGCGGCCAGATCGCCGCTCTTTTCGGCGATCAGGCGCTCCACATCCGCAAGCGTGCGCGCGCCGCGCTCGCTCCATTCGCGGGCGGTGTTGTCCAGTTTGCGCAGCGTCGCGCGCGGCGTCTTGCGCGAATAACGCAGGCCGGTGAGGCCGTACTCGACGATCTTCAGCGCCGCCTCCGGCGTATAGCCGAACACCGTCACCCACTCCTGCGGAATGGAAACCTCGCCGTGAAGAATGACGTCGCCAAAGAGGCGCTGCAAAGAGGCGTTGAAATCGCGGAACTGATAGTAGTGCTGATCCATCTCCGAGGCAGCGCCCGCGCCGCGCATGGGCAACAGCGCGTAGGTGGGCGGACGATCGCTGAGGCGCCTGACCAGCCCCTCGCGCTCCCAGTAGCGGAAGGCGTCCTCCACGGCCTCGTCCGAAAGGCGCAGGGCGCTGGCGACGTCGGAAACGCTGCCGCCCATCTCCGGATGGCCGCACAAAAGGCGCGCATACAGATAGACGCGCAGACAGTCGTCCGGCGCGGTGGGCAGATATTCCAATAAAAACATGTTTTCCACGGGCGTGGCGCCATAGACCACCGCCCCATGGTCGAAGGACAAAAAGGCCATGCACGCTCCCCTTTCGTGGCAAATCCCCAGTAAATCATAGCACAATTTGCCTGGAAAGACAATCGGATTTTTCGCCGCCTCCCGACACAATGTTGACAAAGTTTTGTCAAAATGGTATAATCGTATCGATTTTTGCGAAAAAGGACGTTGAGATATGGATTCCTGCAAGGAAAAATGCCGCTGGAGCGATTTGGCCTTTTGCCTGTTCTGGGTATTTCTTTCCGGCTTGATCGCGCATGGCTTCGCCTATTTCAACGCCGCCTTTTCGCACGATGGCCTGTATCAACTTTCGGGGACGGACGATCTTTTTCAAGTCTCTCTGGGGCGGTTCCTGCAGCCCGTGTGGCGCTTTGTCCGCGGCGGCATCAGCGCGCCGTGGCTGACCGGAGCGCTGAGCCTGCTGTTCATCGCCCTCGCGGCGCATCTGGTCATCCACCTGCTGCGCCTGCGCCGCCCTCTGTGGCGGGGGCTTGCCTGCGCGCTGATGGCGGTCAATCAGACCGTGACGCTGCTCAACGCCACCTATACGCAATGTGTAGACGTTTTCATGCTCTCGCTGCTGTTGTCCGTGCTGGCGGTATGGCTGCTGGAGCGCGGCGGACTGCCGTCGTTCGCGCTGGGCGCGCTCTCTCTGGCGGCTTCGCTGGCGCTGTATCAGAGCTATGTCTCGGTGGCGCTGGGGTTGATGCTGCTTCTGTTCATCGACCGGGCCCTTCAGGGCCGGGAAGCCTATCCGCCCCGGGCGCTGTTTGCCTGGGCGGGCAAGGCCGCGGCCATGGCGCTGCTGGGCGCGGCGCTGTACTGGGGCGGCATGCAACTATCGCTGCGGCTCGCCGGCACAGCGCTTTCGCAGGGATACAACAGCATCGCCGGCGCGCTGGACTTTTCCCTTTCGCAGCTTCCCCTGCTGGTGGGGCGCACCTACTGGCGCTTCATCCGCCTGCTGGCGATTCCCGACGCCGCCCAGCCCCTGCGCGCGGTGCTGATGAACGGTCTGCTGGCGGCGCTGTGCGCGGGCCTGTTTGTGTATCGCGCGCGCCGCGCGCGGCCGGGAAAGCTGAACGCGCTGCTGGCGGCGGTTGCCGTGGCGCTGCTGCCCTTCGCGCTGAACATCTCCTTCTTCTTTTCCAAGGGCGTGCAGCACCGGCTGATGATCTACGCCCTGGCGCTCGTCTACCTGATGGCCATGCAGTTCGAGGATCGCGCCGGCAGCGCGGCCGGGAAAACGGACGGGCGAGGCGGCAAGGCCGTGCGCTGCGTGATCGCCGCGGCGCTGAGCGTTCTTCTCTTTTCCAACACGATCTACGCCAATACGGTGTATCTGAAAAAGACGCTGGAGGCGGAGTCCTTCGACATGCTGATGACGCGCGTACTCGACCGCGTAGAGCAGGTAGAGGGCTATGTGCCGGGCGAGACGCCCGTGGCGATCCTGGGCGAGTTCCCCGAATCGCCGCTGCTGGGCGAGGACGTCTTCGCCGCCTACCGCCAGACGGGTCTGGACTTGCGCACGCCCGTCACCTACGGCGTTGTGGCCAAATCCTATATCCGCGACAAGCTCGGCTACAACATGCGCTTCGCCACCGACGAGGAGATCGGCGCGCACTATTACGACCCGGAAGTGCAGTCCATGGGCGTCTTTCCGGCGGCGGACAGCGTGAAGATGGTGGGCGGCTGCGTCTACGTGCGCGTTTCCGCGCGGGGCGATTGACAGGGGAACGCGCGTCTGCTATAATAATACGCATATGGCGATGATGGGAACAAGACGACCGTCCGCGCGCGCAGAGAGCCGGGGCAGCTGAAAACCGGCGGCGGGGCGTTCGTGCATAGCTCGCCCCGGAGCCTTTCAGGCGCTGAGTCTGAGACGGCCGCCCCCGTTATCGGGCGCTGAGATCGCCGCCGCGCGCGGTGAAATTGGGTGGTACCGCGAAGCACGCCTTCGCCCCAACAGGGGCGGAGGCTTTTTTGACGAATCAAAAGGGAGACGCAGCCATGAAGAAATACGTGCCCTGTCCGCCAATGACGTTGCCAGACCGCCAGTGGCCCTCCCGGCGGCTGGAAAAGGCCCCCATCTGGTGCTCGGTGGACCTGCGCGACGGCAACCAGGCGCTGGTGGAGCCGATGAACGTCGAGGAAAAGCTGGAAATGTTCAAAATGCTCGTGCGCATGGGCTTCAAGGAGATCGAGGTGGGCTTTCCCTCGGCCTCGCAGACGGAGTTCGACTGCGTGCGCACGCTCATTGAGCAAAACCTCATCCCCGACGACGTGACCATACAGGTGCTCACACAGGCGCGCGAACACCTCATCCGCAGGACGTTCGAGGCTGTGGAAGGCGCCAAACACGTCATCATGCACCTGTATACCAACATTTCCCCGATGTTCCAGAAATGCGTGTACAAGACCACGCGCAAGGGCATCGTGGATATCGCCGTGCGCGAAATCGAGCTTCTGCGCATGCTGGCGGAAATGCGCGAGGACGGCGGCGAGGGCATCACCTTTGAATACTCGCCGGAGTGCTTTTCCGAGGCCGAACCGCGATTGGCAATGGTGGTGCTCTCCTCCGTGATCGAGCATTTTGGGGCCACGCCGGAGAAAAAACTCATCCTCAACCTGCCCTCCACGGTGGAAAAGACCATGCCCAACGAGTTCGCCGACCGCATCGAATACGTGGACCGCTTCCTGCCCGGGCGCGAGAATGTCATCCTCTCCGTCCACCCCCACAACGACCGCGGCACGGGCATCGCCGCCGCGGAAATGGCGCTGCTGGCCGGGGCCGAGCGCGTGGAGGGAACGCTCTTTGGCAACGGCGAACGCACCGGCAACGTCGACCTTGTCACGCTGGGGTTGAACATGGCGGCGCTGGGCGTGCAGCCGGGGCTGGATTTCAAGCACCTGATGCGCATCCGTCAGGTGTACGAGCGCTGCACGCGCATGCACGTGCCGGAACGCTCGCCCTACGCGGGCGATCTGGTGTTCACGGCCTTTTCCGGCTCCCATCAGGACGCCATCCGCAAGGGCTTTGCCTATCGTGCCGAGCACCCGCGCCAGCCGTGGCAGGTGCCTTACCTGCTCATTGACCCCAAGGACATCGGCCGCAGCTACGAGCCGATCATCCGCATCAATTCCCAGAGCGGCAAGGGCGGCGCGGCCTATGTGCTGCAAACGCGCTTTGGCTACAACCTGCCTAAGGCCATGCATCCGGAACTGGGCGCGCTGGTGAAAAAGGAGGCCGTGGCCTACGGCTCCGAACTGCCGCCGGAGCGGCTGTTGCACCTGTTTTTGCGCGAGTTCGTCTCCGTGAGCAAGCCCTACTCGCTTCTGCGCCACACCATCACCGAGATCGGCGGCGAGGGCCATTCGCAGGTCAAGTTCACCGGCACCATCCGCTATCACGACGAGGAACACGAACTGTGCGGCGAGGGCAACGGCCCCATCGACGCCTTCTTCTCCGCCATGCGCGCGGCGCACATCGAGGGCTTCCGCTTCGTCAGCTACCACGAGCACGCCATCTCCTCCGGCTCGGACGCCAAGGCCTGCGCCTATATCGAACTGGAATACAGGGGACATGACGTGTTCGGCGTGGGCATCCACTCCAACGTGTCCATCGCCTCCATCCGCGGCGTGCTGGCCGCCATCAACCGCGCCCTGACGCTCTACGGGGAGGCATGACGATGCAAAACGCTTTCAACGCCGTGGGCTGCATCCTTTTGATCGCCCTGGCGGGCGCGGGCGTGTACCTGCTCGGCTGGGTGCGCGACGAACACCTGCCGCTGCTCTCGAATCTGGTGATCAAGGTGGCCCTTCCCTGCATGATCGTGGGCAACGTGCTGGGCCAGTACACGCCCGAATCGCTGGCGGAAAACCTGCCGGCGCTGGCGGCGGCGCTGCTGAGCGTGCTTTTGACGCTTTTGCTGGCGCTGCCCATCGGCAAGGCGCTGAAACTGCCGGGGGCTCGGATGGGCGTGTTCGTGGTGATGTTCGCCTTTTCCAACAGCGTGTTCATCGGCGTGCCGGTGTCGCGGGCGCTGTTTGGCGAGGCGGTGCTGCCCTACACGCTGCTTTATTATCTTGCCAACACCTCGCTTTTCTGGGGCGTGGGCTTCCCACTGATGCGCAAGTATGGCGGGGCCGCCTCGGGCCGGCGGCGCAAGCCGCCCGTGCCGCTGGTGGTCATCCTCATCTGCTTTTTGCTGGTCTTGTTGCGCTTTGAGCCGCCGCAGTTCTTCATGGACGCCTGCGGCTATCTGGGCAATCTGGTGACGCCGCTCTCGCTTTTGTTCACCGGCGCGGTGATGGCGCGCATGGTGCGCGCGCGCACGTTCCGCTGGGAAAAGGGCTATCTGGCCGCCGCGCTGGGGCGCTTCATCGTCTGCCCGGCGCTGCTGCTTCTCTGCGCGCTCCTCTTCCCCATGGGCGATATGAGCCGCGACGTTTTGATGGTGCAGGCCGGCATGCCGGTGATGACGCAGACGGCGCTGGTGGCCGCCTCCACCGGCTCGGACGAGGAATACGCCGCCGGCGGCACGGCGCTGACCACGGTGCTGTCGCTTTTGATGATCCCCCTGTACATGCTGCTGATCGAGCGTGTGCTGTGAAAAAGCGCCCCCGTCGGGAACGTTCTCCCGACGGGGGCATTGCGTCGCAAAACATATTGTATCTGATGCCGCGTCATGCTATAATGGGTGTAGGAAGGGCGCTTTGATCCGCAAGGAAAGGAACCATCGCATGCCTGTATTATCGGTGTTCTATGGAATCGTCGTAAGCATGTATTTTGAAAAGGACGGAAAGCATAGCGAGCCACATTTTCATGCCAGATATGGAGAATATAGGGCTGAAGTGGACTTTAATGGTAATCTTCTTGCGGGAAAGTTGCCCGCTCGCCAAGCTGCATATGTCAAGGCGTGGGCATATATACATCAGGAAGAATTGCGGATAAATTGGGAACTCGCCATGCAAAATGAGCGCCCGTTCCGTATCGACCCTTTGAAATGAGGTGTTTTTCATGGAAGAACTCATTCGCGGCGCACGGGACATTGCTCCTGACGCGGTGCGCGTGGAAGTTCGGGATGACCATACACTGCGCGTGCGCTTCGCAAACGGGGAATTGCGCGATTTTGACGCCAGGCCACTTCTGGCGCGAAAGTGCTACGACGCTTTGAAAAACGAGGCCCTTTTCGCCACCGCGCGCGTCGAATACGGCGTGGTGACCTGGGCGGACGGCTCCGACCTTGACCCGGAATGGCTCTACGAAGACAGCGTTCCCGTCGCGGAGGAGGGCACCGCCCTCTGACGCATCGCGGCGCGCAAAGCGCCCCCGTCGGGAACGTTCTCCCGACGGGGGTGCTTCTTGCGGCAGTCAGCCGCCGACGAGCACGATGCTGACGTCGTTGACGTTGGTGCCGGTGGGGCCGGTGATGAGCAGGCCGTCGCAGGCTTTGAGGCCATTGTAGGCGTCGTTCTCATCGAGTATGGCGGGGATGCGCAGTCCCTGCGCTTCCAGCAGGGCGCGGCTTTTTCCGTCCACCACGCCGCCGGCGGCGTCGGTGGGCCCGTCCGTGCCGTCCGAACCGAGGGAAAGCACTGCCACGTTGTCCAGTCCATGAATTTGCTGGGCGGCGGAGAGCGCCAGTTCCTGATTGCGGCCGCCCTTGCCGCGGCCCCGAAGATACACCACCGTCTCGCCGCCGGCGATGAAGGCGCGCCTGCGGCCTTCCTGCGCGTGGGCAACGGCGATGCAACCAAGGAACGTGCCCGCCTCACGGGCTTCGCAACACAGGCAGTCGGTCAATACTTCCGCCGTATATCCCCGGCGTTCGCAGGCGGCGCGCGCCGCCTCGCACAACTGCCCCACGCCGCCCGTCACCATCGAGCGAACGTTGTCAAGCGCCGCAACCGGCTCCGCCCGCAGGCAGGCAAGCGCCTCGGGGCCCATGCGCAACCCGTATTTGGCGACGATCTCCATGGCTTCCTCCGCGCTGCTGCGGTCGGCGCAGGCCGGGCCGGAGGCGATCATGTCCTCGCGGTCGCCGACCACATCCGAAAGGATGATGGAAAACACCCGCGCGGGCGCGCAGGCGCGCGCGAACTTGCCGCCCTTGACGGCGGAAAGGCGCTTGCGGATGGTGTTGATCTCCACGATGTCCGCCCCGCAGGCGAGCAGCTGCGCGTTGATCTCCTGAAGCTCGGCAAGGGGGATCAGCGGCTTTTCAAACAGCGCCGAACCGCCGCCGGAGAGCAACAGGAGCACGCGGTCGTCTTCCGCGAGGCCGGAAACGGCATCCAGCACGGCCTGCGTCGCCCGAACGCTGTTTTCGTCCATCTGCGGATGACCGGCCTCAAAAATGCGAAAGCCCTCGATGTCGCCCTGGGAATGGCCGTATTTGGTGATGACATAGCCCGCGTCAAACGCGCCCTCCAAAAGTTCGGCGGCGGCTTTCGCCATCTGCCAGCCGGCCTTACCGACCGAAACCACAAGCGTCTTTCCGCGCGCGGCGGGAAGGCCGGCAAGCGCGCGGCGCACGGCCGCGTCCGGCAGCGATTCTGCGATGACCTCCCGGGCGATCGCGCGCAATTCCTCTTTCAGCGTCACGTTTTTCTCCTTTCCGATGGGCGCGTCCCCCGCGCCGTTTTGCACGGGCGGCGCGAAAAACGCCCGGCGCGCGGCCGGGCGAGCGGGCGATGGACTCAGGCGAATGTGGAGGCGGCGAGCATGGCCTCAAGCGTTTCTTCGTCGATGCCCTTGGAAGTAAGAATATAGGAAAGGCCGTCGTGCGGGCGCACGTAGAGCTGCGTGGTATACACGCCTTCCAGCGTGTAGGCGCAGCCCTCATACAGCGTTTCGCCAAAGGTAAACGCGCCGTCAGTGTAGCCCTCCGCGCCCATCAGGGCTTCGTAGAGCTGGCGAAGGCCGCTGAGCGTCAGTTCCAGGTCGCTGTCGCTGATGGTCACTTCCTGGCGCTGCACGACGAACACCGCGCCGGGCGCGTCCGGCGAGAAGTAGCACTCAAGGCCCTTGCCGGCATACGCCGCCGCCTCGTCGGCGTCCTCGACGCCCTGGGCGGCGAATTCCGCGTGCATCGAGCTGTATTGCTGGTAGGTATCCCCGTCCAGGCGGAACCAGCTCGCGTCCGGCAGGGCGAGCGTATAGCCGTGCTCGGACTGGTAGACGGCCATATCCTCGGCCAACGCCACGCCCACCGTCAGGGCGAGAAGGGCGAGCAGACACGCACAGATTCTTTTCATGTTTCTCCATCCTTTCTTTCTCTGCTTGTTTCGCATTTTGCGCCGGCCGGCGGCCGCGTACGCCGCGTCCTCCATGTTACGATTTTATGATACGCGCTTTCCGCGCCGCTGTCAAGGCAAAAGCAACGCAAAGTTAGCGCGCGAGTGAAGATTAAGTCTTCTTTGCGTGGCGGAAATTGGTTGTAATGCGCGGCAAAGCGTGGTATAATAAAATATGGTATAAGTATTCTGAGGATGCTCCCGGATGTCTTTTCCGGGGCATTTTCCATGACAGACTCGGTTTGGAGGGGTTTGGTTGCCTGGCAGGCAGACGATGCCGGTGAAGGATGCTGCGCGCCTCGCGCAAAAGCTCGCGGATGAATTACAGCTTGAATTGGTGGATGTGGAGCTGGTCAAGGAGCCGACCGGCCGCTTTTTGCGCTTTTTCGTCGATACCGAGGAAGGCGTTTCCGTAGACGAGCTGGAAAATTTCCACCGCCGCATACTGCCGCTGGTGGAGCGCGTGGACTACGACTATATGGAAGTTTCTTCCCCGGGCGCGGACCGTCCCTTAAAGACCGAGCGCGATTTTGAGCGCGCGCAGGGCATGCGCGTGGAACTGAATACCTATCGGGCCGTGAACGGCGCCAAGCACTTTGTGGGCGAACTCAAGGGCCTGATCGAGGGAAACATCGTCCTGACGACGGACGACGGAGGCGAGGCGGCCTTCCCGCGCAGGGAAGTGGCCGTGGTGCGCCCGCTGATTGAATTTGACGAGAGCGACCTGGACGCCTTCTTCCCCGAGGGAGAGGACACGCCCAGCCAGAACGGATAGGGGGTTTGCGGCATGGCACACAGCAGCATCGACTCGGGCGAACTGATCCGCGCGGTCAATGATCTTTCCAAGGAGCGGCGTGTCAACAAGGACGTGCTCTTTTCCGCCATTGAGGCGGCGCTGATCTCAGCGTATAAGAAAAATTACGGCAAGAGCGCCAATGTGCGCGCCTCCATCGACCGCGACAAGGGCGAGATCGAGGTGCTCTCGCGCAAGACGGTGGTCGAGGAAGTGAACGACCCCCAGTGCGAGATGACGCTTCAGGAGGCCCGCGAGATCGACCGCCGCTACGAGGTGGGCGACCTGGTGGAAGTGCCCGTCACGCCCCGCGACTTTGGCCGCATCGCCGCGCAGACCGCCAAGCAGGTGGTCGTGCAGCATCTGCGCGAGGCCGAGCGCGGCGTGATCTACGACGAGTACAGCCAGAAGGAAAACGAGATCCTCACCGCCATCGTCCAGCGCGTGGAGAACCGCAACGTCTATGTGGAGTTGGGGCGCACGGAGGGCATCATCGAGCCCAACCAGCAGATGCCCAATGAAGAACTTTCCATCAACGACCGCATCAAGGTCTACGTGCTGGAAGTCTCCCGCCAGGGCCGCGGCCCGCAGGTGTACGTCTCGCGCACGCATCCGGGGCTGGTCAAGCGCCTGTTTGAACTGGAAGTTCCGGAACTTGTCTCCGGCGTGGTGCAGATCAAGGCCATCGCCCGCGAAGCCGGCTTCCGCACGAAGATGGCCGTGTTCTCTACCGATCCGCTCATCGACGCGGTCGGCTCCTGCGTCGGCCCGCGCGGCATGCGCGTGGAAAACGTGGTGTCGGAGTTAAAGACCGAGAAGATCGATATCATCAAGTGGTCGTCCGACCCGGCGGAATACATCGCCAACGCCCTGAACCCCGCGCGCGTCATCAGCGTGTTCACCGCCGACGGCGAAAAGAGCGCCCGCGTCATCGTGCCGGACAACCAGCTTTCCCTGGCCATCGGCAAGGAAGGGCAGAACGCCCGCCTCGCCGCCAAGTTGACCGGCTGGAAGATCGACATCAAGTCCCAGAGCCAGGTGGAACAGATGATCGCCGACGGCGAACTGGCCGCGGAGGAGGATACCGTGGCCGACGACGGCTTCGATCTCGACGCCGCCGTGGAATCCGAAGACCTCTTCGACCTCGGAGACATCGAGGGGCTGGAGGGCGAAAGCGACCTGGGCGGTGAAGCGTAATGCCGCTCAAGCCAAAGAAGATCCCCATGCGCATGTGCGTCGCCTGCCGTGAGATGCGGCCCAAGGCCGAACTTCTGCGCGTGGTCAAGCCGCAGGACGGCGAGGCGCACATAGATTTCAAGGGCAAGGCCCCGGGGCGCGGCGCGTATATCTGCCCCAGCGAAGAATGCTTCAAACGCGCCCGCAAGACCCGCGCCCTGGAACGCGCGCTGGAAGCGTCCATTTCCCCCGAGGTGTTCGACGCCCTGGAGGAACAGCTCAGGCGCGGTGAATAAGGCGCTGAACATGCTGGGGCTGTGCGCCCGGGCGGGCAAGCTCGCCTACGGCGTAGACGCGGCGGAAGACGCCGTGCGCAAGGGCCGTGCGAGCGTGGTCGTCATGGACGCAGACGCGGGGCCAAACACGCGCAAGGCGCTGAAAAACGCCTGCAAAAGCCACGGAGCGCGCCTTCTCGAGGCCGCGAACGTGGGGCGCGCCACCGGCAAGGACAGCCGCATGGCCGTCGCCGTGCTCGACGCAGGCATGGCCGCGCGCGTGGCGGAACTGTTCGATCAGGAAAATTGATATTTTCCTTTCATACTTCACTTACATTCGGGAGGGCTAAGACCAAATGGCGAAAGTCAGGGTTCAGGATGCGACGAGGGAACTGAGCGCGCACGCGAGCAAGGTGCTCGACGATGTCGCCCGCCTGCGCAAGCAATCGCAGGAAGTGCTGGGTTCTCTGCGCAGGATTTCGGACGGTTTCGTCCGCGAGGAGCGCGAACGGCAGGAGCGCGCGGCCAAGGAAGAGCTGCAAAAGCAGTACGAAGCCGCGGCGCAGTTCATGACTGCCTATTCCAGCCAGCAGGCGCCCGAGGTGCCCAGGGAAGACGCGCAGCAGCCGGAGCCGCATCAGCCTCCCGTGCAAACGGAGGCGCACAGCGCCCCCGCGGCGGAAGCGCACGTTTCTCCCGAAAGGGCCGAAGCGCCCAGGGCGGAGGCGCCCGCCGCCCCCGAAAAGGCCGAAGCGCCCAGGGCTCCCAAGGCGGAAGCCCCGGCTGCTCCCGCGGCCACGGAAGCGCCCAAGGCCGAAGCGCCCAAAGCGCCTGAACGGCCCAAGTTCGTGCCCGGCATCCGCGTGGTGCAGACCAAGGCGGAAGTCGAGGCCAGCGAGGAGGCGCGCCGCCGTCAGCTTGCGCAGCAGCGCCAGCAGCGGCAGGCCAACCCGCAGGGCCCCTATGGCCGCCCCGCCAATCCCCAAGGCCCGTATGGCCGCCCCGCCAACCCGCAGGGCCCCTACGGTCGCCCCGCCAATCCCCAGGGCCCCTATGGCCGTCCTGCCAACCCGCAGGGCCCCTATGGCCGCCCCGCCAATCCCCAGGGCTCCTACGGCCGCCCCGCGGGCGCGCAGCAGGGTTCCTATGGCCGTCCGGCCGCGCCGGGGCAGCAGCGTCCCGCGCCCGGCGGCGCGCCCCGTCCCCAGCAGGGCGGCGGACGCTTTGGCGGCAACGCGGGCGGCGCGCGCGGCGGTTTTGGCCGCCGCATGAGCGACCTCGCCCCCTCCGTGGAGAAGGAGCGCGTCAGCAACTACGACCCCAACAAAAAGCAGTACGTGCGCCAGAACGACCCCGAACGCGCCGCGCGCACGCGCCGCAACAAGGGCGTGAACATAAACGGCGGGCTGGATGACGAGATCGTTCGCGGCAAGCGCAAGAAGAAGCAGCAGGCTTCCGCGCCGCGTCCCGAGCCGGTGAAGATCGAAAAGGCGTTTATGACCGCCGAGACGATCACCGTGCGCGATTTGTCCGAGCGCATCGGCAAGCCGGCCGGCGAGATCATCAAAAAGCTGATGATGCTGGGCATCATCGCCACCATCAACAACGAACTGGACTTCGACACCGCGCAACTGGTCTGCTCCGAGTTCGGCGTGGAGCTGGAAATGAAGCTGGCCGAGACCGCCGAGGATGCCCTCAAGAACGAGGACGTCGAGGATTCCGAGGAGGATCTCCTCCCCCGTCCGCCGGTCGTCACCATCATGGGCCATGTCGACCACGGCAAGACCTCTCTGCTGGACTACATCCGCAAGACCCGCGTCACCGCGGGCGAGGCGGGCGGCATCACCCAGCACATCGGCGCCTACACCGTGGAGATCCGCGGCCAGAAGATCACCTTCCTCGATACCCCGGGCCACGAGGCGTTTACTGCCATGCGCGCCCGCGGCGCGCAGGCCACGGACATCGCCATCCTCGTGGTGGCGGCGGACGACGGCGTGATGCCGCAGACCATTGAGGCCATCAACCACGCCAAGGCCGCCGGCGTGCAGACCATCGTGGCCATCAACAAGATGGACAAGGTGGGCGCCAACCCCGAGCGCATCAAGCAGCAGCTGACCGAATACGGCCTGGTGGCCGAGGAGTGGGGCGGCGATACGATCATGGTGCCCGTCTCCGCCATCACCGGCGACGGCGTGGATCAGCTTCTGGAGATGATCCTGCTGGTGGCCGAGGTGCAGGACTACCGCGCCAACCCCAACCGCAAGGCGCGCGGCATCATCATCGAGGCCCGTCTGGACAAGGGCCGCGGCCCGGTGGCCACGGTGCTGGTCAAGACCGGCACGCTGCGCGTGGGCGATACCATCGTCGCCGGCACGGCCTATGGCCGCGTGCGCGCCATGGTCAACGACCGCGGCGAGCGCGTCAAGGAGGCGCTGCCCTCCGACCCGGTGGAAGTCATCGGCTTCAACGACGTGCCCGAGGCGGGCGACATCATCACCGCCGTGGATGATGACAGCCTCTCCCGCCGCGTGGCCGAGGAGCGCAAGGACAAGTTGCGCGCGGCCCTGATCAAGAACCAGCAGAAGGCCTCGCTGGACGATCTGTTCAGCCAGATCTCCGCCGGTCAGATCAAGGACCTTAACCTCATCATCAAGGCCGACGTGCAGGGCTCGGTCGAGGCGGTCAAGCAGTCCCTCGAAAAACTCTCCAACGACGAGGTGCGCGTGCGCTGCATCCATGGCGGCGTGGGCGCGATCACCGAGACGGACATCATGCTGGCCTCGGCCTCGAACGCCATCATCATCGGCTTCAACGTGCGCCCGGACAACAACGTGCGCGAGACTGCCGAGCGCGAGAAGATCGACATCCGCCTCTACCGCGTCATCTACAACGCCATCGAGGATGTCGAAAAGGCCATGAAGGGCATGCTCGCGCCCAAGTTCCGCGAAGTGGTGCTCGGTTCTGCGCAGGTGCGCCAGGTGTTCAAGGTCACCGGCGCGGGCACGGTCGCCGGCTGCTACGTCACCGACGGCAAAGTGGTGCGCAACGCGCAGGCGCGGCTGTTGCGCGACAGCGTGGTCATCCATGAAGGCAAGGTCGATTCCCTCAAGCGCTTCAAGGACGACGCAAAAGAAGTCGCCGCCGGCTACGAATGCGGCATGGGCTTTGAAAGCTACAACGACATCAAGGAAGGCGACGTCATCGAGTGCTTCCAGATGGAGGAGATCGAGCAGTAAGCGCCTTTCCCGAAGTCCCGGGATATAGACGGGCGTTCCTCGCGGACGCCCGTTTTTCCGCGAAAGCGGCACGCGCCGTTTTCCAACGATTCTGATACGCCCGGCGGCCAGCGCCGCCGACAGGAGGAACTATGGCTGGTTTTGACCGCATCGACCGCATCAGCGCCGAAGTCGCCCGCGAACTCAACCGCATACTGCGCGACGAAGTGCACGACCCGCGTTTGGGTGGAACGTGGTCCATCCTGCGCGCCGAAGTGACGCGCGATCTGCGCTACTGCAAGGTGCGCATAAGCGTTCTGGAGCCGGAAAAGCGCAAGGACGTAATGGCCGCGCTCAAGTCCGCCGCGGGCTTCATCCGCCGCGAACTGGGAAGGCGCGTGGAACTGCGCTACGTGCCGGAACTGCTGTTTGAGATGGACACCAATATCGAGTACGCCGCCCACATCAGCGAGATACTCAAGCGCGAGGAGGAGAGAGATGAACGTCACGATCCCTGAACTGGCCATCTGGCTCAAGGGCTTTGACGACATCGCCGTGTTTGGCCACCGCGCCCCGGACGGCGACGCCTGCGGCTCCTGCGTGGCGGTGACGCTCGCCCTGCGCGCCCTGGGCAAGCGCGCCTGCGCCTGCCTTCCGAAGGGCATGCCGGAATATCTGCGCTTTCTGCCGGGGCAGAGCTGCGTGGTGGCGGACGGAAACCTGCCGTTCGCGCCCAAGTGCGCGCTGGCCGTGGACGTGAGCGCCCCGGATATGCTGGGCGACAACCGCGCCCTGTTTGAAGCCTGCGAAGCGCGCGCCGTGCTCGATCATCACGAGAGCAACCCCTTCTTCGGGCAGGTGAACCATGTGGAACCGGATCGCGCCGCCGCCGGCGAGATGGCGCTTCTGCTCATCGAGGCGCTGGGCGTCGCGCTTACGAAGGATATGGCTTCCTGCCTCTTTGCCGCCGTTTCCTCGGATACCGGCAATTTCAATTACTCCAATACCACGGCGGAGACGTTCGAGACCGCCGCCGCCTGCGTGCGCGCCGGCGCGGACGTGGACGAGATCACCGGATGTATCTATCGCACGCGCACGGAGGCGCGCACGCGCCTGCTGGGGTTGGTGCTCGCCGAGCTGCACAGAGAGGGCAAGGTGGCCTGGGCCTGCGTGACCAACGCCATGTTCGAGCGCGCCGGGGCGCTGCGCTGCGATACCGAGCGCATCGTCAACTACCTGATCGAGATCGAGGGCGTGGAGATCGCCGCGCTGGCCACGGAGCAGGAGGACGGCGCTTCGGCCAAGTTCTCGCTGCGCTCCGTCGCCCCCTACAACGTCGCCCGTGACGTGGCCCAGCCGCTGGGCGGGGGCGGTCACGAGCGCGCCGCCGGCATCACCATCCACCGCCCGCTCGCCGAGGCCGTGGACGTGGTGCTCTCCCGCGTGCGGGAGATCGTCTGATGGACGGCTTTCTGGTGCTGAACAAGCCGCTGGGCAAAACGTCCAGCGACTGCGTGGTCTTCGTGCGCAAGCGCCTGCCGCGCGGCACGGCCATCGGCCACGGCGGCACGCTCGATCCCATGGCCTCGGGCGTATTGCCCGTGTGCGTCGGCGCGGCCACGCGGTTGTTTGACTACATCATCGACAAACAGAAGACCTACGTGGCCGAATTGCAGCTGGGCGTTGTCACCGACACGCAGGACGCCACCGGCGCGGTGGTGGAAAGACGAAGCGTGAACGTCACCGAGGCGGACGTGCGCGCCGCGCTGCCCCGCTTCATCGGTGAGATATGGCAAACGCCGCCCATGTACTCGGCCATCAAGCGCGGCGGCAAGCGGCTGTACGAACTGGCGCGGCGCGGCGAGAGCGTGGAAGTGGCCCCGCGCGCCTGCCGCGTGGACGACGTGCGCCTCACCGCCTCTCTGGGCGACGGCCGCTACCGGCTGGAAGTGGACTGCGGCAAGGGCGTCTACATCCGCACGCTCTGCCACGACATTGGCGCGTATCTGGGCTGCGGCGGCCATATGGCGACGCTCGAACGCACGCGCGCCGGCGTGTTCACGCTGGAAAACGCCCTGACGCTGGAGGAAGTGGACGCTCTCGGCGCGGAGGGGCTCAAGGCGCGTCTTTTGCCCATGGACGCGGCCATTGCCCACCTTCCCGCCGTGCGCGCAGAGGCACGGCATCGCGCCGCCGTCCGCAACGGCATGCCCCTGCGCCCGGAATGGCTGGACGCTCCCGCGCCGCAGGCGGAGGCGCTGCGCGTCTACGTGGGCGGGGAATTCGCCGGGATCGGCGCACCGCGCGAGGACGGCTCCGTGCGCTTCCGCGCCATGCTGCTCAAATAGGGCCGGCGGGACGCCTGCCCATCGAAACACGATAAAGGAGGCCGCGCGGCCTTGCAGATCATTCACAGCGAACGGGAATATACGGGCAAAGCCTCCGTGCTGGCGCTGGGCACGTTCGACGGCGTGCACATCGGCCACGCGGCGCTCATCCGCCGCGCCCACGACATCGCCGCCGACATGGGCGCGGACTGCGTGGTCTGCACGTTCGACCGCCACCCCCTCGCCGTTCTGCACCCGGAGCGCGCCCCGGCGCAGCTGAGCACGCTGGAGGAGCGCTGTGAAAAATTCGCCCGCCTCGGCGCGGATTACGCGCTGGTGCGGCCTTTCACGCTGGAGGTGGCCCGCGAGGACGCGCGCGAATACCTTGCCTCTCTGGTCAAAAATATGCGCGCCGTGGCCGTGGTGGTGGGCGAAAACCACCGCTTTGGCTATCACGGGCAGGGCGACGCCCGCCTCATCGGCGAAATGAGCGCGACCATGGACTTCGCCGCCGTCATCGTCCCTCCGGTGTACGAGCAGGGGGAACTTGTTTCCTCCACGCTCATCCGCCGCCTGCTCCGGGAAGGGCAGAGCGCGCGGGCGAAGAAGCTGCTCGATATAGACGCGGCGCCGTAAAATGCAAGCGGCCCCGCCTTCGCAAACACGGCGAGGGCGGGGCCATTTTCGTTGTCAAAAAATGGGTAGAGCGTCAGGCAGAGCGTCGAGAAAGCCCGCAAGCCAAGGAAGCCGTTTTGCCGCCAAGGGAGCTTACTTAAATGTAAGTGACCGCAGGCGGCAGGTCGGCTGACGCCGGAAGCAAAAATTGCTACTGATTTTTAATATCAGTGCAATTTTTGCGATTGTGGGCTTTATCGGCGCTCTGCCCCGCACCGATTTCCTCGCCGGTCATAGTATGCAGCGTGGGCGGCGGCCCACATTCTATCCGAGGAGGAATGAACCATGTCTTTCTACAGCTACAAGAACGCCAACGCCGAAGCAAGCCCGGGCGCGGTGGGCGGCAACGTATTGACGGGCCTCAACAAGCGCGTCTGCATCCAGGTGAAGAACGTCTACGATTCCTGCCTCTGCCAGGAACAGCTCGACGACAAGAAGATCGTCATCTCCAACATCGTGCCCGTGCTGCCCGGCGACTGCCACGGCAACTGCGCCGCCAACTGCAACTGCTCCTGCGAGGGCAACGAGTGCAGCTGCACCTGCAACGCCTGCGGCGGCCCCATCACCCACGAGCAGGCCGTGGAGAACGCCGAAAACAGCCCCTGCCCCCTGCCCACGCCCTGCGGCACCTGGACGTTTGAGAGCTGCCGCTCCTCCACCACAAAGGGCCGTATTACCAACCTGTGCGTGGAGCGCCTCTGCGACCGGCCGCAGTTCGCCCGCGTCAAGGCCACCGTGGACGTGCCCATCGACGTGCTCTTTACCGACCAGAGATGTCAGGAATGGGTCGGCCAGGCCGTGTTGCAGGTGGACCGCGACGTGCTTTTGTGCATCCCGGACGACTCCATCATCCCCTTCACCCTCGAGAGCCTTGTGAGCGCGATTTGCGTTTCCGGCAGTTACATCGGCAACTGCACCTTCGAGATCACCATCTGCGTCACCATCGTTCTGAAGGTGCTCGCCGAGGTGGACATCATGGTGCCCACCTACGGCTTCTGCGAGATCCCGCCCGCCGAGGAGTACGCTGAGTCGGTCTGCGACGAATTTTTCTCACTCCCACTTTTCCCCCAGTCGAGTTGCGCGTTTGAGAATGTCGGCGGCGAGGCGGCGGGGACGACCACCGTCTTTAACGGCAAGACGGCCGCCTGCCCCGGCACGCAGCCCACGGGCGGCTGCTGCGGCCGCGTTTCGACCTGCTCGAACTGCGGCACCACCTGCCAGTGCTCCGGCAACATCTGCCCGCGCTGCGGCTCGACGATGTCGAGCCTGAGCTGAGGGCGCGCCCCGCGCCGCGGCCGCCGGCGAAAAGAAGGCCGCTACACGGCGCGGAGAACCCCAGCCGCGTTGCCATACGCGCCGGGAACAAGGCCCCGGATCGTTCACGAAAGCCCCCGGCGCTCCGACCCGGCCCGCCCCGCAAGGGGCGGGCTTTGGCCCTATGCCTTTCCCGCCCCCTCCGAGGCCGTGCGCACGCTTTCCGGCAGCGTCACGGTGATCTCGATGCGGCCGGGAAGGCGGCGCACCTGGGAGGCGGCGGGCACGCCGAGAGCGTTGAGTTCGCGCACGGTGTTGAGCACGGCGTTGACGAACATGCGCCCATCGCGGAACACACGCTTGACGCTTGGCTGCGGCGGGCGCGGGCGGGCGAGGCGCTCGACGAGCGCTTCCAGCGCGCGCACGCTCATTTTTTCGCGGGCGGCGCGGCGGGCGGCGTCGAGCTGCAGGCCGGCGTCCGGCAGCTTGAGGAGCGCGCGGGCGTGGCGTTCGCCCAGCGCCGGACACTCCCGCAGCGCGGCGCGCACATTTTCCGGCAACTTCAAAAGCCGCAGGCGGTTGGCCAGCGCCGAGGGGCTGCGCCCGAGGCGGCGCGCCAGTTCCTCCTGCGTAAGCCCGTGCTCGCGGAGGATGGCGCGGCAGGCCTCGGCCTCGTCCAGATAGTGCAGGTCCTGCCGCTGTATGTTTTCCACCAGCGCCATCAGGCGGCTCTCGAGGTCATCCGCCGCCACCAGCACGCAGGGGGCGCTCTGCCAGCCCAGCAGGCGCAGGGCGCGCAACCGGCGCTCGCCGGCCACGATCGCATAGCCGTTTCGCGCCCGCCGCACGGTCAGCGGCGAAAGCAGCCCGTGCTCGGCAATGGAGGCGGCCAGCGCGCGCAGTTCCGCTCCGGAACCACCGCGCCGCGCGGCATGCGGATCGGAGAAAAGTTGAGAAAGCTCCACGCGCACCATCTGCAAACTGTCCCGCCCCCTCTGCGGCCCGCGCCGCGGTATTATATATGAGGCAAGGCGGACGGACAACCCTGCGCGCGCGGATTTTTTCGCGGCAAACGGCGCCGCGCGACCGCAGGCCCGCGCTACGGGCGAAACGTTCCTCCGACGCGCGATCCGCGGCGCGCTTTGTCGCTCTCGCCGCCTCTTGCGCGGCAAAAAATGTTCAAATTTTACAATTCCTTGAAAATCGGCTTATCCCCCGTTGACAGTGCCGGGCGCGCCTGCTATAATGTTCGCAGTGGTTATCCTGTGGTGTGCGCCACGCCTGTGCTTTTACCCACAGATTCAAAAAAGGATTCCGGGTCGGTTTCCGTGGATGTCATGCCCCCGATCTCTGATCGCCCGGGGAAGGCAGCAAACGGCCGCAGGTCTCCGCCCTGCCTGAGCGGCGGGTGAAAAAGTAACGGCGAACGGCACTTGCGGGATAATTCTTTTTTGGGGCGGCGGACGGCGGGTTCGCCGCTTCAAATCTCTTCTCAACCCTCAGGACGCATCGCGCGCCGTCCCTGGCCATATGCCGCGCCCCGTCGCATCTTCTGAAACGCCCGCACCGCGCGGGCATTTTTTTGCGCGCATTTTACACGAAAGCATGTTGACGCCGTGTCAGAACGGTGGTATAGTGTATATGCTGACATGATGTCAGAACAAGATCGGCTTTGCGCCCAAAGGAGGGTCTTTATGAACGCAAGAATCCTGGTCGCCTTTTTCTCCGCCAGCGGCGTTACCGCCCGCGCAGCGAAAGAGATCGCCGCCGCCGTGGGCGCGGATCTTTACGAGATTCGCCCGCAGCAGCCCTACACCGCCGCCGACCTCGACTGGACGAACAAGAAGAGCCGCTCCTCCGTGGAGATGAACGACCCCGCCGCCCGTCCCGCCATCGCCGGGGAACTGCCGGAAATGGACAGGTACGACACCGTCTTCCTCGGCTTCCCTATCTGGTGGTATGTGGAGCCGCGCATCGTCGATACCTTCATGGAGGCGTGCGACATTGCCGGCAAGACCTTCATCCCCTTCGCCACCTCGGGCGGCAGCGGCGTGGAAGGCGCGGCGCGCAACCTGCAAAAGGCCTATCCGCAGGCGCAGTGGAAAGCGGGCAAACTCCTCGGCGGCGGCGCGGCAGCCTGGGCCAGGAGCGCCATCGACGGCTGAACGCGAAAGGAGCCATGCCATTATGAAATCCAAGGTCTACTTCACTCGTGAGATTGCGCCGGAAAGCGTGGTCGCTATCTATCATAAATTGGGCGTGGAACTGCCGGGCAGGGTGGCCGTCAAGGTGCACACCGGCGAACAGGGCAACCAGAACTTCCTGCGTCCGGAATTCTGGAGGCCGATGGTGGAGGAAGTCAAAGGCACGGTGGTCGAGTGCAACACCGCTTACGGCGACGCCACGGGCGGCGTGCGCGACCACACCGACACCCACCGCAAACTCCTTGCGGAGCACGGCTGGACGAAGTATTTCGACGTGGACATCATGGACGCGGAGGGGCCGGACGTCATCTGGCCTATCCCCAACGGCAAAGTGCTCAAGGAGAACCGCGTGGGCAAACACATCCTCCGCTACGACTCCATGCTCGTGCTCGCCCACTTCAAGGGGCATCCCGCGGGCGGCTACGGCGGGGCGCTGAAGCAGCTGGCCATCGGCTGCGCCTCCAGCGCCGGCAAGGCGCTGATCCACTCCGCCGGCAGGAGCGCCGACCGCTTTGAGACCTGGACGATGCACGCCAGCAACGTGGCTTTCCCCGAGGCCATGGCCGACGCCGCCATGAGCGTGGTAAAACACTTCCAAGGGAACATCGCCTACATCAACGTGATGAAAAACCTCTCCGTGGACTGCGACTGTTGCGTGGTGGCCGAGGATCCCTGCATGAAGGATATCGGCATACTCGCCTCGCTCGATCCCGTGGCCGTGGATCAGGCCTGCATGGATCTGGTCATCCGCTCCGACGATCCGGGGCGCGACCACTTCCTGGAGCGCGTCAACAGCCGCAACGGCCTGCACACGCTCGAAGCCGCCGCCGAATTGGGCTACGGTTCGCGCGAATACGAGCTGATCGAGTTTTGAACGACGGGCGGGGCAACCCGCCCTTTGCGAAAGGTGGTGCCCCCATGCCCGCGGCTTCCGAAGCGCTGACCAGGGCGCGCAGGGAGGAGATCATCAACGCCTGCGCCGCATTGTATGAAACGATGGGGTTCCGGGAAATCTCCCTCAAGGACATCGCCCAGCGCACGTCCTTTACGCGCACCTCCATCTACAACTACTTCCAGACCAAGGAAGAGATCTTTCTCGCCCTGCTCGCACGGGAACACGACGCCTGGGCGGCAGACATGGAGGATATGGCGAGCGCCCACGACGCGCTCAGCGCCGGCGCTTTCGCCGACGCCTTCGCCCGCGCGCTGGAAAAGCGCGCCTGCATGCTCAAATTGATGTGCATGAACCTCTACGACATGGAGGGCAACAGCCGCATCGAGAACCTGGTGGCCTTCAAGGCCTCCTACGCGCGCGCGATGCGGGCGATCGAGGCCTGCCTTGTGAAGTTTTTTCCGCAGATGACGGAAATGGACCGGCGCGCGTTCCTCTACGCCGTGCTTCCCTTCCTCTTTGGCGTCTATCCCTACACCACGCACACGGAGAAACAAAAGGAGGCCATGGCGCTCGCGCATGTCCCCCACGTTTCCCATACCATTTACGAGATCACGCGCTCGCTCGTCAGCAGGTTGCTGCCGGCCTGAGCGGCAGACAACGAAAGGAGTTCCTTCCCATGAAAAAGCTGTTTGCGTTGCTTTTGACGCTCTGCCTTGCCCTGGCAGCACCTGCCTGCGCCGAGACCGCCGCTCCCGCGCAGCCCGAGGTGGATGAAGCCCACAGCGACACGCTGGTGGCCTATTTCTCCGCCACCGGCAATACCCGCGCCGTGGCGGAAAGCCTGGCGGCGTTGACTGGCGCCGACCTTTACGAGATCGTGCCCGCCGACCCATATACCGAGGATGACCTCGACTACGGCAACAGCGAGAGCCGCACTTCCCTGGAGATGGACGACCCTGACGCCCGCCCGGAGATCGCCGGCGAGCCGCTCGACCTGACGGGCTATACCACGCTCTACCTCGGCTACCCTATCTGGCACGGCGAAGCACCGCGCATACTTGCCACCTTTGTGGAGAGCCATGACCTGAGCGGCCTGACCATTCGCCCCTTCTGCACCTCCGGCAGCAGCGGCATCGGCCGCAGCGCGGAGAGCCTTGAGGCGCTGACCGACGGCGGCACATGGCTGGAGGGGCGGCGCTTCACCGCCGATGTGCGCGACGAGGAGCTGCAGGCGTGGATCGACGAAGCGGCATAAGGGGACAACATGGAGTGAAGATCGCCGTGCCGGAGGACAGCCCGAACAGGCGCGGTTCCTCCAATCTGTTGGCAGGCGAGTTCATTTGCGGTGTGCAGGTCTACGCCGGCTGCGTCCGTTGCGACTGCGAAAGAGCGCGCGCACGGAAAAGCGATATGGAAGTTTTTCGTCGGCAGATATTCTCCGCCGATATACTCGTGTTCGTCATGCCGCTGTACTACTGCGGCATGTCCACGCAACGCAAGGTGTTGATGAATTGCTTCTGCGCCATCAACGGCAGCATCGCCCGCCGCCACATGAAATCCACGCTCATCGCCGCGGGATTGGACGTTCGACGCGCTTATCGCCCACTACAAAATGCTGACGCGCTCTGAACTTTCGACAGTCCAAATATTCGACAACAGCAAGCAGGCGAGAGAGCGAACGGAATCGCTCTTTCGCCTGCTTTTTTATCTAAAAGAGAGTCCTTTGAGGCCGAAAGCGTCGGCCTCTATCAGAGGATCACGTCGATATCCAGAAGAGCGCACAGGTCTGTGAGGGCCTCGACGACGTTGCCGAAGCAGAGAATGACGTGCTGACTGCTCACCTTTTGCGCAAATTCCGCTACTGTACAGGTATCCGGATACACGCGCAGGCTCGCCAGCTGCGGCGCGGGTTCGGCCCAGCCGTATTCGTTCCATGCCGGCGGCTCCTTGGCCTCAGCGCTGTAAACGTGCATGGCATAGCGTCCACTGCGCTTATATACCAGCCGCGCGCAGGTGACATAGCCTGTCTTCACCTTGCTGACGTTCAAAAGCGACGTGTTGAGCAGGCCAAACGCCGCAGGCAACATCTTGACCTCTCCGTCAATCACCGGCACCGGCACGTAATCCGGCGTGCCGATGAGCATCGAATCCCGGAAAAACTCGTAGTATTCCATATACCACGACATCTGCCCGGTGAGATAGTGCAGCATGAGCTCCGTGACGTTGCCCATAACATCGTTTTCCGGCGTCGTCATCACGCCATACCAGCGTTCCAGCAACATAAAGACCATCGCCGGGGGAAATCCACACAGCTTTTTCATGCCGTCTACATCGGTAAGCGTCACCGCCTCGTAGCCCCGCTCCTCGATCTTCTTGCCGATGGCCAGCGCGTATTTCACGCCAGTCTCAATGATCGCATCATCGCATTGACCGAGAATCTGCCAATTCTCCTTGACATAGCGAACGCCATCCGCCACGCGCGCCGCATCCAGCTTTTCCACTTCACGCATCATCTCCAGCATTTCAAAGGGCTCCACTTCCACGCCGATCTGGCCGCGCATAGAATTCCCTTCAAACTGCGTTCCGTAAAGCAGCATATCGCGATAGCCCATCGTTCCCACGCGGGCGCGACGCAGGCGTTCCGCCGCATCCGCCGCGCAGATGAAGGCATAGATCGAGCTCAGCGGTTCCGGTTCGCCAATGATGTTGTATACAAACTTAAAGCGATAGCCCATCTCCTCCAGCGCAGGGCGCAGCGCCGTAGTTCCTGCCTGTTCAGCGGTGGTGATGATGCGTCCATTTTCCATCCAACCGCACAGGCCCCACAAGAGCATTGGCTTTTGGCGGAACTCATCCACGACGCGGATCACCGCATGCGTGGGCACCCAGCCCGCCAGGCAGAGAACGATGGACGAAAACGTTTTGCCGCGCAGCCTGTCGATGGCCGCATCCGCAGCCTTGTATTCGGGATCGTCGATGACGATCCCCCCGTCGATGACCTCCACATTTTCGAAGCCGGAAAGGGATTTCAGCGCTCCCGCGTGTTTCTTTTCCAACCGTTCATAGGGCGTATTGATCTCTCCGAAACAGATCAGTGCTATGTTTCTTTTCATGGTTGAACTCCTTTTCATAAGATCAGCCGTCTTTTCTGGCCCTGGAGAGCACGTCGAAGGCCACCGCCAGCACGAAGATCGCGCCCTTGATGACGTACTGATATGCGATGCCAACGCCCATCAGGTTCAGCCCGTTGGTCAGCGACATGATGACCAATGCGCCGATAATGGTATTGGTCACCTTGCCGATGCCGCCAGAAGTGGATACGCCGCCGATATAGCACGACGCGATTGCGTCCAATTCAAAGCCTGCGCCTGCGGTTGTTGAAGCGGATTGCAAGCGAGAGGCGAACAGCAGCCCGCCCAGCGCCATCATCATGCCCATGGAACCGAAGACGAACAGCAACGTCTTTTTAACGTCTATACCCGCCAACGCCGCGGCCTCTGGATTGCCGCCCACGCCGTAAATGTGGCGCCCCAAACGAGTCTTCTCCATCATGAAGTTGTAGGCGATGACCACGATGCCGACCACCACGATCGTCCAGGAGAGGCCGCGATAACTGGCCAGAACGACTGCGACCGTACCGATCAGCGCCGCCATCAGCAGCAGCTTGAGGGCAAAGGCGGGAGCGGACATCACCTTGAAATTATATTTCATCATATTCTTGCGGGTGCGAATCTGCGAGATCACCATCAGTACGATGACGATCAGGCCAACCACCAGAGACAGCGCGTGCAAACCAGCGATATCGCCGATATCCGGAACAAAGCCGTTGGAGATAGCGTTGAATGCCTGCACGTCAATGGGGATCGTACCCGATTCAGAGGTCACCAGCGACATCAGACCACGGAAGATGAACTCGAACGCCAGCGTGGTCACAAACGCCGGAACACCAACCTTGCCGATGATCAGGCCCTGAATCAGGCCCGTGCCGATACCCAACAGCAAGATCAGCGGGATCGTGATCCATACGGAGATGCCCATCCGGATCATAAAGATCGCTGCGATTGCGCCCATAAAGCCCGCGCCATAGCCCACGGAAAGGTCGATCTGCCGGATGATCAACACCAGCGTCATGGCAACTGCCATGACCGCGATATAGCCGGTCTGATTGATGAGATTGGTCAGATTCCGAGGCGAAAGGAAGATGCCATCGGTAAAGATGCCGAAGATGATGAATATGACCGCCAGCGCAATGTACATCGCATAATCGCGGAGCTTGGTCTTCAGCGTATACAGCGCGTTGGCGCTGCCGGATTGGTGATTCTTGGCCGCGTTATCCATTGTAAACCTCCTCCGCCTTTGTCGCCAAAGACATGATATTGTGTTCGTTCGCCTCGCCAGCTGCGAGTTCCCCGGTGATCATGCCCTCTGCCATGACGTAGATCCTGTCGCTCATACCGAGGATCTCCGGCAGGTCTGAGGAGATCATAATTACGGAATAGCCCTCGCTGACCAAGCGGTTCATGATGGTATATATCTCGTATTTCGCGCCCACGTCGATGCCGCGGGTCGGCTCATCCAAGATCAGCACCTTGGGCTTTGTGAACAGCCACTTGGCCAACTGCACCTTTTGCTGGTTGCCGCCGGAAAGGTTCATGACCAGCTGCTGGATCGATGGCGCCTTGATGTTCATGGATTTTTTGTATTCGTTGACCCGAATGATCTCCTCGTTGCTATTGACGACAATGCCCTTCATCAACGCGCCCAAATTGGCAATCGTCGTATTGAAGCGTATGTCCTGAATGAGGATCAGGCCGTTGCGCTTTTTGTCTTCGGTCACATAGGCGATACCGGCATTCATGGCCTCTCTGGGGTTGCGAAAGCTCATTTTCTTTCCTTCCACGAAGATATCGCCGGATACCAGCTTGTACTTGGGTGAATTGCCAAATACAGACAGCGCCAATTCTGTTCTACCCGCGCCCATCAGCCCTGCCAGACCGACGATCTCGCCGTGGCGAACCTTGAGGTTCACATGGTCCAGAATCAAGCTCTCCGTGGATGGGTCATACACCGTCCAGTCGCGCAACTCCAGCGCCACGTCTCCGGGCACCTCGTGTGTACGCTTGGGATAGATGTTCTCGATTTCGCGACCCACCATATTCTTGATGATCTCGCGCTCGGTAATCGTACCGTCCTCGCGCTGCATGGAGCATATCGTAGCGCCATCGCGCAGGACAGTCACCGTGTCCGCGATCTCCACGACCTCCCGCAGACGGTGGGAGATCATAATGGAGGTCATCCCCTCCTTCTTAAGCTCACGCAGCAGGCGCAGAAGGTTTTGGCTGTCATCCTCGTTGAGCGAGGCTGTCGGCTCATCGAGAATCAGCAACCGCGCGTGCTTGGAAAGGGCCTTGGCGATCTCCACCAGCTGCTGTTTGCCGACGCGCAGCTCATGAACCTTCATGGAGGGGTTCACGTCCAGCCGGACGCGCTTGAGAAGTCTTTCCGCCTCAATGATCGTCTGGTTCCAATTGATGACGCGCCCGCTCATGATCTCATGGCCAAAAAATATATTTTCATAAATCGTCAGATCCGGGATCAGCGCCAGCTCCTGTGAGATGATGGCGATGCCAGCCGTTTCCGAATCCTTCGTGGAACGGAATTTCTGCACCTGTCCATCGTAGACGATATCGCCCGTATAATTTCCATATTTGTAAACGCCGGAAAGCACCTTCATCAGCGTAGACTTACCCGCGCCATTTTCCCCCACAAGACAATGGATCTCGCCGCGTCGAACCTTGAAATTGACATTGTCCAACGCGCGAACGCCGGGAAACACCTTGGAGATGTTCCGCATTTCCAGTATATAATCGTTGTTCAAATTCCCACCTCCGCCGTACGCAGACGTCTATGGAAAGCGTTTTGGAAATGGGCGGCCTGTACGGCCGCCCTTACAGTGTCGGTTTGCTGCGATGAGCCGCGCTCAGTTGTTGTAGTTGGCCGGCTTCACGGCGTCGCTGATGTCCTCATAATTGGTGTAGTTTGCCTTGTCATACACGCCGCCATCCAGGAAAACTTCCACGATGTTGTCGCGCGTAATGGTCTGCACGTCGGATCTGAGGGTGGGCACGGCCTTCACGCCGTTGTCCACAGTCTCCGTTACTTCCACTTCCTCACCGTTGAGGAGCTTGTTGGCCAAATCCATCGCCGCGGTGGTGATCATCTCCGGGTTGCAATAGACAGTCATGTCCTGCTTGCCGTCGATGATGTACTGCACAGAGCCTTCGACGCCGTCCGCGCCACACAGGCGATATTCCTTGACGTCCGCATCCGCCATGAAGGCGTCGGCGACGGCGCGAGCAGTGTTGTCATCCGGAGCGATAATGAAGGAAAGCTCCTTTTCCTCGGGGCTTGCCTTGGTCAGATCGGCCTCGGCCAGCGTCTTCGCGGTCTCGGGATCCCACTCGGTATCGACCGACTGCATGATTTCATACAGCTGCTCGTGGGTCAGATCGTAGATATCCTTGTACTCCATAGCGACATCCGAATTGCGCACAATGAAGGTACCATCCGCAATCTTGGGCTGGAGGGAATTCCAGTAGCCGCGGAAATAGGAGAAGGAGTTATTGTCCGTCAGCGCGCCGGAGTACAGGTAGAGGTTGAGGCCGGTGCCGCCGTGCGCTTCCGCAGAATCCACCAGATACTGGCCCATCGCCTCGCCGATCTTAATGCTCTCAAACGCCACATAATAGTCGATCGCTTCCGTGTCGGTGATCAGACGGTCGTAGGAGATGACCTGCAGGCCCTCACTTTTGGCAAGCTCCACCGTGGACGCCGCAGCAGCCACGTCAAAGGGGCAGATGATCAGCACTTTCGCGCCCTTGGTGATCAACGTTTCTACGTTGGTCTTTTCCGTGGCAGCGGATGCCTGCGAATACATGATCTCCGCCGAATAGCCGTTTTCTTCGATCAGCTCGTAGAACTTTGCCTCGTCTGCCAGCCATCTATCCTCGTCCTTGGTTGGCAACACGATGCCGATGTCAAGCGCCGATGCGCTGACCGTGATGCTCAGAATACTTGCGAGTACCAGCAACATTACCAGCAGTTTCTTCATGACTTTGCGCCTCCATTTCCTTTTCGTCCCCTAAAATACCTGTACCTGAAACATGGAGCGATCCGCAATGCCCCATTTGCAATTCCAGCATAGCATAGCTGCAATGCAAATCGCAAGTATTATTTGCACTATCGTGCAATTATTTAATGCAAATAATGCAAATATCGGGAGTTATTACAAAACCTGCCCCCGATATTCGCACGATAAGCGGAATATGTGTTAGTTTAAGAAAACACAGTCCGTGAATTACGTCGTAGCCCGAACCACGAGGAGCGGTTTGACCGCCACCTGCTGTGGCTGACCCGTCAGGCCGTCCATACGCCGCAGAAGGATGCGCACCGTGATACCAGCCATATCGTCGTAAGGGCAAGAGATCGTCGTCAAGCCTCCATACACAAATTCAGAGGCGGGGATACCGTCAAAGCCGATAACGGCGATGTCCTGTGGGATGCGCAACCCGGCCTCCTGAATGGCGTGCAAGGCGCCGATGGCCATTTGGTCGTAGCAGGCGACGACCGCGTCCGGTAATCTGCGCCCGGAAAGCAATTCCTTCATGCGCAAATATCCGCCTCTCTCCGCTCGCTCCTGACCAAAACTCACCAGCTCCGGATAGACCGGCATATTAAAGCGCTTCATGACCTTGTAGAACAGATCCCGCCGGTTCAACGTAAGCGGCTCGCAGATGCAGCCGATGCGCGTGTAACCGCGATGGATTAAATGCTCTACGGCCATGCTGCAACCGCGTTCCTCGTCCATGTGCAGACAGTCAAAATCCATTTCCGGAATATACGCCGCAGTAATGAACACCGTAGGGATGCCTGAATTGCGTACAACCTCGATCAGCCGGCGCGAAATCACTTCGCAATCATCGATAACGATCACTTTGCAGCGCACGTTGCGGCGCATCATCCTGTGTACCGCGCTAATGGCCTCATCAGGATCAAAGCGGGAAGTGGCAAACAACGTACCCAGGCCCTTCTCGCGGAAGCGCTCCGTTAGCGAATTGAGTATCCCCATGTAATAGTTGGAGATTAGATCGGGAATGATAATGCCCGCTGTATCACAGCGTTCCATGGAAGTCTGGCTCAAGGGGATCTTCACATACCCCAGGCGTGAAGCCGCCGCGCGCACACGCGCGCATGTTGTCTCGCTGATACTCGCCGTCTCGTTGAGCACGCGCGAGACCGTAGAAACGCTCACGCCCACCTCTCTTGCGATGTCCTCCATGCGTACCATTCTTTCCCTATTCAAAGTCGTACCTCCCCGAGACATCTTCGATCCTCGTTCCACGCGGTATAACGATCCTGTTGCAATTATAGCAAATTTGCCTTTGTCTGGCAATTCGCTCGATGTGCATGTCCGAACAAATACAGGCGCATCGCGCGCCGCTCTCTTCACCGCCAAAGCCATACGGTTGTCGACCCATCCAGCCTGACTGAACCGCCTTATTCTAACTCATGTGCGCCTGTTCGCGATCTGACCGCGTGTTTTTCTTCTACCTTCGTGAACATAACAGAAGGGGCATCCTCTCTAAGCACGCCTCCCCTCCCAAACGGCCAGGCCCTGTGTATAAGAAGCTATTCTACCGTATCGCTTGCCGCACCGAACGTTTTCTTCCGAAACGCGATCCTTTCCGGCATATGCAAAGCCTCCTGCGCGGCGCTTCGATTCCGCGCCGTGCAGGAGGCTCGCGCTAAATATCTTTTCGCGGGGCGGCTCCGCCCCTGCGATGCGCAACCAACCGCGCTTCGCTATTCAAAATCATACACGTCTTTGGGAGCGTCGTATCCGGCGTATCCCGTCTTTTGTTTCTTTTTGACCGTTTCCTTCAGGAATATCCACAGCGCGCAGCCAACGACGGCCATGATCTCGCCCGCCAGGGCATACCCCGCCCCGATGATGAGCACGCTTTCTCTTTGAAACAGCACCTCGCCGCCACAGACGATTTGCAGCGTTGCGCCATTCTCGGACAGCACTTCCACGGTATCGCCGCGCAGGCTGTGTTCCTCCAGGCGCGCGTACAGTTCCGGGTCATAGTCCACCAGATGCACCGTCTTGTGCGCAAGGCGCAGGCCGATCTTTTCGTTGCCCCTGATACTCTCAAAGGCGTATACCTTTTCCAGCGCGTCGGTGATCGTGGCGTTTGCCTTCAAAAGCGGCTGCAAGGCCAGCGTGATGACGCACATGAGCAGGCCCACCACCATGACAAAGCACGCCGCGTTCCGAAACCCCGCCAGAAACGCGCCCTCAAATCCCGGCGAATACGGCGCCAGTTTGCGATCGTCCGTGATGCCCCGAAACTCCTCAGCAAATTTCCTGAACCGCAAGATCCTTCCCCCCAGCACGGCCATTATAGCATATTGTTTCTGTTCTGCCAACGGCGGGACGCGCTTCCGCACCGGGCCCCGGCTTCTTCTTCGTTGTCGTTCCCGAAACGACGGTTGGCGTCGCGATATTGCGGTTAATATGGATCCGCAAAATAATCTTCGACCATCTCCATGTATTCATGGAGCTCGTCGTTGACGATAGCATCGTCGACACAAACGACGCCATCCCTGCAGCCGCCTATCTGTATTGCAAAATCCATGTACATATCGTGATCCTCTGATTTGACGATCTTCCCTTCCGCGGTCAAAACCTGCCAGCATACAAACGACATGTACCCATCCCGAACGGCAGGCCTCTGAATATCGTATGTCCGACCGCTGACGGCATCTTTCCATGCGAGAAACACGCGAAATACGATCCCTCGTTCTTTGTATGCTTTCTGTTCAAAGGCATGAATTGCTTCTTTGCACCTTTCCAGGATAAAACTCTCCTGCCTGCAGATTTCCTCGAACGAATCGGGTCTGAAATACGCCAGCATTTGCCCTCTTCCTTTCCCGCCATACCTTGTAATGTCGCGGCGCCTGCCAGGCGTTCTCCCCAAACCTTTATGCGCAGTTCCCTGAGCCAATCCGCATTCCGCCCGCCGCTCCATTTAAAGGCCTCAGAAGTCGATAATGCGTTCCGTTGACAATCAGGTTTTGCGTCGCATGGCCGGCATACTTATCAACAATACTGGAAAAAGCGTGATACGGAGCCTTTTTCAGCGCGCTATCCGCTTCCGCAATTTGCGCTTTCATTTTCAAGGCGCGCACGAGCGCGGGCCGGCTCCATGCGTCGCGCTTGCATTCTACCGCCAGGCTCGTAGTCCCTCGCTTTGAACTCTGCGCTTGCCGAAAGTCAAAAAAGACACAGTCTGACCGTCTGCTTGTTGCCATACCTGCTGCGCATTTGCGTCACGGTTCTGCATACCTTTGCCGCCTCAGCGATGTGCGTTATCGATTCCTCCCACGCGGAAAGCACATTCGATATTTTGTCCATAGAAAAAACTACCGTGTTGAAACCGATATTAAGGTGCCTATCCTCATCCAATATATTGCAAATAAATGAAGCTTGTCCCGATAAAAGCAGATACCTTTCGTCTTTTCCCCATTTGTCCAGAAAGTCCTCCCAATCAAACGCGCCAGTGGGAACGATATAACTCAGGCGGATGCCCTGAAGCCTGAGGAGATCAAGAAGCTCCTGCCGGGAAAGAACGCCGTGCTTTATCCATAAACAGTAATTGGCATCCGGGCGCTTTGAATGTCGGTAGAAGCGGTTTTGCCGATCCTCTATGTACTTTGCGATGACTTCCATTTCTTTGCTCCGCAGCGTGTAGCGCTTTTTGAGAATGACGTTGCTGTTTAGGTTCAACGACGCAAACAGCGCCGCGGCACATTGCAGCGGAAAATCTCCATCCCAATCGCACCTTGCTTCGATCTCATAATCGACCTGCCAAAATGGTTTGTCCATAAGGTCCTCCATCGCTGTTGAAAGACAGCATCCCTTGCCAGGCACGGCGCGGCCTCCCGCTGCGCGCCGCGCGCGACAGGCGGCGCGGTCGACCCGCTGTGTCGTGGTTGTATTCTATCATGCGGCGCTTCGCACTGTCAACGGACGCCAGCGCCATCGCAAACCGCCCGCCACCGACGCCGCTGTCGTCAGCAGGACCTTCCCGCACGGAAAAAGTGCAGGAAAGGGGCGCGGTTCCCCGCGCCCCGCCGGTCTTGCTTGCCTTGCCCTACTTGCCGCCCCGCCACCGCACACAGCGATGGCCGCGGACGATGTACAGCGCCGCGCCCTCCGGCAGCGCTGCGAGGTTGTGCAGGTCGTCTTTTGTTGGTTCAAATCCGTGCTGGTAGTGGTTGCTGTACAGCGCGATGCGAACGCCCTTCGGCCAGCCGCCGGCAAATACATCCTCCGCCGGCGCGTAGGGGTCGAACAGCCGCAACGCCGCCTCGCCTCCCTCTTTCTGGATCGCCAGCGCGGCTACATCTGTGCACACGTCCGCGAACAGCGTCACCCCGAAGCCAATACCTGTCCAACCCTCGCACGACACATGCAGGGCCCTGTCCTTCTGTTCTTCTCTCATGCGCATTGGCTTATTGATCACCCTTTCCAGATGTACCTGCCATGCGCATCGCTGTATCTATAGAATATCATAATCTTTCCATGCCTTCAAGACGATTTTAATGCATGTTTCGCATTAAAATATGGCCAACGGCTTCGATGGGGTTTGACAAGCCCCATAAGGGTATGAGGCCGGCTATGCGCTCTCTGAATCACCGACACATGCGCCATTCCCCGGACGCTGCTCAAAGCTGCCCGTTGCCCTCTTTGCGGCAGGTGTCTCCCTTGACATATCTCCTGTTTGCCAGAAAAGGGTCGAACGATTCCGGTCGTGGCCGCAAGCTCTCCGGAGTCCTCCGCTCGAAGCAGGGTGTTGCACAAAAAGAGGATGGCGCGATGATCTGGCCATCCTCAGGGTGAGTAGAGTTTAGGTTGGAAGGTTGCCCTGCGCGGAGTAGGTGCGGGCGACAAGGGAGGAACCGGCGAAAATGTTCTCCACCGTGCGCCTGGCCTGCCTGTATGCGCGGCCGGCTTTGAAGAAGGCCCAGTCCACGGCGGACTGGACCAGAGTCATCTTCCGGATTTATGGAGTAGAGGCGATATCTGCTCCCAGGTATCTCCTTATTCCCTGTACTTTTCTACCAATCCATTAAAGTTTTCAACGTATTTCTTGAGTCTGGCAGCATCATCAGGCATGAACAAACTCGGTTTATGCTGTCCACAAATTCTAAGGTTTCCTGGACACATCGGATCATTCATGCTATACGCAGCAAGGCTTTGTCCATATATATTGGGATATTTTGCACATATCCATGCAATTTCCTCAGTCCGCAGCATTCCCGCATCAAAATGAAATTCTTCCAAACTTGGAAGTGTGCTCAGTGCAACCATGTCATGGTTACTTAGCAAAATTCCATTTAAATCAATGCGTCTGAGCAAGCGTAGCCCCATAAAGCAGGAGAGAGACTCCATCGTATACTTTTTGTCAATCGTTTCGCTCCAAAATCGAATTTCCTCAAGTGTATTCGACAGGCGCAACTGCAAAGGGTTTTGGGTGATTTTTCTTGCGCCACGAATGCTAAGAATTTTCAGCTTCCTGTTTTTAGAAAGATCCCATAGTTTTTCTACCCCGCGGCATCGTTCAATACAAAGGGCTTCCAAATTTACAAGATCTCCAAGCGCTGAAAAGTCGTTAATTTGCGTGCAGTCATCGAGATAAAGGACTTTGTAGGTCAAGCCATAGGTTTTTACAAAATATTCCAGCCCGTCCTGTGATATATTGTGAATGTGCATATTTGTGCGACTTTTATCCCACTGCATCTCTGATTCAATCATTTGGGGGGTCAATTTAGCAAATGTAGAATTGCGTCCATAACAAAACAGCTGCTTTTCGGCTTCACAAAAAAAGAATATGCGATTCTCTTCTTGCATTTTTGTCCTCCTTTCCTAATCTCTTCCCTTGTTGTCTGATGGCTATGGTTTCGCACGCAGTATACGCAGCAGCAGGATGACAAATGGGATAAGCATAGCCATAAACACCGCTGCAAAGATATTGCGCACCAGGCTTTGGTACGCGATGTGATCCCTGACCACCTCGTTGGCGCTCATGTACTCCATACCATCAATCGTGTGCCCCAAGACCCGATTTTCAAACTGAATATACTCTATGTACACTGTCCTTCCTATATTGCCCCGCAAGCGCGTTTTCAACGCATGAATGGCGTCGAGCGCCTTGTCGCCTTGCACTCCAAAGTCATATGGCAACGCCCTAAACTCATTGCGGGGGGCGCATGATCTTGAAAAAGCGCCAGGGCTACATGCCCTGGCGCGTGGCTCCTCAGGTAAGACTCGAA
>DSLFR04102__coassemble_409_pt1 | contig 80629 bp, 68 predicted proteins | sample DSLFR04102__metabat2_low_PE_033 | metagenome-assembled genome bin DSLFR04102
CTGCACCAAATTCCAAACGAAAGCTCGACTAAAAAACGAAAGCCCCGAATTGTATTGTTTTCGCGGTCATTCCGCACCAAAGGACACCGATATTGATACAATGTCGGTGTTCTTTCTTTTTGCGGTTTCAAGTGTTGAAGATGCAAATATAGGCTGATATATCCGAAAATCAGCCCAATTTAGGCTTTGTTATGCAAGATTGACTTGTTTTTCTGTCAAAACCTCATTTCATCCTTTCTCCCCTTCCGCGTAGCAGGTCGCTTTTTAAACTACTCGACCGCCGTTTTCCTCGTCAAAAAATGAATACCCCTGATATATCGTTACACCGTGTACGCTTTTAATCGTAACACTGTGTACGCTTTATATCGTTACACGGTGTTACGATTTGATTTTGCCATGCTCGCCAAGGCCCAGAGGATAAGTTATCAGCAACAGCATTGTCATAAGGATAAAATAGGGGATTTAAAGTGGCGTCACTTTAAATCCCCCGTCCGCTATTTGTAGCGGCGCGCTTTTACTGCAGCAGTTCCGCTTCCAGATCCTGCAGCATGATATCCAGCGCCGTAATGCCACCCTCGGCAGTGTACCACACGGCAGGATGGGCCAGATAGACGATGTTGCCGTTTTTGTAGGCATCCGTGGTCATAACCAGCTCGTTTTCCATGATTTCCTGCGCGAGCTTCGCGCCTTCGGTTTGAATCGCCGCGTCGCGATCCATCACAAAGATGTATTCCGGCGCTTTTTCCACGATGAATTCAAACGAAGCCTCATTGCCATGCGTCGCCGTATCAATTTCGGCGTCCACGCCCACATTGGTGAACCCGACCTCGCGGCCGATGATGGAGCAGCGGCCGTCGTTGCCCAGCACGTTGAATCCGCCGCTGGTCACCAGACCGACGATTGCGGTTTTGCCATCGGCGAAGCTTTTCAGCGTCTCGATGCGCGCGTCGAAGCCTTCAAAGAGCGCCGCAACTTCCGCCTCCTTGCCAAAGATGGAAGCAATCGTGGCCGCATTCAGGCGCGTCTGGGCCAGCGTACCTTCGTCCGTGGTGGGCAGATAGACGACCGGCGCGATTTCGCTCAAGGTATCATAGGAGCCGCTCAGGCGTCCGCCGATGAAGATAATGTCCGGTTCGCAGGCCATGACGGCTTCCATGTCCGCCGTCTTGATGGTGCCCAGGTTGGCGACGCCTTCGGCGGTTACAACGCTTTGCACGTACTCCAGAGAAGAGGACGCGGAACCGACTACACGGTCTTCGAGCCCAAGGGCCATCAGAATATCCAGCGAAGCCATATCCAGAATTGCAATGCGCTGGGGATCGTAAGGTACCGTCAGCTCAATGGACTCGCGGTTGCCGTCAAGCGCCTGGATGACGACGGTTTCAGGCGCGCTCTCCTGAGCAAAGGCCGATGCAGCAGTCAGCAGGCACAGCGCAGACAACATCAGAGACAACAGTTTTTTCATGGGATACCACTCCTTTACATAAAGTAAGAAAATTTATAATCGCAATCGCAAGCCTCATACCTGGATTATCATAACCGGTATGGGGCTTGCATCATTTTTAGATTTGCCACGAGACCTTTAGCATATACTGCCGGGCGGTTAAAACAATAACCTACATATCTGTCAGCCTAGGAAAGAATCATTTCAAGTTTGCGATTGTTCTTTTTGCCAGAACTTTTATCTGTTCGCTTCGCGAAACCCCCATTTTCACTTCGTGAATTTGGATCCTGCTTAGCGATTTATTGTGATATACTTATTGTGAAATGTGTTATGGGAGGAGGGGTGCGGATGCGGATAGCGATTGTTGACGATGTGCGTCAGGACTGCGCCACGCTGAGCGAAATGTTGGCGGAACGCCTTTCACAGACAGCTTTTATCGACGTATACGATTCGGGCAATCATTTTCTGGATTCGGAAGTTCACTATGACCTGGTCTTTCTGGATATCGTCATGGATGGGCTGGACGGGATTGAGACCGCACGCCGCCTGCGGGAATGGGACATGGGCTGTCTGATCGTTTTTTTGACGAGTTCGAGCGAATATGCGTGGGATGCCTTCCCGGTACATCCATTTGACTATCTGCTCAAACCCATAGACAAGGCGCGACTGGCGCGGGTGCTGGACGAGGCCGAACGTGCCGTGCAGCGCAGGGAACGGACGCTCTCGCTCAAGGTTGGGCGACAGGTGGAATTGGTGAATGTTTCTGCGGTGAGCTATGTCAACGCCCGGGATCACTATGTGTATGTTGGCCTGACGGATGGTCGGGAGATAAAATGCTACATGCCCTTTGGGGAAATCCAGACGATGCTGGGAGAAGAGGCGCGCTTTCTGGCCTGTAACCGGGGCGTGCTGATCAACATGGATGAAGTGCGTTCCTTTGACGGGAAGTGTTTTGTTATGAACGGCGCTCAGCGTTTTCCCATACGGCTTAGCGAGAAGATGCCGATCAGAGAACGCTTCTATCAGTACATATTCCGCAAGACGCGGGGAGTGGAATGAGATGGGTTGGAATGCATGGGGCAGGTATTTTGTGGAGCTGCTGCTTTGTCTGCCAGCAGGATTTCTATGTCTGGCTCCGGTAAAAGGGCGGCTGCGCGTAAGTATGGGTACGTTTCTCTGGGCAGCAGTCGGGTCAATTACGGCGTTTGCCGCAGTGGGTGCGCTGGTGATTATGCTCACTGGCTGGCCGGAGAACGCGCTGTTGGTTCCGGGATTGTTGTTATTTTTCTGGTTGTATTGTCGCTTGACAGAGGTGGAACCTCTCCCGGCGGTGTTCATTTTTCTGCTGGCTGCGGCGGTGATGGGGTTTTGCGCAGTCATTACGGATGTGTTGATGGCCCAGGTGGAGGTAGCCAATCCAGGCACAGTGCCTACGCTGATCGCAGCGGGATTGCAACTGGCATTGGGGATGTTGACGGCGGCGCTGATGTGGCCGCTCATGGCCAGTCGGGTAGGCTGGCTGGTGGAACACTTCATGCAGGCGAGCGTGTGGCGAATCGTATGGGTATTGCCCCTGGCGCATATGCTGCTGTTTATCGCGATGATGCCGGAAGACTACCATACGATATTGGTCAACCGGGTACAACCGCTGGGCGCGATTATTTTGGTGTTTCTGTTGGGGTTGATGGCGTTTCTCATCGAGCTGTTTTACCGAATTGCGCGCTCGATAACGGACAGCGCGGCGCTGCGGGAGGAAAACCACTTTCTGGCCGCGCAGGCGAGCCAGTACGCTTTGCTAAGCGGCTATATTCGGGAGACGCGCAGGCTGCGGCACGATTTTCGCCAGCACCTGCGGGTGCTTAGCGGGCTGGCGGCCAAGGGCGATGCGGCGGCGTTGACGGCGTATCTGAAGGAAGTGGGCGGAGAGGAGCACGAGGAAATCCGGTTTGTCTTTGCCAATCCGTCGCTGAACGCGCTGGCGGGGTACTACGACGCGTTGGCGCGGGAGCGGGGCGTGGCGCTGGATTGGCGGGTATCGCTGCCGGAGGAACTGAACATTCCGGACGCGGAACTGTGCGTGCTGCTGGGGAACCTCGTGGAAAACGCGCTGGACGGGGCGCTGACCCTGCCGGAAGGGAAACGCGGCGCGAAGGTGATCTGCCGCATGAGCGGCGACTTGCTGTGCGTGATTGTGGAAAACGGTTACGACGGCCAGGTGCGCCGGAAAAAGGACGGCTTCGCGTCCACCAAGCATTCGGGGGAAAGCTACGGCCTGGAGTCGGCGAGGGCGACCGTCGCCCGCCATCATGGGTTCTTGACAGTAGATGCTGAGGAAGATATTTTTCGCGTCAGCCTGTTGATGAATCCATCTGCGAATGCGGAAGGCGGGTAAACGGACAGATTTTCGCGATTTAGAGTATATATGGAATAAAGAAAGTTTAGGAGGAATCATATGAGCGCCCTTTCGGTCAAGAAATGGTTGTGCATGATGCTGTGCGTATGCCTGCTGACGGGTTCGGCGACGCCGTCGGTGTTGTCGGAAGAACTGCCGGCGGTAAGCGTGACGCCAGAATCCGCAGCGGAACCTGTTTCGAGTGCGACAGTGGAAGCGACGCCGGTTGTGACAGTGGAACCCACGCCGGCTTTGGCAGAGGAAGTAACGCCGGTTGCGGAAGCAGCGGAGATGCCCACCGCGACTGCGGAGCCTGCGCCCACCGTAACGGCGGAACCCGCGCCAACCGTAACGTCGAAACCCACGGCGGAACCGGCGGCGGAACCGGCAACCGAACCGGCGGCGGAACCCGCGCCAACCGTAACGGCGGAGCCCGCGCCAACCGTAACGTCGGAACCCGCGCCCACCGGGACGGCGGAACCTGCGCCCACCGCGACGGCGGAGCCTGCACCTACTACCACGGCGGAACCTGCGCCGACTACCACGGCGGATCCTGCGCCGACCGCAACGGCGGAGCCTGCACCCACCGGGACGGCGGAGCCTGCACCCACCGGGACGGCGGAGCCTGCGCCCACCGGGACGGCGGAGCCTGCGCCCACCGCGACGGTGGAACCGACGGCCGAGCCGACGGCGGAACCCACGGCGGAGCCGACGGCAGAACCCACCGCCGAACCTACGGCCGAACCGGAACCGGCCATCGTCGGTTTTGAACCGGCGGCGTATGTCCTGACGGCGGAATACGGCGCGGCGCTGGAAGAACTGGGCCTGCCCGCGGAGGTCACGGCGCTGCTCAGCGACGGAACCACCGCGCAGCTGGCGGTGACCTGGACCTGCGCCGGCGACGGGCTGGGCGGCACGGCGTACATCCCCGAGCACGAGAACCCGCTGGAGGCGGCGTATACCTTCCAGGCGGCGCTGGCGGACGGCTCCGCCTGCCCCGTGGCGCTGCCCACGGCCACGGTGACCTACGCCATGCCGCAGCTCATGCTCATGGCCAATGGCGAGACGGAGTCCGGCGATCAGACGAATTTCCCCTATAAGGGCGATTTTGTCAGGAACGGCGAATCTGCCAATGTATGGCTGAGCTGGGAACGGGTGCCGGGCGAATCCCTGACCGTGACCGTCAAAAGCGGTTCCGACGTGATCCTGACAAAACTCTCTGCGTACGCGGAGAAGAACCTGACGCTGATCGTGCAGCCCAACGCGGACCTCACGATCAAGTCGGGCATCAATTGCCCGTATACGGTGATCAATTCCGGCGACGTTTATGTAGGAAGCGACAGAGTAAGCAGTGCTTCCTGCACGATCAATAACGCGAATGGTGAGAACGTCTATGTGTATGAAGGCAGCAAAGCGACGCTCATTGGCGGAACGTCAGGCAGAGTTGTGGTTTCCGGCGTCCTGCACGCGAAAGGCATAACATTCATGGGCGTTCCTACCGGGCATAACGGATCCACCCTGTATCTGAAGGATGCAGTGATGAAATCTGGCATTAAGATTTCATCCGACTGTGATGTCTATGGAGATATTACCATGGATAATTATTGGGGTGAAGTGAGTATGTCTGGCAGCACCTTTGAAGGCGCCATGCGCGAAGGCATCATCAAAATTGAATCAGGCTACCTGTGGCTTACGGGAAATCCTTCTTGTATCGTTGCGTTGCAGGGGGATGCATCGGATATAACGGTAAGTCTCAATGCTTTGGCTTCAGATGCGAATGTACAGGTAAGAGTACCCCAGCGTGTGCTGGACGGGGTGGTCAGTGGCAAAAGTGTTAGCATCCTGAATATGATCAGGGGTGACGTTTCCTATCACATGGAAGAAATAGACTTATCGTCTGCCGTCAACACAGATTTCTCCCTCAACGATATAGGGCAGAATGCGTTCTGCGTGGAAAGCTTTGGCTTTGTCGATTCGGCGGAGGAATTCGCAAAGATACCGGCGGGGAAAGAGGCGCCCATCGTCGTGAACGTCAAACTGGAAGGAGAGAACGCCCGCTTCTACTCCTTTTCTGAAAGCGAAGATCCCACGCGCGCCCAGTCCGTCCTCTACGCGACGGTCCAGAAGCTGCCCCTGAACGCGCTCAGTTTTGCGTTTGAGGCGGTCTACAACGGCAACGACGCGTTTGAAAATGTCCATATTACGCGGATGCAAATGGCCAGTCGAAACCTTATTGACCAAAACAGTCCGTATCTGCTGGACCCGGTCGGCATGGGCATCACCGCCAATGTGAATCTGAGCCCCCAGTCGGAACAGAAAATCAACGTGACGTGGGGAGAGGATGGCAAGCCCGCTTCGGTGCGAAACACCTGGCCGGAATCCGCGTATACCCTCGTGCCCACGGGCGAGGGCGCGGAGAATTACACGTTCTCCGCGAGCTCCAACACAAACGTCGACTATACCATTCTGCCCAAAGAAGTGACGGTTTCCGGCGAGATCCGCTTTACCACCAACAGCCGCCCCAACGCCTGGAACGCCCTGGGCCAGAGCAGTGTGAAATTCAGCGGCTTCATCGGCGGCGACTATTATGGCGGCATCCGCGGCAGCGTCACCAGCCTGCAGCTGCTGGACGCGGAGGGCAACGACCTTACGAAGGCCGAGCCGGGCGTCTATCCGGTGGCCAGCATCACCTCCGTGGGCAGCAACTACTGCTTCAAACCCGATAACCTCACCGTGACGGTGCTCATGGTGGGCGACGGCTCCGTGACCATGGAAAGCTGGACCGAGGGCGAAACGCCCGCCGAGCCGGTGGCCATTTCCGACACGCACACAGAACAGGCCCCGGCCATCACCTACGCGGCGCAGGGCACGGACGCGGGCAACGACGCCCTCTGGAGCGACCAAAAGCCCACCGCGCCGGGCGCGTATACCGTGCGCGCGGTGTGGCCCGAGCAGCTGGGCTACGACCGGCTGGTGCGCACCGCCAACTTCTCCATCGCGAGCAGCGTGGACTGGTCGGCCGTGCGCTGGAACTACGACCCGCTCAACCCCACCCGGACCACCATCACGCTGGAGGGCCTGCCGGACTATCTGGCGAAGTACGCCGTCTATTCCAATAACACCGCGCTGTATCTGGACGATACGGGAAAATACCGGACGGCCACGGTGGAATTTCCCAGCTATCCGAACCTGACCGTGCCCGATGAGATCAAGAGCATCGAATGGTATTGCAAAAAGAGCGGCCGCTACGGCACCTACACCCTGCGCCTGAAGGCCGTGAACTGCGATGTGACCTTCACGCCCCGCACCGCCCAGCCGGGCCAGACCCTCAGCGCCGGCGCGAAGATCTACTCTAACCAGGAGATCTATATCGACGTGAGCATGCCGGAGGGCTACACGCTGGTCGCCCTGGCGCTGACCAATTCCAGCTATACGCAGGTCGTTGAAAACAAGGACGAGTCGCTGAAGCAGGACGGCGCGCGCTACAAGCTGACCGCGCCCAACGACACCAAATCCTATGATCTGAACGTGCTGGCCTTCGCCATGCCGGAGGACGGCATCAGCCTTTCCCAGGGCAGTCCGGTGTCGCTGATCTATCACGACCCCTCGCCGGACGGCAAGCGCCCCGGGTACAGCGAGACGCTGGATTTGACGGAGTACTTTGACCTGGCGCCCGATGTGAAATGCGAGTTCACCAGCTCCGGCAGCAACAATGGGAAGTTTTCCCTGAACGGGTCGATCCTCTCCTGGACCAGCGGCGACGTTACCTCCGCCGGCCGCGATTTCCAGGTCAAGCAGGGCGTCACCTGGGATAGGTGGTCCTCGCAGAACTCTGTGGCCGTCGGCCAGCAGACCATCTCCTCCAACGCCTCGCTCAAGGTGGTGCAGGAGCATGTCAGCCAGCCCAACTTCAACGGCACGGTCACCCTGCCCGAGCAGGTGGACGTGGGCGATACCATCCAGCCCGTGGTGGAGAACTTCACGGATCTGGACTATGCCGAGGTGCGCTGGCAGTGGCAGCGCAATCTGCTGGGCGCGTGGACGGACATCGAGGGCGCGACGGAGATGACCTACACGGTCACGGAGGAGGATCGGGACTGTCGCCTGCGGTTGCGCTACAACGTCGGCGCGAGCACGGATGTCTACTATATGTATACCAACGAGGCCCTATGCGGCCAACTGTATAGAGGCGAAGTGTCGTTGACCGCCAGCTCCAACGCCATTGAGCTTGACGAGGAGATTGTGCTGACCTTCACTGCGCGCAATGCAAATGGTACGCCCAGCGAAGGCTTTGCGCAGTTGAAGTTGGATGGCAATGAATATGGCGAGCCGGTTGCCGTCGAGGCGGGCGTGGCGCAGTTTACGTTGTCCGGCGAAGATATGGGCATTGGCAACCATACGGTGTATGCCGTGTTCCAATCAGAAGGCACGATGCCCGAGGTCACGAGCGAGCTGGCGATCTCCGTCAGTAAAATCGACCTGTCCGACCTGCTGATCACCAACGTGCCTACGAATACGTCGGTATACTACCGGGGAGGCAAAAAGGCGCAGTGGTACTACATCACCGTGTCCTATGATTCGGAAAACTGGCCGGAGGACTTCGTCTTCAGTCAAAATAATTTGAAGATTACCGCGTACTGGAATGGAAGCTGGGGTGGTACGCTCGGAGATCGACAAAAGGAACGATATGTTACGGTTTCATCAACGGAAGTTACCTGCGGCGCGAATCTGGCATATACCTACGCGCTGAAGGTGGAGATTAACGACGCTCGCTATACCGGTTCCATTACGACAGGGATCCTGACTGTACGGCCGTCTCCACTCAAGGTAAAGGTAAAAGACATTTATGCCACGCCGGGCGAGACGATCAACCTGGGTTTTGACCTGATTGACGACGGTGTCACCAGCTTCGGCCTGCAGGGCGATGACTTTGTGGACAGCGATGCGGACATCACCTATACGGTGACCAATCAGCAAGGTGAGGACGTGACCGAACAACTGCAAAGTCTGGAGCCGGGCGAATATACCGTGCGGATGTCGATGCCCGCCGGCAATGAGCGTTTGATTCAATCTGATTACGAGTATAACGGCGGCACGGGATTTACGACGATTGGGCAATATGCACTCAACTTCCTCCCCGGCAAGCTGGTGATCACGGACGAGCCGTATGTCAACCCCACCGCCGTATCCCGCAGCGGCGACTATCTGGACATCGACGTGAAAGATTGGAACCTGGATACATGCCCCTATGCCGGATTTGACTTTGATACGCCGGCGCTCCCGGAGGGCTTCAGCATGAACGATCTGGATTTCGTCGTCACCTACAACGGCGAAGTGACGACCAATCTGGACTTGGACTGCACCAAGGCGCATCTGGAAAATGTGGCTGCACTGAAAATCGACGAGGAACAGGGAACCGTTCGGCTGTATCCCCTCTGGCAGGGCACTTACACGATCACGGCGCAGCTCAAGCAGGGCGTCACAGGCTACCAGTTCAACGCCCAAACCGCAACGGTGCATGTGGGTACGGTGCCTTCGGTGGTAAGCATCTACGTGGAGGAGCCTGACAAAATCTACCATCCCGGCGACGAACTGGTGGTTATCGTCGATGAAACGGGAGAAGCTCGCTATTACGACGGCACACCGTTTTGGTGGACGCCGGATCAGACGGTCACCTTTACCGTCGGCGAACAGTCCATCAAGGGAAAGTATACGTTATTGAACTATCCCCTGCGCTGTGTCCTGACATTGCCCGACGATTTCCAACCGGGTCAGTACGAGATCACCATGGACCCTGGCTACTATACTGGCAGCGTGGCGCCGGAGGGACAGCACGGCTATGAGCCGGTGACGCCGGTGAGCTTCCGGGTGGAGAACCTCGAGTATATCGTGACCATTCCCGCGTCGGTGGAGATGGACGAAACGGGCAAGGCCAGCCTGCCGCTGAGCTGCAGCCAGCTTGAGGGCGGCAGCCGGCTGACGGTGACGGTGGACTCGGCCAACGACATGAAGCTGCAGGGCGAGACCGGAACCATCGCCTACACGCTGACGGCGCAAAACGGCATGGCCATCTTTGACGGCAATACCGCCGCCACGTTTACCGGCACGGGCGAAACGACCCTGAGCCTGAACGTGGCCGAGGGCCAGGATCTTGCGCCCGGACATTATACCGACACGCTGACGTTTACCGCCAGCGCGGAATAGGAGGAAGGGTATGAAACAGGACACAGACCGGAGCCGAAGGGACAGGCAGCGTCGCAGGCGCAAGCAGAAACAGACGCAATGGTTGATCGCGCTGCTGGCGGTGGTCATACTGGCGGTCGCCGCGGTGCTGATCTGGCAAAGCACAAAGCCCGAGGCCACGCCCGCGGCGACGCCCGCAGCCACGGCAACGCCCGCGCCCACCGCGGAACTTGAAATCGACCCCAACGCAGGCGAGCTGGTCACGCCTACCCCCGCGCCCACGGAGCCCGGCGTGGCGATCCCCGGCTGGGGCAGTATTACGCTCCCCGCGGGCGTGACCGAGGCGGCCACTACCCTCAAAAACCCCGAGGCCAACGAGGGCTGGTACTACCTCACCTTTGAGATGCGCCTGCCCACCGTGGACGAGGAGACCGGCGAGGAGAGCTATGAAGTGCTCTTCACCACGGGGCTTATCCCGCCGGGGCAGTACTGCAACCAGGTGACGCTCACCCGCGCGCTGGAGGCAGGTGAGTACAACGTGATTTTGCACGTGCAGCCCTACCGCATGAGCGACAAGACCCCAACAAACAACGCCGATACCGAAACGCTGCTGATTGTGGAATAAAAGAAAGGAAGGAAACCTATGAAGAAACCGATTTGCCTTTTGCTGGCCCTAAGCCTGCTGTGCGCGGGAATCGCGCTGGCGGAGGAGAAAGTCATCGACCCCAACAACCTTTCACAGAGCACGACCGTTACATTTGACGTTCCCGAACCGGTGACGGATTACACCGTCACCATTCCCGCCAGCGTGGCATTTGTGGATGACGCGACCACGACCAACATGACCGTGACCATTGGCGCGGATTCCACGCTGGCCGTTGGCGCGACCCTGCTGGTCACGCTGGAGAGCTCGGCCAACAGCTTCCAGCTCAAGCAGGGTGGCAGCGCCATTGCCTATCAAATCGGGCAGGGCGGAAGCAGCCTGAGCGCGGGCAGCGCAGTGCTTTCCTGGACGCAGGGCGAGGAGATCCCCGCCGCGGCGACGCTGAACCTGGAAGTCACCGGTTCTATCGACGGCCTTCCCTACGGCTCTTACACCGACACCCTGACCTTCAAGGCCACGGTGAGCGGCAACTGACTTGGGGCCGGCTGCGAAGGTTTCGAGGCAGAATGGTAATCTGGACGAAAGAAACAGAGAAGGAGTTTGATCGTTAATGAAGAAAATTTTTTGCCTGCTTCTGACCCTGAGCCTGCTGTGCATGGGCGTGGCGCTGGCGGACACGAATATCACCACCGACGGCGGAACCGGCTCCACCACGGTGACCTACACCGTGCCGGAGGCGCAGACGGGTTACACCGTCATTATCCCCGCGAGCGTGACTATCCCCCAGGGCGGCACCTCCACCACCATGCAGATTTCCATCGGCACGGGTTCCACGCTGGAATCCGGCAAGACCCTGAGCGTGAAGCTGGAAAGCTCGGCCAATAACTTCAGCCTCAAGTTGGCGGGCGGCAGCGACACTATCGGCTATAAGGTAGAGAAGGACAGCCAGGCCGTGAACGCGGGCAACGCCGTGCTCAGCTGGACGGGCGGCGAGGTCATTCCCGCGGCGGCGACGCTGACGATGGAACTCACGGAGTCCACCGACGGCAAGACTGCGGGCGACTACAGCGACACGCTGACCTTTAAGCTGAGCGTGACAGGCTGAGCTGGCGGCTCCGAGGAACCGACAAACCCTTTGACAGGATAGAAACGATTGGATTTTCCGGATATTGAAAGGAGCGTATTTACATGAAAAAGTTGCTTTGCGTACTGCTGACCCTGAGCCTGATCCTCTGCGCCGCCGCGCTGGCCGAAGACACCTATGACGAGGATGACTCGACCGCGTCCACCACGCTGACCACCACGATCAAAGGCCCGGACGCGCCGAGCTACACCCTCATCATTCCCTCTACGCTGACGATTACGCCTAACGCCACCTCGACCACGCTGACGGTGCAGCTGACGGAGGCGAACAACGCCAATTCGATCAGAGTGGAGACGGCGGCAAACGGCAGCATGACGAATGGCAGCGGCGGAACCATCGAATTCACCGTTACGTCCAATGAGCTTTCATTTGGCAACTTCAGCTCCCTTCCCAGCGCCAAAACGATGGCCATCGGCATCACTGCCGAACAGTGGCAGCAGGCTGCGGCGGGCACCTATACCGGCACGATGAGCTTTACTATTTCAGCGGAATAAGCGGATGTCGAAAACAACTTGCGGGGAGGCATGGGGCACTTGAAAAAATATCTTGCGTGGATTCTGGCGGCGCTGTGCGCGCTGATGCCCGTGGCGGGGCTGGCGGCGGAGAACCGCGATACCCAGCTGACCACTACGCTGCCCCGCGAACACACGATTACGGTAGTGTGCGGCGCGGGCGGCGCGGTGCGCGTGAATGGGACGGTTTATACGGGCGAAAAGGTATTTACCGTGGATCGCCTATCCGCCTTTGTGCTGGAGGCCGTGCCGGATGCGGGATACCGCCTGAGCCAGGTGATGGCGCAGCCCAGCGGCGGCGTGAACATATCGGGCAATACGGTGAGTATCGGTAGCGTGTACGAGGATAAGACGCTGACGCTGAGCTTTGTGCGGGAGGATACGAAACCGACGCCTACACCTACGCCTACGCCTACGCCGACACCCACGCCCAGCCCGACGCCCACGCCCGGCCCGACGCCTACGGTAAAACCCACGCCTGCGCCCGGCGGCGATGAGGACGACGGCGGCGACGGCGGGGATGAGGACGGCGATAGCGACGGCGGCGCGTCCGCGTCCCGATTCGATCTGCCCTATGTGGAAGGGCTGGGCAATGTGCTCTACGATAGCTATCTGGGCACGGGCGAAGGCCTGAGCGAGCTGGGCATCGTGTACGACGAAAGCTACGGGCTGGACGAATACGAACTGCTGGCCGCGCTGTATGATGAAGACCGGGCGGAAGGGAACATGCTGCTGGTCGTCGCGCAGCCGGACGAGGACGGCGCGTATGCGCAGCGGAGCCTGATGCTCTCCGGCCTGCAGGTGGCGCGGTTGTGGCAGGAAAAGGATATCCAGTGGATCGAACTGCGAAACGGCGAGGCGGGCGCGCTGATCCGCATAGAGGAACTGCTGAGCGGCGATGCGGCAAAGTTTATCGATTGGGCGCTGGCGGACCCCGATGCGGCGCAGCCCGAAGAGGCGTGGGAGCTGCCCGATGCGGAGCTGACGGCCGGACAGCTGGGCAATATTCGGATCGAAGTGCGCATTGCCCCGGACGAGCAGGGCGGGTACCGCTTTGGCGTGTACGCGTGGTATGCCGGCGTGCAACAGGCGATTGGCGAACTGACGCCCTCCTTCCAGGTGTGTATAAGCGCGGGCGAACAGGGCGGCGAGGAAGAACGCGCCGCGTATGCCGCCGCCCATGCGCTGAGCGCGGAGGACGAAACGGGCGCTGTGGAATATCTACACAGCGCGCTTATCGAGACGCCCGTGCGCGAGGCCGAAGACCGGACGGACCCGGCCGAGTATTTTAGCGTGAGCATGGAGGACGGGCCAAATCCCGTCGTGCTGTACGACCCGGCGATGCCGCTGGATCGTTACCGCCGCTGGTCGCTGTGCGCGTATTGGACCGGCGACGCGGCGTACCGACTGGAAGACCTGGAGGCGGAACAATAGCAAAAACCAGAATATAGATATGAAGCGCCGGACGTATATTTTGTACGGACGGCGCTTTTTATAGATGGGGAGATTTCAGGCAAGAGGGGTATTCACGCTGAACGCCCTTTGAATACCCCAACCCGTAAATCGTTACTTGTATCATTATATGAGCGTAGACACAGCAAAACCGTCAGAAATGGCGGTTTTTTGTTGTGTTTTGGGATATTTTTGCAAGGATCGCCGCACTTGTTCCGTATTTTGTTCTTATAGAATGAGCTGGGTTAAAATCCATTGCTGAATGGTGTTCAGCCGGCAAGGCCCGCCAGGCCAAGCCGCGTGCCGCAGGGGCCGAAAAAATCTTTTGCGCATCGCACACCCTTTCCAAGTGCGCATGCCGCTCATGGTTGGGGTATGGCAGATACCCTTCCCCATTTCCTGCCATGATCCCGATGACGCGGGCAAGGCGCGCATGATTCAGAAGGACCTTCTGGAACAGACTGTGAGGCATGCAAAAAAGCCGTCCGCAGCTGCACGTAGCGCTTGCGAACGGTCTGTATATGGGAACAATCTGCTATTTGTTTTTGTTTGCCTGCTGCATTTTCAATCGCTTGATCTCGCGGAACCCGAAGTCCGGACTGGTAAGCACAGGAAGCCCTAATTCCTTTTGCACGTTTTCTGCCACAGTTGCCATTGACGCTTGAGAGAATACAACCGCTCGCGCATCGCCCGCCTGGGCACGAACGCTTTCCAGAATCGCTTCCTTGAGCGTTTCGCTCGCAAAACCTCCTTCAATCAGGATCTGCGTCATATTCGTTTCTCTGCCGACTCGCCTCGCACACGAAGCAATCCTGTTCGCCGTCGATATAAGCGCGGTCTGGAGCGTTGCCACAACGGCCAATGGTCCATCCATCGTTGCAGCTTTGGCGCACATTGCTGCGTCAATGCTGACCACTGGCGCGCCCAAATACGGATTCAACGCATCCATGGCTTCCGCAATTGGACTGACAGAGCTGCAGACATTGAGAATAGCCTCGCAGCCTTCATCCATTGCGTGAAGATAGAGCTTGAGCAAGCGCCTGACCGCGTCAGGAGGGATTTCCCCTGTTCGTGTAACCTCGCCCAGTATCTCAGGCTCGGCCAGAACCAAGCATTGGGTCTCTTCGCCCAAAATGGCGCGCATCCGAGTTTCCATGTACTGACGCATAGCCGGCGTGGAAACCGTATAGATCAGCCCAACTTTCATACGCGCACCTCAGTCCTTGTTCTTATGCACGAATCGGCTTTCCGAGAATGTCTGGAACAAAACGGCGATCAATAGCATGCAGGCATTGACAATATCCTGCACATAGGCGTTGATATTTCCGTACAGGTTTATCATATTGGAAACCATATTCATAATCAACGCGCCGATGATAACACCGACCATATTGCCCTTGCCGCCGCGGATGCGCGTGCCACCGATGACCACGATGGCCATAATATCCATGCCCCAGGTGATACCGCTTTGCGGCTGTCCCGCGCCCATGCGCGAACAGAGCACAAGTCCCGCCATCGACGCCATCAACCCGCAGAGGATATAGACCATCATCTTCGTCTTGCGCGTAGGCAGGCCCATCATCACAGCGCTTTCCTCCTGGCCTCCAATCGCCATGACGTATCGGCCAAAGCGCGTGTAATTGAGCACTATGTGCCCCGCAACCAGAAGCACAGCGAAAACGACGGTGGATGTGGGCAGGAAGCCCAAAACCGTGCCACGGCCAAGAAAGACGAACGATTCAAGGCTCTCGTCGATCGGTACGGACGTATTGTTGTTCAAAAGCAGCGCAATACTGCGCACCGCCCATTGCGTGCCAAGCGTACCGATCAACGGCATTACACCCAGATAGGTGATGATAAAGCCGTTGAACAGCCCGAAAACCAATCCCACCGACAATCCGCCCAACAGCGCAGGGATCAACCCGTAAGGCGTGAGGAACGCCGCGATGACCGCCGTAACGGCCGCCACCGAACCGACAGAGAGGTCTCGTCCGCCGGAGATGATGACAAAGTTCACACCTATCGCCGCAATGCCGGTAATGCTCAACTGGCGCAGTATGTTGAGAAGGTTCGTGGCGTTGAGGAAATCGCCACGGAAGCGAAAGCCGCAATACAGAAGCAGCAATAGCACGATGAGGATCGAACCGTTGGAGGAAAGCATCCGCTTCAGCGCGGAGACTACGCCTCCATATTTTTTTTCATTCATGCCGCTTCACCTCACTTTCTTCTGTTTTGCACGTAGATCGCAACAATGATGATAATGCACTTGATTATATTTCCGTAGTTGTAGTTGATATTATTCATGTTGATCATCATAGTAATGATCTGCATGATAAATACGCCGTACACCGTGCCCATCACTTTGGTATTTCCGCCGTTCATAGCGGTTCCGCCAATGGCGACCGCTGCAATAGCGTTGATCTCATAGTTATTGCCAAAGGTGGAGGTGTCGCAAGCCGCGCTGCGGAACAGCTCAATCAAGCCCGCAAGCCCCGCGCACACACTGCAGATGACATATCCGACCAGCATTACGACAATCGTATTGATGCCGGAAATACGCGCGCCTTTCTGGTTGCACCCAACCGCCTCCAGGCGTTTGCCAAAGATGGTCTTCTTCAGCAAAAACCAAGTGAGAACCGCCAGGACAACCATGGGGACAAACTGAATCGGCACCACTCCGCCAATCATATACAGGCCAAGAAAACGAACCGTATCGCCGCGAATGGTAATGACCCATGCGGAAATCAGCTGTGCAGCCGCTCGAAATACCATTTGCGTGATCAGCGTGGCAATCATGGATTGGATATTGAACACGGACACCATCAGCCCATTAGCGGCGCCGCAGATGATGCAAACACCCAGCGCGCCCAGGATGCCGTAAAGATAGTTACCGGTTACCTCCTCAATCTTCACGCAGATGATCGCCGCCAGCGCCATCATTGGGCCCACGGAAATATCGATGTTTCCCGTAGCAATGGCGAAACTCATTCCCATCGCCACGCAAAAAATACTTGCACTTTGTCGAATCAACAGCGAGACGGTATTCGCATTTGCAAAGTTCTTCGTGAAAATGCTGTTGAATATGACCAGTCCCAGCAGCACGAGCAGCGCCGCATTGCTAAAGATGATCCGTGAAAGCGCCTTTTTGCGTGTGTCAATTGTCAAAGACTGCCCGCTCATTTTCTCACCCACCTTCACCGTTGCGCATCTGTTCGCCACTGCGCGCAATCGCGTCCAGAATTGCGTTTTTGGATATCTCAGCGCCCGTCAGTTCGGCGACCTTATGTCCCTCGTTGAGCACGAGCACACGATCACACTGGCGCACGACCTCGCTCAGTTCTGAGGAAATAAACAGTACTGCCATACCCGCCGCGGCCAGCTTTTTAATGATGGCCTCGATCTCGCTCTTAGCGCCCACGTCAATACCGCGAGTGGGCTCATCCAGTATAATGAGCTTGGGTTGTATACACACCGCGCGCGCCAAAATCACCTTTTGCTGATTCCCGCCGCTCAAATTGCGTATAGCAATCTTCTCCGAAGCCGCTTTGATGGACATCTCCGCGCGATAGCGGCGATACACTTCCTCCTGCTGCGAGCGGTTGACCACGCCCGCGCGCGCCAATTCCGGCATCTTCGTCATCGTAAGGTTGTCCAGCACCGTCATGATACTGAAAATACCTTCCGCTTTGCGATCCTCCGGGCAATAAGTGATTTTATGCGCAATTGCATCCTTCGGAGAGGAGAAAAAGACCTTTTTGTCGTTGATATACAATTCACCAGAATAGTCCTGATCCTCGCCCGCCAGGATTCGCGCCAGCTCCGTGCGTCCGGAACCGAGCAGGCCTGCCAGCCCCACCACTTCGCCCTCGTGGATCTCAATATCCACATGGTGCAAAAGACGGGTCTTGGTAATATTTTTCCCCGCGCAAACGATCGGCGCATGCGCGAATTTTTCATGATCGTAAGGCTGCTTCTCCTCATACAGATCACTTGCGTCGCGGCCGATCATCAGGCTAAGCAGTTTGACATAGTTAAGCTCACGAATGGGATAAGTGCCGACAAATTCGCCGTCTTTGAGAATGGTGGCATTATCGCAGATTTCAAAGATTTCCTCGATCTTGTGACTCACATAAATCATGGAAATGCCCTTCTCTTTCAGTCGGCGCATCTCGCGGAAGAGCACTTCGATCTCAGCAGCGTCCAGAGAAGACGTCGGTTCGTCCAAAATCAGCAGTTTCGCGTCGATATTGATCGCGCGTGCAATCGACACCATCTGCTGAATAGCTGTTTTAAACTGATTGAGCGGGCGCGTCACATCGACGTTATGAATGCCCATACCCTCCAGCAGTTCACGCGCCCGGCGATTGGTTTCTTTCCAGTCGATCAGGCCGGATGGTTTGCGAATCTCGTGGCCAAGAAACAGGTTTTCCGCGATGCTGAGCAGCGGACTGAGATTCAGTTCCTGATAGACCGTGCTGATACCCAGTTTTTGCGCCTGCAAATTGTCAATGGGATTGATCTCTTGTCCATCAAAGATCATCTTCCCGCCTTTGTCGCGGAAGTAAATGCCCGTGAGAATCTTCAAAAGCGTGGATTTCCCGGCCCCGTTCTCTCCCATCAGCGCGTGTATCTCACCATAGCCGATGTTCATTGAGACGTTTTTTAGCGCGTAAACGCCCGAAAAATTCTTGCTTATGTCCTTCAGCTCCAGCAGAAACTCCGATTTCACTGAAAGACCTCCTTTCCGGAAGTGAGTACACCTTGCGTATCCATCCAAGGGCGCGAGGATACAGCAAGCGGAGGAAGGCCTCCGCTTGCCGACACAAGGACTGTGCGCCCTTAACCCAGGAATGCCTGAGCAACAGCGTTATCGTTGTCAATAATCGCGCTGATATTCTCGAGCTCTGCCTCCGCATTCTCCGCGGTGTAAATGGTATCTTCCACGTAATACACCTGGCCATAGGGAGAGGTGTCGCCCGCTACGAGCTGATCGAGAATCTCTACCATTTTGTCGCCCACGAAGGGATTGCATTGCACGACGCACTGGAAGTCGCCATCGATAATCGCTTCAAGGTCAGAGGGCAGGCCGTTGATCGAAACGACAGAGATGTCCTCACCCGGAGTAAGGCCATACTCGTACATGGCCTGCACGATGCCGTGCGCCATCTGCGTGGACATGGCAAACACCGCGTCGATATTGTCCGCGCCAACAGACTGCAGGATGTTGCTGAATACCGTCTGGGCCTCCGTCAGGGAGTCATTGGCCACCTGATCGGCAACGACCGTCAGACCTTCATTCGCCTCAACGACCTCATAGAAGCCGTTGCCGCGGTCCTGCACGGAGGAGGACGACGGATCGCCCTGGATGACGACAATGTTCGCATCCTCGCCCACGTTCTCCAGGATCCACTCCGCGCACTTCGTGCCCTGGCTGACCTGCTCAGTACCGATATAGCACACGAAGTCCTCGCCGTTCTCACCCGTAGCCCAGCGGTCAATCAGGATGATCGGCACGCCCTGCTCCTTGGCATTTTCAAGCACGGAGGTCAGACCATTGGACTCCAGCGGCGAAAGCATCAGGTAGTCGATGCCGCGCGCCAGCAGGTCTTCGCAGTTGGCAATCTGCTGCTGCGTATCGCCCTGCGCGTTGGTGTAGATGACCTGGTAGCCCGCGTCGTTCAGGGCGCGGATCATGCTGTTGGTCTCAGCGATGCGCCATTCGGACGTGTACTGAATCTGCGCGATGCCGACCACGATCTCAGAGCGATCAATCTCTTCCTCCGCATAACCGCACATGGCTACAGCCAGGATGGTCAGTATCATTGCCAACACTACGCTCAGTCTTTTGATGTTCCTCATTGTTCTTCCTCCTACTTATTTTTTTGCGGTTCTTTGACCGCAAATTCTTTTCAATGTCCGGCAACGAACGCTTCCGCCGCGCCGGCGATGCTCTTCTCATCCAACCCGTATTTCTCGACCAGGCTGTCATAGGTTCCAGACTCGGTGAACACGTCACGAATACCGAGAATGCGCATCGGCGTGGGACGCAGACCGGAAAGCGCTTCCGCTACTGCTCCGCCCAAACCGCCGTAGATGTTGTGCTCCTCGACCGTCATAACTTTGCCGCACCTGTCCGCAAATTGGACGAGCGTCTCCACATCCAGGGGCTTAATGGACGGCACCTCAAGCAGAGAGGCCCGGATACCTCGACCGCGCAGTATCTTCAGCGCCTCCATGCAACGCACGACCATCGTCCCCGTTGCCACGAGCGCCAAGTCTGTGCCGTCGGCAGACAACACGTTGGCCTTGCCCCACGTAAAGCGGTACATTTCATCAAATACCGTGTAGCTGGGCTTCCTGCCCAAGCGCAAATACGCTGGGCCGGGGACTTTGGCCATTTCCCGGGCGATCACCTCTGTGGCGCGCGCATCCGCAGGGGAGAGCACCGTCATGTTGGGGATGGCCCGCATGATGGCGATATCCTCGATGCCCTGATGGGTGGCGCCTTCAACGTCTCCAGTCAGGCCGGAAAGGCCGGAAATAAACTTTACATCCAAATTAGGATAGGCCACAAACGTGCGGATCTGCTCCAGCGCGCGCATGGATACGAACGGCGCGTAGGAGGCGGCGTAGACCTGGTAGCCGCAGGTGGCTACGCCTGCTGCCAGGGCAACCATGTCCTGCTCGGCAATGCCGTTGTTGACGACACGCTGCGGGTAAGCCTTGGCCATCTTGGCCATGCCCATGGACTTGGTCGTATCGGCGCCAATAGCGAACACATGTTCGTTTTCCTCGGCGATCTGCAAGAGCGCATTGCCAAATGCGTCTCGGGTAGAGATGGTATCAAGTTTCATTGCTCTGCGCCTCCTCCAGCTCCCGCAGCGCGACATGGTACTGCTCCGGCGTCATCAGCGATTGGTGCCAGGCGTTGTTGTTCTCCATAAAGCTGACGCCCTTGCCCTTGACGGTATGGGCGACGATGATGGTGGGCATACCCTGGTATGCGCGCGCGATCGCCAGCTTGTCCAGTATGTCCGGTACATTGTGGCCGTTCATTTCCAGCGTCTTCCAGCCAAAGCTCTTCCATTTATCCAACACCGGCTCCATCGGCAGTATGGCCTCAGTAGAACCGCAGCTCTGCTGATGGTTGTAATCGAGGATCACGGTCAGGTTGTCCAGCTTGTGCGCGCCGGCGAACATCGCCGCTTCCCAGATGATGCCTTCCTGCATTTCGCCATCGCCAATAATGGCATAGACATGCGCCGCGTTGCCACTTGCCTTCAGCCCCAGTGCCATTCCTGTGGCAATGGGCATGCCGTTGCCGAGGGAACCCGCCGTCATGTCCACGCCCGGCGTCTTTTTCATGTCCGGGTGCCCCTGCAGGCGGCTGTCCACTTTGCGCACCGTCAGCAATTCCTCGCGGGGGAAGAAGCCCTTCTCCGCCAGCGCCGCGTACAGCGCCGGGCAGGCGTGCCCCTTGGAGAGCACGAGTCTATCGCGCCCTTCCCAGCGCGGCTCTTCAGGACGCACGTGCATTTCGTGGAAATACAGACAGCTCATGACGTCCGCAATCGAGAGCGACGGACCGGGATGCGAAGGACCTTGCGCTTTGTAGGCGATCTCGATGATGTCCCTTCGGATCTGGGTGGCCATCTTTTCAAGACGGACGATTTGGCTATTCACGGTCTACACCTACCTTCCAAAGGTAAACACAGGGTTGAACATGAACACAAAGCGCATGGGAATTTCACCCGTATTGCGCACCTGGTGCTCCACGCCCACCGGGAACTTCGCCGCAGTAAGGGGCTTGAGCGGTTCGTGCACGCCGCCGATGACCACTTCGCCCTCGCCTTCGACGACGAAGATGATCTCCTCTTCGCTTTCGTGGGTGTGCGGCGTCATGTCGCTGCGAGCTGGGACCGTAGTCAACCCCATGGTCATATGTTCGCTCTTGACAGGACACGTCGCTTTTTCCGTTCCAATAAAAACGCGTACATCGCGCCCTGGCAGTCGCATCAGTTCTGCTGTATCGTAATTGGTAGTATACATTATTTACGCCTCCTTATTTCTGAGTTCCAAGCACTGCGGATACGGGATTGCCCACTCCTTCGGCATGCCTTCCGGGAATTTACCGTTTCCAATCTCCAGCAGAATGCCCAGCTTTTGAACGGAGTCGACAAAATAGAATTTCGATCCGAAGAATTCTGCACCGAACAGGACTGGCATGCCGTTCTTCGCAAGATCATCCAGGATCTCGTCATAGTGTTCTTGCGGTACGACGAGCTTCATGTGATGCGCGCCCTCGCCATGGTTGGCCAGATAATCCTCGTAAAACGGCAGACCATAAAGGGGCTGGATCAGCTCAATCTGCGTTTTGCCAAGCATGGCACATGCCGCATAGAATTTGAATTCTTCGCCGCAAAGGCCCTCGCGTCTGGCGATGTTCTGCAATCTATCCTGTGAATGCGCATACAGCGTCCAGTTGCTAACGCCCAGGATATTGTCCCAGTTTTCCATTGCCTTGAAGATATCCCGCGTAAAGAATCCAACCTGCTTGATCGTACCTTTGGATAAAAGCTGGCGCATAATTTCTCGTGTTTCCATCGTTTGCTCCTTTGTTGTTCTTCTATCGCTCGGGCAGAGCGTCCATGCAGGCGTTGTATGCCTCCTCAAAGCCATCCATCATGAAAGCGAACGGCGGGAAACTGCGCACGTCCTGCCACGGAAACTCTTCAGGATAGTAGGCCTGGCGGAAAATCGCGCTCTTGTTCAGCACCTCCATATCCTTTGCGGAGATGGGCTCGTTCCAAATTGGCTCCAAACTGCGCGGCGCGCTGTCAAAGGTTTCCGCCAACGTCGGCGTTACCGTAAGCGTCGTCGGCAACTCCGCATTTCGGGTCAGGCAAAGGCGAATGCCTACGTCTTCGCGCATACCGGCGCCATTGATCATGATGTTCGATCCACGGTCCAACAGTGTCTGATAGCAGCGCTGCACGACCGCATGCACGAGCCGCTCGCAATAGTAGTCGGCGTCTACGCCCAAAGCTTCGAATTCCGGGCGGGAAAACTTGCGCAGATGGCAGTCTACGATCACCAGGAAGCAATTCGGTTCATGGCCGTCAAGCACCTCATAGAAAGGCTGATGCTGTCCGACTGCGAAATTTGAGGTCATCGTTAAACGCATTCCCTCATGCTGCAAAAGGGACTTCGCCGCTTCTTTCGCGGCCGGAGTTGCCGGCATTTTGAACACGACATTCGGATTATCGCTGCCCAATTCTTTGGCAAAGCCTCTGCGCCATGAGAGCACTTCCTGCTCCATCTTTGCCGCATCATTCCAAGTAAACGGCGAAATCTGTGTGAAAGACACGCCGAATTGACCATTCGTAGCCTCATAAATCGGGAGCAATTTTCGGGCGACGAGGGATACTACCTTTACAGTAAGGCGCGAAATAATCTCATGTCGGGAAAGATCAGGTTCCTCTTCCATGACTTCGCGCAACAGGGCCTGATACTTTTCCGGTTCAGCCTGTCGGAACAAATTGATCTTGGAAGGATTGCTTGTGGTATAGCTCGCGCCGCGCCGCAGTGAATAGTCTACTCCTGTGCACAGATCGTTGCCCCAATAGGTAAACAACTCTCCCGCTTTCGTTGCCCGCGCCATCTTTCCAAACTGCGACGCAGCAATGCTCTTTACCTCGGCATCCACGCGCTGTAGCGCCTCATTCGCACCGGCCGCTTCGAGAAAAGCGCGCATTTTCTTGATCGCCGCTTCTTTTCCCGCTGCGGATACGCATTCATCAAGCTTCCAAATCGCCAAACAAGACTGGATATCAATAAGTATGTTTTCGACCAGCTCATTTGCATATTCGGCCTCGCCATTTTCCTTCAACAATGCCGCGTTTCTGAGCAGCTCTTCAACCCCTGTATCGAGGGCGTCTTCGCTTTCGGCAAAGATGATCTTCCTGCGATATAACCCCCATAGCGCGTCCCACTGTTTCATCTTTTTCCATCTCCTCGCTGGATTTTGTGTAATCGTTTACGTATGATTGATTATAGAAATACGATCCTCTCGCTCTACATATGTAAACGTTTACGTATTGGGTATAAGTTTATCTCTCCGCCTCGAGTTCTCCTAATAAGAAATCTTTTCGGCTACTACCATTGCGCTGATTTGCGAATAATGAGTTTGGGTTCAACAACAATTTTCATCTTTGCGGTCTTGTCTTTAAGCTTTTCAAAGAAAAACGTAGCTGCTACCTTGCCGACTTCCCGGCTTAAGCGTATGGAACTTAGCGGAATCGGCAAATAATCGCAATACTGGATATCATCATGGCCAATAACAGCAATGTCTTCCGGCACACACATATCACTTTCACGAATAGCTTGGATCACTCCCATTGCAACATGATCGGAAATACACTGTATTGCATAGGGCGTCGGTGCTGTTGAAAGCAAAACCTTTGCCGCAGCATATCCGCTATTCATATCATTGCCCTCACAGTTGATTACAATATCCTCACTGTATTCCCGCCCCACTTGGCGCAGCGCCGCTTCAAAAGCTTTACGGCGAACTTCACCAGCGCGAAAGTCTTTGGGCCCGTTAAAATAGTATATTTTCCGATAACGTTCAGCTAGATATCGAACGGAAATCTCCATGCCCCTTTCGTCATTGATGACATAATCAAACTTCTCCATCTCGCTCTCTGAAAACTGGCGAGCCATCGTAATTACAGGAACCGGTAAGTTGAGGAAGTTTTTCAGATCGACCGGTATAGCCAAAATTCCGGCTACCCGAAATGCCAACATCGCAGAAACAGCATCCGCCTCAATCCTTCTGGATTCCAATGTGTTGAAAATCAGCGGCATATATCCATTGGCAATAACGACCGCCATGATGTCTGCAATAATCCCCGCAAAATAGGGATTGGTATTCTGCGGAATGACAATACCAACGAACTTCGATTTCCCCGTGCGCAGCGAGCTGGCAAATGCATTGGGCCGGTACCCCATGCTCGCCGCCACTTCCCATACATGGTTCTTCGTCTCCTCGGAAATCTCCGGCATGTCGTTCAACGCGCGGCTGACAGATGCCATGGTCAAGCCGGTCGCCTTGGCAATATCTTTAAGCGTCACATACTTTCCCAACTTGCTCACCCTTTGCGCGGCCCACGCCTCATTCTTTGACTTCTTAAAGAATAAAGGACGCCGCAGCAAATGTCAAGAATCACTTTCTTCCAAATCGCCGCACACTTGTTTCGCGGCCGTCTGTTTGTAGCAAGCGAAACGCCGATCTTTCTCTACGTTTAGGGTTCAAGATAACCTTTGTTTTCGTAAACGTTTACGCCACCGGCAAAAAATTAAATCTCTTTCCTTCCCTCCTTTTGATATTGCATATTGAACAGACACTGACATTCTATACGTTATCGTTTACGTTATTTTGTAAAACAAAAAAATTATCATTTCTGCTGCTATTATAGCAGAAAATCAGCGTATGTCAATAGCTTTTTTAAAATTTTCTTTCGTTGTCTTCGTTTACCAAGGATGTGAGACCACGAGAAGGGAGGAAGCGATAGGGGCATGGCCTGAACCGGTCAAGCAGATAGATGCTTCTTCACCGCATGTCCTCAGCGGGATTATGGACTGTATTGATGAGACGAACATGCGTCCAAACAAAAACTTCCCCTCGAATGAACGATTGAATTCCAAATTATTATCAGGCGGCGCAGTTCTTCCCTGCCTGCATATCCGGCCGGAAATATGTACTTTAACAGTCATGGAGAGGTTGAAAAGATGGGGCTGTGAAAAAACAACAGAAGATTTTTCACAGCCCCAGATTCGACAGGGAAAAACGCAAGGGAAAGGAAAAAAGGCGCAAAGGCCCCCTTACCCCCAATGAAGCGGCTTTAGGGGGACTTAAGCTGCGAGCTTTCTTTTTACCGTTTTGTTGTAGTACTTATAGAGATTGTGCCCGATAGAAACTAAAAAAACCTCTAGCTTGACAGAATCCAGCCCTCTGCGAACGATACGCTTATACCGCCGGTCATATTTCAAAATCCCAAAGGTTCCCTCGGCCTGGATGCTGCGGTTCATTCTCAACAACGCTCCCTGGATGCTGCCTAGGTTCTCCACTACGGGAAAAAGGAGGATGTTAGAGAATTAATCGCAAAACTGTTTTTTTCAAGAGCGCAAGAGATATGTTCGATACTGGGCAGAGAAATCAGCCTCGAAGACATTTACCAAATTTATAGCGTTTCAGACTGACTGCGTTAAGATGACAAATAACCTCTGTCTTTTGAAAGCGTCCTCCGTGAGCCACCAGGCCTGGAGGGGGACTTGCGCTTTACCCCGTTGCGGAAGGATCGGTCAAAGAAAACAAAGAATCCGAACCCATTTCCTCTCAGAAACAAGTTCGGATTCCGTTGGTTTGGTGCGGTCGACGGGACTTGAACCCGTACGGTCTCCCACACGCCCCTCAAACGTGCGCGTATGCCAATTCCGCCACGACCGCAGAACAGATATTATTATAGCGCGCGGATAGAGGTTTGTCAAGGGGCGGGATGGTGAATTTTCTGTTTTGCCGTCGCGGCGGCGGGCGCGGTCACACCGGCTCGGGCAGCATCAGGTCGCGCAGGAGCAACACGCCCTTTTCATAGACGGCGGTGAAATAGCGCAGCGTGAGGATGACCGGCGGGAAAGCGTCGAAATCCGCCACGCAGAGGCTGCCGGGGGTCATGGCCTGCGCAAAGGGCTCAAGGCGCATCAGCTGATCCATGAAACGCCCGGGCACGGGAACGCCGATGTTGTCGGCAATGGGCACATCGCAGGCTTCAAAGCGCCGCTGCCATTTCCAGGGGATCGTCATGATGAGATCGCCGCCCATAAAGGCCGACCAGTGGCGGTGATGGCGGTAATAGGCGACGAGCACGCGCGTGCGAAAGCCGCGCTGTCGGTAGAGCGTGTATACCTGCTTGGCCACGGCCTCGCCGGCGAAGGTGAAAGCTTCGGGGTCGAGCACGCGATTTGCAGCGTCGGCATAGCGGCGGAGCCAGTCCTCCTGCATGCCGAGCAGCACGGCGCACACGGGGTTGATGGAGCGCGTCTCCAACCCCTCCGCCTCGCGGCGGGCGAGGCCGCGTTCCATGGCCTCGGCGGCGGCGAGCGCCTGGCCGGCGCTGAAGCAGAGCGTGGCCATGACGCTTACGCCGCGATAGGTGGCCTCCTCCATGGCGGCGATGCCTGCGGCGGTGCAGGGGATCTTCGCCTGCATGTTCGGCCCCAGCGCGTGAATCTCCTCCGCCATGCGCAGCATACTTTCCGCGCTGCGATAATCGTATACCGACACCTGAATGGCAAAGCGGCCGCGGCGCGGGTCGCCCTTTTCCCACTCGGGCAGCATGCAGCGGCTGCGCTGGCGCCCCATCTCCAGCGTCCATTTCCAGGCGATCTCCCGCTCGTCGGCGGCGGGGTTTTCGGCGATCATGCGCCGGAGCAGCGGCGTCTGCGCTTCATATTCGTCGCAGAGCATGTGGCCGACCCACGTAGGGCTGGTGGTAATACCCTTGCAACGGTGGGCCACGGCGTATTCGTGGTCGCGGACGCTGAACGAATCCATCCAGATATCCGTCTGCGGGAATGCTTCCATACAGAGTTCGAGCTTTGTCTTTTCCATTTTCACGCCTCCATGGCCTGAACGCATGCGATCTCAGGCGACGCTTCCATTATACACCTCTCTCCCACCCGGCCGCAAGGGGAAAGCGGCGATAAAACGCCCGCCGCGGCGCGGAGCCAGCGGCGGGCGAAGGGAACGGGGTCTCAGAAATTTTCCGGATAGAACTCGATCGCAGCCTCGTCCAGCCATTGCTCGACCGTTTCGTTGTAATAGGTGGAGCGCAGGTTGTCCTCGACCGCGGCGCGCAGCGCCTCGTCGGCAAGAAAGTCCTCGTAGGTCACGGCGCCGGGCTCGACGTCGCCCTCGTAGCGCAGTATGTAGACGCCTTCGGCGCACTCGACGGGCTCGGAAGTATCCCCCGGGACGCCCAACGCCATGGCGGCGGCCACGAAATCCGGGTCGAATAACTGCGAACCGACGCCGACGTAGTAGCCGTCCTCGCGGCCCGCGCCGCCCTCGGCGAGATAGGGATCGGCACCATAGGCGTCGATGAGCGCCTCAAAGTCCTCGCCCGCGGCGATGCGGCCCTGCACCTCCTCCACGGTGGCGTCCAGGGAGCGGTAGATGGCGTCCATCTCGGCCACGGCGGCGCTGAGCGTCGCCTCGTCGCCGCCCTGCTCGATCTGCGCGGTCAACTCCTGCATGCGCGCGGCGTTTTCATCGCTGAAGGGGATGAGCACGCGCTTGACGCGGCGATACCCCTGCGGGTTCCAAAAAACGGCCGCGCCGCCAAGGCGGTCTGTCTCGTAGCTCTGCGGGTCGGCGGTATAGGCCATCTCCGCGTTGGCGACGGCCTGGTCGTAATAGGCGCGCAGGTCTTCCTCCGTGATCTGCACATCGGCGGTGACGGCGGCAAAGAGGCGGTCGCGCCAGCCCTGCGAGGTCATGCTCTCGATGAGGCTCTCCAGCGTGGTGCCCTCGCCGGCGAGGAATTCCAGCACGGCGGCGCGGTTTTCCTCGTCGCTTTTGGCGGGATCGGCCTGATAGGCGAGATAGTAGTCCACCATTTCGTCAAGGCTGGCCTGCGCGCGGGCGCGGATCTCCGCCTCTTCCTCGGCGCTGGGGGCGTACACGCCCAGTTCCTGCGCCTTGAGGGTGAGTATGGCGTCTTCGGTGAGGTTGTTGAGAACCTCATTTTTGATCGTGTCTTCGTGATCGTCCGGGTCCATGCCCAGCTGTTCGTAATAATAGGCGAGATAATCGTATTCGGCCTTCGCCTCGCTGACGGTGATGACGCCGCCGTCAAAGCGGGCGGCGAGCAATCGGGCACTCTCCTCCTGCGACAGGAGTTCCCGCAGTTCGGCGTTCTCCGCCTCCAATTCGGCAATGCGCGCCTCGAGCGCGGCGATCTGATCCTCTTCCGCCAGCGCCGCAGAGCAGAGCAGCGAAAGCGCCAGCAGCGCCGCGAGCAGTTTCTTCAGCATGGACGTTCCTCCCGTTGGCTGTTTTCTGCATTATAGCACAAGTTCTCTTTCCCGTGCGCCTTTGCCATCAAAACGTCCAGTTTTTATCCCAGCGCGGGTCACTTTTGCAGTTCCTTGAAGCCCTCGCCGAGCGCCTCGTGGACGTTCTGGACGATGACGAACGCGCGGGGATCGACGGAGAAGACCACGGCGCGCAGGCGCACGGCCTCCAGGCGGCTGACCACGCACAAAAGCATGGTGCGGTCTTCGCCGCTGTACATGCCCTTGGCGTCGAGGGCCGTGACGCCGCGATCCAGTTCCTTCAAAATGCGCTCGGCAATCTCGTTTCCATGCGTGGTGATGATGATGTGCGAGCGCGCCAGGCCCGGGCCCTCGAGCACCTGATCGATGACCACATTCATCACAAAGACGCTGATGAGCGCGTACATCGCCGCCGCCGCGTCAAAGACGAATCCGGAGGCGATAACCACGGTGGCGTCCGTGGCGAAGAGGCAGACGCTGACTTTCAACGCCGGAACGTGGCGGTGCACGATGGAAGCCAGCATGTCCGAGCCGCCGGTGGTGGCGTGGCCGCGCAGCACCAGTCCGAAGCCCGCGCCGCACAGCACGCCGCCGAAGACGGCGGAGAGCAGCACGTCGTCGGTCATCGCCGGCACGGGCAGATAGTCCAGCAGCAGCGAAAGCGCCACCGACGAGAGCAGCGAACGCAGCCCGAAGCCCAGCCCCATCGAGCGCAGAGAGAGCACGAACAGGGGCACGTTGAGGATCAGGTTCACCATGCCGACGCCCACCACGGGAAACAGGTGGTTGACGATCTGGCCGATGCCGGTAAAGCCGCCGGGAGCGACGTTGTTCGGGATCAGATACAGGCGATAGCCCAGCGTGGCCAGCAAAAGCCCCGCGGCGATCAACAGAACGTTGAGCAGCTCATCGCGCACACTGCGCTTCATAAAAAGCCCTCCTTGAACGTAGTATATCCGTTTTGCGCGCTGACCGGCGCGCGGCGGGCGGCATAGTATGAGCATGACCGGCGACGGTCCTCAGACTTTGCGACGCCATGCGTCCAGAAAGGATGTTCCCCATGCATAACAGACCGCCCTTTTGCCCGGGCGAGCGCGCGCCGGACGCACCGATGATACGTATGCCCCTGTTTTCTCAAAAGCCCTGCGGCTGCCGTCCTCCCAGGCCGTGCGAACCGCCCCGGCCCTGCGGCTGCGGCCCGGCATGTCCGCCGCCATGCCCGCCGCCCTGTCCGCCGCACAGCGTCCCCGCGGCGCCGCCGGTGTGCGTGGTCAACCCCTTCAATCCCTGCGAGCGGGCCACCGTGCTGCTCTCCATCGACGAATGCGGCAACCTCATCGTCTGCCTGAAGCGCTGACTTACAGAAATTTCCAGCGCATAAAACGCCCCCTCGCGGAGCATACTGACACTGCAAGCGCCCGGGAAGTTTTCCGGGCCGTCCGCGCCGGCGAACTCTTTGCGAAGGGGTGTTTTGGGTGTCGATGATGGAATGCGCCATGTGCCACCGCGCGGCGGACGCGCGCTCTCTGCGCGGCTGTCCGGTATGCGGGGCCATGCTCTGCGACGACTGCGCAGAACGCGAACAGGGCCTGTGCGCCGACTGCGCCGCCGCCGGGCGCGACGAATGAGTGCCGCCTTTCCCCGCGAAGCAACGCTTCGCGGGGCTTTTTTTACGCCTGCGCGGAAGCGGCGGCTTCGCGGGCGCGCGGCGAAAGATCCATAAACCAGGTGTATTCGCCCTTCCAGCCGAGTTTCACCGTGCCCAGCGCGCCGTTGCGCTGCTTGGCGATGATGATCTCGGCGATGTTCTTTTCCGCTGTCTCCGGCTCGTAATAGTCCTCGCGGTGGATGAACATCACCACGTCCGCGTCCTGCTCGATAGCGCCGGATTCGCGGATGTCGGAGAGCATGGGGCGGTGGTTGGCGCGGCCCGTGGGCGCGCGGGAGAGCTGGGAAAGGGCGATCACCGGCACGCCCAGCTCCGTGGCCAGACCCTTGAGCGAGCGGGAGATGGCCGAGACTTCCTCCTGCCGGCTGCCGAAGCGGCCGGAGGCGGTCATCAGCTGTATGTAGTCGATCATGATCAGATCCAGCCCCTGCTCCAGTTGCAAACGCCGCGCCTTGGAGCGCACCTCGGCCACGGTGACGCCGGAGGAGGCGTCCACGAACATGCCGCTGGGGCCGATGGCGATCATCGCCTCGGAGAGTTTGCCCCACTCCTCATCCGAGATCTGCCCGCGGCGCACGCGCTGCATGTCCACCTTGGCCTCGGTGCAGAGCATGCGCATGGCCAACTGCTCGGCGGGCATTTCCAGGGAGAACACCGCCGCCTTCTTGCCCGCGCGGATGGCGGCGTTTTCGACGATGTTCATGCCAAAGCTGGTTTTGCCCATGGAGGGGCGGGCGGCGATGAGCACCAGCTCGCCCGCGTGCAGGCCGGTGAGCATATCGTCCAGTTCCGAATAGCCGGTGGGCACGCCCTCGATGCGGCCGTGGTTTTTGACCAGTTCCTCGATCTTCTCGAAGGTATTGAGCAGCACGGGCTGGATGGGCTGAAGCTGCTCGCCGCCCTTGCGCATGGCGATATCGTAGATGGCGCGCTCGGCCGTCTCAAGGATATCGCGCGTCTCCTGCTCGCCATCGTAACTCAAGTTGACAATGCCCTCGGCGGCGCGGATGAGCTTGCGCAGCGTGGACTTTTCATCGACGATGCGTATGTAGGCGCGCACGTTGGTGGCGGACGGCACGGCGCGCGCCAGGCCGATGAGATACTGCGCCCCGCCCACCGCCTCAAGCTTGCCGCGGCGGTCGAGCTCGGCGTCCAGCGTCACCAGATCGATGGCGCGCCCCGCCTCGGAAAGCGCGCGCATGGCGGAATAGACCTCGCGATTGGCGGGGTCGTAAAAATCCTCTTCCGCGAGCGACTCAAAGGCCAGAAGCGCCGCTTCGTTGGAGCGCAGCATCGCGCCCAACACCGAGCGCTCGGACTCGGGATGGTTGGGCAGGACGCGCGCCTCTTGCGCGAATTGTTCCATATTACTTGTTTTCCACCGTCACGTTGACCAGCATGCGCGTGCTGACGCCGGCGGTGAGGCGCACGTTGCAGAGCACCTGTCCGGCGGATTTGATCGGCTCCTCCGGCTCGATGCGGCGCTTGTCCACCTCTACGCCGTGCTGCTCCTTGAGCGCCTGCGCCAATTGCTCGTTGGTAACGGTGCCATAGAGTTTGCCGCCCTCGCCGCCGCGCGCCGTGATCTGGATGACCTTGCCCTTGAGGGCGCGGGCCTTCTCCTCTGCATCGGCGATGCGCACAGCCTCGCGGTGCTTTTCGGCGCTGCGGGCGCGTTCCACGGCGTTGAGCGCCTCCGCGGTGGCCTCGCGGGCCAGCTTGCGCGGCAGCAGGAAATTGCGCGCGTAGCCGTCGGAGACTTCCACGATCTGGTCCTTCTTGCCCGAACCCTTGACGTCCTGAAGCAGGATCACTTTCATATCCGTCTTACCTCCCTGCGCGCCGCCGGAGCGGCGCAGCCGTCGATACGGTCATTATAGCACAAAACCATGTGAGCGTAAAGCAAAACCGCCCGCGATGGGGCGGTTTTGGAACGTTTGCCCGACCGGGCTTACACCTGCGGCTCGGCGTCGTTCTCCACCGGCGCGTCCTCGACGCTGCGGATGGCCCAGCGGGCCATGACCATCTGGTTCTTGGCGGAACCGACGGCCAGCGTCACGGTGTCGTCCTTGAGGGAGACGATGGTGCCGTAAATGCCGCCGATGGTGCAGATGCGATCGCCCGCCTTGAGGGCGGAGAGCATCTCCTTGACCTTCTTGTCCTTCTTGCGCTGCGGGCGGATGAGCAGGAAGTAGAAAATGGCGACCATGACCACCAGCATGATGATGGTGCTGATCATGCCGCCGCTCTGCGCAGCCGCCGCGTCGGTCGTGCCCGTGGTGGCGGCCGTTTCCGCCAGCGCCGTGAGGAGATTGTTCCAATTCAACATGTTCAGACCCCTTTGCGTATAGTCGATCAATCAAATGCCTGAAAGACATTATATCCCAATTCCGCGCCGATTACAACTTTTTATCTTCAATTAAGTGTGTCATTCACGTAAAAAGTTTCCCGGCACGCTCACCAGTTGTCGCGGCCATGGCGGGCGTAGAAGGCCTCGGCCCAGTCGCGCAGGCAGTCCTGCTCGATGGCTGCGCGCATTTCTTCCATCATGCGGGTGAGGAAGCGCAGGTTGTGGATGGAGGCCAGGCGCAGGGCGAGGATCTCCCCGGCCTTGAACAGATGGCGGATATAGGCGCGGGAGAAATTTTTGCAGGCGTAGCAGTCGCAATCCGCGTCCAAAGGCCCGAAATCCTCGGCATAGCGGGCGTTTTTCACCACCAGGCGGCCATCGTGGGTAAAGACGGTGCCGTTGCGGGCTACGCGGGTGGCGAGCACGCAGTCGAACATGTCCACGCCGCGCATCACGCCCTCGATGAGGCAGTCCGGCGAACCGACGCCCATCAGATAGCGGGGCTTGTTTTGCGGGAGGATGGGGTTAATGGCCTCGAGGATATCGTACATGATCTCCTTGGGCTCGCCGACGCTGAGGCCGCCGATGCCGAGGCCGGGCAGGTCGAGCGCGGCCATCTGCCGGGCGCACTCCATGCGCAGTTCGCGCGAGAACGCCCCCTGCACGATGCCAAACAGCGCCTGATCTTCGCGCGTCTTGGCCTTCATGCAGCGCTCCAGCCAGCGCAGCGTGCGCTTCATGGCCTCGCGGGCGCGCGCCTCGTCGCAGGGATAGGGCGAGCACTCGTCAAACTGCATGATGATGTCCGCGCCGAGTTTTTCCTGGATGGCGATGGACGTCTCCGGAGCGAAAAAGTGGCGGCTGCCGTCCAGATGGGAGCGAAACTCCACGCCCTCCTCGCGCACCTTGCGAAGGTCGGCCAGCGAAAAGACCTGAAAACCGCCGCTGTCGGTCAAGATGGGCCTGTCCCAGCGCATAAAGCCGTGCAGGCCGCCGGCGCGGGAAACGAGATCCTCGCCCGGGCGCAGGTGAAGATGGTAGGTGTTGGAGAGGACGATCTGCGCGCCGATGTCCTTGAGTTCATCCGGGGTCATGGTCTTAACCGTGGCCTGCGTGCCTACGGGCATGTAGACGGGCGTTTCGATAACGCCGTGGGGCGTGTGCAAACGGCCGCGGCGCGCGCCGGTCTGCTTGCAGATGTGCAGAAGTTCAAATTCAAAGGGCTTGGGCAATTTGTTTGTCCTCCATTGCGATATGAGCGCCGCGGCGCAAAAAAACGGCGACCTGCGCGGGTCGCCGGGAAACACCTGTCCGTCAGGCTGCGCGGCGGCGCAGCAGCTTGGCGGCGAGCGCCAGTGCCGCGACGGCCATCACGGCGGCGGCCACGCCCACCGGCAGGGAATCGTCGCCGGACTTGGGCACGGTATCGTCGATGACGCGGGCGGCGATGTCCATGCTCAGAAGCATATCGCCATTTGCGTCGAAGGCGTCCAGGCGGTAAACGCCCGCGTCCTCCACGGAGGCGTTGACGATGTTGTAGACGCGCTGATTCGCGCCGGCAATGGGCGCGCCTTCAAAATACCACTGGTACGAGGCGGGCGACACGCCTTCGATGTTGACCTCCATCGAAAGGTCTTCCCCCGCGTCCACCACCGCGTCCTGCGTCAGACGCGACACGCGCATGACGACCGTCGTGGAAATGACGCCTTCCGCGAAAGCGCTGCCGAGCAACAGCAAAAGCGCCACGAGCGCGAAAACGCAGATCGTCCTTTTTTTCACGTGCGTCTACCCCTTCCGCGGATACTTTCAGCATCCGCATACTCCCTTTTATTTTATATCAGCTTATGTCGAATTGCAACTGTTTTGCATCATTATGCACAATTTCGGAAAAATATCGAAATTTTTTCATAATTTTCTCCATGATTCCGTAATAAAAATCCCTTAAAATGTAATAGTATACGCGGCGCATCGGCATCGCTCTGCGGGCCGCGACGGGAAGGCTATAACCCACAGGGAATGGGATTCGCGGAGGTCGTCATGGGCGGAGTTTTGCTGCTGTTGGGGTTTGAGATCTGCGGCTATGTGCTCGCGGACGCGCTGTTCCGGCGCAGGGACGGCGTCGTGCGCCTGTGGCTGGGGCTGACGGCGGGGCTTTTGATGATGATGTGGCTGCCGTCGCTGTTTGCCTATCTGCTCAAATTCACGGCGGCGGCGCAGTATGCGGCGCTGGGGCTGGCGGCGGTATTCGCGCTGCTGGCGCGGAAGTTTTTGCGGGAACCGGCCGACCCGATGCGGCTGGAGGGCGAACGACGCCCCTTCTGCGGGGACATGCCCGCCTGGCTGCCCATCGCGCTGATCGTGCCGCTGCTCATCCTTTCCATCTACCTGCAATACACGCACACGCTGCGCGAGGTGGACGGGGCCCTGCACGTGGGGCAGTCTACCTACGGCGACCTCTGCTTGCACCTGGGCATCGCCACGGGCCTGCAGGGGAGCGCCTATCCGCCGGAGTACACGCTGATTCAGGACGTATTGCTGGGCTATCCCTTTTTAATGGACGCGCTCTCGGCCTCCATGCTCTGTCTGGGCACGGGGCTGCAGGCGGCGTTTATCATCCCCGGCAGTTTGATGATGGGGCTGGTATACCTGGGCTTCATCCTGCTTTCGTGGGAACTGACGCATTCGCGCGCGGCGGTGGTCGTCTCGTATCTTTTGATGTTTCTCAACGGCGGTCTGGGCTTTTTCTACGTGCTGGACGAAGTGTGGAAAGACCCGACGGCGCTTCAGAACGTCTTTACCGGTTACTACGCCGCCCCGGCCAACATGGTGGAGCACAACATCCGCTGGGTGAACGTCATCTGCGACATGATGATCCCCCAGCGCACGCTGCTGGCGGGCTGGACGATGGTCGTGCCGGCGCTGTACCTGCTGGTGTTGGCCATGCGCGAGAAAAGCCGCCGGCTGTATGTCATCCTCGGCGTACTGGCCGGGGCCATGCCCATGGTGCACACCCACTCGTTTTTTGCGCTGGCGCTGATCTCGGCGGGCTGCCTTGCGTGGACGCTGCGCAACGCCGAGGACCGCAAAAAAGCGCTCGTCGACTACGCACTCTACGCCGGCATCGCCGCGGCGCTGGCGCTTCCGCAGTTGCTTACCTGGAGCATCCCCCAGACGGTAGGCGGCGTTTCCACGACCGGCTCGCTGTCGCTGCGCTTCAACTGGGTCAACTACGACGACGCCACCGGCCGGCTCATCGACGGTTACTTCTGGTTCTGGGTGAAGAACGTCGGCCCTGTGTATCTTGTGATGCTGCCAGCGGCGCTTCTGTGCAAGGGCTGGAAGCGGGGGCTGGCGCTGGGCGCGCTGCTGGTCTACGCGACGGCGGAACTGATACAGTTCCAGCCCAACCCCTACGACAACAACAAGCTGTTCTACGTGGCCTTTTTGCTGATGCTGCCGCTGGCGGCCAAGTATCTCGTGGCCCTGTGGAACCGCATGCGGGGCCTGCCGGGAAGGTCGCTGCTGGCGGCGGTGTTCTTCTTCCTCTCGCTGACCTCGGGCGTTTTGTCGCTGGGCCGCGAAGCGGTGTCGGACTATCAGCTCTTTTCCGAGGGCGACGTGGCGGCCGCGGAATTCATCCGCGACGAGCTGCCCGCGGACGCCGTCTACCTCACCGGCGACCAGCACAACAATTTCGTGGCGGCGCTGGCGGGGCGGCAGATCGTCTGCGGCACGAGCAGCTATCTCTACTTCCACGGCGTCAACTATCAGCGCGCCGCCCTGAACGCGCGGCAGATGCTGGAGGCCCCGGGGGAGAACCTCGCCCTGTTTGAGGAATACGGCGTGGACTATGTCGTAATCGGCAACAGCGAGCGCTACAACTACGCGCTGGACGCGGCATGGTTTGCCGAAAACTGTGCCCTGATCTACGATGAAGGCGGCGTTTTGATCTACGCCGCGCCGGAAAATGACGGGAATTCGCCGGAATGAACGGGAAATGTCTCCGGTTTGCGCTTGACGATTGCCCACAAAAGCGCATAAAATAGGTGTAAACAGCGGTGAACGGCGCCGTGACGGCTACGGAGGGATCGGTCATGAGCGATATGGGATACAGAAACGACGAGCGGGACGCTTCGCTGGGGCGTTTATACGACATGCTCTTTCAGGCCTGGCCGCTGATGCGGCGCAGGCTGCTGCCCCCGAGCGCTTTGCAGGCGGAATTCGGCATGCCGCTTTCGCACGTGCAGGTTCTGGTGATGCTCGACCACCGCGGCTCCCTGTCCATCACGGAGATCTCCCAGAGCTTTGGCATCGCCAAGCCCAACATCACGCCTCTGGTCGACCGCCTCATCGAGGACGGGCTGGTGATGCGCGAGCGCAACAGCGCCGACCGCCGCGTGGTCAACGTGGTGATCTGCGAAAAGGGACGCGAGCGTCTGGCCGACATCTATCGCCGGCTGTGCGACAATCTGTTCGACTGGACGTGCACGCTCAGCAGGGAGGACCTCGCCAGCTTCAACGACGCTTTGGAAACCATCGTCCGCCTGCTGAGCAAACAGCCGGAAATGTGAACCAAAACCGCGGGTTCTGCGTCAATAATGATAGGATATAAAGGATAAACGATTGATGATTCTGTTTTCTGGAGGGACACATATGCGCAATCGTGCCGCCTGGATCGTCTTTGCCGCGCTTCTGATCGCCTGCGCGGCGATGCTTGGCGGCTGCGTCGCGCAGGACGATGGCGTCGCCGCGCAGACCGCGCCGGATCTGTCGGTCAACATCTCCGTCCCCTATGCCACCACCACGCCCACCGCCGTGCCTGAGGACCCGGATCAGCCCTTTTCGCTGGACGCCAACGGCAACGTGACGGTGCTCAACGACCGCTGGATCGACGAAGGCTTTGTCTCCGCCACCAGCAACGACGAGGAAGAATCGACGGACGGCTATACGCAGCTGCGCCTCGGCGACCAGGGGCAGGGCGTGCAGACTCTGCAACTGCGCCTGCGTGAACTGGGCTACTACCCCGGCGACATCAACGGCGTGTTTGACACGCTCACCGAGCAGGCCGTGCAGCTGTTCGAGCTCACCTACGGTACCATGCAGACGGGCATCGCCACCGTCAATTTACAGGAGATGCTCTTTGCCGAGACGGCGCCCGCGTACAGCGCGCAGGCCTACGCCGCGGCCGTGAACGGCAGCTTCAGCGACCTGCAACTGGGCGCGTCGGGCAGCAGCGTGCTGGCCCTGCAGATGCGCCTGCGCGAACTGGGCTTCCCCATCTCCCACATCACCGGCTACTACGATCAGGAGACTGCCGCGGCGGTGAGCGCCTTCTTCCAGGTCTACGGCAACGCCCCCAACAACGTGGCCACCGCCTCGATGCAGGGCGAACTGTTCACCGTGGATCCGCGCACCTATTCCGGCGCGACGCTGGCTCCGACGCAGACGCAGGAGCCCGCGGATCAGCAGACGCTCTCTGAGGGCAACATCGGCTCCACCGTGGAGCGCATCCAGCAGCGCCTGATCGACCTTGGCTACATGCAGGGCACCGCCACGGGCACGTTCGACGCCGCCACGACGCAGGCCGTGATGGCCTTCCAGCGCGTGGTGGGCGCGAGCGAGGACGGCGTGGTCACCTACGGCCTGTACACGCAGCTCATCGCCGACGATGCCCCCGCCTACGGCAGCGCCGAGGCTGAGGCCATTCGCGAGGGCGGCTACACGCTTTTGCAGGAGGGCGACTCCGGCGAGGCCGTGACGCGCCTGCAAACGCGCCTGGTGGAACTGGGCTACGCCAACGGCACGCCCAACGGCCGCTATGCCAGCGCCACCGTCTCTTCGGTGAAGCTGTTCCAGCGCGCCGCGGGTCTGGAGGAAACCGGCGTGGCTACCGCCGCCCTGCAGGCGCTGCTGTACTCGGCCGACGCGCCCGCCTACACTGCCCCGGCGCAGACCGCCTCCGGCGACCGCTACTACCCCTACAACCTCTCCATGACCGATCTTGCCGAGGGCGCTTCCGGCGAACTGGTGGCGTATCTGCAAACGCGGCTTGGGCAACTGGGCTACTTTGAAGGCGAGGCCGACGGCCAGTACGGCTCCGCCACCGCGAGCGCCGTAAGCGCTGTGCAGGCCGCCATGGGCCTTGAACAGACCGGCGCGGCCAGCGTTTCCTTCCAGGAGCACGTCTATTCCGAGGCCACGCCGCCTTCGGGCGTGAGCATGTACGACGAGACGCAGTCCTTTACCACCCTGCAGATGGGCGACAGCGACGCGGGCGGCGAGACCATGGGGCCGGTGGAGAGCCTGCAAAAGCAGCTTTGGGAACTCGGCTACCTCGACCGCGAGGCCGTGCGCGGCACGGAGGGCCAATTTGGCGAAGCGACGCGCGACGCCGTCATCGCGGCGCAGCAGGCCATGCAATACGTGCGCGCGGACGGCGTGGCCAGCCCTGAATTCCAGGCCTTCCTCTTCTCCCGCTATTGCGGCATGATCCGGAAATAGCCTTCCCGTGGGCGCGAATTCGACAAAGTATCGAAGATTCACGAGCGAGGTTTGACGCGCCGCGCGCGCTCGTGTATAATGAAAGTACATGAGCGTATAGACCGCACAGCGAAAGGAGCGCCCGCCATGAGCCGCGAAGGTAGAAGTTCCCGCAACCGCGTTTCCGTCCTCAACTGGATGTGGACCATCGTCCTCGCCTGCATCCCCGGAGTGAACATCATCGCGCTGTTTTTGTTGGCGTTCCTCTCCAAAAAGCAGCCCAAGCGGACGTTTGCCGCGGCGGCGCTCGTGCTGATGCTGATCGTGGCGATCCTCATCTTCGTCGCCTTCCTCGTCTTCCCCTCGGAGTTGCTCTCTTTTGGCGAATGGCTGCGGGCGCGGACGCCTTTGCAGGGCGCGGGCATGCCGCTGGAACTGTAAAAAAACAACCGTCATTGCCGCCGGCCGGGATCTTTCCCGGCCGGCGTTTTTTGTTAAAAAGAGGTGTTTCCGGAGCAGTTGGAGGCCTTTCAATCCTTAATTTTGAAATTTTTTGGCGAGTTTTGTGAAAAGATTATGATAAATTGCTCTTGATTTGCAGATTTATCCAATTTGAAGCTTGCAATCGTCACAGTTTTGCAATATAATAAACTACGATTGAAAAAACCACAAGGGAGGCGGCTGCGTGAAGAGCATGCTCAGGCGGCTTGCGATCTCGGCTGTGGCGGTGTCGGTGTTGGCCGGCGGCGCGCAGGCGACGGTCGGCGCAAAGGTTACCCAGGACAATCTTCCGGTGTTCAACGCCCCTGTATATACGCAGGAACAGTACGCGGGATATTTGGATAGCGGCGTCACTGTCGGCGTGGTGGAGGTTCGCGGCAATTGGGCGAAGATCACCCGCAACGGCAGGGTTGGCTACACAAACGTGAACTACCTCACTCCCCTCGAGACGAATTCCGCGGACAACGAATACGCCAGCCGCGTGGCCGGGTATACGACGCGCAGCGTGGTGGTCTACCGCGGCCCCTCGACCTCTTCGGGTTCGGTCATCTCCCTGCCCTGGGGCACGGAGGTGTTCGTCACCGGTACGAACGGCAGTTTCTGCCATGTGGAGAGCGCTTCCGGCGCAATGAGCGGCTACATACCGGCTGCCTATCTCAGCCGCACGCAGCCCACCTACACCACCGGCTATACGGCGCGGGAAGTGGCGGTCTACGCACAGCCTTCCGCTTCCGCCGTCTGGCTGGGGACGCTGGCGCAGGGCACGGCCGTGCGCATCATCGGCGAGGCCGGCGAGTGCTATCAGGTGCTCAACGCCGATGGCATGAGCTGCGGCTATATCTACAAGGGCTATGTCAGCAGTTCGCCCGTGGAGGCCTTTGAGCCCTCCATCGGCTACGCCAACCGCAACGTCTACCTCTATTCGTCCCCTTCCACTTCCTCCAGCGTGATCGCGGCGTTGCCGATGGGCACGGGCGTGATGGTCATCGGCGTTTCCGGCGATTTCTGCAAGGTGCGCAACACCACCGGTTCCATCGTCGGCTATATTCCCAGCGCCTACCTCTCCCACACCCGTCCCTCTGTGGACGAAAGCGGTTCTCAGAGCGGTTCTTCCGGCTCCTCGATCGCGGCCCTCAAGGCCAGCGTGGAGATGGTAGACTGGTATGACGCGGTGGATGTATTGCAGCGCGGCAGCTATTACACGCTGCTCAACATCCGCAACGGCGAGACCATCCGCGTCAAGTACACCACCGGTTCTTCACACATGGACATTGAGCCGGCCACGGCGGCGGACACGGAAAAGCTGCGTCAGTGCCTGGGCGGTGAATGGACGTATGTGCGCACGCCCGTGATCCTCATCGCCGAGGGCAAGTGCATCGCCGCTTCCCTCTATGGCGAGCCGCACGGCGGCACGGACACCGTTTCCGGCAACAACATGGACGGCGTGGTCTGCCTGCACCTGACCAACAGCCGCACCCACGGCAGCGACCGCGTGGACGAGGATCATCAGGCGGCCATCCGGGAGGCCTATAACTGGGCGCACAGCTGACAAAGGAGAAAAAACACGCATGGAGCTTTTGCGCAAGACATTTCGCCGCCTGCGGGCTTATGCGCGCGAGCGGCGTGCGCTGCGAAAACTTCACGGGGAATTGGACACCTGCAACGCGCATCTGCAGTTGCAGGTGCCCTTTCGTCAGTTCGTGGAGGCTCGCAGGCGCACGGGTTGCGAGGTAGACGAATACTTCGCCTTTGAGTTTTTCAAAAAGACGCCCGAGCAACAGGAGACGTTCCTCACGCGTGAGCGGCGCTCGGAGGTGATTCGGGCGATCGGCGACCTCGACATGCCTTGGACGATCCCCGGGAACAAGCTGCTGTTCAACATGATCTTCGGGGAATTCCTCGCCCGGGACTGGATCAACCCCACCCAGGCAAGCAGCGCGGAATTCGTCCGCTTCGTCCGCGAACACGGCGAAGTGATGATCAAGCCGGCGCTCGACTACGGCGGCAAGGGCATCGAAGTCTACCGCTACGCGGACGACGAGGCCGCGCTTGCGCTCCACAGCCAGCTGCGTGGGCAGGGCATGGTCGTGGAGGAGCGGATGGTGCAACACCCGGACATGGCGCGCCTAAACCCACACTGCATCAATTCCGTGCGCGTTTCCACCTATACAGACTGCGACGACGTGCATATACTGTTCGCCACGGCGCGCTCCGGCGCTGGCGACGGCCCGGTAGACAACTTCACCTCCGGCGGCATGTCCGCAGCGGTGGACTGGCACACAGGCGTGATCTGCGCGGACGGCATCGATCAGGACTACCGGCGCATCCAATGCCACCCCTTGACGGGAACGGCGCTCAAAGGCTTCCAGATCCCCAACTGGGACAAGGCGCTGGACGTGGTGCACCGCGCGGCACGCAAGGCCTACACTCTGCCCCAGTGCCGCTGGATCGGTTGGGATCTGGCCTTCCTGGCCAACGGCGAAGTGGCCCTTCTGGAAGGCAACTGGAAGCAGGGCTCACTTTCACAGAATACGCACGATACCGGCGTCCGCCTGCAGCTCAAGGAGCTGTCCAAAAAGCGCTGACCCGGTCTGCATGCAAAAACGCCCGGACGCTATGCGTCCGGGCGTTGCCTTTGTCTTTATGCGGTGACGATCTTCGCCGCTTCGTGGAGCCTGAGCTCCTCGACGGCGTTTTCGCGCATCTTGTACTTGAGGATCTTGCCGGCGGCGTTCATGGGGAATTCCTTGACGAAGCTGAAGTAGCGCGGGCACTTGTGCTTGGCAAGGCGGGAAAGCGCGTACTGGCGCAGTTCCTCCTCCGTGGCGGTCGCGCCCTCCTTGAGGATGATACAGGCCATGATCTCCTCGCCGTACTGCTTGTCCGGCACGCCGATCACCTGCACGTCCTTGACCGCCGGGTGGGTGTAGAAGAACTCCTCGATCTCCTTGGGGTAGATGTTCTCGCCGCCGCGGATGATCATGTCCTTGATGCGGCCGGTGATCTTGTAATAGCCGTCCGGGGTGCGGCGGGCGACGTCGCCGGAGTGCAGCCAGCCATCCTCGTCGATGACGGCGGCGGTGGCCTCAGGCATCTTGTAGTAGCCCTTCATGATGTTGTAGCCGCGGGCGCAGAACTCGCCGTCGGTGTTGTCGGGCAGTTCCTCGCCGGTGTCGGGATCGACGATCTTGCACTCCACGGCGAACATGGCCGCGCCCACGGTGTTGACGCGCACATCCAGAGAGTCCGTGGTCTTGGACATGGTGGTGGCGGGCGAAGCCTCGGTCTGGCCGTAGGTGATGCAGATCTCGGACATGTGCATCTTGTCCACCACGTCCTGCATGACCTTCACCGGGCAGGGCGAACCGGCCATAATGCCGGTGCGCATGTTGGAAAAGTCCGTCTTTTCAAAGTCCGGGTGCTCCAGCATGGCGATGAACATCGTCGGCACGCCGTGGAAGGCGGTGATGGTCGGCTCCTTGCGGATGCACTCCAGGGACACGCGCGGGGAAAAGTATGGGATCGGGCTCATGGTGACGGCGTGGGTTACGGAGGCGGTCATCGCCAGCACCATGCCGAAGCAGTGGAACATCGGCACCTGGATCATCATGTGGTCGTGGTTGGAAAGATCCATGCAGTCGCCGATGGCCTTGCCGTTGTTGACCACGTTGTAGTGCGTGAGCATGACGCCCTTGGGGAAGCCCGTGGTGCCGGAGGTGTACTGCATGTTGCAGACGTCGTTTTTGTCGATCTGGCGCGAGCGCTGGTAGACCTCGCTCATGGGCACGTCCCTGGCCAAGGCCAGCGCGCCCTCCCAGGTAAAGCAGCCGGGCTGCTCGGATTCGCAGGTGATGATGTTGCGCAAATGCGGCAGACGCTTGCTGAACAGTTCGCCCGGCGCGGTGGTCTTGAGCTCGGGGCAGATCTCGTTGATGATCTCGACGTAGTTGGAGTCCTTGTAGCCGTCGATCATCACCAGCGTGTGGGTGTCGGACTGGCGCAGCAGGTACTCCGCCTCGTGCACCTTGTAGGCGGTGTTGACCGTCACCAGCACCGCGCCGATGCGCGCGCTGGCCCAGAAGGTGATAAACCACTGGGGGATGTTCGTCGCCCAGATGGCCACGTGGTCGCCCTTCTTCACGCCCATGGCAATGAGCGCGCGGGCGAACTGATCCACGTCGTCGCGGAACTGGGCATAGGTGCGCGTATAGTCGCAGGTGGTATAGCGGAAGGCGTACTGGTCGGGGAACTCCTTCACCACGCGGTCGAGCACCTCGGGGAAGGTGAGGTCGATCAGATGCTCCTTGGGCCAGAGGTATTTGCCGGTGCCGCGATTGTCGGTTTGCAGGCACTGGGCGGAATAGGTCTGCATAAAATGGGCGAAGTGCGGGAAGACGATGCCGGCGTCGGTGAGGTCGGGCATCCAGCGCTTGACCCATTCCAGAGAGACGAAACCGTCGAAGTCGATGGCGGTGAGCGCGTCGAGCATGTCGTAGACGGGCAGGTCGCCCTCGCCCATCATCTTGTAGACGATGCGGCCGTTCTCCACCACGGAGTCCTTGGCGTGGACGTGGCGGATGTAGGAGCCGAGGTTCTCCACCGTGGTCTTCGGCGATTCATTGAAGTAGCGGTAGGGGTGGTGGATATCCCACAGGGCGGCGATCTCCGGGCGGTCTACCCGGTCGAGCAGTTTGCGCAGGCGGGCGGTGTCGCCATAGACGCCGTTGGTCTCCACCAGCAGCGTGACGTTCTTGCCCCTGGCGATGTCGGCCAGCTGCAAAAGCGCCGCGGCGATCTTATCATCGTCCACTTCGCCCTCGGGCGCTGCGTCGCGGTCGGCGAGCACGCGGATATAGGGCGTGCCCAGCTCGTGGGCCAACTCGATGTACTCGGTGATCTCGAGGACGGCCGCCTCGCGGTCTTCCTCGTCCTTCAGCGCCGTGTTGGAGGAGAAGCAGGGAATGGTAAGTCGCAGATCGCTCAGCTTCTGGATTGTCTGGTTGATGCGGCGGGGCGTAAAGGGCGCCGCCGTTACGGCGTGGATATTGCGGCCGATGCCGCGGATCTCGATGCCGTCAAACTGAAAATCCTTGGCCATTGTGTAGATGTCCACCCAGTCAAAATCCGGACATCCGAGCGTTGAGAAAGCGATCCGCATGGTGTTCCCTCCAGTTCCTCATGGTATGGGAATGATTTTAACATTCGACTTCGGCAAAATCAACGCTTCAAACGTTAAAATCGCGCGCGGAGCTTTGGACACAAAACACACCAAGATCGTTCACGGGACGTTCACGACATTTTTAAGGTTCAATATAGCTTCTTCTCCTACCATAAAAGTATCGCGGCGACGCGAAAAACACAGGATGGAAGTGACAGACGATGAATACGAAAATGAAGTCCCTCCTGGCCTTGCTGCTGGCGTTGCTCGTCATGGCCCCGGCGCTGGCCGAACCCGTGGCGGAGACGGACGCCGCCCCGGCGGAGCCGTATGTGGAACTGAGCACCCCCTACCCGGCGATGACGGTCAATGCCGGCGACGAGATGACGCTGGATCTGGCCATCGACAACTACAGCGGCCAATCGCAGGACTTCGTCCTCGGCATTCTGGAGATGCCGGAAGGCTGGACGGGCGATTTCAGCGCCAGCGGGCAGCGCGTGAGCACCGTGCACGCGCGCGACGGCGAAGTGGTCGAGAGCGTAGCCTTTGAACTGACCGTGCCGCTGGAGGCGGAAGCGGGCGATTACGCCATCATCCTCGAAACGGCGGGCGAAGGCTATGCCGACGAATTGACCATCGACATCACTGTCAGCGCCGAGGAGCTTGGCAACAGCAGCTTCGAAGTGGAATATCCGGAGCAGGAAGGCGACGCGCAGACGGACTTTACCTTCTCGGCGACGCTGATCAACAACACGCTGACTTCGCAGTCCTACGCGCTGTCGGCCAGCGCGCCCGCGGGCTGGACGGTCAATTTCACCCCCTCGGGCGAAACTACGCGCGTGGCGGCGCTGGAACTGGATGCGCGCACCACGCAGGGCGTGAGCATCAATGTGGTGCCGCCCGAGAACGTGGCCGCGGGCACCTATGAGATCCCCTGTACGGCCACCACCGTTTCCGAGCGGCTCTCGTTCACGCTCTCTGTGACCATCAACGGCACCTATGACCTGATGCTGAGCACGCCCAGCGGGCTTTTGAGCTTCGACGCCTATTCCAATAAGGAAAGCGCCGTGCAATTGACGCTGACCAACTTTGGCAACACCGACCTTGTCAACGTCAACCTCACCTCCAGCGCGCCCTCGGGCTGGACGGTGCGCTTCGCCACCGAGACCATTGAAGTGATCGAAGCGGGCGCGACCGTGGAAACCACCGCTTACATCACCCCCGGCGAGAACGCCATGTCCGGCGATTATCTGACCACCATCACCGCCGCGGACAGCAATACCTCCGATTCCGCGGAATTCCGCGTCACGGTCAAGACCGAGACCACCTGGGGCGTCGTCGGCATCGCCGCCATCGTGGTGCTGGCCCTCGTGCTCTTCGCGGTGATGCGCAAATTCGGGAGGCGCTGAGCGTGGCACGGACGATCATCGAAACCAGGGGCCTGACCAAGCGCTACGGCAGCGTCACCGCCGTGGATGAACTGGAACTGCGCGTGGAGGAGGGCGAGGTGTTCGGCCTGCTCGGCCCCAACGGCGCGGGCAAGACCACCACCACGCTGATGCTGCTGGGCCTGACCGAGCCGACGGCGGGCAGCGCGACCATCGAGGGCGTGGACTGCACGCGCGATCCCATCCGCGTCAAGCGCGCGGTGGGCTATCTGCCCGACAACATGGGCTTTTACCCGGACATGACCGGGCGGGAAAACCTGCGCATGACCGGCAAAATGAACGGCCTGCGCGGGGAAGCGCTGGAAACGCGCATAGACGAACTGCTTGAACGCATGGGCATGACCGAGGCCGCCGACCGCCGCGCCGGCACCTATTCCAAGGGCATGAAGCAGCGGCTGGGCATTGCCGACATACTCCTCAAGGACCCGGATGTGCTCATACTCGACGAACCGACCAACGGCGTGGATCCGGAGGGCATCCGCGAACTGACCGCCCTTATCCGCGAACTGGCGGACAAGGACGGGCGCACCATCCTCATCTCCTCGCACCAGTTGCACCAGATCCAGCAGATCTGCGACCGCGTGGGCATTTTCGTCAAGGGCAAAATGGTCGCCTGCGGGCGCATCGGGGACTTGGCGGAACAGTTGGAAAAGGAAAACGGCTACTGCTTTGCCGTGGAGGCGCAGCCGGGCGGCGAGGCGCTGGAGACGGCGCTCAGGGAAGTCGAGGGCGTGCAGAGCGTGACCTTTGAAGACGGCCTCGCCATAGGACGCGCCAATGCCGACGTGCGCGCGGCAGTGGCCCGGCATCTGACGGAAAACGGCTTTTCGCTGACGCGGCTGGAAAAGCGCGGCGGCGATCTGGACGACATCTATGCGAGATACTTTGAAAAGGCGGGTGAAAGCGATGCAAGCAAGCGCAAAGACGGCCATCGCGCGCGGCAGGCGCGCTGAAGAACGCGGCGCGCGCGGCGGCTTCGCCACACTCTATCAGAAGGAACTGGCCGACCACTTCCGCAGCGCGCGCTTCAAGCTGCTGTTCGCGCTGTTGACGCTGACCAGCCTCGCCAGCCTCTTTGGCGCCTTCGACAGCCTGATGAGTTCGCAGACCAGCGAATACGTGTTCCTTTCGATGTACACGTCAAGCGGCAGTTCCATCCCCTCGTTCGCCTCGTTCCTGGCCTACCTCTCCCCGCTGGTGGGGCTGGCGCTGGGCTTTGACGCCATCAACCGCGAGCGCTCGCAGGGCACGCTCACGCGGCTGATCTCCCAGCCCATCCACCGCGACGCGGTCATCTCCGCCAAATTTCTGGCCGGAGCCTTGGCCATCCTCATGCTGGTGTTCTTTGAAGGCGTGCTGGTGGGCGGCGTGGGCCTCGTGGTGGTCGGCGTGCCGCCCACGGGCGAAGAGCTGCTGCGGCTTTGTTCCTACCTTTTATTGACGGCGTTTTACACCATGCTCTGGCTGGGGCTTTCCATGCTCTTTTCCGTGCTGTGCAAGCACGCGGCCACCTCGGCGCTGATCGTCATCGCCCTGTGGATCTACCTGACCGTGTTTTCCAGCATGGTTTCGAGCGTCATCGCCAATCTCTGCTATCCGTTGGACGGCATCCAGGGCTATTACAACACGCTGAGCAACTACGAACTGCAACTGGGCCTTGAGCGCTGTTCGCCCTACTACCTCTACTCCGAGGCGGCGACCACGCTGCTCAATCCCGATGTGCGCTTCATCGGCTTCACCACCACGGACGCCCTTTCCGGGGCGCTGTCGGGAACGCTCTCCTTTGGGCAGAGCGCGCTGCTCGTGTGGCCGCATCTGGTCAGCATGGTGGCGTTGGCGCTGCTCGCCTTCGCCGTGGCCTACATCGCCTTCATGCGACAGGAAGTTCGCGCCTGAGGCAATGCAACGATGGGCGTCCGCCGCACACGACCGGCGGGCGCTTTTTTGCGCCCCGCGCCGCGGAAATGGGCCGACGCGCTCCGAAAAAAATGAACCGTCTCTAAAAATGTGGCGCATTTTGACGGTACGGGCTGCAAAATGGCGAAAAGCGCGGCGTCCGCGAGGGGCGTTCGGGTGTATCCAAGAGAAGGATTTTGGCCCTGTTCCGGCCCTTCGATGCGTTTTTTACAGAAATGTTCGGCCATTGCTCTTTACATCGAACGCAAAACGTGATACACTGGTTTTAATCATTTTGAATTTTCCGGAAAGAGAAACTTCATTTTCGGGAGGCGCAAAGCCCTTGAAGATACTCGATATACAGACCGGACGCATCTCCCTGCCGCTGGCAAGGCCCTTCAAGACCGCACTGCGCACGGTTGAAACGCTCAGCGACATCGTCGTGCGCGTCATTACCGACGAGGGCGAGGGCTACGGCGAAGCGCCGCCCACCGCCGTCATCACCGGCGACACCGACGGCTCCATACTCTGCGCCGTGCACGATTACATCCGCCCCGCGCTCGTGGGCATGGACGTTTTGGACCTGCCTGCCTGCATGGAAAAGCTCAACGCCTGCATGGTGCACAACACCACCCCCAAGGCGGCGGTGGACATGGCCCTCTACGACCTCTGGGCCAGGGCGCAGAAAAAGCCCCTCTACCAGCTGCTGGGCGGGGCGCGCGCATCGTTCAAAACCGACATCACCATCTCCGTAAACCCCGTTTTCCAGATGGTGGAAGACAGCCTCGACGCCGTAAAGCAGGGCTTTGACATTTTAAAGGTCAAGGTCGGCAAGGAAGGCGAAAAGGACGTGGAGCGCATCGCCGCCATCCGCGCGGCCGTGGGGCCCAATGTGCAGCTGCGCGTGGACGCCAACCAGGGCTGGGAGGCGAAAGAGGCCGTGCGCATCATCCGCGCCATGGAGGACAGGGGCCTTTGCCTCGATCTGGTGGAGCAGCCCGTGCCCGCCATGGACACAGACGGCCTGGAGCACGTCACCCGCAATGTGGAAACGCCCATACTCGCCGACGAGGCGGTGTTCTCCCCGCGCGACGCGGAGAACATCATCCGCCGCGGGGCGGCAAATCTGATCAACATCAAGCTGATGAAAACCGGCGGCATCTGGAACGCCCTGAAGATCTGCCGCATGGCCGAGGAACACGGCGTGGAGTGCATGCTGGGCTGCATGCTGGAATCGCGCCTTTCCGTGGCGGCGGCGGCGCATCTGGCCGCGGGGCAGAAGATCGTCACCCGCGCCGATCTGGACGGCCCCTCCCTGTGCGCCATCGACCCCTATGCGGGCGGCCCGGAGTTTGAAGGGGCGGTTATCCGCATGACGGACGACGCCGGCGTGGGCGTCCGGGGCGTCCCCTGTGAATTCTGGAACTGAGTTCGTACCCAACTGCCTGTGGGCAGAATCGCTGATAGAAAGGACTTGGAACGCATGAAACGCACGACTCGTCTCATCGCCCTGATCGTGGCTCTGCTGCTGGCTCTGCCGATGGCGGCGCTCGCCGAGGGCAGCCCCGTCGTCTACCGCGAGCTGTACGCCAGCGAGGTAGACACCCTCAATTACCTCTACACCACCACGACCAACAACCTCACCATCCCCGCCAACGTGGTCGATACGCTCATCGAGTACGACCGCTACGGCGTGCTGCAGCCCTCGCTGGCCGAGAGCTGGGAGCACAATGAGGACTACACCGAGTGGACGTTCCACATCCGCGAGGGCGTGAAGTGGATCGACAACACCGGCGCGGAAGTGGCCGACGTCACCGCCCACGACTGGGTGGCCGCCGCCCATTACATCCTCGACGCCCACAACGATTCGGGCAACGAGTACAACTGGGAAGTGGCCAAGGTGGTAAACGCCGCCGAGTACTACGCCTACACCGCCTATCAGCTGGCGCTGGAGAGCGCCACCGACGGCACCGATGAAAACGGCAACGCCGTCAAGCTGGACGAGGACGGCGAGATCATCGAGGAAGTCGCCGCCGTGGCCGCCGAGGACATCGGCGTCAAGGCCGTGGACGACTATACGCTGGTCTACACACTCGAAGCGCCCTGCTCCTACTTCCTCTCCATGCTCTGCTGGTCGGCCTTCATGCCCGTGAACGGCGATTTCCTCGCCGAGTGCGGCGACAGCTTCGGCACCAGCGCCGAGACGCTGCTCTACTGCGGCCCCTTCTACCTTTCCACCTTTGAGCCGCAGGTGCAGCGCGTGCTCACCAAGAACCCCACCTACTGGGACATCGACAATGTGTTCATCGACACCATCCAGTTCACCTACAACGCCGAGGCCAGCACGCTGGGCTCCACGATGTACTTGAGCGGCGAGGTGGATTACGCCGAAATCGGCGCCAACCTGCTTTCCCCGATGCTCTCCTCCTACAGCGACCAGATCCATCCCTCCCGCCCGGACGTCTCCTACTCCTACTGGTACCTGTTCAACTTCGACCCGGGCTTCGACGAGGAGTATGAGCCGGACAACTGGGAGATCGCCGTCAACAACGAGAACTTCCGCCTCTCCATCATGCACGGCCTCGACCGCGTCAACGCCATGCAGGTGTACGATGCGGCCGATCCCGAGGGTCTTTTGAACAACACCATCACCCCGCTGTCCTTTGCCTCCGCCTCCAAGGACTACGCCTACTACGGCGGCCTTGACAAGTACACCGACGGCGCGACCTTCGACGCCGATCTGGCGCTGGAGTACAAGGAAAAGGCCGTGGCCGAGCTGACCGAGGCCGGCTGCACCTTCCCGGTGAAGGTTCTCATGCGCTACAACCCCACCACCACCAACTGGGCCGATGAGTGCCAGCTGGTCGAGCAGCAGCTGGAAAACCTCCTGGGTGCGGACTACATCGACGTCATCGTGCAGGCCGGCCCCGAAACGGGCTTCCTCTCCGCCGTGCGCCACACCGGCGACTACGGCCTGATGAAGTGCAACTGGGGCGCGGACTTCTCCGACGCTTCCGCCTTCATCGTCGACCCGTTCGCCGAGGATTCCAATTACAGCTTCATCTACGAGAGCGACGATCCGCAGACGCAGGAATACTATCAGGAATACCTCGATCTGGTGGAGACCGCGCTGGCCATCACCGACGACGACGAGGCCCGCTATGAGACCTTTGCGCAGGCCGAGGCCGTGCTGCTCGATCACGCCTTCGCCATCCCGATCCACACCAACGACCGCGTTTACACCTTCGGCAAATTGAACGTCTTTGAAGGCCCCTATGCCGCCTTCGGCTTCTCCACGCTGCGCTACAAGGGCCAGCACGTGATGGAGACCTCCATGGGCATGGAGGAGTTCGAAGAGGCTTACCAGACCTGGCTGACCGAGCGCGAGGAAGCGCTGGCCGCCGCCGCTGCCGAATAAGCGGACAGGTCTTCCCAGCCGGATAACCGCCCGGGGCGTTGCTCCACGGCCTTGGCCGCGGCGACGCCCCGAAAAACAGGCGACGGCAGGCGGCGCTCCCCCGCGGGCGCGCCCCTGCCGCCTGCTTGCAGGTAGGCGCCCCGCGGAACCTTTGCATCCGCGCCCCGCCGGACGCGGATGGAAGGGCTTTGCCCCACCAAGGAGGTCTGTTTCGTGGCAAAATACATCCTCAAGCGCGTGCTGCGCTCGGCGATCACGATGCTTATCATCACCGTCATCGTCTTTTCGCTGCTGCGCCTGATGCCCATTGAGGGCTACTTTGAGAACTACGACAAGCTCTCGCAGACGCAGATCGACGTCAAGCTGCGCGATCTGGGCCTCAAAGACCCGCTGCCCGTGCAGCTGTGGAACTACATAAAGCAGGTCTTTCAGGGCGATCTGGGCGAATCGAACGTCTTCCGCAAGGGCGTGGCCATCACCGAGATCGTGGCAGAAAAGATACCCATTTCCCTGCAGATGGGGCTGATCTCGCTGGCCATCGCGCTGGCGCTGGGCCTGCCGCTGGGCATCATGATGGCGCGCAGCACCCGCACGCGCTGGAAATTGTGGGACAAGTTCGGCACCATCTTTATCGTCATCGTGCAGGCGGTGCCGGCGGCGGCGTATCACATCCTCATACAGTTTGCCGGCTCGCAGGGTTCGCTGCATCTGCCCATGCTCTTCAAGCAGGGCGACCTGCGCAGCTATATACTGCCCATCTTTTCTCTGGCTATCGGCAACATCGCCTACTACGCCATGTGGCTGCGGCGCTACATGGTGGACGAGTCCAACAAGGACTACATCCGCCTGGCGCGCGCCAAGGGCCTGCCCAGCGGCGCCATCTCCCGCCGCCACATGTTCAGAAACGCCATGGTGCCGCTCATTCAGTACATCCCCAACAGCATCCTCTTCACGCTGATGGGCTCTTTGTACGTGGAATCGCTCTACTCCATCCCCGGCATGGGCGGGCTGCTGGTCACGGTCATCAAGCGGCAGGACAACACCATGGTGGTGGCGCTGGTGCTCATCTACGCGGCCATCTCCATCCTCGGCCTGCTCTTTGGCGACATCCTCATGGCCATCCTCGACCCCCGCATCAGTTTCACCAAGAAGGAGGGCGCGCGCTGATGAAACGCTACAAGGATCACAAGACCGAGCAGCTCGCAGGCGCCCTCGAAGAGCGGCTCAAAGAGCAGCTTTCGCAAACGCTGCAGGGCGAGGACGCGCCCTCGGCGGAGGCGGCGGCCACCGGGCTTTCCGACAAGGAGCTTTTCTCCTTTGCCGGCTTTGACGCCTCCGAGGCCGAGCGCGGCGGCTATTCCAACTACTCCTACTGGCGGGCGACGCTGCGGGTGTTCTTCAAAAACCGCATCGCCGTGTTCTTCCTCATCGTCATGGTTCTGACGCTTCTATTCACCTTCATCCAGCCGCTTCTGCCCAACCAGCGCGACCCGCTGACCATCCACTACAACGAGACGGGGCGCACGCTTTCCAACCTCCTGCCCGGACAGGAAGGCTTCATCTTCGGCACCAACAACATCGGCCAGGACATCTGGGCGCGCATCTGGTCCGGCACGCGCACCTCGCTGTTCATCGGCTTCACGGTGGCCTGCGTGGAGGCCGTGCTGGGCATCCTCATGGGCGTTCTCTGGGGCTATGTGCGCAAACTGGACTTCTTCTTCACCGAGCTTTACAACGTGTGCGACAATATCCCGCAGACGCTGTTGCTCATCCTCATCTCCTACATCCTCAACCCGGGCGTGGATACGATCATCTTCGCTTTGTGCCTGACCGGCTGGCTGAGCATGGCGCGCTTTATCCGCAACCAGATCATCATCATCCGCGACCGCGATTACAACCTCGCCTCGCGCTGCCTGGGCACGCCGACGATGCGCATCGTCTTCAAGAACCTGCTGCCCTACCTTGTGTCGGTCATCACCATGCGCATGGCGCTGTCCATCCCCTCGGCCATCGGCAACGAGGTATTCGTCACCTACATCGGCATCGGCCTGCCGCTGGACACTCCCTCGCTGGGCAACCTCATCGAGGCCGGCCGCGAGCTTATGACCATACCGTTTTTGCGCTATCAGCTCTACTTCCCGGTGGCGGTGCTGGCGCTGATCACCATTTCCTTCTACGTCATCGGCAACGCCTTTGCCGACGCCGCCGACCCCAAGAACCACGTCAAGTAAGGAGGGCCAGACATGGAGAACAACGTCATCCTCTCCGTGCGCGATCTGGATGTGAAGTTCACGCTGCGCGGACAGACGCTGCACGCCGTGCGCGGCGCCTCGCTGGACGTGTACGAGGGCGAGAGCCTCGCCATCGTCGGCGAGTCCGGCTCGGGCAAGAGCGTGTTCGTCAAGACCTTCATGGGGCTTCTGGACGCCAACGGCTTTATTTCCGGCGGCCAGATCCTCTATAACGGGCAGGATCTGACCGCCTACCGCACCGACAAGGACTGGCTGAAGATCCGCGGCCGCGAGATCGCCATGGTGCTGCAGGACCCGATGACTTCCCTGAACCCCTTAAAGACCATCGGCAAGCAGATCGAGGAGGCCGTGAAGCTGCATCAGGGCCTGCGCGGGGCCGAGGCCAAGCGCGCCGTGCTGGAAGTGCTCAAGGACGTGGGCATCGACGAGCCAGAGCGCCGCTACCGCCAGTACCCCCACGAGTTTTCCGGCGGCATGCGCCAGAGGGTGGTCATCGCCATCGCCGTGGCCTGCCGTCCGAAGATACTCATCTGCGATGAGCCGACCACGGCGCTGGACGTGACCATTCAGGCGCAGATTTTGGAACTCATCAAGGAGATGCAGAAGAAGTATCACCTCACCACCATCTACATCACCCACGATCTGGGCGTGGTGGCCAACGTGGCCGACCGCATCGCCGTGATGTACGCCGGCGGCATCGTCGAGGTGGGCACCTGCGAGGAGGTCTTCTACGATCCCCGCCATCCCTACACCTGGGCGCTGCTTTCGTCGCTGCCGCAGCTGGGCGTGAAGGGCGAGCCGCTCTTCTCCATTCAGGGCACGCCGCCCAACCTCTTCCACGAAGTGAAGGGCGACGCCTTTGCCCCACGCAACCCGCAGGCGCTGAAGATCGACTTCCTCGTCGATCCGCCCTATTTCGAGGTCTCCCCCACCCACAAGGCGCGCACCTGGCTGCTTGACCCGCGCGCGCCCAAGGTGGAGAAGCCGCGCATCATCGCCCGGCGCGAACAAAAGGAGGGAGACGCATGAGCGCTGAACGCAAAAAACTGCTGGAAGTTGAAAATCTCACCGTGCGCTTCGGCTCCCGCCGCCATCCCTTCACCGCTGTCAACGGCGTCTCCTTCCACATCTTTGAGGGCGAGACGTTCGGGCTGGTGGGCGAATCCGGCTCCGGCAAGACCACCATCGGCCGCGCCATCATCCGCATCCACCCCGCCTCCGCCGGTACGGTGACGTTTGACGGCAAGCAGATCAATGGCCGCATCCCCCGTGCCCTCGACCATGAGGTGACGCGGCGCATCCAGATGATCTTTCAGGATCCCATGGCCTCGCTCAACGAGCGCGCCAAGGTGGATTACATCGTCGCCGAAGGCCTCTACTCCAACGGCTTCCACCTCACCAAGGCCGAGCGCGAGGCGCGCGTAGAAAAGGCTTTGCAGGCAGTAGGTCTGCTCCCTGAGTTTGCCAGCCGTTTCCCGCACGAGTTTTCCGGCGGCCAGCGGCAGCGCATCGGCATTGCCCGCGCGCTGGTGATGGAACCGGACTTCATCATCGCCGACGAGCCCATTTCGGCGCTGGACGTGTCCATCCGCGCGCAGGTACTCAACCTGCTCTCCGAACTGCAAAAGGCGCGGGGGCTGACGTATCTGTTCATCGCCCACGATCTGTCCGTGGTGCGCTTCATCTGCGACCGCATCGCCGTCATCCACAAGGGCGATATCGTGGAGCTGGCCGAGAGCGAGGAATTGTTCGCGCGGCCCCTGCACCCATACACGCGCGCGCTGCTCTCCGCCATCCCCCAGCCGGACCCGGTGGCCGAGCGCAACAAGAAGCTGCTGGTGTACGACCCCGCCTGCCACCATTACGGCCCCGGCAACGAGCCTTCCTGGCAGGAGGCCTATCCCGGCCACTTCGTGCTCGCCAGCGGCGAGGAAGTTTCCCAGTATCAGGCCATGTATTGAGAGGTGTTTGCCATGTTCGTTCCCGCTCCCCTCTTCCCCGGCGCGCGGGTGGCGCTGGTCGGCCCCTCCTCGGCGGTATCGGAGGAGCGCCTGCGGCGCGCGGACGCCCTCGTCAGCGCTCTGGGGCTGAAACCCGTCTACTACCCCTCCTGCCTCTATCAAAGCCGCGACGGCTACCTCGCCGCCACAGACATGCAGCGGGCGCAGGACATCATGCGCGCCTTTGAAAGCGACGCCATCGACGGCATCTGGTGCCTGCGCGGCGGCTACGGGGCGCACCGCATACTTCCGCTTCTGGACGCGGCGGTCATCCGTAAGCACCGCAAGTGGTTCGGCGGCTATTCCGACGTGACGGCGCTGCACACCTTCCTGAACCAGAAGTGCGGTCTGGAAACGTATCACACCATCATGCCCGCCACGGACTGGGCGTTGGACGCCTTTTCCCTCGAATCGCTGAAAAAAGCGCTTTTCGGCGGCCTTTCCGGGGCGCTGGACGCCCCCGAGGGCTTTGCGCCCAAGACGCTGGTGCCGGGCGCGGCGCGCGGGCCGCTGTGCGGCGGCAACCTCTCCCTGCTGGCGGCCTCCATGGGCACGCCGTGGGAGATCGACACCCGCGGAAAGATACTCTTCCTTGAAGATGTGAACGAAAAGAGCTACCGCGTGGACAGCATGCTCACCCAGCTGCGCAACGGCGGCAAGTTTGACGATTGCGCCGGCATCATCCTCGGCCACTGGACGGACTGCGAGCCGGAGGACGAAAGCTGTGCGCTGACGCTGGAAGAGATTTTTGAGCAGCTTATCGTCCCGGCGGGCAAGCCCGCCATCTGCGGCTTTGCCTGCGGCCACAGCATGCCCACCCACGCCCTGCCGCTGGGCCGCGTCTGCGAACTGGACGCGGCGGCGGGCGCGGTGCGCATCGGGGAGGCGTAGGCAATGGACAACGCTGCTTTGCAGGCAAAACTCGCGGCCATACTCGACGCCTTTCCCGCGAAAAGCGCCCTGCACGCTGTCGACCTGACCACGGGCGAGGTCATCGCCTCGCTGCGCGCCGAAACGCGCGTGGTCTCGGCCTCGACGATCAAGGTGGCGCTGCTCTTTTGTGCCCTGGAGGACGTCATGGCCGGGAAGCTGTCGCTGGATACGCACATTCCCATCGCCCCGGAGGACTTCCGCGAGGACACGCGCGTGTTCGAGCCGGAGTACCGGCAGGACGGCTGTTCTTTGTGGGAAATGCTCTACTGGATGATCGTTTTGAGCGACAACACCGCCACCAACGCCGTCATCTCCACGCTGGGTTACGACCACATCAACGCATACTGCGCGCGGCTGGGGCTTCAAAGCACCGCCTGCCAGCGCAAGATGCTCGACTGGACGGCGGTTCGGGAGGGGCGCAACAACTACACCTCCGCCCTCGACCAGTTCCGCCTCTACGAAATGCTCTACCGCGGGGAGATCCTCAATGAAGAACTGCGCGCCGTGGCTGCGGACTTCCTCTCCCGCGTGCGCTCGTTCGACGAATTGCAGCGCTACATACCCGACGCGGTGACCCTCTGGCACAAGCCCGGGGGCCTCGACCATCTGACGCACGACGCGGGGGTGTTCTTTTTGGAAGGGCGGCCCTACTTCCTCGGCGTCTTTACCTGGGACGGCCCGTCTATGGACGGACAGCCGGAGCAGGCGCGGCTCATCGGCCGCGTCTCGCGCCTCGTCTATGACTTTATGAAGGAGAAACGCGCGTGAAAGCGATCGTCAATGCCGCCGTCTGCCCGCTGAAGGCGGAGCCGAAGTGGGAAAGCACGCTGGCGGATGAAGTGTTGTACGGCATGGTGGTGGACATCCTCGAAGAGGCCGCCCCCGGCTGGGTCAAGGTGCGCACGCACTACCGCTACGAGGGCTACGCGCCCATAGAGCAGCTGATCGTCGGCGACGAGGCGGCGCGGGCGTGGGGAGCGCTTCCCAAGCGCGTGGTGCGCAACAAGAACTGCTGCGACGCGCTCTCCATCCCCAAGGTGCAGGGCTGCATTTTGCAGAGCGTGACGCGCGGCGCGGTGCTGGGCGTTGGCGGCGAGGCGGAAAACGGCTGGCAGAAGGTCGTTCTGGCCGACGGGCGCGAAGGCTTTGTGCAGGCGTCCATCCTCGGCGAGCATTTCACCGCCCCCTGCTGCGAAGACGAGGCCGGTCTTAGGCGCGCCATCGCCGAGGCGGCGCTGCTCTATCGCGGCACCCACTACCGCTGGGGCGGCAAGTCTCCTCTGGGCATCGACTGCTCTGGGCTGGCCTCCATGGCCTACATGCTCTGCGGCATCTGCATCTACCGCGACGCGGACATCGTCGAGGGCTTCCCCATCCACGAGATACCGCGCGAGCGCATGCGCAAGGGCGATCTGCTCTTCTTCCCCGGCCACGTGGCCGTGTATCTGGGCGAGGGGCGCTACTGCCACTCCACCGGCAGATCCGGCGACGACGGCTTCACCATCAACAGCCTCGACCCCGACGCGGAGGACTTCCGGCCCGATCTGGCCGAAAAGCTCACCGCCGTGGGCAGCTATTTCTAGTTTTTTGAAAGGACGAACACAAATGAAGGTATTTTTGAGCGCCGACATGGAGGGCACTTGCGGCATCGTCGCCTGGCCGGAGACGGAGCGCTCCACGCCCATGGACTACGCCCCCTACCAGAAGCAGATGAGCCGCGAAGTGGCCGCCGCCTGCCGCGGCGCGCTCTCCGCCGGCGCGGAGGACGTGCTGGTCAAGGACGCGCACGATTCCGCCCGCAACATTGACCCCACCGTGCTGCCGCGCGGGGCGCGCATCCACCGTGCCTGGTCCGGCGACCCGCTCTCGATGATGACGGGGCTTGACCAGGAGCATTTCGACGCCGTGTTCTTCACCGGCTATCACGCCTGGGCGGGATGTCCCGGCAACCCCCTCAGCCACACGATGAACCTGAAAAACGACCACGTGACCCTCAACGGCACGCCTTGCAGCGAGTTCCTGCTCAACGCCTACACCGCCGGCTATTACAATGTGCCCGTGGCGCTCATCACCGGCGACAAGGCGCTGTGCGATTTCGCCCGCGAACTGATCCCCGCCATCACCACCGTGGCGGTCAACGAGGGGCGCGGCAACGGCGTGACCTCCATCCACCCGGACGAGGCCGTGGAGCGCATCGAGGCCGCCGCCGCCAAAGCCGTGCAGAACGCCGCCCAGTGCAAGGTGCCGATGCCGGAGCACTTCCACATCGAGGTGGACTTCATCAAGCACCACGTGGCCTACTCGAAGAGTTTCTACCCCGGCGCGTCGCTGAAGGACGGCAAGTTCGTCTGCTTCGACAGCGACGACTGGTACGAGGTGCTGCGCTTCTGCCACTTCGTGCTCAGCGATTGAGCCTGTACGCGCATAGAAACGCCCCGCGTCCGAACTTACGTCGGATGCGGGGCGTCTTTGTTTATCGTATCCACCGCGACGGACAGCGCGGACGCATCACGTGCCATTTGCCTCGACCCGTCTGCCTCGCGCGCGTCGATGGCGGCATGGCGGATGGCGAACTCGGGTTCCAGCGCGTCGTATTCCGTCTTGAATACCGGATCGCGCAGTTGCTCGTTGAGGTAATCTCTAAAATTCGTACCCATGTTCACCAGCCTTTCCGGGAAGATATGCGCGGAAGCCGCGACAGGCGTTCGCGGCTTCCGCAATATACGATGCGTTTTTTTAGAACAATCCCGTGATCCTGCCCGTTTCGTCCACGTCGATGTTCTCCGCGGCGGGGACTTTGGGCAGGCCGGGCATGGTCATGATGTCGCCGGTGAGGGCGACGATGAAGCCCGCGCCCGCCGAGACGCGCAGGTTGCGCACGGTGATGGTGAAGTTCTCCGGCGCGCCCAGCTTTTTGGGGTCGTCGGAAAAGCTGTATTGCGTCTTGGCCACGCAGACGGGGAGGCCGCCAAAGCCCAGCTCCGTGAGCTGGCGCGCCTGCTTTTTCGCCGCGGGCAGCAGCTCCGCGCCCGCGCCGCCGTAAATGCGGCGGGCGATGGCGTTGAGCTTTTCCTCGATGGTCATGGAAAGGTCGTAGCTGTACTGGAAGCGGTTTTCCGCCTCGCAGAGGCGCACCACTTCCTCGGCCAGCGCCACGCCGCCTTCGCCGCCCTTGCCCCAGACTTCGGAGAGGGCCACATTCACGCCCAGCGCGCGGCACTTTTCTTCGACCAATTTCAGTTCCGCCTCCGTATCGTCCGGGAAGCGGTTGATGGCCACCACGCAGGGCAGGCCGTAGACATTTGTGATGTTGGACACGTGGCGCAGAAGGTTCGGCAGGCCCTTTTCCAGCGCCGCAAGGTCTTCGTTTTTCAGCTCGTCCTTTTTCAGGCCGCCGTGCAGCTTCAGCGCCCGCACCGTGGCCACCACCACCACCGCCGCGGGGCGCAGGCCCGCCATGCGGCACTTGATGTCGAGGAACTTTTCCGCGCCGAGGTCCGCGCCGAAGCCGGCCTCTGTGACGGCGTAGTCGCCCAGTTTCAGGGCCATGCGCGTGGCCAGCACGCTGTTGCAGCCGTGGGCGATGTTGGCAAAGGGGCCGCCGTGGATGAGCGCCGGGGTGTGTTCCAGCGTCTGCACCAGATTGGGCTTGAGCGCGTCCTTGAGAAGCGCCGCCATCGCCCCCGCGGCCTTGAGGTCGCCGGCGGTGACGGGCTGTTCGTCATAGGTATAGCCGACGATGATGCGCGAAAGGCGCTCTTTTAAGTCGGCGATGCTGGTGGCAAGGCAGAGCACGGCCATGATCTCGCTGGCGACGGTGATATCGTAGCCGTCCTCGCGGGGCGTGCCGTTGACGCGGCCGCCGAGGCCGTCCACCACGAAGCGCAGCTGGCGGTCGTTCATGTCCACGCAGCGCTTCCAGGTGATGCGGCGCGGGTCGATGCGCAGGGCGTTGCCCTGATAGATGTGGTTGTCCAGCATGGCGGCCAGCAGGTTGTTGGCCGCGCCGATGGCGTGGAAATCACCGGTGAAGTGGAGGTTGATGTCCTCCATGGGCACCACCTGCGCGTAGCCGCCGCCCGCCGCACCGCCCTTGACGCCGAACACCGGGCCGAGGGACGGCTCGCGCAGGGCGACGACGCTGTTTTTACCGATGCGCCGCAGGGCGTCGGCGAGGCCGACGGTCGTAGTGGTCTTGCCCTCGCCCGCCGGAGTGGGGGTGATGGCGGTGACGAGCACAAGCCTGCCGTCCGCTTTCGATGTATTCAAGAGGGAAAGGTCGATCTTGGCCTTGTAATTGCCGTACTGTTCGAGATATTCTTCCGCCACGCCCGCGCGTTCGGCGATCTTGCGGATGTGCCACATTTCGGTCTGTTGGGCGATCTGTATGTCGCTGAGCATAGGACCCCTCCTTAGCCGTTGGGATGCCGCCGCGCGCTGAGGCGGCGGTAGACGAGTATGCCGGCGAGGCTCAAAGCCAGCGTCACGCCGAAGGCGATGAGGGCGAACTGATAGTCCTTCAGCCCCAGCGCGTCGCCGGTGACGGTCGAGGTGACGATCGAGGGGATGCGGGCCACGGCGGTGATGAGAAGCCATGTGCCCAGTTTCATGTCGGTGAGGCCGATGAAGTAGGAAAGCAGATCCTTGGGCGTACCGGGAATGAAAAAGACGATGAAAGTGAGCAGGTTGAGCCGCCGGGAATCCTGCAAAAAGCGCAGCGAGCGTATCTTTTCGCGGGGGAAGAACACTTCCACCAGCTTGACGCCAAAGCGCCGCACGAAGAGAAACACCAGCGCGCTGCCGATGACGCAGCCGATGATGCAGAGGATGGTGCCCTCCCAGGCGCCAAAGGCGTAGCCCGCGCCCATCTCCAGCGGTTCACCGGGGATGAGGGCGATGATGAGTTGAAAGACCACCATGCCCACGAAAATCACGCGGCTTACAAAGCCGGAGGAATCCACCCATGCGCGGAAGCGCTCCGGCTCCCGCACGAATTCGATCATCGGCTTGCCCACCAGATAACCCACCGCGGCGATGAAGATCAGCGCCACGATGATGGCGAAAAGGTATATCTTCTTTTTGTGCGCTTCCGTCAGCTGCGTCCGTTCCTGTCTGCGTTTCATACACTGTCTCCCTCAAACCGCGCCGCCCCGAAAGGCGCGCACGCTTAGTATACCACATTTCGGGAAACAAGTATAGTCCATCGCTTTCAACGTTTCATCAACACTCTATTTTTTCGGCTTGCGGTCGAAGAAGGGGCTCTTGCCGTAGGCGGCGATGGGGATGGCCAGCCAGTTGACGTCGAAATCCTCGTATTCCATCAGCTGCGCGGCCTTGCCGGCGGAGTAGAGCACGCGGCTGTCCACGCGGTCGTCCGCGGCCACGGAAACGGCGCTGCCCACGGCGATGCCGAGGTCGATCATGTTAAAGGCGCAGCGCGCCCCGGAAGCGTCGGCGGAGGCGCAGCTGTCAAAGCCGCAGAAGCCGCACACCGTCAGCCCCGCGCGCGCCGGTTTTGCGCCGATAAGCACGAGGGCCTGCGCCGTATCCACATTGTCCGCGTCGCGCAGGAAGAACTGCACGGCGGGGTTGCCCGTGGCGGCGACTTCGCGCATCTTCTCCGCGAGCGCCTTTTTCTCCTCGCCGGTCAAGACCATGGTCAGTATGTTGTCCACGCCCTTGGCCTTGGGCGCGGTGCGCGCGGCGGCGCACATGCGCGCTGCCGTGGCCAAAATGGCCTGCCGCTCCATCTCATCCGAATCGTAACGCATGATGATCTTCTCCTTTCCAAAGGTCGCTTACAGAAGCGGTATCATCTCCGCCAGGCGGTCAAAGACCAGATCGGGCTTGTGGGGGTAGGCCGCGAGCATTTCCGGCGTGGTTTCGCCGCTCATCACGAGTATGGAGAGCATGCCGCTTTTGAGGCCGGTTTCGATATCCGTATAGAGGCGGTCGCCGACCATGGCCAGCTGGCCCACCGCAAGGCCGGTGCGCCTGAGCGCCGCCTGCACGATGCCGGTGTGGGGTTTTCCGACCACGAGGTCGGCGCGGCGGCCGGTGCTGGCCTCGATGAAGGCCATGATCGCGCCGATGTCCGGGGCGAAACCCGTCTCCGTGGGGCAGTTGAAGTCCGGATGGGTGGCGATGTAGGGAAGCCCGGCGCGCACGAAATCGCACACGGCGGTCATCTTTTTGTAGTCCAGCGTGGTGTCGTAGCCGACGACGACGATCTCCGGGTCTCTCTGATCGACCGTCACGCCGGCCTCGCGCATCTCCTCCAAGAGAAATTCGTTGCCGAGCACGAAGGCGCGCTTGCCGGGGTACTTTTCTTGGAGCACGGCGGCGGTGGCCTCGCCGGAGGTCAGCACCTTTTCGCGGCCCACGTTCAGGCCCATGCGCTTGAGGCGCTGTACGTAGAAATCGGCGTTGTGGGAGGAATTGTTGGTGAGAAAGAGGAAGTCCCGCCCCGTCTCCTCCACGCGGCGGATGAAGTCCAGCGAACCGGGGATGAGGTTTTCGCCGAGGTAGAAGGTGCCGTCCATGTCGAGAAGGAAGCAGCGCACGTCCTGTATGTTCACGCCCTGCCCTCCTCAAAGCTGATCTCGCCGCGGGAAAGGCTCTGCACGGCGGCCAGCGCCTCCACGCGGTAGCCGGCGGCGCGCAGTTTGCCCATGCCGGGCTGGAAGGCCTTGGCGATCACCGCGCCCACGCCGGCCACCGTCGCCCCGGCCTGTTCCAGCAGGCGGATGCCGCCGAAGGCCGCCTCGCCGTTGGCGAGGAAATCGTCGATGAGCAGTACGCGGTCGCCGGGGTGGACGAACTGCGATTTGAGCGTGAGCTGGTAGCTGGCGTTTTTGGTGAAGGAAAAGACCTCCGTCTGGATGACGCCCTCCTGCAGGATGCTGGACTTGGACTTTTTGAGGATGACCATAGGCACATCCAGCGCCTGCGCGGTCATCACCGCCGGGGCGATGCCCGAAGCCTCGATGGTGGCCACGCGGGTGATGCCCTCGCCCGCAAACAGGCGGGCGAACTCCGCGCCCACTTCGCGCATCAGATCCACGTCCACCTGGTGGTTCAAGAAGGAATCCACCAGCAAAACATCCTCTGAGAGGGCGCGCCCGTCGCGCAGTATCCGTTCCTCCAAAAGCTGCATCCGTATCCCGACCTTTCCGATTGCTTTCCTCTATTCTACCGCATCCGCGCGCGTTTTGCAAGGCGCGGGGCGAGAAAAGGCCCGCCCCGCGATGTTGCGGGGCGGGCCTTTCGCCCTTGGTCAGCGCACGGGGCAGACGCCGTTGGCGCACTCCGCGCCGCCGATGTCCAGTTCCGTCTCCTCGTGCTCGTATTTGGAGATCAGCGAGGGGTTGAAGGGGCGCATCTTCTGGCGGCGAGCCTCGTATTCCTCCTCGGTGATGGCCTCGTAAGGCAGAAGCTCGTAGAAGTTATCGTCATAGCTGAGGAAGGAGAGGGCGACCACGTCGTCCCAATGCTCCCAGACCCAGTCCTCGACCGCGTCCCACTCGTTATCGCGCACATGGATGGTGATGGAGCAGTTGTGGTCCACATAGTGTTCCATGAACATCTTGTAGTTTTCCAGCTGCTCGATGGCGGAGACGTCGGCCTTGACCTTGCCCGCGGGCGCCTTGACCGGGAATTCCACCACCTTGGTGCGGCAGGTCTCCGGGTCCTGCCCCACTTCGGGGAACACGGGGTAGCCGAGATCCTCGCAGACGCGGCAGAGCGGGTCGCTGGCGGAAATGCGGATGCGGCGCACGTAGTAGGGCGCGTGCGAGTAGTGCACACCGCTGGAAACGGTGGGCAAGAGCGAGAGCGTGCCCTCCGGCTTGATGGTGGTGGTAAGCAAAGGCGCGTTCAGCCCCAGCGATGTGGCGGCCTTTTCCGCGGCGGTGTGCGCGGCGGCGCGCAGGCGGCCTAACAGGGCGGCCTGCTCCTCGCGTGTCATGCCCACGGCGTTGACCATGTCCTGCCAGCCGGTGAGCGAGCAGCCCAGCAGGCGGTCGCGCTGCTGCACCTGGTTCCAGCGATGCATCTCCAGTTCGCGGCAGGTCATGCGCAACCCGGCGCGGGCGCTGAGGCGCTGGGCCTCGAGCAGGGCCGGTTCGTCGAGTTTGCCATCCCTGACGAAGGCCATGACGTTGACGGTGGTGAGGTTGCACAGGCCGTGGCTGTCGAGCAATATCTCGCCGCAGGGGTTGCAGCCGCAGAAGTTGGGTCGGCGCTTGAGGCCCGCCACTTCGTTGACCCAGCCCGGCTCGCCGGAATAGCGCATCTGCTTTAAGTGCCAGTGGAGCTGCTCGCGGGTGGGCTTGCGGCGGTAGAAGATGGAGTTGTTGCTCATCTGGCGGTGGGCGATGGCCTTGTCGATCTCCCAGCGGCCGCCTACCTGGCGGTAGAGGTTGCCCTTGGCCTGAATGCACTCCGTATCGTCCTGGTCAATGAGGCCGATCTCCGAGGTGCGGCGCACGCCGCCGGAAACGACGTTTTCGCCGATGATGTTGGCGATGTCGAGCAGGTCAATGGGGCGCAGCTGCGTGCGCTCGCTGTTGTCGCGCAGACCGGCGGAGCGGATGACGCGGTGGATCTTATCCAGCATCGTCATCATCGACTCATAGCCGCTGGCCGTGCCGCCGAAGACCTTGAGACGCTCGCCGCGCGGGCGGATGGAATCGTATTCGACGATGACGCGGCGGATGCGGCTGTACTCCTGATTGGAGAGGATCTGGAAGTAGTGGTCGATGGCCTGCGCCCAGCCTTCCTTGGAATCGCCGATGGCGAGGGTGACGGTATCGCCGGAGAAGGTGAGATCCGTGTACTCCAGGCGCTCGCCCACGGGGCGCGGGGTGTAGGCCTTGTGGACGATCTCAAGGTCGGTGCGTATTTTGGGGAGCTTTTTGGCGTCGTCCTTGAGCACGCGCACGCCCACGCCGCTGCCGATCATCAGAAGATAGAACAGATCGTGGAAGGCGTGGAAATCGTCGATGACCTCAAAGGCGCAGTTGTAGTTGGCCATGGGATAGGCCTCGGACACGGGCGTCGCGCCCACCCACAGCGTGCGGCCGGAGAGGAACTGGCGCAGGTGGAAGACGTTGTCGTAGAGCTTCTCCGCCTCCTCGCGCGTGGTGGGGGCGAGGGAGCAGTTGTACTCCACGGCGCGGCGCACCGTTTCCCACCAGAACTCGCGGCGGTTGAGCGCGGGGATATAGCGCGAATAGGTGCGCGAATAGACAAACGAGCCCAGTTCGCCCATGGGGCTGGCGGCGTGCTTGTACGGGGAGAGGAATTCGCGGGTGAGCAGCCCTTCCTTCCACTCCACGCGGCCGCGCGTCTTTTCCTTGTCCACGCGGTAGAGTATATAGGCCTTGGCGGTGGGGAAATGATCCTGCTCAAAGAGCGATTCCTCCACGGCATCCTGTATGGTCTCGATATCCACGACGCGCTCGTCGCGCTTTGCCAGCGCCTTTTCCACGCCGCTTACCACGGCTTCGACGTCCATATCGTGCTCGCCCGCGGCGGCGGCCGCCAGCGTCACGGCGCGGAGAATGAATTCGCGGTCGTAATCGACGATGTTGCCGTTGCGCTTTCTCACCTGCATGGCCTGTTGCTCCCTTTCCGTATTTCCTTAGCGCGAAACGCGCAAAAAACGCAACATCTTGTGTTTGAGACACAGATGTCGCACAACATCTTGGATTATAGCACACTTCAGCAGGGAAGTCAACGAACAGAACGTTGAAAGTTTGGTCGGCTTTTTGGCGCGCCGCTCACAGGCGCAGGCCCTTGATATCCTTGACGCGGGAGAGGATGATGTTGGTGGAGATGTCCAGAACGCCCGGCAGAGGGTCGACGACCTCGCGGATGAGGCGCTCCATTTCCTCCGCGCTGGCGGCCACGGCGTGGACGTGAAGCTTGTTTTTGCCCGTGACGCGGTAAATTTGCGTTATGGTATCGCAGGCGTTGAGTATGTCCGTCACTTCGGCAAGCGACTGCGGGGCCGTCTCGATCTCAAAATAGCAGGAAACGGCGCCGCTGATCTTTTGCGGGTCGATGATGGTGGTGTACCCCTCGATGACGCCGCGCTTTTCCAGCGCCTGCACGCGCATCTTTACCGCCACGCGCGATACGCCCACCCGCTGGGCGATGTCTGAATAGGACATGCGGGCGTTTTCGATGAGCAGGGAGACGATCTTTTGATCCAGCGCGTCGAGGCCTTCGAGAAACATGGACATCCCTCCGCGTCCATTATAGCCGCCGCCAAAACATAATGCAAATTAAATTTGACAGATATGCTCTCAATCGCTATAATTACTTACGAAACGATACTTTAAAATTACGATTGGAAAGCAAGGGATAACCGATGAACAGGGACCTGACCCGCGGGCCGGTGATGAAGACGATGCTGCTCTTCGCCGTGCCGATGATCCTGGGCGACCTTTTGCAGCAGTGTTACAACGTGGCCGACACGCTGATCGTCGGCCGCTTTCTCGGCGCGGACGCGCTGGCGGCGGTGGGTTCGGCGTTCACGCTGATGACGTTTCTGACCTCCATACTGCTGGGGCTGTCGCTGGGCAGCGGCGCGGTGTTTTCCATCTGCTTTGGGCAGCGGGACATGGGCCGCCTGCGCGAGGGCATCCGCGCATCGTTCGCGCTGCTGGCGGCGGTGACGGCGATTTTGTGCGCGCTGGTGTACGGCTTTTCCGAGCAAATTCTCGACTTCATGCGCGTGACGGGAACGGTGCGCGCCCTGATGCGCGAATACCTGCTGGTCATCTTCGCGGGCTTGCCGGCCATCTTTTTGTACAACTACTACGCGGCGCTTCTGCGCTCGGTGGGCGATTCCGCTTCGCCGCTCATCTTTCTGGCCGTCTCGGCGGTGATGAACATCGGCCTCGACCTCTGGTTTGTGGCCGGGCTTGAGCGCGGCGTGGCCGGGGCGGCGGAGGCGACGGTGATCTCGCAATACGTCTCCGGCGTGGGCATTCTCCTCTACGCGCGCAAAAAACGGCCTGACCTGCGTGCGAAGGGGGCGCGGGTGCGGCTTTCGCGCATGAAGGAGATCGCCAGTTTTTCGTCGCTGACCTGTATCCAGCAGTCGATCATGAATCTGGGCATCCTCATGGTGCAGGGGCTAGTGAACAGCTTTGGCACCACGGTGATGGCCGCCTTTGCCGCGGCGGTGAAGATCGACGCCTTCGCCTATCTGCCGGTGCAGGACTTTGGCAACGCCGTTTCCACCTTCATCGCCCAGAACTACGGCGCGGGCGACGAGGAACGCATGCGCGCGGGGCTGCGCGGGGCGGTGAAGGTGTCCGTGGGCTTCAGTTTGCTCGTCTCGGCGCTCATCTGGCTCTTTGGCGCGAATCTGATGGGCCTGTTCATAGACGCGGGCGAGGCGAACGTGACGGCGATCGTCGCCGAGGGCGTGCGCTATCTGCGCATCGAGGGCTCGTTCTACTTCGCCATCGGCTGCCTGTTCCTCTTCTACGGCCTCTACCGGGCCATGGGCCGGCCGGGCATGTCCGTGGTGCTGACGGTGATCTCGCTGGGCGCGCGCGTGGCGCTGGCCTACGCGCTTTCCGCCATCCCAGCGCTGGGAGTGGTGGGCATCTGGTGGTCGGTGCCCATCGGCTGGTTTCTGGCCGACGCGGCGGGGCTTTTCTACTACCTCTCCCACAAAAAGCAGCTCTACGCCCTGCCGGGGCGGGCGGACTGACGCGCGCATTCTCCTCCCCCGCCGCTCATACCATGGCAGGGACGCCCCGCGGGGCGCGCCCGAGACTGGCAAAGGGGGAGCGGCGATGGAATTGCTGGGCATTTTCCACAAAAAGACCTGGATGGAGGCGCGCGGCGTCTGCGAGGCGCCGTACATCGAAAAGGGCGGCCACGCGCTCGCGGCGCGCGACGCGGCCACGAGCGGCGGGGTGATGGCCTGCGCGCTGGGGCGGATGCGCAACGCCGCGGCGCTGGCGGAGGAGCTGGGGCTGATGCGCGAGGAGCGCTCGCTTGCGCGCATCGTGCTGGCGGCCTACGCGCACTGGGGCGAGGATTACATCGAACACATCGAGGGGCCGGTTTTGACGGCGGTATTCGACCGCGACGCGGACGCGCTCATCCTCTGCCGCGACCGCGTGGGCGAACGGCGCGTGTTCTACACCGCCGCGGACGGCTGCGTGGCCTTCGCCGACCACCCGGACATGCTGCTGGAGGCGGGCTGCCTGCGGCCGGTGATCGACGCGGACGGCCTGCGCGAACTGTTCGGCCTCGGGCCGGCGCGCACGCCGGGAAGGACGCCGTGGCGCGACATGCGCGCGCTGGAAGCGGGCTGCGCGCTGGTGGCGCGCGGAAACGACGTGCGCGTGCGGCGCTATTTCCACCTCGAGGCGCGCGAACACGAGGACGACGCGGCGGCCACGGTGGAAACCGTGCGCATGATGATCGAGCGCGCCGTGGACGACGTCGTCCCCCTGCGGCCGGCCTCCATGCTCTCCGGCGGCATCGACTCCACGTTTTTGACCGCGCTGTTGCGCAAGCGCATGGAGCCCGTGCGCACATTTTCCGTGGACTACGAGGGCAACGCCCGCCACTTCCGCGGCACGTCCTTTCAGCCGGAACGCGACGCGCCCTATATCGAACTGGCCGTGGAGCGCATCGGCTGCGAGCACACCGTGGTGGAACTGAAGCAGGCGGCGCTGGCGCAGGCGCTTGAGGAGGCCGTGGACGCGCGCGGCTTTCCCGGCATGGCCGACGTGGACAGCTCGCTGTTGCTCTTCGCCCGCAAAATCGCCCCGCAGGCGCGCTTCGTGCTCTCCGGCGAGTGCGGCGACGAGGTGTTCGGCGGCTATCCCTGGTTTCGCGATGCGCACAGCCTGAACGCCGAGTCCTTCCCCTGGTCCGGTTCGCTGGAACTGCGCGCGGGCGTGCTCAAGCGGCGCGTGCGCGAAAAACTGAACATACGCAAATACGTGCGCGAAACGCTGGCCGACGCCGTCGCCCGCGTGGAGCACACGCCCCATGAGAGCGCCGACGATCGCTGCCTGCGCACCATGCAGCACATGTGCTTCGCGTTTTTCATGGCGAATCTGCAGGAGCGGGCGCTGGCGATGTGCGAGCACAGCCATGTGGAAGTGCTCACGCCCTTCGCCGACGAGCGCCTCCTGCAATACGTCTACAATGTGCCGTGGGAGATGAAGTTCATGGGCGGGCGGGAAAAGGGGCTTTTGCGCGAGGCCGTGGGCACGCTGCTCCCCGAAAGCCTGCGCTACCGCAAGAAGAGCCCCTATCCCAAGACCTGCGATCCCGAATACGCCCGCATCGTCTGCGGCATGCTGCAAAACCTGCTGGCGGACAGGAAAAGCCCGCTTTTGCATCTGGCGGACGCGCGGGCGCTGGAACGCCTGGCGGCCTCCGATCTCTCCCCCACGCAGACGCCGTGGTTCGGACAGCTGATGGCGGGGCCGCAGATGCTGGCCTACCTCTGGCAGGTGAATGTCTGGATGCGCGACCGGCACGCCGAGATCGCCCTGTGAGCGTGCAGAACGCCCCGACCGCACGGCCGGGGCGTTCTGCATCCGTCGTCTTTTTAATCCGCGACCACGGCGCCAAAGTTGGGCAGCAGCACGGTGCGCATATAGATGTATTCCGAAAGCGTCTCCACGCCCTCGCCCTCGATGAGGAAGCGCACGCCGTCCACGCCGGCAAGGCCGCAGAGCGTGTTGACGATGGCGTAAACGGCGGTGCGCTCGCGCGCCTCGTCCAATTCCTGACAGGCGCTGTAAAAGCGGGCGGAGAGATTGACCGTGGCGACGCCGTCGCGCACGCGCACGCCGAGTATATCCGTCTCATCCAACGCCTCCGGAACGGGGCAGACACCGCCGAGAAAGGCGGCCATCTCCTGGGAAAACAGCGCCGAGAGCAGCGCGCGGGCCGACCGGGCCGAGCCCTGCGAGAGCGCGGCCTCGCGCAGGATCAGTTCCCCGGCCTCGTTGGCAAGATACAGGCGGGCGGTGCTGCCGATATGGCCGCTGACGTCGCGGCGGCGCAGGTCGCCGTCGTCCAGGGGCAACGTCCCGGCGCCGGCGACGGGTTCGCCGTCGACGCTGAGGCGCACGGCGTCCAGTTCCGGGAAGAAGGAACACAGCGTCAGCGTCAGCGCGCCGCAGACCTGCCAGGTTTGCAGGCCGGCAGTCTCCGCCGCCGAGAGCGCCTCGCCGCTCAAATTGAGATGCAATATGCGCTCGCCCGCGTCGGTGACGGCGAGCGCCGGTTCTCCGGCCAGCAGCGCGCCCGTGGGCGAAACGGCGCGCGCGCAGGTGAGCGCCGTCGGGCCATCGCAAAGCTGATCGACGAGGGAAACGACGAGGTCCCCGCGCGTGAAGGTGATCTCCCGCGCCTCGGGGAGCAGCCATTGGCCATCGGTGGAGGGGAAATACAGCGCCGCCGTGCGCGTGGCCGCGCCCTGCGCGTTGCCCTGATAGCGATCGGACTCGGCCTGCATCTGCGCCCAGACGGCAGTGACGTCTGTCTCCACCTCGGTGAACACGCCGCAGGGCAGGCCCAAAAGCCCTTCCTCGCGGCCGCCGATGAGCACGTTCACACCCTCGATACCCTCCAGTTCCAGCAGCGTGCCGGCGATGGCCAGGTACATGCGCAGAAGTTCCTGTTCGCTCTGCACATTGCGGGCGTCGATGGAAAGATCCACCGTCACCAGACCGCCCGAGACTTCTCGGGAGATCACCCGCGTATCGCCCGGGGCCACGTTGGCCTGCGCCACGCCGGCGGTGGGATCGAGCAGGGCGTCGAGCACCACGTCGATCAGCGCCTCGCCGCTTTGCACCAGCAGCGTGCGCGTGGCCTGCGAAAGGGAAACGCCGTCGCTGGCGGCATAGTAGAGCGTGGCCTCGTAAAAGTATTCCGCCGACGCCTCGCCCAGCAGCATTTGAGGCGCCTCGGCCTCCGGCTCGGGCAGCGCCGCTTCCGCGAGCGCGCCGAATGGCAAGAAGACGAACGTCAAAAGGAGCGCAAGCGCGCGCTTCAAAACGATTCACCCGCTTTCAGGGGCGGCGGGACGCCGCCGTTATTTCGTGACGATGGGAAGTTCGATGATGAACGTGGTGCCCTTGTTTTCCTCGCTCTCGGCGCGTATGTCGCCATCGTGGAGAAGCACGATCTGGCGCACGATGGAAAGGCCGAGGCCTGTGCCGCCCGTCTCGCGCGAACGCGCCTTGTCCACGCGATAGAAGCGGTCGAAGATATGGGGCAGATCGTCCGCCGGGATGCCGATGCCCGTGTCCTCCACGCGCACCACGGCGCGCTTGCCGGCGCGGGCAAGTTCCACGCGCACCTCGCCGCCGCGCGGCGTGTATTTGATGGCGTTGTCGATGACGTTGTAGAACACCTGCTGGAGTTTTAAGCTGTCGCCCACCGTCTCGCAGGGGTCGCGCACGAGGCAGGAAAGTTCGATGCCGCGCTCGCGCGCCAGGGGCGAAAGGCGCTTGACCTGCTCGGTGACGATATCGCGCAGGCGCACGTCGGCCACGTTCAGATGCATGCCGCCGCTGTCGATGTTGACCAGCGTCAGAAGGTCGCTGACGATGCGGTTGAGGCGGTCGATCTCCTTGTTGATGTCGGTCAGGAATTCCTTCTGCATGGCCGGGTCATAGTTCTCCTGATAGAGCAGCGTTTCCAGAAGGATCTTCATCGTGCTCAGCGGGGTCTTCAGTTCATGGGAGGCGTTGGAGACGAACTGGTTGCGCGACATATCCAGCTTTTCCAGGCGCTCGGACATGGAGTTGAAGGCGCTGGCCAGTTGGGCGAACTCGTTTTTGCCCCGCACCTCCACGCGGCTGGAGAGGTCGCCGCGGCTCATGCGCGATATGCCGGCGCTCAATTCGCCGATGGGGCGGGTGATGGTGCGCACCACGAACATGCTGATGATCAGTGCCGAGGCCGCCACCAGCAGCATCCACAAAAGCATCTGGCTGCGCAGGGAACTGAGGTTTTCGTAGATCTCCTGCGCCTGGGAGATATAGACGAGCACGCCGATGAGCTCGGCGTCGTAATAGATGGGCGCGGCGTAAAGGCCGGTCATGGCGCGCACGCCGGTCAGCGACGTGAGCGATCCCGGCTCGACGTTGGCGCCGGTGTCCTCGGCGTCGTAAAAGCCGTAGTCTTCCCCGCCGCCGGCAAGCACATTGGCCACCTCGACATTTTCAAAGCGCCGGCCGTTGAGCAGGCTGTAAGCGTCCACCTGCACCACGCCGTAGCGGTCGAGCACCAGCACGCGGCTGAGCCCCTCGCTGCTGGCGTCGGCGGCGCTTGCAAGCATGGCGCTCACATCCAGCGAAAACAGCGCCTCGCCCATAATGGAGGAAAGATTCTCCGCGACGCGCTGATCGTCCCGCACGCGCTGGTTGAACATGTAATCGCCCACCAGCTGGATCAGCGTGGCCGCCACCACCGAAAAGGCGATGGAGATGATCAGCAGATAGGCGATGAGTATCTTCCAGCGGATCGAATATAGAAATTCTTTGACCTTAGTCCTTGTCAGTGAAATAATAGCCCACACCCCACTTGGTGAAGATATATTCGGGCTGGCTGGGCACGCGCTCGATCTTCTCGCGCAGGCGGCGGATGTGCACGTCCACCGTGCGCAAATCGCCCAAGTAGTCGTACTTCCAGATCGTCTCCAGAAGGTTCTCGCGCGAGAACACCTTGCCGCGGTTGGTGACGAACAGCTGCAAAAGGTCGAATTCCTTGGCCGTCAGATTGACCTCGCGTCCGCCAATGACCACCGAGCGGTTGTTTAAGTTGATCTGCATATCGCGCACGGTGATGACGCGCTGCGTGTTTTCCTTCTGCATCATCGCCGTGCGGCGGAAGATGCCCTTGATGCGCGCCTTGACCTCGAGGATGTTGAACGGCTTGGTCATATAGTCGTCCGCGCCGTATTCCAGGCCGAGGATCTTGTCCATATCGTCGCCCTTGGCGGTGAGCATGATGATGGGCACGTTGCTCTTTTCGCGGATGCGCTGGCAGACCTCAATGCCGTCCAACTTGGGCAGCATGACGTCCAGAAGCACCAGGTCGTACTGACCGGCGAAAAACTTGTTCACGGCCTCCTCGCCGTCCTGGGCCGAGTCGGTCTCATAGCCGTCCTGCTCGAGGCTGTATTTCAGGCCCTTGACGATGAGCGGCTCGTCGTCGACGATCAGTATCTTCTTCGGCATGGTTTTCCTCCCAAAACGCCCCGCAAGGCGGCGGAGCGGCGCTTTTTCACGATTTTGTCATCAATATTATATACGATTGTCCCGAACAATTCAAGCCTTGGCCGGTAAATGTTAGGATTTTTCACAATGCTGTACAAAGGGTGGGCGAAAGTGCTATAATATATGCGTATGTCGGCGTTTTTGCCGGAAAATCCCGTTACAAAGGAGAACTTGCCATGCGTCGCAGGGCGTTCGCGCTCTTTTTTGTCTTGCTCACGCTGTTTGCCTGCCTTATGCCGCAGGCGTCCGCCGCGCCCTCGGATTGGGATGAAAACAACCCCGGCGCGCTGTTGCCGACGCATCTTTACGCGCAGACGGCCGTGCTCATCGACGCCGAGACCGGCGACGTGCTCTTTGACAAGGATTCGCTGGTGCGCATGTATCCGGCCAGCACCACCAAGATCATGACGCTGCTGCTCGCCGTGGAGAGCGACATTCCCCTGGATGAGGAGATCACCATTCCCGACGTGGCGGAAAACGTGCCCTCCGACAGTTCCAAGGTGCCCGTCTACGCCGGCGAGCGCATGTCGTTTGAGGATCTGCTCTACGGCACGATGCTGCGTTCGGGCAACGACGGCGCCAACGCCATCGCCTACCTCGTGGGCGGCAGCGTGGCCGAATTTGTCACCATGATGAACGACCGCGCCGCCGAGATCGGCTGCACGGGCACGCACTTTTCCAACGCCCACGGCTATCACGACGACGCGCACTATTCCACCGCCTACGACCTCGCCCTCATCACCCAGGAGGCCATGCGCAACGAGACGTTCCGCCAGATCGTCTCCTCCCCCACCTACACCATGGCCCCCACGGAAAATCGCGGGGCCTACAACCTCACCAACACCGCGGCGATGGTCAACCCGGACAGTTCGTATTACTACGAGGGCTGCATCGGCGTCAAGACGGGCTACCACAGCCGCGCCGGCCAGTGCTTCGTGGGCGCGCTGGAGCGCGAGGGCGTTTCCCTGATCAGCGTGGTGCTGAGCGCGGGCCGCACGTCGAGCGACGTGGCGCTGAAGTGGGAGGACACGGAAAAGCTCTTCGAGTACGGCCTTTCCCAGTATCAGCCCTACCTGCTCACCGATCTGTTCGAGGCCTCGGGCCGCAACATCAACACCGTCACCATCGCCAACGCCGCTGAAAATGACGCCCAGAAAGGCATGCTGGAACTGCGGCTGACCGAATTGAGCGACAGCGGCTACACGATCCGCATACGCTCCGGCATGGAGGCCATGGCCGAGGCGCTGGCGGACTTTGCCGCCCGCACGCAGATCACCTACAACGAGGGCCTGCAGGCGCCCATCGACGAGGGCCAGATCGTCGGCACGCTGACCTATACCGCGCCGGACGGAACGGTGGTCACCGGCATGCTCAGCGCCGAACGCGCCATGGAAGCGCGGCCGGAGCACGCCACGGTATACGACGTATTGCCCTTCCTGCTCCCGCTCGAGCCGTTCTTCTCCAGCGGCTGGGCATGGGTGGCGCTGATCGCAATCCTGGCGCTGATCGCGATCCTCCTGCTCCACCGCGCGCGCAAAACGGCGGCGCTCAACCGCCGGCGCACCGCCGTTTACCGCGCCAAGCGCCGCGCCTATGACCGCGCCGAGGCCGAGCGCCGGCGGCAGGAAGCGCAGCGGCGGCAGACCGCCCGGCAGCGCAGGCAGCAGGCGGCCCGACGCCCATCCCCGCGGCAGAACGCGCCGCGGCAGGCGCAGCGCCGTCCGAACGACCGCCCGAACAACCGGCCCCGCGCCTGAGGCCGGCGGAAGGGGGAAATCCCGCGGCTTCCCCTCCGCGCAGCGAGCCGGACACCGCGCCGGCATGGGAAAACAGCATGAAGAAACTCGTGGTCATCGGTTCGATCAACATGGACGTCGTCACGCGCGTGGAGCGCTTCCCCACGCCCGGCGAGACGCTGACGGGCATCTCCTTTTCCACCATCCCCGGCGGCAAGGGCGCCAATCAGGCCGTGGCGCTGGGGCGGCTGGGCATGCCCGTGCGCATGGCCGGCTGCGTCGGCGACGACGCCTTTGGCGAAAGCTACCTGCGCAACTTCGCCGAAAACGGCGTGGACACCTCGCTGGTGCGCGTGCGCAAGGGGCAGACCACGGGCACGGCCACGATCGAAGTCAACGCCGAGGGCGAGAACCACATCGTCGTGGTGCCCGCCGCCAACGGCGAATGCGATATGGAATGGCTGGAAGAAATTTTGCCCGCCGTGGCGGACGGCGATCTCTTCCTTTTGCAGCATGAGATCCCCCTGCCGGTGGTGCACGAGGCCATTCGCCGCCTGCACGCCATGGGCAAGACGGTGATCCTCGATCCCGCGCCCGCCGCGCCCGTGCCGGAGGACGTGTTGGCGATGGTGGATTACATCACGCCCAACGAATCGGAACTGGTCGCCATCACCCCCGCGCTGGGCAGAGACGCGGACGCGCCCGCGCGCGTGAAGTACCTGCTCGACCTGGGCGTGGGCTGCGTGATCAACAAGTCCGGCGGCAATGGCGCCTACGTGGCCGCGCGCGGCGCGGAGGTCGTCCATGTGCCGGGCTTCAAGGTCAAGGTGGTGGACACCACCGCCGCGGGCGACACCTTCAACGCCGGCTTTGCCGCCGGTCTGGCGCTGGGCCTGCCGCCGCTTGACGCGGTCAAGGTCGGCCACGCCGCCGCCGCGCTCTCCGTCACCGCCTTTGGCGCGCAGGGCGGCATGCCGCGCATGGAGCAGCTTTTGCCGCTGCTGGCGGATGGTTGGAAGGAAAAACTGGGGCTGTAAGGCTGCACGCAAAACCCCCGCGACGCGCGTCGCGGGGGCATATTGTTTTTGGACTCAGTAATTCTTCGCCTGCAGTTCGAAATACGCCTGCGGATGGGCGCAGACCGGGCAGACCTCGGGGGCGGACTCGCCCACGTGGATGTGTCCGCAGTTGCGGCACTTCCAGACGCGCACGTTGTCCTTCTTGAAGACCACGCCGTCCTCGATGTTCTTAAGCAGCGCCAGATAGCGCTCCTCGTGTTCCTTTTCGATCTTGGCCACGCCTTCAAAGAGGGCGGCGATTTCGGTAAAGCCTTCCTCGCGGGCTTCCTTGGCGAAAGTGGCGTACATGTCCGTCCACTCGTAGTTCTCGCCGGCAGCGGCGTCCTTGAGGTTGGTCACGGTGTCCGGCACGGCGCCGTCGTGCAAAAGCTTGAACCAGATCTTGGCGTGCTCCTTTTCGTTTTCGGCCGTCTCGGTAAACAGCGCGGCGATCTGCTCATAGCCGTCCTTCTTGGCGCGGGAGGCGTAGTAGGTGTACTTGTTGCGGGCCTGGGACTCGCCGGCGAACGCCGCCAGCAGGTTGGCTTCGGTGCGGGTGCCCTTGATGCTCTTGCTCATGGTGTTTCCTCCTGTTTTGATCTCTCTGCTTTATTGATACCCCCAAAGGGCGGGGGTGAAACCCGGGGAAGGTCGATGCCGGCTTTTTTTGCCTGCGGCATCTGCAAGGCGCGCTCAATGCGAAAGCGGCGGCCATCCTTGACAAAGTTTGCGCCCGTCTGCTTGAAATGGAAGCCCACGCCGGCGCGCAGGCACTGTTCCCGCAAGGAAAGCGCCCACTCGTAGCGCATCTCCCGCGCGTTCGGGCCGGATTCGCCGCCGGCCACCACTTCGCCGATGCGCGCGTCGAGCCATGGAGAAAGGTCTACCGACCCCAGCAGCGGCTCGCAGATGACGAAGCGGGCGCGGATGGGCAGGCGCAAAAACGCCTCCATGCGCTCCTCGGCGCGGCGCTGGTTTTCGCACGTGAGGCCGATTTCCACGTTTTCATAGCCCGCGCCCCAGTCCGGCGGCAGGCATTCCCCCATGCGCAGTATGCGCTTGGTGATGATGGAAAAGGAGACGTCCGGCCGCGCGCGGATGCATTCCCACGCCTCCGCGCGCCATGCGTCCGCCTCGGGCAGAAAAAAGTCCGAGGTCATGCAGGCGTACACATGCGCGCCCGGCGGGATGGCAAAGCCGCCGTCCCGCCGCCGGCGCAGGGGCAAATCGAAGTCCTTCGTGCGCGCGACGATGGAGGCATCCCGCCCCACGGAGGCGTCGCGGCGGTAGACATAGCAGTTCAGGCAGCCCTCGGAATACTTTTTGCAGCCGTGCCATGGATTCCAGGTCAGGCTCTTCACACGCGGGTAACGAGGCCCTCCCGCACCACATGCGCTTCCTTGGTAAGCGTCGGCTCGCCCAGGGCCACGGCGATGGCGAAGGTGTAGCCCTCCGGGAAGCCAAAGGCCTGTTCGTAGCGCGGCCCCTTTGCGCTTTTGAACACATCCATGGGCCGGCCGAGGATGACGCTGCCCAGGCCAATGGAGTGCGCCGCCAGCGCCATGTTCTGCGCGGCGATGCCGCAGTCGATCTGCGAAAACTTCGTCGGCGCCTCAATGGGCGTGGAGATAAAGACCACCGTGGGCGCTTCAAAAAAGAGGATGTCGCGGCCGGGGTCGGCCTTCTGCAGGGCGTTGTAGTCGTCGGAAAACTCCTTCAAAAGCGCGGCGTTCTGCACCACGGAGAAGTGCCACGGCTGCGTGTTGCGGGCGCTGGGCGCCTGCACGGCGGCGGTGAGGATCGCCCCAAGCTCCTCCTCGGTCAGTTGGCGCGGGGCATAGCCGCGATTGCTGCGGCGGTCGGCGATGGCCTGCAAAACGGCGTTCGTCATGAAAAATACCTCCTCATAATGCGGTCGAGTTCAGGAACCATGCGCTTGATAAAACGCTCGACATAAGCGACGTCCACATGGCGCACGGGCGCGTCGTGGGGACAGGCGCCCTCATAAAACGCAAACTGGTCGTCCCGCCACTGGGAAAGCTCGGCGGCGGTGAGCATGGGGTGATCCTCGGGCGGGGTGGCCACGCGCAAGAGTGCGAAGATGCGCGGCCTGTCCGGGTGCTCCGCGTAGAGGCGGAAGTCCGTCTGGCGCACGTCGTTATAGTACAGGGCGGGAATGAGCACATCGCGCGCGGGATCGACCAGATCGGGAAAATCACCCTTCACGCTGGGCACCCAGTAGCCATCGGTGAGGGCGTGGACGCCATAGCCGACGTCGAAGGGCGTGAAATGCTCGCGCCAGTATTCGTGCACGCGCTCGACGTGTACGCTGCCCCAGTTGCCCAGGTGGAATTCGTCCTTGTGGGATTTGTCGTTGTGAAAGCGGACGTGCATCGCGTCCGGCGAGATCGCGCCCAGATAGAATTCCGGACACTCGAGATATGCCTCATGCCCCCGCGCCCAGGCGCGCGCCAGGAGCAGATGAACCATCGAAAGCGCCATATGCGTCCTCCATTCCTTTCCATTTTTCATTATAGCACACCGGCGCGCGGGGAAACAAGCGCGAAAGGCGCTTCCCGACGGGGAAAGTTCATGAAAAATTATCCCCGTCCCGCCTTGACAGCGGTATGCGGCGCGTATATAATTTGTTGTGGACAATTAAACAAGCCTTATCCAGAGTGGTTGAGGGACGGGCCCGATGAAACCCGGCAACCGGTTCGCGCGCAGGCGCGGCAAGGTGCCAATTCCCGCGGCGGCAGGCGTGCCTGCGCCGGAAGATGAGGCGAGATACCGGTATTTTCCGCAAGCTCGCCGCACGGCGGGTTTTTTTGTTCGAGTAAAACACGGAGGATATACTGCATGAGGAGATTGTTTACTTCCGAATCCGTCACCGAGGGCCATCCCGACAAGATCTGCGACCAGATCTCCGACGCCGTGCTCGACGCCATACTCGCCAAGGACCCCGACGCCCACGTGGCCTGCGAATGCTGCGCCACCACCGGCATGGTGCTGGTGATGGGCGAGATCACCACCTCGGCCTACGTGCCCATCGACCAGATCGCCCGCAACAAGATCGTGGAGATCGGCTATGACCGCGCCAAGTACGGCTTCGACGGCCAGTCCTGCGCGGTGCTGGTGTCCGTGGACGAGCAATCGCCGGACATCGCCATGGGCGTCAAGCGCGGCGACGAGAACATGGGCGCGGGCGACCAGGGCATGATGTTTGGCTACGCCTGCGACGAAACCCCCGAATACATGCCGCTGGCCATTTCGCTGGCGCACAAGTTGACCCGCGCGCTGGCGCAGGCGCGCAAGTCCGGGGCCATCCCCTATCTGCGGCCCGACGGCAAGGCGCAGGTGACCGTGGAATACGACGACGACCGCCCCGTGCGCGTCGAGGCCGTGGTGCTTTCCACGCAGCACGCCCCCGAGGCCACCCACGAGCAGATCGAGCGCGACATGATCGAAAAGGTCATCCGCCCGACCGTGCCGGCGGAACTGCTGGATGAAAACACCAAGTTCTTTATCAATCCCACCGGCCGCTTTGTGGTCGGCGGGCCGCAGGGCGACTCCGGCCTCACCGGCCGCAAGATCATCGTCGAC
>DSLFR04102__coassemble_411_pt1 | contig 74858 bp, 76 predicted proteins | sample DSLFR04102__metabat2_low_PE_033 | metagenome-assembled genome bin DSLFR04102
GTAGGGGTCCCGTCCTGCGGACTTGCAACAGGGTCGTGGCGCACCGGCCGACCGGCTCCACACAGACAGATCGTATCCGTCTGCCTTATGCTGCGCCGGAGGCCTCCCGCCGGGCTTTCTTTGTCAAGGAGCTATGACGGGACGCCGCATGAAAAGGGGAACACGCAGCGCCCGGACCTGAATCAGTTCAGGTCAAAATTCAGGATGGAGATAATCAGCTTCGTTTCCAGCCGCCTGCGCATATCTTCATCCACCAAGGAGTGAGGAAAGCCGTTTTTGTCATATCATAAGAAAGACAAACCAATACTCGACCATCGCATAACGCTTCGTTTTGAAGCGCCAGACTATGCCGTTTGAGAATGATTTAAAAGGATCGGCTGGAAAACTATACATACAGCAGGTGTTGCAACATGGTATTGTCGAAAAGGAAATCCCTTCGCTCAAAGGCTCCACCGCAAAGCGCTTCTAACCTTTCGCTAAAACAATAAAATTCTGTAAATGTATTTAAAATTGACGCTTCTAATGATAAAATATATACAGATATAAAAACGAAAATCGACGCTCAGGCAAACGGAAGCTTTTCATACAAGCTATATCGCCAATGCTCTTGCCAAATTGCAGATATGCGACCATTCCGCAGCAAATCGCACTACGGGGGAAATCGATGGATAGAGAATCTCTTCGGGCGATCGCCGACACCAGGCCTCAGATCACATTCTGTGATTCCTTCAACGGACTCTCGCCCCTCTGGGACTACAGCCGCCACTGCCACCCCTATATCGAATTGATCTATCGAAAGACGGGGCATGGTCAGACCGACACAATTGAGGGCGCGCAGAACTTCTCCTTCTTCGACACGATGGTTTATCCCGTGGGCTGTTGGCACCACGACCGCTTCGAGCCATCCGCCCGAAATTTCTGCTACTGCATGTGGATCGATGCGCCGGAGGTAAAACTCGAAAACCCCCTGCAGGTGCAAGACCGGGGCGGTAAGCTGGGCAACCTGTTTTTGGCCATCTATGAAGAATACCAGCGGCCGAACGCCTCGCAGGAATTGCTTTCGCTACTGGTGCGCGCCCTGCTGATGCAGATACTGCTTTTCCATGAGGAGGAACAGCCCTCGATCATTGACCGCATCGTGCAGTATCTGAGCGTTCATATGTCCGAGAAGATCACGCTGGACGAACTTTCCAGTGTCAGCTTCATGAGCAAATCGTACCTCTCCAAGCAATTCAAAGAGGCGACCGGCAAGACCATCATCGGCTATTTGAACACCTTGCGCGTGGAGCGGGCCAAAATGCTGCTGGCGACCACGGAAAAGACCGTAGAGGAGATTTCCTACAGCGTGGGCTTTGATTCGCCCAAATACTTCTTCCGCGTGTTCAAGGCAGAAACGGGATGCACACCCGCCTGCTTCTGCAAGCGGGAGGCACTGAATTGAGCGGCGCGCGTCGCTATGGCAGCAGTTCTTCGATCACCTGCGCCAGCCCATCTTCGTCGTTGCCAGGGGCGATGCGATCAGCAACGGCCTTTGCCTCCGCATCGCCATTGGCCATGGCCACGCCAATCCCCGCAACCTGAAGCATGGAAACATCATTGCTGCCATCGCCAAAGGCCATGCAGTTTTCCCGCGTCAAGCCAAGATGCGCCATCAAAAAACCAAGCGCGTTTCCCTTGGTCGCCTGCGCGGAATTGATCTCGATGTTGTTGGGCAGGGAACTGGAGATGGCAAACTGTGGATACGCCGCGCGCAACTCGGCCATGATCCGCTGCTTTGCGGCGGGATCGCGCAGGTAAATCTGCACCTTTTGCAAGGAGACGCGCGCCTCAACGATGTGCTGCAAAGGCTCGCGCACGGGCGTATACAATTCGCGCAGGGAACGCAGCAACTGCGGGTCGTTGGCGCAGCAACCCTCCAACTGGGCATAGTGCTTTTCCTCCATCCACGCGCGATCCCCCCAATAGTAGCCGCACGCACCAGGCAGGGCGTTGAGCAGCGTCAATACGCCGCCCGCCTCCTCTGGCGCGATTTCTGCGCAGCACAGGGCGCGCCCCTCCGCGGCGTCGAACACCCGCCCCCCATTGGCGCAGATGGCGTAACGGAAGGGCAGTGCGCGCACCTCCTCCGGTATGCCGCGGAAAATGCGGCCCGTCGCCGGAACAAGGGCGACGCCCGCGCGCGCCGCGCGTTCCAGCGCTGTGCGGCTGCGATGGGTCATCCGCTTTTGGGATGTGAGCAGCGTGCCATCCAAATCGAAAGCGATCAAGCGAATGTCCATCAGAAGAGCAACTCCACCGCGCCGATCAATCCGGAATCGGAGCCCAGTTCCGTCTTGTGGAACTCAACCGGAAAACCGTTGGTGTGGTATTTTTCAAAATTTTCCAGGATGCGCTTGTAGAGTTTGTCTCCCATCTTCAAAAGGCCTCCGCTGAACACGATGCAATCGATGTTGAAGGTCATATACGCGTTGAATACCCAGATCCCAAGGTAGTGCGCCATCTGCTCCACCGCGCGAATGGCCAGCGCGTCGCCCATCTCGTAGGCGGCGTCGATGTGCTTGGCATTGATCTTTTCTGCCCCGCCTGCCAACTCCGGCATGATGGATGTTTCACCCTGCTCAAGCCAGTGGCGGATGTGGAAGGTGATGGCCTTTCCTGAGCCGAGGGAGTTGAAGCAGCCGGAATTGCCGCAGGCGCAGGCGTGTACATCCCTCAGTTCCCCTTGCACGGCGGAAAGCGTGTGGCCAGTTTCCCCGGAAGCGCCGTTGCTGCCCCGAAAGAGCTTGCCATCGATGATGATGCCCGTGGAAGTGCCCGTACTGATGGGGCAGTAGAGCATGTGGCGGTGCCCCTGCCCCGCGCCCCGGCGGTATTCCGCCAGGGCGCCGCAATGGCAGTCGTTGTCCATCAGGATGGGGATATCCGTTTTCAGTTCAGCGCGGAGATAATCGACAACGCAGAAGTTGTTGAGCCTCGGCAGGCTGGCCGTCACGGTCAGCGCGCCGCGCTCGAAGTCTACAAAGCCCGTGATGCCGATTCCGATACCCTTCAGTTGGTCGCCCCTGGCCGTCAGATCGGAGATAAGCTCTTTGATCTGACGCGCGACGTCCGAAAAGAAGGCAGGGCCATCAGCGCCCGCATCAGCCGGTACCTGTTTGCGCTGGATCAGCCGCCTGTTTTCATCAAACAGGCCGTAGGCAATCTTGGTCCCGCCGATGTCGATGCCCATATAGGTGTTCATGCGCTACCGCCCCTTTCTCAACAGATCGCGAACCACCTCGTCATCCGTTTCGACGCCCTGCGCCTTCAGTTCCTGGATCTTGTCGTGGAACAGCGGCAGGTATTTTTCATGTGCCACCAGCAGCTCATCCAGCACGCGCTTGCCTTCGCTGCCGCTGACCACCAGCGGGTTGAGGACGAAGGCCTCCAGCACCATGCCGTAATCGCCGGTAATGGCGGCCTCGATCACGCACTCCTCCATGGCCTTCATCATTTGCAGCCAGCCGCGCGCTGCGGGAGGCATGGCACCCCAAGCGATGGGCTGTGCACCGCACGCGCCGATGATGCTGCTTACCTCCACGATGGCTTGCGGCTCCAGGAAGGGCAGCGCGCCCCGGTTCTCCGTGCTCACGGTCATGCGGATCTGCTTGTCGTTGCTGATGGCGCAAATGCACTCGCACGCCGCGTCGCTGTAGTACGCGCCGCCGCGCTTGGCGAGCTGTTCAGGTTTTTTGTTCAGCTCGGGCTGCTCATACAGGGAAAACAGCTCCCCTTCCACGCGATCCATCTGCTCTGCGCGCGTGCCGCCCTTGCGAAATTCCTCCATGCTGTGTTCCAGCATCTCCTGCTCCTTGAAGTAGTAGCGATGATAGCCGCAGGGGATCATACCCATGCTGTCGAGCAGCTCCTTTGGGAAGGGGGAAAGGTAGATGTTCACGGGCGTGCCGCCGCTGGGTTCGTTGACGAAGGGAAGGATTTTGCGGGTCACTTCCTCGCCATCGTGGGTGAACACGCGATGCCAGTGGAAGTGGTTGAGGCCCGCGAATTGGTATACCAGGTCGCCCACGGCGTAGCCGATGTTTGCCGGCTCGCGCATTTCCGCGATGGTGGGCACATTGCACAGGCCGATGGTGCGCTTCCAGCCGAATTTGCGGATGGCGGCCTCCGTCACCATGCCGCTGGGGTTGGTAAAGTTGATTAGCCATGCCTCGGGGCACAGTTCGCGCATATCGTCGATGATCTGGCCGATTACGGGGATGGTGCGCAGCGCCTTGAAGACGCCGCCCGCTCCGTTGGTCTCCTGGCCGAGCATGTGGTGCAGGTCGGGGATGCGTTCATCCTTGATGCGCGCCGCCAGCCCGCCCACGCGCAACTGCGTAGTGACAAAGTCCGCACCGGGCAGGGCTTCCCTTCGATCCAGCGTCGTGCGGATCTTGACCGGATAGCCGGAAGCATCCCACATGCGCTGCGCGAGGTCGGCGATGATATTCAGCTTCTTTTCGCCTTCCTTGATGTCGACCAGCCAAATTTCACGGATGGGCATTTCCTCGTAGCGCTTGATGAACCCCTCCATCAGCTCCGGCGTATAGCTGCTGCCGCCGCCGATGGTTACGATCTTCAGTTCTTTTTTCATGGCTCAACCCTCCACGGTAAATTGATAGATGGTCGTCGTTCTGCACTCCGCGTTCGCCGGTGCAAGGGGTTGTGGGAAATGGGGAATGTTGATGCTGTTGGGGAAATAATGGCTCTCCATGCAGAAGCCGCTGTTCTTCGTGATCGTGCAGCCGTACTTGCCCACAATGTCGCGGGTGGTGTTGCCGCCGTAGAACTGAAGCCCCGGCAGGTCGGTATAGACCGTCATCTTTATGCCGCTCCTGGGGCTGCGCGCGCTGGCCACCTTGCGAACACCCGCGTCCGCGCCGCGCAGCACGAAGTTGTGGTCGTAGCCATGCACCAGCGCCTGTTGCTCGTCCGCGGGATCCAGATCCCGCCCGATGGCCTTGGGTGCGCGAAAGTCCATGGCCGTTCCCTGCACGGAGCGGATCTCGCCGGTCGGGATGGTGCCCTGCCGCACGGGGGTGAAAGCGTCGGCGTTGATCCAGACGACGGTGTCCAGGATATTGCCGCTTTCCACACCGGCAAGGTTGAAGTAGGAATGATTGGTCAGGTTCACGAGGGTGTTTTTGTCGCTTTTGTAGCGGTAGGAGAGCATCAGCGCGTTGCCGTCGGTCAGCGTGTAAGTCAGGCGCACGTCCAGATTCCCCGGGAAGCCGTTTTCGCCGTCTGGACTCAAGTAGTGAAAACTTACGCTGTCATCGCAGCAGGACTCCGCCTCCCAAAGCTGCTTGTGAAAGCCCGCGGACATGCTGCTATGGATATTGTTGTCGTTTTCGTTGATTTCAAGCTGGTAGCGCACGCCGTCGATCTCAAAGCGCCCCTTGTCGATGCGGTTGACGTTGCGGCCCACCGTTGCGCCCAGCATGTCGAAGTTGTGTTCGTATTTGGCAAGATCGTCGTAGCCGAGCGCCACATCCCGCAGATGCCCGTCCCTGTCCGGAACGAACAGGGATACGAGTATGGCACCAAAGTCCGTCAGCACTGCGCGCAGACCGGATGCGTTTTCAAGTGTATAGAGATGAGCGACGCGCCCCTCTGCAAGCGTTCCGAATACTGTTTTGCTTACGCTCATATTGCCCACCTTCTCATACGTTTTCGCGCTTGCGCATTCTGCCGAAGCAGTCAAAGCCAAGGATCAACACGATCACAATCCCCTGCAAAAGCTGTTGGATGTAAGCGTCGATGCCCAGGGAATTCATGCAGCTTGTCATCATCTGGAGCACAAAGATGCCGATAAAACTCTGCACGATCCCGCCGGAGCCGCCTGCAAAGGAAGTGCCGCCCACAACAACGCCGCAGTTGACCAACATGCTTGTATCGTCGCCGTACACAGAAGAGGCAGCGTTCATGCGCGAGGATAGAAGAATGCCCGCGAGCGCCGCGGCCGCGCCGGAGATGACGAACGCCATCCACTTGATGCGCAGCACACTGATGCCGGAGTACTTCGCCACATCGTAATTGCCGCCGATGGCGTAACAGTTGCGTCCAAAGCTCGTGTAGCGCACCAGGCAGTAAAAGAGCACAAAGATCGCCAGCATGTAGACCACCAGCACAGGAACGCTTCCAAACAGCTTGGAGTTGGAAATCAACATGAAGTTGGGATCCGTACAGGCAAGCGGATGCGCGTCCGTCAATTCCTGGCAAATGCCCTTGACCAGCATGCCCATGCCGAGGGTGATGATGAAGGGCTCTGTCTTTTGATGTACAACCAGAAAGCCGTTCACGAAGCCTACCAGCGCGCCCGATGCCACGCCCGCGAGGATGGCAAGAGCCATCGGGAGACCCGCGTTGATCATCATCACGGCGATCACGCCGGAGAGACACATGGTACTGCCGACAGAAAGGTCGCATGCGGCACACAACACCGCAATGGTCACGCCGAAGCCAATGATCTCCTGAATGGCAGCGGAACGGAGCATGTTCAGCCAGTTATAGGCAGTGTAGAAGTTGGTATCAAAAAACAGCATCACCACAGCCATGACAATAATGGCGATGACCGCCTTCTGGCGCAGCAGAAGCTGCCGGGCCTGATCAAGAATAGTTCTGCGTTCCATCTGCTTCGCCTCCTTCAGTATTTGGTTTGGGCCTTGCGGTTGTCCAGCCAGATGGCGACGACCAGTACAAAGCCCTTCATAATCGTCTGCATGTACGTGGAAAGCCCCAGCATGTTCATGCAGTTGGAGAGGACGATGATAAGCAGTACGCCCAGAACAGTTCGAAGGCCGCTGCCGCTGCCGCCAGCCAGAGCGGTTCCGCCCACTACGACAGACATAATGGCGTTGGTCTCGTAGCCCGCGCCGGAAGTGGGCGACGCGGTGGTCACGCGGGAGAGCAATGCGATGGAGCCAATGCCGGTCATCAGGCCACAGATGACGTAGGCGAGCACCATGGTCTTTTTCATATTATAGCCGCAGAGGGCCGCAGCCGCTTTGTTTCCGCCCATCAAGCTGATTTGGCGTCCCCAAATGGTCTTTCTGTGAAACAGATGCAGCGCCAGCAGGCACAATACAAACAGCACCGCCGTAAACGGAATGGGGCCGATCTTGCCCGTGCCGATGAATGTGAAGATATCGTAGGGGTTGACACAGCGGGACATATGCGCCGTTTCAGATCCGGTATAGATCAGCGCGGCCGCTCCGTAGATGGAGCTCATTCCGAAGGTGATAAAGAGTACCTCCGCCTGCGTCATCGCGCCAAAGCCGACGAGCACAAGGCCGTTGATCAGGCCGAGCAGCGCGCCCAGCGCCAATCCGCACAGAAGAGCGCCTACCTGCCCCAGCGGGTCGATCAGCGAAAGCGTCACAACGCCCACCAAAGACACGATTCCTACCACGGACAGGTCAATGAAGCCGCCGATGATGACATAGGTCATGCCCAGCGCTACGAAGCTGAGAGAACCGAACTGGCGCAGAATGTTGTTTAAATTTGCATTCGAGAGAAAGGCTGGCTCTACAAACACCGTCACGATGCAGAGCACAAGAATGCCCAGCAGAACCAGATTCTGTATCGCCAGGCGTTTGAACTGGATGCGTTTGTTCATGGGTTCTCTTCCTCCTGTCATCCGATGGCCTTGTCCATGATCTCGCTGGCGTCCACCGCTTCGGGGTTGAATTCGCCGGTGATCCGCCCATCGCAGACCGTCAGCACGCGGTGGCTCATGTTCAGGACCTCCGGCAATTCCGAAGAGATCATGATGATCGCGCCCCCATTTTCCACGATCTTGTTCATCAGCACATAGATTTCGTACTTCGCGCCCACATCAATGCCGCGGGTAGGCTCATCCAGAATCAGGATACGCGGATTGAGTTCGAGCCAGCGCCCTACAATGCACTTTTGCTGGTTTCCACCGGACAGGGCAACCACCCTAGTGGCGGCGCTGGGCGTCTTGATGTGCAAATTTTCGATCTGTCGCTTGGCAATCTCCAGCTCCTTGCGATGGTTGACGATCCCCCGGTGCGAGATGCGATCCAGCGCGGCCATGGTGATGTTGTCCTGCACAGGAAAGCGCAGCACCAGGCCTTCGCGTTTTCTGTCCTCAGGCACCAGCCCCATGCCCAAGGCCTTGGCGTCCTTGGCAGAGCGCACGCTTACCTTCTTTTCGTTCAGCAGCACTTCCTTGCGCTTTACCTTGTCCGCCCCGTAGATCGCGCGGATGATCTCCGTCCTGCCCGCGCCGACCAACCCAACCAGGCCCAAAATTTCGCCCTTGTGCAGGGTGAAAGAAATGTCGTGGAGCTTCCGTGTGTTCAAATTGCGAACCTCAAGGATGGGCTCGCCCACGCAGCGCGTGCGCGGCGGATATTCATTATCCATTTCTCGTCCAACCATCTGCGCGATCATACTCTCGCGCGTATACTCAGCGATGGGCCGCGTGTCGATCACCTTGCCGTCGCGCATTACCGTTACGAAATCGCAGTATTCAAAAATCTCGTTCAGCTTGTGGCTGATATATATGATCGAAATGCCCTTTCGCCGCAACTGGCGGATGATCCCGCCCAATTTCTTGAGTTCCTCCGCTGTGAGGCTGCTGCTGGGCTCGTCCATGATGATCAATTTTGAGTCGAAGGAGAGCGCCTTGGTGATCTCCACCATCTGCATTTCAGATGCGCTCAGTTCGGATACGAGTCTGTAGGTGTTTATGGTGCTTCCGATGCTGTCCAGCAGCGCGCGGGCACGCCGGTGCGTACCCTTCATACCGTGCGTCTCCTTGAAGCGTCCGAGGAAGATGTTCTCTCCCACCGTCATGCTGTTGACCAGATTGAATTCCTGATAGATAATGCTCAGGCCGCGGCGCAGCGCCTGGATGGGGGTGGTATGTTCGATGACCTCGCCGTTGAATTCCACCGTGCCGGAGTCCTTTTCATACACGCCGGACAAAATCTTCATCAGTGTGGACTTTCCCGCGCCGTTTTCCCCCACAATGCCATAGACAACGCCCCGCGGGATCTCCAGCGAGACATGATCCAGAGCCAGAACGCCGGGGAAGGCCTTGGTTATTCCTTCTACCTTCAGAATTGGGGTACTTTCTTTCATGGCTTTCTTTCACTCCTCGTAGAGCGTCTTCTCTCAAACCTGCCATACTGAACAGCTTGCTCCGGCGACGCCAGAGCAAGCTGCGTTCGTTATGGGATGCAGATCACCACTCCGGATAGGGCAGCGAATCCACGTTGTCGATCGTCACGGTGTCTAGCGGGATCCAGTTGATTTCCTCGAAGGCCTCGCCGTCGATCGCCGCTCTGGCGCACTCAAAGGACTGCTGAACCATGTTGCGGAAGGACTGGCCAATGCAAACGGCCTGCGTGCCGGCCTTGACCTGATCGTAACCGGCGGAGCAACCGTCGACGGCGACTACATAAACGCCCTCGATGCCGGCATTGCTCAGCGCGTTGATGACGCCCGTCGCGCCGTTGTCCCAGTGGCAGAACACCGCGTCAATGTCCTCGCCGTACTTCACGATGAAGTCTTCCATGATGGCCATGCAATCCTCCGTCGCCCATGCATCACAATTCTGGGAGGCCAGCACGGTGATATTGGAGCCTTCGAGGCCCTTGGCGAAACCATCGCTGCGCTTCACCTGCGCATCATGACCAGACTGCCCGCCGATCTCCACGACGTTGCAGCCGTCCGGGAAAGCCTCGATGATGGCAGCAGCAGCCTGCTCGCCGGCCATGGTATCGTTGGTACCGCAGAAGAAGTCGCGGTACATCTGGTTCTCAGTAGCCAAGTCAGAGGAAAAGAGGCCGATCACGATGCCGGCATCCTTCGCCTCCATCAGCGTGGGAACCACGGCCTGGGGATCGACAGGATTGATGATAATGACGTCGACCTGCTCAGCAATACAGGTGGTCACGGCGTCAACGCACTTCTGAATGTCTCCGGCCTGATCGTAGTAGGTGAACTCAAAGCCATAATCCCCGGCCATTTCTTCGGCGATGCGGCAGGCGTAGGACTGGGACTCGTTGGCCATGTCCTGCACAATCCAAGCGAGCTTGACGGGTTCGGACTCGGCAAACGCCGTGCCGCACAGGACGAGAGCCAGCGCCATGAGCACGATGAGCAGTTTCTTCATTACGGTTTCCTCCTAAGTTTTTAATTATCAACAGGGCATCCCCTGTCAATCGACAGTAATACACAAACTTTAATTTATCTTTCTGCATTAAAATTATAATCTTAAATTGTTTGTGATGTAATCCACGATTTTCGAAAAATAGTACACTATTCTATTTAAGATATACCATCTGATCAAGCAAAACAGAGGCGATGACCACCGGCTTAACCGACGGTTGGACGAGGCCCCCGCAAAGCTATGCGATGCGCCCGTTCTGAACCGATGTTGTACCCGCCACTTTCTCTGGATGCTGTTCAAAGCAACCCTTTGCCGCAGATTTTCTCAGGCTTATCCCTCTGTTTGCTGGAAATGGGTTTTGCAATTCCAAACACCGTGCTCGATTCTCCCGCTTCCTGCGCGAAACAGGAATTTTCGCCGGCGGGAATGCGTGCCGGCGCGAGGTGTTCCAAAACGCTCCTCCGCATATTCCTATCGCGGGGCAAAAGCGATTGTCGTCACGCTGGGAGCGTCCGCGCAATACCCTGTGGGCGACAGCACGCCTGTGTCTTCGTCGATGACAAATACGGAAATGTTGTCGGTATCCTGGTTTCCGGCCAGCAGATAGCGCCCATCCGGGCTTAAGGCAAATTCGCGTGGGCCGCGCCCACCGCTGGAAATGGATTGCAAAAGTCGCAGCAGCCCATTTCCTCCGATCTCAAACGTCAAAAGCTGGTCGACCCCCCGCACGGAACAGTACAACCATCGTCCATTGGGATGGATGCGCACGCCCGCGCCCAGCGCCGACGCGTCGCGTCCATCCGGCAGGCAATGATAAACCTCCATCAAGCGAGGCGCGCCTTCGTCAAAGGCATATACGTTCAGCTCACAGCGCAGTTCCGTCATCACATACAGGAAACGCCCATCGCCGCTGAACGCGCCGTGGCGCAGTCCCTGCCCCGGGATGCCCACAACGTCGCCCTCTTCCTCTGGGATCAGGCGCCGACGCCCCCAATCCGCGCGATAGCATTTCAGGCGATCCAGCCCCAGATCAGCGACATAGATATGCCTCCTGTCCGGCGCAGGCAATACCTGATGTGGATGTGGTGAAGACTGCCGATGTGGATCCAATCCGTTGCCCACATGCGAAATAACACAGGCGGCAGGCGCTGGTGTACCATCCGCGTGAAGAGGAAACATGCAGAAATTTCCACCGGAATAATTCGCCGCCAGCAGAAAACGCCCGTCCGGTGAAAGCGTGAGGTGGCAGGCGTCCTCGCCGCAGGTCGCCTGCGTGTTGAGCCGGCGGAGTTGACCACTCTGCGCTTCGATCGCAAAAGCGGAGATCGTAGATCCGTCGACCTCGTGATAATTTTTCAGTTCGTTCGCGCAATAGAGATATCTGCCGTCCGGCGATACGATGATATAGGATGGATTGGGCGTGGGACAGGGCGCGAGAACAGCCTGGAGACGCCCCGTGTCCGTGTCGAAAGCATAGGTGGAAATCCCCTTGCAACGCCCCTCGACAATTTCGCCGGTTCCCTGTAAGATTGGTTCGGTATATCCCCCGGCGAACAGCCTGATCTTCATCCCAATATACCTCCTCGATGGAGCATATCCCCTGCGTGCAATTTCACTATATCACGCAGGGTCGCCCTGCGTCTGCCCCCATTTGTCTTGAAAAGGTACATAATTCTATCCAAAAATCAAACGCCCTCTTCCGCCGCTTCTGCTCTTGCGTCGAAGGGGCATCCATCCCTCCTTGCCGTCTGTTCCGCATAATGATAAAGGGATATTGCTTCGGCTGTGCGCAGATAGCGGGCGTCCAGCCCATTCGGGCCAAGGCGAAAGCGATCCAGGGCGTCGGCGTCCTTAAAGATATGATACAGCAGTACGTCGTCCTCCTTTCCCGCCAGAGCCACCTCGCCCAGAGCGTCGTCCCGGTCGTGAAACGCTATGACCTGATAGGCCCGTTCATCAAAGGGCAATGGGTGCGTCCGGCAGTAGTCCCGGTAGGAATCCGCCGCCCTCTGCCCGTGGCCAACATCCAGCCAGTCGTCCTGACGGCGGGAATCATGGAAAACTGCGGCTGCGCACAGCGCCTCCCGCTCCGGCTGTGGCAGACCCATCTTGTCCGCGATCAGCAGGGCGAACAACAGCACTCGCGCGCAGTGGCCTTGGGTATGTTGCTCGCTGTCCGGCATCGAAAAACACACCTCGTCGTTTAGAAATGTCAGCCACCGCTCATAGTCTTTCCGAATAGACGCATGGACAGTCATTTCTGACCACCTTCCAACAGGAAGATGACAGGCCGGACGCCATCCAGGCATGCCACCACGCCCACATGGTCATCCTTTAACCAGGTTCCGTGTGGCTGCACCAATTCGCCTCGCGCAAGAGGGCCTGCCATCACCTTTACGGCGTCCCATGCGTAGTCGCACATTCCTTCAGGTTTGTGAACACCATCGGTATACAGCACCTGCCCTTTCGGATGAAATGGACAGGGGCCCAGATCCGCTACGGCATACCTCGCCTTGAGTTCTTCGTTTACGTCCGCGTTCAAGACGGTGATCCTGACTCTCTTTTCCATTCTGTCTCACTCCTGTTTCAAAAGGCAGGCCTGTCCCGCATGGCTTTTCGCAGCAGAGAAAGCTGTTCCGCAAGCTGGCCGTCCAGACCAAAGGACTTCTCTTGGATATTGTCGGCGATATAGACCTCGCCCAGATTGATGGTCACATAGGTGGCGCCCGGCTCGCTGGCTACCAGGCGCATCAGCGGGGCCTTGATGAGCTGGTTGCGCCAGCCGACGCCCAGTTCCAGCACCACCAGTTTCTTCCCGTGATAGCGGTTTAGAAATTTCTGGAACCGCACTTGAGCATCGGTATCCGGGATCGCGCTTTGCCCGGCGGCCATGTGGATGGCCATGGGGCCGCCGCACCTTGGACAGCGGGGCATCAATTCCGTGGGAACACAGCCATCCCGCTCCGCGGCAGCCAGCTTTTCCGCCGCTTCCAGACTGGGATAGCGGGTAGCGTGACAGGGACGGGCGCACTGCATGGTGAGCCAGTTGCCCTCGATCTCGTAGATCTTCCTTGGTTCAAAGCCACACAGTTCAAAGTGTTGCTCTCCGTTGGATGTGACGATATGGTCGCTCATGGGATGACTTAACTCCTTTCGTGGTTTTGTGGGCAAAAGAAAAGCACTTGTCTTGCTGAGTGAAGATAAGTGCTGAAAATTTTTGACGCTTTTCTCGACTGTGCGGCAAGTTGCCAGCAAGTTGCCAGCAAGTTAATATGCCATCATATATTGTACTTTTTATTCCATATTTCTACTATATACTGTATTTTTTGATTCCTCAAAACCATTGAACTGTTTACTTGGCAAGTTGCCAGCAAGTTAGATTATCGTCCTTATTTTAAAACATCAACCCAATTAGAAATAAAGCCGCAAATTCCTTCGCATATTTCATATCTCTTGGCTCCTACACATCCTCCCGAAACCCCTTGAACCGTGGCTGGCGCATGCCGCCGGCGCTGGTGCGCTCCATATAGGTAACGGTACAGGGCTGCGGCGTGCGATACCAGATGGCGTTTTCGTTCCCCGGCGGTACTGTTTCAAAGGGGCAGGCGGGCGAGGTGGGGAAGCGCTCTGCCGCCATGCGGGAGACGCCCAGCGTCACATGGCCCTGGTAAACCATTTCCCCTTCCCGCCAGGCGCCCAACACGAGGCTTACCGTATGTGGGCTTTTCAGGATGTAGCCGCAGGCGAGGAAGTCTTCATCTACATGGTTTTTGACCTTCACCCAATCCCGCGAGCGCTTGCCCGGCTGGTAGCGGCTGTCCAGGCGCTTCTGGACAATGCCCTCCAACCCCTGCTCGGTGGTGAGGCGGAACAGGGCGCGCGCATCGCCCATCAGGGCGCGGGAACAGGCCAGGGCGCTGCCCTCTGTCACCGTGCGTCCGAGTATCTCCCGCCGCTCTCGCAGGGGCCTGCCGGTCAGGTCGTCGCCGTTCAGGGCAAGGATGTCAAACGCCACGAAGGTGGCGGGGGCCTGCCGGGACAGCAGTTGCACCCGCGCGCGGTCGCTGGTGAGGCTGCGCGCCTGCAATGCCTCGAAGTCTGGCTTCCCCTGCGCGTCTGTGAGGATAAGTTCGCCGTCCAGCACGCATTGCCCATGCGCCTGCCGGTGCAATCCTTCCAGCTCCGGGAACGTTGGCAACAGCGGCAGGTTGCGTTTGTTGCGCAGGTCGCTCGTGTCAGCGTCCAGGTAAGCAAGGCAGCGGATGCCGTCCAGCTTCAGTTCGCTCAGCCACCCTTCGCCGTCCAGGGGCTGTTTGCGCTCAGTGAGCAGCATGGGGCGGAAAGCCCTCCGCAAGAACGCTTCCATCACACCGCGCCCGCCAGCGCCGGTTCCCTCCGCCCGGCCTGCATTTCCAGGCTTTTTTGCAATGCCTCCATGAGGTCGACCACATTGCGCGCCGGCTCTGCCGCCGCCGTGATCTCCTGTCCGTCGATCTTGCGCTGGATGGCGGCGAGCAGCTTTTCCTCGTATTCGTCGCGATAGTTCTCTGGCTGATAGGGCCGGGTCATCGCTTGGACAAGCTGCTTCCCCATCCGCATTTCCGCCTCCGTTACCTGCGCCTGTGGCGCGCTGAAAGGGGGCGTTCGCAGCTGCTGCCGGTAAAAAAGCGTCTGCACCCGGATGCCGTTTTCCTCCGGGATCAGCGCCAACATGTCCTGCCGGTTCCAGAGCACGCATTGCCCGACGCCGACAACATGCTCTTCCATCATGGCACGGCGCAACAGCTCATACGCCTTGTCGCCGCCCTCCGGCGCGCAGAGATAGGACTTATCATAGTAAACCGGGGGAATACTCCCGGCCGGGGCAAAGTGCAATATCTGGATGGCGCGGTCGCGCTCGCTCTGAACGCGCTCCAATTCCTCGTCCGTGAGGACTACATAGCGCCCCTTGGCGTACTCGTAGCCCTTGCAGATCTCCGAGGACGGTACTTCCGCGCCGCTGTCCTCCCGCACGCGCTTCTGGCGCACACGCACGCCATCCGGCGTGATCTGGTTAAAACGCACGCCCCGTTCCTGGACTGCCGTATAGAGGGCCACCGGGATATACACCATCCCGAAAGAAATCGCCACTTTCCGTACTGCCGCGGGCATGAAAGCCACCTCGCTGTCTGAGATTTCGCCCGCGCATGCGGGCAATATCAGCTTGCCCAGGCGGCGACGGAATCACACCTGCGCAGCCTTGGCGGGCGGACAAAGCCAGCCCAACGAGCGGTCATAGCGCACGCGAGCGTCGTAGTAGCTGCCCTTCGTCACCGGGGCGTTGAACAGCGTCGCCAGCAGGTACTGGCGGATGTTGCGGATGCGTGAGGCGGTGTTTTCCAGGCACTCGAACACGTACTGTATGTGCAGGCTGTTGATCTGCCCAAACCGCTCCTTGACCATCTGCGCAGGATAATCGACCCCGGAGATGCGGATGAAGCTGCGCCGGGTGCAGAGTACTTCGGTGAGCAGCTCTACGATGCCGTCCAGCTGCTCGCGGTTTTCCTCTGTCGCCAGGCAATCGTAGCCGATGTTTTCCCGCACCTGTACACGCACGTCCGACACAGACGCGCCGCTGTATGGATGCGGATTGGATGGATACGGATTTTCTGAATATGTTTTGGATTTATCTGTGTTTTTTGGATACGGGATATATTGCACGGGGTCGCCCGGATGTGGTCTGTCCGCATACGGTTCGTCCATATACGGGTTTTCCGTATCTGGTGATGCCGCATCCGGCGCGGGCGGTTGCGGCGCCTCCACATCCTCGCTTTCCATATCCGGCGTATCCATATCCGGGTTTCCCGTATCTGGTGAAGGCGTATCCGGCAGCGTTCCTGCGCGCGGCGTTTCGTAGATGACGTACTCCGTGTCGGTGATGCGTCCCCGTTCGTCCCGCAGCCGGTAGCGCACGACGTATCCGGCCTTTTCCAGTTCCCGCAGCGTGCTGCTGATGCTGTCCACGCCCTCCCGGCAAATGGCGGCCAGCCCGCGCGTGGTGTAATTCCACGTTTCCGGCAGGGATAGCATGATGGAAAGCAGACCCTTGGCTTTGAGGCTGAGCGCTTTGTTTTTGAGATGGTGGTTGGCCATGACGGTATAGTCGCGGGTCTTCTCCACTCGAAAGACGGCCATTGTATGTCCTCCTTTGATGCCGTGGTCATCGTTGTTGCTCCTGTTGACGTTTGCGCAGCCATCCCTCCAACAGCTTGAGGATCACCTGCTCCATTTGTTGCGGCGTATAGGAGCGGGGGAAATACTTGCGCAATGTGTCGCTGCGAAAGGTGATCTTGTCCACATCGTTTCGCTTTTCCTCGGAGAGTATGGCGCACATCACGTCGATGTTCAGCCGTCCTTCCTGGCTGAACTTCTTCATCCGCTGCGCCTGCGAAAGGGACGGCGTCGTTTGTTCGCTGTCCATCGTTTCCAGCAAATCGCGCTGCTCCTCCAGGCGCAGGTAGGAAAGCTCCACCGCCGGATTGAACGCCATCTTTCGCTCGTCTACCATGTCGAGCAGCTCAGGGAGCAGGGCGGTCAGGCGTATGTAGCGATGGACTTGATTGCGGCTATCTCCGGCTTGCTGGCCGATTATATCCAGTGCCTGCAACTTCATCCCAACTTGGGATGAAGTTAGATCCCGCCTCTCTCCCTGATGCCGCAATGCCTCCAACTTCATCTTGTAGGCAAAGGCGCGCTCGCTGGGCAGGATGTTCTCGCGCTGGATGTTGCTGTCCACCATGATGATGGTGGCTGCGTCGTCGTCCAGCGCACGGACGATCACCGGCATGGTCGTAAGCCCCGCCAATTCGCAGCCGCGTTTGCGGCGGTGTCCGGCGATCAGCTCATAGCCGCCCTCCTCGCGTGGCCGCGCGATGGCCGGCACCAGCACGCCATGCTCGCGGATGCTCTCGGCGGTATCCAGCATGCGCTCGTCGTCCCGCACCTTGAAGGGGTGGTTCCTGAAGGGATGCAGTTCGGCAAGGGGTATCTCCCGCACCTTTTCCCGGCCTTCATCCGCGCGGCTTTCTTCGGTGGAAAACAGGTCATCGAGCGATGTCAGCCCTATGTTTCTGGCGCTGCTTTTCAAGCTCCAACACCCCCTTTGTCAGCTCTCGATAGGCCGCCGCCACTTTGCCCTTGGGGTCGTGGCGGTAGATACTCCTGCCTTCCGCGCTGATCTCTGCGGCGCGGATGGAGTGGGGGATGCAGGTCTTAAAGACGCGCAGCTTCGCGCCGTAGGTATCGCGGATGAGGGCGCTGATCTCGCGGGCGAAATTCGTGCGGCCATCCACCATGGTCAGGAGGATGCCGTCGATGCGCAGGCCGGGGTTGATCTGGCGGCGCACCTTGCCAATGGTGCGCAAAAGCTGCTCCAGCCCTTTGGCGGGAAGATAGTGCGCCTGTACGGGGATGAGTACGCTGTCCGCCGCGGCCAGCGCGTTTACCGTGAGCATGCCAAGGGAGGGCATGCAGTCGATGAGGATGTGGTCATACCTGCCCTTCAGCCCTTCCAGAACCTGTCCAAGCACTGTCTCCCTGCTCATGGCATTGACCAGCAGCACTTCCATGCCGGAAAGTGTGATGTCGGCGGGCAAAAGGTCAACGCCCTCCGGGTGGCCGATGATGCCCTCGCCGGGATGAATGGACGCATCCTCGAGTACGCGGCCCATAAGCTCGGTGAGCGTAATGGGCAGCTTGTCCGGCTGGGGCGTTCCCAGGCTGATGGTCAGGCTGGCCTGCGGGTCGCAGTCCACGAGCAGTACCTTCTTCCCTTCGCGCGCCAGCCCGATGCCAAGGCTGGCACAGGTCGTCGTCTTGCCAACGCCGCCCTTCTGATTGGCGATGGCGGTAATGGTCGCGCGCATCGTTTCACCTCCCAAACAACAAAGCAGCGCCATCCATGAACTGCGCAGATGGCGCTGCTTTATCTGAGGTCACCCATGTCACGACCCCAAAAACGGACCTGAAGCGTTCAAAAGTATGATTCGCTAATTGGTGCAATTTTTTTCGGGAGTTCCATGCGCTGCAATCTGTATTTCAGGGGGAAATGGCGTGCATAGTACAAACGCCTGAAACCCCCTGATTTTATTGCGGTTTTTGCCATTGCATGACACAAAAGCCGACCGTGAGCTTCCGCCTGAAAAAATCTCCTAAGCGGCAGGCCGTGGGTTCGAATCCCGCCAAGTGCGCCATCTGCAGCGTCGAAACCCCAATGAATCAGGGCTTTTCGACGCTTTTTCGTTTTCCTCGCGCGGTCGTTGCCGGCGCGCTTTTTTGATCGCTTTTTCCGGCATGCGGGCGGGAGCGACCGCGCCGCTCCGCCCTGTGTAAACGCCGTTCTCCGCGCGCCATCCGCTTTCTTCGGAAATATCCGCAAAAACAGGGATGTGTTCCGCGAAATATACATTGATTTGCGTGGAAAATTGTGCTAAAGTTTAGATAGCAAAAAATGACAAAGGAGTTCGCGCATGCACAAGCTATATGCACTGATCACCGCCACGTCCATGGGCGTGCGCATCACGCCAGTCAACCAGCAGCCCGTGGGCATCGGCAACCTTTACATGATGACTTCCACCAGCGCCGAGAGCAACGTTTTGAACATCTCCGCCTCTCTGGGGCTGAAGACGCTGGTATTGACGCGCTTTGTCAAGGACAGTCCCATCGCCGCGTTCATCAAGGGCGATTTGCGCCGCCGCAACATCGCCTATGAAGGCCCGGAGATCGAGCCGGACGGGCCGTGGGGCGTGCGGCACCAGTTCAATATCGCCGATACGGGCTACGGCATGCGCGGCCCGTGCGTCTACAACGACCGCGCCGGCGAGGTCGGCCGCGGCATCCAGCCGGAGGATTTTGACCTGGAGCGCATCTTTTGCCGCGAGGGCGTGGAGATCCTCCACATCTCGGGGCTGTTTGCCGCCATGTCGCCGCAGACGGGCAACACCTGCTTAAAGCTCGCCGAGGTCGCGCGCGCCTCGGGAACGAGGATCAGCTTTGACATGAACTATCGCGCCTCCTTCTGGAAAGGGCGCGAGGCGGAATTGCGCGGCGTGTTTGCGAAGATCGCCTCGCAGGCGGATATACTGATCGGCAACGAGGAGGATTTCCAGCTCGCCCTTGGCATCGAGGGCCCGGAGGCGGGCGGCAAGGGGCTCGATGCCAAGATCGATTCCTTCAAAGAGATGATCGGCCGCGTGCGGGAGCAATATCCGAATGCCTCCGTGTTTGCCACCACGCTGCGCGAGGTGGTGGACGCCAACGAACACCGCTGGGGCGCGATCCTGCTGCACGACGGTCAATGGCACGTGGCCCAGCCGCGCCCCATCCGCGTGCTCGACCGCATCGGCGGCGGCGACGGCTTTGTCGGCGGGCTGCTCTACGGCCTGCTGCGCGGCTGGCCGGCGGAAGACTGTCTGCATTTCGGCTGGGCGACCGGGGCGATGGCCACCACCATGCTGGAGGATTTCGCCACACCCGCCGACGAGGAACAGGTGTGGAGCGTATGGAAGGGCAACGCCCGCGTCAAGCGCTGAGAGAAAGGAACGGGGAAGATGAAAAAGGCGGATATCGGCCTCATCGGTCTGGCTGTGATGGGCGAAAATCTGGTGATGAACATGGAGTCCAAGGGCTTTACCGTGGCGGTGTACAACCGCACGGTGGAGAAGGTGACGCGCTTTGTCGAAGGGCGCGCCCGGGGCAGGAACATTCTTGGCTGCAAGAGCGTTGAGGAGCTGTGCGCGGCGCTGCAAAAGCCGCGCAAGGTGATGCTGATGGTCAAGGCCGGACAGCCCGTGGACGACTATATCGAACTGCTTTTGCCGCACCTGGAGCCGGGCGACGTGATCATCGACGGCGGCAATTCCCACTTTCCGGACACTGCCCGCCGCTGCGCCTATGTGGAGAGCAAGGGGCTTTTCTACATCGGCACCGGCGTTTCCGGCGGCGAGGAAGGCGCGCTCAAAGGCCCGAGCATGATGCCGGGCGGCTCTGCGCAGGCTTGGCCGCTGGTGAAGGACATCTTTCAGTCCATCTGCGCGCATGTGGACGGCGAGCCCTGCTGCGACTGGGTGGGAGAAGGCGGCGCCGGACACTTTGTGAAGATGGTGCACAACGGCATCGAATACGGCGATATGCAGCTCATCTGCGAGGCCTATCAGCTGATGAAGGACTGCCTGGGCATGGATGATGCGCAGATGCACGATGTGTTCTCCGCCTGGAATAAGACGGAGCTGGACAGTTACTTGATCGAGATTACCGCCGACATCCTTGCCTTTAAGGATGAGGACGGCGCGCCCATCGTGGAAAAGATACTCGATGCCGCCGGCCAGAAGGGCACGGGCAAGTGGACGGCCATCGCCGCGCTGGATGAGGGCGTGCCGCTGACGCTGATTGGCGAGGCAGTATTCTCCCGCTGTCTCTCGGCCATCCGCGAAGAGCGCGTGGCGGCCTCCAGGGTGCTTTCGGGCCCCCGGCCGGCCTTCACGGGCGACCGCGCGGCCTGCGTGGAAGCCATCCGCCAGGCGCTGTACGCCTCGAAAATCGTCTCCTACGCGCAGGGGTACCAGCTGATGCGCGCCGCGGCCAACACGTACGGCTGGAACCTCAATTACGGCGGCATCGCCCTGATGTGGCGCGGGGGCTGCATCATCCGCTCGGTGTTCCTCGGCAAGATCAAGGAAGCCTTTGAGCGCGATGCGGATCTGGTCAATCTGATGCTTGATCCGTTCTTCGCCGACCAGTTGGCCGCGGCGCAGGATGGCTGGCGGCGAGTATGCGCGTTGGCGGTGAAAAACGGCGTGCCGGCTCCGGCGTTTACTTCAGCGCTCGCTTATTACGACGGTTACCGTTGCCCGCGGCTGCCTGCCAATCTGCTGCAGGCGCAGCGCGATTACTTTGGCGCGCATACCTACGAGCGCATCGACGCGCCTCGCGGGCAGTTCTTCCACACCAACTGGACGGGCGAGGGCGGCGATACCGCCGCGGGCGTTTACAACGCCTGATGTCTCCCGTCAGCGAGAAAGAGCGCGAGGAGATACGAAAGATCCTTTCGAAAGCATAGCCCGAATCGAACGTCCGCGCCCGCCCATGGCCATGCGAGGAACCTGGGCGGGCGTTGTTTGGCGCTTCGGCGTTTTCGTCTTGAAAACGCTTTCTTCATCTGCTATAATCATATGTGGCAAAATATGAAAGGGGTGCGTATCGTTGAAACGTTGGATCGGTTTACTGCTGGCGCTGGCGCTTTTGTGCCCGTGCCTGGCGCTTGCGGAGGCGGCGCAGCCGCGCACGGAGGCCGGCCGTCAGGTGGCCGAATACATGGATGAGGCGGGTGTGAACTACCAACTGAACACTTCCACGGAAGATGACGTGTTTATCCGCGCCTTTGCTCCCTCCAAGGCGGAGGGCGTGGATTCGATCATCGTCGGCGCGCTCGTGAGCGATGAGCGCGTGGCCTTTGAAACCAATACGCTGGTCACGGCGGACATGTCGGATATGGCCGCGCTGTATCAGGCGCTCAACGCCATCAATGCGGACGCTGCCTTCGTGCGCTTCGTCCTCAACACGAACGACGGCAGCATTATCGCGCGCATGGAGCTGCCCGTTCTGGGCGATGAGGATTTTGGCTACGTGGTGGAGCGCTGCATGCTCGCTGTCGCGAGCGCCGTCGATGACAGCTACAACGCGCTGGCGGCGCTGGCCTGAAAAGGGGGAAAACGACGATGAAAAAACTGCTTTGCCTGCTCGTCTGCGCGCTTTTGACGCTGGGCGCGTGCGCCCTGGCCGAGGGCGGTCAGTTGCCCCTGGCGGCGTCGCTGGAAGCCTATCTGCCCTCTGTGGGGCATCCCTTCACCGCCAGCGACGAGGATGGAGACGGCTACAACGACACCTTCATGATCTCCTTTGACGACGGCCAGGGCACGACCATCGAAGCCTGGTGCCAGTGCTTTGACGGCATCGCCCGCGTGATCTGCGACATGGGCGCCGTGAGCGCGGACGCCGACGCGGGAACCGTTTGCCAGGTGGTCAACGCGCTCAACGCCAACGGCGACTCCTGCCGCTGGTGGTACGACGAGGAAGCCGGCGTGGTGCGCGCCACCCAGGAGATCTACGACGCCGTGGGCGACGATTTCGGCGCCTACGCCTTCTATTACATGAACAGCGCCGCCACGTATGTGTACTTCAACCGGGCGGACTTTCTGGAGCTGGTCGGTTGAGAGCGAAAAGCAGTTGACATAATGGGCGAACCATCGTATAAGATAATAGAGGATGAGCCATGAGTTCATTCCGGGCGTTGAAGCCAGCCCCGTTTCAAGTCGCGGCGTCTGGTGGAGTCCAACGTGGGTTGCGTGGAAACCACAACTTGAATAGGCCGTTGGCCGAACGAAAACACGCAATGCGGACGCGGGCAAGCATCGCCCACGTCCGCATTTTCTACGGAGGCAGAAATGAATGAACTACTGAAGCAAAGCGCCGCCGCTTATCTCGCACTGTCTGCCTATCGATACCATTTTCTTTTTGGGAAAAAGGGCCGGCAATATGCGCTTGCTCTGGCGTTTCCCCGCGAGGCGTTTTGGCATTTGGCAGGGCTTCACAAGACAAGGGTCGAAGCGTTCAAAATAAGAAAACATGCGCTTGAGGCCGCCCTGTCCGGCAATATCCACGCAGAAAAAATGCCTGACGCCGAGGAGCGCTCCGCGCGCGATGGCGCTGCATTTGCGCATTGCAGGAGATGATAGAATTGAACGCCTACGTGTTCAAATATCGCGGTCACGAGTTCAAAGGCTCTTCGATCCGGGCAGAATACCTGCTCACGAACAGGCAGATCATGTTCTTTGTCAACGATTCCATGCCTGTCAGTATATTCGAACCTACGGCGCAACAGCTCGTTAGCGCGCAAAACTGCCCTGGCCTGACGATTTTACAGATCGAACGGGAAATCATAGCCTCCGGCGAGCGCACGGTCATCTATCGCTCGGCATCCTATCGGGTATAAAGCACAGGGCGGCGCGAATGTTCGCGCCGCCCTCAGAGCGCTGACAAAGCCCACAAACGCAAAAATCGCTCTGATAAAATAAAAATTCAGCAGCGATTTTTGCTTCCGGCGTCAGCTGCACCTGCATCCTGCGGTCACTTACGTCCATGTAAGCTCCCTTGGATGCAAGTGCAGCTTCCTTGGGGTGGATTTGCCGAGCCCCTCGGGATCGTCAAATCCAGTCGCCTTCGGCGACAAATTTTGCCGCTGGCAAAATTTCCTTGCTTGCGGGCTTTCTCAACGCTCTGCCAGTCTGTTGACTTTGTCAACATCCTGAGGGCGGCGCGAATGTTCGCGCCGCCCTGTTTTACGGGGGGTGACTTACTTCTTCAGGTTGAAGAAGGCCTTCATGCCCGGATACTCGGCAATGTCGCCCAACTCCTCTTCGATGCGGAGCAGCTGGTTGTACTTGGCCACGCGATCCGTGCGGCTCGGCGCGCCGGTCTTGATCTGGCCGGCGTTGAGGGCCACGGCGATGTCGGCGATGGTCGCGTCTTCGGTCTCGCCGGAGCGGTGAGAAACGATGGCGGTGTAGCCGGCGCGGTTGGCCATCTGGATGGCGTCCAGCGTCTCGGTCAGGGAGCCGATCTGGTTGACCTTGATGAGGATGGCGTTGCCGACATGCTTCTCAATGCCGGTGGCCAGACGCTCGACGTTGGTGACGAACAGGTCGTCGCCGACCAGCTGCACGCGGTCGCCGATGGCCTTGGTCAGCATCGCCCAGCCTTCCCAGTCGGTCTCGGCCATGCCGTCTTCGAGGGAGATGATCGGATAGGTGTCGGCGAAGCGCGTCCACATATCCACCAGCTCCTGCTGCGTCAGCTTGGTGCCGGACTTGGGCTGGATGTAGCACTTCTTCTCCTCATCCCACCACTCGGAGGAAGCGGCGTCGATGGCGATCTTGAAGTCCTCGCCGGGCTTGTAGCCGGCCTTCTCGATGGCCTGCACGATGACCTTGAGAGCGTCTTCGTCCTTGGCCAGGTTGGGGGCGTAGCCGCCTTCGTCGCCCACGCCCGCGGCGGGGGTGCCGTTCTCCTTGAGCACGGTCTTGAGGGTGTGGAACACCTCGGCGCAGCGGCGCAGGGCTTCCTGGAAGGAGGGCGCGGAGACAGGCATGATCATGAACTCCTGGATCTCCACGTTGTTGGTGGCGTGCGCGCCGCCGTTCAAGATGTTCATCATCGGCACGGGCAGCTGCTTGGCGTTGACGCCGCCGATGTAGTTGTACAGAGACAGGCCCATGCTCTGCGCGGCGGCCTTGGCGCAGGCCAGGGACACGCCGAGGATGGCGTTGGCGCCCAGCTTGGTTTTGTTCGGGGTGCCGTCCAGTTCGATGAGCTTCTTGTCGATGGCGGGCTGATTGAGCACGTTCTCGCCGATGAGGGCGTCCGCGATCTCGGTGTTGACGTTCTTCACGGCAGTCAGAACGCCCTTGCCGTTGTAGCGGCTCTTGTCGCCGTCACGCAGCTCGCAGGCCTCGTAAATGCCAGTGGAAGCGCCGGAGGGCACGGCGGCGCGGCCGATGGTGCCATCCTCGAGGACAACTTCGACTTCCACGGTGGGATTTCCGCGGCTGTCGAGGATCTCGCGGCCGATGATATCGACGATCTCAAGAATCTGTTTCATGGGTATCGATCTCCTTTCCAATGTGAGCGGAACACTTCCGCATGGATGGGATGCGCCGCAAACCTGCGGCCGGGAACGGGCGGACGCCCATTCATTACCATCCAAAATTATAAAGAAATGAAAAGCCTTTGTCAAGCTCATTCGGGAAAACAAAGGGCGGAAATATGCCTGCGGGCGGCGCTTTTTCGCAAGTTTTACCCTGGGGCGGGAGAAAGCGCGTCCCCGCCGCAAAACGGCGGGGACGCGGCGCACGAACGCGGCTTTGCGGAGGGCCCGCCAAGCCCTGCGGGAGCGCCAGATACAGGCGCAGGGGCGCGACCTCGCGGCGGAAGTTTCCTCTCGCGCCCTGTCGCGGCGGGCGCTCAGAACTGGAAGTAGATAAAGGGATTCTCCCCTGTGTACATGAGGACGAGCGCCATCCCTGCCAGCAGCGTGAAGGCCAGCGTGCCGCCGAACGTGCCCAGGCGCAGCGCGGGCGTGCGACCGTGTATGCGGCCGGCCTCGTCGCGGCAGCGCAGCGCGCACCACAGCGTGGCGACGGTGAGCACCGCCAGCGCCACCAGCGTCCAGGAGGAGATATCCACCACGCCCGGCGTCCAGAAAAACAACTTGCGGTAGACCATCAGCGCGTGGTCGATGCTCTGGGCGCGGAAGGGCACCCACAGGAGCATCGCGTACAGCGCCGTCAGCACCGTCGCCACCGCCGTGCGCGCCGCGCCGGGCTTGGGCGGGAAGCGTCGGCTCCATGCCTTCTGCACGCACAGCCCTAGCCCGTGCAGCCCGCCCCAAAGGACGAACGTAACGTTCGCGCCGTGCCAGAGGCCGCCCAGCAGCATGGTGACCATCAGGTTGACGTATGTACGCCACCGTCCCCTGCGGTTACCGCCCAGGGGGATGTAGAGGTACTGCATCAGCCAGGTGGAAAGGCTGATATGCCAGCGCTTCCAGAACTCGGTGACGTTGCGGGAGAGGTAGGGCAGGTCAAAGTTGGGGGCGAGGTCATAGCCCAGGCAGCGCGCCGCGCCGATGGCCATGTCCGAATAGCCGGCGAAGTCAAAGTAAATTTGCAAGGAATAGGCGACCACGGCCAGCGCCACCGTGCCGGAGCTGTACGCGCCCACGCCGGCGAACACCGCGTCCACGAATACGGAGAGGTTGTCTGCCAGCACCGCCTTTTTCAGCACGCCGAAGAGCATCTCCGTCAGGCCGCGGGCAATGCGCGCGCGGCTGGGGCGGCGCTCCTCTTCAAGCTGCGGCAAAAATTCCGCGGCTTTGACGATCGGCCCGGCCACCAGTTGCGGGAAGAAGGCGATGTAGAGCGCGAACTTCATCGGATCGTGGCAGGTGGGCAGCGTGCCGCGGTAGACGTCGATGGTATAGCTCAGGCTCTGGAAGGTGTAAAAGGATATGCCCACCGGCAGTATGATGTCCAGCGCGCCGTGCTCGATGTGGAAAAGCGCGCAGAAGCTGTCGAGAAAGAAGTTCGTGTACTTGAAATAAAACAGTACCGCCAGCGGCACGCCCACGCCCACGGCCAGTATGGTGCGGCATCTGGGGCGTTTCTCCATGGCCAGCCCCGCCAGGTAGGCCACCGCCGTGAGCAACAGCATCAGCCCGCAAAAGCGCCAGTCCCACCAGCCGTAGAATATGTAGCTGGCGATGAGCAGCGCCCATTGCCGGGCGCGGGCGCGCCTGAGGAGCAACTGCGAGAGCAGCACGAGAGAAAAGAAGACGGCGAAGATGATGCTGACGAAATTCATGCCCGGCCTCCCTCCGCTTCCAGAATGGCGTCGTACAGCGCTTCGGCGACGAGGCGCTGCCCATCGGCGTTGAGGTGGCCCTGGCCCATGGCCGTGTTGGCAAAGCCGTGGGGGAGGATGTGCTCGGCCTCATAGGCCTGCAAAAAGCGCTCGCTCATGTCCACAAAGAGCACGCCGGCGGCCTCGCAGGCTTCGGAAAAGGCGCGGAGGTATTCCGGGGAAGAGGCGACGGTCACGCTCCCGTCCAGTTGTGGCGTCAGCCGCGGGTGATAGCAGATGATGAGGCGCACGCCGGCCTCCTCGGCCGTGCCGCGCAGTTGGGTCATCCATTCGGCGATGGCCGCGCCGTAGTTGGCGAGGGCTATGTTCGCGTCAGAGGCGATCTGCGCCGGGGGGTCACCTTCCGCTGCCTGCGCGAGTGGCAACTGCGCCAACACGCGCGCGATGTCCGCCTCGCCCTTGCCGAACAGATCCATCCATTGCTTGTAAAGGCGTTTGGAAAGCGGCCGGTGGCTGATGGCCTCCAGCGGCACTTCGGTGGCGGACATGCGTGCGATGGCGTCGTTCATGGAGCCATAGACGCTGCCCGGGGAGAAGTAGACTTCCGAAGTCTCGATCACCACATAATCGCTGGGCGCGAACGCCTCCAGCGCCCGTCCCAGGTTGGCGGCGTTGCGCGGCAGGTCATGGTTGGATATGGCGATGTTGTAGACATGCCCCTCGCGGCCGTCGGCGCGCAGCATGCCGTCCAGCAGGCGGGCGGCATTGTCATCGGCAAGCACGTTGAAGCCCTCGGCGTGACTGGAGCCCATGAAGAGCACCGAAATACACTCCTCCGCGATGCCCGCCGGGTTGTTGTAGCCGTTTTCATCCACGCGGGCGACGCATAAGCCCTCCTTGGCCTGCGCGTACAGCGCGCCCGGTTCGCGGATGACGTCCGTGGCGCGGTGTTCGGCGTATTCGTAGGGAGCCGGGTTGTAGTACCAGGCACAGAACCCATCCAGCAGCAACAGCCCCACGAGGACTGCGGCCGCGTTCTTCAGCAGGAAGCGCAGCTTCAAAGCATCGTCACCTCTCACGCGGTTTGCGCGCAAAACACTATTGTGTAGTATACCACAAAGCGGCGCGCGGCGCAATCGCGCGCAAGGAAAGCGCCCCCGCCGAAAAAGGCCGACGGGGGCGCAGGAACGATGGGATCACGGGTTTTCTTTCTTCTTTTCGCCGATGGAGAGCAGGGCGTTTAAGATGATGCCGAAGATCGCCGCGCCGGCGATGCAGGGCACGTTCAGCCCAAAGAAGGGAATGTTGCCGCCGAAGGCGTAGTTGCCGCCGATGCCGATGACCATGATGGAGGCGATGACGGCGATGTTCTTGCTGGAGAACATGTCCACTTTCTTGTCGATCATGATGGCCATGCCCTGCGCGGCGATGGCGCCGAACAGGTAGATCTCCAGGCCGCCGATGACCGCCAGCGGGATGCCGTAGATCACGCGGATGAGGGGCGTGAACATGGAGATGATCATGGCGAAGATCGCCGCCACCGTCAAAACCGAGGTGGAGAAGATCTTGGTGATGGCCATGGTGCTGATGTTCTCGCCGTAGTTGGTGCCAGCCGGGCCGCCGATGACGCCGGCCACCATGTCGCACAGGCCGTCGCCGACGAGGTTGCGGCCCAGCAGGTCGATCATGTTGCGCTCCTTGCGGCCCTTCTTGCGCGCCAGATCGTTGACATAGATGTCCAGCTGGTACATATGCGCCGTGGACTCGGGGATGGTGGCGATGGCGATGGGCATGATGGCCGCCACCGCCGCCCAGGAAGCCTTGGGGAAGGTGAAGGCCGGCAGGGCGAAGATGGAGCCGTCGCCCAGTTTCCAGCTGGAGGCGGCCAGCGCCTCAGCGGGCATCTCGCGGAAGAGATTGAAGCCGTCGCCGCCGATGAGCACCAGCAGACCCGCCGCCGCGCAGCCCACCGCCGCGCCGAGCAACAGCGGTATCTGGCCGAGGAAGCCCTTCAGGTAGCGGGAGAAGAGTATGGTGGAAATCAGCGTCACCAAAGCGATGACCCACGTCCAGTTGGCGAGCGCGCCGGTCACGCCCGCGGCGGGGGCGGCGTCGGAGAGGGCGTTGCCGGCCAGCGTCAGGCCGATGATCATCGCCACCGGGCCGGTGATGGAGGCAGGCAGTATCTTTTCCACCGCGCGGCGGCCGCAGAAGCGGACGATCAGGCCCGCGGCGATGGACACAAGGCCCGAAAGCACGATGCCGAACTGCGCCTGCGAGATCAGCGCCGCGGGGAGGATGCCCGAGGCCTCGAACTGGGCGATCTGTTCCGCCGTGCCCTCCGCGGCCACCATGCTGGAGATCGCCGTCAGATAGGCGAAGCTGGAGCCGTAATAGAGGGGGATCTTCCTGCCGGTGATGAGGATGAAGAACAGCGTCGCCAGGCCGCTGGCGAAGATGGTGGTGGACACCTGGAAACCGGTGATCAGCGCCACCGTCACCGTCGCCGGGAACATGACGATGACCTGCTGCAGGGCGTAGAGGATCAGTTTGCCGACTGGGGGCCGCTCTTCCGGCAGATAGCCGAGGGCGGCGTCGTGCTTAAGCTCCATCGATGACACGCCTTCTTTCTCAGTTTGCGCGCCGCATGGGCGCATAAATGTGCACCGGGGCAGGCTGGCCTTCCCTCGGCGCGTTTTATCTATTAAACCACATCCGTCCCCCGCTTGTCAAATAAAATCCACACTTTCGCCATTATTTTACATCCGCGCCGTATCGCGCGCAAAGCGCCGCCGGTCTGTGGACAGAGCGCGAAAGCGCACCTTCGCGGCGGGAGGCGAAAGACCGCGCCGCCTGCGGCAAATTGTCAATATTCCCTCTTGACAACAAATATTTTCTGTTATACAATAAACATGGAATGCGAGAGGGATCACCGTCGCCGCCGTCCAGCGGCAAAACGCCCTTCCTCCAAAGCGGGGGAAGGGCGTCGTTTTCTGTCGGGAAAGAAAAGCCGCCTCCGCGGGAAAAGCGCGGAGGCGGCATGTGCGAGCCGTGGCTGAGGGGGCTTATTCCTCGACGATTTCCGCCACGGGGGCGTTTTCGCGCACGCTCTGGATGCCGTTTTCGCAACTTTCCTTGGCCTTGTAGCCTTCGCTGGCGGCGATGATCTCGCCGTTGGCAGCCTTGAGGCGGAAGCGGAACTCGCCGGCCCTGTCGACGTACATTTCAAACTTCGGGCACTTTTCGGTGGCGAAGCCTTCGGTGGTCTGGTCTTCCAGCGCGGCGATGGGGGCGTTCCTGCGCACGCTGTCGATGCCGTTCTTGCAGGAAGCGGCGGCGGTTTAGACCTCGGAAGTGGCGATGACCTGACCGTTGTCGGCCTTGAGGTTGAACATGATGCCGGTATTGACCTTCTTGATGACGAATGCGCTCATGGGAAAGACCCCCGTTCGTTTATTCATACTTATTATACTGTAACTTTTGCGTTTCTAAAAGTAAAATGTCCGTTTCGTGGGTCTTTGGGCGGCGATGCGGACATTTTTGTCCTTCGCGGCGGGGCATGTCCACGCGCGGCGCGAATATAATGGGGCATGGGGGTGCGGAGGATGCGCAAGGGCTGGCTTATTTCGCTTTCCATCGTGATCTCGGCGGCGTTGGTGGGCGCGGCGCTGCTTGCGTGCATGCAGCTCTTGCGCGGCCTGCTTTCCTCGGAGGCGCTGCGCTGCGGCGCGGAGACGTTTCGGGCCGGTTCGACGCCGTTGGCGTTGATGAGCGCGATCTTTGTGTAAATTTTTAGATATGTATGCATTTTGTTTGCGCGTAGCTTGCGTGTCTTTACTGTTTGTGCTATACTCTGGATAGTATACTCCGTGGTTTTTCGCCTGCGGGCGGAGGACGACACGCATGCGAAGGAGGGCGAGGCGACGTGGCGGAGCGCCTGTTCCCCATACTGTATCTGGAGCTGGACGCCGTGGGTCTGGCCATACTGCTGATCGTGCTCTTTGGCCAGCAGCGCACGGGGCGGGGCTCGCCGGATCAGCGCTATTTCAGCGCCCTTGTCCTCAGCGGCATCGCCATGCTGGCGCTGGATGTCTTTATGTGGCTGCTGGACGGGCGCTCCTTTCCCCTGGCGCGCGCGCTGCTCAGCGTCGTCACCGCCGCCTATTACCTCGCCACGCCGCTGGTGGCCTACTTCTGGCTGCGCTACTGCGATCACCACATCTATCGCGACGAAAAACGCCTGCGCAGGCGGCGCGCGGCCTATCTGATTCCCTTCCTGCTCAACGCCGCGCTGTGCGTTTCCAGCATCTGGACGGGCGCTGTGTTTTATCTGGACGCGGCCAATGTCTACCATCGCGGCGCGTGGTTCGCCGCACACGGCGTGGTGGCGCTCAGCTATTTGCTCTGCGCCGTGTGGATGATCTGGCAGCGTGCCTCGGCGCGTCGCATCACGCCCGCAGAGCGCGTCTATCTGACGCTGTTCATGGTGCCGCCGGCCATCGGCGTGGCGGTGCAGTGGTCGTTCTATGGAGTGACGATCCTCTGGATCATGGTGGCGGTGAGCATACTGTTCATCTACATCAACGTGCAAAACCAGCAGATCTTTTCCGACCCGCTCACGGGGCTGAACAACCGGCGGCGCTTTTCGCAGTATCTGGACGTGCGCGCGCAGACGGCCCTGCCCGAGGGGCAGCGGCTCTACGCCCTGATGCTCGACCTCGACCGCCTCAAGCACATCAACGACACCTACGGCCACGCCGCCGGCGACCGCGCCCTGATGCGCATGGCCGACGCCCTCAAGCGCGCCTGCGCCGAGCGCAACGATTTTCTCGCCCGCATCGGCGGCGACGAATTCGTGCTGCTCTGCCAGCGCGAGAGCGAGGAGGAGGTGCGCCAGACGGTCGATCGTTTGCGCGGCCATCTCGAGGCGTTCAACGCCCTGAATGACGAGCCCTTCGAGGTCGCTTTCAGCGCCGGCTGGGCCGAGTTCGGCAAGGAGGGCCGCAAAAGCGTCGAGGCGGTGCTCGCCGCCGCCGACCGCCATATGTACGCCATCAAGTCCGTCCATGAGCGCTCGCGCGGCGGGCGCAGATAGGGCGCGAGCTGCGGGACAGGTTTGCTCCCCGGCCGCAGGCGCTCGCGACGCGCCGTTGATTTGTTCCCCATGCCCGGCAGCGGAGCGCAGGCTCCGTTTTTTCCTGCCATCGCGCAATGGCGCCCGCGCGCACGGGGCGCGCGGCAGGGGGAATCTGGCAAAGCGCTTCCGGTGCGGTGAAAAGGGAGATGTTGACCAACTGGGGAGACGGGCGGAGCGCTGAAAAAGCCCGCAAGCAGGGAAAGCGGACATGGGGACAGGGTTTGGCAGAGCCGCCGCCAGAAAGCAGAAATCGCCGCTGACCAATTGGCCAGGGCGATTTTTGCGATTGGGGGCTGGCGGTCTGCGGGGCCGGGACGAGGTTCGTCCCGGCCCCGGATGCTTTGCCGCGCTATCCCTGCACTTCGGCAAAGGCGATGGCGTCGAGCGCCCAGGTCATATCGGCCTGCTGCGCGAAGGTGTACTTTTCGAGGCGGTAGTCCGCTTCGCCGTCGAGGCGCACTTCCAGCGTCAACTCCGTGCGGTTTACGCCCTCGGCGTCCTGCACGATGGGGAACAGCTTGGCCAGTTGCGCGTCGTAGGCGGCGCGCTCGTCCTCGGTCAGGGCGGCCACGCGCGCCTCGATGGCGTCGATCAGCGCCAGCGCCTCGGGGCTGAGGGTCAGCTGAAGTTCGGCGATGGCGAAGTCCGCTTCGTCCGCGTAGCCCAGCGCGTTAAGCGTCACCAGCATCTGCTCGGCGGCGGGCAGCGCCTTGAGCGCTTCGATCTCCTCGGCGGCGAGCAGCTCGTCGAGACCTTCCACGGCCAGGTCGAGGGCTTCGCCGTTCTCCGTCTCCAGAGCGTTCGCCACGTTGACGAGGGCCACGGCCATGCGCGGGGCCTCCGCGACGATCGCGCCGTGCAGCGCGTCGACCTCGACGAAGGTGATCGCGGCGGCGGGCTCGGCGGCGGGTTCAGAGCTCTTCTTGACGGGCTTGGCATAGCCGCAGAGCGCGCACTTGCCATCGCGCAGCGTGTGCGGTTCGTCGTAGGAGACGCCCTCGGTGCGCACTACGTCGGTAAACACCGCGCCGCAGCCGTCGCAGCGCTCCACCAGGTGGGTGTCGCCCTTGACGGTGTGGCCGGAAGCGCCGTTGGAGGTGTAGGCATCGACCACGAACACCTCGCGAACCGTGGAGCTTGCGTGCTTGCAGGCGTAGCCGCATTCAGAGCAGACGGCGTTGCCGTCCTCGTCAAACTCGTAAGTGTGCGGCGCTTCCTGCGTGTCCGGCTCGACCTGTTCGACCTGCATGCCGCAGTGCGGGCAGGTGATGGTGGTGATCGTCTCGCCGATAGCGGTATGGGTGCTGTCGGTGGCGGCGGCATCGTCATAGTCCGTGGGCTTGAAGGTCACTTCCGTGGTCGCGCCGCTGTGTCCGCAGTCGTGTTCGCAATCGGGGCAGACATACCTGCCGTTCTCATCCTCTTCGTAGGTATGCGTTCCTTCCTCGACAACGCGCTCAGTATACTCCGGCAGGGTTACGCCGCAGTCGTTGCAGGTGATGACGAGCGTGGTCTCGGTGATCTTGTTGTGCGTGCCGTCGTCCACGTATTCATAATAGGTCTTCGGCTCGGAACGCTCGACCTCGGCGTTCTCATGCACGCAGTCCGTCTTATAGCCACAGACGGTGCAGAGCTTGTCTTCGTCGTAGGTGTGCAGCTCGAAGGTGACTTCAACCCTGTGATCGACGTACTCGTTTTGGATGTCAATGATTTCCTCGCCGCAGTCGTCGCAGCGCACCACCGCGTCGTAGCCGATGTAGATCTCGTGCTGCGCCGCGTCGACGGGGTCAATATACTTGGAATAAACGACCTCGCCGATCTGCGTGACGTGTTCGTGACGGCACGTTTCGTCCTTCGCGCCGCACTCGTCGCAGTAGCCGTCGCCGTCTCTGTCCACATGGGGCTGCTCAAGCTTTTCCATGTTGTACTCTTCGTACAGGGGACTCCTGCAGTCGTAGCACCAATACTCGATCCAGCCGTCGTAGAGCGCCACATGCGTGCCCCTGCCGGTGTCCACGGGCCTAGTGACGGCGTTTATTTCGCTGTAGGCGAAAACCTTATGCGCATGCGCGCAGATCTTTTCGTAGCCGCAAGAAATGCAGACGAGCTTGCCGCCGCCCATATCCTCGAACCAGTGCGCCTCCTTCAAGGTGTCGTCGGGATCATAGACGTTGTAGTAGTCGTTATAGCCGCAATCCGGGCAGCTCAAATAGATCTCTGTTGCAACGCCTTTGGCAAGATGCTCCTGATCGTCCACAGCGACGCAGGAAAGGTATACCGGATAGCGGTACGTGTAAACCTGGATATTCTCGTGCCTGCATTCGTCGTCGGCGTCGCCAAGGCCGCCGTCTTCATGCCAGCCGCAGGCGCAGACGCCGTTTTCATCGTAGGCGTGCTGCACGGTCTCGCTGTCTGTCTTTATCTGCGGCTCGTCTATCTGCTCCCCGCAAATCGTGCACTCCGGATAGTAGGCGGATTCGGTATAGTGCAGGTGGTTTTCGGCATCCAGATAGATGTCGTATTCCCGTTCGTACCAGCTGTCCGGGTCGTCGGGATCGGGCAGCACATGTTCGTGGTCGGCGGGGTCGGCGTAGTCGCAAACTACACAGCGGCCATACGCGTCCAATTCGTGCGCTTCCGGCTCGCCCGCGACTTCCCCGGTGGTATAATTGATGACGCCGTTGCAGATGGGGCAGACGTCATAGGTAACCATCAGTTTTACGTGGGTATGCGTATCTTCGTTGAAATCATACCAGTCGTCGATCTCCTTTTCCTGGGGCTCCGCGTCCGTGTGCGGACAGGCGAAGCCGCAGTCCGCGCAGACATAGGCGTCGTCTCCGGCGGCCTTGTAGTTGTGCGCCGCAGTATAGACCGCGCCGTCCTGCTCGACCGCCTCGCCCATGGCCGCGCCGCACTTTGCACATACATCCGATACGGAGAGAATCTCCGTGACCTCGTGCATGGCTGTGTCGCCCTCGATGGGCGCATACTCGTAGCGAACCATCTCGCTGGTCGTATCCTCGCCCGCCTCATGGTCTTCCGCGTAGGACTTGCCCTGGCGGGTGAACGCCTCCTCCAGAGGCGCGTAGCACTCGCCGCAGACCACGGTCACTTTTTCGATCTCGGTCGCCATGTGCTGCGCGGCGTCGCCCTCAATGGGCTTGTAGAGGTAGTCTACCACCTTGACGGCCTCTTCGCGCAGTTCTTCGGGATGGGTGCAGTCTTCGTCGCCCACGCCGGGGGAGGGGATCTCGGCTTCGGCCAGCGCGGCGGCGCCGCAGAAACTGACGAGCAGCAGCGCGCTCATCAGCAGGGCCAACAGCCTTTGCTTCAGGCTTGTTTTCATGGTCTCCTTCTCTCCTTCTGCATTTTTCGTTGCGCATATCGTGCGATTTTGTGTCGCACAATTTATTCCTGCGTAAAGCCAGTTTCGCAAATTTGAGTATAACAGTTTAAAAGAGTATTTTCATTAATTAAATGTTAAATTTTGTATTTTCTGGCGGAAAAAGGCCGTTTTTCCAGAATTTTTGTGTCGGAGGCAGCGCATATGGACAGAATACATTGTAACCTTTGGGACAAAAAAGGAGCGTCTCCCTCTTGGGTAGACGCTCCCGGTCGCCGGTCGTCCTTACGCCGGGCCCGCGCCGCGCGCGTGCGGCGGCTCGCCCTGCTCCACGCCCAGCGAGACGCGCACGGCCTCCGAAACCTTTTCCATGATCTCCGGGGGCAGCGAGCCGATGCGCTCGCGCAGGCGGCGCTTGTCCAGCGTGCGGATCTGTTCGGCGAGGATCACGCTGTCCTTTTGCAGCCCCGTGTTGCCCGCGGGCACGGACACATGGGTGGGCAGGCGCGCCTTGTTCACCTGTCCGGTGATGGCCAGCACGATCACCGTGGGGCTGTAGCGGTTGCCCACGTCGTTCTGGATCACCAGCACGGGGCGGATGCCGCCCTGCTCCGAGCCGACCACGGGGTCGAGGCTGGCGCTGAACAGATCTCCTCTCGAAATCATGGTCTCACGCTCCGCATACACTGTCTGCGGCATACTATGCCCGCGCGGCGCGTGCGGTGAGAGCGTGCGGCTGTGTCCATAAACATCCATAGAAGCATCCCCTCCCGGCAGGGCTACATCACCAGCGTGCCGTTCTCCTCGCTGATGACCTCGAGGATCTCCCGCTCCGCGCCGGTCTGCGCGTCGATATAGATAAGGTATTCGCCGCTTTCGTCGTAGGCGTCGATCTCGTAGCAGAGGTATTCGTTGGCGTTTTCGGGGATCACGCACAGCCGCGCTTCCTCCGCCGTCAAGCGTCCGCCGAGGCGGGCGAGGGCCTCCTCCTCGGAAAGCGCGGGCAGCGTGAATTCGCGCTCCACGTGGTTGCGCAGATAGCCGCCCGCCTCCAGGCCGATGACCGCGCCGTCGCGCAGCGATACCTGCACCTTGACAAGGTCCGGGTAGAGCACCACATCGTCCTGCACGGCGGCAAAGTTGACGGTGAGTATGCCGTCGTAGCGGCTGAAGTAGCTTTCGCGCATCTCCCCATAGCCGCGCGCGGCGAGGAAGGCGCGCGCCGCTTCCACGCCCTGCTGGTCGGTAAGCGCGACGTCTGTCACGTCTTCGTTGGGCAGCATGTAGAGCACCTGCGCGCCCGCTTGTGTAACGCTTGCAGACATGGAGTAACCATTCGCCGTAACGGAAAACTCATAGCAGTCCACGGGGATGCTGCTCTCGTTCTCCAGACGCAGCTCCGTCACCGCCTCCGCGCCGAGGAAGGCGCGCAGCGCCCGCTCCGCCCCGGCCGCGTCCACATTGGGCAGGCCGGCAAGGGCGCGGTACTCCGTCTGCCCGGAGGCGTCGGAGAAGGGGCCGTCGTACAAAAGCGCCGGATAGGAGACGGCCGGGTCGGTGAGCGGATAGAGGCTCTCCTGTCCCGTTTCGCCCATGTCGCCGGCGAACACGTCCTCGCCGGACTCGTAGCGCGCAAGCAGTTGCCCGAGGCGTGCGGAGAGTTCGCCCGCCGATTCCGAGAGCGCGGAGATATTTTCATAGTCCGCGTCGCTGATGGCCGCGCCGCCCGCCAGACGCCCGGCCAGCGAGGTGGCGAAGTCCCCGGCCTGGTTGACGAACTTGATCGTCGCCGACACCGCGCCGTCGCCCAGCGGCAGTTGCGATAAGTCGTCCTGCGCGCCCTGCGCCTGCCGGGCGATCTCCGAGAGCAGCAGCTGTTCCTGCTGGGCGCTGCCCGTCACCAGCAGTTTGCGCAGGTTTGTGGACATGCCCTCCATCAGCTCGCAGGTCTCGTAAAACGCCTTCTGATACACGGCGCTGAGGCGCGCGTTCAGATCGCGCACGTCGGCGGCCTGCTTGAAGATGAGCACCGCCAGCGCCGCCAGCAGCGCGCAGGCGCCCACGAGCGCCGCGCGCAGATAGTCCCGATCCCGTGTGCGCGAAGTTTGCATGGCTTTTCCCCCTTACACCGCGAAGTAGTGGTTGCCGATCACCGTTTTGACCGTGCGCGTGCGTATCCATTCGTCGTCGGTCTTGCGGGGATTGTAGTAGTAGAGGCAGCCGCCCGTGGGATCCCAGCCGTTGAGGGCGTCCAGCGCCGCGCGGATGGCCGTGGAATCGGGCGTGTTGTTGATCGAGCCGTTGGAGACGCAGGAAAAGGCCCCGCTCTGGTAGATGACGCCGCTGATGGTGTTGGGAAAGGAGGCGCTCTCCACGCGGTTTAAGACCACGGCGGCCACGGCCACCTGCCCTTTGTAGCTTTCCCCGCGCGCCTCGGCGTAAACCAGCTTGGAAAGCAGGCGGTGGTCGGCGGAGATGATCGTCGCCGAGGTGGACGAGGAGCCGGAGGAGGAGAGCGTCACGCCCAGCGCCGCCGCCGTGTCCGGCCCCACGCGGCCATCCACCGTCAGGCCGTTGCGGCGCTGAAAGAGGATCACCGCGTCGCGGGTCGCTTCGCCGTATTTGCCGTCGGCTTCGCCGTCCAGATAGTCGTACTGGATGAGGCGCTGCTGCACCTTGCGCACGTTCTCGCCCGAGGAGCCGACTTCCAGCACCGTCGCCGCCTGTCCTCCGGGCATGGCCATGAGCAGCGCCAGCAAAAGAAGAAAAATGCGTTTTCCCACCTTCATGCCTGACCTCCAAACAGATCGCGCAGGAAGCGCCCCACGCTGGAATAGAACTCGATGGGGACATCTTCCCCGGCATAGTACGCCGCCTCGTCCACCACGCACAGGGAGGGATAGAGCACGCACCACCAGTTGTGGCCGCCGCCTTCGCCGAGGGTCACGCGCAGGGCGCGGTAGTCGCCCGCGGGCACAAACAGCGCCCCGTAGACGCGGTCGGGAAAGGCGAACGCGCCCGTTTCCACCGTTACCTCGCCGTCAAAGCCCATCTCCCGCGCCGCGATGGTGGCGGCGCTCTGAAAGGCGGCGAGGTTTGCGTTGAGGGCGGCGTAGGCCGCGTCGGCGTCCGCGCAATCGGCGGCGACTTCCCGGGCCCTGGCAAGGCAGGCGTCGCGCACGGCCAGCTTTACCGCCTGTTCCCAGTCCGTGTCGCCCGAGGCCACCACGTGCAGGCGGATAAAGTCATAAACGCCCTCGCCCCGCGCCGGGGCGGCGAAGAGTATGCAAAGCGTCAGCGCCAGAAGCGCGCAGAAAAAGCGGCGAAGCAAGCCGAAGCCCTCCATTTCATCGGATGATGCTTTTATCGTCGGCAGATTTTGCCGCCTTTATACAGACGGGCGCGAAAATGGGCGTGTTTTCGCTGCATGTTGAAGCCCGCGCGGGGATGTGGTACAATGAGGCGGGAGGGGAGGGAACGCCGGTGCGAAAAAAAGCGTCCAAGAAGTTGAGAATACTGCTCGAGCCGCGCCTGGCGCTGATTTTGCTCATCGCCATCGCCGCCGGGGTCGTGTTCGCGGCGCTGTGGGGGCCGCTGCGCCCGGGGAGCCGCCCCGAGCCGCGCCTTCTGCTCTTCTGGGCCTGCGGCGCGCTGCCGGTTTTGGCCTGCTTTGTCTGGGCGCTCTGTTGTCAGGCGGTGGTGGACGCGCGCGGCGTGCGCGCCCGTCCGGCGCGGGAAAGGGGCGGTGCGCTTGCGTGGCGGGAAGTGCGCTCCGTCTGCGTGCTGCGCGCGAAGGGGAGCGCGCCGCGCCTCTGCGTCTCCCGCATCCCCGGCCTTGACGTGGAAACCCTGCGCCGCGAACAGCCGCCCGGCGCGGCGCTCTATCTGCCGTATTCGCGCCGCTGCCTGGCCGTCATCCGCCGCTATTACAGGGGGAAGATCGTCACCCTGCGCCCCGAGGAGGCGGACGCGGGCGCGCCGCTGACTGCGAGGCCCTTGGAAATGCCGCCGGACGCGGACGCGCCGAAGACATACCGCTTCCTGCTGTTCTGGCCGATGGCGGTCTTTGCGGGGGCGGTGAGCATCGCCTTTGCGTGGATGCTTGCGCGCATGGGCGTCTTTACGCGCGCGGGTTTCGCGGAGAATCCGTTCGCGGCCTGTCTTTTGCTGCTCATCCTCATTTCCGGCCTCGCCTGCTGCGCATGGCTGTGCGCCTGCCGCGTCACCATGGACGCGCGCGGCGTGCGCTCCCACATCCCCGGCCGGCGGGACGGCAACGGCTTCATCCCCTGGAAGGAGGCGCGCTGCGCGGGCGTGTTTCGCACGGTGCAGGGCGAGCGGCTTTTGTTCGTCTCCCGCCTTCCCAATGTCTGGGTGGGGCGGGATATGATGGCGAACGATCTGCCGCTGGACGACCTGATCAAGATGGGCTATTCGCGCAGGCGGCTGGCGGTGATCCGCCGCTATTGCCGGGGCGAGATCGTCGAACTGGTGTGAACGCTTTTTTCATCATCTTTTAATCCATCCCACGAGTTTATGGCGATTGTTTGTGCTATAATGGACGGACGAAAACGGGCAAGGGAGGAAAGGGCGTGGGCGACAAGCTGCTGCTCATCTTGAATATACTCGGCACGCTCTATCTGGTCTATTTCGCCGGCGTGATCGTGCTGGGCCTTTTCCGCAAAAACCGCGAGTTTCCCGCCGCCGCGCCGCAGAAGCGCATCGCCGCGGTGATCGCCGCGCGCAACGAGGCGGGCGTGATCGGCGAGGCCGTGCGCACGCTGCTTGCGCAGGACTATCCGCGCGAACTGTTCGACATCTGGGTGATCCCCAACAACTGCACGGACGATACCGAGGACGTGGCCGCAAATGCCGGCGCGCGCGTTTTGCGCTGCGCGGAGCCGGTGAGCTGCAAGGGCGACGTGTTGCGCTTTGCCTTTAGGCACCTTCTGGCCATGGACTACGACGCCTTTTGCATCTTCGACGCGGACAACCTCGTCGATCCCGGCTTTTTCCGCGCCGCCAACGACGCCCTCTGCCATGGCGCGCGCATCGGCCAGGGCTTCCGCGACAGCAAGAACTCCCGCGAAAGCTGGGTGGCGGGCGGCATGAGCGTGTTTTACTGGTTCATGAGCCGCCTGTTCAACCGCGGCCGCGCGGCGTTGGGCATGTCGGCCCTGCTCAACGGTACCGGCGTGGTGCTCGACGCCGGCCTCATCCGCGAGATGGGCTGGAACACGCGCACGCTGACGGAAGACCTGGAACTGACGGCCCAGTGCGGCCTGCGCGGCGAGAAGATCGCCTATCTTGAAAAAGCCATTACATACGACGAACAGCCCGTGACCTTCGGCGTATCCTTCGAGCAGCGGCGGCGCTGGTTCCGCGGCTCGATGCAGACCACGCTGCGCTACTGGCCGAAGCTGATCTGGCGCGCCATCCGCCACCGCAGTTTGCAGGCGCTGGATCTGGCCGTCTTCTTCCTCGGCAACATCATGCAGTTCGTCTGTCTGGTGCCGGGCGCGGTGGCGGCGGTGCAGACGGTGCGCTTTGTGGCGGGTCTGGGCGGCGTGGAGGTGGTTGCGGCGCTGGCGGTGGCCGTGGCCATCGTCTACATCGCCGCCATCAGCCTTGGCGCGGCGCTGATCTGCCATCTGGCAGGCAAGAAGCCGGGGCGGGAGATGCCGGGCGTGCTGGGCTTCTGGCTCATCGCCCTGACGTGGTTTCCGGCCAACCTCTCGGCGCTGATCGTGCCGCCGCGCTGGCGGGCCATCCCCCACACCAGCCGCGCCACGCTCGCCGACGTGATGCCGCGCCGCCGCGGCAAGGGACGCGCTCTCTCCGAGGATATCAATTAAAAACACAGACCGCCCGGACGCAGGAGAATTCCCGCGTTGCGGGCGGTTTTTGCAAGGGAGTGTTTTGAATGCGCAAATGTCTGCGCTGCGGCGCGGAGATGAAGGAAAACTGCGATCTGCGCGTGCAGGGCGCGGGCTACGGCGTGGTGCTCTCCACGGACGAAAGCAAGCTCTTTGGCGGCCGCATCGGCAAGCCCAAGGTGGCCGTTTGCCCGCAGTGCGGGGAGATATCGCTGTATATTGAGGATGTGGAAAAGCTGCGCTGAAGGCGCGCGGCGCTGGAAGGGGGGAACCTGCATGCGCAAACGCTGGCTGCTGATCGCGGCGGCGCTGGTGGCGGCAGCTTTGTTTGCCACGCAGTGCGCGCCGGGCATCATCGAGGACATGCAGCGGCGGCAGGGTCTTGCGCATGCCGAGGCGCTGATGAAAGAGGGCGAGTACGAGGAAGCCCATGACGCGCTGATGACCTGGTTCACACGGGGCGAAAACACCGATGCGGACTACGCCCGCTACTTCCTCTGCAACGCGCACATCGCCTACGAGCGCGGCAATGTGGACAGTGCGGACACGAATCTGCGCCTCTACGCCGACTACTGCCCGGAAAATCAGTGGAGCGAGCAGACGCGCGCCTTTGCCGAAACCGTCACGCAGGAAGCCGAAGCTCTCGCCGCTCAGCAACGCGCGGAGGCGGCGGCAGAGGCTGCGGCAGTGCGCGCCGCCTACGAGGAGCGCGTGCGCACGGAACCGCCCTTCGTGGGCATGTATGTCAGAGACATCGACAATACGCCCCTCGGGGATGGAAAAATATCCGGCCACGAGCGGCGCTACGTGGACGGCAAGCTGGTGGATATCTACATCTACGATTACTACGACGAAGACGGCGAGGTCATCTACTCGGCGCGCACGGTGGGTGGAGAGGTCACAGAAGTCTGGCCGGGCGGCTACGACCCGCCCATCACCTTCTCCTCCCCGCGCCGCGACTACGAGGAGGAGGAAGACCCCTATAACGCTCCCTCCTACGCCAACGAGGAAGACTTCTACGACGACCATTACGACGATTTCTTCGACTACGAGGAGGCTGCGGACTACTACCGCGAACACACCGAATAGCGCAAAACGCGCCGCCCGCACGAATATGTGCGGGCGGCGCGATGCTTGGTGGGCGCGCAGCTTTCACGAATTCGCCCTCGCCGTATTCTCCCACAACTGCTCCGCCAGCGTTTCCGGGTCTTCCCCGCGCAGTTCGGCCACGCGCGCGAAGGTGTATTGCACAAACGATGGCTCATTGCGGTTGCCGCGCATCGGCACGGGGGCCATGTAGGGGCAGTCCGTCTCCACCAGCAGGCGGTCGATGGGCACGTTTTTCGCCACGTCCAGCAGCTTGTTGGCGTTTTTGAACGTTACCACGCCGGAGAGCGATATATAATACCCCAGGGAGAGGTAGACCTTGGCCGTTTCCCAGCTTCCGGAAAAGCAGTGCATGATGCCGCGCGGCAGGCGGCCGGCCTTGTAGCGCGCGCGCATCAGCTCCATGGTGTCGCCGTGCGCCTCGCGGATGTGCAGTTGCACCGGCATATCCAGTTCCAGCGCCAAGTCCAACTGCCGCTCAAACACTTCGCGTTGCGTATCGCGCGGGGAAAGGTCGTAGTGGTAGTCCAGCCCGATCTCGCCCAGCACCGTGCACTCGGGAAGCGCCAGCAGCCCGCGCAGCGTCTTTTCCCGCTCGTCCGACCAGTTGCGGGCGTTGTGGGGATGGATGCCCGCGGCAAGACGGAAGTTGGGGTTCTGCCGCACAATCTCCAGGGCGCGCACGTGGTCGGGCTCCAGATCGCCGGGGTCGCACATCACCATGCATCCGGTCACGCCCGCCTCGCGCATGCGCTCCAGCACGCCGTCAAAGTCCGGCTCGAAGCGTTCGCAGGCGAGGTGGGCGTGGGAATCGAACAGTCGCATCGCATGTCCTCCAAAGATCGCCGCGCGGGCGTGTGTTCCCGCGCGGCGCGTTGTTTAGCCGATCTCCGCGCCGGGGGCGAAGTCCCCGCCCTCGACGGTGATAAGCTTCAAATTGCCGTCCTTGTCCGAGGCGCACAGCAGCATGCCCTCGCTGACCACGCCGCGCATCTTGCGCGGGGCGAGGTTCTTGACCAGCACCACGGTCTTGCCCACCATCTCCTCAGGCGTGTACCACTGGGCGATGCCGCTAAGCACGGTGCGCGTCTCGCCGCCCACGTCCAGCGTCTCCTTGAGCAATTTGTCGCTCTTGGGCACGCGCTCGCAGGCGGTCACTTTGGCGGTGACGAGCTGCACCTTGGCAAAGTCGTCGATGGCGATGGTGCCAAAGCCCTTTTCTTCCTCCTGCGGCGGTTTTTCCTCCGCCTTGGGTGCGGGGGCGGCCGGTTCGGCCTTGGCCAGTTCTTCCAGTTCCTTCTTGATGTCGATGCGCGGGAAGAGCGCCTCGCCCTTGTGCACGCGCGTGCCGGGCTTGAGCTGGCCGAAATTCTGCACGCTCTCCCACGTCTTGAGGCTTTCGTCCTCCACGCCGAGCTGGGCGAACATGCGCGCCGGGGTCGAGGGCATGGTGGGGCCGACGTACACCGCCACGGCGCGGCAGCACTCGGCCAGGTAGTAAAGCACGGTCCTGAGGCGGGGCTTGCCCTCCTCGCTGCGGCCGAGCACCCACGGCTGGGTGAGGTCGATATAGCGGTTGCAGTCGCCGATGAGTTTCCAGATCTCGGCCAGCGCCACGGAGAACTGCAAGGCGTCCATCTCGCGCTCGACGATGGCGGGCAGGGCCTCAAAGCGCTCGCGCAGGGCCTTGTCCACGTCCTCCTCCGCGCCGGGGGCGGGCACTTCGCCGCCGAAGTACTTCTCGATCATCGCCACCGTGCGGCTCAAAAGGTTGCCCAAGTCGTTGGCCAGATCGGCGTTGGTGCGGGTGAGCATGGCCTCGTTGGTATAGTTGCCGTCCGCGCCGAAGGGCATTTCGCGCATCAGGTAATAGCGCAGCGCGTCCACGCCGTAGCGCTCGACGATGGGGCCGGGGTAGACCACGTTGCCCTTGGATTTGGACATCTTGTCGTTGCCAAACAGCAGCCAGCCGTGGCCAAACACCTGCTTGGGCAGCGGCAGCCCCAGCGCGTGGAGCATGATCGGCCAGTAAATGGTGTGGAAGCGCACGATCTCCTTGCCCACCAGATGCACGTTCGCCGGCCAGTATTTCTTAAAGAGATGGTCGTCATCGCTGCCATAGCCGAGGGCGGTGATGTAGTTGGAGAGCGCGTCCACCCACACGTAGACCACGTGGCCGGGGTCAAAGTCCACCGGGATGCCCCACTTGAACGAGGTGCGGCTCACGCACAGATCCTGCAGGCCCGGGCGCAGGAAGTTGTTGAGCATCTCGTTGGCGCGGGACGGCGGCTGGATGAAGTCCGGGTGCGTCTCAATATAGTCGATGAGCCAGTCCTGATACTTGCTCATGCGGAAGAAGTAACTCTCCTCGCGCGCCGTCTCGGTGGGGCGGCCGCAGTCCGGGCAGAGGTTGCCTTCCTTGAGCTGCGTGGGCGTCCAGAAGGATTCGCATTCGGCGCAGTACTGGCCCTCGTAGGAACTCTTGTAGATGTCGCCCTGCTCGTAGAACTGCTTGAAGATCTTCTGCACGGCCTTGACGTGGCGCTCGTCGGTGGTGCGGATGAAGTCGTCGTACTCGATGTTCATCAGCTTCCACAGATCCTTGGTGGCGGCGACGATCTCATCGACGAACTCCTTGGGCGTCTTGCCGGCCTGCGCGGCCTTGCGCTCGATCTTCTGGCCGTGCTCGTCCGTGCCGGTGAGGAAATAGGCGTCGTAGCCAAGCTGCTTTTTGAAGCGCGTCATCGTGTCCGCGGCCACGGTGGTGTAGGTGTGGCCGATGTGCATGTTGCCGCTGGGGTAGTAGATGGGCGTGGTAATGTAGAACGTGCCCTTTTTCTCCATGAAATATCCCTCCTGCATTCCTTGCGGGCGGCCAAAAGAAAACGCCCCTCCTTCCGAGGGGCGCTTGCGCGCGGTACCACCCTGCTTCACATGGAAGACCATGCCTCTGGGCAAAAACTGCCCGCGCCGGTAACGGGACGGCCCGGCGGACGCTACTGCCGTTCGCGCCCGCGGCTCAGGAGCCATGTTCGCGCGCCGCCTTGCCGCCGGCTTGCACCTTGCCCGGCTCTCTGAGGGGCCTTGCAAGCGCGCTACTCTTTCCTTCATCGCCTTTACGCCCTATTATACCCGGAAAAGGCGCGTCTGTCAACGCGGGCGGGGCAAAGAATGTAATTCCCCGGAATCCAGGGATAAACTCGAGCCGCCATCCTGCGCTGACAGACTGGCGGCTCACTCTCAGTGGTTTCTATAAAGCCTAGTTGAAACGAAAGCTTCTGGTTCAGGACTGCGAATTTGAATGATTACTATGAGGATACTGATAATGCTATCTTTGCGTGGATTCAGCCATCCTGTCGCATTCATATCAAAAGTACCGAGGTTTCATGCCGGATTGGTGAGCATCATCGGATATATGGCCACACAAACCCATCGGCACTTCCCGATTTAGACCATATTGTATCCCAGTAAACGACCCTCCACTTTGTATCGTTGCTTTTAGAGTCATATAGCATAAAAAATATATTTCCAGTATCTTCTGATTTGCCATACACCTTGCAGTAAGAGAACGGTTTGCAATCCAAAATCTTAACGGTATCCACTTCAACCATGCCATTTGCATTGCATGCTTCAAGCAAGCTTTCATCATAATATTTCGCCGTAAGGATCTCGCAATGGAACAAATTGACAAGCCATGGCTCTAAGAGTATGAAAAGAACCAGGCCTACGCGAGCGAACTTCTTCATCGCGCACCCCCCTATCCTTATTCGATTCCCAAAAGTTCCTTCATTCAGAGGGGAGAAGCCACTCCAAAGGCGTCGTCCTTTCCTGCTCTTTTGTTATACCATGCGCATTGGCGCCTGTCAAACGGTCTTTTCTTCGTCCGCCTGCGCGCCGAGCTTTTCGATGGCGCAGATGGCCAGCGCGCACTCGAGGCGCTTGCGCTCCAGTTCGCATTCCATGTCATACGGCTTGGCAATGTCGCCGTTGAAGGCTTCGGCATTGGCCGCGCAGCCGCCGCCGCAGAAGAAGCGAGCCCAGCACTTTCCGCACTTTTCCTTGGAGAGCACGGTGTTGGCGGCGAAGCGCTTTTGCATTTCGGTATCGAATTCGCCGGTCAGTACGCTGCCCATCTTGTAGCCGGGGCGGCCGACAAACTGGTGGCAGGGGTAGATGTCGCCCTCGGGGGTGACGGCCACGTATTCGTTGCCCGCGCCGCAGCCCTTGACGCGCTTTTTGACGCACGGCCCGCCGTCCAGATCGACCATGAAGTGGAAGAAGTTCATCCACGGGCCGTTCTTGCGCCGCTCGAGGTAGATTTTGGCGAAGCGGTCGTATTCGGCGAGGATCTCCGGCAGCATTTCCTTCGTCAGCGCGAAGGGCGAACTTTCCTCCAGCACCACCGGCTCGATGGAGAGCTGCTCAAAGCCCTCGTCGGCCAGCGCCAGCACGTCGTTGCCAAAGTCGAGGTTGCGGGCGGTGTAGGTGCCGCGCACGTAGTACTGCCCGTCGCCGCGCAGGTTGACCAGCTTCTTCGCCCGCTTCACGGCCTCGTCGAACGAGCCCTTGCCGTTGACCATGGGGCGCATGTAGTCGTGCACCTCGCGGCGGCCGTCGATGGAGAGGACGATGTTGTGCATCTCGCGGTTCAAAAACTCGATGCGCTCGTCGGTCAGGCCCAGGGCGTTGGTGGTGATGGTGAGCTGGAAATGCTTGTCGTGCTTCTTTTCCAGCTCGCGGGCGTAGAGCACCAGGTCGTGCACCACGTCGTAGTTCATCAGCGGTTCGCCGCCGAAGAAGTCCACTTCCAACTGATGGCGGTTGCCGGAATGGGCCACCAGCCAGTCAAGCGCCTTCTTGCCCGTTTCCAGGGGCAAGAGCGAGCGCTCGCCGTGGAAATCACCGGTGGAGGCAAAGCAGTAGCGGCAGCGCAGGTTGCAGTCGTGCGCCGCGTGCAGGCACATGGCCTTGACGATGCCGGGCTTGCCGATGTCGAGGCCGGAATAATCGTGCTCGGAGAGGATCGCGCCCTGCGCGCGCAGGGCCTCAATCTCGTCAAGCAGTTCGTCCACGTCTTTTTCGGCGTATTTGGCAAGCAGCGCCGGCCGCGGGTCGCGGCCCGCCTCCAGATCGGTCAGGGCCTCGAAGGCCATGTCGTCCAATACGTGTACGGCGCCGCTGAGCACATCCAGCGCGATGTTCACGCCCAGCGCCCGAAAACAATGCAGCATAGGGGGTACCTCCTTGGTAGATTGCCGCAGGTGAAAAGCGCAGAAAACCCGCGGCGTTTGCCGCGGGCCAGAGCGCTGACAAAGCCCACAAACGCAAAAATCGCTCTGATAAAATAGAAATCAGAGGCGATTTTTGCTTCCGGCGTCAGCTGCACTTGCATCCTGCGGTCACTTACGTCTATGTAAGCTCCCTTGGATGCAAGTTTGCTTCCTTGGCTTGCGGGCTTTCTCAACGCTCTGCCAGTCTGTTGACTTTGTCAACATCCTGACCCGCGGCGTTTGCCGCGGGCTTTCGCCGCGTCCAGCGCGTTTACTTCTTCTGGCAGGACTGATTCGCCACCGTGCAGCTCGTCTTGCAGGCGCTCTGGCAGGAAGCCTGGCACTCGCCGCAGCCACCGGTCTGAGCGCTCTGGCTCAGGCAGGGCTTCTGGATGGTCTGAATGTGCTTCATTGCGTTTTCACCTCGTTCATCAATTCGCGGCGCGGGCCGCTATCGTGTCTATTATACACGACGCGGCCCGCGCACGCAAGGGATATTCGTGAAATTTACCGTCAGGACAGTTTGGCGTAGCGCGAGGAGATCCACACGCTCTGCCCGTTGTAGGTGACGTTGTACCAGCGCACGCCGCGATTGTCCACAGAGCTGGAACCGCGATAGTTAAGGTTCGTGCCCTCGTAGACGACGGCCACGCGGCTGTAATTCAGGCTCGGGCCGCTGCGCAGCCACACAGAGCCGCCGGAGACGTAGACCTTGGTGTAGCTGGAGCCGGAGGAGGAGCTGCCGCTCGCGCCGCTCACCGGCTTGACGTCCGGCGTGGCGACCAGGCGCGAATAGGCGCCGGAAACCCAGCCGATGCCCGCCGAGGTGGTCACCTTGTACCAGACCGTGCCGCCCACGGTGGCCGTTTCGCCCAGATAGACCATGTTGGCGCCATTGGAGACGGTGGTGATCTTGCTGTAGTTCGTGCCCGCGCCGCTGCGCACGTTCAGGGCGGCGCTGGCGCGCACGGCGCGATCCTCGGAAATGGCGCTGCCGTTGGCAAGCAGATTCGAATACGCCCAGGAGATCCAGGCCGCGGAGCCGTTGTAGTAGACCTTGTGCCAGCCCATGCCGCGGCTGTCGAACTGACTCACGCCGGCATAGGAAAGCGTCTTGCCGCTGGTGAGGCTGGTGATCTTGCCGTAGCCAAGGCCCGGTCCCTTGCGCAGGTTCACCGAAGCGGTGGTGCGCACGGTGTAGCTGCTGGCGGCCAGAGCCGCCGTGGGCGCGAGTACCGCCGAAAGCACCAGCGCCAGCATCAGAGTGAGACAAAGTATACGCTTCATATCCGTACCCTCCCGTTTTCCCGCGGCCAGCGGGCCGCTTGCGTTGTTTTCATCTCCTTGGACGCGAGAGCGCGGAGAGAAGTTCCCAGTTTTCAGGAAAAAATCCTTGCAAAAATATTTCGGGAATGTACGATTCTCGTCATACTTTCGCCGCGTTGCCGCGCCGCCGCGCGCGGGGCCGCAGGTTGGCGCACAGCGCGCCGACGACCGCGCCGGCCATGCCGCCCACGAGCATCTCCAGAAGCATCGCCGAAACCGAGAACAGCGCCCCGCCCAGCAGGCAGTAGAGCGCGTAGCCGGCGATCATGTACAAAAGCCCCACCGCCGCGCCGGTGAAAAAGCCGCGCTCGCCGCCTACGCCCACGGCAAAGCGCGCTCCCAGCGCCACGCAGAGCAGCTTCAGCGCCTGGTTGAGCGCCGTCAGCGCCTCGTCGGACACCTCCAGATAGATCACCGCCGCCGCTAAAAGCAGCATCCCCAGAAGCGTCGCAGCCGCCGCGGCCAGCACGCCCCGCAGAATCGACCACAGCGCCTTTATCCGCGCGCCCTTCATTGCGCATCCCTCCCTTTCTTGCCCTACAGGCTATGCTTGAACACCGGCGCGCATTCGTGGTATAATGCGGCTATGAATACGGAAGAAGTTTTGCGGGCCATCGCCACGCTGCGCGCACCCGCCATGCCGGGGGAATACGACCTGCACCATCTGGTGGCGGAGGCGCTGCGGGCGGCGGGTCTGCCCTGCGCGCACGAATACCGCCTCGCCCCGCGCCGGCGCATAGACTTTTTTGTCGGCGGCGTGGGCGTGGAGATCAAGAAAGGCCGCCCCAACGCGCGCGACCTGCTACGGCAGGTGGAGCGCTATCTGGCGTGCGACGAACTTGCCGAGATCATCGTTGTCACGCAAAAGGACACGCCCCTGCCCGCGCGCGTTTTAGGCAAGCGCGTGACCTCTGTTTCGCTAAACCGCCTTTGGGGGGTGGCGCTGCCGTGAGTTATCCCTTTTACCTGCGCGACGCGCCCGTGGACGGGCACATCTACGGAACGCTCTCCTACAACCGCAAGAGCCGCGCGTGGACGATCAAGGCCGAGCCCTGCGTCACCGAACTTGCCAAGCGCCTCTTTCCCGGCTGCGACGGCCGGGGGCGCGGCGTGGCGCGCTTTACCGCCCACAGGCGGGTGATCGGCGACCTCAACTGGCTGATGCTGCGCTATCCCCTGGAGATCGCCGAGCGCGACCGCCAGCGCTGGGAAGAGGCGCTTGACGAGGCGCGCGAATATGCCGTGCGCCGAGAAGCCATGCTCGCAAGCCCGCAGACGGCCACGCCGCCGCCGGGTTCGTTTGCCGGCGAACTGCTGGATTTCCAGAAGCAGGGGCTGGCCTTTCTGCTCGCCGCCCGCCGCTGCCTGCTCGCCGACGAGATGGGGTTGGGCAAGACCGTGCAGGCGCTGGCGTTTCTCGCTACCACCTCGGCCTATCCGGCCATCCTCGTGGTGCCACCGCACCTGATCCGCAACTGGCAGCGGGAACTTCAGCGCTTTTTGTCCCCGGACGGGCGGCTGCGCGTGCACGTCATCCGCGGCCTCACGCCCTACAAGCTGCCCGAGGCGGACGTTTACATCATCCACTACCTGCTTTTGCGCGGCTGGAAGGAGGTTTTGCCCGAGCAGGGCTTCCGCACCGCCATTTTCGACGAAATGCAGGAATTGCGCCGCAACGGCACGGGCAAGTACTCCGCCGCCAGCCTGCTCTCGCAAGCCTGCGAAAACGTCATCGGCCTGTCCGGCACGCCCATTTACAATCAGGGCGGCGAGATCTGGAACGTGGTCAATATACTCGACTTCCACTTCCTCGGCGACTGGGAGAGTTTTTCCCGCGAGTGGTGCTACGGCTACAATTCCGCCGTAGTGGCCAAGCCGGAGCTGCTGGGCGAACATCTGCGCCGCGAGGGGCTGATGCTGCGCCGCGTCAAGCGAGAGGTTTTGAAGGAACTCGCCCCCAAGCGCCGCCTTGTGCAGGAGATCGACTGGGACGACAGGGTTTACCGCGAGCTGATGGCCCCCGTGGCCGAACAGCTGCGCCTTTTGCGCGCCACGGACGATCCCTCGCGCCGGGCGCTGATTGAGGACGCCATCTGCCAGCGCCAGCGGCAGGCCACGGGCATCGCCAAGGCGCCCTTTGTGGCCGCGTTCGTGCGCGCGCTGGTGGAGGCGGGGGAGAAGGTGCTGCTCATGGGCCATCACCACGCGGTGATGGACATCTACAAAAAGGAACTGAAGGGCCTGCGCCCCGGCTTCATCACCGGCCGGGAGACGGACAAACAAAAGGAAAAGGCCGCCGACGATTTCATGCAGGGAAAGACAGACCTGCTCTGCCTCTCGCTGCGCTCGGCCAGCGGCCTGAATCTGCAACGCGCCACCTGCGTGGTGTTCGGCGAACTGGACTGGTCGCCGGCGGTGCACTCGCAGGCCGAGGATCGCGCCCACCGCATCGGTCAGGAGGATTCGCTTTTGTGCTATTACCTCGTCTCGCCCAGGGGCAGCGACCGCGAAATGCAGGACGCGCTCGGCCTCAAGGTGAGCCAGTTCGTCTCTCTGATGGGCGACCGGCAGCAGACGCAGGCGGAAAAACTCTTTGTGGAAAGTCAGGCCCGCGAGCGCATCCGCCATCTGGTGGAGCGCCTGCAGGAGGAGGACGGCGATGGATGACGCTGCCAAACCGGCGCGGACGGACGAGAGCTGAAAGCGTCCGCGTTTGACAAGGGGACGGGGACATGGTATAATAAAGAGGCAGGAAGGGATGACGCCTTTTGCACGGCTTCTCCCCTCGAAAGCGTGGGAGCCGCCATACAGTCAGCGCTGGATGGCGGCTCGGTGACTATCTGTCGTTCTTGTTGCGCAGAGAGACAACAGGCGCGAGGATCATCCGAAACAGAGGTATCCGCACAAACATAGCATGGATATAACGCACTGCCAATGAACGCCCGCGCCGCTTTCCTTGCGCCGCGGGCGCTTTTGTGGTATGATGGCTCGGGAAAAAGCAACGCGCAAGGAGAGAAACGCATGAAACTGGTACTAAAGGAAAGGGTGTTTACCCTCAAGGAACGCTTCAACGTCACCGACGAGCAGGAACAGCCGCTTTACAGCGTAGAGGGCAAGTTCTTCTCCTGGGGCCATCAGTTCGACATCGAGGACGCCAGCGGCGCGCACATGGCCCACATCAAGCAGAAGGTGTTTGCCCTGCTGCCCCGCTACTTCATCACCTGCGACGGCATGGAGGAGATGGAACTCAAGGGTCACCTCAACATCATCCACCCGCACTACACGCTGGAAACCCCGGACGGCGACTGGGAAGTGCGCGGCGACTTTTTGCATCATGAATACACCATCCAAAAGGGCGAGGAGACCATCGCCACCGTCACCAAGAAGTGGCTGAGCTTTGGCGACACCTACACGCTCGACGTGGTCGAGGACAAAAACGTCGTGCCCGCCCTCTGCGTGATGGTCGCGCTCGACTGCATCTTTGAAGACGGCGCTGTTGCCGCCGCTGGCGGGGCTGCCGCTGCCGGCGCCTATACCCACCACCAGAACAACGCGCAGAACGCGCCCGAGGCGCATACCACCGAGGAATAACGCCAAAACGAACTTCGCGGGAAGAGCATGCTGCTCTCCCCGCGTTTTTTATGTATCGAAAATGGCCAGCAGATCTTCCGGCGCGTTGAGGCGCCAGGTGACGTTTTCCATCTCCGGCCGGGCGCTGCCCCAGGCGGCGAGGGCGAAGTCCACGCCCGCGGCGCGGGCGCAGTCGCGGTCGTAAACGCTGTCGCCGACATAGAGCGCCTCGGAAGGCCCGACGCCGGCGCGCTCCAAAAATTTCAACAGCGGTTCCGGGTGCGGCTTGTGCAGAAGGGTGTCGGCGCAGGTAATGCAGAGGTCGAAATAGCCGTCCAGCGCAAAGGGCGCCATGTCCCGCGCGTAGGATTCCGGGCGCTTGGAAGTGACGACGCCCAGATGCGCGCCGCGCGCGCGCAGGCCGTCCAGCATTTTTTCGACGCCGGGGAAGAGGCGCATCCAGCCGGCGCGGGCGTGCTTTTCCGCCTGCCATGTGCGCGTGACGCGCGCAAAGTCCGCCTCCGGAACGCCCAGCGCGGCGAGTATCTCCCGCCCCGGCATGCCGAAGGTGGCCAACAGCGCGTCCAGCGGTTCTTCGCGGCCCAGCTCCCGCCGCAGCGCCACCTGCAATCCCGCGGCGTCGGCGGGCGCGGAATCGAGCAGCGTGCCGTCGATGTCAAAGGCGACGCAGCGGTACTTCATGCCTGCGCCCCCGCCATCAGGCGGCTGACCGCGTCCCAGATGAGTTTGTGGCCCTCCGGCGTGGGGTGGATGCCGTCCAGGCACAAAAGGCTCTTGAAATCCCGCGCCACCAGAAAGGCGTCGCGCAGGTTGAGAATGGTGCAGTTCAATTTGCTGCCGATTTCCGCCACCGCCAGCGCGTAGCGCTCCTGCCAGCGGTAGATGTGCTGCACGTCGCCCAGATACCTGAGGATCGCCTTGGGATTGAGGTTTTTCGACACCCAGGCGAAGTACTTTTCCGCGTCGATGGGCGGCGGCACCACCAGCACGGCGCGCATGTCGAACGCGCGCGCTTTTTTCACCATTTCCGCCAGCCTGTCGCGGAACACGCCGATGGGCGTGCGCGCCTCGTGGTAGATATCCGGGTTTTCGCTGACGGCCTTCCAGTCCAGATCGCAATCGTTGCCGCCGAACTCGATGGCGGCAACGCCGCCGGGCCGCATGTCCTTTTCCGCCAGCTGCGCCTGACAGACGGTGTAGCCCATCACCGAGTGGTTTTCCACCGTCACGCCCCCGGCCTTCAGATGCGATGCGTAGTTGTCCTTGCAGATGGCGTAGCGGCCCCGCGCCTCGTCAAAGACGACGCACTTGCCGATGGAATCGCCCCATACGCTTACGCTGCTTATCTGCATGCGTCCACCTCCATTCAGGAAAGCGCCAGCGAATCGAGCAGGCGCTCAAGCATTGCTGCATTTTCCGGCGTTTCCCCGCCGGTGAGGCCAAAGACGGCGGCGTAGGAAAACTCCTCGCCCGGGAGCAGCACCGCCTCGGCGGGGCATTCGCTCCCGTCCGCCAGGGCCAGCGTAAAGCGCCAGCGCTCGGCGCTCCTGCCGGAAATATACACATCCTCCAGCCGCTCCGCGTCTTCCCCGGCGAAGGTTTCGCGCAAGTGCTCCGCCGAATCGAAGGGGTATTCGCCCGCCGCGCCGCGCTGAAAGGTCACGGATACGCCGCCGTCCGCCGCGGCCCAGGCCGTCACCCGGCCCAGCCCGCCGCCATCGTCTGCGAGCGTGTCCATCACCAGCGTGAAGCCGGATGTGTCCGCGCCCAACATCGGCGCATCGTCCGTGGGCTCCGCCTCCAGAGACAGCGAGGAGATCAGCGCTTCCACTTCCGCATCCAGCCGTTCCGCGCCCGTTTCCGGCACGGCGATCATGATGCTGAAAAAGAAGCCCTCCGCCTCCACGGCGAGAAAGTCCCACTGGCTGCCCGCGTCCGTGTAGCGCCAGCGCCCTGCCTGCGCCGCGCCGAGGTCTGCATCCTCCATGCGCTCGTAGGTCAGGTCGCCGCCGGCCTCCTCGGGGGTGAGGAGGGCGTAGCCGCTCTCTGCCTCGTAGCCCACGGCGTAGAGGGAAATGTCCCCCTTGTGAGCGATCTTTTCATATTCATAGAAGCCGTTTTGCAGGCGGTAGCCGTCCGTCTCCACGCTTTCAAAGTCCCCGTGGAGCCACAGCCGCCCTTCCTCCGCCCCCGCCGCGCCGCCCAGCAGCAACAAAAGGGCGAACAGGGCGCACAAAAGCCGCCTCATTGGATGGTGCTGATGTCGTAGGGCGTGGTCTGGTACACGAAGTAGTTTAGCCAGTTCGAGTACAGCAGATGCGCGTGCGCCCGCCACGTCACCAGCGGTTCCCGGCGCTCGTCATCATCCGGGAAGTAGTTTTTCGGCACTTCGATGCTCCTGCCCGCGTCGCGGTCGCGCAAATATTCGCGCCTGAGCGTGTCCGGGTCGTATTCCGGGTGGCCGGTGATGAAGATCTGCCGCCCGTGGCGAGTGGAAACGGCGAACACGCCGGCTTCCTCGGACGAGGCGAGTATGCGCAGCGCCTCCACCTGCTCGATCTCCTCGCGCAAAACGGTGGTGTGGCGCGAGTGCGGCACCATGAAGGTATCGTCAAAGCCGCGCAGGAGGATGGAGCGGGCGTAGTCCCGCCGGTGGGGGAAGACGCCGAAAAGTTTCTTGTCCAGCGGGTGCTTTTCCACGCCGAAGTGGTAGTAAAGCCCCGCCTGCGCGCCCCAGCAGACGTGGAAGGTGGAGTGGACGTGCGTCTTCGACCATTCCATGATCTTGCAAAGTTCGTCCCAGTACTCCACTTCCTCAAATTTGAGGTGTTCCACCGGCGCGCCGGTGATAATGAGGCCGTCGAAGCGCTCGTCTTTTACGTCCTCGAAGGTCTTGTAGAAGGAGAGCAGGTGTTCGGGGCTGACATTTTTCGCCTCGTGGGTGCTGGTGTGCAGAAGGGTAAGCTCCACCTGCAAAGGCGTGTTGCCAAGCAGCCGCGCGAACTGCGTCTCGGTGACGATCTTCGTGGGCATGAGGTTTAAAAGCGCGATCTGCAGAGGGCGGATGTCCTGCGTCAGCGCCCGCGTTTCGGTGATGACGAATATGTTTTCCCCCAGCAACGTCTCCGTCGCCGGCAATGCGTTGGGTATCTTGATGGGCATGGGCGGCCTCCTCAGATTTTTTTGAACGCCTGTTCGAGGTCTTCGAGGATGTCCTCGATGTTTTCAATGCCCACCGAAAGGCGCACGAGGTCGGCGCTGATGCCCGCGTCCACGAGTTGTTCGTCGGTAAGCTGGCGGTGGGTGGTGCTGGCCGGGTGCAGAACGCTGGTGCGCGCGTCGGCCACGTGGACGACGATCTGCGCAAGGCGCAGGCTGTCCATGAACTTCATGGCCGCCTCGCGCCCGCCCTTGACGCCAAAGGAGATCACGCCGCACACGCCCTTGGGCAGGTACTTCTGCGCCAGCGCATGCTGGGGCGAGGAGGCAAGGCCGGGGAAATTGACCCAGGAAACCTTGGGATGCTTTTCCAGATATTCGGCCACGGCCTGGGCGTTTTCGCAGTGCCTCTCCATGCGCACGGCCAGCGATTCCAGGCCCAGGTTGAGGATGAAGGCGGCGATGGGCTGCGGCGTGCAGCCAAAATCGCGCATCAGCTGGGCGCGGGCCTTGTTGATGTAGGCGGCGCGGCCAAAGCTCTTTGTGTAGACGACGCCGTGGTAGCTCTCGTCCGGCTCGGTCATCTCGGGGTACTTGCCGGCCTTTTCCCAGTCGAAATTGCCGCTGTCGACGATGCAGCCGCCCACCACGCTGGCGTGGCCGTCCATGTACTTGGTGGTGGAGTGGACGACGATGTCGCAGCCGAACTCGATGGGGCGGCAGAGCACCGGCGTGGGGAAGGTGTTGTCGATGACGAGGGGCACAGAGTGAGCGTGGGCGATGCGCGCCAATCGCTCGATGTCGCAGACGATCAGCGCCGGGTTGGCCACCGTTTCGCCAAACACCAGCCGCGTGCGCTCGTCAAAGAGGGCGCTGATTTCCTCGTCCGTGGCCTCGGGGGTGAAAAAGCGCGCCTCAATGCCCAGCCGCTTGAGTGTGAAGCCGAAGAGGTTGATGGTGCCGCCATAGATGGCTGAGGCGCAGACGATGTTGTCCCCCGCCGAGGCGATGTTGAGCACCGCCAGCAGGTTCGCCGCCTGCCCGGAGGAGGTGAGCATCGCGCCCACGCCGCCCTCGAGCGCGGCGATCTTGTTTTCCACCATCTCCACGGTGGGGTTGGAGATGCGCGTATACATGTGGCCGGGCACGGACAGATCGAACAGCTTGCCCAGATGCTCGGCGGAATCGTATTTATAGGTCGTGCTCTGATAGATGGGCAGTATGCGTGGCTGGCCGTTTTCCGGCTGATAGCCCGCCTGCACGCACTGTGTTTCGATGCGCATGAATATACGCCTCCTGCATGTTTATTCTTAAACGCCGCCCGTACCGGCGGCCCGCGATGCTTGTCCAAATAACATTTTAACGCACCGCCGCGCCGATGTCAACGCCCGCGCGGGGGGCAAAGTGGAAGAATTTCGCGGCAAAGCCGGGCAAAAGCGTGACGGCGCGCGCATATACTCATGCCATGCACCGGGGGGAGGGACGCGCCGTGAAAAGGTTTCTCTGCATATTGCTTTTCCTGCTGTTTCTGCCCGTCGGCGCGGGCAGCTGCGCCTCGGAAGAACTGAGCGTGGCCGCCAAAGGCGCGGTGCTCATCGACGCAAAAAGCGGCCGCGTGCTCTTTGGCCAGAACGAGAACGAGCGCTTCCCCATGGCCTCGACCACGAAGATCATGACCGCGCTTTTGGCGCTGGAGAACTGCTCCCTCGCCGAGGAAGTGACGGCCTCCGAAAACGCCAGCGGCGAGCCGGGCACGTCCATCTATCTGGGCGTGGGCGAGACGTTGAGCATGGAGGAGATGCTCTACGGCCTGCTTTTGCGCAGCGGCAACGACGCCGCCGTCGCCATCGCCGAGCATGTGTCCGGCAGCGTCGAGGCGTTCGCGGCGCGGATGAACGCGCGCGCGGCGGAACTGGACGCGGACGCGCACTTTGAAAACCCCCACGGCCTCGACGCCGACGGCCACGAGGCCAGCGCTCTCGCCCTCGCGCGCATCTTCCGGCAGGCGATGCAAAATAGGGACTTCCGCCGCATTACCGGCACAAAAAAGACCACCATCCCCTGGGTGGGCAACGACTTTTCCCGCGTGCTGATAAGCAAAAACCGCCTGCTCACGACCTATGCGGGCGCGACCGGCGGCAAGACCGGCTATACCTCGGACGCGGGGCGCTGCCTCGTCTTTTCCGCTGAACGCGAGGGCATGGAACTGATCGGCGCAGTGCTCTCCTGCCCGAACTGGTTTGAAGAGGCGGAGCGCATGCTGGACTGGGGCTTTGAAAACTACCATCTGGAAGCGCCGCTCTCCGCCGGGGAGACGGCCTGCGAAGCGGCCGTGGAGGGCGGCATGGCGGGCACGGTGCGCGCCGTGGCGGAAAGAGACCTCGCCGCTGCCGTGGGCGAGGAGGAGACGTGGCGCGTGGAGTACGACTTTCCCGGCGGCGTGCGCGCGCCCCTCGAAAAGGGCGAGACCATCGGCACGGCGACGTTATATATAGAAGGAACGCCCGCGGCGCAAACGCCGTTGCTGGCGGGGGAGGATGTGGAAAAGCGCGACCTCGCAAGTGCCATCAGGCGGCTGCTCACGCGCTGGGTACTGCTGTTTGCAACCTGAAATTTGCCCGCCGTTTTCACTTGTGGCCGAAGGGTTTCGCGCCGGTAAACTTTCGCGCGCAGGGCCCGGTTTTCAACAGATTTAACCTGTTCAAGACAATTCACCGACAACCTTCCAACGTTGGCATGCTATTCTTTCGCCGTGGCAAGGAAAGAACAAATTGCCCCAACAAAGAAAGGTTTGGTGAATTGTAATGAAGAAGCTGTTTGCCATCGTTCTGGCTCTCGCGCTCACCTGCGCGGTCGCGTTCGCGGCGGAGGGCACCATCACCGTCATGTCCCGCGAGGACGGTTCCGGCACGCGCGGCGCGTTCGTCGAACTGACCGGCGTCGAGCAGGACGATGTTGACATGACCACCGTGGATGCGGTCATCACCAACTCCACCGCCGTCATGCTCACCTCCGTGGCCGGCGACCCCGCCGCCATCGGCTACGTCTCCATGGGCTCCCTGAATGAAACGGTCAAGGCCGTCTCCGTCGATGGCAACGCCGCCACCGTGGAAGGCGTCAAGGATGGCTCCTACACGCTGGCCCGTCCCTTCGTCGTGACCACCTTCGGCGAGGTCGGCGAGATCGCCCAGGACTTCCTCAACTACATCATGTCCGCGGAAGGCCAGACCGTCATCAACGAGAATGGCTACATCGCCATTGACGACGCTGCCGCGGCCTACACCGCCGCTGGCGTCTCCGGCGAGATCACCGTGGGCGGCTCCTCTTCCGTGACCCCCGTCATGGAGAAGCTGGCCGAGGCTTACATGGCCCTCAACCCCGACGTGACCGTGGTCGTGCAGCAGTCTGACTCCACCACCGGCGTCACCGGCACCATCGAAGGCACCGTGGACCTGGGCATGGCCTCCCGCGCCCTCAAGGCTGAGGAAGAAGAGCAGGGCGTCGTCGGCACCACCATCGCCATGGACGGCATCGCCGTGATCGTCAACCTTGAGAACGACACCGAGAACCTCACCACCGAGCAGATCATGAACATCTACACCGGCGCCATCACCGATTGGAGCGAGCTGGCCGCGTAAGCTGCCCCACTCTGACCGTGCAATAGGTACTCATCAAAGCGCGGGGCGGCTTTCCGCCCCGCGCAAGGAGCATGTATATGAGCAAAAACACCCATGAAATGGACGCCACCGGCGGCCTCAAGGGCTTTCTCGCCCGGCGGCGCGAGGGGCTGATGCACGGCGTGTTCGCCGTGGCGGCCTGCGTGTCGATCATCTGCGTCATCCTGATCTGCGTGTTCCTCTTTGGCAACGCCATACCGACTTTGCGCGAGATCGGCCTGCTTAACTTCCTCAGCGGCACCACCTGGCGGCCCGGCAACGACATCTACGGCATTTTGCCGATGATCCTCGGCTCCATCTACGTCACCGCCGGCGCGCTGGTCGTGGGCGTGCCGATCGCGCTGCTTACCTCCATCTTCATGGCCCGCTTTTGCCCCAAGCGCATTTTGCGGCCGCTGACGGCGGCGGTCAACCTGCTGGCGGGCATCCCCAGCGTGGTCTACGGCTTCTTCGGCCTTACAGTGATGGTGCCGATGGTGCGCGAGCATCTGGGCGGCAACGGCAACTCCATGCTCACGGCTTCGCTTTTGCTGGGCATGATGATTTTGCCCACCATCATCGGCGTGGCGCTTTCCTCCATCCGCGCCGTGCCGGAATCCTACTATGAGGGCAGTCTGGCCCTTGGCGCCAGCCACGAGCGCAGCGTGTTCTTCGTGGTGTTCCCGGCGGCCAAGTCCGGCGTCATGGCCGGCGTCATCCTCGGCGTGGGCCGCGCCATCGGCGAAACGATGGCCGTCATCATGGTCGCGGGCAACCAGCCGCGCATGCCCAAGGGCATCCTCGAAGGCGTGCGTACGCTGACGACCAACATCGTCATGGAGATGGGCTACGCCTCCGGCATGCACCGCGAAGCGCTCATCGCCACCGCGGCGGTGCTGTTCGTGTTCATCCTCATCATCAACTTCTCGTTCTCGATGATGAAGAGGAGGTCGGAAAAATGAGTGAAAAAACGCTCCGCGCCCGCAGGCGCCGCGATCCGCTCTCCATCTTTCTGCGCGTTATCGTCTGGCTGGCGGCCCTTATCACCGTGGGGGTGTTTGTGGCGCTGGTCGGCTATATACTGATAAAAGGCGTGCCCAACCTCTCGCTGGATCTCTTCCAGCTCAAGTACACTTCGGACAACTGCTCGATGCTGCCGGCCATCTTCAACACCATCTACATGACGCTTCTGTCGCTGGTGGTGGCGGTGCCGCTGGGCATCTTCTCGGCCATTTACCTGACCGAATACGCCCGGCGCGGAAACAAGCTGGTCAAGGTGGTGCGCCTGACCACGGAGACGTTGCAGGGCATCCCCTCCATCGTCTACGGCCTGTTCGGCTACCTGTTTTTCCTCGTGCAGCTTCAGTGGGGCTACTCGCTGCTGGCGGGCGCGATGACGCTGGCGATCATGATCCTGCCGCTGATCATGCGCACCACGGAGGAAGCCGTGCTTTCCGTGCCGGACGGCTACCGCGAGGGCAGTTTCGCCCTGGGCGCGGGCAGGTTGCGCACGATTTTCCGCATTGTACTGCCCACGGCCATCCCCGGTATCCTGGCGGGCGTCATACTCGCCATCGGCCGCATCGTTGGCGAGACGGCGGCGCTCATCTACACCGCCGGCACCTACGCCCAGACCGCGGACAGCCTGTTTTCCCCGGTGCGCACGCTGTCGGTACACATGTATGTGCTCTCCAGCGAGGGGTTGCACATCGATCAGGCTTACGCCACGGCGGCGGTGCTGCTGATCGTGGTGGTCGGCATCAACGCCCTGTCTGCGGCCGTGGCCAAGAGCATTGTAAAGAGGAGAGGCTGACATGCTGAAGTTCGATATAAAAAACCTCAATTTGCACTACGGTTCCTTCCACGCCCTCAAGGACGTCTCCCTCGGCGTGGAGCCCAACGCCATCACCGCCCTCATCGGCCCCTCGGGCTGCGGCAAAAGTACGCTGCTCAAAACGCTCAACCGCATGAATGATCTCATTGAGGGCATCAAAATAGAAGGGTCTATCAAGCTCGACGGCGAAGAAATATATGGGGGCATGGACGTCAACCTCCTGCGCAAGCGCGTGGGCATGGTCTTTCAGAAGCCCAACCCCTTCCCGATGAGCGTGTACGACAACATCGCCTTCGGCCCGCGCACGCACGGCATCCACGCCCGCGCGCGCCTCAACGACATCGTGGAAAAGTCCCTGCGCGGCGCGGCCATCTGGGACGAGGTCAAGGATCGCCTGAAAAAGAGCGCCCTCGGCCTTTCCGGCGGCCAGCAGCAGCGTTTGTGCATCGCCCGCGCGCTGGCGGTGGAGCCGGAAGTGCTTCTGATGGACGAGCCGACTTCCGCCCTTGACCCCATCTCCACCTCGAAGATCGAGGAACTGGCGCTGGAACTCAAGGACAAGTACACCATCGTCATCGTCACCCACAACATGCAGCAGGCGGTGCGCATTTCCGACCGCACGGCGTTCTTCCTTCTGGGCGAGGCCGTGGAGGTCGGCGACACGCAGACGCTCTTTTCCACGCCGCGCGACAAGCGCACCGAGGATTACATCACAGGGAGGTTCGGATAAATGCGCACCCGCTTTGAAGAACAGCTCACCCGCCTCAACGCGGAACTGATCGACATGGGCACGCTCATTGAGCACGCCATTGTCGAAAGCACGCAGGCGCTCGGCGCGCGCGACGCGGTGCGCGCCCGCACCGTCATGGCCCTCGACCGCGACATCGATCAGAAGGAACGCGAGATCGAGAATTTGTGCCTGAAACTCCTTTTGCAGCAGCAGCCCGTGGCGCGCGATCTGCGCCTGATCTCCGCGGCGCTGAAGATGATCACGGACATGGAGCGCATCGGCGATCAGGCCGCGGACGTGGCCGAGATCGTCACCATGCTCACCGGTGGCCACGAGGGCGAACTTCCCCAGATCCAGGAGATGGGCGCGGAGACGGTGAAGATGGTGCGCGGCGCCATCGACGCCTTTGTGCGCCGGGATCTGACGCTGGCCGAGTGGGTCATCGACATGGACGACAAGGTGGACGGCCTCTTCGTCGCCGCCAAGGACGCGCTCATCGAGCTTTTGCGCCGCGACGCCGGCGCGGGCGTGCTGGCGCTGGACCTTCTGATGATCTCCAAGTATCTGGAGCGTATCGGCGACCACGCGGTGAACATCGCCGAATGGGTGGTGTTCGCCATCACCGGCGTTCACAAGGACAACTGACGCTTCCCGCGCGGCGGCTCTTTCCGCCGGAGGAGGACGAATGATCTACTATGTAGAGGACAATGAGGGCATCCGCAACCTCGTCACCTATACGCTCAACATGACCGGCTTTGAGGCGCAGGGCTTCCCGGAGGGCGAGTCGTTCTTTCAAGCCATGGAAACGGCGCGCCCGGAACTGATCCTGCTGGACGTGATGCTGCCGGGCGAGGACGGCGTGACCATTCTGGGCCGCCTGCGCCACGACCCGCGCTTCAGTGCCATCCCCGTCATCATGATCACCGCCAAGGGCGAGGAGGCCGACAAGGTGGAGGGCTTGGAGTGCGGCGCGGACGACTACGTGACCAAGCCCTTTGGCATGATGGAACTGATCGCCCGCGTCAAGGCGGTCATCCGCCGCTGCGCCGGGCGCGGCGAGGGCGTGTTGACGCTGGGCGGCATCCGCCTCGACCGCGAGAAGCATACCGTGGAGGCGGACGGGAAAGAGGTCGTGCTCACCTTCCGCGAGTTCGAACTTTTGCGCTACCTGATGGAGCACCCGGAAAAGGCTTTCGACCGCGACCGCCTGCTGGACGAGGTCTGGGGCGCGGAGTACGAGGGCGGGCCGCGCACGGTGGACATGCACGTGCAGACCATCCGTAAAAAGCTCGGCCGTTGCGCTTCGCAGATCGAGACCATCTACGGCCTCGGCTACAAGATCGGAGAGGGGAACAATCATGCGCAGTAAGATCTGGCGCTCCATGGCGCTGACCGCCGTATTGGCGGTGCTGCTCTTTGCCATACTGTCCATGGCGGCGCTGTACACTTTCTTTACCTCGCAAACAGAGCGAGAGCTCGACCACGAGGCCAACATGGTCGCCGCGGCCATGGAGGGCGGCGCGGACCTTTCCGCGCTCTCCGCCACCCACCCGGACGGCCGCATGACCCACATCGCCGCCGACGGCAGCGTGCTCTTTGACAGCGACGCCGAGGCCGGCGAGATGGAGAACCATCTGGAGCGCCCGGAGATCCGGCAGGCGCTTACAAGCGGCGTGGGCAGCAGCACGCGCCAGTCCGACACACTGGGCGAGATGACCATCTACCGCGCCATCAAGCTGGACGACGGTACGGTGCTGCGCGTCTCCGGCACGCAGAAGAACGTGCTGGGCATGGTGTTGCAGCTCATCCCGGTGTTTCTGGCGTTGATTGTCGTGACTGTCATTATCTCGGCGCTGGCCTCGCGGCAGGCTACGAAGCGCATCGTCGCCCCGGTGAACGCCCTCGACCTTGACGACCCGCTGGACAACGACGTCTACGAGGAGCTTTCTCCGCTGCTCAAGCGCATGGATGACCAGCGCCAGCGCATTGACGAGACCGTGTCCGCGCTCACCGCGCAGCGCAACGAGTTCGCCGCCGTCACCAGCAACATGGCCGAGGCGCTGGTGCTGCTCAACGCGCGCGGCGAGGTATTGTCCGTCAACCGCGCGGCGGAAAAGCTGCTGGGCCTGCCCCGCTCCGTCTGCGAGGGCAAGTATCTGCTGGCGCTCAACCGCAATTTCCAGCTTTCCGAGGCCATGGAAGCCGCCCTGCGCGGCGAAAACGCCGAGCAGGAGATGGAGATGAACGGCCGCCACTACCGCTGCGTGGCCAGCCCCGTCAAGGACGAGGGGCGCGTCAGCGGCGCGGTGATGCTCATTCCCGACGTCACCGACCGCTTCCTCGCCGAAAAGGCGCGCCGCGAGTTCACCGCCAACGTTTCCCACGAGCTGAAAACGCCGCTGACCTCCATCCTCGGCTATGCCGAGATCATGCAAAACGGCGTCGCCGGCGAGGACAAATTGCGCCAGTTCGCCGGCCTCATCCACGCCGAGGCTACGCGGCTGATTCAACTGGTGGAGGACATTCTGAAACTCTCCCGCCTCGATGAAAACCGCCTGCCCGCCGACCGCCGCCGCGTGTCGCTCAAGGGCCTGTGCGAGGAGGCCGCTTCGCGCCTCGCGCCGGAGGCGGAGAAGCGCGGCGTATCCATCAAGGTGGAGGGCGGCGAGTGCGCCATGGAGGGTTCGCCCTCGATGCTGGGCGAGCTGGTCTACAACCTCCTGGACAACGCCGTCAAGTACAACCGCGAAAACGGCTCCGTCGTCGCCCTGCTGGAAGAGAACGCCGACGGCAGCCGCAGCCTCACCGTTTCCGACAGCGGCGTGGGCATCGACCCCGCCGACCAGGAGCATGTGTTCGAGCGCTTCTTCCGCGGCGACCGCAGCCGTTCCAGCGAGGGCGGCACGGGGCTGGGCCTCTCCATCGTCAAGCACGCGGCGCTCGCGCACGGGGCGAAGGTGTCCTTGGATAGCAAGGTCGGCAAGGGCACCAGCATCCGCGTGGACTTTCCCGCGTAAGATCGCATATTGTGTCAAGCCGCTCCCGGTTGGGGGCGGCTCTTTGCGCGCCGCGATTGACGTTCCCGCGCCGCTGTGCTATGATAGGGAAAAGCCCCGCCGCATGGCCGGGAAAATACAGGGAGGGTCAGCAATGCGCAAAATTAAAGTCGAAAAACTCACACGCGACGCCTTTAATGCCTTTGGCATGTATTATGACTTTGTTGAGCCGGAGGGATATGCCCTCACCGGCGAAATTCACCGTTTCTATCCCGACCGCCTGCGCGACGCCTACACCGGCCACGTCGGCTTTTCCGGCATCGCCGTGCAAAAACCGGAGCGGATGATTGTCCGCGCCGTGGAGTACCACACCCGCACTTCGGAGATCATCCTCCCCCTCAACGACGACATCGTCCTCCACGTGGCCCCGGCGACGAACGGCGTGCCCGCCCCGGAGGAGACGCGCGCCTTCCTCGTGCCCAAAGGGACGATGGTGCAACTGAAGCCCGGCGTGTGGCACCTCTGCCCGCTGCCGGCTAACGTGGAAAGCCTGCGCGCCCTCATCATCCTGCCCGAATGCACCTACGCCAACGACTGCACCGTGGTGGACCTCACCGACGAGCAGGCGTTCGAGATCGAGTTTTAGGGAAAAAGCAAAAGCGAAGCGGCTCCCGCGCGGGGCCGCTTTTTCATGCTTGCCGCCGCGCGGCAGGCGTGGTATAATGGGGACAATCTTTTTGCGGGAGGTGTTTTTTGTGAAGTTCTGCATTGCCTCTGCTCCGTGCAAAGTCTGATCCCGGGCGGGACGCATGGAGCTGTTTTGTAGAATACCGTCCGGCGGACTTTGCACTTCCGATGTTCAAATCAGAAGGGAGCAAAGTCTCGATGTACAAGTTCAAATACCATTTTTCCGGGATGCGCGATTTCGCCATCCTCTGGTCAACGCAGACATTTTCGGCACTGGGCAGCGCCATGACCAGCTTCGCGCTGGTGCTCTGGGCCTATCGACAGTCCGGCTCCGCCGTGACCACGGCGCTTTTGTCCGTCTGTTCCTACGCGCCCTATGTGATGATGAGCATCTTCGCCGGCGCGCTGTGCGACCGCTGGGACAAAAAGCGCACGATGCTCTTGTGCGACATCTTCGCGGCGCTGACCACCTTTTGCGTGCTGCTGCTTGCCCGCGCGGGGCGGCTGCACATCGTCCATCTCTACATCCTCAACGCCCTCAACGGCCTGATGAATACGCTGCAAAAGCCCGCCGCCGACGTGACGGTGAGCCTGCTCGTGCCCCGCGAGCGCTATCAGCGCGCCGCCGGCATGCAGGCGCTGGGCAACGCCCTGACCACGGTGCTCGCGCCGGTGCTGGCCTCCATGCTCTATGCCTTCGCCGGGCTGGAGATGGTCATCTTTTTTGATCTGAGCACCTGCTTTGTCGCCGTCGTTGCGCTGGCTGGCTTTGTGCGCATCCCCGCGCGGCGGGCGCAGGGGAGCGCGGAAACGCCCCTGCAGGCGGCGCGCGCCGGGCTGCGCTTTCTGCGCCGGGAGAAGGGCGTTTTGCACCTGATCCTCTTTCTTTCCGCCATCAACCTCATCGCCTCCATGTACAACGCCGCGCTGCCGGCCATGGCGATCTCCCGCCCCGGCGGGGGCGAGGCGGCCCTGGGCTGGGTCAACGCCTGCACCGGCGTCGCTACGCTGCTGGGCGGCGTGTTCACCTCTCTGCGCGGCGCGCCCCGCAGCCGCGTGCGCGTCATCCACGATTCGCTGCTCTTTGCCATGAGTACGGAAAACCTGCTGCTGGCGCTGGGGCGCACGCCGCCCATCTGGTGCCTGGGCGCGCTGCTGGGCTGGGTGTGCATACCGGCGATGAACGCCAACATGGACGCGCTTTTGCGGCTGAAGATACCGCTGCCCATGCAGGCGCGCGTCTACGCGGCGCGCAACACACTGCAATTCTGCACCATCCCCGTGGGCTATCTGCTGGGCGGCTGGCTGGTGGACGGCGTCTGCACGCCGCTGATGGCCGCGCAGGGTCCCGCAAGCCCCCTCGCCCGCCTGCTGGGCACGGACGGCGGCGCGGGCGCGGCGCTGCTGTTTTTGATCCTCGCCTTCGCGGGCGTGGCCGTCTGCCTGCTTTTCCGCCGCGACCGCCACATACGCGCGCTGGAGAGGTGAACGACAACGCCCCTTCCCATGGCTCTGGGAAGGGGCGCTTGCACCGATGGACAGCTCTATTTTTTCATCAGCCCCGCGCCGGCGTTCCATGCCTTGCCGGCCTGTTCGCCGGTTACGTAGTAACCATGCTGGAACTGGTCGAAGATGAGGGCGTCCAGCTTTTGGGGGTCTACCTTGCCGTTTTCGGAGAGTACGCGCTCCTCGGCGGCGGTGTTGACGATCTTGCCGACGATGGCGTAGAAGCTCTCCGTCTGGCTCACCTCCGCCAATTCGCACTCCATCACCACGGGAAATTCCTCGATGATCGGAGCGTTGACGCGCTCGCTCTTTGCCGCATGGTAGCCGGTGCGCTCGAACTTGTCCACCATTTTGTTGCCGGTGGCGATGCCGAAAAAGTCCGCCGCGTCCATGTGCGCGCGGTCGGCGAGGCTGACGGTAAACGCCTTGGTCTTTAAGATGTTCTGCGTGGTTTTGTGGTCTTCGTCGATGAACAGGGCGATGCGGTCGCTGTTGCAGATCATGCCCCACGCCGCGTTCATGGCGTTGACCTTGCCGTCTTCGTCGTATGCCGCCACGATCAGCACGGGCATGGGGTAGACCGCCTGCACGACGCCGAGATCTTTTTTCATGGTGTTTGCCCTCCTGTGATTTTGGACTTGCCTTTCCGGCAGCCCTATGATACCATGGAGGGGAAGCAAAAACAAGTACCAACATTTTTGTAAGGTACTTACATGGAGGAAAGTATGGAAAACAAGCGCATCGAAGACGCGGACTTTTCGCAGACGGGGTACAGCTACACGCTATCGCTCATCTCGGGGAAATACAAGCCGGTCATCCTCTACTGCCTGATGGAATACGAGCCGGTGCGCTTCAACCAGATGCAGCGCTACCTGGGGAAAATCGCCGACAAGACCCTGAGTGCGACGTTGAAGGAATTGGAGCGAGACGGCCTCATCCACCGCGAGATGTACCCGGAGATACCGCCGAAGGTGGAATACACGCTGACCGAACGCGGGCGTTCGCTGATGCGCGTACTCGACCAGCTCTGTACGTGGGGGATCGAAAACCGGCCGTGAGGCAGTGCCCCCAAAATTGTCTGTCCCGCCTGCGCGTTTTCCGGCGCGAGGCGGGACAGTGATCTATATGGAAAGAAGGGGGGACCTTCGATGGTCTTATTGTACCGCTTGCCTGTGGACTGCCGATGAACAAATTGCAAACCCTTTCCGGCAGGGCAGTGTTTTTCGCCTGCGCGCTCAGGCGGTCAGGAGCGTAAGCAGCTCGGCAAAGCCCTGCGAAAGTTCGCCCGTGTACTGGTACTGCAGGTAGTTGAGGTCGTGATCGTGGCCGGGGTAAGTGCGCGCGTCGAGGTTCGTCTTTCCCAGCGCCGCAAACGCCGCCTCGATCTCATACACGCCCTCCACCGGCGCGTTCGCGTCGCTGACGCCGTGGAGTATGTGGATGGGGATATCGAGTGTGGGCAACACTTCGCGGTTGGGCGCGAGCGCCTCATGACCGGCGAACCAGGCGCAGGTGAGGCGCACGGCGTAGTTTTCCGCCAGCCACGCATCGTCGCCGCGCGCGATGGCGGCAAGCAGCGCCTCGTAGCCCGGGGCGAGCATCGCCGCGAAGTCCGCCGTTGTGAGGGCGCCGTCGCCGTCCATGTCCACGTCTTCAAAGGCGGGGCTGCCCAGCGCCGGGAGGATGCCGTAGGGGTCGGCACCGAACTCGGTTTGCGACACGCTGCCGTCGCCGTCCGCGTCAAAGTACTCGCGGTAAAAGACCATGCTCGAACCGCCGGTCTGCTGCCACGCCAGCGTTTCCATCATCGTGCCGTTCACATAGCCGCACAGCACCAGTTCGTCCACTTTGACGTTGCCTCGCGCCGCCACCTGCGGGGCGATCATCGTGCCCTCGCTCCAGCCCAGCAGCGTCAGCGGGCAGTTTGCCAGGCGCTCGTCCTCGCGCAGGGCGCGCACCACGGTCTCCGCGTCGCAGATGCTGTTTTCCGGCACGTAGGTCTGGTAGGCAGCCTCGTTAATGTCCGTGTAGAGGGGCGGCTCGCCTCCCGGCGTGCAGCCGCGCGTACTCCAGCGGAAAAAGGCCGTTCCGCCGGCGGTGAGGCGCTCGGCAAAGAGGTCGAAGTAGTTGTAGGTGGTGGTTTCGTCCAGCTGACGGGTGTTGTCGTAGGTGTTCGGCCCGGAGCCGTTGATGAACACCACCAGCCGCCGGACTTCCCCCGCCGGAAGGTCGAGCTTGCCGGTGAGCGTGCAGCCGTCTTCGGCGGTCACTTGCCAAAGTTCCGTCGTCTGCATTTGCCCCTCCCCCAGCGCCGCGCCCAAAAGCAGCGCCAGCGTAAGAAACGCCAACAAAAGCCGTTTCATGTTCCATTCCTCCCGCGTTCGATATGGAAAGCGCGCTTTCCATGACCATTCTATACGGGCGGGCAGAAAATGTCAAGTAAACTTTCCATATAAAAGCGCCCATTCCTTTCGGAACAGGCGCTTCGCGTTTTCCTACACCGGCGCGCCGCAGGGCGTGTTCACGTCCTCGCGGAAGCGGTCCTTGCGGTTGGCCTCGTAGAAGCGGTAGCCGCCGGAGAAGTTGTAGCAGTCGTAGCCGTGCTGGGCGAGTATGCGGCAGGCGATGTAACTGCGCAGCGCGCTCTGGCACATCACGTACACCGGCTTTCCGGGGTCGATCTCGTTCAGCCGCCCGCGCAGCTCGTCCACGGGGATGTTGACAAAGCCGTCCGCGCAGCCGCCCGCGTATTCGGCGGGGGTGCGCACGTCCAGACGGGTGATGTTTCCCGGCAGATGGTCGATGTCCTCGTAGTGGAACTGCTTGACCTTGCCCGTTTCGAGGTTTTCGATCATGAAACCGGCCATGTTCACCGGATCCTTGGCCGAGGAATAGGGCGGGGCGTAGGCGAGGTCGAGATCCTTGAGGGCGATGGCGTCCATGCCCGCCTGCATGGCCGTGGCCAGCACGTCGATGCGCTTGTCCACGCCGTCGAAGCCGACGATCTGTGCGCCGAGGAGGCGCAGCGTGCCCTTTTCGTAGAGCACCTTCATGGTCATGGCCTTGCCGCCGGGGTAGTAGGAGGCGTGGCTGGCCGGGGAGAGCACCACTTTGTCATACGCAAGGCCCGCGGCCCTGGCGGCGCGCTCGTTGAGGCCGGTGGCCGCGGCCGTCATGTCAAAGAGCTTGACCACGGAGCTGCCCCAGGAGGCGCGGTAAGCGCTGTCCAGACCGGCGATGTTGTCCGCCGCCACGCGGCCCTGCTTGTTGGCCGGCCCCGCGAGGGCGATGAGCGCCGCCTGATGCGTGACGCCGTTTTCCACCTGCACCGCGTCGCCCACGGCATAGATGTCCGCGTCCGAGGTGCGCATGTGCCTGTCCACGAGTATGCTGCCGCGCGCGCCCACCTCCAGCCCTGCCGCTTTGGCAAGGCCGCTGTCCGGGGAGACGCCGATGGCGAGGATGACCATCTCCGCAGCAATGGCCGGGCCGACGTCCACGTTCGTGACCACCTGCCCGTCCTTTTCTTCAAAGCCGGTCACGGCGCAGCCCAGCCGCAGTAAGACGCCCACGGCGCGGAATTTGGCGTGGACAAAGGCGGCCATGTCCGCGTCCAGCGGGCTTAAAAGCTGCTCCATCTTTTCGACGATGGTCACCTTCGCGCCGCGCTCGGCGAGGTTTTCCGCCATTTCCAGCCCGATGAAGCCGCCGCCGACCACCGTCGCCGAGGCGGGGCGGGTCGCGTCCACAAATTCGCGGATGCGCAGCGCGTCCTCCACCGTGCGCAGTGTGAAGATGTTTTTTCCGTCGATGCCCGGCAGCGGCGGCACCACGGGGCGCGCGCCGGGGGAGAGCACCAGTTTGTCGTAGCTTTCCTCAAATTCCCGTCCATTTTCCAAATCGCGCACGGTCACGGCCTTGCGGGCGCGGTCGATGGCCGTCACCTCGTGGCGCACGCGCACGTCCACGTTGAAGCGGGCGCGGAAGCTGGCGGGCGTTTGCAGCGTCAGCGCCGATTTTTCCGCGATCGTCCCGCCCACGTAGTAGGGCAGGCCGCAGTTGGCGTAGGAGACAAAGCCGGACTTTTCAAAGACGATGATCTGCGCGCTTTCATCCAGCCTGCGCAGGCGCGCCGCGCACGACGCGCCGCCGGCCACGCCGCCGACGATGATGACCTTCATGGTGTATACCTCCTTATATGTATCCATTACAGCTTCCAGAAGCGCCCTTTTTTGAGCACCAACTGCGCGCACAGGCCGGTGAAGGCCCCCGCCGCGCAGCCCGCCAGCAGCAGAAAGGGCAGGTAGGCAAGGACGGCCGTCCCCGCGATGGCCGCGGCCACGGCCATTTGCCCGAGGTTGTGCAGCGCCGCGCCAAACACGCTCGCCAGCCACAGGTGCCGCTCCGGGATGGCGCGCTTCAAAAGCAGCATGCCCGCAAAGCACGCCGCCCCGCCCGCGGCGCTGTACACGATGGCGATGCCGCGCCCGCCCAGCAAGCCGCCCAGCAGGATGCGCGCTGCCAGCACCATGGCCGCCTCGCCCGCGCGGCAGCGGTAGAGGGCGTAGACGGTGACGATGTTCGCCAGCCCCAGCTTCGCCCCGGGGATGGGGAAGAGGTCGGGCAGTTGCAATTCAACGACGAACAGCGAAAGCGCCGCCGCAGTCAGAAGCGCCAGCCGCGTGAGCCTGCGCGCGTCCATGCCGCCACCTCCCCCCTTCATCGCGCCACCGCATCCAGACCGCCATCCTCCGCGCCGTCCACAAAGCGGATGGTCAGGTGGTGCGGCAGGCAGACGATGGGCAAGGCGCGGGAGCGCAGCGCGCCCATCTTCACGCAGGTCTGGTCGGGGCAGTCCGCCGCCGCGACGCGCACTTCGCCGTTTTCCACGGCGATGGTGTTGTAGCCGCCCGCATAGGGGACGTCAAGCGTCTGCGCGCCCTCGATGTCCGCCGGGCGGAAGCGGAACAGTTCCACGCCGTCGCGCTCCACCGCCACCCATTCCCCGCCGGGCGCGTTCCACAAAAGCAGGCAGGCGACAAGCGCCAGCGCGAACAGCAGCGCCGCGAGCAATAGCCAACGGCGGGCGGATGCGCGCTTCATTGCGAAACCACCGTAACGGCGAGACCCTCGTAGCCCTGCGCAAGCGAAAAACCGTCCCGCAGCCCTTCAGTTATATATACCTCATTTTCCTCCGTGAGAAGCACCATATCAAAGTCCCCATATGTCCGCCAGTGTTCGATGGCGGCGTCCCTGCCCATGACGAACAGCGCCGTGGAGAGCGCGTCGCATTTTTTGCCCTCCGCGCCAATGACGGTCACGGACTTGAGGCCGTTTTCCACCGGCGCGCCCGTGCGCGGGTCGAGGATGTGCCCGTACACCGCGCCGTCGTCGGCGGTGAAGAAGCGCTCGTAGTTGCCCGAGGTGACCACCGCCGCGTCGCGCACTTCCAGCACGCAGAAGTTCGTCTGATCCTCCGGCATGATGATGCCCACGCGCCACGCCGAGCCGTCCGCCTTGCTCCCCAGCGCCTGCACGTTGCCGCCCAGGTCGAGCAGCGCCGAGGAAACGCCGTACTTGCGCAGCATGGCGATGGCCTCGTCTCCGGCCCGGCCCTTGCCCAGCGCGCCGAGATCCACCTGCGCTCCCTCCGGCAGCCGCGCCGCGCCGGGGGAGAGTTCGAGTTGTTCAAAGTCCACCAGCGCCAGCGCCGCCGCAAGTTCTGTTTCCGACGGCACGCGGTAGTCGCCGGTGGTGAAGCCCCACAGGCGCGAAACCGGGTAGAGGGTAATGTCCAGACAGCCGCCCGTGCGCGCGCCCATCTCCGCGCCGCAGCGGAGGATGGACTCCGTGTCCGCGCCGATGGCAACCGCCTCGCCGCCGGCGTGGTTGAGGGCGTAAATTTCGCTGTTTTCGTCCGTTACCGACCACAGCGCCTCCAGCTCGCGTACGCGCGCCTCCGCCGCATCCAGCGCTTCTTCGGCGTTTTCGCCCTCGCAGGAGATGGTCATGTAGGTGTCCATGGCGAAAAAGCCGCGCTGCGCCGCCAGCACCGGGGCGCACAGGCTCACAAGCAGGCAGATGAGCGGCAGCAGCCGCGAGGCCCTGGGCATGGCGCATCCTCCTTTTCCGTTCCCTTCCATTATATAGAAAAACGCCGCCGGTGTAAAGCGCGCACCCCGCCCCGCCGCCGGGCATAGGATGCCGCATCGGAAAGGTGGCGGTCTTATGGATGTTTTCATCGCCGGCGGCGACCGGCGCAACGCCCATCTCGCGCGTCTTTTGCGCACCGAAGGGCTGGACGCGCGCGCGGCGGGGTTGGAAAAGTGCGGCCTCGCGGGCGTTTCGCACGCGCCCCTCGCGGCGGCGGCGGACGCGGACTGGGTGCTGCTCAATAACCCCGTGAAGTGCGAACTGGCGGAAAGGCCCTTCGGCCTCGGGGAGCTGCTCTCCTGCCTGCATCCCGGCGTGCGACTGGTCTTTCTCGGCCCCGCCGCGCCGCCCGCGGGCCTTGAGGGCTTTGATACTTTTGATTTGACGGCGGACGAGACGTTTTTGCGCCGCAACGCCGCCCTCACCGCCGAGGGCGCGCTCTTCGCGGCCATGCGCGCGCAGGAACGGGCGCTGGGCGACTGCGATTGTCTGGTGATCGGCTGGGGCCGCATCGGGCGGGCGCTCACGGAGATGCTCGTCGCCCTCGGCGCGCGGGTGACGGTGGCCTCGCGTACAGAAAGAAGCCGCCGACAGGCGCAGGAGCGCGGCGCGCAGGCCGTGGAGACTGCCGCCCTTTCTGGGGCGCTGAGCGGCAAGCGGCTGATCTTCTCGACGCCGCCCTTCCCGGTCTTGCAGGAAGCGGAACTGGCGCGCGCCGGGCGGGAGGCCTGTATCATCGACCTTTCCAGCCCGCCCTACGGCGTGGACGTGGAAGCGGCGCACCGCCTCGGCCTGCGCGCCTGGCGGGAGCCGGGCCTGCCGGGGCGCTATTGTCCGGAGAGCGCGGCGCTGGCCATCGCCGCGGCGTTCCAAGAATTGCGCAAGGGAGGAAACGAAGATGCCTGACCTGAAAGGCGCGCGCGTCGGCTGCGCCATGACCGGCTCATTCTGTACATTTTCCAAGGCGTTTCGCGCTTTCGAGGCGCTTCGCGCGGCGAGCGCGGAGCTGTTTCCCATCATGTCGGACAACGCCTACGCCCTCGACACGCGCTTTGGCAGCGCCGCGGCCATGCGCGCGCGCCTGCGCGAAATTTGCGGCCGCGAAATCTGGCACACGCTGCCGGATGTGGAGCCCATCGGCCCGAAAAAGCTGCTCGACCTCGTGCTCGTCGCCCCCTGCACGGGCAATACGCTGGCCAAGCTGGCGCGCGGAGCCTGCGACACGGCGGCGGCCATGGCAGTCAAATCGCACCTGCGCAACGGCGGAAACGTGCTCCTCGCCGTCTCCACCAACGACGGCCTCGGCCGCAGCGCCGCCAATATCGGCGCGCTGCTGGCGATGAAGCACATCTTCTTCGTCCCCTTTCGACAGGATGACTTTACCGCCAAGCCCGATTCGCTGGTGGCGGATTTCGCCCTCATCCCCGAGGCGGCGGAGGCGGCGCTCCGGGGAAAACAGATGCAACCGCTGCTCCTGCCCGGCCAGTCCAGCGCGGAAAAGATGTGAATATCCCAAACACTTAACAAACGAAGAATCTGTGCAAAAGGGGGCGAAAAGTGTCCAAAACCGCGATATACTGGGGGTTTTGCGGTTAGGGAGGGGAAGATATAGTGGTTTGAGGGGTTTGAAAAAAGGGGGTTGACAAAGGGGGTGAAAGTTGATATAATAGCAAACGCCGCTTGAAACGAGCGCCCCGCGGGAAGCCGCGGAAGGGGGCTTGAGAGGGCGGCGAGCGAACCTTGAAAACGATACAGAGAAGGAAGAAGAGCGAGTATTTTCCATCGAAAGAGGGGAGATGCTTGCGACAAGAACAGTCAGATTCTGAGAGAGTAGACAGCGAATGAGCGGAGG